>Ga0070737_10000254_pt1 | contig 129195 bp, 115 predicted proteins | sample Coa_R1_10_FD_66438 | JGI IMG/M metagenome (GOLD analysis project Ga0070737, IMG submission 66438) | Surface soil microbial communities from Centralia Pennsylvania, which are recovering from an underground coalmine fire - Coalmine... | ecosystem: Environmental > Terrestrial > Soil >...
GAGCTCACGAAGGTGAGCGGGAACAGCCACACGAGCCCGAAGGAGCCCACCGACTCCTCGTCCTTGATGGCGAGCCCCACGAAGGCGCTGATGGTGCAGATCACCGCGCCGAAGACGACCCCGAGCACGACCATCAGCACCGCCGGCACGACGCCGTCGTGGAAGCGGAAGCCCACGGCGTAGCCGACGGCGAGGATCACGAGCACGGTGACGGCGAGGCGCAGGGTGTCTGCCATGAGCCGTCCGACGAGGACCGCCGAGCGCGCGATGGGCATGGCCCGGAAGCGGTCGATCACGCCTCGCTGCAGCTGGCGGGCAAGCGAGATCGCCGTACCGAAGGAGGCGAAGGCGGCCGACTGGGCGACGATCCCGGGCAGGAGGAAGCTCACGTAGCCCCCTGGGACCGGGACGGGAATGGCGCCGCCGAACACGTAGCGGAAGAGCAGGACGAACATCACGGGCTGGATGATCGTGAAGAAGAGGAAGGCCGGATTGCGGAGCCAGATGATCAGCTCGCGTCGCGTGAGCGTGGCCGAGTCGACCAGGCCGAGCCGGAGCCGGCGGGCGAGCGGCGCGCCCGGGATCTCCAGGGCCACGAGGTCCGAGGCGCTCGTCGTGGTCATCGCTGCTCCCCGCTGCGCCGGGCAGCCCGGCGAGCGCCCCGTGACGCCGCGGGCTCCGGCTCGGCCGCGCCGTGGCCGGTGAGGGCCAGGAAGACGTCGTCGAGCGACGGGCGGCGGATGCCGAGCCCCTCGGTGTGGATGCCGAGGGCATCGAGCCGGCGCACCGTCTCGACGAGGGCTCTCGAGCCGTCCTGGCCCACCCGCAGGCGAAGCTGGCCAGCCTCGGCATCGGCGGTGGGGTCTGCGTCCGACAGCGGGCGCAGCGCCTCGGCCGCCTCGCCGAGGCGCTGGCGCTCCACCACGGTGAGCTCGAGGATGTCGCCGCCGATGCGGTCCTTGAGCTCGCTCGCCGTCCCGGCGGCGATCACCTGGCCATGGTCGACGACGACGATCTCGTCGGCCAGCTCGTCAGCCTCCTCGAGGTACTGGGTCGTGAGCAGCAGCGTGGTCCCGCCCGAGACCAGCTCGCGGATCACCTGCCACATGCCGAGGCGGCTGCGGGGGTCGAGGCCAGTGGTGGGCTCGTCGAGGAAGAGCACCTGCGGCCGGGCCACCAGGCTCAGCGCCAGGTCGAGGCGGCGCTGCATGCCGCCCGAGTAGCCCCTCGCCGGCCGGTCGGCGGCATCGGTGAGTTCGAAGCGCTCGAGAAGCTCGCCGGCTCGTCGCCGCAAGGTGGCCGGATCGAGGTGGTAGAGGCGGCCCATGATCTCGAGGTTCTCGCGGCCGGTCAGCTCCTCCTGGATGGCCGCGGACTGGCCCGCGAGGCCGATGATCTCGCGTACCGCGGCCGGCGAGCGCACGACGTCGCGGCCCTCGACGAGCGCCCGGCCGCGATCGGGTGCGAGCAGCGTCGTGAGGATCTTGACGACGGTGGTCTTGCCTGCGCCGTTCGGCCCGAGCAGCCCGAGCACCCTTCCCCGGTCGACGACGAGGTCGATGCCGCGCAGGGCGTGGACCTCCCCGAAGGACTTGTGGACGCCCTCGACGTAGATGGCCGGCCCGTCCCAGGCGCCCCCCTCCCCCCGCCAACGGTCCGCGCTCATCGTGCGCCCCCGTCGCGCCACGGCATCGCCGGCGCGCGGCCTTCGGCGCGTGCCGCTCGAGCCCGCCGGTGCACCGGCCCGGGCGCATCGGCGCGGGGCCGGCTGAGTCCAGTCGCCGTGTGCATCGTCTCGCGACGCTAGAGGGAAACGAGCGCGTCGGTGGCGAGCGGCTCGCGTTCGCGAGGTGCGCCCCGGCGTCGCCGGACGAGGAGGGCGCGGGCGACAGGCCGCGGCAGCCACCAGTTCCACCGGCCGAGCACCGAGACGAGGGCGGGCAGGAGGAGCCCTCGCACGACCGTGGCGTCGAGCAGGATCCCGGCGCCGAGACCGGTGGCCAGCACCTTGATGTCCGTGTCGGGCGCCGAGGCGAGCGACGCGAAGGCGAGGAACAAGATGAGCGCCGCGCTCGTGACGAGGCGGCCGGTGCGCCCGAGGCCCTCCACGACCGCGGCGTCGGTGGCCCCGAGCCGGTCGTACTCCTCGCGCACCCTGGTGAGGATGAAGACCTCGTAGTCCATCGACAGCCCGAAGAGGAAGGCGAAGATCATGAGCGGCACCCAGAAGGTGATGGCGCCGGTGGCGGGGATGGAGAAGATCGCCGACGAGCCGTGGCCCTCCTGCCAGAACCACGTCATGAGGCCGAAGGTGGCCGCCATCGAGACCACGTTGAGCAGGACCGCCTTGATCCCGAGCAAAAGCGAGCGGAAGGCCCGAGCCAGGAGGAGGAAGGTCACCACCGCGATCAGGGCGAACATGAGGGGGAAGCTGCCGAACACGGCACGGACGTAGTCCTGCTGGATCGGGCCGAGCCCGCTCACGCCGAGCACGCCCGGCACAGCGCGCAGGGCAGCCTCGGTGGCGCGCACCGGGGCGAGGGTGGCGTTGTTCACCGTCTCGACGTCGGGGATCACGATCGCGTCCGAGGTGCCGCCACGGTTGCCGGTCGGGCCCGCGGGGATCGTCACGCTGCGGATGCCCGGTACCCGGCGGAGGCGGGCGAGGACGGCCGGCCCGGCCGCCTCCGTGGTGAGCACCTCCATCGGGGTGAGCACGCCCTCGGGGACCCTGCCGGCGAGCAGCAGCTCGTAGGCGTCGTGGGCGGCACCGGTGTGGGCCTCGGCGGCCGCCGATGTCTGGCCGACCGTGAGCGAGAAGACGGGCACCACGGCGATGGCGAGGGCCGCCACGGCGACGCCCGTGGCCCACCAGCGCCGCCGAGCGACGAGGGCCGCCCAGCGGTTCCACCACCGGCTGGCCCGGTCCTCCCGGCGGATGCGTGGCCAGTCGAGCTTCGCACCTGGCCCGGCGAGCAGCGCCGGCAGCAAGGTGTCGACGACCACGACGGACACGAGGGGGATGAGCATGCCGCCGATGCCGGTGCTGCGCAGCCCCGGCACCGGCAGGACCGCGAGCGCGGCGAGGCCGACGGCCACCGTCAGGCCCGACAGCACCACCGCGCGGCCCGCGGTGTCGGCGGCCGCGAGGACGGCGTCCGTGGTGTCGAGCCCCCTCGCCCGCTCCTCGCGCCAGCGGGTCACGAAGAGGAGCGAGTAGTCGATGGCGATCCCGAGCCCGATCAGCGCGACCAGGAACTCGACGATGAAGGAGACGTCGGTGACGTAGGTGAGCACGAGGACCGCGAGGAAGGTGGCCAGGATCGACACGGCCGCAACGAGGAGGGGAACGAGGGCGAGCAGCGAGGCGAAGACGAAGGCGAGCACCGCGAGCGCGCCGAGGCCGCCGAGCATCGTCTCGGCGAAGACCCCCGGGCCCTTCGGTGCAGCACCCGCGGCCAGCTGGTCGATGCCCGTGAGGCCGACCCCGTAGCCGGGGAGGGCGCGCCGGAGCTGCCCCTCGGCCCTGGCCGCGAGGCCGGTGCCGGCGAGGCTGTTCGTCGGGGGAGCGAGGAGGTAGGCCCAGGTGGCGCGACCGTCCGAGGTGAGGAAGGCGGAGTCGTGGGTGACGGCGTAGTCGACGATGCGCACGCTCGGCTCCTCGGCCCGAACCCGTTCGAAGGCGCGGGCGACGGCACCGTGGTCGGCGGCGATCGTCTGGCCGGCTGGGGCGCGCACCACGAGGATGGCCGGGTCGGACTCGGTTCCGTAGGTGCGCAGGATCCGCTGCGCGGTCTCGTAGCCCGGCTGGCCCGGCAGGGAGAAGTCCACCGTGAGCCGCGCTGGCACCTTGCTGGCAGCCAGCGCGCCGGCCGCGAAGATCGCAGCCCAGAACGCGAGGACGACGGCGCGGTGGCGCACCACCCAGGAGGCGAGTCGGCCGGTGGGCCCGAGCTCCGGTCCTTCCTGCCGGAGGGCGCTCCCGGTACCGATGGCGGGGGAGCTGGGGGGCTCGGCGAGGACGGGCACGGGGCCTCCATTCGGATCAGGATCGTTCGGTAAGGAATAATTCTACATCGACTCGTTCCTCTTGTGAAGTAGGATCGTGTCATCGCTTCCGGACGAGGACCTGAGGTCGCCCGCTCGACGCCCGAGGAGGCGCAGGGGCCCAAGGAGGGGCGGAGCGCTGGCCCGATGCCCCCCCCGTTCGGCGACTCCGTGGGCTTCCTCCTCTCCCAGCTCGGCTACGTGGTGGCCCGGCGGTTCCGGGCCGTCATGGCCGAGGTGGACCTCGAGCCGCGCCACTTCGCCCTTCTGCGGGCGATCGAGGCCAACGAGGGCCAGTCCCAGAGCGTCCTCGTCGAGCGCCTGCGCATCCCGGCGAGCAGCATGGTGTCGGTGGTCGACTACCTCGAGGAACGCGGACTGGTGGAGCGGCGCGTGCCTCCCGGGGACCGCCGCGCGCGCACCTTGCACCTGACCGCCGCGGGCCGGGACCTCGCGGCGCACGCGGCCGGCCGGGCCATGGCCTTCGAGCGGGAGCTGTGCCGGGGGCTCGACGACGCTACGCGCCGGGAGCTGATCGAGCGGCTGCAACGCATCGGCCGCAACCTCGAGGTGGTCGAAGGGGTGCACCCTGACGTCGCGCTCGGGCACCACGCCCCCAGCTGGACCGAGTCGGCGCCGCTCGGCTGATCCCGACCTCCGGGCAGCCGGCCGCCTCTGCCTCGTCGGCGTCGCGTGCTTGGCGCGCGACGCTGCTCGCCTCCGGTTGCTCCTCGGCGGCGGACGGCTCGGCGGAGCCCGCGCCCGACGAGCGCTCGTCGCGGTTGGCGGAGCCACCACCGAGTGCGCCCGGCTGGTGTCGAGCGTGCCGGCCGCGCCGTCGGGGCGCGCGTCGGGGCGTGGCAGGCCGTCGTCGTGCCTGCACGCGGCGCGTGACCTCGCGGTGCGCGCGCCGGAGCGGTGCGCTGCCGACGCGCTGGGCGCACTTCACGTTCACGTAAACAAGAGGCTAAGGTGGGCAGCGCATGCGTGAGACCGAGCTGAGGCGCACCAGTCCGGAGCTACCGGCGCGCGCGGCAGCGCCGAGCATGCGAGCCGTCGACGACCGCTACAAGTGGGTGGCGCTCTCGAACACGACGCTCGGGGTGCTCATGGCGGTGCTCGACTCGACGATCATGCTGATCGCCCTCCCGGACATCTTCCGCGGCATCCGTATCAACCCGCTGCAGCCGGGCAACAGCTTCTACCTGCTGTGGATGATCCTCAGCTTCATGATCGTCTCGAGCGTCCTCGTCGTCGGTCTCGGGCGCCTCGGCGATCTGTTCGGCCGCGTCCGGATGTACAACCTCGGCTTCGCGATCTATACCTTCTTCTCGCTGCTGCTCACCGTGACGTGGATGTCCGGTCGGGCGGCCGCGATCTGGCTCGTCGTGATGCGCGTCTTCCAGGGCGTCGGCGCGGCCTTCCTCGTCGCCAACTCGGCTGCGATCCTGACCGACGCCTTCCCGGAGAACCAGCGCGGCCTGGCCCTCGGCATCAACCAGATCGCGGGGCTCGCCGGCTCGTTCATCGGCCTCGTGGTCGGCGGGATCCTGGCGCCGATCGAGTGGCGGCTGATCTTCCTCGTCTCGGTGCCGATCGGCCTCTTCGGCACCGTCTGGGCCTACCTGAAGCTGCGCGAGGTAGGGCCGCCCCGGGAGAAGCCCCGCATCGACTGGGCGGGCAACGCGCTCTTCGCGCTGGCGCTCGTCGGGATCATGGTCGGGATCACCTACGGCATCCAGCCCTACGGCCACTCGTCGATGGGCTGGACGAGCCCGTTCGTCCTCGGCTGCCTCGTCGGCGGGGCGGTGCTGCTCGGGGTCTTCTGCGTCGTCGAGCTGCGCGTCGCCGAGCCGATGTTTCGTCTGGCGCTCTTCCGGATCCGAGCCTTCACCGCCGGCAGCCTGTCGACGCTGCTCGCCGCCATCGGACGGGGCGGCCTCATGTTCATGCTCATCATCTGGCTGCAGGGGATCTGGCTTCCCCGCCACGGCTACGACTTCGCGCGCACCCCGTTGTGGGCCGGGATCTACATGCTGCCGCTCACGGCCGGATTCATCGTCGCCGGGCCGGTCTCCGGCATCCTCTCGGACCGCTACGGGTCCCGCCCGTTCGCCTCGGGCGGGATGCTCGCCGCCGCGGCCTCCTTCGGGCTGCTCGAGGTGCTGCCCGTCAACTTCTCCTACGCTCCCTTCGCGCTGCTCCTCTTCTTGAACGGGCTCGCGATGGGCGCGTTCGCCTCGCCGAACCGGGCCGGCGTGATGAACAGCCTCCCCGCCCGCCATCGCGGCGTCGGAGCGGGCATGAACTCGACCTTCCAGAACTCGGCCCAGGTGCTGTCGATCGGGATCTTCTTCACGCTCATGATCGTCGGCCTCGCCTCGTCGCTGCCGGCCGCCCTCGAGCACGGGCTGCGCGCCGAGGGCGTGCCGGCCGCGGCCGCCTCGGCAGCGGCGCACCTCCCGCCGGTCTCCACGCTGTTCGCGGCCTTCCTCGGCTACGACCCGGTGAAGCACCTGCTCGGCAGCGCCGTCCTGGCACACCTGCCCGCGCACGCCAGCGCCGCGCTCGAGGCTCACTCGTTCTTCCCCAGGCTGATCGCCGCACCCTTCCGCCGCGGGCTGCGCGTCTCGTTCGCCTTCGCGGCCGGCGCCTGCCTCGTGGCCGCGGCGGCCTCGTGGCTGCGCGGCGGTCGCTACGTCTACCATGAGGTCGAGCCTTCTGCTCCCGACGGCAGGTACGGGGTCGCACCGGCGGATGGGGGGGTCTGAGGCGGTGTCGAGGCCAGCAGCCGTTGCCGGCCCACGGGGGCCGGCAGCTGCGCCCGGCACGCTGCGCATCGGCGAGGCCGCGCGCGCCTGCGGCGTGACGACGCGCACGCTGCGCTACTGGCAGGAGATCGGCCTCATCACGCCGAGCGGCAGGCGCGAGGGGGGCGAGCGGCTCTACTCCGACGCCGACGTGGCGCGTGCCAGGCGCATCAGGGAGCTCCAGGACCTGCTCGGCTTCTCCCTGGCCGAGATCCGGGCCGTCCTCGAGACGGACGACGTGCTGGACCGGCTCCGCTTCGCCTACCGCTCGAGCGCCCGGCCGGAGGTCCTCCTCGAGCTGCTCGGCGAGGCGCTCGAGGCCAACGACCGGCTGCTCGCCCGCCTCGACGAGACGCTCGCGCGCGTACAGGCGTTCCGAGCCGAGCGGGCCGAGAAGAAGCGGCGGCTGCGGGCGCGCGCACGCGAGCTTCGCGCCGCGCTCGAGAGGGAGGCGACGCCGGGCTGATCGGATGGCTCGCCGCTCGAGCGGCGAGCAGGCGCACGATCTAGCCGTAGAACTCGAGGTCTGCCGACTCCAGTGCTGCCTCACTCACTCAACGAGCGAGGTGGTCGATCCCGGTTAGCCGTCCTCGCGCTCCACCGCGGCGACGGCCGACTTGGCGTCGGACCCGAGCCAGGCCACCGCCTCGATGGCCGGCAGGTACCGGTCCATCGCGAGGACGTTCTCGTAGATGACCTTCCCGAGGTGCGCGGGAGCGAACCCGCCCTCGGGCATGGCCTGCCCGGTGCGGTAGCGGAGCTCGCCGTCGGCGAGGTCCATCTCGAACGCACCGAGCATGAGCCCCCAGTTCGCGCGGCACAGCAGCTCGGCCATCTCGAGGCGACGGTCCTCCGGGATCGCGAACGGGCAGGAGGAGTACACGATGAGCGCCGGTGGGTCCTCGAGCGCCCGCGCGTAGCAGATCCACTCCCCGTGCTCGCCGGTGCACGGTGCTCGGAGCATGTCGTTGCCGAGGCGCGAGTAGGCCCAGCCGTCGTCTTCGAAGAAGCGGGCGACGGATTCGAGGAGCTCCCCCACGCGCTACTCGTGGGGGAGGTAGCGGTCGAAGGGACGGAGCGCGTCGGTTGCCGCGTACTCCTCGGGCTTGAACCCCCGCAGGACGATCGCCGCGTGCAGCGGGTCGCCCTCGATGAGCTTGAGCGCGTCGGCGGGCTTGGAGAAGAACTCGAGCGCCATGGAGACGACCTCGGCATTGCCGGACCGGTAGGCGGTCGAGGTGTAACGGCCGGTCACGTACTTGCCGCCCCAGCGCCCCTCGGTGTACTTCGTAACGATGTTCTCGCCGGAGCGGGCCGGTCCGCCTCCGGCCTCGGCGTGGCGAGTGCCGAGCAGGAGGTGGATGTCGTGCCACGTGCGCATCGGCAGGTGCTCCTCGAGGACGTGGCCGATCTCGTGCGCGATGACGTTCGTCGCCTCGTTGTAGGCGACGTTGATGAGGCCTCCTCCGCCGTTCGCTCGGAACGAGGGAGACGGCTTCGAGTGCACGATCACCTTCGGCCGGGGGATGCGGGCGATCATCTCCGCCGAGAGGAAGGCCCGCGTCCAGTCGTCCGCCCGGTCAACCCTTCGGCGGAACTTGCGGCTCTTCAGGCGGCGCTTCGAGAGCCACTTGATCACGGCATCGTCCACCTCCTCGATGCCGTCGACGAGCCGCCCGCCACCCTTCCACTCCCTTCGCGCCTCGCCCTCTCGCGGCTGGTGCTGCTCAGCGCCGCCACCGCTCAAGATGAACTCGACCGTCGGCATCTTCTTTAGGGCGGCGGCGAACTTCGGGATGTCCTCGCGTGGGACGTAGGCGGCCTCCAGCTTGACGTTCTTCCGCTTGTCGAGGAAGCCCTGCGCAGCCGCGCCGAAGGTCAGTTCCTTCGTGATGAACTCCCGGTCGGGGCCGACGGAGGGGTCCTGACGAAGGTTCTCGGCGACCCCCTCGGAGACGAGGGGGCTGAACGCGTTCCACAGCGCCATGAGGGCCTTGCTCCTCGAGTTGCCCTTGGCCAGCTTGATGAACGTCCTGTTCGCGTCCACGAGGTCCTTCGCGCCCGCGACGGCGTAGCCCGCCGCCTGCCAGAATTCCTGGAGGTCCTCTTCGGTCGGCGGGTCCTCCTTCTTCTGCAGCTTGTAGCTCTCCGCGACCTCGTCGCGCAGCTTGTTCACGCGGGCCGGGTCGGAGAGGATCTGCAGCGCGACCTGCAGCTCTCGCGTCTGCGCGACCTCGTACAGCATCTTGTCGCCGTGCTGTGCCTTCCAGTGCTCCTCGAAGGTCTTGGACGCCATCTCCTTGTCACTCGGCAAGGCCTCGCCGCGCCGAATGTTGAACGCGCCGGTCTTGGGGTGGCGGTACTTGTTCCACTGCTTCTTCAGCCAGTTCTCCCGCTGGACGGCGAGGGCGCCGAGGCGCTGGAGGGGCAGGCGCTGCGCCCGGCGCGTCTGGCCGCTGCCCTCCTCCTCGTCCTCCTCGCCGGAGTCTCGCTGCGGCGCGATGGCGTGGCGCTGGACGCAGAGGCGCTGCGCTTCGAGGTTCTCGCGCCCGCGGGTGCTCGCGGGCGAGCCGCCAGGCCAGGCGCGGCCGAGAGCGGCGACGGCGACTCGGTTGCCGGCAGTCGCCTGCAGGTCGAGGAGCGCCTGGACACTGAGCGGCTGGCCGAGGCGGTAGGGCTCGCGTTCCCGGGGCACGGCGCCCGATCGCGTCGCGTCACGAGCGTCGGCGGGTGTCCTGCAGGTCGTGTGGTGATGTCTCACGCGGCCTCCCTCCGAGTGAGCAACGAGAGCATAGACGACCGAGCGGGCCGTGGCAGGGGTGCCGCGGCGCCCGCTGCCCGGATCGGCGCCGCCTCACGGTCGTGTGCTCGCCGGCTCGCTCAGTGGCGCGTGTGGCCCGGGCGCGGCGCCGTGTTGTGGTATACCAACGAATACTGATGAGCACAGAACGGGCGCGCGCCGACCTCGCGGGAGTGGCAGGCGGTGGCTGACGCGGACGTCGTCGTGGTCGGTGGCGGCAACGCGGCGCTGTGCGCCGCGATCGCGGCACGCCAGGCGGGCCGCTCGGTCGTCGTGCTCGAGCGGGCGCCGTATCGCGAGCGCGGCGGGAACTCGGCGTTCACGACGGGCGCGATGCGCGTCGCCTACCGTGGCGTCGAGGACCTGCGCCGGATCATGCCCGACCTGTCCGACGAGGACGTCGCGAGGAGCGACTTCGGCTCGTACCCGCGCGAGGCCTTCTTCGAGACGATGGGGAAGGTGACGGGCTTCCGGACGGACCCCGATCTCGCCGCCCTCCTCGTCGATCGCAGCCTCGAGACGCTCGTGTGGATGCGGGAGCAGGGCGTCCGCTTCCTGCCGAGCTACGGGCGCCAGGCGTTCCTCGTCGACGGCAGGTACCGGTTCTGGGGCGGCCTCGCCGTGGAGGCCGTGGGCGGCGGCGAGGGGCTCATCGACTCGCTGACGAGGGCGGCGAGCGCCGCGGGTGCGGAGATCCGCTACGGGGCACGTGCCACGTCGCTCGTCACCGACGACCGCGCCGTGCGTGGCGTGCGCGTGCGCCGGGGCCTGGGGACCGAGGTGATCGAGGCGCCGGCGGTCATCCTCGCGTGCGGGGGGTTCGAGGCCAACGCCGAGTGGCGGGCCCGCTACCTCGGCCCCGGCTGGGAGCTCGCGCGCGTGCGAGGCACGCGCCACAACACGGGGGACGGGATCCGCATGGCGCTCGAGGCCGGCGCCATGCCCTACGGCAACTGGTCGGGCTGCCACGCGGTCGCCTGGGACCTCAACGCGCCCGAGTTCGGCGACCTGAAGGTACGGGACAACTTCCAGAAGCACAGCTACCCGCTCGGGATCATGGTGAACGCGCACGGCCGCCGCTTCGTGGACGAGGGCGCCGACTTCCGCAACTACACCTACGCGAGGTACGGGCGGATCATCCTCGAGCAGCCGAACCAGGTCGCCTGGCAGATCTTCGACGCCAAGGTCTCGCACCTGCTGCGCGACGAGTACCGGATCCGCCAGGTGACGAAGTACACGAGCCCGACGCTCGAGGGGCTCGCGCAGGCGATCGAGGGCATCGACCGCAACGAGCTCCTCAGGACCATCGCCCAGTACAACGCTTCGGTGCGCCGCGACGTCCCGTTCAACCCGGCGGTCCTCGACGGGCGCTGCACGGTCGGCCTGGACGTGCCGAAGTCGAACTGGGCGAACACGATCGACACGCCGCCGTTCGAGGCCTACGCGGTGACGTGTGGGATCACGTTCACCTTCGGCGGGCTGCGCGTCAACGAGCGGGCGCAGGTGGTCGACGAGGACGGGGACCCGATCCCGGGCCTGTACGCGTGCGGCGAGCTCGTGGGCGGTCTCTTCTACTTCAACTACCCGGGCGGCACCGGCCTCACGGCGGGCTCGGTCCTCGGGCGCATCGCGGGGGCCGCCGCGTCGGCGCGCTAGCCGAGCCGGCTCCGGGGAGGGGCCGGGCCGGCGCGCCACCGTCCGGCGAGGGCGGCGCGGCTCAGCTCGGGATCGACGCTGTCGCGCGGGTGCCCGTGTCGGAGCGGATCCGGCGAAGCAGCGGTGCCTTCACGAGGTCCAAGACGACCGTCGCGCCGAGCACCGCCGCGAGGAGGACGCCCACGTCGGCGAGGGGGACGGCGGCCATGAGGATCCCCCGGACGGCGAAGATCGTCACCAGCACGAGGTCGGCCGCCGTGGCGGCGAGCATCCACGCGCTGGGTCGCGAGGCCCACAGGTGGCGGCGCTCGCGCACCAGGTACACCGTGGCCTGTCCGGTCGCGACGAGCATGACGAAGACGAGGGTCTGCGTCGGGGCCAGCGAGAGGTCCACGACGTCGCGCGCGACGAAGAAGGTGCAGAACGCGACGGCGAGCCAGGGGACGGCGATGCCGAGCGCAGCGGCCGAGAGCGCGGGGACCTGCCAGCGGTCCGGACGGCTCGAGAAGCCGACGCGATCGGTTGCGAGCGACATGGTGACGAAGTCGTTGGCGAACACGAGCAGGAGCACGAGACGCGGCGTCGTGACGAAGGTCCCGGTCACGAGGAGTCCAAGGCCGAGGAACAGCGAGACCTGGAACGTCTTCGCGATCTTGTTCACCGTGTAGGTGAGCATGCGCTGGTAGACGCGCCGGCCGGTCTCCACGGCGGCGACGACGTTCGACAGCCCCTCGCTCGTCAGGACGAGACTCGCCGCGCTCTTCGCGACGTCGGTGGCACTCGAGACCGCGATCCCCACCTCGGCGCGCTTGAGGGCCGGCGCGTCGTTGACGCCGTCGCCGGTCATACCGACCACGTGTCGGGCGCGCTGCGCGCGTTCCACCAGCAAGAGCTTGTCCTCCGGGAGCACCCCGGCCACGACGTCGAAGTCGATCTCGCCGCCGCGTCGGGCTCGAAGCTCCTCGACCGAGCCGAGGCGCTCGCCGATGCCGACCTGGCGGGCCACGGCCACGGCCGTGGGGGCGGCGTCACCGGTCACCATGACCACCCGGATGCCGAGGGCGCCGAGGTGCCGCACGAGCGTGGCGGAGTCCGGTCGCACCGGGTCGCCGAGGGCGACGAGGCCCGCGACCTCGAGGCGCTCGGCGCCCGACGCGACGGCGAGCACCCGGTCGCCGCGCGAGGCGAGGGAGGCGACGGCCTCGGCGAGGTCCGGTGGCGGTGCCGGCGCGAGCGCGCCGAGCACGGCGGGGGCGCCCTTGAGCACCCGCAGGGCGCGCCCGCCCACCTCGAGGGTCGCCTCGGAACGCTTCGTCGCCGGGTCGAACGGGACGAACCGGCTGCGCGGGCCCGCCCGTGGCGCGCCGGCCGCTGCCTCGAGCACGGCGAGGTCGATCGGGTCCTGGGTGGCCTCGTCGGAGGCAGCGGCTGCCAGCGCGAGCACCTCGGCCGCGCTGCGGCCCCCGAAGGGGCGGACCTCGGTGACCGACAGGCGATTCTGCGTGATGGTGCCCGTCTTGTCGGTGCAGAGGAGGTCCATCGCGGCCGCCTCCTCGATGGCCGAGAGGCGGGTGACGAGCACTCCGGCGCTGGCGAGCTGGAGGGCGCCGACGGAGGTGGCGAGCGTGAAGGTCGCGGGCAGTGCCACCGGAACGGTGGCGACGACGAGGATCAGGACGAAGGGGAGCAGCTCCGTTGCCGGCAGGCGGGCCACGACGCCGTAGGCCACGATCGCCACGACCAGCGCGCCGTCGAGGACGAGCAGCGCCCGGACGACGCGAAAGATGGTCTCCTCGAGGTGGGTGGCGGTCTTCGCGGTGCTGACCAGCTGGGCGGTGCGGCCGAAGTAGGTGCGAGCACCGGTCGCCGTCACCTCCCCGGTCGCCTCGCCGCGGCGCACGACCGAGCCGGCGTAGCAGCGGCCGCCAGGGGTCACCTCGACGTCGGCGGACTCGCCGGTGAGCACCGACTGGTCGACCGAGACGGCCCCCGAGCCGATGGCCAGATCCGCGGGGACGATGTCGCCCATCCGGATGTGGACGACGTCGCCCGGCACGAGCCGCTCCGCGTCGATCACCTGCCAGTGGCCATCCCGCCGGACCCTGGCGCGCACCGCCAGCCGGCTGCGGAGGAGGAGCAGGGCGTTGGCGGCACGGCCCTCCTGCACGAAGCTGAGCGCGCCGTTGAAGACGACGAGCGCGCCGATGATGACCGCCTCGGTGACCTTGCCCGCCGCCAGTTCCAGCACGATGGCCGCCTCGAGCAGGTACGGGACCGGCCCGGTGAGCTTCGACGCGAGCGTGCGCCACGGGTGGCGCCGCTCGGTGCCGAAGGTGTTGAGCCCGACCCGGCCCAGGCGCTCGGCGGCCTCCGCCTCGCTCAGGCCGGCGGGCGCCGCCTCGAGGTGCGCCGCGCGCTCGCCACGGGTGGCGCCGGCCGGACCGGCCCCCCAGGTCCGGTCCTTCTCGCCGGCTGGGTGCTCGGTGGCCACGAGCCGAGTGTTGCACCGCGCGTCGGAGCGGGTCACGGACGGCCCCGGGGCGGGGCGGAGACGGGCACAGTCCCGGCCACCCGCCGCGTCGTGGCCGGCGGCCGGGGCACGCGTAGGATGCGCGCCATCCTCGAGCTGGCGGCGGGGCTGCCGCACCCCGGCGAGCTGCGACGGCCGCGGCGCCCCGGTGGAGCGAGGTGGGAGGAGCCGCGGCCGAGGGCCCACCCGACCCTCGGTCCGGGCGGCCGGGCCGGTGGACGCCGGCCGGCCCGCGCCGTCGCCCGCGGGGCGTGGCGACGCGGCCGGCGGCGAGCGGGCGCGGCGCGGCGACGTTGGGGGGTGGAGGCGTCGAGGGTGGTCGCGTGAGCACGAGCGGCGCGCCGGCGGCCGGCGCGCCGGCGAAGCCGCAGTAGTCGCCGGTGGCGTGGATAGCTGGGCGTTCGGGCAGGTTGCGGGGGGTCCTGTGGCCAGCCTGGGCGAGCCGGACCCTGCTCCTCGTGTGGTCGGCCCGGGTGTCGATGAGCGCCGGTCGGGCGCTCGCCGGCGTCGTCGTCCCGCTCTACCTCGCCGACCGGGGGTTCAGCGGCCTGCGCCTGGGAGCGCTCTTCGTCGTGGTGGCGCTCGCCTCCGCGGCGCTGTCGGCGACGGTCGGGGTGGCGTCCGATCGGGTCGGCCGGCGGCCGTTCCTCATCGCCTTCCCCCTCCTCACCGCCGCGGCGGCAGCGACCTTCGCCACGGTGCACGCGCAGCCGGCGCTGTTCGTCGCGGCCGCGGCGGGCAGCTTCGGCCGCGGCTCGGGGGCCGGCGCCGGGACGGTCGGTCCCTACCAGCCAGCGGAGGCGGCGCTCGTGACCGAGATCACTCCGCCGTCGTGGCGCAACAGCGCCTTCGGGCGCCTGCAGTTCTCCTCCTCGCTCGGCGCGCTGGCGGGGTCACTGCTCGCGCTGCTCGCCGGCAGCGGGCACCTGCGCCGGAGCGAGGCGCTCCCGGTGTTCCGATCGGCGTTCTGGGCGACCGCGGCGGTGTGCGCCGTCGCCGGCGTCCTCGCGGTGTGGATGACCGAGCCGGTGCGCCCGGCTCGGGCCGCCGCCGGCGCGCGCCGCCCTCGGCTGCCGGTCGGATCCCGCTACCTGCTCGTCCGCCTGGCAGCGACCAACTCGGTCAACGGGCTGGCGGTCGGCATGATCGGCCCGTTCCTCACCTACTGGCTCTACCGTCGGTTCGGCGCCGGCCCTGCGGAGGTGGGGCTGCTCTACGCCGCGGTGAACGCCGTCAGCATGTCTTCCACGCTCTCGGCCGCAGGGCTCGCCCGCCGGTGGGGGATCGTCCGCACCATCTCCGGCGTCCGGGCGCTCGGCGCCCTCCTCATCGTGCCGATGGTGCTCGCTCCGACCTTCGTGCTCGCCGGGTTCGTCTACGCGCTCCGCATGGTCGTGCAGCGAGCCGGCCTCCCCCTCCGCCAGTCCTACGTCGTCGCCATGGCCGATCCGGAGGAGCGGTCCTCGGTGGCGGCGCTCTCGAACGTCCCCAGCCAGGTCATCATGGGACTGAGCCCGCTCGCGTCGGGCTACCTCCTCGACGACGTGAGCCTGAGCCTCCCGTTCGAGATCGCCGGGGTCCTCCAGCTCGTGAACGCCGCGATGTACTGGCTGTTCTTCCGCCGCCTGCCACCCTCCGACGAGGTCGGCGACGAGCCGCTGCCTCTGCCCGAGCGACACGAGATGGCCTGACGTCGATCTCGCCGAGTCTCGAGGTGCCAGCGCTCTGCCGGGCTCGAGCGGCGGTGCTCGCCGGCCGGCGGCACGAGCGGGGCCGTCGGCTGTCGCGTCGGGCTCAGAGCGCTCGCGGCGGGCTCGGAGGGAGGGACGTTGCGACGGACGGGCGGCGATGATCCACTCGCTCGACCCGACGGGCCGCCGGCGCGGCCCGTGGCGGTGCGTCGCGACGACGCAGCCGCGGGCCGGTGCGTGGCTCGTTCGGCCTCGTTGCGATCCTCGTTGCACCGATGCGCAACTGTCCAGGCCGCGAGCGAGCTCGGCAGTGGAACGCGCCGCCCCGTGGCGCGCGAAGGTGCCGAGCTGCCTCGTACGTGCGGGGCCGTGCCGTGCCGCCGCTGGGGATCTCCCTGCCCGGAGCTCCCCGAGGACGCGCTGCTGGGAGGGGCGACGGCCGCACGTTCCTGCCACCTCGATGCGACCATCCGCGAGCATCGGGCGACGACTGACTACGCTCGCACAGCAGTCTCCCAGGCCTGGGAGCGCTCCAAGGGGGTGGTTCCATGAGCATCCCGAGTGCCATAAGTCCCATTCCAGGGCTCGCCGCCCTTTCCTCGCTCGTCGGCCTCGTCGTCGGCGTGCTCGTGCTGGTGATCCTGCTCGCGACGGTGGGTGCGTTCGTCGTCATCGTCGTGGCGAACCGCGCCGAGGCGGACCCCTCGGGCCGCCGTCCCGCCGTCGTCTACCTGTTCGGCGCGTCCTTCGTGACGGTGTGGACGGCGCTGATCGGGTCGGCGGCGGCGGTGAGCTCGCTCTTCCAGCTGATCGGGAGCCATCCCGGGATGGGCGGCGGGAGCCTGCACCCGGTGGGCGACGCGGTCGCACGTGGTGCCGTGCTCGGCGGCCTCGTGCTCGCCGTCAGCCTCGCCGTCCTCGTGACGCACCTGCGTCGCGGCGTCACGATCGCCACGGCGCCGGCCGCGACGCGCGTCGCGCAGAGCTACGTCTCGGCCGTCTCCTTCGTGAGCGTCCTCATCGTGGCGTTCTCGCTCGCGTACATCGCCTACGCCATCTGCCAGATCGCAGGTCCTGGCGTCTTCCACGGGGACGGCCGCATCCCGACGCTGCGCCACCTCCTCGACGCGATCTGGGTCGCGCTCGCCGCCGGCGCGATCCTCGGGAGCCACCTCCGGCTCGCCAGGCCGCGTGTCTGGTCGGGCGGGGCGCCGGCCGCCTCCGCCTAGCGGCGCGCTGCGCCCGTCCGCCACCGCCGGGGTCGACGTCGCACCGCCGGCGCGCCACCGTAGCGGCGCGCCGGCGGCGGGCGTCACCTCGAGGATGGCCGGCGCGCACGCGCCACGGCACCGAGCGCCGTGCGGCGCCCTCGCCAGCGGTGACTGGAGCGGCCGTCGCCGGCGGGCTCCCTGCGGCACCCGCCACCGGTCCGCGCTGGAGGGCGCACGCCCCGTCGCCGCGCGCCCTCGTCGGCGCGGGCGGGGTCGGTCATCCCTGCCAGCCGGTAGGACGCGATCTCCTTGCGTCTGGGTGCCTGCGGGCTCGTTCCGTGCCGGCGTCTAGACTCGCTGTTCGCAGGAAGCTCACAGCTGGGGGATCCGATGGCACATCCGGGAGGCGGCACGGCACGCCCGCGCCGCATCGTCCTCACGCTCGTCGCAGCGGCTGCCGGCGGCGCCGGCTGGCTTGCGGTCGTGGCGCCGGGCGCCTCGGCCTCGACCCCTGTCGTGCAGCCGGGCCAGACCGTGCAGCTCGTGGGGAGCGACGTCGACGCGGTGGTCAGCGACACCAGCCGGGGGCTCGCCGTCTACGGCGAGCTCGTCGGGCCCAACGAGGCGTCCATCGGCCAGTACGACGCCGTCCTCCAAGACAGCGGCGTGGCCGTCGCCGGCTACCTCGGGGGGCGTTGGCGCTACGTCTACGAGCACGCCCAGCCGAGGCACCGAGTTGCGGGCAACGCCGGCCGCAGCGGGCGCGGCACCGTCTCGGTGCGCCTCGGCGAGACGGTGCGCGTCGCTGGCAGCGACATCGTCATCGCGGCGGGTCGCAACCGCGAGGGCGAGGCCTCGCTCGTCGCCGTCGTCACGGGCGCGGGAGGAGCCCCGCTCCCCGGCAGCTACGGCATCGGGATCAGCGCGCGGCGCGTCGCGGTCCTGTGGCTCGGGGGGCGGACGCCGACGGTGGCCTTCGAGAGGCGCGAGGCCTGGATCGCCAATCCCGCCAAGCCGTCGAAGCACCCGTCGGGGACTCGGGCGCCCGGGGCGCTCGGCCGGACCATCACCGTCTACGACACGCACCACGAGCCGATGGCGGCGACGCTCGTGCGCGTCGCCGACAGCGCCCAGCCGGCCACCTCCTACGACGCGCCGCCGCCCGGCTACGCGTTCGTCACGGCGACGCTCCGGCTGCGCAACGAGGCGTCGATCACCGTGAGCGGCGACGCCGATGCCGACGTCGTCATCATCGGGAGCGACGGCAAGGCCTACGCCCCGGATCAGACGCGGCGCGTGGCGGGCTGCCAGGACTTCTGGGACGGGTTCGTGACGGGTGGGTTCAGCATCGGTCCCGGCAAGAGCGCCACGGGCTGCCTGCACTTCGAGGTGCCCCAGGGCGTGAGGATCGCTCGCGTCTACTTCTCGCGCACCGGTTCGACCACCGGCGCGGCGGAGTGGACCGTCGGCTGACGCGCCACCCGCTCCCGGTTCGGCCGGCGCAGCGCACGCCGAGCACGTCGCAGGTCGGAGCCCCGGCGCGGCGACCCGAGCCTCGCACCGGCCGCACGTCGGCGGCACTCGTCGGGGGGGCCGGCACGAGCCGCGCTCGTCGCCGGCTCCGAGCCGCACGGCCGGATGCCCGCCGGGAGGGGCTGGCTCGTCGCGCTCCTCGAGCGCGTCGGTGCGTGGTCGTCGCGGCGGTCAGTGCGGCGCGCCCGCTCCGAGCTCGAGCGTCTCGGCGTCGGCTCGCGGTCGGGGTGCCTCGAGGAGCGAGCGGGGCCAGAGGCGGCGCGCGAGGACGGTGTTGAGCTCCGCCGCGTACAGCGTGAGCTTCGCGCCGAGCGCGATCCAGGCGACGAGGCCGAGCACCGTGCCGAACACGCCGTAGGTCGCGCTCGCTCGCCGGAGGTCGTGGCCCACGAGGTAGCCGCCGAAGGCCTGCAGCACCGTCCACGCGATCCCGCCGGCGACCGCGCCGGGGACGAGATCGAGACGTCGAGCCTCGGGCCGCCTCGGGGTGAGCACGCGGAAGACGGACCAGTACAAGCCGGCGTTCAAGATCGCGGCGAGGACCTCGCCGGCTGCGGCGAGCCAGAGGCTGACGTGCTGCCCGAAGGTGCCGAAGGCCGACAGGAAGGTCGTGACGACGAGCCCTGCGCCGAGCACGGCGAGGAAGGCGACGCTGCGAGCGAGGCGGGCCGCGCGGCGTGGGCGCGCCGAGCGCGGGATGCCCCACACCTCCGCCATCGCGTGCAGCCCCGTCTGGGCGAGGCCCGTCGCCCCGTAGACGAGCCCGCCGAGCCCGACCGCGAGGCCGAAGGCCGAGTTGCGCCGCATGGCGTGGATGTTCTCGCGCAGCTGCTGGCCCACGACCGGGAACTCGGCGAAGGCCGAGTGCAGGACCCGCTCGCGCGCGGCCGCGTCGCCCGAGAGCACGAGGCCGAGCACGGTGACGAGGAGGAGCAGCAGCGGGAAGACGGTGAGGAACAGGGCGTACGTGAGCTGCACCGACAAGGCGCCGGCGCCGTCCTCCCCGTACTTCCTTACGAGGGCGAGCACGAGGGCCGGGAGGAGGTGACGCTGCTGGAAGGCGTCGAGGCGGCGCACGGCTCGCTTCAGCAGCTCCACGGGCGCGCCGTCCTCCCGACCCAGCCGGCGAAGGCCGCGAGCGAGGCCCGCACCGGTGCTCCGCACCAGCATCGCGCCCGCGCCGGGGCCCACGGGTGCGGCACGCGGGGCGTCCCGGCGCGAGGCGCCTCGCGGCGCGTGGCGTCAGGGGGGTCGCAGCCAGCGGAAGGCCTCGTGCTCGCCCTGGAGCTCGAGGCGGCGCCACAGCACGGCGTTGCCCTGCGCCTGGCTCGCGTGGCAGGCGATCGCCTCGAGCTGGCGGCGGCGGTCGACCTCGACCTCGAGGTCGACCTCGTGCGCATGGCGGCCGACGAAGGTCGTCTTGAGCTCGCGATTGAGGCGCCGTGCCACGGCCGCCGGGAGCACCCAGGCGAGGACGGGGAGCCTGCCGTCGATGGCGAGGGCCGCCTCGGTGGCGCGGCGGTGGTCGGGGTGGCCGGTGACACCGGTGTCGTCGAACACGAGGAGGAGGTCGGGGTCGACCTCGCGCGCGACGCGGCCCACCTCGTCGGCCAGGAGCGCGACGGGCACCGTCTCGAGCTTCCCGTCGGGGTGGTCGAAGAGCGCGACGCGCGAGACGCCGAGCACCGCCGCGGCCCTCGACAGCTCGCCGGCGCGCACCTCGTGCAGGTTGCGGCCCTCGCCGCCGATCGTCGATGCCTCGCCGTGGGTGAGGCAGACGAGGCCGACCGTTCGCGTCTCGGCGAGCTCGCTCAGCGCCGCCCCGAGGCCGAAGCTCTCGTCATCGGGGTGGGCGCACACGGCGAGGACCGGGCCGCCGGCGCCGAGGCACTCGCCCAGCCTCGCCATGTCGAGCCAGCCTCCCGACGCGGCGGTCGCGCCCGGGGTCAGTCCTCGGCCGTGAGGCGGCGGACGACCTCGGTGAGCCGCCCGGCCGCCTCCTCGGCGAGCTCCTCGAGGGCCGGCGACGGCAGGAGCTCTCGCGGATCGGGGATGGCGATCGACGTGGAGCCGGGCGCACGCTCCTCGAGCACGACGTTGCACGGCAGCACGAGGGCTGCCGTGGGGTCGAGCTCGAGCGCGCGGTGCGCGAGCGCGGGGTTGCAGGCGCCGAGGATCTTGAGCGGCGGACGCTCGATGCCGAGCTTCTCGCGCAGCGTCGCGGCCACGTCGATCTCGGTGAGGACGCCGAAGCCCTCGGCCACCAGGGCGGCGCGCACCGCCGCCTCCGCGTCCGGCAGTGCCGTCGCGAGGTTCGTCTCGATCGCCCGCATCGCTTCCTCCTCAGGCCAGTCGAAGCGCTCAGGCCAGCCGCATGAACAGCTTCTGGACGTCCTCGAGGGCGTAGCCCTCGGCCGCGGCCTCCGCAGGGTGCTCGAGGCAGTAGGCGAGCCCGGCAGCGACGACGCGAAAGCCCGCCTGCTCGAGCGCCTTCGTCGCGGCCGAGAGCTGCACGACCACCTCCCGGCAGTCGCGGCCCTCGGCGAGCATGCGCTCGACCGCCTGGACCTGCCCGGCCACCCTGCGCAGGCGCGTCCGCACCTCCGCGGTCACCTCGTCAGGCAGACGCACGCCTTCCTCCTGGTCGCGTCGCCTCAGGAGCGGGGCGACGACCCGTCCTCGCGGGCCGCGAGCTGCCGGCGCACCGCGTCCATGTCGAGCTCCTTCACCTTGGTGATGAGCTCTTCGAGCGCGGCCGGCGGCAGGGCACCGGGCTGCGCGTACAGCAGCACCTGCTCACGGAAGGCCATCAGCGTCGGGATCGACATGATCCCCAAGCTGGCGGCGAGCTCCTGCTCCGCATCGGTGTCCACCTTCGCGAAGACGACGTCGCCGTGCTGCTCCGACGCCTTCTCGAAGACCGGCGCGAACATCCGGCACGGGCCGCACCAGGCGGCCCAGAAGTCGACGAGCACCACGTCGTTCGATCGAACGACCTCGTCGAAGTTCTCCTTGCTGAGCGCCACGGTCGCCAAGCTCACCACCTCCACGTCCTCGGGCGCCGGCCGCACCCGTCACGCTCTCAGAACGTCACATACCCCAGAGGGTATTCCCGCTCGCCGCGGGACCGTCGCGTCCGGGGCCGGCAGCCGGGCGTCGAGTACGCTCGGCGGTCGAGGACGTACGTTGAACCTGCTCGCGCTGCCCGTCGGGCTGTGCATCGGCCTCAGCCTCGGCGCGCTCGGCGGTGGCGGGTCCGTCCTCACGGTGCCCGCCCTCGTCTACGTGCTCGGGCAGGACGCGCACGATGCCACCACCGGCTCCCTCGTCGTCGTCGGCGCCGCAGCCCTCGCCGGGACGGCTGCCCACGCCCGCTCGGCGCACGTGCGCTTCGGGCGCGGGCTCGCCTTCGGGGCGCTCGGCGTCGGCGGCTCCTACGCCGGCAGCCGCCTGTCCGCCGGGGTCGACCCCGACGTGCTGCTGCTCGCCTTCGCCGGCCTCATGCTGCTCGGTGCGGCGGCCATGGCTCGGCGCGCGCGTCGCGCCGAGCCGGCGCCCGCGGCGCCGAGGCGCGACGACGGGCCGGTGCCCTGCGGTAGCGCCGGAAGGCCGGCGCGAGCCCGGTGGCGTTCGGCGGCGCGCGTCGTCGGCGCGGCGAGCGTCGTCGGCCTCGTGACGGGCTTCTTCGGCGTCGGCGGGGGCTTCTTCGTCGTGCCGGCGCTCGTCCTCGCCCTCGGCTTCGAGATGGTCGAGGCGGTCGGGACGTCGCTCCTCGTCATCGCCGTCAACTCCGCCGAGGCGCTCCTCGCGCGCCTCGGGACTCGCATCGAGCTCGACTGGGCGCTCCTCGCCGCATTCGGCGCTGCGGCGGTGGTCGGGGCCGTGCTCGGCGACCAGGTCGCCTCGCGCCTCCCGGCTCGCGAGCTCACGCGCGCCTTCGCCGCCCTCCTCGCCGCCGTGGCGCTCGCCGTGGCGGCACGAAGCGTGGCGCAGCTCGCCTGAGCAGGCCGTCGGCCCCGCTGCAGCCGTCCGGCCGGAAGGCCTTGGCACTCTATGATCGAGAGTGCCAGATGCGCGCAGAGATGCACCCACGGTGCCGAAGGGCCCTTGAGCCGCACCGGTCCGGGGAGTACGGCTGGTGCAGCTGGAGCAGTACGAGGCGAGGAGGGCAGATGCGGATCGCCATCATCGCCCCGCCGTGGCTGCCGGTGCCGCCGCCGGCGTACGGAGGGACCGAGAACGTGCTCGACGCGCTGGCGCGCGCGCTCAAGGACCTCGGGCACGACGTCGTCCTGTTCACGACGGGCGACAGCACCTGCGACGTCGAGCGCCGGTGGACGCTCGAGCGCCACGTCGGGGTCGGGGCCCCGGGCCCGGTGGACGAGCTGCGCCACGCCATCGCCGCCTACGAGTCGGTCGCGGACGCCGACGTCATCCACGACCACACGCTGACCGGGCCCGTCTACGCCTCCTCGCTCGGCGGCCTCGCCGTCGTGACGACGAACCACGGTCCCTTCGACGAGAACCTCGCCCCGATCTACCGGGCCCTCGCGCGGCGGGTCCCGGTGGTGGCGATCTCGGCGCACCAGGCCTCCCTCGCACCCGACATCCCGATCGCCGCGGTGATCCACCACGGGGTGCGCGTCGAGGAGTTCCCCGTGGGCTCGGGCGACGGCGGCTACGCGCTCTTCCTCGGCCGGATGCACCCGTCCAAGGGCGCCCACGTCGCCGCCCGGGTGGCGCGCGCCGCCGGCGTCCCGCTGCGCATCGCCGGCAAGCTCCTCGAGCCGATCGAGCGGGAGTACTTCGACGCGAAGGTGCGCCCCCTCCTCGGCGGCGACGTCACCTACCTCGGGGAGGTCGGCCAGGCCGACAAGCTCGAGCTCCTCGGCCAGGCCACCTGCCTGCTCAACCCGATCGCCTGGCCCGAGCCCTTCGGCATGGTGATGGTCGAGGCGCTCGCCTGCGGGACGCCCGTCGTGACGACGCCGCACGGCGCCGCCCCCGAGATCGTGGAGGACGGCGTGGTCGGCTTCGTCCGCTCGGGCGAGGCCGCGCTCGCCGAGGCGGTCGCCGACGCCGCCTACCTCAGCCGATCGGCCTGCCGCAAGCTGGCCGAGGAGCGCTTCTCGGCGCGGCGCATGGCCCTCGACCACCTCCGCCTCTACGAGCGCGTGCGCTCGGGAGAGCTCGGCTTGTCCTCGGCGCCTGCGGCGCCCGGCGTACGCCGGGCCGCGCCGAGCGCCCCCGACGTGGCGACGCCGGTGGCCTGAGTTCGCGAAGAGTTCGCCTCCCGTACACCTGCGCGTCACCGGCTGCTCGCCCCGGCGTCACCTCGCGGCGCAACAGTAGGGGCGTGCCCCGGCAGCGGCGCTCGTCGAGGAGGAGGCAGGCCCCCAGGTGATCGATCCGGCAGTAGCGGGCGAGGCCGTCGGCACGACGGTCGCCGACCTGCTCAACGAGGCGCCGACGAGCAGGTTCCACCGCAAGGCGGTGGTCGTCTCGGGGGTCGGCTTCTTCACGGACGCCTACGACCTGTTCGTCATCGGCACCGCGGCGAGCCTCGTCGCCACGCAGTGGCGGCTGTCCACGGCGCAGACGAGCTGGGTGACTGGCTCGGCGATCCTCGCCGCGTTCATCGGCGCGCTGGTCTTCGGCCGGATCGCCGACGTCCTCGGCCGCAAGCGCGTCTACGCCGCGGTCGCGGCCATCATGATCGTCGGGGCCGTCCTCTCGGCCCTCGCGCCGAACTTCGCCACCCTCGTCGCCGCCCGCTTCATTCTCGGCCTCGGCATCGGTGGGGACTACCCGGTCTCCGCGGTGCTGATGAGCGAGTACTCGAACCGCCGGGACCGGGGCCGGCTCGTCGGCCTCGTCTTCGCCATGCAGGCGCTCGGCCTCGTCGTCGGGCCACTCGTCGGCCTGGTGCTGATCGGCTCGGGGATCGGCACCGAGGCGACCTGGCGCCTGCTGCTCGGGCTCGGTGCGATCCCGGCCGCCGCCGTCATCTACCTGCGGGCGCGGATGCCCGAGTCGCCCCGCTTCAGCGCGCGCGTGGCCGGCGAGGCCGTGGCGGCGGCGCACGGGCTCGCCGCCTTCTCCGACGGCGTGATCTCGGTGCCGGCCGCGGTGCGCGACGAGCCGCGCCGGCTGCGGCTCGGGCAGTTCCTCACGAACGGCCGGATGCTGGTCCTCCTGCTCGGCACCGCCGGGTCGTGGTTCTTCTTCGACTACGCCTACTACGGCAACACTCTGTCGCTCCCCGTGATCCTGAAGGCCGTGGCGCCGCACGCCAGCCTGACGGTCAAGCTGGCGTGGTCGCTCGGGATGTTCGTCGCCTTCGCCGTGCCCGGGTACGCGCTCGCGGTCTGGAAGATGGACCGCATCGGCCACCGGCGCCTCCAGTTCGTCGGCTTCGCGGTCATGGCGGCGTGCTTCCTCGCCCTCGGGGCCGTCCGCGACCTCACCACCGTCGTCGCCCCGTTCCTCGCGGTCTTCGGGCTGAGCTACTTCTTCGTCGAGTTCGGGCCGAACACGACGACCTTCGTGCTGCCCTCCGAGGTCTTCCCGGTCAGCATGCGCACGACCGGCCACGGCATCGCGGCCGGGGTCGGCAAGCTCGGCGCCTTCATCGGGGTCTTCCTCGTGCCGCTCCTCGAGCAGCACCTCGGCCTGCGCGGGATGCTCGTCGTCGCCGGATCGGCCGCGCTCGCGGGGCTCGCGCTCACGGCGGCGCTGCCCGAGCCGTCGGGGCGCAGCCTCGAGGAGGTGTCCGGCGAGGACGACCTCGCGCCGGTGATCGCGCTTCCGGCCGCTGGTCGTGTGCCGGGCGTCCCGACGGAGTCGGTGCTCGGCTAGCGCTCCCGGCGCGCCCCGCCGAGACCGAGGGCGCGCGCGATGAGCATGCGCTGGACCTCGCTCGTCCCCTCGCCGATCTCGAGGACCTTGGCGTCGCGGTAGAAGCGGCCGACCGGCGACTCGTTCATGAAGCCGTAGCCGCCGAAGATCTGCGTCGCCTCCCGTGCGTTCGCCATCGCCGCGTCGGAGGCGACGAGCTTCGCGATGGCGGCGTGCTTCTTGTACGGCTCGCCGCGCAGACGGCGGGAGACGGCGTCGAGGTAGGCGAGGCGGGCGGTGTGGGCCCTCGCCTCCATGTCGGCGATCTTGAACTGGATCGCCTGGTACTCGCCGATGGCGCGCCCGAAGGCCCGCCGCTCGGCGACGTAGCGCAGGCACTCGTCGATGCAGCCCTGGGCGAGGCCGACCGACATCGCGGCGAGCGCGATCCGACCCTCGTCGAGGATCTCGAGGAACTGCGCGTACCCCCGGCCGCGCTCGCCGAGCAGGTTCTCCGCCGGGACGCGGCAGTCGGCGAGGGAGAGCTCGTGGGTGTCGGAGGCGCACCAGCCCACCTTGGAGTACTCCTTCGCCACCGTGAGGCCCGGCGTACCGGCCGGGACGACGATCGCCGAGATCTCCCGCTCGCCGTCCTCGCCGCCGGTGACGGCCGTCACCGTGACGAAGGCGGTGATGTCGGTGCCCGAGTTCGTGATGAAGGACTTCGACCCGTTGAGCACCCATTGCCCGTCGACGAGCCGGGCGGTCGTGCGGGTCGCCCCCGCGTCGGTGCCGCCACCCGGCTCGGTGAGGCCGAACGCGCCGAGCGCCTCGCCCGAGCACAGCCTCGGGAGCCACGCCTCGCGCTGGGCCTCCGTGCCAAAGCGGTAGATCGGCATGGCGCCGAGCGAGACGGCGGCCTCGAGGGTCACCGCCACCGAGGAGTCGACCCGGCCGATCTCCTCGAGTACGAGGGCGAACCCGAGGAGGTCGCCGCCCATCCCCCCGTAGCGCTCCGGGAAGGGGAGGCCGAACAGGCCGAGCTCGCCCATCTGGCGGACGATGTCGTAGGGGAAGGCGCCGCGCTCGTAGTAGTCGCCGATCACCGGGGCGATGACCTCGCGCGCGAAGCGCGCGACCGTCTCCTTCAGGTCGACGAGCTCCGGGTCGAGGCGGTGGTCGAGCATCGGGCTCACGGCTGCCTCCTTGGGGTCGGCGCCTCGTTCGGCGCGAGGGCGAAGAGGGGTGCCCCGAGGGCGACGCGGTCGCCCGCTGCGACGGCGACTCGCTCCACGACGCCCGCGACGGGCGCCCGCAGCGGGTGCTCCATCTTCATGGACTCGACGGTGCCGAGGAGGGCGCCGGCCGCGACCTCCTCGCCGACGGCGACGGCGACGCTCGTGACGACGCCCGGCAGCGGCGCGAGGACGACCCCGTCGCCCTGCTCGCTCCCGCCGTCGCGGACGCGCCGCTCGGCTCGCTCGAAGCGGTGCACCTCGCCGCGGTGCGAGACGGTGACCGCCTCCGGCTCGAGCGCGACGACGAAGCGCTCGAGCACCCCGTCCAGCTCGAGGAGGCGGAGGTCGCCGTCGCGTCGGACGAGGGCGACCGTGGTGACGCGCCCGCCCTCGACGACGCGCCCGTCGGCGTGGACCACGAGCTCGCGCCGGTCCGCGCCCGAGCGCAGCTCGACGCGCGTCGGGGCGCTCGGGCCCGCCAGGCGCCAGCCGTCGAGGGCGAACGGCCCGGAGCGGGCGGCGCGGGTCTCGGTGGCGAGGACGAAGGCGGCGGCGACGGCCGGCGCCTCGGAGGGCGGCGCGAGCTCGCCGGCGCGCCGGTCGAGCCAGCCCGTGTCGATCTCGGCCGCCTGGAAGGCGGGCGAGGCGACGAGGCGGCGCAGGAAGCCGAGGTTCGTCGTCAGGCCGAAGACGGCGGCGTCGTCGAGCGCGCCGACCAGCCGCTGGCGCGCCGCCTCGCGCGTCGGTCCGTGCGCGACGAGCTTGGCGAGCATCGGGTCGTAGGAGGTGCCGACGGGCTCGCCGGCGACGAGCGCCGTCTCGACGCGCACCGAGGCGGGGAAGCGCACGAGGGTCGGCGTCCCGGCCTGCGGGAGGAAGTCGCGGGCCGGGTCCTCGGCGTAGACCCGGGCCTCGATGGCGTGGCCGTGGGCGACGACGTCCTCCTGGGCGAGGCGCAGCGGCTCGCCGGCCGCCAGCGCGAGCTGGAGATCGACGAGGTCGAGGCCGGTGACGAGCTCGGTGACGGCGTGCTCGACCTGCAGGCGAGTGTTCATCTCGAGGAAGAAGAACTCCTCGCCGGCGACGAGGAACTCGACGGTCCCGGCGTTCTCGTAGCCGACGTGGGCGGCGAGGCGCACCGCCGCCTCCCAGGCCGCCTGGCGCGTCGCCAGCGGGACCGTCGACGCGGGCGCCTCCTCGACCACCTTCTGGTGGCGGCGCTGGACCGAGCAGTCCCGGTCGAGGACGTGGATGACGTGGCCGTAGCGGTCGGCGAGCACCTGGACCTCGACGTGGCGCCCGTGCTCGACGTAGCGCTCGACGAACACCGAGCCGTCGCCGAAGGCGGCTGCGGCCTCGCGCCCGCAGCGCGCGAGCGCCTCCTCGAGCTCCTCGGGCTGGCGCACGATCCGCATGCCCTTGCCGCCGCCGCCCGCGACGGCCTTCACGAGCGCCGGGTAGCCGACGTCCTGCTCGACCCGGCGCGCGAGCGTATGGAGGTCCGAGCCCTCGGCAGCCGGCACGACCGGGACGCCCGCCGCCCGGGCGATCCGGCGCGCCTCGTCCTTGCGGCTCATCGCCTCGATCACCGAGGCGGGCGGCCCGACGAAGCACAGACCGGCGGCCTCGCAGGCGCGCGCGAAGGCCGCGCTCTCGGCGAGGAAGCCGTAGCCGGGGTGGACGGCCGACGCCCCGCTGCGCCTCGCGGCGTCGAGGAGGGCCGGGATCGACAGGTACGACTCGGTCGGCGGCGGCGGCCCGATGCGCAGCGCGACGTCCGCCTCTGCCACGTGGGGCGAGCCACGGTCCGCGTCGGAGTAGACGGCGACGGTCCGCAGTCCGCGCCGGCGCGCCGCGGCGAGCACGCGGCGGGCGATCTCGCCGCGGTTGGCGACGAGCACGGTGTCGAAGGCCACGGGCGCGCTCACATCCGGAAGACGCCGTAGCGGGCGGGCGCCGTCTCGAGGCCGGCGTTCAAGGCGAGGCCGATCCCGAGGACCCGCCTCGTCTCGAGGGGGTCGATGATCCCGTCGTCCCAGAGGCGCGCCGTCGAGTAGTAGGGGGAGCCCTGCTCCTCGTAGCGGGCCCGGACCTCCTCCCGGCGGCGCTCGATCGCGTCGTGGTCCGATCCCCGGCCGACGACGGAGAGCACCGCCGCGGCCTGGTCGCCGCCCATCACCGAGATGCGGGCGTTCGGCCACATGAAGAGGAACCGCGGCTCGTACGCCCGGCCGCACATCGCGTAGTTGCCGGCGCCGAAGGACCCGCCGATCACGACCGTGAACTTCGGCACGCTCGAGCAGGCCACCGCGGTGACGAGCTTGGCGCCGTCCTTGGCGATGCCGCGCTGCTCGTACTCGCGCCCGACCATGAAGCCGGAGATGTTCTGCAGGAACACGAGGGGCGTGCGCCGCTGGTTGCACAGCTCGATGAAGTGCGCCCCCTTGAGCGCCGACTCGCTGAACAGGATCCCGTTGTTGGCGACGATCCCGACGCGATAGCCGTAGATGCGGGCGAAGCCGCACACGAGCGTCTCGCCGTAGGAGGCCTTGAACTCCTCGAGGCGCGAGCGGTCGACGAGACGGCGGATCACCTCCCGCACGTCGTAGGGGGTGCGCAGGTCGGCCGGTACGACGTCGTAGAGCTCGGCCGGGTCCTCGTCGGGTTCCTCCGGATCGGCCCGCTCGACGGCCTCCTCGGTCCGCTCGAGGCCCGCGACGATGGACCGCAGCCTCGCGAGGGCCTGCGCGTCGTCCTGCGCCAGGTGGTCGACCACCCCCGAGCGGCGCGCGTGGACCTCGCCGCCGCCGAGCTCCTCCGCGCTCACCTCCTCGCCCGTCGCGGCGCGCACGAGCGGCGGGCCGCCGAGGAAGATCGTCCCCTCGCCGCGCACGATGACCGTCTCGTCGCTCATCGCCGGCACGTACGCCCCGCCCGCGGTGCTCGACCCCATCACGGCGGCGAGCTGGGGGATGCCCGCGGCGGACATGGTCGCCTGGTTGTAGAAGATCCGGCCGAAGTGGTCGCGGTCGGGGAAGACCTCGTCCTGCAGCGGGAGGTAGGCCCCGCCGGAGTCGACGAGGTAGCAGCACGGGAGGCGGTGCGCGGCCGCGATCTCCTGCGCGCGCAGGTGCTTCTTCACCGTCACGGGGAAGTACGTGCCCCCCTTCACGGTCGCGTCGTTCGCGACGACGACGCAGGGTCGCCCGGCGACCAGGCCGATGCCGGTGACGATGCCGGCCGAGGGGATGCTCTCGCCGTACATGCCCCAGGCGGCGAGCGTCGACAGCTCGAGGAAGGGGGAGCCGGGGTCGAGCAGGCGGTCGATCCGGTCGCGCACGAGGAGCTTGCCGCGCTCGAGGTGACGCCGGCGCGCCGTCTCGTCCCCGCCCTGCCGGACGAGCGCGACCCGCTCGCGCAGCTCCTCGGCGAGCTCGGCGAGGCTCGCCCGCCCGGCGCCCGACGGCGCCCTGCTCGTCGACATCGCGCCCGCCACCTCGCTCGATCGACCCGGCGCCCGTTACTCGCGAGTAACGTTAACAGCCGGTAACAGCGATGGTCGAACGCCGGACTGCCGCAGCGGGCGCGCGCCCAGCCGTCCCGGGCGCGCCGAGGGCGCGCCGAGGGCGGCGCGCGCCGCGCCCGACACGGCGCGACCAGATCCTCGAGGCGGCGGCGGCCGCCTTCGCCGAGCGGGGCTTTCGGGCCGTGACGCTTCGCGACATCGGCGCCGCCGTCGGCGTCACCGGTCCCGCCGTCTACCGTCACTTCGCGAGCAAGCAGGACGTCCTCGGCGAGATGCTCGTCGGTGTGAGCGAGGAGCTGCTCTCGGGCGCGCGCCAGCGCGTCGACCTGGTGACGAGCGCCGAGGCCGCCGTCGCCGCGCTCGTCGCCTGGCACGTCGACTTCGCCCTCGAGCACCCCGAGCTCATCAGCGTCCAGGCCCGCGACTTCTCGTCGCTGCGACCTCGCGACCGAGAGCGCGTCCGGCGGCTGCAGCGCGCCTACGTCGAGGTGTGGGTCGACGCCATCGCGCGCTGCGCTCGGACGGCCGACCGGCGCTGGGCGCTCGCCGCCGCGCACGCCGTGCTCGGCCTGATCAACTCGACGCCCTTCAGCGCCCGCCTCGAGCGCGAGGCGATGCGCGCCCTGCTCGTCGAGATGGCGCTCGCCGCGCTCTCGCCGGACACCCTCGCCGCGGCCGCTCGCCCGTCGGTCCGGCGCGCCTGCGCGGGGGGGTCGTAGCGGTGGCGGCGTCGGGGCGGGGGCGGCCGAGCGTCCGGCTCCGGCGCGTCGGGTTCGTGGCCGAGGTGGTCCTCGATCGCCCCGACGCGCTGAACGCCATCTCGACGCAGGTCGCTCGCGACCTCGCCCGGGCCTGCGGCCGGCTCGACGCCGACCCCCGCGTGCGCGCGGTCGTCGTCTCCTCCGCGTGCGACCGCGCCTTCTGCGTCGGCGCCGACCTGAAAGAGCGCGCCGGGATGCGCGCCGGGGAGCTCGTCGCGCAGCGCCCGACCATGCGAGCGGCGTTCGAGGCGGTGCGCGCGATCGCGGTCCCGACCATCGCCGCGGTCGCCGGCCACGCGCTCGGCGGCGGGTTCGAGCTCGCCCTCTCCTGCGACCTCGTCGTGGCCGACGACTCGGCGAGCTTCGGCCTGCCGGAGGTGCGCGTCGGTCTCGTCCCGGCGGGGGGCGGCACGCAGCTGCTCGCCCGGCGCGTCGGGATCGGCGTCGCCGCGGAGCTCGTCTTCACGGGTCGGCGCGTCGGCATCGACGAGGCGTGGCGCCTCGGTCTCGTCGACCGGCGCGCCCCGGCCGGCGAGGCCCGTGCAGTCGCCCTCGCGCTCGCCGAGGAGATCGCCGCGAACTCGCCGAACGCGCTGCGGGCGGCCAAGCGCGCGCTGCGCCTCGGCGCCGGCGCGGCCCTCGAGGTCGGCCTCGAGATCGAGGACGGGGCGTGGCGCTCGGTGGTGGCCTCGGGGGACGCCGCCGAGGGGATCGCCGCGTTCGTCGCACGGCGCGCGCCGAGCTGGCAGTCCTCGCCGGACGGGGCGGGCTAGCCGGGGGCTCGGCCGTGCACCCAGACGACGCGAGCGACGCACGAGCGTGCGCGCGCCGGCGCGAGGAGGGGTCCGTGGCGAGCGCCGGCCCGCCGCCCGCACCCGGGCCCGCGCGACGGGAGGTCGTCGACGTCCACTCGCACATCCTCCTCGAGGGGGTGATGGGGCTGTGCGGCGAGGCCGGCCCGGAGATGGGCGTGCGCCCGGGCGGGACGCACTACTTCCGTGCCGGGCAGTACGTGCTCGAGGGGGTGCGCTTCGTCGGCAGCCCCTTCGCGGACGTCGAGGTCCGCCTCGAGCACATGGCGCGCCTCGGCATCGACCACCAGGTCGTCTCCCCGAACCCGATCACCTACTTCTACCGGCAGCCGGCCCGCCTGGCGGTCGACTTCAACCGCCGCCACAACGACCTCGTCGCCGAGGTCGCCGCGGCGAACGACCGCCTCTCGGGCTTCGCCTGCCTCCCGCTCCAGGACCCGGCCGCCGCCGCCGCCGAGCTCGAGCGCGCCGTGACCGAGCTCGGCCTCGTCGGCTCCTACATCGGCAGCGACGTCGGTGGCGTCCCGCTCTCGGACCCTCGCTTCGAGGAGGTCTGGGCCGAGCACGAGCGGCTCGGCGTCCCCGTCGTCGTGCACCCGGCGCCGCGCAACGTCGAGCGACCGGGGGACGCGGACTACGCCCGCTGGGAGCTCGACGTCGTCTACGGCTTCCTCGTCGACGAGGGGCTCGCGGTCGCCCACCTCGTGCTCGGCGGCGTGCTCGACCGCCACCCCCGCCTCGCCGTCCACGTCCCCCACGGAGGCGGCTTCGCCCCCTACCAGGTGGGGCGCCTCGAGACGGCCCTCGAGAAGCGGCCGTGGGGCCGAGGGCTGCTCCGGCGGAGCTTCGAGGAGCAGTGGTCCCAGCTCAGCTTCGACACGGCGGTGCACCGCGCCGACGCGCTCGCCTTCCTCGTCGCGACGCAGGGGGCGGGCCGGGTCCTGCACGGCTGCAACTTCGCCGGCTGGGACCAAGAGGAGCGCTCGGTGGCGATGGTGGAGGCGCTGGCGATCGGCGAGGAGGAGAAGGCTGCCATCCTCGCCGGCAACGCGCGGCGCCTCTTCCGGCTGCGCGAGCCGGGCGCCCGGTCGTGAGCTCGATCGCAGGTCGCCGCCGGCGGGCGGCGGGGAGGGAGGCGCAGTGTCTCGCGTGCTCGTGACTGGTGGGGCGTCCGGGATCGGGGCGGCAACGGTGTCGCTCCTCGCCGGCGCCGGCGACGACGTCATCGCCGCCGACCTCGTCGCTGGCGACTCGGTCGTGGCGCTCGACGTGACCGACGAGGCGAGCTGGGAGGCCGTCCTCGACGCCCACTGGCCGCTCGACGCCCTCGTGAACTGCGCCGGGGTCCGCACGCGCCGGGCGCTGCTCGACCTGTCGGTCGAGGAGTTCGATGCCCTGCTCGCCGTGCACGCGCGCGGGGCGTTCCTCGGCACGCGCGGGCTCGCCCGCCGGCTTAAGCGCGACGGCCGGCCAGGTGCGGTCGTGAACGTCGCGTCGACGGTCGCCACGCACGCCGTGAGCGGACAGGTTCACTACGTCGCCGCGAAGGGCGCGGTGGCCGCGATGACGCGTGCGGCAGCGCTCGAGCTCGCGCCCTTGGGGATCCGGGTGAACTGCGTCGTGCCCGGGCTCATCCGTACGCCGATGACGGCGGACCGCCTCTCGGACCCCGAGCAGCGGGCGTGGTTCGAGGGGCGCGTCCCGCTGCGCCGGCCCGGCGAGCCGTCCGAGGTCGCCGGCGCGATCGCCTACCTGCTCTCCGAGCAGGCGGCCTACGTGACCGGCGCGGCCCTCGCCGTCGACGGCGGCTACACGGCGTGGTGAGCGCTCGGTCCGCTGGCGGACTCGGTCGCGAGGCGGCGAGGATGGCAGCCCGACCGGGCGAGAGAGGGGAGCGATGAGGCCGGTCACGGGGATGTCGGTGGTCGTCACCGGCGGCGGGTCGGGGATCGGGGCCGGGATCGCGCGCCACTTCGTCGCGCGTGGGGCACGGGTCACGATCTGCGGCCGACGCGAGGAGAAGCTGCGCGAGGTGGCGGCCGAGCTCGGCGACGCCTGCTGCGCGCTGCCCGGCGACGTCACCGACGCCGCGGCGCGCCGTCGGGTCGTCGACGCCGCGCTGGCGCACGGGGGCGGCATCGACGTCCTCGTGAACGCGGCGGCGAACATGTACCGCGGGCCGCTCGAGACCCTTGACGAGGAGCGGCTCCTCGCCCTGTTCCACTCGAACGTCGTCGGGGCGATGCTGCTCACCGGCCTCGCGCTGCCCCACCTCGAGAGGGCACGCGGCTGCGTCGTCTTCTTCGGCTCGGTGCACGTGGCGAGGGCCTTCCCCGGCGCCTCCCCGTACGCGGCGACGAAGGGCGCGCTCGAGGCGCTCACGGGCGTGCTCGCCGCGGAGCTCGGTCCCCGGGGCGTGCGCGTCAGCTGCGTGCGCCCCGGCGGGGTGTTCAGCGAGCTGAACCAGCGGGCCGGGCTCTTCGACGACGAGCAGGCCCGGGCGCGCCTCGAGGCGCTCGGCCCGGCGCACGTGCTCGGGCGGCCGGGGACGCCCGAGGAGGTCGCCGAGGCCGTCGAGTACCTGGCCCGCGCCGAGTGGACCACTGGCTCGGTCCTCGTCGTGGACGGCGGGCTCTCCCTCGGCACGACGAACGCCTGAGCCGTTCCGGCCGGCCCGCTCTGCGAGGTCCCGCCGTCACGTCCTCGACGCGGGCCGTGCTCGAGGCAGGGGACCGGTCGCCGTCTCGCGCCCTCCCCTCCGAGCGGACGCGCCAGGTCGCCCCGGGGTCGGTCGTGGTGCGAGCCGGCGCGCCAACCTCGCGAGGCGATGGCCGAGGCAGCGGCCGGGGCGGTCGCTCGGTCGCCTGCCGGTCGCTCGTCGGGCGAGCGCGCCGCTCGGCTCGCGCCCGGGTCCGAGCCGCCGGGGGCCTGCAGCGCCGCGGGGCGGTCCGGCGCCTCAGGCCGGGCGCGCGCCGGCCCGCTCGAGGGCGGCGCGGGCGGCGGCCACCTCCGCGCGGTAGCGCTCGAGGCTCGCGAGCTTCACGCCCTCGTACCCGCGCACGATGCTCGGCGCCGCGACGAGGCGCACGCAGGCCGAGTACGTGCTCGCGTCGAGGCGAGCGAGCGCCAGGTCGACCAGTTCCTCGTACTCGCCGACGAGGGCGCGCTCCGCGCGGCGCACGACCGTGTGGCCGAAGGGGTCGAACGGCGTCCCGCGCAGGTGGCGCAGGGCGTGCAGGACCCGGAAGGCGGGCCGGGCGACGAACGCCGGGAGGGCGACCTTGCGGCGCAGGCCGAGGCTGCGAAGCAGCGGGGGGTGGAGCAGGTAGCGCACCGAGCGCGCGCCGTCGAGGCTGGCGGCGAAGGAGCCCTGCAGGTAGAGGCGGGCGACCTCGTACTCGTCCTTGTAGGCGAGGAGACGGTACGCTTCGCGGGCCACGGTCGCGGTGAGGCGCCGGGCGGTCGGGTCCACGTCGGCCTCCCGCCGCTGCACCCGTTCGAGGAGGTCGAGGTAGCGGCGAGCGAGCCGCTCGCCCGAGCGCTCGAGGAGGTCGGCGACGCGGCGCTCGACGAAGGGCACGACCTCGCCGGCGAGGGCGCGTGCTGCGACGAGCTCGCGCGCCCGGCGCGCCCGGCGTCCCTCGGGGGCGGCCGGGGCCTGCGGCGCGGCGGGCTCGAGGCCGGCCGCAGCGCGCCGTCCGGCCCGGAAGGCCGCGAGGTTCGCCGCCACCGCGACCCCGTTCAGCTCGATCGCCCGCTCGAGGAGCTCGGCCGGCACGGGAAGGCCGCCCGCCTGGAAGGCCGCGCCGAGGACCGCCATGTTGGCGGTGAGGTGGTCGCCGGTGCGCTCGAGGGCGAGCGCCTCCGCGTCGAGCGCGACGAGCTGGCGGGCGAGCGGTGCGAGCGCGTCGAGGAGGTGGCGCGTCGAGGGGAGGTCGGCGGTGGCGCCGGTCACCATGTCGGCGGTTGGCGCCACGCTCGTCGACGCGACGACGAGCGTGCGCCCGGGGTCGGCCCGCGCCAGGTTGGCCGCGTCGACGGCGACGACGAGGTCGAGCGCGAGGTAGCAGTCGGCCCGCCCGGGGCCGACCGCGCTCGACCCCGGGGCGTCGCTGCGACGCAGCCGCAGGTGGGAGACGACGGGCCCTCCCTTCTGCGCGAGGCCGGTCTGGTCGAGGCCGCGCACCTGGAGCCCGGCCAGGTGGGCGGCGGTCGCGAGGACCTGGTTGACGGTGACGACGCCCGTCCCGCCGACGCCAGCGAGGAAGACGTCGTAGCCGTCCTCGCCGACCTCGGGGAGCGTCGGCGCCGCGAGCCCGGAGACGTCGACGGGCCGCGGCGCCGGCGGGCTCGACTGCCGGCGGGGAGCACGCAGGGTGACGAAGGACGGGCAGTCGCCCTCGAGGCAGCTGTAGTCGGTGTTGCACGACGGCTGGTGGATCCGCGTCTTGCGGCCGAGCTCCGTCTCCACCGGGTGCACCGAGAGGCAGCCGCTCTTCGCGCCGCAGTCGCCGCAGCCCTCGCACACCGCCTCGTTGATGACGACCCGGCGCGGCCGCTCCGGGGCGCGGCCGCGCCGGCGCAGCCGCCGCAGCTCGGCGGCGCACGCCTGGTCGTAGACGAGGACGCTCACGCCCGGCGCGCGCGCCAGGCTGGCCTCCACCTCGGCGAGGCGCTCGCGCCCGGCGAGCTCGACGCCCTTCGGCAGGCGTCGCGAGCGTCGCCGGTAGCGGGAGGGCTCGTCGCTCACGACGGCGATGCGCGACACGCCCTCGGCCTGCAGGAGGCGGCACAGCTGGGGCACGCTCATCTGGCCGGGCGGGTCCTGGCCGCCGGTCATCGCGATGACGCCGTTGTAGAGGAGCTTGAAGGTGATGCGCACCCCGGCAGCGACGGCGGCGCGAAGCGCCAGGCTCCCGGAGTGGAAGAAGGTCCCGTCCCCGACGTTCTGGACGAGGTGGCCGACGTCGGTGAAGGGAGCCCGTCCGATCCACTGGGCACCCTCCCCGCCCATGTGCGTGTAGGTGGTCACCCCCCGGTCCATCCACAGCACCATCGCGTGGCAGCCGATCCCGGCGCCGACGGGGGAGCCGGACGCGGACAGCGTCGAGCGGTTGTGCGGGCAGCCGCTGCAGAAGTGGGCCCGGCGGACCGGGAGCGTGCGGCGGCTCGCCGCCCGGGCTCGCACGGCGGGCGGGCGGAGCTCGACGCGTCCGGTGAGCCTCGAGCGCAGGAGCGGCTCGAGCCGCTCGGCGGTGAGCTCGCCGTCGGCCGGGACGAGGCGGGCGCCGTGCTCGTCGCGCTTGCCGACGAGGCGTGGCGCCGAGGGGCCGTAGAGGATCTCGCGCAGCGCCGGCTCGAGCAGCCCGCGCTTCTCCTCGACGACGAGCACCTCCTCGAGCCCGCGGGCGAAGCGTCGGACGATCGTGTCCTCGAGCGGGAAGATCATCCCGACGCGAAGCAGCCGGACGCCGGCGCGCTCGAGGCCGGCGCGGTCCAGGCCGAGTCGGCCGAGCGCCTCGACGAGCTCGTGGTAGGTGCGGCCGGAGGCGACGATGCCGAGCCACGCCCCCTCGGGGTCGGTGGCGAGCTCGTTCAGGCCGTTCGCCGCGGCGTAGGCCTTCACCGCCTCGTGGCGTCGGTAGTAGAGGTCGCGCTCGAGCTCGAGGGTCTCGGGGACGAAGAAGCGGCGCGCCTGGACGTGGCGGTACACCTCGCCGTCGATGCGCAGCTCCGGGTGCACGACCCTCGGGCGGTCCGGGCCGACGAGCGCCGTGCCGAAGCCGTCGGCGACCGCGGTGACGATCTTGAGCGCCGCCCAGCAGCCGCTGTAGCGCGAGAGCTCGAAGGCGTGGCGCCCGAGGTCGAGGACCTCCTGGACGTCGCCGGGGACGAGCACGGGGATCATCGCGTCGTAGAAGGCGAGCTCGCTCTGGCTCGGCAGGGTCGAGGACTTCGAGGTCGGGTCGTCGCCGGCGGCGACGACGACCCCGCCGTTGCGGCCGACGCCGTGGAGGTTGGCCTGGCGCAGCACGTCGCCGCAGCGGTCCACCCCTGGCGACTTGCCGTACCACAGGCCGATCACGCCGTCGTGCCGGGCGAGCGGCGCGAGGTGGTCCTGCTGGCTCCCCCAGACCGCGGTCGCGGCGAGGTCCTCGTTGAGGCCCGGGACGAACGTGACGTCGTGCTCGGCGAGCAGGGGACCGGCGCGCCCGAGCGCGAGGTCGAACCCCCCGAGGGGCGAGCCGGGGTAGCCGCTCACGAACGCCGCCGTGCGCAGCCCGCGGCGTCGGTCGGCTCGTACCTGGTCGAGGAGGAGGCGGACGAGCGCCTGGGTCCCGGTGAGCAGCACGGGGCCCTCGATCGCCCGGTACTTCGCCTCGAGGTCGAACGCCTCGGCCGTTCCCACGACGCTCGTCGTCATGTCCCGCTAGTCGTCATGATCCTTGCGACGTCGCGCCCCGTGCGTCGCAGCTCACGCCGGCGCGCGCCGCGCGGCTGGCGCGCCGACTCCGGTTCAGCAGCCCGGGGGTGCTGTGTCTCGGTCGGGCCGTACGCCGGTCGCTGTCCGGGCTCGTCGGACCTGCAGCCTACCGACTGCCCGCAATAGTCGTCAATTGACTAACGCCGCTCGGAGGCCCGACGGAGCCCGTGCCGAGGCCATCGGCGCACTACGATGCGGCCCGTGACGGGCGCCGTCGTCGACCAGCTGCGCGAGATCGGCATGTCCGGCTACGAGGCGAAGGCCTACCTCGCCCTGCTCGCCGCGGGACGGCCGCTCAACGGCTACGAGGTGGCGAAGTTCTCGGGCGTGCCGCGCTCCACCGTCTACCAGACGCTCGCCAAGCTGGTCGAGCGCTCCGCCGCCTTCGAGGTCAAGCTCGTCGACAGCCCCGGGACCTGCTACGTCGCCCTCTCGGCCGAGTCGCTGCTCGCCCGGGTGCGGCGTGAGTTCGACCGCAACCTCGCCGAGCTCGGCCGCAGCCTCCCGGCCATCGCGCCCACCTCGGAGGCGAGCCTCGTCCACCACATCGAGGGCCGCGAGCGGGCGCTCGAGCGCGCCATCGACCTCGTGGACGGCGCCCAGGAGCAGCTCTTCGTCTCGCTGTGGCCCGAGGAGGCACCCGCCCTCCTGCCGTCGCTGCGGCGCGCCGAGCGCCGCGGCGTCGACACGACGATCCTCGCCTTCGGGGAGCTGCCCGAGCCCGTCGGCCACACCTACGTCCACCAGTTCTCCGCCCCCGAGGTCGTGATCGCGCGCGTCGGCGTGCGCCTCCTCGTCGTCGCGAGCGACTGCCGCAGCGTGCTCATCGGCGGCGCGATCCCCGAGAGCATGTGGGCGGTCTGGTCCGACGACCCGGCCGTCGTGCTCGTCGCCGTGGAGTACGTGCGCCACGACATCGCGATGCAGGTCCTCGTCGACCGGATCGGGCACGGCGAGGTGGACGCCATCTGGCGCACCGACCCGAACCTCGTCCGCCTGCAGACCGGCCTCGCCGCCCCCGGCCTCGACCAGCGGCGCAGCCGCGTCTCGTGATCGCTTCGGCAAACCTCAGGCGAGCGAGGCGTCGAAGACGACCGGGAACCGCCCGAAGTGCGGGCGCGTCGAGGCCGGGTCGCGCTCGGGGCGCTCGGCGTCGTCCGGGCGCGCGCCGTGCTCGAGGAGGACCTGGGCCATGACGGTGACCGCGCCGTAGAGGTGGGTGGCCGGGTCGACCTCCGGCCCGCCGGCCAGGCCGCCGGCGAGCTCCTGGCCGAGGCAGGCGTGGAGGCCGTGCCCGAAGCTCAGCCCCCACGGGGAGACGTCGTCGCCGAGCGGCCGGTAGGGGTTGAAGTCGTCGGCGTCGGGGCCGAAGACCGACGGGTCACGGTTGGCGGCCGTGATGTCGATGACGACGACGGCACCCTCGGGGATCCGCCGGCCGCTGCGCAGCTCGACCGGCGCGAGGGCGTGGCGCCGGGCCTCCGGGCTGGCGGGGTGCAGGCGGATCGACTCGTGGACGAAGCGCTGGAGCAGGAGCCGGTTCGTGCGCAGCTCGGCCCGCGCCCCCGGGTGGTCGGCGATCCAGCCGAAGACGTGGTCGATGGCGTGCACGAAGGCGTCGGAGGTCGAGAACGAGCCGACCCAGGGGAAGTAGGCGACCTCGCGGCGCACGACGTCCTCCGGGAGCTCGAGCTCGTCCTGGTTGCGAAGGAGCGTCGTGAGGACGTCGCGCGGCAGCTCGGACTCCTCGATCGCCCCCCGCTCGAGCTCGCGCAGGAGGCCGAGGCGCCGGGCCTTCGAGGGAGCGAGGAACTCGGCGTCGAACTCCTCGAGGGCCCGCAGACCGTCGGCCGTGATCGCCGCCTTGTCGCCCGTGGCGTGGACGACGTTGGAGCCGCGGTTCAGCCGGACCATGAGCTCGTAGAGCCGGTCGAACTCGGCGATCGAGCCGCTGCGGCGGTCGATGCCGGCGATCGCGAGCGAGATGGTCATCATCGTCCGGCGCGCGAGCGGCAGGAGGTCGCCGCGCCCCTCGGCGAGGGCGGGCTTCAGCACCTCCTCGACCGCGGCCGGGATCACCTCGCGCTCGTAGTAGGCGAAGGTGTCTCGCCGGAAGAGGCGGTTCTCGAGGCGTCGCCGGGCGAGGTGCGCCTGGCCGTGCAGGTTGACGATGACCCCCTCCATGAGGGCGCGGCCCTCGTCGTAGAGGGCCTGGCGCAGCTCCCGGCTGCGGAAGGCCTCCCGTGCCTCCTCGAAGGACGACAGCACGACGGCTTCGGCTGCACCGTTCTGCGGCGTCGCGTTCATGCGCGCACCACCCCTTCCTGCTCTGCCCCTTCCAGCTCTGCCCTGCCGCGCTCGGCGCGCCCGCCGGTCGGCGCTTGGCCTCGCACCTCGCCGAGCAGCGAGCGCGTCGCCTCGAGCGCGAGCGGCGCGAGGGCCGTGCCGTGCCGCGCCCGCAGCTCGTCCGACGGCACCTCGACGCTCACCGCCAGCCTGGGCGCGGCCGCGAGGAAGGCGCGAAGCGGCAGCTCGCCGGTCCCGGGCAGGAGGCGGTGGTGGCGCGCCTCGGTCGCGAGGGCGTCCTCGCCGGTCGGCGCCCGGCCGGGCGCGTCGCACAGCTGGAGGTACGCGAGCAGCCGCCGCTCGACGCCGGCGAGCTCGCCGGGGTTGCCACCCGAGCGCGCCAGGTGGAGCGGGTCGACGACGACCCCGCCGGCAGGGTGGCCGGCCGCCTCGACGACGGCGAGCGCCTCGGCGAGCGTGCGCACCGTCGTGAAGGCCATGAACTCGAGCGCGGCACGCAGGCCCGCCTCGGCGGCGAGCTCGCACGTCTCGAAGAAGCGCGCCGTGGTGCGACCGGGGTCGGGGTCCTCGCTCACGACGAGCACGTAGCGGGCCCGCAGGCGCTCGCCGACGGCGACGAGGGCGCGCGTCGCCTCGGCGTCGTCACCGGGGCGGATCCGCACGACCTCGAGGTCGAGGGCCCACAGCCCGGTCGCTTCGAGGCGCCGCGCGGTCTCCTCGAGCGCCCGTGGCGTCGCGAGGCGCTCGTCGCAGCGCACGCCGACGGCGTCGTAGCCGGCGGCGGCGGCGAGCGAGACGGCCTCGGCCGGCGTCGCCCAGGCGACCGTCGCCGCTGCGAGCGAGATCGGCGCGTCCTTCACCGCCTACCCGCCGAGCAGCACCGGGTAGCTCGCCCAGTACGGGCGGGCGGTGCGCGAGTCGACGACCGGGGGGTTGGCGGGGTCGGGCCGCACGTTGCGCTCGAAGGCCGCCATCACCGCCTCGGTGACCAGTCCGTAGAGGTGGTCGGCGCCCGTGTCCTCGGAGACGAAGCCGGCGGCGAGCTCCTGGCCGATGCAGGCGTGCATGCCGTGGCCGAAGCTGAGGCCGTAGGGGGCGACGCCGTCGGCGAGGGGCCGGCGCGGGTTGAACTCGGCGGCGTCGGGGCCGTAGACGGCAGGGTCCCGGTTCACGGCGACGAGGTCGATGACGACGAGCGCGCCGCGGGGGAGCACCGTGCCGTCCTGGAGCACGACGTCCTCGAGGGCGCGCCGGGCGCCGATCGGGCTGGAGGGGTGGAGGCGGACGGTCTCGTGGACGCAGCGCTGGACGAAGAGGCGGTCCGAGCGCACCGCCTCGGCGTCCTCCGGGTGGCGCTTCGCCCACTCGAAGAGGTGGTGCAGCGCGCGCGTGAAGGCCGTCGCCGAGGTGTGCGCGCCAGCCAGCAGGAAGAAGGCGATCTCGCGCGCCAAGGTGTCCGGGGTGAGTCCGAGCTCGTCTCGGTGGCGGAGGAGGATCGTGAGGACGTCGCGCGGCAGCGCCTCCTCGGCGAGCTCGCCGCGAGCGACCTGCTCGAGGGCGGCCGCACGGCGGGCGATGGACGGGGCGAGGAACTCCGCCTCGAAGGCGTCGAGCGCGGCCCGGATCTCGTCCGAGATCCGGGCGCGATCGCCCGTCGCGTGGGCGAGGGTCGCCCCCTCGATGAACTTCATCATGTAGCCGTAGAGGCGGTGGGTCTCCGCCGCGGTGCCCTCCTGCCGGTCGACCCCGGCGTTCAGCGCGGCGAGGTTCATCATGAGCTGGTGGCCGAGCGAGACGAGCTCGGCGCGGCCGGCCGCCACGTGGGGCGCGAGCGTCTCGTCGATGACCGCCGGGAACAGGTCCCGCTCGAAGTGGGCGAGGGTGTCGCGCCGGAAGAGGCGGTTCTCGAGGCGCCGCCGGCTGCGGTGCTCCTCGCCGTGCAGGTTGACGAGGACGCCCGCCATGACGACCTCGCCGGCGTCGTAGAGCGCCTGGCGCAGGTCCTTCTGGCGGTAGGCGTCCTTCGCCGCGTCCATCGTCGTGATGACGAGCGCGGCCTGCTCCCCGAGCACCGTCGTCACCTGCCTGTCTCCCTTCCGTGATCCTCGTGGCCGACGCTGGCCGCTTCCTCGGACAGCAGCCACGCCGCGGCGCGCGACACGATCGCGCGCTGGGCGGGATGCGCGTACGAGCGCGTGTCGTGGCCGAGCGCGTCGTAGACGACGCGGCCCGCGCCGTAGCGGCGCGCCCAGACGAGGGGGTGCTGCGCGCCGCCGTGCGCCGAGGTGAGGAGGGCCACGACGTCGGGCCGGACGTCGAGGAAGCCGTAGATCTCGTCGACGATCTCGAAGTCCGAGAGCCCCTCGACGATGGGGTGGGACCCCGTGACGACGTGCACGATCGCGCTCGCGACCGGGGGGTGGCTCGAGCGGCCCCAGCGCCAAGCGGCGCCGAGAATGTCGCCCCACTCCGGCCAGTCGTCGAAGCAGATCGTCGCGCTGTGCAGCGCGAGCAGACCCCCGCCGCCGGCGACGAAGGCGCGGATCGCGTCCCGGGCGGCGGGCGAGGGCGAGAAGGCGAGGCGCTCGCGCGCCGCGGCGTAGCGCTCGTCGAGCATGCGCCAGCGCAGCGCGTTCACGGTGAGCAGGTCGTAGCGACCCTCCCCGGCGAGCGCTGCCGCGCCGGCCTCGACGTCCTCGACGACCTCGGAGACGACGCCGACCTGTTCGAGGATCCCCGCGACCTCGGCGGAGGTGGCCGCGAAGTCGTGGCCGAAGCCGCCCGACAGGAGGAGGTTCCGCCTCACCGCAGCCCTCCACCGGCGCCGGCGAGGAGCGCCATGAGGGCCTGGGAGAGCCCCCCGTCGACGTAGAGCGCCTGGCCGGTGACGTAGGCGGCGCGCTCGGAGGCGAGGAAGGCGACGGCCTCGGCGACGTCCGCCGGCGTGCCGAGCCGCCGCAGCGGCACGGCCGCGCGGCGCGCCTCGGCGAGGCCCGGGTCCGCGTAGAAGCTGGTCCCCGGGGTCGGCACGAGGCCCGGACCGACGGCGTTGCAGCGGACATTGCGCGGCCCCCACTCGAGCGCCGTCTGGCGCGTCAGCGCGAGCAGCGCCGCCTTCGAGGCGGAGTACCCCCCGACGCCGGGATCGGCGAGCGGGGCGGCGATCGAGATGACGTTCACGATCGAGCCTCGGCCGCGCGCGAGCATCGACCGGCCGAAGGCCCGCGTGCAGTGGAAGGCCCCGAGGACGTTCACGGCGAGCACCTCCGCGAACTGGGCGCCGGTCACCTCCTCGAGCGGACCGAAGCGCCACGTCGCGGCGTTGTTGACGAGGACGTCGACCTCGCCGCAGGAAGCGGCGACCTCCTCGACGGCGCGCTCGTCGGCGACGTCGCAGACCACCACCTGCTCGGCGGGGACGCGATCGAGGCGGATCACCTCGAAGCCGTCGGCCTCCAGCCGGGCGGCGACCGCGGCGCCGATGCCGCGCCCCGCGCCGGTGACGAGCGCCCTCACGGCCGGAGCCCCACCGTGTCGACGGCGGCCGGTCGCGGCAGGTGCGCGATGACGCTCGCCGTGACGCCGCCGTCGACGAGGATGTTCTGTCCCGTGATGTAGGCGGCCTCGTCGGAGCCGAGGAAGGACACGAGGGCGGCGACGTCCTCGGCCCGCCCGAGGCGCCCGAGCGGCACCTTCGACTCGCGTGCGGCGCGTGCGGCGGGGTCCGCGTAGATCGGCTCGGACATCCCGGCGTCGATGAGGCCGGGAGCGACCGCGTTCACCCGGATGCCGCGCGGCCCCCACTCCAGCGCCATCTGCTGGGTGAGGAGGGCGACACCCGCCTTCGTCGCGCCGTAGGCGCCGGCGTTCGGCCCCGGGGCGACCCCGTTCATCGAGGTGATGTTCACGATCGCGCCGCCCCCGGCTGCGGCCATCGCGCGCGCCGCGGCGCGCGCGACGACGAACGTCCCGACGAGGTTCACCTCGACGACGGCGCGAAAGGCCTCGAGGTCGAGCTCGAGGAGCGGCCCGAAGCGGACGATGCCGGCGTTGTTGACGACGAGGCGTGGCGCCTCGCCGAGGACGGCGAGGACCTCCTCGACGGCGCGCTCGTCGGTCACGTCGCAGGCGAAGCGGCGTGCCGTCGCGTCGCCCGCCGCCTCGAGCGCCGCCTCGTCGCGGTCGAGGCCGGCGACCTGCCAGCCGTCGGCGGCGAGGCGGCGGCAGATCGCGGCGCCGATCCCGCGCGCCGCCCCGGTTACGAGGGCGAGTCCCATCTCGGCCTATCGTGCGCTGCATGGACGCGGACCGGAGCATGGAGGCGGAGCGGATCGTGCGCCGGTTCCTCGACGCCGTGGAGGCCCGCGACCTCGACGCCCTGGCGGCGTGCTTCTCCGAGGACGCGCGCTACCAGAACGTCCCCCACGAGCCGGCCGTCGGCCCCGACGCCATCCGCCGGCTCTTCGCGCCGATCCTCGCTCGTTCCGAAGCGGTGCGCTGGGAGCTCGTGAACGCCGCCTACCGTCCCGGCCAGGCCTTCCTCGAGCGCGTCGACCGCTTCGTGATCGACGGCACCGAGTACGCCGTGGCCTGCAACGGCGTCTACGAGCTCGACGAGGCACGCGGCCTCATCATCGAGGTGCGCGACTACGTCGACCTCGGCCCCTGGCGGGAGCGCCTCGCGCACCTCGGGCTGTGAGCACGAGCCGCCCGCGCGGCGACCGCTCACGGGTGGACAAGGTCCCAGGTGAGCGGGACCGCCGACCAGCTCGCCACCTTCTCGCCGCGCACCGTCGCCCGCGTCGGCCACGGCGCCGAGAGGTCGACGCTGCGCCCGGAGCGGAAGAGGTGCCGGAAGCGGGCCCGCTCGCCGAGGATCGAGACGTCCTGGGACGGGTCCCCCTCGAGCACGAGGACGTCGGCGCGCCGGCCTGGCTCGATCGTGCCGACCTCGCCGACCTGGCCGAGGGCGATGGCGCCGTTGCGCGTCCCGCACGTGATCGCCTCGAGCGGGCTGAGCCCGAGGTGCTCGACGAAGACCTCCATCTCCCGGTAGTGCCAGTGGCCGTAGGGCGTGAGCGAGAAGCCGCTCTCGGAGCCGCACAGCAGCGGCACGCCCGCCTCGTAGGCGCGCCGGATCATCGGCCCCGTCCGCTCCATCTCGTCTCGGAACACGTCGCGCGCGGACGAGGTCGCGCCGGCCTTCGCCCCGTGCTCGGCGAGGTTGGCGAGGAACGTGAACACCGGGCAGAGCGCCGCCTGGCGCTCGACGACCGCCTCGAGGGCCGCCTCGTCGAGGTAGGAGGCGTGGAAGATGATGTCGACCCCCGCGAGGGCGGCGTCGCGCGTGCTCGAGGCGCCGCGGCAGTGGGCGACGACCCGTGTGCCGAGGTCGTGGGCGGTGTCGCAGACGACCTTCAGCTCCTCGAGGGTCCACACCTGCAGCTCGCCCTCCCGCGTCGGGACGCTGCCGGTGACGTGGATCTTGATGACGTCGGCGCCCTCCTTCACCTGGCGCCGGACCGCCGTCACCATCTCGTCCTTCGTCCGCACGACCTCGGCGTAGCCGGCGGTCCCCCGGTCGGGGATCATCCGGCCTGCCGTGCCGCCGACCGAGGTCATGAGGGCGTAGCCCCCGGACTTCATCGTCGGTCCCTCGACGATGCCGGCCTCGATCGCGTCGCGAAGCGCCGGGCCGATGTTGTAGATCCCGTCCGCGTCGAGGAAGCTCGTCACGCCGGCGAGCAGGATCTTGCGCACGTTGAAGGCGGCGAGGAGCGCGGCGAAGGCGGGCTCGCGGTGGTGGAAGAGCTCGTCGTTCGAGGCCGGCTCGCCGAGGGTGACGTGGCAGTGTGCGTCGATGAGGCCCGGCATGACGGTGAGGCCGCTCACGTCGAGGACGGTGGCGTCCTTCGACGCGCGCGCCGGCGCGTCGGCGCCAACCGCCGCGATCTTGTCGCCGGCGATGAGGACCGAGGTCCCCGGGCGGGGCGGGCCTCCCGTGCCGTCGATGAGCGTCCCGCCCTGCAGCAGCACCTCGGCCATCCGACCCCCACCTTGCGGACCGGCGGCGCGCCGCCCGCCGCCGTCATGAGACCGTACGTAGTCAGACAACTGACTACTAAAGCCGCTATACTACCGTCCCCGGCAGGAGCTGTCCACGGAGGCGCCACCGGGCCGCAGCGGCCCCGGCGGCGCCTCAGCGGGCTCGCAGGGAGGGGCGCAGATGGCCGAGGCGAGAGGGTGCGGGCCGGCGGGCGCGCCGAGGCGCCCGGGGGCGCTGGTGCGATGACGCTGCGGGCGCGTGTCGACCGCAGCCTCTGCATGAGCTCGGGTCGCTGCGTCGGCGACGCGCCGGCACAGTTCCGCTTCGACGCCGACGAGCTCGCGGAGGCGATCCCGGGCGCGCCGGCGCTCGAGGAGGACGTCGCGCTGCGGATCGCCCGCAACTGCCCGGCTGGCGCCATCTCGCTGTTCCGCGAGGACGGCGCCGAGGTCCCGCTCCGTTGAGCGGACCGGCCGGTGCGAGCAGGCTGACCATCGGCGTCGGCCTCTACACCGGCCAGCGCTTCTCCGAAAGCGTCGGCGCGCGCTACGCGGACGCGGTGGCGCTCGCCGGCGCGGCCGAGGCGGCCGGCTTCGACGCCTTCTGGGTGAGCGAGCACCACGGCTTTCCGGACGGCTACCTCCCCGCCCCCCTCGTGCTGCTCGGCGCGTGCGCGGCGGCGACGTCGTCGATCAGGCTGGGCGCGGGCGTCGTCCTCGCGCCGCTCGCCCAGCCGGTCCGCCTCGCCGAGGAGGCGGCCGTCGTCGACCACCTGTCGCACGGCCGGCTCGTCCTCGGCCTCGGCATCGGCTACCTCGACGAGGAGCTCGCGCTCTTCGGGGTGCCCCGCACGGCGCGTGCGCGACGCCTCGAGGAGACGGTCGCCATCCTCCGGCGCTGCTGGCGCGGCGAGCGCTTCTCCTTCCACGGCGAGCACTTCCACCTCGACGACGCCCTCGTGACGCCGCCGGCGTTCCAGGAGGGCGGCATCCCGATCTGGCTCGGCGGCTACGCGCGCGGCGCGCTCGAGCGCGCGGCGCGCCTCGCCGACGGCCACCTCGTCGGACGCGGCGCGCCCGCCATCGTCGCCGAGAACGCTGCGATCCTCGCCTCGGCGCTCTCCCCGGCGCGTCCGTTCACCTTCGCGCTGAACGTGACGGCGGTCCTCACCGACCGGGGCGGCCACCCCGAGCTCGCGCTCGAGGCGTTCGAGCGCCAGCAGGCGACCTACGAGGAGGCCCAGCGAGGCACCGACGTCTACGCCGGGCGCGTCGCCGGCGGCGCGCCGGGGCGCCTCGCGCTCGGGGGCATCGAGCGCTACGTCGACCTCCTGGGCTCTGCGGACGAGATCGCCGCCGGCGCCGCGTCCTACCTCGAAGGCCTGGCCGCCTTCGAGCACGTCCACCTCGTGCTGCGGATCGTGTTCCCCGAGGACGACCTCGACGCGCAGCTCGAGCGCATCGGCCGCTTCGGGCGAGACGTCCTGCCGAGGCTGCGCGCGGCGGCCGGTGCCGCCGAGCACCGGCGGCCGGTCGCCAGGGCCGGCGCCTGAGGAGGCGGACCCGCAGTGCTGCGTCACGTCGTCGTGATGCGCTTCCTCGCCGGGACGCCGCCCGAGGCCGTCGAGGCCGTCGAGGCCGGCCTCGCCGAGCTGCCGGCGCGCATCGCTGAGGTGCGGGCCTTCGCCTTCGGGCGCGACGCCGGGCTCGCCGCGGGCAACGCGGACCTCGCCGTCGTCGCCGACTTCGACGACGCGGCCGCCTACGCCTCGTACGCCGCCCACCCGGCGCACGTCGAGCTCGTGGCGACCCGGATCCGGCCGATCCTCGCCGAGCGCTCGGCCGTCCAGTTCCTCCTCGACGGGGACGGCCGCGTCGGAGTCGGACGGTGAGGCGCCGGTCGCTGGGTCCCGCGGCGGTCTTCGCCTGCAGGTGCGCGTGACGGCGCCGGGCATGCGCTTCGGCGTCCTGCACATGAGCCGGCCGGCCTCCGGGCGAGCCTTCCTCGACGAGGTGCGCCGCGTCGAGGACGCCGGCTTCGACAGCCTGCTGCTGAGCGACCACACCGAGCGCTCGCCCCTCGCCCCGATCCCGGCGCTCGCCGCCGCGGCTGCGGTCACCTCGAGGCTCACCCTCGGCTCGCTCGTGCTGTGCAACGACTTCCGGCACCCGGCGATCCTCGCCAAGGAGGCCCTCACCTTGCACCTGCTCGCGCCCGGGCGGATCGAGCTCGGGCTCGGGGCCGGCTGGATGGTCCAGGACTACGAGCAGGCCGGCATCCGTCTCGATCCGCCAGGACGTCGCATCGAGCGCCTCGCCGAGACGCTCGACATCCTCGCCTCCCAGCTCGCCGGCGAGACGACGACCCGTCGCGGGCGCCACTACGCGGTCTCGGCGATGCCGGCCGTCCCCGCGCCGCCGGCGGGCAGCGGACGCCCGCGCCTGCTCGTCGGGGGCGCCGGCCGGCGCGTCCTCGCGCTCGCGGCGCGCCGCGCCGACATCGTGAGCCTGAACTGGAACCTGCGCGCCGGCCGTGTCGGAACGGCCGCGCTCTTGAGCGGCACGCGCGCCGCGACCGAGGAGAAGCTCGCCGTCGTCGGCGCCGCGGCCCCCGAGCGGGCCGGGCACATCGAGCTGCACGTGCAGTGCTACTTCCTCGAGCTCACGGACCGTCCGCTCGATGCCGTGGCCCGCTTCGCGGCGAGCCGCGGCGCCGACGTGGACCCGAAGCTGCTCCTCGACTCCCCGCACGTCCTCGCCGGCAGCCCGGCCGAGCTCGCCGAGCGCCTCGCCGAGCAACGCGAGAGCCTCGGGATCTCCTACGTCTCGTTCTACGACGAGGACGCCGCGAAGGCGGCGGCCGTCCTCGCGCGCCTGGCCTAGGCGCTCGCCGCTCCGCCGGTCGCGTGCCGGGCCCGCCGCCGACGCTCGGCCGCCTCGGCGGCGCGCCAGTGGTCGTCGGCGACCCAGGCCGCGGCGAAGGCGTCGACGGCTCGCTCCTCGAGGAGCGGGCGGGCGGCGGGCGCCGCGGCCTCGACGAGGCGCTTGATCCCCCGCCGGGCGGCCGGCGCGAGCGCGGCGAGCGAGGCGGCGAGGGCGGTGACGGCGTCCTCGAACGCGGCGCGCGGCACGACGCGCTCGACGAGGCCGAAGCTCGCGAGCTCCTCGCCGGCGAGCACGCGACGCGTGAGCAGGAGCTCGAGGGCGCGCCCGCGCCCGACGAGCGCGCAGAGCCGCTCGACGCCGCCCCAGGCCGGCAGGATGCCGAGGTCGCCGTGGACGAAGCCGACCCGCACGTCGTCCGCGGCGATCCGCAGGTCGCAGGCGACCGCCACCTCGGCGCCGCCGCCGTAGGCGTCGCCGTTCAGCGCAGCGAGCACCGGCACCTCCAAGGTGGCGATGCGGTCGAGGACACGGCGCATGCGTCGCGCCATGGCCGCCGCGGCGGCCTGCGTGCGCAGCGCGGCGAAGTCCTTGAGGTCGCCGCCGGAGAGGAAGACCCGCTCCCCGCCGCCCCGCAGCACGATGGCGCCGGCCTCGGCGGCGGCGCGCCCGAGGGCGGCGTCGAGCTGCTCGATGACCTCGAGGCTGACGGCGTTGCGCCGCTCGGGCCGGTCGACGGTGATGGTCGCCACCGGCCCGTCGAGGTCGAGGCGGACCTCCTCCACGGACGATAGGATATCGAATATCGTGGATGGCCGACGATGACCGGGGGAGCGGACGGCACCGGGCGGCGCGCCGACCAGGCGACGAGCGACGCGGGGATCCCCCTGCAGCCGTTCTACGGCCCGCCCGCCGAGCCGCTCGACTACGAGGTGGCGCTCGGCGACCCGGGGGCGTTCCCCTTCACCCGCCACATCCACCCCGGCGGCTACCGCGACCGGCTGTGGACGTTCCGCCAGTACGCGGGGTTCGGCTCGGCGGAGTCGTCGAACGAGCGCTACCGACTGCTCCTCGAGCGCGGCGGCACCGGCCTCAGCGTGGCCCTCGACCTGCCGACCCAGATCGGCTACGACTCGGACGATCCCGAGGTGGCCGAGGAGGTGGGGCGCGTCGGCGTGGCGCTCGACACGCTGGCCGACGCCGAGGTCCTCTTCTCGGGGATCCCCCTCGACCGCATCTCGACGTCGTTCACGATCAACGGGACGGCGGCCATCGTCCTCGCCATGTACGTCGCGGTCGGCAGGCGCCAGGGCGTCGACCAGAAGGTGCTCCGCGGCACGGTCCAGAACGACATCTTGAAGGAGTACGTGTCGCGCGGCACCTGGATCTGGCCGCCCGAGCCCTCGATCCGCCTGATCGCCGACACCGTCGAGTTCTGCGCCGCCGAGGTGCCGAAGTTCAACGCGCTGAGCGTCGCCGGCGCGCACTTCCGGGACGCCGGGGCGACGGCCGCGCAGGAGATGGCCTTCACGCTCCAGGACGCGGTCACCTACTGCGACGAGCTGATGCGTCGGGGCCGGATGACCATCGACGAGGTGGCGCCGGTCATCTCCTTCTTCTTCTACACCCACAACGACTTCTTCGAGGAGGTCGCGAAGTACCGGGCGGGCCGACGCCGCTGGGCGCGGCTCGTGGTCGACCGCTACCACGCGCGCGCCGCGTCCTCGGCGCGCTTTCGCGCCGGCGTGGTGTGCGGCGGCTCCACCCTCCAGGCGCCCCAGCCGTGGAACAACGTCGTGCGCGTCGCCTACCAGGCGCTCGCCTCGGTGCTCGGGGGCGTCCAGTCCATGTTCACCGCGGCCTGGGACGAGCCCTTCGCCCTGCCGACCGAGGAGTCGGCCACGCTCGCGCTGCGCACCCAGCAGATCCTCGCCTACGAGACGGGCGTCGCCCGCGTCGTCGACCCGCTCGGCGGCTCGTACTACGTCGAGGCGCTCACCGACGAGATGGAGGCGCGCATCGTCGCCATCATGGAGGACCTCGAGGCGCACGGCGGCATGGTCGCCGCCATCGAGAGCGGCTACGTGCAGCGCCTCATCGCCGACGAGGCCTACCGGGCGGCGCGCGAGGTGGAGCGCGGCGAGCGGGTCGTCGTCGGCGTCAACCGCTTCACCACCGACGACCCGGTGCCCGACGTGCGCGGCTACGAGTTCGACGAGGCGGGGCGCGAACGCCAGCTCCGCCGCCTCGCCGAGGTGCGTCGCAGCCGCTCGGCGCGCGGCGTGTCCGAGGCGCTCCGGGCCGTCGAGGCCGCTGCCCGCCGCGACGACAACTTGATGCCGCTGCTCGTCGACGCCGTCGAGGCGTACTGCACGATCGGCGAGATCGTGCGCACCTTGAAGGACGTCTGGGGGGAGTTCCAGGAGCCGGCGGTGTTCTGATGCCGGCGCGCGTCCTCGTCGCCAAGCCCGGCCTCGACGGCCACGACCGCGGGGCGAAGCTCGTCGCGCGCGCCCTTCGCGACGCCGGGTTCGAGGTCATCTACACCGGCATCCGCCAGCGGCCGGCGACGATCGCCACCGTGGCGCTCCAGGAGGACGTCGACGTCGTCGGCCTCAGCGTGCTGTCGGGCGCGCACGTCGAGCTCAGCCGCAAGGTCGTCGAGGAGCTGCGCGGGCGTGGGCTCGACGTGCCCGTCGTCGTCGGCGGCACGATACCGCGCTCGGACGTCGCGGTCCTCGAGGCGCTCGGCGTCGCCGCCGTCTGCCCGACTGGCACGCCGATCGACGATCTCGTCGCCACGGTGGGCTCGCTCGCTCAGGCCTCGCTCGCCCGAAAGCGCGGCGCCTGAGCAGCGCTCAGGCCGGGACCGCCTCGAGCACGCCAGCCGCGCCGAGCGCGGCGATCCTCCCCTCGTCGTAGCCGATCCCCGCCAGCACCGCCTCGGTGTGCTCGCCGAGGCGAGGGGCGCCGGGAAGCCGGCAGCCGCCGAGCCCTGGCAGGGGACCTGCGACGTGGCGGTAGGGGCCGTAGGCGGGGTGCTCGGAGCCGACGACGAGCCCGCGAGCCGCGACCTGGGGCTCCGCGAGCGCCTCGGCCACGGTGTTGACGGGCGCGCAGGCCACGCCGGCCCTCGAGAGGAGCTCCACCCAGTGGCGGGACGGTGCCTCGCGCAGCCGGCGGCCCAGGTGCTCGACGAGGTCGTCGCGCCGGGTGAGGCGGCCGTCGCGCGTGGCGAAGCGGGGGTCGGCGAGCCCCTCGTCGCCGAGCGCCTCGACGAGGCGCGCCCACATCGAGTCGTTGCCGACGAAGAGCGAGATCCAGCCGTCCGCCGTCTCGAAGTTCTGGGCGGGTACGAGGGAGGGGTGGGCGGAGCTGGCCGTGCGCGCCGGCTCGAGCCCGGCGTTCAAGCTCCACGAGGCGAGGTAGGAGAGCATCGAGACCTGCACGTCGAACAGCCCGAGGTCGACGTGGCGCCCCCGGCCGGTGCGCTCGCGCTCGAAGAGCGCCGCCACGACCCCGAGGGCCGCCGCGAGGCCGCCGGAGTGGTCGACGTAGGAGATCCCGGCCTTGGCGGGGGGACCGTCGGGCTCCCCGGCGTGGTGCATGACCCCCGCCATCGCCTGGATCGTGTAGTCGTAGCCGGGCCGGTCCGCGTCCGGCCCCGTCTCGCCGAAGCCGGAGATGGCGCAGGTGACGAGCCTCGGGTTGCGCGCCGCGAGCGCACGGGCGTCGAGGCCGCGCCGGGCGAGCGCACCGGGCCGGTAGTTCGTGAGCAGGACGTCGGCGCGCGCCGCGAGGTCGGCCGCGACGGCCCGGCCCTCCTCGCTCGCGAGGCGCACCCCGACCGAGCGCTTGCCCCAGTTGAGGGCGAGGAAGTAGAGGGACTCCCCGGCCTCGTTGAGCGGCGCCATCGAGCGCGCCTCGTCGGGCCGGTCGGGGTCCTCGAGCTTGATCACGTCCGCGCCGAGGTCGGCGAGGACGAGGCCGGCGTAGGGGCCGGCGAGGAAGTGGCAGACCTCGAGGACCGTGACGCCCTCGAGCGGCCGCCTGCTCACTCGCTCCCGCCGGGCCCAGGGCGCGTCCAGAACCCGGTGTCGTCGAAGTAGGCGGCGAGGAGCTCCCCCGCCTCGAGCACGTGGCGCTCGGCCGCCTCGCCGGCGCTGTCGGCGTCGCCGGCACGGAGGGCGTCGAGGATCCGGCGGTGGCCGGCGCCCGAGACCTCCGCCCAGCCGGGCAGGAGGGAGTAGAAGCGCTGGGGGATGAAGCGCAGCGTCTGGCGCAGGAGGAGGAGGAGCTTCGGGGCGTCGGCTGCCCGGTTGATCGCGCGGTGGAAGGCGAAGTTGAGCTCCTCGAGGCGCTCCGAGTCCCCCCGCGCCGCGGCGCGCGTCCAGGCGGCGTCGAGGTCGAGGAGCTCGGGGAGCAGGTCGTCGGCGCGAAAGCACGCCCGGCGGGCGAGTTCGCCGGCGAGCGTGGCGTGCGCCCAGTAGATGTCAGCGACGTCGCCGCGCGTCGTGCGGGCGACCCGGAACGAGCGCGCCCGGCGGCCCTCGATGAAGCCCTCGTGGCTGAGGCGAAGGAACGCCTCGCGCACCGGCATCGTGCTCAGGCCGAGCCGGTTGGCGAGCTCCTCCTGGGTCACCTGCTGACCGGGCCGCAGCTCCCCGGTGAGGATCATGTCCCGCAGGGTGTCGGCGACCTCCTCGCTGATGGAGCGAAAGCGCGGCGCTCGACCCTCGCCGGTGGAGCGGCGCGACCGGCTCGTCTCGGCCATCACGTCGCCCCGGCCGGGCGGAGGAGGTCGAAGCAGCGAAACGGCGCGTCGGCGTCGAGCGCGGCGAGGCGCGACCAGGTCGCCGTGGCGTCGAGGCCGAGGCGAGCGTGCGCGAGGCAGTCCGCGAACTTGGCGGCGACGTCCTCGGGGTCGAGGTTCGCGCCGGTGCCCCGGTTCGCCAGGCGCTGGACGCGCGCGCTGAGCTCGCCGCTCGGGGTCGTCACGCGCACCTCGGTGAACTCGCGCGCGAGGAAGGTGTCGCCGCCGTGCAGCTCCGGGTGGACGAGGACGCGCACCTTCCGGCCGAGCTCGACGAGGCCGGGGTCGACGGTGGCGAAGGTGCCGAGGTCGCAACGACCGTCGCGCAGCGCGGCGGCGATGCAGTAGGGGATGGAGAACTTGGCCGCGTAGCCGGTCTCGGGCACCTCGACGTGCATCACGCCGGGGACGTACTCGTGCACGAGCACGTCGACGCGCTCGACCTCCGCCGGGCTGATCCCGTGGCGCGCACGCAGGTCGAGCACGGCGTCCAGGCCGGAGTGGATGAGCCCGCAGCACGGGTAGACCTTCACGATCGGGCCCGGGTCGACGAGGTCGAAGCGCGTCCCGAGCCCCTCGAGGACGCGGCCGGCGTCGTAGTTGCCCGGACCGTTGTAGAGGTTGAAGAAACCCTGGCGGGCCTCGAGGGCCTCGGGGTTGGCGACGAAGCCCTCGGCGGCCAGCCTGGCGGCGACGACGCCGACCCGAGCAGCGGTCCCGACGTGGTAGGGGTTCAGCATGTTGCCGATCATGGTCTTCACGCCCGACGACTCGGCGACCGCGAGCCCGATCGCCATCGCGGTCGCCTCGGCGTCGAGGCCGAGCAGCCGGCAGCAGCCGAGGGTCGCCGCGAAGCGCCCGAGCGTGGCGGTGGGGTGCCAGCCCTTCGCGTAGTGGTGCGGGTTGACGCCCCGGGCGATCGCGGCGGCAGCCTCCCAGCCGAGGCAGTAGGCGGTGACGACCTCGCGCCCGGTGGCGGGAACGCCCGACTCGACGAGCGCGCCGAGCGCGGCGATGGTCGCCGAGCCGACGAAGCCCGAGACGGCGAAGCTGATCGAGTCGTAGTCGAGCGCGTGCGCCGCGGCGGCGTTGAGGAGGGCGGCACTCGGGGGGTCGGCGCGCAGGTCCGAGCCGACGACGCTCGCGAGGCGCGGCTCGGCCCACGGAAGGAGCGCCGCCCGCAGCGTCTCGCTCGCGGGGTCGCTCGCGCCGGCAGCCGCCGTCGCGAAGGTGTCCGCGATCGTCCATACGGCGTTCGCCCGCGCCCGGCTCGGGAGCGCGCCCGGCGGCGTCTGCGCGACGAAGCGGGCGAGCTCCCGCGTGACCTCGCGCGCCGCGGTCCGTTCGTTCACGCGCCCTCCCTCGAGTCGCGCCCGTCGGGGCGGGGGTCGTCGAGGCCGTACACGAGGCGCGCGGCCTCCGGGGAGACCTTGCCGTCGGCGACGTCGGCGAGCACCGCCTCGCGGGCGCGCTGACGAGGGTCGCCGAAGCCGCCACCCGAGGCGGTGGTGTGCTCGATGACGTCCCCCGCCTCGAGCGGCATCGTCACCTTCGCGGGCAGCTCGCGCGCGCCGCCGCGCCGGTACAAGACGGTGCGCGACGTGCTGCCGGAATGCCCGCCCGACAGGCCGTAGGGCGGGGTGGCGTTGCGGTGCGTCCGGAGGTTGAGGGTGCCGGCCGGGGCGAGGAGCTCGAGGGTGCGCCGCAGCGCGAGACCGCCGCGGAAGCGACCGGGACCGCCCGTGTCGGGGACGAAGCCGTAGTGCAGGACCCGCACGGGGTCCTCGCGTTCGAGCACCTCGACAGGTCGGTTGGCGACGTTCGCCGCGAGCGCCGCTGCCCCGTCGAGGCCGTCTCGGTCCGGGCGCGCGCCCCACGCGCCGCAGACGAGGTCGTTCAGCTGGAAGCGCCGCCCGTCGGCGGTGTAGCCGCCGATGCGGATGCCGGAGGTGCCGCCGTCGCCAGCCGCCGGGACGCGCCCGGGCAGGGCGTCGGCGAGGGCGCCGAAGATCGCCTCGATGACGCGGTAGCCGATGACGCCGCGCGCGGCGACGCCCGCCGGGAAGGAGGCGTTGACGACCGTGCCCGGCGGCGCTTCGACCTCGATGAGCGAGCAGAAGCCGGCGTTCACCGGAATCTCCTCCGCGCACAGCGCCCGCACGGCGGCGTAGCAGGCAGACTCGGTGAACGAGCGCGTCGCGTTGATCGAGCCGCGAACCTGCGGTGCGGTCCCGCTGAAGTCGAAGCGGAGCCGTCCGTCGCCGACCTCGACGAGGACGCGGATCGGCACGGGCCGCTCCTCCAGGCCGTCGTGGTCCTCGACGTCCTCGAACTCGTAGCGGCCGGCGGGCCACGTGGCGATGGTCGCCTCCAGGCTGCGCCGCGAGTGGGCGAGGATTGCCTCGACGGCCTCGTCGAAGGCGGCCGGCCCGACCCGCTCGACGAGGCAGGCGAGCTCGCCGGCGGCCGCCTCGCAGCTCGCCCGCTGGGCGTCGAGGTCCGCGAGGAGGGTCTCGGGGAGGCGGACGTTGGCGGCCAGCACCGCGGCGAGGGCCTCGTTCGTCCGGCCCCGCTCCGAGAGGCGCACCGGCGGGACGCGGATCCCCTCCTCGAAGATCTCGCGCGAGTCGGCAGCCGAGCCGCCCGGGACGCGCCCGCCGACGTCGGCGTGGTGGGCGACGACCACCGCGTAGCCGACGAGGCGCCCGCGAAGGTGCGCCGGCGCGACGGCGAAGACGTCGGGCAGGTGCATGCCGCCCGCGTACGGGTCGTTGAGCACGACGAGGTCGCCGGGGTCGAGGCCGTCGCCGAAGCGGGCGCGCACCGCCTCGAGAGCGCGGGGGATCGAGCCGAGGTGGAGCGGCAGGGAGAACCCCTGCGCGACGAGCCGCCCGTCTCGGTCGCACAGCGCGGTCGAGAAGTCGAGGTAGTCCCGAATCACCGGGCTGAACGAGCTGCGGGCGAGGCGGACCGCGATCTCGTCCGCGACCGTCTGCAGCTCGTTGCGCAGCGTCTCGAAGCGGAGCACGTCGTCGAGGCGGCTCATGCGGCGCGCTCCAGGACGACCGACCCGCTCGGATCGAGGGCGGCGACCCAGCCGGGGGGCACGACGATCGTCGTGTCGGGCTCGTCGACGAGGAGCGGCCCGGGCGCGGGCCGGGACAGCTCGGCGCGGCCGACGACGGGCACCTCCACGCGCTCGCCGGCGAACAGCGCCCGGCGGCTCTCGCTCGGCGGCTTCGCGCTGGCTGCGGCGCCGACCACGGCGGGGCAGGGCGCGAGCGTGGCGACGCGGACGCGCACGAGCTCGAGCTCGCCGAGCCGCCCGTGCCCGTAGGTGTCTCGGTGGCGGCGGTGGAAGGCGTCGGCGAGGGCGTCGAGCGCCGCGGCGTCGAGACGCGCGCCGGGCAGGTCGAGGGAGAGCTCGAAGGCCTGGCCGAGGTAGCGCAGGTCGGCACGGACGGCGACCTCGAGCACGGCGGGGTCGACGCCGGCCGCCGCGAGGCGGCGCCGCTGGTCCCCGGCGAGGGCGGCGACACGCTCGCCGAGCGCCGCGGCGTCGAGGCGCTGGAGGGGTAGGAGGACCGTCTCGGTGCTCGAGAGCTCGACGGGCGCCTCGAGCATGCCGAGCGCGCTCAGCACGCCGGCGAGCGGGGGGACGACGACGCGCCCGATGCGCACCGTCTCGGCGAGGGAGGCCGCGTGGAGCGCGCCGCTCCCCCCGGAGACGACGAGGCTGAAGCGGTCGATGGCGTGGCCGCGCTCGGTCGATACCGCCCGGAGCACCCGCGCCATCTGCTGGTCGGCGACGCGGTGGATGGCGAGCGCGGCCTCGTCGACCGACAGTCCGAGTGGCTTCGCGACGTCGCGCTCGATCGCGGCGGCGGCGAGCGCTCGGGAGGCGGCGACGCCTGACGCGGCGAGGTACTCGGGCGAGACGTACCCGAGCAGGAGGTTGGCGTCGGTTACCGTGGCGGCGGTTCCGCCCCTGCCGTAGCAGGCAGGCCCGGGGTCGGCGCCCGCGCTGACCGGTCCGACGCGCAGCCCACCGCCGGCGTCGACGCGGGCGATGGAGCCACCGCCGGCGCCGATCTCGGCGAGATCGACGACCGGCAGGCGCACGGCGTAGCCGCCGCCGCGCAGCAGGCGGCTCGCCGCGGAGATCTCCGTCCCGACGGCGAGCTCGCCGGCGTGGGCGACCTCGCCGCGCAGCACGAGGGAGGCCTTCGCCGTCGTCCCGCCCATGTCGAAGCTGATCGCCTCGTCGATGCCGAGGCGGCGGGCGACGGCGGCCGCGGCGAGCACGCCGGCCGCGGGCCCGGACTCGAGGAGGTGGGCCGGCAGTCGGGCTGCCTCCGCAGACGGCATCATCCCGCCCGAGGACTGCATGACGAAGAGCGGCGCGCCGATGCCGCGGCCCGCGAGGCCCGCCGCGAGCCGGTCGAGGTAGGCCGAGAGCACGGGGCGCAGGTAGGCGTTCACGACGGCGGTGCTCGTCCGCTCGAACTCCCCGATCTCGCGGGAGACCTCGGTGCTCGCCGTGACGACGAGCCCGGGGTGGCGCCGGGCCGCGAAGGCGGCGACCGCCCGCTCGTGCTCGGGGTTCGCGTAGGCGTTGACCAGGCAGACGGCGAGGGCGCGCGCCCCGGCCCGGACGACCGCGTCGAGGGCCGGGGCCAGGCCCTCGAGGTCCGGAGCGCGAAGGGGCGTGCCGTCGGGCGCCATGCGCTCGTCCACCTCGATGCGCAGGCGACGGGGGACGAGGGGGGCGGGCTTCTCGTAGGAGAGGTCGTAGAGCGTCGGCGTGCGCAGCCGCCCGATCTCGAGGACGTCCCGGAAGCCGGCGGTCGTCACGAGGGCGGTGCACGGGCCGGCGCGCTCGAGGACGGCGTTCGTTCCGGCGGTCGTGCCGTGCAGCACCTGGCGCAGCGACGGCGCGTCGACCCCGGCGGCGGCGAGGAGGGCGTCGAGGCCGCCGAGCACGCCGACCTCGAAGCACCCGGGCGTGCTCGGCACCTTCGCCGCGTGCAGGTGCCCGTCACCGTCGGCGACGACGAGGTCGGTGAAGGTGCCGCCGACGTCGGCCGCGAGGCGCGCGCTCATCGGGCCGGCGGCCGCGCCGGGCGCTCGGCGAGGGCGCGCTCGAAGCGCTCGAGCTCCGACCAGCCGGCGAGGTCCATGTACTCCCGGAACCCGAGCAGCTCGGGGCGGTCGCCCTCGCCCGTCGCGAGCTGGGCGAACAGGCGGCGCTGGGCGGCCGCCGCGGCGCGCGCCGCCTGGATCGGGTAGATGACGAGTGCCACGCCGTGGGCCTTGGCCACCTCGGTGCTCGGCTCGAACGACAGGTCGCTCCCGGAGACGTTGTAGAGGAGCGGGCAGGCGAGGGCCTCGGCGACCGCGGCGAGCTCCTCGAGGGTCGAGATGCCGTTCACGAAGACGAGCTCGGCACCCGCGTCGCGGTAGGCGGCGGCGCGCTCGATGGCCGCGTCGAGGCCCTCGCCGCGCAGCGCGTCGGTGCGCGCGGCGATGACGAGGTCGGTTCCAGCGGCGCGCGCGGCGTCGAGACGGCGGACCATCTCCGCGATCGGCACGCACGGCCCGTCGAGGAGGTAGCCGCAGCGGCGCGGGAAGGCCTGGTCCTCGATGTGCACCCCAGCGGCGCCCGCCCGCCGCAGCGCCCGCATCGCCTGGTAGAGCGTGGGCAGGCCGCCGTAGCCGGTGTCGAGGTCGACGACGACCTCGGCACCGGATGCCTCTGCGACGAGGCGTGTCGTCTCGACGAGCTCCGCCAGGCTGAGGATGCTCATGTCCGGGTAGCCGCGCGCCGCCGCGGTCCCCGCGCCGCTCACGTACAAGGTGGCGAAGCCCGCCTGGCGAGCGAGGCGCGCGCCGATCGCGTCGACGACGCCGGGCGCGACGACCGGAGCCTCGTCCCGGAGCCGGGCCCGGAGCCGATCGGCGGGTCCCTCGACGTTCACGATATTCGATACGATATCACAGCACAACGGACGAGCGGAGGGGAGCAAGCACCGTGCTGACGAGCGAGCAGCTGCGAGCGGCGGTGGAGGAGCACTTCCGGGCGGAGAACAGCCGGAGCGTCGACGCCATCATCGACACCGTGACCGAGGACATCGAGTACCACGTGAAGAGCCCTCGGTACCTCGACGACACCGCTCCCTTCGGGGTCACGGCGAGCGCGGCCGGGGTCCGCAAGCTGTGGACCGACCTGTACGAGACGTTCTCGAGCTACGACATCACCCTCGACGACGTCCTCACGTGGCCGGAGCGCAACCAGGCGCTCGCACTCGTGACGATCGTCGCCACGCCGGCGCGGGAGTTCGAGGGGCTCCCGGCGGGGAAGCCCATCACCTACAGCGTGGCGGCGCTGTGCGACTACGACGACGCCGGGAAGATGACACGCGAGACGGTCTACGGCAACTTCGCCATCGTGAGCTGGGGGATCCGCCGGATGCGCGAGTTCCTCGCCGGCGAGGGCGCCTGAGGTCGTGGCCGTCCGGCTCGAGCCCGCGCTCGCCGCGGCCCGCGTCGGTGTCGAGCGCGCCGGCGCGCAGGGGCTTCGCGTCGCGATCGTCGTCCTCGACGCGCGCTTCGTGACCGTCGTCAGCCTCGTGATGGACGGCGCGTACGCCAGCGCGCCGCGGGTCGCCGAGGCGAAGGCCTTCACCGCGCTCAACTTCGGCCGACCCAGCGCGGCGACGAAGGAGAGCGTCGCGCCCGAGAACCGAGCAGCGCTCGCCGCGCTCGAGCCCCGCCTCTTCTTTGCCGGCGGCGGCGAGCCGGTTCTCGAGGCCGGCCAGGCCGTCGGCGCCGTCGGCGTCTCCGGCGCGACCGAGGCCGAGGACGCGGCCCTCGCGAGGCTCGTCGCGGAGGCGCTGGGCGTCGACTGAGCAGGGCCCGCGTGATCAGGGCTCGCGCCCGCAGCCGGGGCGGCGCCGGGCGACCCAGCGCCACTCGACACCCGGGAAGCCCTCGGCCCCCTGGGCGAGGGCTCGTCGCTCGGCGATGCGCCAGCGGTTGCCGCTTCGCACGAGGCGGTCGAGGTAGCGCAGCCGCACGACGGGGGTGGAACCGTCGAAGCGCTCGTGCCAGGCCGTGACGTAGGTCGAGGCGTGGCACGTGTCCGGCCCGTCGAAGCGCACCGTCATCTGGCCGAGCTGGTGGTGGGTGCGGGCGAACTCCTCCTGGCCGGTCCGGAGCCGCTCGGCGAGCGCCTGGCGGCCGACGACGCGCCCGCCGCGCCCGGGCCCGTAGTCGGTGACGCAGTCCTCGGTGAACAGCTCGGCGACGGCGTCGATGTCGTACTCGTCGATGCGCTCGCAGAAGCGCGCGAGCACGTCGGCGACCTCCTGGCGGGCGACGAGGTACTCGAGGTCGCCCATCGGACCTGACCCAGCCACCGGCCCCTCCCGCGTGTGGGCGATCGCGCCCGGCGAGCCGCTCGGTCTCGCCAGCGCGCGAGCGAGCGTACCCTCGCGCCTCGCAGGTGCTCGTGGCGAGGTGCACGCGGCGACCGGCCCTTGCGGCCAGCTCGAGGACCGGCGCACGAGCCTCGCGGCCGTGCCGGTGGCCTCGTCCGTCTCGCCAGCCGAGTGGTCCCCGGGGCCGGCGCGCCCGGGGACGTCGTCCGACCGCTCCCGGGTCGAGGACGGGAGCTGGTGAGGCGGTGCGTTCGGCGCCGCCCGCGCATCCCGCCACGGTGCTCGTCGCGTCCACGCTCCCCGAGCGCCTCGGCGTCGGCCGGTGCCCGGGGTCAGGGGGCGCTCTGGCGACGCCACTCCTCGGCTGCGGCGCCCGAAGCGGGCAACCGAGACCGGGCGACCGGCGCGTGACCGAGGAGCGGGTCGCGCCCGGCGGCGCCCGCGAGCAGGGCGCGCACTGCCGACGCCGGATCGAGGTCCCCCGCCGCCACCGCGTCCACGAGCTCGGCGCCCGTCCTCCCGGCGAGCAGCGCCCGCACGAGTTCCTCGCCCGCCCGCCGAATGCGGGCCTCGGCGTTGCGCCGGACGCGGCGGTCCAGCTCGCCGCTCGCCGCGATGGCCGCACGGTGGGCATCGAGCGTCTCGACGAGCGCGTCCACGCCCTCGCCGTGGAGCGCGTCTGTGAGGAGCACTGGCACCTCCCAGCCGTCGTCGCGGCGCGCGCTCGCGTGGACCGCCTCCCGCAGGTCGGCGGCGGTGCGCGACGCACCCTCCCGGTCGGCCATGTTCACGACGTGCACGTCGGCCACCTCGAGGAGGCCGGATTTCATTGCCTGGACGCCGTCGCCGAGTCCGGGCACGCTCACGACGGCGACCGTCTGGGCGGCCTCTACGACGTCCATCTCGGTCTGGCCGACGCCGACCGTCTCGATGATGACGACGCTCCGGCCAGCTGCGGCCAGCACGGCGACGGCGTCGGCCGTCGCCCGGGCGAGGCCGCCGAGGGCGCCGCGGGTCGCCATCGAGCGGATGAACACCTCGCGATCGTCGGCGACCGACGCCATCCGGAGGCGGTCGCCGAGGAGGGCGCCGCCGGTACGTTGGCTGGAAGGGTCGATGGCGAGGACGCCCACACGGGCGCCGCGCCGTCGGTACTCGGCGACGAGGCGGCCGACGAGCGTGCTCTTGCCGCTCCCCGGAGGGCCGGTGACCCCGACGACGTGGCTGCGCGCCTCGCTCGCGCCGAGGGCGCCGATCACCGCCGCCGCCTCGTCGCCCCCCTCCTCGACGAGGGTGAGCAGCCGGGCGAGCGCTGCCTCCTCGCCCCGCTGGAGGCGTTCGAGGAGCTGGCTCGGGCGAGGCGCCGTCATCGCGCGCCGGCGCGGTCGCGCCGGGACCGCGCCGGCTTGACACTTTGTGCGAGGCGAGGATTACACTTCCACCCGTCGTTAGACAACTGACGACGTCGCGCCTGGTCCCCCCCTGGAGCGGCGTCTCTGCAGGGGGAGTACGTGGGGCAGGTCATCGTCAGCGGTCTAGCCGCCGGGAGCACCTTCGCCCTGCTGGCCCTGGCGCTCGTGCTCGTCTTCAAGGCGACCAACGTACCGAACTTCGCGCAGGCCGAGATGGGCCTGCTGCCGGCATTCATCACCTGGCAGCTCATGACGACGTTCCACGTCGGCTACGCGCTCGGCGTGCTCGCTGGGATCGCGTCGGGGGTCGTCATCGCCGTCGTGATCGAGCGGTCCTGCATCCGGCCGATCCTCGCGCACTCCGAGAGCGCGAGCGTCATGATGACGATCGGCCTCTTCTTCGTCCTGAACAGCATCAGCGGCCTCGTCTGGGACTCGGCCCCTCGGATCATCGCCGCGCCCTTCGGCTCGCTCTACCGAGTTGCCGGCACTACCATCACCGAGGAGCAGGTCGTCGCCATCGGCGTCGGCGTCGTCGTCGTGGTGGTGATGAGCTGGTTCTTCCGGACGCACCTCGGCTCGCAGATGCGCGCCCTCGCCGAGGACCGCGTGACGCCGCGGCTCGTCGGCGTGAACCCGAACCGGGTCTTCCTCGTCGCCTGGGCGATCGCCGGTGCGCTGTCGGCGATCGCGCTGCTGCTCGCGACCCAGTCGACCGTCCTGAACGACCAGTCCGGGGTCGCGATCATCCTCGACGGCTTCGTCGCCGCGACCCTCGGCGGCTTCAACTCGCTGCTCGGCGCCTTCGTCGGCGGCCTCGTGCTCGGTGTGCTCACGAACCTCGCCGGCACCTACGTGTCGACCTCCGGCGCCTCGGCGGTCGCGCTCCTCATCGTCTTCCTCGTCCTCATGGCGCGCCCACGCGGCCTGTTCGGCCAGGCGCGGGCGCGGGAGGTCTGATGGCGGGCCCCGGACGCGCGCGCGCGGCCTGCGCCGGGGCGCGCGAGGACGGGCGCTCGTGACGCCGTCGCTGCGCGCGCTCGGTGCGAGGAGCCGGGGGGTGCGGTGGCAGTGGTCGGCGGCAGCCGCCGCGCTCGTCGCGCTCTTCGCTGCAGCGGCGGTCTTCCCCCACGTAGCGAACGGCTACGAGCTGTTCGTCGGGACCGAGATCGCCATCTTCGCGATCGCCTGCCTCGGGCTCACGGTGGCGATCGGCTGGTCGGGTCAGGTCGTGCTGGCCCAGACCGGATTCTTCGGGATCGGCGCGTACGGCACGAACTACCTCTTCGAGCACCACGTTCCCTGGGTCGTCTCCGTTCTCGCCATCTCCTTGCTGTGCGCGCTGTGCGGGATGGTGGTCGGGTTCCCGGCCGCGCGGCTTCGCGGCTTCTACCTTGCCATCGCCACGCTGGCCTTCGCCGAGCTCCTCGACCAGCTGTTCAACAACGCGACGGCGATCACTGGCGGGCCGGTCGGCATGGCGGTCGTGCCGTTCCGGCTCTGGAGCCTCGGCGTGAACGTTGGGCTGTGGTACCTGTCGTTCGTCGTCCTCGTCGCGACCGTCGTCGTCCTCAACCACCTCGGCCGGAGCCGGCTCGGGCGCTGCCTGCGGGCGGTGCGCGACGCCGAGGTCGCCACCGGGTCGCTCGGCCTGTCGGCGACCCAGCTCAAGGTCGTCGCCTTCGTGATCAGCGCCCTGCTCGGCTCGATCGCCGGCTCCCTCTACGGTCAGGCGCTCACCTTCCTCTCGCCGGACGCCTTCAGCCTCAACCTCGTCATCGAGTTCCTCGTCGTCGTCTTCATCGGCGGCGTCGACAAGCTCTCCGGTGCCATCGTGGGGGCCGCCTTCCTCGTGCTCATCCAGGAGGCGCTCCAGAGCTTCGGGGCCTACCAGCGGCTCATCTTCGGGGTCGCGCTCGTCCTCGTCGTCCGCTTCCTGCCCGGCGGCCTCGTCTCGCTCGTCCCGTTGGTCCGGGCGCGCTGGCGTTCCCGGCGCTCTCGTCCGGAGCCGGCCGCGCCCCAGCCCGTGGAGGTGTCCGCCGCGTGAGCGACGAGCACCTCCTCAGTGTGCGCGGCGTGAGCGTGTCGTTCGGTGGCGTCGACGTGCTCCACGGCGTCGACCTCGGTGCCGACGCCGGGTTCACCGGCCTCATCGGCCCGAACGGTGCCGGCAAGACGACCCTCTTCAACGTCATCACCGGCTACGTGCGGCCGAGGGCGGGAGAGGTGTACCTCGACGGCGTCGCCCTGCACGGCAAGGACGCCTACCAGGTTGCCCGCCTCGGCGTGGCGCGCACCTTCCAGACGCCGAAGCTCGTCGGGGAGATGGCGGTCCTCGACAACGCGATGCTCGGCATCGACGGGCGCGCGGGCGCCCGCCGGCTCGGGCGGTCCTTCGGCACGCGCCGCAGCGAGCGGGCGACACGCGCCGAGGCAGCCGAGCTGCTCGAGCGGTTCGGCCTCGGCCGGCACCTGCGCGTGCCGGCCGGCATGCTCTCCCTCGGGAGCCAGAAGATCATCGAGGTGGCCCGCGCCCTGCTCGCACGGCCCCGGCTCCTGCTCCTCGACGAGCCGGCGGCGGGGCTGAGTGGGCCCGACGTCGAGGCCCTCGCTCGCCCGCTCGCCGAGTTCGCGAGCTCGGGGCTCGCCATCTTGATCGTCGAGCACGACCTCGAGCTCGTGAAGCGGCTCTGCCCGACGGTCGTCGTCCTCGAGTTCGGCACCGTCCTCGCGGCCGGCGCGCCCGAGGAGGTCACGAGGCGCAAGGAGGTCGTCGCGGCCTACCTCGGCGGTGAGACGTGACGGCGATGCTGCAGGTCCGAGGCGTCGAGGCCGGGTACGGGCGCGTCCAGGTGCTGCGGGGCGTGTCGCTCGAGGTCGCCGAGGGCGAGATCGTCGCCGTGCTCGGGGCGAACGGCGCCGGCAAGACGACGACGCTACGCGCGATCTCCGGCGTGGTCCCGGCCTGGCGCGGGGAGATCTCCTTCCTCGGCCGCCGCCTCACGAGAGAGCCACCCGAGGCGCGCGCCGCGCTCGGCCTCGGTCACGTTCCCGAGGGGCGGGGCATCCTCGCCTCGCTCACGGTCGAGGAGAACCTCATGCTCGGCCGCCACCTGCGGCGCGAGCGCCGCGGCGTCCTGGAGCGCGATCGCGACCGACTCCTCGACCTCTTCCCGGCGCTGCGCCGCCGGCTCGGCTTGCCAGCGTCGTCGCTGTCGGGCGGCGAGCAGCAGATGCTGGCCCTCGCGCGCGCCCTGCTGTGCCGACCGAAGCTGCTCATGGTCGACGAGATGTCCTTCGGGCTCGCCCCGATCGTCGTGAACCAGCTGTTCGACCTCGTACGCCAGCTGCGCGAGGAGGGGACGACGTTCCTCGTGGTCGAGCAGCAGGCGGGGGTGCTCGCGATCTGCGACCGGACCTACGTCTTGAGCGGTGGGGTCACCGAGACGGAGGAGACCCTCGGCAGGGCGGTCAGCCGCGAGGACCTCGTGCGTTCGTACCTCGGCGCGCGGGCGTGACCGAGGACGGGGCCGGTGCAGCGAGCCGGCCGGGTTGAAGGGGGGAAGCCCAGCGAGGAGACGGAGCATGCAGTCAGTGAGGTGCAAGAACCAGACGTGCGGCGCGGGCACGGCCCGCGCGAAGAGGGGAGTGAGCGCAATGAACGGGTCGTTGAGACGCAGGCTCGGGAAGGTGGGCGTCGCCGCGCTCTTGGCCGCGGCCATGGTCGCGCCGTCGGCACTGACGGCCGCGGCGAGCCCGCGCGCGAAGGCGCGCTACTCGCAGGGCGCGAGCGCGAAGGAGATCCTCGTCGGGTCCACCATGCCGCTCACCGGCGGCGCGGCCGTGGCCGGCGAGCAGTTCCGCGCCGGCATGCTCGCCGCCATCCAGGAGGTGAACGCGCACGGCGGCATCAACGGCCGCAAGATCGTGCCGACGATCCTCGACGATGGCTTCCAGCCGGCGCGCTCGGTCGCGAACATCCTCCGGCTCACCGAGCAGGACAAGGTCTTCGTCATCGACACGCCGGTCGGATCGGCCGAGATTCCGGGCAGCTACCCGCTCGTCAAGCAGACCGGGATCCCGATGTTCGGCCCGTACCTGCCGCCCGACCCGAACCTGCGGTCGGTCTTCCTGCTCGCGACGCCGCACGTCGCGCAGGCGCGCGTCATCATGGACTGGCTGGCGACGCAGAAGGTGAAGGGGAAGCGGGTCACGCGCGTCGCCTTCCTCGGCCAGCAGAACGACTACGGCGAGGCGGTCCTCCACGGCATGCAGCAGCAGGCCGGGGTCGACAAGCTGAAGATCGTCGCCGTCGGCTACACCCAGACGAACAGCACCGACATCAGCTCGGCGGTGCTCGCCGTGAAGGCGGCGAACCCGCAGGCGGTCGTGCTCGCCACCGACAACACCCAGTCGATCCTCGCCCTCCAGCAGGCGCAGCAGCTCGGCTGGCACCCGCTCTTCGTCGGCGACTCCTCGGCGGCCAATACCGGCACGCCCGTGGTCGTCCAACCTGCGGGGTCGGCCGCCAAGGGGCTCTACGGCGCGCTCGTCGCCGCGCTCCCGACCGGCAACTCGAAGGCGCTTCGCGTGTACCGGGCCGCGGTGAACAAGATCGACCCCAGCGCGACGTCGTCCGCCTACGCGCTGCAGGCCTACGCGCAGAACCTGATCCTCTTCGAGATCCTGCGGCGCATGGGCAACGACCTCACCTGGGCGAACTTCATCAAGACGGCGCAGTCGCTCAAGCACTACGACACGGGCCTCCTGCCGCCGATCTCCTTCGGGAACCTGCCCGGCGGCCACACGGGCTCTCACGGCGCCGCCATCGCCGAGTGGACCGGGTCGGCCTGGAAGATCGTCCAGAACTTCCGCAACCCGAAGAACAAGCGCTAGGAGGGGTCGAAGCGCTGGCGCGCCTGGCCCCCGGCTCGCCGCCGGGGGCCGGGTCGCGCGCCCGGCCTCGGCTCGGTCACCGGCGACCGGAGGCGCCGCTGCGGCTGCGCAGCCGGCCGACGCCACGCAGCGTCCGGCGGACCCCGGCGCGCACCCTCGGGTGCGCGAGGACGTAGCCCGTCGCCGCCTGGCGCGGGGCGCGCCAGGCCCGTCGGACGAGCGCCTCGAGGCAGCGGCGCTCGACGGCGCCGGCGAAGACGTCGTAGCGGGTCGTCGCGAGCGTGGCCTTGTATGGCTCGTCGCCCGGGCCGAGGTCGACCTCGCGCAGCCCGAGCGCGGCGGCGTCCTCGATCACGTGGTACCAGCGCAGCGTGCCCGGCGAGTAGCGCCCGAAGGCCGGGTCGTAGGCGTTGAACCAGGTGGCGAGGACGGCGTCCGAGCAGAGGGAGAAGTCGACGGCGATGACGGTGTCCCCTGCCGACAAGGTGGAGAGCCGGCCGCTCAGGTCGAGCTCGCCGGTCGCCGCGAGGAGCTCGACGAGCTCGACGACCCAGCGCCTGGCGAGGGGGTCGGGCCAGCCGCTGCGCCGGTACTGCGCGGACTTCCAGCGGACGAGCAGGGCGAGCGCGGTGGGGTCGCGGATCCCGCCTCGGAAGACGGCTGCGCCGTGGTGCTCGGCGAGGCGGCTCCGGCGCCTCTCGGCCTCCCGCAGGGCGTGCGCGTGCTCGAGGGTCGCGCGCTCGAGGTAGGCGTCGTAGCCGCCGGAGACGTCGACGGCATGGCCGGCGAGGACCCTCAGGCCCGCCGCCGTCGAGCGCTCGCCCGCCCGGAGGTGCTCGAACTCGATCGCGGCGAGGCCGCAACGGGCCAGCACTGCCGCGAGGTCGAGCGGCCGGCCCGGCGCCTGGACGACCGCCTCGATCCCCGCGAGGCGCGCCGCCAGGCCCGTCGCGATGCCGCCGCGGCGCACGGTCATCGGGACGAAGGCCACGATCGCTCCGTCCTCCTCGACGACCGCGACGCGCGTGCGGCGGTCGACGGCGTCGACCGCTCTGGCGAAGGTCGGCGAGCAGAAGGGGTTGGCGAGGTCGGGCGCGCTGGCCTGGAGCTTGTGCCAGGTCGCGACCTCCGACGCCCCGAGCTCGCCCGGGCGGAGCAGGCTCGCCTTCATGGTGCGTACGCCCGGCGCGCCGTGCGCCTGGAGCGTGCTGCGCCCGGCGCGTCCCGCGGCATGCGCCCCCTCCCGTGACGGCCGGCGCGACGTCTGCGCGCCCGCGCGGTACTTTCCCGGCGACGCGCGCCGCCATGCGCGGTGCTGGCGATCGCGCTCGTGGCGGGGCCCGCTGGCGCGCGCTAGCCGGCAGGCGGTCGCTGCGCGATGCCCCGGGCGAGGAGGAGGGCCTCGCGAGGATGGCGCCCGGCGCGCGCCGCGAGCCAGCAGGCGACGGGCGCCGCGGTGCGCTCGGAGGCGTGGGCGGCCGCGGCAGCGAGCGCGAGCAGGTCGTCGACCTCGTCGCCGGTCGGTGCCTCCGTCCCGAGCGCCTTGGCGAGGCGCGCCGTGAACTCGGCGGCGGTCATCCCCATCGTTCCCGCACCTCGCCCCCGCAGGTCCCTGCCGAGGGCGGCAGCATCCTAGCCGGGGCGTCCCGTGCCGTTTCGGGCGCGCGCGGCCGCGGGTAGGGAAGCGACGTGAAGGCCGGCGTTCGGCTCGTGACCGCTCGCTCGCCGTGGCGCGTCGCCGGGCCGCGCGGCGGCGCGCCACGCGCCTGTCGCCTCGTCCCGGCACCGTCCGGCCTCGCCGGCTCGCAGCGGTCCCGCGCTCCTCGCCAGCGGGAGCCGCCCGCCGCTCGCCGCCGGTCGTTGCCACCGGCAGCGAGCGCGCCGGCAGCCTCCACGGATCGGTCGGACCGAGAGGAGCAGGGCGGATGGAGCTGAGCAAGCAGACGTGGCGGGGAACCATGAAGCGGCAGTGCCGAGACCTGCTGGCCGGCCTCGGCCGCAGCGCCCGGGAGGTGGCGAGCTCGCTGGAGGCCGCCGGGGTGCGGGCGACGGCTCGCGACCCCGAGGGTTGTGCCGTCGCCGTGTACCTGCGGGCGATCCTCGGGGCCGACGAGCGCGTGCGCTCGCTGCAGGTGAGCGAGAGCAACGTCTTGATCCGGCCCTCCCCGCGCTGGCGCCTGGCCGTGGTGGTGCCGCTCCCCCAACCGGTGCGGGAGTTCATCGCCGCCTTCGATGCCGAGCGCTTCCCCACCCTCCTGCGGCGCGCCCGCCCGCCCGTCGCGCGCCAGCCCGTCGCCTAGGTCAGGCCAGCTGGACTGCCGCCGCCCCGGCCCGGCCGAGCCGGCCGGGGCGGCGGCTCAGGCCGGGCCTCGCGCCGAGGCCGGGCCGTCGAGCCGGGTGCGCTGGACGGCGTCCAGCGCGTCGCGCAGGCGGGAGATCCACGCCGCCTCGTTCTGGCGCACGAGCTCGACGCACCAGGCGAGCGCCTCGCTGCGGGAGCTCGCGACGCCGGCCTCGACGAGGGTGTCGAGGACCTGGCGCTGGGGGAGGCCGAGGCGCGTCATGACCGGGATCCCGGCCGACGTGAACAGCACGCTCAGCCCGCCGGCGCGCGCCCCCCACGAGAGCTTGCGACCGAACCGCTCCTGCGCGGCGCGTGCGAGGCGCAGCCGCTGCTCTCTGGTCTGCTCGCGGAAGCGCTCGATGCGCTCGCGCTCGCCGGAGGCTCCCGTCGTACCCTCGTCGTCGGGCAGGGTCCCGACGACGAGGATCTCGTAGTCGTCGACGGTCACTGCCGGCTCGCCGACGAACCAGCTGGCGTCGAGGCTCTCGGCGAGCCACGCGGCGATCTGGGCGCGCGCTTCGGGCGTCGTCGCCGAGCGTCCCCGGCGGTCGAGGTTGAGCGTCCAGTTCCTGCGGCCCCGCTCGGCACCGCCCGGGGGTGCTCGCATGGCTCCATCTTTGTGGACGGCCGCGTGCTGTCAAGTCCGCTGCGAGGCGCCCCGGGACGGTACGCTGCGACTCGTGGCCGACGACTCGGCGAGCCTCGAGCTCGCCTGCCCGCGCTGTGGCGAGCTCGTGCGGGAGCGCTTCTACGGGCCCTGCCGCCGGTGCCGGGACGAGCTCGCGGCCAGCCTGGCCCGGCCGGCGCACGCCGCGGAGCGCGTCGAGTACGTGCCGAGGGCGAACGTCGTCGCGAACCACGTGGCGACGAAGGACTAGCGGCCGAGGCCGGGCGTGGTGACGGCGACCGAGGCGGGGGTCGCGCCGGGCGACCGGGCGTTCCACGTCGAGGTGCACGGGATCGACCACATCCCCGAGTCCGAGCGCTGGGCGACGCCGCGGCACCTGTTCTGGATGTGGGCGGGGGCGAGCTTCCAGATCGAGTACTTCGTCTACGGCGTCATCTTGATGGCGTTCTTCGGCCTCAGCTTCGTCCAGGCCGTCGTGCTCATCGTCGTCGGCAACGCCTCGTTCCTCCTCCTCGGCCTGACGAGCCTGCAAGGTCCCGACGCGGGGACGACGGCCATGACGATCACGCGCGCCAGCTACGGGCCGAACGGCGCGCGCGTCCCGACGCTGTTCAACTGGCTCACGCAGGTCGGCTTCGAGACCGAGGGCCTCGTCCTCGTCGTCTACGCAGCGGAGGTCCTCGCACGCAAGGCGGGCTTCGCCCCCGGCACGCCGGCGAAGGTCGCCTTCATCCTCCTCGCCGTGCTCGCCCAGCTCACCTTGCCGCTGCTCGGGCACGCCACGATCGTGCGGACGCTGCGCGCCCTCACGGTGCCCTTCGTCGTCCTCTTCGCGATCCTCGCCGGCCTCACCCTCGGGAAGGCCCACACGGGCGTGGTGGCGCACGGCGCCGACTGGCGGGGGCTGAGCGTCGGCCTCGCCTTCACGATCGCGCTCGCGGGCCTCGGGTGGACCGAGAACGGCAACGACTACTCGCGCTACCTGCCGCGCCGTGCGAGCAAACCTGCGATCGTCGGCTGGGTCTTCCTCGGGACCGCCCTCCCCGAGATCCTCGTCATGACGCTCGGCGCGGCGGTCGGCACCTACGCGTCGGCGATCGCCACCGGGGAGAACCCGTTTGCCGCCTTCCTCTCCCCCCACGTCGTCGCCACGGGGTTCGTCGTACCGCTCCTCGTCGTGGCCATCTTGCAGCTGTTCGCGATCAACAGCCTCGACCTGTACTCCTCGGGCGTCACGCTCCAGACGCTCGGGCTGCGCGTCCGGCGCTGGCAGGCGGTGCTCGTCGACACCGTCATCGCCTGCGGCCTCACCGTCTACGCCGTGTTCGACTCCTCCTTCTCGACGCTGCTCAAGGACTTCGCCGACTGCGTCATCTGCTGGATCGCCCCGTGGATGGCGATCTTCCTCGTCGACTGGGCGCTGCGGCGCTTCCGCTACGCGCCGTCCGAGCTGCAGCGTCTGGACCCCGGCGGCCTCTACTACCGGCGAGGCGGCGTCCACTGGCCGGCGATCGTGGCGCAGGCCCTCGGCACCTTCGGCGCCGTCGAGGCGCTGTCGCAGACGTTCTTCGTGGGGCAGATCTCACGCTGGGTGGGCGCGGATCGCGCCGGCGTCTTCCCCGACTTCAGCATCTACATCGGCGTTGCCGTGGCCGCCGTGACCTACCTCGTGCTCGCCTGGCGCCGCCTCTCGGTCGAGGCCCGCCGGCAGGAGGAGCTGGCGCCGTCCCCCGAGGGGCTGTCCGCCCAGCTGACCGGCACCCGGACCTGAGCTCGCGTCAGGTCACCGGGAGGGCCGTGCCCGCGTCCGGCGACCCGCCGTCCCAGTCCTCGACGAGCGCGCCCGTCGCGTCGCGGCGGAATACGGGGACCGCCCCGAGGCTGCGCACGAGGTCGGCATCGGTGCCGAGCACGTCTCGCCAGCGCGCCGCCTCCGTCATGAGCGCCCCGATGGCGACCGGCTCGGCCCCGACCCGCCGGAGCAGCGAGAGCGCCGCCTGGGCGGAGGCACCGGTCGAGATGACGTCGTCGACGAGGGCGACGCGACGCCCTTCGACCGCGTGGACGCGCGCTCGGTCGAACAGGAGCCGCTGGGTGGCGCTCGTCGTGATGGACCGGACGGGCTCGGCGATGGCGTCGGCGAGGTGGATCTTCGGCGTCTTCTGCAAGATGAGGTAGTCGTCGAGTCCGAGCGCGCGCGTGATCTCGATCGCGAGGGGGATCCCCATGGTCGCGACCGAGGCGACGATGTCCACCCCGAGGGGCGCGAGCAGCTCGGCGAGCTCCTCGCCGGCTCGAGCGCTGAAGCGCACGCCGTGATCGACCGTGATGAGGAGCGCGATGGCGAGCCCGTCGGCGATCTCGACGACCGGCAGGTCGACGACCTGGGAGCCGATGCGCGCCTGGTACCTGCCGGCCGGGGTGACCACGGGGCGCGATGCTGCCCGTTCGGGCTCTCGCCCGCAAGGCGGCTCGCTCAGCGCGGCGGGGGGCCGAAGAGGCGGTCGCCCGGGTCGCCGAGGCCGGGGACGACGAAGCCACGCTCGTCGAGCTCGGGGTCGACCGCGGCGCAGGCGACGAGCACCTTCGGGTGGCGCTCGTGGAAGGCCGCGAGGCCCGGGCGCGAGGCGATGATGCTCAGGACGATCGGGCTCGGCGCCGAGCGCGCCTCGAGCATGGTGCAGACCTCACTCACCGAGCCGCCCGTCGCGATGACCGGGTGGCACACGACGACGCGCCGGTGGGCGAGGTTCGAGGGGAGGGAGTCGAGGTATACCTCGGGGCGCAGCGTCTCGGGGTCCCGTCGGATGCCGACGTGCGCCACCTCGCTGCGCGCCACGAGCGTGAGGAGCGCATCGACCATCCCGAGGCCGGCGCGCAGCACCGGGACGAAGAGGACGGTCTCGGCGAGCACGCGGCAGGAGGCGTAGCTCGCCACCGGCGTCGACACGAGGCGCTCCCGGGTGGCGAGGTCGTGCAGCGCCTCGTAGGCGACGAGGGCGGCGATCTCGCCGAGGCGCTGGCGGAAGACCGCCGCGTCGGTGGCGGCGTCGCGCACCAGCGCGAGCCGGTCCGCGACGCAGGGGTGCTCGACGACGAGGACGTTGGGTGCCTGCACCTGCCCATCTTGGCCGCTCGCGGCCATCGCCTGCCGGCGCACGGCGCTCTCGGCGAGCTCACAGGAAGAGCCGAGCCGCACCACAGGATCGCCTCGTATCGTCCCGCCGGGCTCGGATGGGAGGTTGCGATGCCCTCGTTCTCCTACGCCTGGAGCGAGCTGCGCCGGCGCCTCGGGCGCACGCTCGTGACCGCGCTCGGCCTGGCGGCCGGCGTCGGCCTCGTCATGGGGATCATCGGCGTCTCCGAGGGGCTCGGTGCGGCCCAGGCGAGCGTCCTGTCGCCACTCGGCTCGGTCGGCACGGGCATCATCGTGACGAGGACGATCGCCGCGACGACCTCGACGAGCGCCTCGTCGGGCCAGGCCTCCCCCTCGTCAGGGCCGCCGGGCGGCGGTCCGGGCTTCTTCGCCCGCGGGGTCGCCGGCGCGGCGGAGAATCGGCGCAGCGAGGCGACGCTGCTCAACAACAACGCGTCGGTCCTCACGGACCTCGCCAAGCTCGGCAAGCCGGGGACGCGCTTCACGCACGACTTCTTCCTGCCCGGCACGCTCATCACCTTCCCGAGCGTGGCCGTGAACGACGTCCGCGACCTCGCGGGGGTCACCTCGGCGGTCGGCGCGCTCTCCCTCCAGGCCCTGCACGAGACCGGGACCGTGCCCCGCATCGTCGCCTCCGTGCGGACCGGCGGTCAGACGATCAGCACCACGGTCCGCCCGCCGGCCCTCACGCGCGCGCAGCGCGCCCAGCAGTTCGCCTGCCTCGAGAGCGCCGGCCTGTTCAACGCGATCCGCCAGGTACCGCCCGGGCCGGGCGGCCCGAGCGGGCGCGGCGTGCGGCGGTTCTTCTCGATCAGCGACCTCGCCTCGAACCCGAAGTTCGCCAAGTGCTTCTCGGCAGCCGAGCGCGCCTACATCGAGAAGGTGGTCGTGCCCGAGCAGACGATCCGGGAGGTCCTCAACCCCCCGACGACGAACACCACGACGAGCTCCTACACCGTCGCGGGCGTCGACCCGACGAGCCCCGGCCTCGTCGAGCGGGCCCAGCTCGTCTCGGGGCACTGGTTCTCCTCGCACCCGGCCGACGAGGTCCTCGTCGACGCCGCCTACGCGAGCAGCCACCACCTGCGCGCCGGCCAGTCGGTCACGATCAACGGGCGGGCCTTCGAGATCGCGGGCCTCGTCAACCCGGCGCTCACGAACGACGTCGCCGACTTCTACTTCGACCTCGCGACGCTGCAGCAGCTGTCGTCGGCGAAGGGCTTCGTCAACGAGATCCTCGTGTCCGTGGCGAGCTCCTCGCAGGTGGCTCGTGTCGCGGCCGCGATCCACAAGATGCTGCCGGGGGCCACGGTGCTCACCGCGAAGCAGCTCGCCAACCAGGTGAGCGGCAGCCTCGCCAACGCGCACAAGCTGGCGAACGACCTCGGCGGCGCGCTCGCCGTCGTCGTCCTGCTCGCCGCCTTCCTCATCGCGGTGCTCCTCACGCTCTCGAGCGTGACCAAGCGCGTGCGCGAGATCGGCTCGCTGCGGGCGATCGGCTGGACCCGCGGGGCGGTCGTGCGCCAGCTCATGGCCGAGAACCTCGGCATCGGCGTCGTCGGCGGCCTCCTCGGCCTCGGGATCGGGGCGCTCATCTGCGCCGTGATCGGGGCGATCGGGCCGGGGCTGTCGGTCACCTCGACCGGGCTCGCCGTGGGCGCGTCGCAGGTCGGCAGCCTCGTCGGCCAGGCGACGACGAGCACCGTTACGAACGTCGTCCACCTGAGCGCCCCGGTCCGGGCCGGGACGATCGGCCTGGCCTTCGCCGGCGCCCTCGTCGGCGGGCTCGTGGCCGGCACGGCCGGGGGGTGGCGTGCCGCGCGCCTCGCGCCGGCCGTGGCGATGCGGGACCTCGGATGAGCGAAAGGACGCAGATGCACGAGATCACCGGCGACGCGACGGCGATCCCGAGGGCCGTGCCCGGCGCGCCCCTCTACGAGCTGGCCGGCGTCGAGCGCACGTACGCGAAGGGGGGGGTCGCCGTCCGCGCGCTTCGCGGTATCGACCTCACGATCGAGGCCGGCGAGACGCTCGCGCTCGAGGGCCCGAGCGGCTCGGGCAAGACGACCCTGCTCCAGCTGCTCGGAGCGCTCGACCACCCGAGCGCCGGGACGATCCGCCTGGACGGGCGGGACCTGTCGCAGCTGCCCGACCGAGAGCTCACGAAGGTCCGGAGCGACGAGATCGGGTTCGTCTTCCAGCAGTTCAACCTCATCCCGACCCTCACCGCCGAGGAGAACGTCGCGATCGCGATGGTTCCGGCGGGCATCGGGCGCGACGAGCGACGGCGCAGGTCGGCCGAGCTGCTCGAGCGGGTCGGCCTCGGCCACCGCCTCGGGCACCTCCCCTCGTCGCTGTCGGGCGGCGAGCAGCAGCGCGTCGCGATAGCGCGCGCCCTCGCCAACCACCCGAAGGTCGTGATCGCCGACGAGCCGACGGGCAACCTCGACTCGGAGACCGCCCGAGGCGTCCTCGGTCTGCTCGACGAGCTGCACGAGAGCTTCGGGGTCACCCTCGTGATCGCGACGCACGACGAGGAGGTCGCGGCGCGCGCGAGCCGCCGCCTGCGCATGCGCGACGGCGCGATCGTCGAGGACGGCGCTCGCTAGCGCTCGCAGCTCGCGGCGCGACCGGCCACCGCCGCGCGACCGCGCAGCAGGTCGGCCGCGCGCTCGGCGATCGCCACCGTCGCCGCGTGCGTGTGGCCCCGCGGGATCGCCGGGATGACGGAGGCGTCGACGACCCGGAGATGCTCGACGCCGCGCACCCGCAGCTCGGGGTCGACGACCGCGGCTGCGTCGCGGCCCATCCGGCACGTCCCGACGGGGTGGTAGAGGGTCTGGGCGTAGCGGTGGACGGCCTCGCGCACCACGTCGTCGTCCGCGAGGCTCCCGCCGGGCTGCACGAGAGGTCCGAGCACCGAGGCGAGCGGCGGCTGGCGGGCGATGGCGAGGCAGCGGCGTACGCCGGCGGCGAGCGTCCTCGCGTCCGCACCGGCGGGGTCGGAGAGGTAGCGGGGGTCGACGACAGGCGGGCGGTCGGGGTCGGGCGAGGCGATGGTCACCTCGCCGAGGGAGGCGGGCGTGAGCAGGACGGCGGCGAGCGTCACGCCGTCGCGCCTCGGCAGGCTGCGCCCCTCGTCGAGGAAGAGCACCGGCGCGAACAGCAGCTCGAGGTCCGGCAGGCGGAGCGTCTCGTCGCTGCGCACGAAGCCGTAGCCCTCGCAGATGTTCGACGTGAGCGGGCCGCGGCGCGCGAGCAGGTACCCGGCGAGAGCGCGCGGCGAGGTCGCCGCGGCGAGCGTCTCCACGCCCTCGGTCGCGTACGCGAGCCCGGCGACGAGGTGGTCCTGGAGGTGCTGGCCCACCCCCGGCGAGGGCGCGACGAGGTCGATGCCGAGGCGGGCGCACGTCGCCGGTGGGCCGACGCCCGAGCACAGGAGCAGCTGCGGCGATCCGATCGTCCCCGCGGCGAGGATGACCTCGGCGGCCGCCTCGGCGACGTGGAGCGACCGCCCCCGCCGGTAGACGACGCCGGTGGCACGTCGGCCGTCGAAGGTGATCCGCCGGCAGTGCGCCTCGGTGCGCACGACGAGGTTCGGGCGCCGCCGTGCCGGGCGCAGGTAGGCGGTCGCCGCGCTCACGCGCCGCCCGGCGCGCTGGTTGACGAGGGCGAGCGCGACCCCCTCCTCCTCCCCGGCGTTTCGGTGGCCGTTCGCCGGGATGCCCGCTGCACGCGCGGCGCGCAGCCAGGCGAGGGTGAGGGGGCTCGGATCGCGCTGGCGCGAGACGGGGAGCGGGCCGGAACGCCCGAAGCGCGCGTCGTGGTCGCTCGCGTCCTCGGTGTCCTCGGCGCGCCGGAGGTAGGGGAGGAGCGAGTCGTAGGACCAGGCCGGGCCCGCTTCCTCCGCCCAGCGGTCGTAGTCGTCGGCGAAGCCGCGGACCCACATCATCGCGTTCATCGCCGAGGACCCGCCGAGCATGCGCCCGCGCGGCCAGAAGATCTCGCGGCCCGCGACCTGGGGCTGGGGGGTCGTCCGGTAGGCCCAGTCGAGCGGTCCGCCGAAGAGCCGGGGGAACGCGGCGGGGATGGAGACGAAGGGGTGGCGGCCGGGCGGGCCGGCCTCGAGCAGCAGGACCGAGGTGCGGCGGTCCTCGCTGAGGCGCGCGGCGAGGACGCAGCCCGCGGAGCCGCCGCCCACGACCACGTAGTCGAAGCACTCCATGCCCCTCACCTCGCCCTCGCGGCGCGGTCAGACTAGGCGGGAGCGGCGTCCGCCGCCGGGGAAGGGAGGAGCCGTCGAGCGCGTCGAGCTGCGCATCGAGACCGGGACGCGCCTCGTCCACGACCTCACGGGGCCGATCGGCGCGTTCCTCGCCGGCCGCGGCGACGGGCTGTGCAACGTGTTCGTCCCGCACGCGACGGCGGGGCTCGCCCTGATCGAGACGGGTGCCGGGAGCGAGGAGGACCTCGCCGCCGCGATCGAGCGGCTGCTGCCGCGCTCGGCTCCCTACCGGCACCGCCACGGCCATCCGGGCCACGGCGCCGACCACCTCCTCCCGGCGCTCCTCGCGCCGTCGCTCACGCTGCCGGTCGAGGCAGGACGGCCGCTGCTCGGCACGTGGCAGTCGGTCGTCCTGGTCGACCCCAACGCCGACAACCGCCTCCGGCGGGTCGTCCTCAGCTACCTCGGCGGCTGACCGGCGTGCCCGGCGCGCGCCGGCGCGCGCCGATCGCCCCGGTGGCCGGCGTCCGGCGGCGAGTAGCCTCGGCGGCCGATGCGGGTAGGCCAGGTGCGCTCGTGAGCGTTCGCTTCGTCGTGATCGGCGCGGGGCCCGCCGGGGTCGAGGCCGCCGCGACCGGCGCCCGGCTCGGTGCGGACGTCACCCTCGTCGAGCGCGAGGTGGTCGGCGGGGCCGCCAACCTGCGGGACTGCATTCCCTCGAAGGCCATGATCGCCACCGGGGCGGTGCTCGACACCCTGCGGCGCAGCGCAGGCCTCGGCCTGTCGATCCCCGGCACCGCCGCACCCGACCTCGGGCGCCTGCGCGAGCGGATCCGGCGCATCTCCGAGCGCCTGGCCACCTCGATGGCCGACCAGCTCGAGAGCCAGGGCGTGCGCCTCGTGCGCGGCGTCGCCCGCCTCGTCGGCCCGCACGCCGTGGCCCTCAGCACCGGCGAGGAGCCGGGGCGAGACGAGCAGGTGGTCGAGGCCGACGCCGTCCTGCTCGCCACCGGCTCGCGCCCGCGCGTCCCCGAGTGGGCGCAGGTCGACGGCGACCGGGTGCTCACGACGCGCCAGGCGTACCCGCCGAGGACGATCCCCGAGCACCTCGTCGTCGTGGGATCGGGGGTGACCGGGGTCGAGTTCGTCCACATGTTCCGCTCGCTCGGCTCGAAGGTCACCCTCCTCGTCTCCCGCCAGCAGGTGCTGCCGCAGAAGGACCCCGAGGTGGCCGCCGCCCTCGAGGCCGACTTCCTCGAGAGCGGCGTGCGCCTCGTGAAGGGGGCGCGAGCGTGCGCCCTCGAACGGACCGGGCGCGGCGTCGCGGTGCGCTGCGAGGACGGTCGGCAGGTCGAGGGCAGCCACGTCCTCCTCGCCGTCGGCTCCGTTCCCTCCTCGGAGGGGCTCGGCCTCGAGTCCGCCGGCGTCGCGCTGAGCGAGGGCGGGTACGTCCCCGTGAACCACCACTGCCAGTCGAACGTCCCGCACATCTACGCGGCCGGCGACCTGTCCGGGCGCCTCCAGCTCGCGTCGGTGGCCGCGATGCAGGGGCGCAAGGTCGCCGAGCACGTGATGGGCCTGCACACGCGAGAGCATCGGCACCTCGACTACGACAAGGCGGCCTCGGCGATCTTCACCGAGCCCGAGATCGCCGACGTGGGCCTCGCCGAGGCGGAGGCCTTCGCCCTCGGGCGCAAGATCCGGGTGACGAAGGTCCCCTTCGCGACGAACGCCCGCGCCGTGATCGACGGCGACCCCCGCGGCTTCGTGAAGATCGTGTCGGACCCAGCGACTGGCGTCGTCCTCGGCGGCTCGATCGTCGGGACGCGTGCCGCCGAGCTGATCAGCGTGATCGCCCTGGCGGTGACGGCGCACCTGCGCGTCGACGACATCGCGGAGAGCCTCTTCGTGCACCCCGCCCTCGCCGAGGCGCTGGCCGCCGCGGCCGAGTAGCTCCTGGCCTCTCGTCGCGCCCGGGCGCGTCGAGTACCATCACGTGCAGTGTCGCGCGAGCGGCGCGCCCGTACGCGGACGGCGGACGCGCCAAGCCGAGGCAGGCGCCAGCCGTTAGACGCGTCGCGCCCGGGCAGCGCCCAGGAGCTCCTCGGGCTGCAGCGCCTCGCCGGCAACGCGGCGGTCGCCCGGGCGCTCGAGCCGGGCGGCCGTCTGAGCAGCGTCGTCGCGAGCGCGGCGCACGAGGCACCGGCAGGTCCCGCCCTGCACGTCGACCCGGTCGAAGAGCGCGAGGCGGACGTGGTCGCGGACCGCGCCGTCGAGCACCTCGGCGCCCGCGCGCTCGCCCCGCCCGTGCGCGCCGGTGCCCTCTCGCCAGCGCTGCGAGCAGCGGTCGCCGCGGTCGCCCCCGGTGCCGAGCTCGCAGCGTCGCTCCCGGTGCGCGCCGACGACGCCGCTGCGGACGCGCTCGGCGCTCGCGCCTTCACCGACGGCCGGGTCGTGACCGTCGGGGCCGGCGAGCTCGACGATCCGCTCGAAGCGCACCGCCTGCTGGCCCACGAGGCCGTCCACGCCGGCCGCCACGGCGCCGCGCTCGAGGCGAGCGGCGCGGTGGCCCCGAAGCTGCGTGGGACGCGCGAGGCGCTCGAGGCGCAGGGGGGCGGGCGGACGTCGGGCCTGCTGCGGCGTTCGATCGGGTCGCTCACGAACTGGGACAAGATCCTCCTCGCGGTCGGCGCCTACGAGCACCTCGAGGAGGAGGTCCTCCGGCGGGGCAACCCGAGCCGGGAGGAGCTCATGGCCCTCCGGGCACCGCTCGCCGAGCAGCTCGGCAAGATCGAGGCCGCCTGCCTCGCCTGGCAGCGGGCGAACCCCGACACGGCGCCGCGCCGGGTCGACGAGGAGGGGCGCGCCGAGCGCGACCCGCGCACGAAGGTCGGGCGACGCCAGGCGATCGCGATGCTGCTCCCGCGCGTCCGACTCGAGATGAAGGACCTGCAGAGCGGCGCGTGGGTCCGGACGCTCGGCCTGTCGGACACGAAGCTCGTCGGCCAGGGTGGCGAGTCCTCCGGGCAGAAGAACACGGTCCGGGAGCTGCGCTACTCGACCGAGAGCGGCGAGTTCTCCGGGTACTTCAAGGCGGAGAAGGGCTTCGCCGGCGACATCGAGGGGCACGAGCTCGACGTCGGGATCAGCCAGATCGATCCGAACTACGGCGCGCGCGCCGTCGCGATGTACCGCATCGACCAGCTGCTCGACGCGAACGTGACGGCACGCGCCGAGTTCGCCGTGCACGACGGCCAGCTCGGGACCGTGCTCGAGAAGGCGAAGGGCGTGCGAGCCACCGACGCCAACTTCGGCCTCACCGACGAGCACGCCAGGCGCCTCGGGCCGGGCGCGATCTCCGTGCAGGACCCGGTGCTGCAGCGGGCGCTCTCCAAGCTGCAGGTGCTCGACGCCATCTGCGGGCAGCTCGACCGCCACCAGGGGAACTGGTTCGTGAACACCGACGAGTCCGGCCGGGTCACCGGCGTGACCGGGATCGACCTCGACATGGCCTTCGGCGAGCGGATGCGCTCGCCCGACGAGCGCTTCGGCGAGAACTACCTCGGGATGACCGACCAGGTCGACGAGGAGTTCGGCCGGCGCATCCTCGCGCTCAAGCCGAGCGAGATCCGCGACGCCATCACCGGCCTGCTCAGCGAGAGCGAGGTCGAGGCGACCGTGGCGCGCTTCACCTCGGTCCAGGAGAAGATCCGCCAGCTCGACGAGAAGGGCCAGCTCGTCGGCCGCTGGGACGCGAAGACCGCCTTCGAGGGCCGCACGCACGAGTCGACGTTCCGTTCCGGCCACCGCTCCTACGAGAGCCAGATCTCGGGCAGCGCGATCGTCTCGGCCCTCCAGGCCCAGCAACAGCGCGCCCGGGCGATGACGAGCGGCGACCTCGAGGGGCTGCCCGACCGCTACCGCGCCTACCTGCGCGAGCTGCCCGAGCCGACCTCCAGCGGGATCCTGCAGACCCTCGCGTACCTGCTCGGCGGATCGCTCTACAAGCCCCTCGTCTGGAGCGGCGCGCTGCTCCCGGAGGACTTCGAGCTGGTCACCCAGCAGCTGCTCGACGGCCTGCTCGGCGACTCCGGCCTGATGGCGCGCTGCGAGGTGGCCGTGCAGGAGTTCTCGGGCGGAGGGTCGACCTTCGTGCCGGTGGACGCGATCCTCGAGCCACGGGCCAAGGAGCTCGTCGCCGAGCTGGCGGCGAAGCTCCGGCCGCGCGAGAAGGTGCCCGCCTGACGCCCGGCGCCTGGGACGGCTGCGGAGCGGGCGGGCTCGGTCTGCCCGAGCCACCGGCACCGCTCGCGGCGCTCGTCCGGCGGCTCGGCCCCGATCGGTGGGGGACGCGCCTCGCCCGCGGGGCGCTGCGCCACGTCGGTGCCTTCGAGCAGGAGTTCCTCGACGAGCGCCACCCAGGCGACTACGTGCTCGCCGCGATCGCCGACGTCGCCGCCGGGCTCCCAGCCGTCTGCTACCTCCTCGCCTACGGCCGGCTCGGGCTCTTCGTCCAGGTCGACGGGCGCGAGGGCCGCTCCCGGCGAGGGCTCGAGGACGCCGCCGACCTCCAGGAGCGCGCGCTGGCGGCCTTCGCGCAGGACCGGCTGCCGCCGCCCGGCCGCCTCGTCGTCGCCGACAGCTTCGTCGGCGTCCGCCGCTGGCGCTGGACCGGCGATCCGCCCGACGGCGGCCTCGAGGGCCTCGCCGGGGCGCTCGACTGGCTCGCCGACCCCGTCGTCCGGGCCTGACGGCGGCGGGCCGGCGTCCTCAGGACCCGCCACGACGCCGAGGGGCCGCCCGCAGCCTTCGGCCGAGCTCGAGCGCGCGGCGGGCGGCCTCGAGGTCGGTGCGCCGCGGCCCCTCGCCGGCTCCGGGCACCTCGAGGAGCCCGGGCAGGCCATCGAGCGCCGGGTGGCTGATGAGCAGGCCGAGCGCCTCGAGGCCGATGTGCCCCTCGCCGAGGTTGGCGTGGCGGTCGCGGTTCGCGCCGAGCGCCACCTTCGAGTCGTTGAGGTGCACGCACGCGAGGCGCCCGAGCAGGTCGGCACGCCGCAGGCCGGCGACGACCTCGTCGGCCTCCTCGCGGTCGCGAAAGGCGACGCCCGAGGCGAACAGGTGCTGGGTGTCGAGGCAGACGCCGAGCCGCTCGTCGCCGCCGGCGGCGTCGAGGATCGCCGCGAGCTCGCCGAGGCTCCGCCCGACGGTGCCGCCCGCGCCCGCCGTGTTCTCGACGAGCAGCGGGCAGCCCTCGCCGCCGAGGCGAGCGGCCGCCATGTCGAGGGCGGCGACGAGCTCTCGGCCGACGCGGGCGCGCGCCGCGTCGAAGCCAGCTCCCCGGTGGCTCCCGACGTGGACGACGACGCCGGCGGCGCCGAGCTCGCTCGCCGCGACGAGCTCGCCGGCGAGGCGCTCGCGCGAGCGGGCCCGCAGGGCGTCGTCGCCGGTCGCGAGGTTGATGAGGTAGGCGGCGTGGACGAAGGTGGCCTCGACGACGGTGCTCTCGTGCGCCGCCTCCCGGTAGGCGTGGAGGGCCTCCGGCCGGTGCGCGGCCTGCGCCCAGACACGTGGGCTGGCGGCGAAGAGCTGGACCGCCTGGGCGCCGAGCGCCTCGGCACGCTCAAGGGCGGCGAGCAGTCCGCCGGCGGTGCGAACGTGGGCGCCGAGGAGCACCGCCCGACGGTAGCGAGTAGGCGGGGTCCGCGCCCGAGCGGCGCTCGCGTAACGTGGGGAGGTGGCGCGCAAGTTCTTCATCCGCACCTTCGGCTGCCAGATGAACGAGCACGACTCCGAGCGCATCGCGGCCGATCTCACCGCCGGGGGGCTCGAGCGCACCGAGTCGCTCGCGGAGGCCGACGTCGTCGTGCTCAACACGTGCTGCGTGCGAGAGAACGCCGACAACAGGCTCTACGGCCACCTCGGGCAGCTGAAGGCGTTGCGGGCCGCGCGCCCCGGTCTGCAGATCGCGGTCGGCGGCTGCCTGGCCCAGAAGGATCGCGAGGCCATCGTGGCGCGCGCCCCGCACGTCGACGCCGTCTTCGGCACGCACAACGTCGGCCGAGCCGCCGCGCTCCTCGACGAGGCGCGCCGTGTGCGCCGGCCGGTGGTCGAGGTGCTCGACGCGCCCGTCGACGACGAGGCGGCCTTCCCGAGCGCGATGGCGGTGCGCCCGGACCTCGCCTACGCGGCGTGGGTGACGATCCAGGTCGGCTGCGACAACTCCTGCGCGTTCTGCATCGTGCCGGCGGTGCGCGGGCCCGAGCGGAGTCGTCCCTTCGGCGAGCTCGTCGCCGAGGTGGAGCGCCTGGCTCGCGCTGGCACCGTCGAGGTCACCCTGCTCGGCCAGAACGTCAACTCCTACGGCCGGGACCTCACGGCGGCCCTCCGGCGCGCCGGGGCCGCGCCGGAGCGGCGGGCCTTCCTCGCCGGCGAGGCCTGGGCCGGCGAGGAGCGGGCGCGCCCGCGCCCGCTCTTCGCCGACCTGCTGCGCGCCGTCGGTGCGATCGAGGGGATCCGGCGCGTCCGCTTCACGAGCCCGCACCCGAAGGACCTGCGCCCGGAGACCATCGCGGCGATGGCCGAGACGCCGGCGGTGTGCGAGCAGCTCCACCTCCCGCTCCAGTCGGGAAGCGACCGCGTGCTCGCCGCGATGCGCCGGGGCTACACCGCCGAGCGCTACCTCGCGCGCCTCGCCGAGGCGCGCCGCGCCGTGCCGGACCTCGCCGTGACGACCGACCTCATCGTCGGGTTCCCCGGCGAGACCGAGGTGGACTTCGAGGCCACGCTCGAGGCGGTCGTCGAGGCGCGCTTCGACAGCGCCTACACCTTCGTCTTCTCCCCCCGCCCCGGGACGCGGGCCGCGGCGATGGTGGACGACTTCGTCGACGAGGACGTCGTCGCGGACCGCTTCGCCAGGCTCAAGGTGGTCGTCGAGCGCCAGGCGCTCGAGGCCAACCGCGCGCGCGTCGGCCGGGTCGAGGAGGTGCTCGTCGAGGGCCCGTCGCGCAAGGACCCGGCGGTGCTCGCCGGCAGGACGCGCCAGAACAAGCTCGTGCACTTCGCGCCCGGCCGGGCGGCCCTCGCACCCGGCAGCTTCGCCGAGGTGCGGGTCGTCGCCGCAGCCCCCCACCACCTGCTCGGCGAGCTCGTCGCCGCGGGCGCCGACGGCGCTCGCGCGCGCCGGCGCTCGATCCCGGTCGGCGTCGGCTAGGGCGGCGAGGACCTCGCAGGACCCGGCCGTAGACTGTGGTGGTGCCGCTGTCGAGCCCGTCCGCGCCAGCCCGGTCGAGGCGCGTCCGAGTGGAGCGAGGCGCGCCTCGCGCCGCCTCGCCGGACACGAGGCGGCTCGTGGCGTGCCCGCGGGCGGGGGAGCGGTGAACCTCTTCGGGCGCGTCCTTCGCGCCGGTGAGGGGAAGAAGCTGCGCAGCCTGGCTGAGGTCGTGCCGCTCATCAACGCCCTCGAGCCGGAGGTCGAGGCGCTGAGCGACGACGAGCTCGCGCACATGACCGTCTCGTTCCGGGAGCGCCTGGCGGCTGGTGAGGACCTCAACGACCTGCTCGTCGAGGCCTTCGCCGTCGTGCGCGAGGCGGCGCGGCGCACGATCGGCCAGCGTCACTTCGACGTCCAGCTGATGGGCGGGATGGCGCTCCACTTCGGCTGGATCGCCGAGATGCGCACCGGCGAGGGCAAGACCCTCGTCTCGACCCTGCCCGCGTACCTCAACGCGCTGAGCGGCAAGGGCGTGCACATCGTCACGGTGAACGACTACCTGGCTCGGCGCGACGCGGAGTGGATGGGCCAGATCTTCCGCTTCCTCGGCCTGACCGTCGGCCTCGTCGTGCCCGAGGTGGACGACTTCGAAGCCAAGCGCGCCGCCTACCGGGCCGACATCACCTACGGGACGAACACCGAGTTCGGCTTCGACTACCTGCGCGACAACATGGCCGTCGACCTCGGGCAGATGGTCCAGCGCGGCCACCACTACGCCATCGTCGACGAGGTCGACTCGATCCTCATCGACGAGGCGCGCACGCCCCTCATCATCTCCGGGCCGAGCGAGGACTCGACGCGCCTGTACTACCAGTTCGCGAGCATCGTCCGGACCCTCCGGCGTGACGAGGACTACGAGGTCGACGAGGAGAAGCGCACGGTCGTGCCGACCGAGTCCGGCATCGCGAAGGTGGAGCGGCAGCTCGGCGTGGACAACCTCTACGACGCCGTCTCGGTCAACTACGTCCACCAGCTCAGCAAGGCGCTCGAGGCGAAGGAGCTGTACAAGCGGGACAAGGACTACATCGTCGCCGACGGGGAGGTGAAGATCGTCGACGAGTTCACCGGGCGCATCCTCGAGGGCCGGCGCTGGTCCGACGGGTTGCACCAGGCCATCGAGGCCAAGGAGCGCGTCCGCATCCTCGAGGAGAACCACACCTGGGCGACGATCACCCTCCAGAACTACTTCCGCATGTACGAGAAGCTCGCGGGCATGACGGGCACCGCCGAGACCGAAGCCGCGGAGTTCGCCTCGACCTACGGCCTCCAGGTCGTGCCGATCCCGACCAACAAGCCGATGATCCGCGTCGACCACCCCGACCTCGTCTTCAAGACCGAGGAGGCCAAGTTCGCCGCGATCGTGGCGGACATCGCCGAGCGCTACGAGCGGGGCCAGCCCGTCCTCGTCGGCACCGCCTCGGTCGAGAAGTCCGAGCACCTCTCGCGCCTGCTCGACAAGCAGGGCATCCCGCACACCGTCCTCAACGCGAAGCAGCACGCCAAGGAGGCCGCAATCGTCGCGCAGGCCGGCCGGCTGCACGCGGTGACGGTCGCGACGAACATGGCTGGGCGGGGCGTCGACATCCTGCTCGGCGGCAACCCCGAGGGCCTGGCGCGCCAGGCGCTGCTCGCCGAGGGCCTCGACCCGGCGAGCGAGGCGGGTGCGGCACGCCTCGCCGAGCTCGAGGCGCACTACCGGGAGACCTGCGCGGCCGAGGCCGCCGAGGTGGTCGCGCTCGGCGGCCTGTACGTCCTCGGCTCGGAGCGCCACGAGAGCCGCCGGATCGACAACCAGCTGCGCGGCCGGGCGGGTCGTCAGGGGGACCCGGGCGAGAGCCGCTTCTACCTCTCCCTCGAGGACGAGCTGATGCGCCTGTTCGCGTCGGGCGCGATGAGCTGGGTGATGGACCGGGCGCTGCCCGAGGACGTGCCGATCGAGGCGCGCATGGTCACGCGGGCCATCGAGCGCGCCCAGAACACGGTCGAGGCGAAGAACGCGGAGATCCGCAAGGACGTCCTCAAGTACGACGAGGTGATGAACGAGCAGCGCAAGGTGATCTACGAGCGCCGCATGCAGATCCTCCAGGGGGAGGACCTGCGCGAGTACACGCTCGAGCTGCTGCGCTCGGCGCTCGGCGCGCTCGTCGACAGCGCCTGCCCCTCGAGCTTCGCCGAGGAGTGGGACCTCGAGCGCCTCGTCGCCGAGCTCGCCCAGTACTACCCGAGCCAGTTCACCGTGGAGGACCTCGAGCAGGCCGAGACGCTCGAGCAGCTGCGGGAGAGCATCGTGGCGGACGCCGTCGAGTACTACGAGCGGCGCGAGGCCGAGCTGCCCGGCGGCCCGGACACCGCCCGCCAGCTCGAGCGCCAGATCATGCTCCAGATCATCGACCAGCGCTGGCGCCAGCACCTCGCGGAGATGGACCATCTGCGCGAGGGGATCCACCTGCGCGGGCTCGCGCAGACCGATCCGCTCGTGGCCTGGCAGCAGGAGGGCTACGAGCTCTTCGGCAGGCTCATGGACGCGATCGACGACGACTACCTGCGCTACGTGATGCACGTCCAGGTGCTCGTCGAGGAGGAGGCCGCGCCCGACTACCGGCAGGCGACGTTCGAGGCCGCGCAGGACCCGGTCGCCGGCTTCGCCGCCCCGGCGGACGCGAAGGCGCCGCCGTCGGTGGGCGCCGCGCCGGACCGAGGCGCCAGCACGCTCGCGCCGCCCCAGCGCGCGGCCGCCCTCGCGCCGGCGAGCCGCCTCGTCGGCGTACCCAGGGCGAAGATCGGCCGCAACGAGCCGTGCTGGTGCGGGAGCGGGCGCAAGTACAAGCTCTGCCACGGCGCGACCTGAGGTGCCGGCGATGAGCGCGCCCGGCGTCGGCGGCGCCGGGGTCGAGCGGGGAGAGCTCGCGGACGAGCTGGCCGAGCTCGCCGGCCGCCTCGAGGCCGCCGAGGCCTACCTGCACCTCGACAGGCTGCGGGCTCGGCACAGCGAGCTCGAGGCGCAGCTCGCCGACCCCGGCCTGTGGGAGGAGCCCGAACGCGCCCGGCGCCTCAGCGCCGAGTACGGGCGCGTGCGGTCCGACCTCGAGGAGCTCGAGCGGCTGCGCCGGAGCCTCACCGAGGCTCGCGAGCTGCACGACCTCGCGCTCGAGGAGGGCGAGGAGGCGCTGGAGGCGCTGCGGCCCGAGCTTCGCGAGGCGCTCGACGGCGTGCGCGCCGCCCTCGAGGAGCTCGAGCTGCGGAGCCTGTTCGCCGGCGAGTACGACGAGCGCGACGCGGTCTGCGAGATCCACGCCGGGGCCGGCGGCACCGACGCCCAGGACTGGGCCGAGATGCTCCTGCGGATGTACCTGCGCTGGGCGGAGCGGCACGGCTTCGGGGTCGAGCTCGACGAGGTGTCCCCCGGCCAGGAGGCGGGCATCCTGTCGGCGACCTTCATCGTGCGCGGCCGCCACGCCTACGGCCTGCTCGCCGCCGAGCGCGGGGTGCATCGCCTCGTGCGCATGTCGCCGTTCGACTCCCAGCACCGGCGCCAGACGAGCTTCGCCTCCCTCGAGGCGACGCCGTTCCTCGAGGACGCCGGCGACGAGGTCGAGATCGACGAGCGGGACCTGCGCGTCGACACCTACCGCTCCTCGGGCGCGGGCGGCCAGCACGTCAACGTCACCGACTCGGCGGTGCGCATCACGCACCTGCCCACCGGGATCGTCGTCTCCTGCCAGAACGAGCGGAGCCAGCACCAGAACAAGGCCCGGGCGCTCCAGATCCTCGCCGCCAAGCTCGCCGAGCGGCAGCGAGCCGAGCGGCGCGCCGAGCTGAGCGCGCTGGCTGGTCCCCAGGCGAAGGTCGAGTGGGGCAACCAGATCCGCTCGTACGTCCTCGCTCCCTACCAGCTCGTCAAGGACCTGCGCACCGGCGAGGAGACCGGCAACGTCGAGGCTGTCCTCGACGGCGACCTCGACCGCTTCATGGTCTCCTACCTGCGCTGGCGCCGCGGCGGCGGGGCGGAGCAGCCCGGCTAGCCGAACGCCGCAGGCCTTCGACTGGCGAGTTGCGGCTGCGGGATCGCGCCGCTTCCTCGGCTCGGGCGGGTGATCTCGAGCCTGCGGTGACGGGTTGGCCAGCGACGGCCCCGCCTCGAGGGGTCGAATCCGTCCCTGGCGACGCGCTCGGGCGCGCGTCGACCAACGAGTGCCGGCTGCCAGGCGCCTGGCGGTGGCCAGGGGAGCGTTCGATGCGTCGGACGGCGCCGAGCACCACGTCGGCGGCCGGCCAGCCGTCGATGACGGGCGCGACCTCCCAGGGTGTCTGCGGGACGCGTCGGCCAGGAGCGTGGAAGAGGGCCCGTCGCAACGCCTCGGGCCTCGCGTCGCGCCAGGTGCCGTCCGCGGAGCGGGGCTGGAAGCACCGCACGAGATCGGCTGCAGGGACGCCGATCTTCATCCAGGCAGCGTCTGCCTCGAAGGAGGTGACTGGGAAGCGGCAGCGCTCGGAGTCTGCAGCCGGCGCAGGAGCTGCTCGGCGCGGGCGTGGGCTCGGTGGTGACGACGAGGTCCCTCGGGTCGGCTTCCCCGCTCGGTGCGCAGGCCCCAGGAGCCGTGATCGAGGGAGGGGAAGAGGCGGCGCTGGCGACCGGGGTGCAGGAGGTGCACGCAGGACGGTCAGGCGCGTGCCGTCTGGGAGGTCGGCGTCGGAGGAGCGCGAGGCGAGCTCGGCCGCCGCACGCTCGAGGATGCTCGGGTACGGGCAGCTCAGGAGCCGGCGTCGCCAGGGTGCGCTCGCCTGTTCTGGGCCTACCTCGGTCGGTGCCGCTCACCTGCTCCGCCCCGCCCTGCGGCCACCTCGGGATCGACGACCGCTGCCGCTGCCGTCGTCACCGCCAGGTCGAAAGTTACACTCGCGTACTTATTGGCAGGGCCCCTCGTCGGCGATGCTTTGTCCACGTCTGTCACGGGTTTGTCATGTCGCGTCGGCTAGGGTTTGGCGGGTCGTCGCGGCGCACGCGCTGGAATGGCGCCGCGGGCGGCACGGTGACAAGAACGTGCAAGTCGTCGCACCTACCGAGGTGGGCAGCTGAGCCGTCTCAGCGGCTCGACCCGAGGAAGAGGACGATGATCCGGTTCGAGAACGTCACGAAGGCCTACCGGGGTGGCGAGCCGGCGCTCCGGGACGTCTCGCTCGAGATCCAGCGGGGCGAGTTCGTCTTCCTCGTGGGTCCCTCCGGCTCCGGGAAGACCACCTGCCTCAAGCTGCTGCTGCGGGAGGAGACGCCCGACGAGGGGGCGATCTGGGTCGCGGGCCGCAACATCGGCGAGCTCTCGCACTGGCGGGTTCCCTACCTGCGGCGCAACATCGGGTGCGTCTTCCAGGACTTCCGCCTGCTGCCGAACAAGACCGTGGCCGAGAACGTCGCCTTCGCCCTCGAGGTGATCGGGCGTCCCCGCAGCGTCATCTCGACGCAGGTCGCCCAGGTGCTCGAGCTCGTGGGCCTCGGCGAGAAGTCGGCCCGCATGCCCGACGAGCTCTCGGGGGGCGAGCAGCAGCGCGTCGCGATCGCGCGGGCGTTCGTCAACCGGCCGCTCGTCCTCCTCGCCGACGAGCCGACGGGCAACCTCGACCCGGCGACGAGCGAGGGGATCATGCGCCTCCTCGACCGCATCAACCGCACGGGGACGACCGTCGTCATGGCGACCCACGACGTCGGCATCGTCGACGCCATGCGACGGCGCGTCGTCGAGCTCGAGCGCGGGCGGGTCGTGCGCGACCAGCTGCGCGGCGTCTACGGTGCCGACGCGCCGAGCACCTCGCGGGGGATCCCCGCGGTGTCGCTCCTCGCCCCGGGTGCCGGCGGCTCGAGCGCGGGCGAGCGCGCCGCCTCGCCGTCGTCCACCGGTCGCGTCGCCGCGCTGCGGGCGCGCCGCGGCGTCCGGCAGGTGTGATGGGCGTCTCGCTCGACTACGTCGCCAAGGAGACGGCGACGAACCTGTGGCGCAACCGCATGATGGCGCTCGCCGCCATCTTGACCGTCGCCGTGTCCCTCTCGCTCGTCGGGACGGCCCTCCTGCTGCGCCAGGCCGTCAACCGCCAGATCGGCCAGTTCGGCAGCAACGTGAGCCTGCAGATCTTCATGAACGCCGACGCGACGCCCCAGCAGGTGGCGAGCGTCCGCTCGCTCATCGAGCAGACGCCGCAGATCACTCACTTCACCTACCTCGACCACGCGGCGTCGTACGCCCAGGCGAAGCGCATCCTCGCGAGCTCGCCGACCGCGCTCGAGGCGCTCACGCCGGCGACGACGCCGACGGTCTTCGACTGCCAGCTGAAGAGCCCGGACGAGGCGCCGACGGTCGCGGCGATCTTCAAGGGCTACCCGGGCGTGTACGCCACGCCGTTCCCCGCGCAGAGCATCCGCGTGCTCCAGCAGGTGACGAACGTGCTGCAGGCGATCCTCCTCGCCATCGCGATCGTCCTGCTCGTCTCCTCGTCCGTGCTGATCCTGAACGCCATCCGCGTGGCGATCTTCGCCCGCCGGCGCGAGATCGGCGTCATGAAGCTCGTCGGGGCGACGAACTGGTTCATCCGGGTCCCCTTCATGCTCGAGGGGCTCGTGCAGGGGCTGTTCGGCGCCGTCGTGGCGGTCGGCATCGTGCTGCTCTCGAACGTCGGCGTCGGCTACCTGATCCGCCACTACCACGTCACCGTGCTCGGCTCGAGCGTGCTTCCCGCCTCGGACCTCGCCGTCACCGAGCTCGTCGTCGTGGCGATCGGTCTCGTCGTCGGCGTCGCGGGGTCCTCGGTCGCGATCCGGCGCTTCCTCGACGTCTGAGGCGGCCGACCCTGGGGGCGACCGGGCCCGGGCGGGCGCTCGCGGCCATCGACACCTGGGGGGCCGGGTCCGCCGCCGCCGCGCTCGTCGACCCCTCCGGGATCGTCGAGGCCCACGGCGACCTCGGCCGGCCCTTCGCGCTCGCCTCGGTGACGAAGCTCCTCAGCGCCTACGCCGCGCTCGTCGCGCTCGAGGAGGGCATCGTCCGGCTGGACGACGAGGCCGGCCCGCCGGGCGCCACGCTCGAGCACCTGCTCAGCCACGCCTCGGGACTGTCCTTCGCCGACCGCAACGTCGTCCTCGCCCGCCCTGGTGCGCGCCGCATCTACTCGAACGCCGGCTTCGAGGTGCTCGCCGAGCACCTCGCCGCCGCGGCTGGCATGCCCTTCTCCCGCTACCTCGCCGAGGCGGTGCTCGAGCCGCTCGGGCTCGCGACGACGCGCCTCGAGGGCTCGCCGGCGGCCGGCGCCCGCTCCAGCGCTGGCGACGTCGCCGCCTTCGCCGTCGAGCTGCTGGCACCGCGCCTCGTCGCACCCGAGACCCTCGGGCGCGCCGTCACGGTCGCCTTCCCGGGCCTCGCCGGCGTCCTGCCGGGCTTCGGTCGGATGGCACCGTGCGACTGGGGGCTCGGCTTCGAGCTTCGCGACGCGAAGGCGCCGCACTGGACCGCCCCCTCCTGCTCGCCGGGCACCTTCGGGCACTTCGGCCAGAGCGGCACGTTCTGCTGGGTGGACCCAGCGGCGCGCTGCGCGCTCGTCGTGCTCACCGACCGCCCCTTCGGCCCCTGGGCGAAGCGAGCGTGGCCGGCGCTCGGCGAGGCGGTGCTCGCCGGGCGCGGCGACTGACCGCCGGGTCGCGCCGAGGCACGCAAAGTAGACTCGCGCCCATGGCGTCGGCGCCCCCGTCGAGGCGATGAAGGGCGTCCTCCTCGCCGGCGGGACCGGCAGCCGGCTGCACCCGCTCACGCGCATCACGAACAAGCACCTGCTGCCGATCTACGACCGCCCGATGATCTCCTACGCGGTCGAGGCGCTCGTCAAGGCCGGGATCACCGAGCTCATGGTGGTCACCGGGGGCACCCACGCCGGCGAGTTCCTGCGCCTGCTCTCGAACGGGGAGGACCACGGCGTCGACCGGCTCTGCTACGCCTACCAGGAGCGGCCCGGGGGCATCGCCGAGGCGCTCGGGCTCGCCGAGCGCTTCGTCGGGGACGACCTCGTCCTCGTGATGCTCGCCGACAACGTGTTCGGCGCGTCGATCCGGCCCGTCGTCGAGGCCTTCGGCCGCCAGGGAAAGGGTGCCCGGATCGTCCTCGCGCGCGTCGAGGAGCCCGAGCACCTCCGCCACCTCGGCGTGCCGGAGCTCGGCCCGGACGGCAGCGTCGTGCGCATCGTCGAGAAGCCGCACGACCCGCCGAGCCCCTACTGCGTGACGGGCCTCTACTGCTACGACCCCTCGGTCTTCTCGGTGATCGCGACCCTCGAGCCCTCCGGGCGCGGCGAGCTCGAGATCACCGACGTGAACAACCACTACGTCGCCGCGGGACAGATGTCCTACGACGTCTACGAGGGCTTCTGGGGCGACGCCGGCGAGTCGATCGACGCCTACTACGCCGTCAACGACCACGTCCGGCGCTACGGGGCCAACCTGGGCTGAGGGCGCGACCGGCGTAGGGATCGGGCCGCCGAAGCCGCGCCGGGCGCCAGGCGCTCGGGGTCAGGGCGATGCCCCGTGGGTAGGCCTCGAAGAGCCAGCGCCCGACGCGGCGCGCGAGGGCGCGGCTCGCCCCACACCCGTGGACGACGGCACCCACGAGGCGGGGGTGCGCCATGAGCGAGGAGCAGGCGGCGGCGACGGTCTGGTCGCGCCGGAGCGTGCGCGCGAGCGCCGCCTCGTAGCGGCGGGCGACCGCGGCCGGGTCCGCGGAGCCGGGCCCGGCGATCGCCGCCGCCGCGAGCGTGCCCGTCTCGAGCGCCTGGGCGATGCCCTCGCCGGTGAACGGGTCGGCGGCGAAGGCGGCGTCGCCGGTGAACAGGACGCGCCCGTCGGCGGCGCAGACGCTGACGTCGCGGCGCGCCGGGATGGGCCAGGCGCGCGCCGGGGCCTCGAGGCGGGCGCGCGCGCCGAGCAGCGAGGTGACGAAGGGGCTGGCGAGCATCCGCTGCCAGGCGGCGGCGAGGTCGCGGCCCCGCCGGCCGGGCCCGAGCGGGGCGCAGACGCCGAGGTTCACGCTCGCCGCGCCGACCGGGAAGGACCAGCCGTAGCCAGGGAGGAGCTCCTCGTCGAACCACACCCACCACTGCCGGGCGGCCTCGGGGCCGACGTCTCGCGCGTAGGCGCGAAAGGCGAGCCAGCCCTCTTCGGGCCCGCCGGCGGTCGTGTCGCGCCCGAGGGCCCGCCGAACGGCCGAGCGCGCCCCGTCCGCCGCGACGAGGTAGGCGGCGCGCGCCGTGAGGCCGCCGTCGAGGGCCGCCTCGAGGAGCCCGCCGCCGGGCGACAGCGCACGAAAGGCGCGCGCCTCGAGGACGCGCGCCCCGGCGGCTCGGGCGAGGTCGAGGAGGCGGGCGTCGAGGTCGCCGCGCCGGGCGACGGCCGCGGGGACACCGCTGCCGTCCCCGAGCGGCAGCGTCGCGACGCGCCCGGACGGGGAGCGCAGCGCCAGCTCGCGAGCGGGCGTGAACGAAGCGACGTCGGCGGGGTCGAGCCCGAGCTCCTCGAGGCGGTAGAGCGCGCCGGTCGTGAGGCCGTCCCCGCAGGTCTTGTCCCGGGGAAAGCGCGCCCGGTCGACGAGGAGCACGTCCCGCCCGGCACGCGCGAGGCCGATCGCCGCCGCGCAGCCGGCCGGCCCGGCGCCGACGACGAGCACGTCGGCAGCGAGCGCGCCCGGCGGACCGCCCTCACCCATCGCGGCGCCCTCGCCGTCGGCGGCGCTGCGCGAGGGCGGCCTCGACGGCGCTCGCCACGTCTCGGTGGGCGAAGGCGAAGCCGTCCGCCTCGAGCCGGCGCGGCAGGACGCGCTGGCTCGCGAGCGCGACGTCGCGCGCGACGTCGCGCCCGAGGGCGAGCACGAGGAGGCCCCGGGGGACGGCGAGCACGGAGCGCCGGTGCAGCGCCGCGGCGAGCGCGGCCGTGAGCTCGGCGTTGCGGGCCGGCTCCGGCGCGGTCACGTTCACCGGGCCGGCGAGGTCCGGGCGCGTCGCGAGGTGGACGAGCGCCCCCACGGCGTCGTGCAGGGAGACGAAGCTCGTCCACTGCCGACCGCTCCCGAGGCGCGCGCCGAGCCCGAGCGAGAAGAGCGGGACGAGGCGCGCGAGCGCGCCGCCGTCGGGGCCGAGGACGACGCCGAGGCGGGCGTTCACGACCCGGATGCCCGCCTCCCGCGCCGGCGCGGCGGCGGCCTCCCAGGCGCGGCAGACCTCGGCCAGAAAGCCCGTGCCCGCGGCGCTCGACTCGTCGAGCACCTCGTCGCCTCGGTCGCCGTAGAAGCCGATGGCGGAGGCGCAGACGAAGGCGGTGCGGCGCGCCTCGCTCGCGGCGAGCGCGCGCGCGAGGACGTCGGTTGACACGACCCGGCTCGCGCGGATCCGCTCGCGCTTCGCCGGGCTCCAGCGCGTCGGCGTGATCGGCTCGCCGGCCAGGTGGAAGACGGCGTCGACGTCGGCGAGGCGCCCGTCGTCGAGGCCGGCGAGGTCGAGGCGCCGGCGGGCGAGGTCGAGGCCGACCTCGCCGGGGCCGGGCGAGGCGCGCACGATGCGCGCGACGTCCCAGCCCTCGGCACGCAGCCGGGCCTGGAGCGCGCGCCCGACGAACCCGCTCGCCCCGCTCACGAGCGCCCGCACGCCACCTCCCTCGCCGCTCGCCCAGCGGCCCTAGCCGGCGGGCGGCCCGCCGCGAAGGCGCGCCGCCGCCCCGACGAGGCGGCGCAGCGCGGCCTCGTCGGCCCCACCCTCGACGAGGGCGGCCACGAGCGCCTCGACCTCGCGCGCCGCCTCGGCGTCGACGCTCGCGCCGAGTTCGCTCGGCGTCTCGCCCACGGCCACGGCCACCATCAAGGCGACGATCGCCCCGCTCGAGACGCAGCCGAGGGCGATCACGCCGCCGAGGTGGTGCGTCGCCGCCGCGGCGATCATCCCGGCGATGGCGGCCGCGCTCGCCACCGCCACGACGCGGCGCACGATGGCGGCGAGGTTCGCGTCGACCCTGGCCACGTCATGCGACCCTACCTCGCCCGCCGGTAGGCTCGGAGCGATGCAGGGAGAACCCGCCCGGGAGCGCCGTCCGGCCGCGGCCTTCGAGGGCGCGCTCGGGATCAACGCCTGGTTCGTCGAGGACATGTACCGTGCGTACCTCGCCGACCCCTCGTCGGTGAGCGAGAGCTGGCGGGAGTTCTTCGCCGACTACCCGAGCCACATGCCCGGGGCGCCGCCCGCCCCTGCCCGCGCCGGCTACGCCACGCCGGGCGAGGAGGCGCCCGCGCCCGCACCGGCTCCCCCCGCCGCTCCCCCCGCTGCCGTCGCGCCGCTCGACGCCAGCCGGCCGTCCGCGACGGTGCTGCGCGGCGGCGCGGCGCGCCTCGTCGAGAACATGGAGCGCAGCCTCGCGGTCCCGACGGCGACGAGCGTCCACCCGGTGCCGGCGCGCCTGCTCGAGGCGAACCGCAACCTCGTCAACCAGCACCTGGCGCGCGCCTCGGGTGGCAAGGTGAGCTTCACCCACCTCATCGCCTGGGCGATCGTCCGGGCACTTCGCGACGTGCCCGCGCTCAACTCGAGCTTCGTCGCAGACGCCGACGGCACGGGGTCGCCGGGGGTCGTGCGCCACGAGCACGTCGGGCTCGGCATCGCCGTCGACCTCGAGCGCGCCGACGGGTCGCGGACCCTCGTCGTCCCGGTGCTCAAGGAGGCCGACCGGCTCGACTTCGCCGCCTTCCTCCACGGCTACGAGGACCTCGTGCGCCGCGCCCGGTCGGGGCGGCTGACCGTCGAGGACTTCGCCGGGGCGACGGTCTCCATCACGAACCCCGGCGTCCTCGGCACGACCCAGTCCGTGCCGCGCCTCATGGCCGGCCAGGGGGCGATCATCGGCATCGGCGCCCTCGGCTACCCCCCCGAGTACGCCGCGGCCGATCCGGCATCGCTCGCGGAGATCGGGATCGGCAAGGTCGTCACGCTCACCTCCACCTACGACCACCGGATCATCCAGGGGGCGGAGTCGGGGCGCTTCCTCCAGCGCGTCCACGAGCTGCTCGTCGGCGCCGATGGCTTCTACGACGACGTGTTCGCCGCGCTCGGCGTCGGCTGCGAGCCGGCGCGCTGGGCGCGCGACCGGCACCCGCTCACGCCGGGGCAGCGCGAGGCCACCCAGCTCGCCAAGGAGCAGGAGGTGCGCGCCCTCATCAACATGTACCGGGTGCGCGGCCACCTCATCGCCCACCTCGACCCGCTCGCGAGCGGCCCGCCGCCGCTGTTCAGCGACCTCGACCCGGCGAGCTACGGCCTCACCGTCTGGGACCTCGACCGCCCGTTCCACGTCGGCGGCCTCGCCGGCCACGACGTCCTCACCCTCCAGGAGATCCTCGACATCCTGCGCGACGCGTACTGCGGGACCGTCGGGGTGGAGTACATGCACATCCAGCACCCCGAGGAGAAGCGCTGGGTGCAGGAGATGGTCGAGGGGGTCCCGACCTCCCTCGGGCCCGACGAGCAGCGGCACATCCTCGCCCGCCTGAACGCCGCCGAGGCCTTCGAGCGCTTCCTGCACTCTCGCTACGTCGGACAGAAGCGCTTCGGCCTCGAGGGCGCCGAGTCGACGATCCCGTTCCTCGACGCCGTCCTCGAGGAGGCCGCCCGCTCCGGCGTCGTCGAGGCCGTCCTCGGCATGGCGCACCGCGGCCGGCTGAACGTGCTCGCCAACATCGTCGGGAAGGCCTACAGCGAGATCTTCGGCGAGTTCGAGGGCAACCTCGACCCCGAGACGGTCCAGGGGTCGGGGGACGTGAAGTACCACAAGGGCGCGGTCGGCAAGTGGGTGGGGCGGGACGGCATCTCGCTCCCGGTCACCCTCGCCTCCAACCCCTCGCACCTCGAGTCCGTCGACCCCGTCGTCGAGGGGATGGCTCGCGCCAAGCAGGACCGGATGCCCGCCCCCGCCGACTTCCCGGTGCTCCCCGTGCTCGTGCACGGCGACGCCGCGTTCGCCGGGCAGGGGGTCGTCGCCGAGACGCTCAACCTCTCGCTCCTCAAGGGCTACCGGACGGGCGGGACGATCCACCTCGTCATCAACAACCAGCTCGGCTTCACGACGCCGCCGACCGAGGCGCGCTCGTCGGTGTACGCGACCGACGTCGCGAAGATGGTCCAGTCGCCGATCTTCCACGTCAACGGCGACGACCCCGAGGCCTGCGTGCGCGTCGCCCGCCTCGCCGTCGCCTACCGCCAGCGCTTCCACAAGGACGTGGTCGTCGACCTCGTCTGCTACCGCCTGCACGGCCACAACGAGGGGGACGACCCGAGCTACACCCAGCCGCTCATGTACAAGCGGATCGAGGCGCACCGCTCGGTTCGCAAGCTCTACACCGAGACGCTCGTGAAGCGGGGCGACATCACCCTCGAGGAGGCCGAGCAGGCGCTCGCCGACTTCTCCGCGCGCCTCCAGCAGGCGCTCGACGAGACCCGGTCGGCCGCCCCGCCGCGCATCGACCGTCTGCCCGAGCGCCGACGCAGCGAGCTCCCGAGCCTCTCCTCGACGCCGACCGGCGTCGAGCGTGGGACGCTCGACCGCCTCGTCGAGCGGCTGCACGCCGTGCCGGACGGGTTCACGCTGCACCCCAAGCTCGCTCGGCACCTCGCCCAGCGCGTCGAGCAGTACCGAGGCGGCGAGGTCGACTTCAGCCTCGCGGAGGCGCTCGCCTTCGGCTCGCTCCTGCTCGAGGGCTACGACGTCCGCCTGACGGGCCAGGACACCCGGCGGGGCACCTTCTCGCAGCGGCACTCGGTGCTCGTCGACTACGAGACGGGCGAGGAGTACACGCCGCTCGAGCACCTCGAGGGGCTCGCGGCCGGGCGAACCGGGCGCTTCACGGTGCGCGACTCGCTCCTGTCCGAGTACGCCGCGCTCGGCTTCGAGTACGGCTACTCGGTCGAGGCTCGCGACGCGCTCGTCGCCTGGGAGGCCCAGTTCGGCGACTTCGCGAACGGGGCGCAGGTCATCATCGACAACTTCATCGTCGCCGCCGAGGAGAAGTGGGGCCAGCTCTCGGGCCTCGTCCTGCTCCTCCCGCACGGCTACGAGGGCCAGGGGCCGGAGCACTCCTCGGCGCGCCTCGAGCGCTTCCTCACCCTGGCGGCGGGCGACAACATCACGGTGGTCCAGCCCAGCACCGCCGCGCAGTACTTCCACCTGCTGCGCGCCCAGGTCCTGCGCAGCGCCGCCCGTCCGCTCGTCGTCATGACGCCGAAGTCCCTGCTGCGGGCGCGACCGGCGCGCTCGCGAGCCGACGAGCTCGTCGGAGGTGGCTGGCGCGAGGTGATCGACGACACCGGCGCGCCGGCGCGCGAGGCGCCCGAGACGGTGCGACGGGTCGTCGTGTGCAGCGGACGCATCGCCTACGACGCGCTCGGCCGCCGGGACGCGCTCGAGGCCGAGGGCGGCGCCGCGACCGCCGTCGTGCGCGTCGAGCAGCTCTACCCCTTCCCCGAGGCGGCGCTCGCCGCGGTGCTCGGCCGCTACGCGCGAGCCGAGGAGGTCGTCTGGCTGCAGGACGAGCCCGCCAACATGGGCGCGCGCACCTTCGTCGAGCCGCGGCTGCGCCGGCTCGCGCCCGCGGGTGCGACGCTGCGCTCGGTGAGCCGGGACGAGGCGGGCAGCCCGGCGACGGGAAGCCACGCCATCCACGCCCTCGAGCTCGAGCGCCTGCTCGCCGAGGCGGTCGGCGCGCTCGGGCGCTGAGGCCGACGAGTGCGCCCGCCGCCGGCTCCGGTGCGCCTGCTCGTCCCCGCTCGCGCATGACGGCGCACCACATCGTCGTCGACGGCTCGAACCTCGCCACCGAGGGGCGATCCCTGCCCAGCCTGGAGCAGCTCGAGCAGGCGGTCGCGGCGCTGCGCGAGGAGCTCCCCGACGCGCTCGTCACCGTGGTCGTCGACGCCACCTTCGCGCACCGCATCGACCCGGCCGAGCGCCCTCGCTTCGAGGAGGGGGCGCGCCGCGGCGAGTACGTGTCGCCGCCGGCCGGCGCGATCGGCCGCGGCGACGCGTTCCTGCTCAAGATCGCGCAGAAGGTGGACGGCACCGTCCTGTCGAACGACTCCTTCCAGGAGTTCCACGGCGAGCACCCCTGGCTCTTCGAGCGGGGGCGGCTGCTCGGCGCCTCGTTCGTGCCCGGCGTGGGCTGGATCTTCGTCCCGCGAACCCCCGTGCGCGGGCCGCGCAGCCGCGCCGCGCTGCGCGACGCGGCCCGTTCGCGCGAGGAGGTGGAGCAGGCGATCGCCGAGGCCACCCGAGAGGTCACCGTCGTCGAGGCGCCGAGCGACGGCGCCGAGGCGCGAAGCGCCCGTCGCCGCGCCCCGGCATCGTTCCAGGCGGTGAACGAACCGACGGCGTTCATCGCCTTCATCGCCGAGCACCGCCTCGGCGACCTGGTCGAGGGTGAGGTGGACAGCTTCACTTCGCACGGCGCCGTCGTCCGCTGCGGGGACGTTCGAGCCTACGTGCCGCTCGCGGGACTCGCCTCGCCACCGCCGCGCGCTGCCCGATCGGTGCTCCGCCGCGGCGAGCGCCGGACCTTCGCCCTCACGGCGCTCGACCCCCAGCGACGAGGCGTGGAGCTCGCCCTGCCCGAGGTCGCGGTCGTCTCGGGCCATCCGAGCGAGGAGACGGTCGAGGCGGAGCTGCGCATGGCGCGCTCGCTCGCGCGACCCGCGGGCACCGGGAGCGCCGGCGCGTCCCGGCGCCGCAAGACGGAAGCGACGGCTTCGCCGTCGGCCGAGCCGGTTCCGTCCGCCGAGCCGAGGTCGGCAGGCGACGCCGCTGCCGAGCACGCCGCCGCCGAGCCGGCACCAGTCGCCCCCGGCGCGACCGCAGCAGCAGAGCGCTCCTCGGCCCGACGCGCCCCGGCGAGGAGGGGAGCGAAGCGAGCGCTCGACCAGCAGGCCCCGCCGCAGGGCGCGCCGCCGTCGGACCTGGCGCCCGCGGCGGAGCCGACCGGCGGCAGCGGGGCGCGGCGGAGGCGGCGGTGAGCGCCGGCGGTTCGGCTCGACCGCCGGCGCCAGCCGAGCTCGTCCCCCACCGGCCGCCGTTCCTCCTCCTCACGGAGATCGTGTCGCTCGCGCCAGGTGAGACCGGGCGGGGGCGGTGGCGGCTTCGCGGCGACGAGGACTTCTTCGCCGGCCACTTCCCGGGACGCCCGACCCTGCCGGGGGTGCTCATGGTGGAGGCGCTGGCGCAGCTCGGGGCGGCGGTGGTCCTCGCGGACGACCGGTTCTCCGGGCACCTGCCCCTCTTCGGCGGCATCGACCGGGCCCGGTTCCGCCGTCAGGTCCTCCCGGGCGACGTCCTCGACCTCGAGGTGCGTCTCGCCCGCCTCTCGACGCGAGCGGGGAGGGGGCACGGCGTCGCGACGGTCGACGGCGAGCTCGCCTGCGAGGCAGACCTGCTCTTCGTCCTGGTACCGGCGTGACGCGACTGCGGCTGGCGACCTGGAACGTCAACTCCCTGCGCGCGCGCGTCCAGCGCGTCGAGGAGTGGCTGCGCCGCAGCGAGCCCGACGTCGTGTGCCTGCAGGAGACCAAGTGCGCCGACGACGCCTTCCCGGCCGAGGCCTTCGCGGCTCTCGGCTACGCGGCCGCGCACCACGGCAACGGGCCCTGGAACGGCGTCGCGATCCTCTCGCGCGTCGGCCTCGCCGGGGTGCGCGCCGGCTTCCTCGACGAGGCCCCCGGCGAGGTCGACGAGTGCCGCATCCTGTCGGCGACCTGCGGCTCGATCCGCGTCGTCAGCGTGTACGTGCCGAACGGCCGCGCCGTCGGCTCGCCGCAGTACGCCGCCAAGCTCGCCTGGCTCAGGCGGCTGCGCGCCGAGCTCGACGCGACAGCTCGGCCGGACGAGCTGCTGGCGCTCTGCGGCGACTTCAACGTCGCGCCGGAGGACCGGGACGTCTTCGACATCAGTCGGTTCGAGGGCATGACGCACGTCACCGGCCCGGAGCGTGCGGCGCTCGCCGAGGTGCTCGGCTGGGGCCTCGAGGACGTGACCCGCGCGTTCCATCCGGACGAGGTGGGCCCCTTCTCCTGGTGGGACTACCGCGGCGGCGCCTTCCACAAGGGAGAGGGGATGCGCATCGACCTCGCGCTGTGCTCCCGGCCGCTCGCGGCGCGGGCGGTGGGAGCCTTCGTCGATCGCGAGGCGCGCAAGAAGGGCTCGAAGGCCATCACCCAGCCGTCGGACCACGCGCCGGTCGTCGTCGACTTCGACCTCGCCTAGCGCTCGGCCGCCCTCGGCGACCTCGGGCGGGGCCTGCCCGCGGGCCGTTTCGCGCGACGGGACGGGCCGGCGCCGCTAAGGTCGTCGCCGTGCAGCTGCTCGGCGACGACGCCATCGCCGCCGCGCTCACCTCCCTGCGCTGGGAGCGCGACGGGGCAGAGCTCGTGAAGGTGGTGCGCCGCGACGACTTCGCGTCGGCCCTCGCCTTCGTGAACGAGGTCGGCCGGCTCGCCGAGCAGGCCGGACACCACCCCGACATCGAGATCCGCTGGAACACCGTGACGCTGCGGCTGTCGACGCACTCGCTCGGCGGCATCACCGACGCGGACCTCTCGCTCGCCCGTTCGATCGACGCGCTCGGCTGACGCGGGCCGATGCCCCCGTCCGGCCTCCCCTACGTCCCGGTCGACGCGCTCGCCGGCCGGGCCCACGTGGTCGTCGACGGCGCGCCACGCCCCGGCTCGGTCCTCGTCCTCTCGCACTGGCCGTCGACCCCGGCGCCCGCCGGCCTGCGCCGGGACCTCTCGGCGGAGATGGCCTTCGCCTGGCTCGCTCGCCACCCCCGGTGGCCCGCCTCGGCGGCCGCGGTGACGACGGACCACCTCGACGAGGACGGCCTCGCGGCGCTGCTCGCGCTCGTCGACCCCCCGGTCGCCCTCGCGCGCCGGCGCGCGCTCGTCGCGCTCGCCCGGGCGGGCGACTTCGGCGTCGTGGCCGACGCCGCAGCGGCGCGGCTGGTCTTCGCGGTCCGGGCCGTGATGGGCCGCGACGCGCCGTCCGGCGCACCGGGGTGGCGCGGCGAGGAGGTCGGCGCTCGCTACGAGGAGCTGCTCGGGCGGCTCCCCGAGCTCATCGACCACCCCGAGCGCTTCGCGCGCCTCGGTGCGGCGGAGGAGGCCCGCTACCGCGCGAGCGTGGCGTGCCTCGAGGTCGGCGAGGCCACGATCGAGGAGGAGCCGTGCCTCGGCCTCGCCGTCGTTCGGGTCGGGCGCGCCGTCGCCGACCTCGGCGAGCGCCTCGGCGAGCGGGCGAGCCTCCCGCTGCACCCCGCCGCCCTCCACTCGGCGACCGCCATGGCCCGCGTCGCCCTCGTGCACGGCGACCGCTTCGTCTACTACGACCGCTACGAGACCTGGGTCGCCTACACGAGCCGGCGCCTGCCTCGCCGCCGCGACCTCGAGCCGCTCGCCGGGCGTCTCAACGAGGCCGAGGGCGCGCCGGTGTGGGAGGCCGACCCGCCCGGCGCGCTCGTGCCGGTCCTGGCCCACGCGCCGGGCCGGTCGAGCCGCCTCCCGCCCGAGCGCGTCCTCGAGCTGGTGCGGCGCTACCTCGCCAGCGCGCCGGCGGCCTGGGACCCCTTCCTCTCCGTCCCGGCGCTCGGTCGTCGGTGAGGCGACCGTGGCGCCTCAGCGGACGGGCAGGTCCCAGATGGGGAACCAGCGGTCGAGCTCGGGCTCGATGGCGAGGTCCTCGCCGAGCTCGGCTTTCAGCCGGAGCTCGGCCTCGTTGTCGCGTCGCTCGCCGTCGAGGGGGACGAAGGGGTAGAAGGTGCCGCGCTTGTAGAGGTAGACGAGGTAGACGCGGCCGGCAGCCTCCGCCGCCGGGGCACCAGGCGGTCTCGCGAACGCGAAGACCGAGCAGAGCAGCTGGGGGCCGTAGCCGTGCTCCTCGAGGGTCGAGTTGGCCACGTGCACCCTGGTCACGAGGGTGTCGAAGTCGTCCGCGCGCAGCACGAGCCACCGGTAGCCGTACTGGTCGCTCTCCTTGGTGAGACGCAGCGCGCCCTCCTCGGCGTCCTCGAGCGACAGGAGCTGGCCGATCTCGGCCTCCGTCTGGCCGAAGGCCTGGCCGGCCACCGGCTTGAAGCACACGCCCGCGGATCCGGTCGGGACGAGGCCCTCGGTCGCCTCGAGGGTCACCCGGGCGCCAGGCAGGCCGAAGAGGCGGTCGAGGTTCGGCTTCGCCGGCTTCGTGCGCCCGAGGAGGACGTCGAGGAGGCCCACCCGCTGCTAGGCGACGCTGCGCCGCATCTGGGCCTCGAGGCGCGCCAGCTGCTCGAGGCGCTTCTGCAGCGGCGGGTGGGTCGCGAAGAGCGTCGACACGCTCGCGCCGCCGGCGATGGCCGGCGCGAAGTAGAAGGCGTTGAAGTGCTGCGCCGCGCGCAGGTCCCTCGTCGGAATGCGGGACATCTCGCCGCTCACCTTGACGAGCGCCGAGGCGAGGAGCGCGGGCTGGCCGATGAGCAGGGCGCCGGACCGGTCGGCGGCGAGCTCGCGATAGCGCGAGAGCGTGCGGATGAGGACGAAGCTGATGGCGTAGACGATGGCGGAGACGAGCATCATGCCGAGCTCGACGATGGCGAGCTGACCGCCGTTGCGGTTGTCCTCGAAGCCCCCGAACAGACCGGTCCAGTAGAAGAGGCGGGTCGCGAGGCCGGCGAGGATGCCGAGGAAGCTCGCGACCGTCATCACCGCCACGTCCCGGTGCGCCACGTGGGACAGCTCGTGCGCGAGCACCGCCTCGAGCTCGGGCTCGCTGAGCCTGCGCAGCAGGCCCGTCGTGACGCACACGACCGCGTGCCGCTGGTCGCGCCCGGTCGCGAAGGCGTTCGGGATGTCGCTGTCGGCGACGGCGACGAGCGGCCGCGGCATGTCCGCCAGCGCCACGAGGCGGTCGACGACGGCGTGCAGGCCGGGAGCCTGCTCGCGCTCGACGATCCGGCCGCCCATCGCGTACAGGGCGATCTTGTCGGAGAAGAAGTACTGGACGGCGAGGATGCCGAGCGCGACGACGAGGATCACGCCGAGCGCGACGTGGGCGACGACGAGCGCGGTGACGAAGGCCGCGTAGAGCAGGCCGAGCAGGAAGACGGTCGTCATCATGCGCGCCGTCAGGCCCCGGTCGGCCGGGTAGCGGGTGCGGGTCATTGCCGAGCTGCTCCTCACGTCGTGGCCTCAACCATCCTGCACGTCGCTCGCCTCGGTCTCGAGGAGGCGTCGGACCTCCTCGAGGTCGGCGCCCGGCGGCGGGAGGACGAGCTCCGAGGGGACGATCCTCGAGGGAGGAAGCTCGGTGCCGGTCGCTCGCACCGCCTCGATCGCGGCGGCGAGCGCCTTCTCGAAGTGGTCCTCGTCTCCCTCCCGGATCGCGGCGTCGAGCTCGAGGTCGAGCACCTCGAGGGCGTCCCGCTCGGCGTCGGGCAGCTCGTACTGGCTGTCGCCGAGGATGCGGACGATCACGACCCACCTCCGTCGCCGAGCGTGAAGAGGTCCTTCGGCGCCTCCTCCTCGACCGTCTCGCCGTCGACGGGCCCCTCGGCCTCCGCGCCGGCCTCCCCGCTTGCCGGCGCGGCGATCGCCGCCGTCGGGGTCGCCGTCCCGAGCTGGCTCTTCAGCTGCGCGAGCTCGAGCTCGACCTGGCCGCTCTGCTGGGCCTTGTCCAGCTCGGCCTGGATGGGGTCGCTGCTCCCGCTCAGGTCGGTGAGCGCGCCGGAGGCGAGGAGCTCGTCCACCGCCGAGGCGCGCGCCTGCATCTGCGCGATCTTGTCCTGGGCCCGCTCCATGGCGAGGCCCGTGTCGCTCATCGACTCGGAGATCCCGGCGACCGCCTCGCCGATCTTCGTCTGCGCCTGCGCGGCGGTGTAGGAGGCCTTGAGCGTCTCCTTCTGGGTGCGGAAGGCCTCGACGCGCGCCTGGAGCGCCTGGGTCGTGGCCACGAGCCGCTCCTGCTGGGCGACGAGCTGGTCGTGCTGGCCCTTCAGGGACTCGAGCTGGCTGCCGAGGGCGGCGCGCCGGGCGAGCAGCTCGCGCGCGAGGTCCTCGCGGTTCTGCCCGAGTGCCTGGCGGGCCTGGTCCTGCAGCTTGGCGGCCGCCTGCTGGAGCTGCTGGGCCTGCAGCTCGATGCGCTTTCGCGCCGTCGCGACGTCGGCCACCCCCTTGCGCACCTGCTGCAGCTGCTCGAGCTGCTTCTCGTAGGAGAGGTCGAGCGTCTCGCGGGGGTCCTCGATGCGGTCGAGGGCCTTGTTCGCCTTTGCCTGCACGATGCCGGTCAGGCGCTTCAACACGCTCATCGCACGCTCCCTCGGTGCTGTCGAGTCCCTCGCCGGCGCCCCGCCCACGGGCGTCGTGCCGGAACGAGTGTAGGCCGTCGCCGTCCCGACCTGGCAGGCGGGCGGGGGTGGCGAGGCGGTACGCGCCGAGGCGCGCGAGCCGTTAGGTTCGAGGCGTGGCCGCGGACCTGTGCCTGCTGTGCGTCCACGCGCACCCCGACGACGAGGCGTCGAAGGGCGCGCCGACCGTCGCCCGCTACCACGCCGAGGGCGTGCGCACCGTCCTCGTCACCTGTACCGGCGGCGAGGAGGGGGACGTCCTGAACCCGGCGCTCGACACGCCCGAGGTGCGGGCCGATCTCGCCGCCGTCCGCCGGCGCGAGCTCGAGGCGGCGGCGTCGGTGATCGGCTACGACGAGGTCGTCCTCCTCGGCTACCGGGACTCGGGCATGCCCGGCTCGCCGGCGAACGCCGACCCGCGCAGCTTCGCCCAGGTGCCGCTCGAGGAGGCGGTCGGGCGCCTCGTCGCCGTGATCCGTCGTGTCCGGCCGCAGGTCATCGTGACCTACGGGGACGACCAGCGCGTCTACCCCCACCCGGACCACCTGCGCGTCCACGAGGTGTCGGTCGCCGCCTTCGACGCGGCTGGGGACCCCGGCGCGTTCCCGGAGGCGGGCCCGCCGTTCCGGCCGAGCAAGCTCTACTACTCGGCGACGCTCCGGGAGCAGTTCATCGCACGTCACGAGAAGTTCCTCGAGCTTGGGCTCGCCTCCCCCTACGAGGACCGCCTCGCGCGCTTCGCCGCGTGGGACCCGCCGGCGCCCACGGCGCGCGTCGACGTCGCCGGCTACGCGCACGTGCGGCGGGCCGCCCTCCTCGCGCACGCCACGCAGATCGACCCGTCGTCGCCCCACTGGTTCGGCCTGCCCGAGGAGGTCGACGAGGCCATCCACACCGTCGATGGGTACGTGCTCGCCCGCAACCTCCTCGGGCCGATCGGTCCAGAGGACGACCTGTTCGCCGGCCTGCGGGAGCGGGCCGCGGCGCCGAGGTGATGCCGGCCGGCGAGCGGCCCGCGCCGCCGGCGCCTCGACCTTGCGCGCCCGGGCCAGCCGCGCGCTAGGAAGTGGGGCGGCGGGCGAGCGGAGGGTGCCGAGATGGCGAAGTGGCTGACGCAGGAGTGGCTCGACGAGAGCACGGAGCTGGCGAAGGACCAGCCGGTGCGTCCCGGCGCGAGCGCGCGGCTCCAGTACCGCATCGTCGACGGCCCGGACGGCGACGTCTCCTACTACTGGATCGTCGTCGACGGCAGGCTCGTGGAGAACCGCCTCGGCGAGCTCGCGGACGCAGAGGTCACCCTCACGGAGTCCTACGAGGACGCGAAGGCGATGCAGCAGGGCCTCCTCGACGCCAACACCGCGTTCATGCAGGGCAAGATCAAGGTGACGGGCGACGTGGCCAAGCTCATGTCGCTCCTGCCGATCACGATGTCGCCGGAGTTCCAGGCCTTCCAGCAGGCCGTCCTCGCGATCACGGAGTTCTGAGTCGCGCCCGGCGCGCAGGCCGAGGGCACCGACGCCCGGGTCCGCTCGGGTGCTGGCTCGGTACCGGTCCGGCGGGGCGGGTCCGGTGCGTGCGCGCTGCACCTCGCTACCACGCCGCGTGGAACCGCACGGAGCGCGAGTTACAGTTGGTGCACTTTCGTGCACCCTGACGTGCATTGACTGTGCACGACTGACTGCGCTCGCCTACACTCGGCGCTCGATGCCCGGCCGACGGCCGGGGGGCGACGAGCGACGGGGCCCGCAGGCGCGCGGCCATCGAAGCGGGGTGGTCGAGGTGGCAGAGGCGCAGGCTGGCGGGCGGATGCCAGACTTCGGTGCTCGCCGCATCACGACGTACGTGGCAGCGGACGACCCCATCTCCAAGGCGGGTCTGTCGAGCCAGCTGCGGACGAACCCGGAGCTCGTCGTCGTGGAGGACGTGGAGCGCGCGATCGTCGCCGTGGTCGCCGCCGACCTCGTCGACGACGACGTCGCGCGCACGATCCGGGCCCTGCTGCGGGGCGGCTGCCGGCACGCCGTCCTCGTCGCCTCGAGCGTCGACGACCGGGGGGTCCTGAAGGCCGTCGAGGCCGGAGCGGGCGCGATCCTCCGCCGGGGCGAGGCATCCCCCGATCGGCTGGCCAACGTCATCATCGCGGTGACCGAGGGCCAGGGCACGCTGCCCCCGGACCTCCTCGGCTCCCTCCTCAGCCAGGTCGGCAAGCTCCAGCGCAACGTGCTGCAGCCGCGCGGGCTGCTGTTCAACGGCTTCACCGAGCGCGAGATCGAGGTGCTGCGCCTCATCGCCGACGGCTACGACACGAGCGAGGTCGCCGACAAGCTCGCCTACTCCGAGCGCACGGTGAAGAACGTGATCCACGACGTGACCTCCCGCTTCAACCTCCGCAACCGCTGCCACGCCGTGGCCTACGCGGTGCGCGCCGGCGTGATCTGAGCGGCGGAGGCCTCTTCGGGCAGGAAATCCTGCCCGATCGGTTGGACGAGGGACCGTGACGGACCGCGAGGCGACGGGGAGCATCGCCGGGTGATCCACGAAGTCGACGAGGTGCTCGAGACGCTCGTGAAGCGCGAGGCGCTCGGCGGCTCCGGCGTCGAGGTCGTCTTCGACGCGCCGACGAAGGAGTGGGCGTCTCGGCGCAACACCCCGACCGTCGACGTCTACCTCTACGACATCCGGGAGGACCTGCACCGGCGCGCCTCGGGTGCCTACGATCAGCGCGACGGCGCGGGCGTCCTCACGTCGCGCACCGAGCCGCCGCGCTACTTCCGGCTCTCCTACCTCGTGACCGCGTGGACCCAGCGTCCCGAGGACGAGCACCGGCTCCTCGCCGCGATGCTCGCCACCTTCCTCCGCCACAAGATCCTCCCGCCAGCCGACCTGGTCGGCTCGCTCGCCGAGATCGGCCTGCCCGTCCTCCTCGAGGTGGCGAAGCCACCACCCGAGCCGCGCCAGATCTCCGAGGTGTGGACCGCGCTCGGGGGCGAGCTCAAGCCCTCGCTGGACGCCGTCGTCACGGCGCCGATGACGAGCGAGCCGGTGCTCGTCACCGCGCCGCCGCCCGAGGAGGGCCTCGAGCTGCGCACCTTCGGGGAGCCCGGCCAGGAGTCGTTGGCGCGCTCGCGGCAGCGTACGGGCACGGCAGACGACGCGCGCGACGCCGCAGCACCTCGCGCGCCGGCGCGCGGTGGCGCGAGGCGGTGAGCGTCGGGGCCCGCGCTCCGGGCGTGCGTCGGCACGCGGCGGACGAGCCCACCGCGGCTCGCGCCCCCGAGGCACCCGGGGGCGGCGGCGCACTGCACCAGCTCCTGGCGCTGGTCGAGGCGCAGGTGCGTGCTGCGGTGGCGGCGCGGCGCGCGCTCGACCCGAACCCCGACGACGCCTTCCGGGGCCTGTACCTGTCGGACGAGCAGGTCGACCGCCTCCTCGCGGGCGGGTGGCCGCCGGTCGCCGCCCCGGACGCCGTGCGCGCGAAGGTGCGTCGGCGCGTCGAGGCCGTCCTCGCGGCCGAACGAGGCGAGCCGGGCAGTCTCGTGCACCTGGCGAGCCGCTTCGGGCTCGAGACCCTCGACGTCGAGCTGCTCGTGGTCGCGCTCGCGCCGGACCTCGACAGCCGCCTCGAGCGCCTGTTCGGCTACCTGAACGACGACGTGACGCGGCGCCGCGCGAGCGTCGGCCTCGCCCTCGAGCTGTGCGGCGAGTCGCCGATGGGCCCCGGGCGCCATCACCTCGGGCCGAGCTCGCCGCTCGTCGCGGGAGGCCTCGTGTTCCTCGAGGAGCCGGAGCGGCCCTTCCTCACGCGCTCGCTGCGCGTCCCCGACCGGGTCGCCGCCCACCTGCTCGGGGACGACTCGCCGCCGCCCGAGCTGGCCGACCTGCTCCTGCCGGCCCCGGCGCCGGTCGAGCTCGACGCGGCGTCCCTCGCGCGCGCCATCGAGGGCGGGGTCGCCTTCGTCTACCTCCACGAGCGCCCCGGGACCGCCGGGCGCGCGCTCGCCGTCGAGGCGCTGCGCGTGGCCGGCCTCGAGGCGCTGAACGTCGACCTCGCGCGCCTCGGCCCGGACGCGGACCCGGCGACGGTCGCCTCGTGCCTCGAGCGAGAGGCGCGCCTGCGCGGCGCCGCGATCGTGGCGGGTCCGCTGGAGGCCCTCGGGGAGCGCGCGAGCCCTCGGGAACGGGCGGCGGTGCGCGCCTTCGCGGAGCTCGACGCGACCGTCGTCCTCGTCGGCCGGGGCGGCTGGGACCCGGCGTGCTCGTGGCGCGTCCCGCTCGTCCTCGACGCGCCGCTGCCGTCGCTCCCGGCCCGCCTCGGCGCCTGGCAGGCGCAGCTCGGCAGCTCGGTCGCCCCCGCTGCGCTGGAGGCCGCCGTCGCCGCCTTCCGCCTCGCCCCCGAGCAGATCGCGCAGGCGAGCCAGGCGGCGCGCTGGCACGCCCTGCACGCCGACGAGGCCGTCGGGCCGGCGCACGTGCGGATCGGCGCGCTGGGCCAGAACTCGGCGGGCCTCGAGCGCCTGGCGCGGCGCGTCCAGCCGGCGGTGGGCTTCGACGACCTCGTCCTGCCCGCCTCGACGCGCCGTGCCCTCGAGGAGCTCGTCGGGCGCGTGCGGCACCGGGAGCTCGTGCTCGGCGAGTGGGGCATGCGCCCAGGGGGCGCCCGTGGGCACGGCGTGACCGCCCTGTTCGCCGGCGAGTCGGGGACCGGCAAGACGATGTCGGCGGAGGTCGTCGCCGGGGCGCTCGGGCTCGAGCTGTACACGATCAACCTCGCGACCGTGGTCGACAAGTACGTCGGCGAGACGGAGAAGAACCTCGAGAAGATCTTCGCCGAGGTCGACGGCGTGAACGGGGTCCTCTTCTTCGACGAGGCGGACGCGCTCTTCGGCAAGCGCTCCGAGGTGAGAGACGCCCACGACCGCTACGCGAACATCGAGGTCGCCTACCTCCTGCAGCGCATCGAGACGTTCGAGGGCCTCGCCATCTTGGCCACGAACCTACGGGCGAACGTCGACGAGGCGTTCACGCGGCGCCTCGATGCCGTCGTCGACTTCCCCTTCCCCGACGAGGCCCAGCGCCTCGAGCTGTGGCGGCGCTGCCTCGGCGCGAGCGTCCCGCTGGAGCCGGACGTCGACCTCGACTTCCTCGCCGCCTCGTTCGAGCTGTCGGGCGGCAACATCCGCTCCATCGCCCTCACCGCCGCCTACCTCGCGGCGGCCGACCGCCGACCGCTGTCGATGGCCGACGTCGTGCGCGCCGTGCACCGCGAGTACCGCAAGCTCGGCCGCCTCTCGGTGCGCGCGGAGTTCGGCAAGTGGTACGACGTGGTGGCCAGCGAGGAGGAGCTGGAGGGGGCAAGCTGAGGTGCCATCTCGACGGGAGGAGGAGTGCCATGCGCGAACGTGAAGAAGCCGTCTTCGTCGAGCGCCCTGCCGAGCCGCGGGCCACGAGTCGCGCGAGCGAGCCGGCGGTGCGCTTCGACCCTGCGTCGCCGTCCCCGGGCCTGGGCGCGGGCACGGTGCTCCGGCTCCAGCGCTCGGCCGGCAACGCGGCGACCGCCGCCTACCTCGAGCGCGACGACGAGGCCCGCTCGCCGGTCTACGACGTCGTCGGGCGCGGCGGCACGCCGCTCGACGACGCGACGCGCGCCACGATGGAGGAGCACCTCGGCGCGGACTTCTCGGACGTGCGCCTCCACGTCGATCGCCGGTCGGCCGAGTCGGTGCAGGCGGCCGCGTACACGGTGGGCAACGACATCGTCGTCCACCCCGACCACTTCCAGCCGGGGACTCCGCAGGCGCAGCGGACCTTGGCGCACGAGCTCACCCACGTCGTGCAGCAGCGCTCGGGGCCGGTCGACGGCACGCCGGCGCCGGGCGGCATCCAGGTCTCCGATCCGTCCGACCGCTTCGAGCAGGAGGCGGAGCGCTCCGCCTCGGCGGTGCTCGCCTCGGCTCGCTCGACCCCGAGCGACCGGGAGCCCGTCCAGCGACTCGCGCTGCAGCGCGAGCAGGGCGAGGAGGACGAGGACGAGGAGGTGCAGCGCGTCGCCCTCCAGCGGGCCGGCGAGGAGGACCAGGAGGAGCAGGAGGAGGCCTGAGGCGACCCGGCGCCGCCCGCCGTTCCTCCTCGGCGGCTGTCCTGGTTCCAGTTGCGTCATGCCTTATGGCGCGATAGGGCGTGCGTTATGTCGCAATTTCGCCGGTGGCGTGTGCCCATCGGGGCAAGAAGAATTGCACCTTCGGCGACCTCGATGTCATGGCAGGGCAGGACACGGGCGGTAATGATGACCGCAGTCGGCGCGGTCACCTAGGAGGGTCCACCAATGCCCACGTACCTGTCTCCCGGCGTCTACGTCGAGGAGCTCGAGTCTGGCTCCCGCCCGATCGAAGGCGTCGGGACGGCAGTCGCCGCGTTCGTCGGCCTCGCCGAGCGAGGCCCGTTCAACCAGCCCACGCTCGTCACCAACTGGAGCCAGTACACCCAGACCTTCGGCGAGTTCGTCGAGGGCGCGTTCCTCTCGCACGCCGTCTACGGCTACTTCCAGAACGGCGGCGGTGCGTGCTACGTCGTGCGCATCGGCTCGGGCCCCGAGCGCGCCGCTGTCGCGCAGCTCGGCACGGGCGGGGAGGCGCCGCTCAGCGCGTACCGGATCCAGGCGCTCGCCGCGGGCCCCGAGGGCAACGGGATCACGGTCGAGGTGGCCGACAGCGAGGTGGCCGGCGCCGAGGAAGGCGCCTTCAAGCTCGTCGTCAAGGCGAACGGGAGCGTCGCGGAGACCTTCGACCCCGTCTCGCCCAAGCGCGGCAAGACGAACGTCGTGACCGTCGTGAACGCCCAGAGCCAGCTCATCCGCATCGAGGAGACGGCGAAGGGCGCCATCGAGTCCGTCGCTCGCGGCAGCGTGAGCCTCTCGGGGGGCGGCGTCGAGGCGCCCTCGAGGCTGAACGCCGGCGACTACGTCGGCGACCCGGCGTCGCGCTCGGGGGTCGGCGGTCTCGAGGCCGTCGACGAGGTGACGATGGTCTGCGTGCCCGACCTCATGAGCGCCTACCAGAAGGGTCTCATCGACCTCGAGGGCGTGAAGGCCGTGCAGCTCGGCATGATCTCCCACTGCGAGCTCATGGGCGACCGCATGGCGATCCTCGACGCGCCGCCGGGCCTCAACGCCCAGGAGGTCAAGGACTGGCGCGTCAACCTGGCGGGCTACGACTCGAAGTACGCGACCCTGTACTGGCCGTGGATCAAGGTGTTCGACCCTGCCACGGGCACGAACATCTTCGCGCCGCCCTCCGGCCACGTCGCCGGGATCTGGGGGCGCAACGACGACACGCGCGGCGTCCACAAGGCGCCGGCGAACGAGGTCGTCCGCGGCGCGATCGACATCGAGCTCAACATCACGAAGAACGAGCACGACCTCCTCAACCCGGTCGGGATCAACGTCATCCGGGCCTTCCCCGGACGCGGGATCCGCGTCTGGGGGGCGAGGACGCTCTCGAGCGACCCGGCGTGGCGCTACATCAACGTGCGTCGGCTGTTCAACTACCTCGAGGAGTCGATCCTCGGCGGTACGGACTGGGTGGTGTTCGAGCCGAACGACCGCGCGCTGTGGGCGAAGATCCGCCGCACGATCGCGGCGTTCCTCGTGAACGAGTGGCGCAAGGGCGCCCTGTTCGGCTCGACGCCGAACGAGGCGTTCTTCGTGAAGTGCGACGACGAGACGAACCCCGCGGAGGGCATCGACGCTGGCCAGGTCGTCTGCGAGATCGGCGTCGCGCCCGTCAAGCCGGCGGAGTTCGTGGTCTTCCGACTCTCGCAGTTCTCCGGCGGGACGAGCCTCGTCTCGGAGTGACACGTCGGGGCGCGCAGCGCCCCGACCGCCGCACGGCGGCGAAGGTGAACCAACGGCTGTAGGCGGGCGAGGAGCCCGTGGACGTGGAGAAGAGGAGCGACGAGCGTGGGACTTCCCGAATTCGACACCGGCGTCGGCTGGTCATTCGGCCTGGAGATCGACGGCATCGAGATCAAGGAGATCCAGCAGGTCGACGGGCTGAAGCTCGAGGTCGACTCCATCGAGCTCAAGCACAACACCTCGGACGGCAAGTACATCAACAAGATGCTCCCGGGCCGGCGCAAGGCGGGGGAGATCAGCCTGACCCGAGGCGTCACGAGCGACACCGGCTGGCACAGCTGGATCCAGCTCGTCATGGAGGGCAACATGCCCGGGGCCCGCAAGAACGGCCAGATCAACATCTACGACTACATGGGCAATCCCGTGCAGTCGTTCAAGTTCATCAACGGCTGGGCGAAGAGCATCGAGTACGGGACGCTCAAGGCAGGTGACACCTCCGTGCTCACCGAGAAGCTGACCATCGCCCACGAGGGCCTCGAGCCGGCGTCGTGATGCGGCGGGGCCCGGCGACGGCCACCGGGTCCGAGTCGGACGCTCCGGCGGCGGAGCCCTCCGCGGCTCCGCCGCCGGGCGCGACCGCGCCGGCGACGGTGGCGCAGCCCGAGAGCCAGGCGCTGCGCACGGAGTTCGACTTCATCCTGCCGCGCGGCTACGTCGACCCATCGGGTACGGTGCACCGCGAGGGGCGGATGCGGCTCGCGACCGCGCGCGACGAGCTGCTCCCGCTCCACGACGACCGCGTGCGCGCCAACCCCCCGTACCTGAGCGTCGTGCTCCTCGCGCGGGTGATCACCCGACTCGGGACCCTCGAGGGCGACGCGGTGAACGCGAGCGTCGTCGAGAACCTCTTCGCCTCGGATCTCGCCTTCCTGCAGGATCTCTACCGGCGCGTCAACTCGGAGGGGCACACCCTCGCCGCGGTGACGTGCCCGTCGTGCAACGAGCGCTTCTCGGTCGATCTGGCCGGTGGTCGCCTGGGGGAATCGTGACGTACGCGCCCGACCGGCTCTACCAGGAGGTCGCGTACGTCGCCTACCACTTCCACTGGTCGCTCGGCGACATCCTCGACCTCGAGCACCCGACCCGTCGTCGCTTCGTCGACGAGATCGCCAGCATCAACCGACGGCTGTCCGGCGAGAGCTGAGCGATGGGCGTCGTCTCGCTGCTGCGCCGGACGGTCTCCCGTGCGCGGGGGGGTGCGTCGCCGGCGGCGCCCGCTCCGCCGGGCCCGGTCGCGCTCCAACGCGCAGCGGCTCCCGAGGTGCCCACCCGCCCGGCCTGGGAGGAGGTGGCGCCGCTCGAGCTGACGCTCGGGGAGCTGGACGGCGTCGTGTCGACGCGCTTCGGGGAGCACCTGCGCGCGTGGCAGGACCCGACGGTCTCGCTCGCGCCACTCGGCCACCGTCGCGGCGCGGAGGAGCCCGCCGGCGAGGTGGCGGGCATCGCCGTCCTCTCCGAGCCGCTCGCCCCCCCCGCCAATCCGATCGGCGTCGGCGGACCGAGTCTCGAGCTCGCCGAGACGGCGCCCGCCTCGCGCGCGCAGCATGCGACCTCGGCGCCAGCGGCGGTCCCGGCGTCCGTGCAGCGCACGACGCCGCCGCCGGAGCCGATCGCGACCCCCGCTGCCGAGCCTGTCGCGCCGGGGCGTCCGCCGCTCGCGCGCTCGCCGTCGGGCCAGCGCGTCGTCGAGGCCGAGCCGATCGTCGCGCGCTCGCAGCCGGTTCCGGCGCGAGCGCTGGCACCGGCGTCGCAGGGAAGGCCCGACTCGCCCGGGCCGGGAGCTCGGGCGCTCCCGCTCGCAGCGCCCGTCGCGCGCGAGCGAGGCCCCGAGTCGCCGCCGCTCGCAGGCGTCCCCGTCCAGCGAGCCGGTCTGCGCGCCGGTCCCGACGTGCTGCAGCCGGCCGCCCCCGCCCCGCCGGCCGCCCCCGCCCCCCCGGCCGCTGTCCCGGCCGCGAGCGGGGGCGCAGCCGTCGCCGGGCTCTCCAGCGCGCCCGCCGTGCCGCCCCGCCCGCGCGGACGCGTGGAGGCGCCGCAGGGCGCCCTCGTGCGCGCCGCCGACCCCCCCCTCGTGCTGCGCACGCTGCGCAGCGCGGCAGCGCCGGGCCCGACGTCGAGCGCGGGAGCGGTCGCCTCCGCGCCGGCGACCGCCGCGCCTGCTGCGCCGGTCGTCCAGCGTGCGGTGTCGCCGGAGGCGCCGGAGCCGGCGGATTCCGGGCGCGAGCGGGCGCAGCCGGCCGCGCACGACACGGCGGCGCTCCTCGGCGAGCGGCCTGCGCCGACGAGCGCCGGAGTCCCGGCCGCGCCGGCCGCGCCGGCCACTCCCTCGGAGGGCTCTCGTCCGCTCGCGAACGCCGAGGAACCGGCGCGCCCGCTGCGGCGGACTGGGCTCGGCGAGCCGCTGCACAGCCTGCCGCCGACCGCAAGGAAGATCGACGCGCCCGCGGCCGACCGGCCGGGCGCGCAGGTGCAGCGTTCCCCGGCGCCGCCCCTGGCACCCGTGGCGCCCCCCACGAGCGGCCGTGCCGGCCCTGTTCAGGAGGACATCGAGCTCGTTCCCGAGGGCCTCGAGCTGTCGCGCGTCCTCGAGCGCCGGGTCCGCCTCGACGAGGCGCCGGTCGCACCACCCGATCCCCGGGCACCGCTCGTCGGCGACCGCTCGATCGCGCCCGTGCTCGGTGGCGAGCCGACCGGTGGCGCCGCGGGCGCGGCCGGCGAGGGCCCTCGACCCATCCACGAGTCCGTGGCGTCCGCCCACCGGCTCGCGGCGGCGACGGTCCAGCGAACGGTCGAGGGCGCTCCCGCCCGCCAGCCGCACGCGCCGTCGTCGTGGGCAGGACCGACTGCTGCGAGCGCCGGGCGAGCGGCGGCTCCCGTCGGCGGTGCGCGCCCGTTCCCGGGCGCAGGGCATCCGGCGCAGGTCGGACCGAGCCCGGGCGCGCTGACGCTCCAGGCGCTCGCCGAGCCAGGAGTGCCGAGTTCGCCGCTCGCGCCGTCGGTCGCCGTCCCGACGCCCGTCGTCCCCGCGTCCCCGTCGCCGGCCGGCCTGCGGACGCCGGTCGTGCGCCCGACCTTCGTCCAGCCCGACGTGCCGCCGATCGTCCAGCGGGCCAGCTTCGAACGGCCTGGCCCTGGCTCGGCCGGCTCGGCAGCAACGGTGGCCGGGCTCGCGGTCCACGCGCGCGAGGCGCCCGTACGGGTGCTCGGCCAGCCGACGTCGAGGCCGAGCCCTGGCGGCTTCGCGCCGGCCTACGAGCCGCCCGCGTCCTCGCCGCGCGAGCCGCTGGCGCTCACGGCTGGGCCGAGCGATCGAGCGCGTCGTTGGTCGCCGGATGCGACCGCGCCGCGCGAGCCGCTGGCGCTCGCCGTCGCGCCCCCGGCGACGATCCAACGCCTTCCCGCCGCGGGACCCCAGCCGGCGCGAGCCGAGGTGTCGACGAGCTCGGTCCAGACCAGCGCGCGCCCGCTCGGCTCGAGCCCGGCTCCGGCTCCCGCCGCGCCGGTGCTTCCGGTGCAGCGTTTCGTTGGGGACCTCGCTGCCAGCGTCCTGCAGTCGGCGTTCGGCTCGAAGGCCGCCTCCAAGGAGGCGGGCGCCCAGGAGGGTGCGCCCGGCAGAGAGCTGTCGAACCAGGAGGTCCGCCGGCTCGCCGGACGCGTCTACCCCTACATCAGCCAGCGGCTGAAGGCCGAGCTCGTGCGCGACCGAGAGCGGGCCGGGATGATCACCGGCCTGCACCGCTAGGGGCCGGCGATGAGCGACCCGACCCTCGACTCGGTCGTCAGCGTCTACTTCAGCCTCGAGATCGACACCGCCGACCTCGGCGTCTTCTCCGCGTGCGACGGCCTCGGGATGGAGTTCCAGGTCACCCAGCGCGAGGAGGGCGGCGGCGGCATCTACGTCTACCAGCTGCCCGGGCGCTTCAAGTACACGAACCTGCGGGTCACCCGACCCGTCGGCCCGGACACCGCGAAGACGATGGCGTGGCTGTCGAGCATGGCGGGCACGATGCGGCCCACGACGGCGCGCCTGCGCGCGCTCGACCCCGCGGGCAACACCGTGTTCGCGTGGGTGCTCACCGGCGTCGTCCCGGCGCGCTGGACCGGCCCGTCCTTCGACGCGAGCAACCCCCAGGCGGCTACGGAGACGCTCGAGCTCGCGTACACCTCGATCACCGTTGACCCTGGTACCTAGGGAAGGGAACCGTGACCTTTCTCCCCGACACCTCTGACCTCGCGAACGTCGTCGATCGCAAGCTCGAGCAGGCGTACCTGCTCATCATTCCGCCGTCCTCGCCCGCCGGCGGTGCCGCGTCGGCGGCGCTCGCCGCGGCCGGGATCGGCGCTGACGAGGGGGCGTCCCTCGCCACCGGCGGTGGCGGCGGCGGGACCGCAGGCGAGCAGGCCGCCTACGGCGACTCGGCGGTCAGTACGACCGAGGCGGAGATCGGCGGCAACGCAGGCGGGAAGATCACGTTCCTGTTCAACCCGCAGCAGTACACGGTCGAGAAGAGCGCTGACTGGTCGCGCGAGCCGCAGGTCGGCGCGCTGCTGGCGCCGGTGCCGCAGTTCAGGGGCACGAACGCGCGCGTCATGAACGTCGACATCCTCCTCGACGCCAGCTACTCGACGTCGGGCAGCGTCGAGAACGACGTCAACCTGCTCTTCTCGTGCTGCGCGCCGACGGCGATGTCGGTCCTGCTCGGAACGCCGTCGCCGCCCTTCGTCCTCTTCGGCTGGGGGACCACGCTCGGCTTCCTCGCCTACATGCGAAGCGTGCGGGCGGAGTACACGCTCTTCCGTCCCGACGGCGCGCCGCTGCGCGCGAACTGCAGCCTCGTCATGGAGGAGATTCCGATGCAGTTCGGCAAGCAGAACCCGACCTCTGGCGGGCGCGCGCGCCGGACGCGCACGACGGTCGCCGGCGACACCCTGCAGAGCGTCGCCTATCGCGAGTACGGCCGACCGGCGCTGTGGCGCGCCATCGCCGAGGCGAATGGCATCGAGGACCCCCTCCGCCTGGCTCCGGGGACGACGTTGCTCATCCCGCCGCCCGACGAGGCGGCGGCCATGGCGTGAGGTAGCCGCGGCGTGGACACGCAGTGGTCGAGCTCGCTCGTCATCGAGGTCGACGGCGTCCCGCTCGATCCCCTCGTCGCGGACCTGCTCGTCGGGGCGGTGGTCGAGAACAGCATGCACCTGCCCGACATGTTCGAGCTCGTCTTCACCGACCCCGCCGCGGACGTCGCCGAGCTCGGCGGCTTCGTCCCCGGTGCCGAGGTGGTGATCAGCGTCGACAACGGCGAGCCGGTGCCGGTCCCCCTCGTGGTCGGCGAGGTGACCGCCCTCGAGCTCGAGTACGACCAGACGGGCAAGCGGACGATCATCCGTGGCCTCGACCTGTCCAACCGGCTGATGCGCGGCAAGAAGACGCGCGTCTTCGAGGACATGCTCGCCTCCGAGATCGTCGAGGAGATCCTCGCCGAGAACGGCATCGAGCTGAACGAGATCGAGCCGACCGACGACCTCATCGAGTACAAGCTGCAGGCGGGCGTCACCGACTGGGACTTCATCCAGACGCTCGCGATGGACTGCGGCTACCGGGCCTACATGTCCGACGGCGTCTTCACCTTCGCCCCCGCCGTGCCTCCCGTGGAGGGGGACGTCCCCGGGACGCTCGAGGAGAGCGGCCCCACCCAGATCGTGGTCGGCGACAGCCTGATCCGGCTGCGCGCCGTCGTTCGCTCCAACGAGCAGGTCGAGGACGTCCAGGTGACGGGCTGGAGCCCGCTCGAGGACGCGCCGGTGATCGGCGTGTCCCCGGCGGAGGCGATCGCCACCGAGACGGTCGTGCAGCCCGAGGAGCTCGCCTCCGTCGAGGGCGCCAACAGCTTCCTCTACCTCGGCTTCCCGACGGCCGACGAGGACGCCGCCGAGACGAAGGCGGCTGCCCTCGGCAATCAGCTCGCCGAGTCCTACGCCGAGCTCGAGGGCGAGTGCATGGGCGACGCTGCCTTGAAGGCGGGTGTCGCTATCAACCTCAGCCTCGCCGGGGCGAGCTTCGACGGCGCCTACACGCTCACCTCGACCCGGCACGTCTTCAGCCCGGAGAGCGGCTACACGACGCAGTTCAGCGCGAGCGGCTGGCAGGATCGCACGCTGCTCGGGCTCGCGAAGGGTCCCGAGGTGGGCGTCACGCCGCCGCCCCAGCGGATCAACGGGGTCGTCTCGGCGACCGTGGTCAACGTCCGCGACCCCGAGGAGCAGGGGAGGGTCCAGGTCCTCTACGAGTGGATGGACACCGAGGGCGTCGCGATGAGCGACTGGGCCCGCGTCGTGCAGATCGGCGCCGGCGAGGGGTTCGGCTTCTTCTGGCTGCCCGAGGAGGGCGACGAGGTGCTCGTCTCCTTCGAGCAGGGCGACCCGTCTCGCCCAGTCGTCCTCGGCTCGCTCTACAACACCGTCCTCGAGCCGGCCGCCCCGGCGGCGATCGACGAGGCCACCGGCCTCGTCGCCATGCGGAGGATCAGCTCCCGCTTCTACCACAACATCACCTTCCTCGACTCCGAGGAGCAGACCGGGATCTTGATCGAGACGGGCGACGAGCTCGCCGGGATCTTCCTCGACGCGGACGAGCAGGTCATCAGCATCTACAACCTCGACGGGGACATCGCGATCAGCGGCACCGACATCCAGATCAGCGCCGAGGGGGACCTGTCCCTCGAGGCGGTGGGGGAGCTGTCGATCTCCGCCGCGTCGGTGACGATCGAGGGGGAGGGCGACGTCTCCCTCTCGGGCGCGGCGGTGGAGCTCACCGCCGAGGGGGAGATGTCCCTCGACGGTCCGATCGTCACGATCAACGGCTAGGGGGGCGCGTGGCGCAGGAGTTCATCGGATCGGGGTGGGCCTTCCCGCTCTCGACGACCTCGACGGGCTCGATCGCGCTCGTGAGCGGGGACCGCGAGATCGAGGAGTCGATCCGGATCATCCTGTCCACCGCCTACGGCGAGCGGCCCATGCGCCCCGAGTTCGGCTGCGGCATCCACGACCACGTCTTCGACCCGGCGGACGCGACGACGGCCGGCCTCATCGCCTTCGAGGTCAAGCGCTCGCTCGCCCGCTGGGAGCCGCGCATCACCGTCCTCGGGGTCGACGTCATGGTCGACCGGGTGCACGAGGCGACGATGTACATCGACATCCGGTACACGAAGCGGGGGACGAACGACCCGCGCAACCTCGTGTTCCCCTTCTACGTGATCCCCGAGGAAGGCTCACCGCGTTGACCCTGCCCGTCCCGAACCTCGACGACCGGCGCTTCCAGGACTACGTGGACGACGCCAAGCGCCTCGTCCAGCAGCGTTGCCCGGAGTGGACCGACCACAACGTCTCGGACCCCGGCGTCACGCTGATCGAGACGTTCGCCTACATGGTCGACCAGCTCACCTTCCGGCTGAACAAGGTCCCCGACCGCAACTACGTGAAGTTCCTCGAGCTCATCGGGGTCCACCTCTTCCCGCCGTCGGCCGCGGAGACGCTCGTCACCTTCTGGCTCACCTCGCCGCAGGACCGGCCGGTCGTCGTCCCGCGCGGCACGAGGGTGTCGACCCAGCGCGTCTCCAAGGAGGAGCCCGTCGTCTTCGAGACGACCGAGGCCCTCACCGTCGTGTCGAGCTCGCTCGCGAGCGTCGTCTCGGTCCTCGCCGGCGACCGCAGCGTCGACCACAGCGAGCGCCTCGGGCGCGAGGAGTTCCCGTGCTTCGGCGCGGTGCCCATGCCCGGCGAGGCACTGCTGCTCGGCTTGCGCGAGGCCGTGCCCTCGAACGCGGTCGCGCTGCGCTTCCAGTGCCGGATCGAAGGCGTCGGCGTCGACCCGAACAACCCGCCGCTCGCCTGGGAGGCCTACGACGGCGCGAGCTGGGTCCCCTGCGAGGTCGAGCGCGACGAGACCGGCGGCCTCAACAAGGCCGGCGACGTCGTGCTGCACGTGCCGACCGGGCACGAGGCGGCGGTGCTCGACGGGCGGCGCGCCGCATGGCTGCGCTGCCGGGTGACCGAGCCCGAGCCGGGGCAGGCCTTCTACTCCTCCTCGCCGAGCATCGCCAACCTCTCGGCCTTCGTCGTCGGTGGCACGACGCGGGCGGTGCACGCCTCGGTCGTCGACGGGGAGATCATCGGCGTCTCCGAGGGCGTCGCCGGCCAGCGCTTCCACCTCCGCCAGGCGCCCGTCGTGTCCTCGCCCACGCCGCACGTCCTCGAGGTCGCCGGCGGCGAGGGCTGGGAGGAGTGGCGCGAGGTCGACACGTTCGCGGCGAGCGGGCCCGAGGACCGGCACTTCATGCTCGACCGCGTCACCGGCGAGGTCGTGCTCGGCCCGGCGGTGCGCCTCGAGGACGGGACGGTGCGCAACTACGGTGCCGTGCCGCCGAAGGGAGCACCGCTGCGGCTGCGCCAGTACCGTTCGGGCGGAGGCCAGCGGGGCAACGTGGCGCGCGGCGCCCTCGTCTCGATGAAGACGCCGGTCCCCTTCGTCGCACGCGTCGAGAACCGCGTCCCCGCGGCGGGCGGCGTGGACGGCGAGGACATCGAGAACGCGAAGGTGCGCGGCCCGATCAGCCTGCGGACGCTCGGCCGCGCGGTGACCGTCGAGGACTTCGAGATCCTCGCCCGGCAGGCGGCGGCGGGGATCGCCCGGGTGCGCGCCGTGCCGGCCGGCGGGGAGGGGACCGAGGAGGGCGTGCGCGTCCTCATCGTGCCCGCGGTCGCCGACGACGAGGACGGCAGGATCCCCTTCGAGCGCCTCGCGCCCTCCGAGGAGGTGCTCCGGCGCGTCGCGTCCGAGCTCGACACCAAGCGTACGATCGGGGCGCGCGTCGTCGTCGAGCCCCCCTTCTACCAGGGGATCACGGTGGTGGCGCAGCTGCGGGCGCGGCACTTCGCCGACCCGAGCCGGGTGCGCGACGACGCCACCGCCGCCCTCTACCGCTACCTGCACCCGATCCACGGCGGGGCGGACGGCGACGGGTGGGGCTTCGGCAGGCCGGTGCACGCCGGCGAGGTCTACGCCGTGCTCCAGCGCGTCGGCGGCGTCGAGCTCGTGGAGGCGGTCCAGCTCTACCCGGCTGATCCGGTGACCGGCGAGCGCGGGCCGGTCGCGCAGCGCCTCGACATCCCGTCGAACGCGCTGCTCTTCTCCTACGGCCACGAGGTGCGGGTGGTCGGGCCATGAGGGGCACGGTCGAGGGCCTCGCCAGCCCCTACACGTTCGGCGAGCTGCTCCCGTCCATCTACCAGGAGGACGGCTTCGCCCTCCGGTTCGTCTCAGCCTTCGACGACCTCGTCGCGCCGATCATCTCCGTGCTCGACAACATCGACGCCTACTTCGACCCGACGCTCGCGCCCGGCGACTTCGTCGCCTACCTCGCGAGCTGGGTCGGCGTGGAGCTCGACGAGACCTGGTCCGCGCGCTCTCGCGCCGAGCTCGTCGCGCAGGCCGTCGAGCTCTTCCGGGTGCGCGGCACCGTCGAGGGGCTGCGCCGCCACGTCGCCATCTACACCGGCGTCGAACCGGAGATCGAGGAGAGCGGCGGGTGCACCTGGTCGAGCGAGGCCGGCGCCGACCTGCCGGGCTCCGCACCTGCCCGGCTCGTCGTGCGCGTCCGGGTCGACGACCCGGCGACGGTGGACGTCCGCCGCCTCGACCGCCTCGTCGAGACCTCGAAGCCCGCCCACGTGCCCCACCGCGTCGAGGTGCTCGGGCCGTGATCGTGTGCAAGGCCTGCGGCCAGCACAACGAGGAGGCGGAGGAGTTCTGCGCCCGCTGCGGCCGCTACCTGCCGTGGTCCGGCGAGCGCGTCGAGCTCGTCACGCCAGCCGAGCCGGAGCCCGTCGCCGAGCCCGAGCCGGAGCCGCCACGACCGGGTCTCCTCGCCCGGGTGCTCGCGCGCCTCGGGCGTCGCCCGAGACCTTCGCCGGGCGCTGCGCTGGCGCCGGCGCGCGACCCGGACACCGTCGTGGTGCCGGCAGTGCGCCCACCGGCCGACCCGCACGCCACCGAGGCCGAGACGGCGCCGACCGAGCCGGCCGCGCCCGAGGAGCCGGACGGCGGTGGGGTCATCATCCCGCTCAGTTCGCCGTCCTCTGGTCCAGCGCCGGAGGCCGCCGCCTCCGGGCCGACGGCGCTCCTCACCGGCTCGCCAGCGATCGAGCAGGGGGCGGTCGAGCCGGCGCGCCCCGGCGACCACCCGTCGCTCGGCCCGTCTCGCGCCCGCGCCGTCGTGCTGCGCAAGCCCACCGAGGCCCAGCGCGCCGAGCGGCGGCGACAGTCGGCGACCGTCCTCGCACCGATCGTCCAGGAGCTCCCGACCGGTCCCCAGCCCGGGGACGTCTTCTGCCGGCGCTGCGGCCAGTTCAACGCGCCGACGCGCGTCTTCTGCCGGCGCTGCGGCACCGAGCTCGACCTGTCGGAGCTCGACGTGGAGCAGTCCTACGTCCCGCTCAGCTGGTGGCGCCGCCACCTGCGCCGAGACGTGCGCGTCGTCGGCGTGGGCGAGCGGCCCGGGCGGTGGGGGAAGGCGAGCTCGGGGGGCGGGGCCTCAGGGATGCTGATGCGCGTCATGGCGCGCGCCGGTGCGGTGTTCATCGGCGCGGCGATCGTCCTCAGCTTCCTCGGGCCGGTCGCGCAGCCGCTGCGCAGCTGGTACCTGCGCACGTACCGGTCGATCCTGCACCGGGTGAACGTCACCTACACCCAGCAGTTCGCGGTCGGCGCCAACGCCACCTCCTCGGCGCCGAACCACCCCCCCGGCCTCGCCATCGACGACGCCACGAACACCTACTGGCAGTCCAAGCCGACGAGGCGCGACGGCGCGGGCCAGTCGCTTACCGTCGTCTTCTCACAGCCGACGACGCTCGACCGCATCGGTGTCCTCTCGGGAGCCGGGCCGAGCGAGCAGGCGTTCCTCTCCGAGGCGCGCCCGAAGCGGATCGAGCTCATCTTCCCCCGAAAGCCCCCCATCTTCGAGACGCTCCAGGACACCCCGAGCTTCCAGCGCCTCGCCCTCCACGTCGTCGGCATCAGTGCGATGACGGTGAAGATCCTCTCCGTCTACCCCTCGGCGACGGGCCACGCGGTCGCGATCACCGAGCTCGAGTTCTTCCAGCGGACGTGACGCGATGCACGTGGACCAGCGCGCGCGAGCAGGCCGCGCCGTGCCAGGCGGAGCGGCGATCCCAGCCCGCGCGCGCGCCGGGCGCCTCCGGGCCGTGCTCGCCGGAGTGGCGATGACCGCCCTCGCAGGGGGGCTCGTGCCCGCCGGTTCCGCCGGCGCTACCACCTCGGGCGGCCTCGGCTCGCTCGACCTCAGCTTCGGCAACCTGCCGACAGGCCAGAGCGCGCACACCGGCGTCGCCTCGCTCTCCCAGGCTGGCAACCTCGCGGCGGTGGCCTACGACGCCGCCGACGGCGACGTCGTCGCCGCGGGCCAGGACACCGCAGTCACCCCGCATCAGCTCGCGATCGGGCGGTTCAGCCTGGACGGGAGCCCCGACGGCTCCTTCTCCTCGAGCCCGTCGGCAGGCCTCGCCCTCGCCGGCCTGGGCTCGAGCGGCAGCGGGTCGGCAGCCGAGACCGTCGCCGTCTACCCGAGCGGCGCCAACGGCTACGCCGGCGACGTCGTCGCGGCCGGCTGGCAGGAGCCGCAGAGCGTCGAGCAGCCCGCCCTCGTGCGCTACGTGCCGGCCAGCCAGTCCTTCGACTCGAGCTTCGACAGCGCCGTGGCCAACGAGCTCTCGCAGGTCGGGCTGACGGGCGGGTCGTTCCAGGCGGTGGCGATCGAGCCGCCGACGGCGCCGGGTGTCGCCGGCGACGTCGTGGCGGCGGGGACCGTCTCCACCGCCGGCGCGCCCCTCGGCGAGGTCGGGGTGTTCGTCTTCGACGCCTCGGGCGGCCTCGTTGCCTCCTACCTCCACCAGGTCGGGAACGCGAACTACCCCGACACCGTTGGGGGCGTGGCCGTCGACCCGACCTCGGGCGCCGTCTTCGTCACGGGCGGCGACCGGGCGAGCGACTGCGGAAGCACGAAGCAGGAGGCCTTCGTCCTCGAGCTCGCGCCCTCGACCTTTCAGCCGCCCTCGTCGGGCTTCGGTGCTGGTGGGCTCGTCCAGCTCGACGACTGCTCGTCGTCGTCGGGCGGCCTCGTCGCGAACGCCGTCGCGGTGAACAGCGCCGCCTCGGACGTCCCCTACCTCGTCGCTGCTGGCACCGACGAGACCGCGCCGACCTCGGCCGTGCTGATCGGGCTCACGGCGAGCGGCTCGCCCGCGTCGAGCTTCGGCTTCCCCGCCTCCGGCTACCTCTCCCAGTCAGCGCTCTCGCGCGGCCTCGCCGTCGCCTACGTCGAGCAGTCGCCGACCGACTCAACCCCCGCCGGGGTCGTCCTCGGCGGGCCGTCGCAGTCCGGCTCGCCCCAGTACGCGAGCGTCGCCCTCTACGGCGCCGGGACGCCGACAGCGCTCGACGAGGGCTTCGGCAGCTCGGGGGTTTCCTCGGTCGTCGTGTGCACGTCTGGCGGGGCGACCTGCGGCTCCGGCCTCGCCGTCCAGCCCGACGGGAACGTGCTGGTCGCGGGCGACGTCGAGGGGACCCCGCCGGCGACCCAGGACAGCCTGTCGGTGGCGCGCCTCGTGGACCGCGCCGTCACGGTCATTGGTCCGGGGACGGTCGCGGTCACCGGCGCGGGCCAGAGCGCCACCTTCCAGGTGAGCCTCGTCTCAGCGACGCTCGGCCAGGCGAGCGTGTCCGTGCAGTACGCGACGGCGGACGGGAGCGCGCGGGCCGGGACGAACTACACGAGCGCGAGCGGGACGATCACCTTTCCGTGCTCCTCGAGCGAGCCCGCCGGGGTGACCTGCTCGGGCGACACGGCCTCGGTCGTCGTCCCCCTGCTCTTCCCGGCCGGAGCGTCGGGGGACCTCGCCTTCTCGCTCGACCTGAGCAACCCGCAGAACGCAGGTCTGATCAGCACCTCCGCGAGCGCGACGATCGCCTACCCGGCGGCCTCGCCCCCGTCGAGCGGGTCCGGCGGCTCCTCGAGCACCCCGACGACGACGACGACGTCACCCCCGTCGTCGCCCGTCGCCGGGCGCGGCTACTGGGTCGTCACCGCGAACGGCCGGGTCTTCGCCTTCGGGGACGCGAGGAACTACGGCTCGGTGAGCCCCCGCAGGCTCGGCGGCAGGGTCGCGGCGATCGCCCCCGCGGCCGCGGGCGAGGGCTACTGGATCGTGTCGACGAGTGGGCGCGTGTTCGCCTTCGGGACGGCTCGCAGCTACGGCTCGGTCCCCCGCAGGCGACTGCGCGGCAGGATCGTGGCGATCGCCGTCGCGCCGCGGGGCACCGGCTACCTGCTCGTCTCGAGCACCGGCGCGGTCTACGGCTTCGGACGCATTCGCAGCCACGGCTCGGTGCCGCGGCGCCGCCTCGACGGCCCGATCGTGGCCGTCGCCACGACGTCGAACGGCGGTGGCTACTGGCTCGCCTCGACGAGGGGGCGCGTCTACGCCTTCGGGAACGCCCGGAGCCGCGGCTCGGTCCGTCCGAAGCTGCTGAAGGGCTCGGTGAGCGGGCTCGCCCGCACGGCCTCGAACGGCGGCTACTGGATCGTGTCGACGACGGGCCAGGTGTTCGCGTTCGGCAACGCCCACCGCTACGGCTCCGTCCCCCGCAAGCGCCTGCGCGGCCGGGCGAGCTCGATCGTCCCGACGCCGAACGGCCGCGGCTACTGGGTCGTGACGTCAGCCGGCCGGATCTACCCCTTCGGCGACGCCCGCTCCTACGGCTCGCCTTCGACCCGGTTCGCGGTTGCCGGGATGGCGTCGACATGAGGCCGCGTCCTCGCACCCGCCGTCCGCCGGGGGGTTTCGCGGGCCACTCGCCTCGACGCCTCGTCCTGCTCGCCGCCGGCGGGGCGGGCCTCTTCGGCGCCTGCGTGCTCGTCGCGCTGGCGCTCGCCGCTCCGCCGGCTGCGGCCTCGTCGACGCTCACCGTCTCGTGCAGCGGCACCTCGGTGACGATCGGCGGCACGTCGCCGGGCACCTCGCCGCCGACGGTGTCCATCGCCTCGTCGACCGAGCAGATCGCGGGTGACACGATCGGCTCGACGCAGTTCACGACGGACTTCGGGTCCTCGACCGGCTGCAGCGCCTCGACGACCTACACCTCCTTCGACGCCTCGGCGGTGAGCGGCAGCGTCCTGTTCGAGACCGACGGCTCGGTAGCGGCCACCTTCACTGGCAACGACTCGGGTGCGACGGCGAACTCGAGCCTGACCCTGACCGGCCCAGGCGCGGTGACGCTCACCGGGATCGGTGCGGGCAGCTTCGGCACGTCGAGCTTCTCCCAGGTCAAGGGCACGATCACCGGGGGCGCCTCGGACCCGGTCACCTTCGACGTCGCCTCCTCCTTCGACGCCGTGACGGGGGTCTTCACGGTCTCCTCCTCGTCCCAGACGCTGTCGGGCTTCACGTC
>Ga0070737_10000262_pt1 | contig 127170 bp, 101 predicted proteins | sample Coa_R1_10_FD_66438 | JGI IMG/M metagenome (GOLD analysis project Ga0070737, IMG submission 66438) | Surface soil microbial communities from Centralia Pennsylvania, which are recovering from an underground coalmine fire - Coalmine... | ecosystem: Environmental > Terrestrial > Soil >...
GGGGTCGGTTCTCACGGTGGCCGGCGGTGCTCTTTTCGGTCCTATTTGGGGAACTCTGTGGAACCTGACGGGCGCCACCTTGGGAGCCACGCTCGCCTTCGTGGCCGCGCGCTACGTCGCGTCCGACTGGGTCTCGGGGCGTATCGGCGAGCGGCTGGCTCGGCTGATAAGAGGGGTGGAGGAGGAAGGATGGCGTTTTGTTGCCTTCGTCCGGCTGGTTCCGCTGTTTCCATTCAATCTGGTGAATTACGCTTTCGGTCTGACGCGAATCCGTCTCGTGGAATACGTGATCGCCTCGTTCGTGTGCATGGCGCCGGGAGCGGTAGCCTACACCTACCTGGGCTACGCCGGCCGGCAGGCCGCCGCGGGCAGCGCGGGCGTAATCCGCAACGGTCTTGTAGCGCTCGGTCTGCTGGCAACCGTCGCCTTCCTGCCGCGCCTCGTTCGTCGATTCAAAGGCCCACGTTTCATCGACGCCGCAGAACTCAAACGGCGCCTGGAACACGATGACAAAGTCGCGCTGATAGACGTGCGCAGCGCCGAAGAATTTCGAGGGCCGCTCGGACACATTGCGAGCGCGATTAACATACCGATCGATGAGCTGCCCGGAAGACTCGCGGAACTGAAAGAGAAGCAGGAACCGATCATAACCATCTGACGAACCCAGAAGCGCTCGGCGAGCGCTGCCAGCATGCTTTCAGAAGCCGGATTCGTGCAGATTTCGGTTCTCCGAGGCGGCATGGAAAAGTGGAACCGTGCAGGCTTCCCGGTGGAGAGGGGTTGAAACGATCGTCATGCCTGTCCGCGCGCAGGCGAGCGTTTTTCCTTCGCAGCGAAGGCATCCGACCCGATAGCGGTCGCGATCAGCGTGCTGCGCCGACCAGCGCCATCTTTATAACGGAGCCTTTAAGGGCTCACGTTCACGACGTTCAAGGCATCCAGATAACCATTTAATCGATCCGATCAGCATGCCGCCCGACGATTTCTGTAGCGCTCGATCAGCCGATTGGTCGAGCTGTCGTGCCTGAGCGGCGCGCCGCCCTCGAGTTCCGGAATGATCTTTTGTGCCAGCACCTTGCCGAGCTCGACACCCCATTGATCGAACGAATCTATGTTCCAGATGACGCCCTGCGTGAAGACGCTGTGCTCGTAGAGCGCGACCAGCTTGCCGAGCGTTTCAGGCGTTAGTTGATCGGCGAGGATGACCGTCGATGGGCGATTGCCCTCGCATACCCGATGCGGCGCGAGCCAGTCCGGCGTCCCCTCCGCCTTCACCTGTTCGAGCGTCTTGCCGAAGGCAAGCGCCTCGGCCTGCGCGAAAACGTTGGCAATCAGCAGATCGTGATGCCGTCCGAGCGGATTCAGCGTGCGGCAAAAGGCGATGAAGTCGCACGGGATGAGTTTCGTGCCCTGGTGAATCAACTGATAGAAGGAATGCTGGCCGTTGGTGCCCGGCTCGCCCCAGAAAATCGGCCCGGTCTGATAATCAACATGCCGGCCGTCGAGCGTGACGTGTTTGCCGTTCGATTCCATCGTGAGCTGCTGCAAGTAGGCCGGAAAGCGCTTCAGGTATTGCTCGTACGGAAAGACGCCGACAGTCTGCGCGCCGAAGAAATCGTTGTACCAGACCGAGAGCAGCCCCATGATCACGGGCAGATTGCGCTCCGGCGGCGCGGTCCGGAAATGCTCGTCGATCGCATGGAACCCTGACAGCATCGCGCGGAAATTCTCCGGCCCGATCGCGACCATCGTCGAAAGCCCGATCGCCGAGTCCATCGAGTAGCGGCCGCCGACCCAATCCCAGAAGCCGAACATGTTGCGCGTATCGATCCCGAACTTCGCGACTTCGGCGGCGTTCGTCGAAACCGCTACGAAATGCTTCGCGATCGCATTCTCGTCGCGCAATCCGGCGAGGCTCCACTCGCGCGCGGTGCGCGCGTTGGTCATCGTCTCGAGCGTGGTGAAGGTCTTCGATGAAATGATGAACAGCGTCTCGGCTGGATCGAGGTCGCGGGTCGCTTCGGCGAAGTCCGTGCCGTCGACGTTCGAGACGAAGCGTACGGTCAGATTTCGATCCGAGTAGTAACGCAGCGCCTCGTAAGCCATCACCGGGCCGAGGTCAGAGCCGCCGATGCCGATGTTGATCACGTTGCGGATGCGCCGGCCGGTGTGACCTTGCCACGAGCCGTCGCGGATGCGCCGCGAAAAGTCCGCCATTCGATCCAGCACCTCGTGCACGGCCGGGACCACATCCTCTCCGTCGACCTTTATCGATTCGCCGCGCGGCGCGCGCAGCGCAATGTGCAAAACGGCGCGCTTTTCGGTCAAATTGATTTTCTCGCCCGCGAACATCGCGTCGATTCGCGCGCGCAATCCGCACTCGTCGGCGAGGGCGAACAAGAGCCGCATCGTCTCGTCGGTCACACGATGTTTCGAGTAGTCGAGGTAGAGGCCCGCGGCTTCAACGGCGAAATACTCGCCGCGTCCCGGATCGTCGCGGAACATCTCGCGCAGATGCAGGTTCCGGATCTTCTCGTAGTGCTCCTGTAGCAACTTCCACGCAGGCCGCTGCGTCAGTCCCGCCGTTTGCTCAGCCATGCGACGCTCCCTTCTAATCAGCTTGCCTTCTTGAGCGCGTTGCTCTTTTCGTTGATGCATGCCAGCAGATCGTCCCACGATTTACTGAACGATGCTGCGCCTTCACGCTGCAACTGCTCGGCGAGCGCATCGATGTCGATACCGGCCTTCTTGAACTCCGCAAGCACGCGCTCGGCATCGCCTCCGTCAACCGGCAACGGCGAATCAATCTCGCCATGGTCCGCGAACGCGGTCAGTGTTTTCTCCGGCATCGTGTTGATCGTATGCGGCGCAACCAGGGACTTCACGTAGAGTACGTCGGACGCCTTCGGGTCCTTGGTTCCCGTGCTGGCCCACAGCAGACGCTGCGAGCGCGCACCGAAGTTGACCAGCCGCAGCCATCGATCGGAGTTGAGCGTCTCGCGATAAGCTTTGTAGGTCCGCTTCGCGATCGCTATTCCCAGCTTGTCGCGCAGCTCCGGCGGCGCCGTGGAGGCGACCGCAACGTCCCATCGGCTGATGAACACTGAGGCGACCGACGGAACGAACGGATTCAGCCCGGCTGCGATGCGCCGTTCGATCCCACGCATGTAGGCATCGGCCGCCGCTAAATATTGCTCACGTGAGAAGAGCAGCGTCACGTTGATCGGCACGCCGGCGAAGATCGATTCCTCGATTGCCGACAAACCCTCCCGGGTGCCGGGAATCTTGATGAACAGGTTCGGCCGCGCGCCGAGCGCATGCAGATTTTTCGCCGCCGCAACCGTTTTGGCGCTCTCATAGGCAAGCTTGGGAGAGACTTCGAGCGAAACGAACCCGTCGACGCCGTTTGTCCGCTTATGAATCGGCAGGAACAGGTCCGCCGCGGCAGTCAGGTCGGCAAGCGCGAGATCGAAGAACAGGTCCTCGTCCCGGCGGCCGGCGCGAAGCCCGGCGCGAATCGCATCGTCATATTCCGGGCCGTTCCGGATGGCCTGGTCGAAAATCGTCGGATTCGAGGTCAGCCCGGTAATCGCAAACTCGTCGATGTAGCGCTGGAGCCCGCCGCTGGTCAGCAGCGCGCGCGTGATGTTGTCGAGCCAAAGACTCTGACCGGCGTCGTGCAGCTTTTGGGGTGCCTTCATGGTTTGCTCCTGAAATTCGAGTGGAACGCAGCCCTCACGATTTCTTCTCGAGATGACCGCCGAATTCGTAGCGCATCGCGGAGAGCAGCTTGTCGGCGAAATCGGCCTGGCCGCGCGAGCTGAACCGCTCATAAAGCGCGGCAGTCAGAACGTGCGCCGGCACGCCTTCGTCGATCGCCGCATCGATAGTCCAGCGGCCCTCACCTGAATCCGAAACCCGGCCGCCGAATTTCTTTAACTCCGGATCGGCCAGCAATGCGTCGGCAGTGAGATCGAGCAACCACGATGCGATCACGCTGCCGCGCCGCCAGACTTCGGCGATATCGGTCAGGTTGAAATCGTACTGATAAAGCTCCGGATCGCGGAGCGGCGTAGTCTCTGCATCCTCGCTCTGCGTTTGTTTCCCGACATTGGCGTGGCGCAGGATGTTGAAGCCTTCGGCGTACGCGGCCATGATGCCGTACTCGATGCCGTTGTGAACCATCTTCACGAAATGGCCTGCGCCGTTGGGTCCGCAATGGAGATAGCCATGCTCGGCGGTGCCGATGGGAGCCTTGTCGCGCCCGGGCGTGCGCGGCGCTGATTCGATCGGCGGAGCGAGCGTGGCGAAGAGCGGATCGAGATGCTTCACGACCCCGGTCTCGCCGCCAATCATCTGGCAGAAACCGCGCTCCAGACCCCAGACACCGCCGCTGGTGCCCGAATCAATATAATGAATGCCCTTCGTGCGCAGCGCTTTGGCACGGCGAATGTCGTCGATGTAGTGGGAATTGCCGCCGTCGACGATGATGTCGCCGCGCTCGAAGCGTTTCGCAAGCTCATCGAGGGTCGATTCGACCACGGCGGCCGGCACCATCATCCATGCCGCCCGCGGCTTCTCGAGCCTGGCCGCGAAGTCATCGAGCGATGAAGCGCCGGTCGCGCCTTCGTCGGCGAGCTGTTTGACCGCGGCGGGGTTGAGGTCGAAGACGACGCATTGATGGCCGCCGCGCATCAGCCGCCGCACCATGTTCGCGCCCATCCTGCCGAGACCGACCATGCCCATCTGCATTGGCTACGCTCCTTCGGTTGCGAGCTGAGTTAGTAATTCACGAGTGGGGAGAGCGCCGCTCTCCGAACCCATTCTACCGCGCCGTCACTGCCCGGCCATACTCCGCGGGGCGTCCTGCTGCGCGGTTCCATCTGAATGCGCGCTCGTAAAAGATAATAAAAAATCATGACGCGCGCCGTTCGATACTTTTTCGCGATTGTGATCCTGATGCCAGCATCGCTTGCGCGGGCGCAAAGCCCCAACGGCGGCGGGACGGTCACCGTGCCGCTCACGATCGATTACCAGACGCTCAGCGCCGCGATGAAGCAGCAGGTCTTCACCTCCGGCGGACGCGCGATCCTGTGGCAGGGCATCGGCGACTGTAACTACCTGACCGCCGAAAACCCGGTGCTCTCGCATCGCAACCAGACAGTGCAGCTCGAAACTGACGGGCATTTAAGCATCGGCGTCAAGTTCGGCGCGACCTGCGTTAATCCGATCGTTTGGAACGGAATCATCCAGGCGGAGACCGCACCGTACGTCGCGGGCACGATGCTCAAGCTCAGGATTACCGATCTCAACCTACTCAACGCGCATCATCGCAAGACGCTCATCGCCGGCAAGGGTTTCGATCTCGTCAAGCGCTACTTCATCCCGCGCCTCGAAACCTTCGAGTTCAACTTGAACCCAATTACCGATCAGTTGAAGCAGCTCGCGATGGCGGCGAGTCCGCCCGATGTCGCCCAGCGCGTAAACGCCGCGCTCGCGACGCTGCGCGTGATGCCGCAGATTGCGGCGCTCGATGACGGGATTCGCGCGACCATCCAGCTCACGCTCCCGGCGATGCCGACCGCGGCGCCGACGCCGGCGCAGCCGGTGCAGTTGACCGGCGCCGAGGTCACCGCATTCGAAACCCAGCTCGATCAATGGGACGCCTTTCTGGTCTTCGCGATCAAACAACTCGGCGGCCTGAGTCCCGATCCGCAGTTCCGCGACGATCTGCTTGGTCTCCTGCTAGACAGTCGCGCGCGGCTGGTCGCCGCGCTGCAGAACCCGCAGAGCGGCGGACCCGATCCGGTGCGGCTCCTGTTTCTGGAGATCTGGCGGCGGCTCGGTGACATCGTACGCGCGGCGGCGAGGCGCGGCACGCTCGGCGATCGATCGCTGCAATTTCTCGAGTTCGTCTCGGCGGGCGACGCTTTGTTCGCATTCGATCAGGCGGCGCCTGCACTCGGTATGAGGATCTCGGCTGACGACCTGCGACGGCTCGCGCATATTATGGCGCCGCAATCGACCGTCGATCCGCTGGCCTTCAGCTTTGCCGAGGATCCTGAGCTGCAAAAGATGTTCAACGTTCAGCAGCCAATCGAATCGGAAGGACCACTGGAGACCGAACCGATCGAAGCGCCCTCTCCCGCGCCGACCTCCACAGCGAGCTTGGCGCCCTCGATGACGCCCCAAGCTTCGCCCTCGGCAACTCCGATCCCGTCGGCGACATCGACACCCGCCGAATCTCCAAGTCCTGCGCCTTCGGAATCGCCGAGCGCGACCATCGCCCCGGCCGCATCGCCGAGCGCAACGGAAACGCGCGCCGCGCCGTCGCTGTCCGGAACGCCGACTGCGACGCCATCGTCGGCGAGCGTTTTCGATCTGGACGCGCTGCGATTGCTCGTAAGTCCGTCATCGGCATGGGCCGCTGAAGACCGCCCGACAGCGACAACCGGAATTATGCCGAAGCTGCAGGCGCTCGGTAAGAAACTCCGGCGCGCCGTGGTCAGCAGCGACAACGCGGATCAATACCACGCCGACATGGAACGGCTTCTCGACCTCAGCGCGGCGAACGAGTACGCGAGCTGGCGCGGCGATCCAAGTGACCGCGCGACCTACCTGAAGCTGGCCAAAGCGGTCGCATGGCAGGAGAGCTGCTGGCGGCAGTTCGTGGTGCATCGCAACCGGATTGTCTTTTTGGAATCGTCATCGCACGACGTCGGCCTGATGCAGGTGAATCGGCTGGTATGGCGCGGCTTCTACAGCATCCCGCGGCTTGAGTGGGACATCCTGTACAATTCGAGCGCCGGGATGCAGATTCTCGCGCGGTTGATGGATGACATCGAGAAAAAGCGCGGCGCGAGCGGCAGTCCGGGCGACCTCGCGCGTTCAGTCTATGCCGCGTACAACGGCGGGCCGAGCGCATATCGGCGATGGCGCAGTCACGAACCGCCGATGCAGCGCGCGATCGATCGCTCGTTCTGGGAAAAGTACCAGGCGGTGACCAACGGCCAGCCGATCGACATCCTGACCTGCGCCGCGCAATGGGACAAGTCGCCGGGACATTGAGGCATCGCTCGAACTGAATGCTCTTCTGTCATCCCGAGCAACCCACGCATCGCACAGGGGTCGCGAGAGATCGCCGCGAAGCGATTTGCCTGATGCCGATTCGGCAGCATCGCTGTGCGGCTGTTGCTCAGGATGAAGTCACGCGGAGGGGATTCGCGACCCACAGATCGTTCATCCACAGATATTCGATATGGGCGGTAATCGGCGCTGATGCTTTCGTGCCTCAATCGAAAACGCATCAAAAAAGAAAATTTCGCTTTGACAGTTGATCGCCAAAATCAGCATCGCAGTAAGGCCATTTGAACTCAGCTCCGATGTGAAGACGGCAATTATGCGCGAGCGCGGCGGCCTAAGGCGTTGCGCGAATTGCCAGCGCTGACACCTCGGACAAGAATTCGAGAGTTAACCGTGTTTTAACGCCAAAAAGCCTTTTCTGCAGAACGCCTGTAACCGTCGCGGTTCATTCCTTGTCGCCAATCTCGCGCACAAGGAGGAATCGCAATGAAACGTCTGCGACGCAAAAAATGGGTAGCCGCGCTGGCGCTCGGCGCAATGCTGAGCAGCCAATTGGGCGCGCCGTTGGCCTACGCAGGAGGCAGGTCAAATGACGCCGAAACGAAGACCCCGATTAAACACGTGCTCCTGATAATCGGGGAAAACCGCACCTTCGATCATGTCTTCGGCGCATTCCAACCCAACAAAGGGCAAACGGTTTGGAACCTGCTCTCCGAGGGCATCATCAACGCCGACGGCACGCCGGGTCCTAACTTCGGGGCGGCTCAGCAATGGCAGGCTTCGGATACAGTCACCTACTCGATCCATCCGACGAAAACCGCGCCGTTCAGCACCTTGCCGCCGGTCAACACGGACGGTGCTCCGACCAACCCTTACCTGCCGTCGATCAGCGTGGCGGAGTCGGTCGAGCCTGCGTTGCCCATCAGCGCCTACGGCCTCTTGACGATTGGCGGAACCGGCCTGCCCACCCATGTGATAGACACGCGCTTTCCCTCGAATCTGGCCAATGGTCCGTTCGATATCACCGCTTCGATTTCGTACGATGATTACGCCGGCAGCCCGGTGCATCGCTTCTTCCAGATGTGGCAGCAGGCAGATTGCGATGTAACCAAAGCCACTCCGCGAAATCCGAGCGGCTGTCAGAACGACCTTTTCCCATGGGTTGAAATCTCGGTCGGCGCAGGCGCCAACGGCAATCCGCAACCTGCCGGCTTCAATGACGAGAGCACCCACGAAGGCGCGCTCTCGATGGGCTTCTACGACAACGCGGAGGGCGACGTGAGTTATTTCACCGAGCTCGCCCATCAGTATGCGCTTTCCGACAACTACCATCAGGCGATCATGGGCGGCACCGGGGCGAATCATCTCGCCGTCGGCTACGGCACGACGATTTTCTACGCCGCTTCCGATGGCAGCCCCGCCACGCCGCCGTTGAACCAGATCGAAAATCCCAACCCGCAATCGGGAACCAATAACTGGTACACACAGGACGGCTACGGCGGCGGTTCGTACGTCAACTGCGCCGACTCGAGCCAACCCGGTGTCGCGCCCATACGCAGCTACCTGAATTCGCTGCCCTATCGGCCGTTCAACGGCGGCGATTGCCAGGCGAACGCTTACTACCTCGTGAACAATTACAATCCCGGTTATCTCGGCGATGGCACCCCAGCGCCGCTCGGACCGACCCAGTTCACGATTCCGCCCAGCCAACAACCCAATCTCGGCCTGCTGCTGACCAAGCACAAGGTCTCGTGGAAGTACTACGGCGAGGGTTGGGACAACGGCAAGGAGGATGGCGAGACCTACGGCGGCGACGGCGGCTATTGCAATATCTGCAACCCGTTCCTTTACTCGACACAGATCATGACCAACCCTGCGCTGCGTCAAAACCTGCAGGGCATCCAACAGCTCTACGCGGACATCCAGAACGATGCGCTGCCGGCGGTGTCGATCGTGAAGCCCGACGGCTTCCTGGACGGCCATCCGGCCTCATCGAAGTTCGAGCTGTTCGAGCAGTTCTGCCACAAGATCATCGACATGGTGCAGGCGAATCGCTCGCTCTGGCAGGACACCGCGATCATGATCACCGTCGACGAGGGCGGCGGCTACTATGATTCCGGCTATATTCAGCCGCTCGATTTCTTCGGCGACGGCACGCGTATTCCCCTGCTCGTGGTATCGCCCCATTCGGAGGGTGTCGGCGTGGTGCACGACTACTACGATCACGTTTCGTTCGCCAAGTTCGTCGAGAGGAACTGGAAGCTCGGCGAGACCATTTCGAGTTACAGCCGCGACAACCTGCCGAATCCCGTCGCCTCACGCACCAACCCCTACGTGCCCGAAAACAGCCCGGCGATCGGTGATCTGATGGAGATGTTCAGATTCGACAAGGAACGGCGCTGAGCGGTCACGATTGCGCGGAATGACGATCATCCGGGCCGCTATACAGCCCGGATGATCGTCTCGTCTATCCTGCCGTCGCCAGCGATTCTCTTACGGTATGACGGCGGCGTTCGCCGCACCGTGCACAAAATTCATGTCGCTCGTCGGCGTGAAGGTTTGATGCGCCGGATCATAAAGTTCGGCGGTGTTTTCCGAACTGCTGAAAGTGAACCCCCCTGCGATCAGCACCTGCCCGTCGAGCGCGGTGCCGGAGCCCTTGATGAGCGTCGCGGTGCTGTCATCCCGTATGTCGTTCATCGTGGGAAGTGCAGTGAACTTTCCAGTTGCCGGATCGTAAAGATCCGCCGTGTCGAGTGGATTAAAGGCGCCAGAATAAGTGGTCTCACCGCCCGCCACGAGCACAGTGCCATCGTTCAAGAGGGTCGCACTGTGGTCCACCCGGGGATCGCTCATATTGTTATTGGTAAAGGTGAATCTGTCAGTTGCCGGATTATAGATTTCCGCAGTGTCGTACGCGTTGCCGTTGTTGTCGATTCCGCCCGTGATCAGTACGGTGCCGTCGTTCAGCGCGGTGCAAACCGCATACGAACGCCCCTGATTCATTTGATTCGACGTAAGCGTGAACGTGCCGGTGGCGGGGTTGTAAAGTTCGGCGCTCGCAAGCTGCGGCGCAAACTCGCTCGTATCGGTACCGCCCGCGATCAGAACCTGTTCGGCCTTCGGCCCGGCGGTCATCACGGCGGCGCATGGCGCAGCGCGCGGAATGGACATCTTATGCTTGAGCGTTTTCCACGTCCCTTTCTTTAGAATTTCAGCCGTCTTAACCGGAAGTTCCTTGTCGCTGTTGGTGATGCCGCCGATGACCATCAACGAGCCGTCATTCAACGCCACCGCCGCGAAGTCTTCGAGATTGATCCGGAGAGCCGGCCCAAGCTTGAACTTGCCGGTGGCCGGATCGTAGAACTCGGTCGTCGAATTCAGGATGTGATCGTCCTTGCGATCGAGCTTCGAGCTTTCGCCGCCGATCTCCAAAAGCCCGGTTTTGTAAGGCAACAATTGCGCCTCATCGTGCGCGACCTTGGTCGGACAGCCGGTCATCCACTGACCCGTGGCGACATGGAAGAACTCGGTCTGACCGGTCTCGCTTTGGTCGCCACCTGGACCCCTGTTTTCGCCGCCCGTGACGAGCACATCGCCCTTACTCGGGATGTTCGGCACGCACGGCGGCACTTTGGCCTTGGAACCAACCGATTGAGCGCCCGCGATTCTGATGGTCAGCGGCGTCGCAACCAGCAGCAGCGCTGCCACACTCCCAATAATGGTCGCTTTCAAGGTAAACCCCCTCCTGTCCTTATCTTGAGATCCTAATATGAGCCGGCCGATGAGGAAAATGATGAAGCGTGCCTTGAGTCATCATGCATTGCCGATTGGCGTTTTCACGTTCGCCGGCTTCGGGTGTTGAATTAAATCCAACCGGAGACCGATGACTGTAATCGTCCGCCATCATCGCCACGCCCGCGTCCATCCTTCGATCGCCGATCGGGTCGCATCACTCGATTGGGAGCGAATCGCCACTGATCTCGATCAACGCGGATGCGCCGTCACGGGGACGATTCTTCTGCCGGACGAGTGCGATGCGATCGCCACGACGTACGAGAATCGCGAGCGGTTCCGCAGCCGCATCGTGATGGCGCGGCATGGCTTCGGAAGCGGCGAATACAAATACTTCGCCTATCCTTTGCCTGAAACGATCGCGGAGTTGCGCAAAACCACATATCCCAGGATCGCCGCAATCGCGAATCGGTGGAACGACTCGCTCGGAATCAAAAATCGCTATCCCGAAGATCACGACACGTTTATCGAGCAATGCCATCGCGCGGGCCAGACTCGTCCGACGCCGCTGCTGTTACGCTATGGCGAGGGCGATTACAACTGCCTGCATCAGGACCTTTATGGAGCGATCGCGTTTCCGCTCCAGGCGGCGATCCTGCTGTCAGCGCCGGGGCGCGACTTCACAGGCGGCGAGTTCGTGATCGTCGAGCAACGGCCTCGGATGCAATCGCGGGCAGAGGTCGTTTCGCTCGCCCAGGGCGAAGCGGTCATCTTTGCGACCCATCATCGGCCCGTCCGCGGCGCTCGCGGTTTTTATCGCGTCAATCTGCGCCACGGCGTCAGCCGGCTTCGATCGGGTCATCGTTTGATGTTGGGCATCATCTTTCACGACGCCCAATGACGACTTGCGTTGAAAAGGAAAAGGGCGTGCCCGTTTTTCGAGCACGCCCTTCTTGAGTTTCGATTCAGATCAACTAGCGCATGATCTCCGAGAGACCGCGGACGCTGGCGTAGCGGTTGGTATCAGTGTAATCCACGCCGTTCAGCGCCTTGCAATCATCATTGGCCTTGACCGCGCCATTGCCGCCCGAGAGCTTCACGCGGCTGATGTGCTGGTTTTGCACGTCGAGCATGATGCCCCAGCCATCGTTGGTCCAACGCATGCCTTCGCCCGGCACCGGGATAAGGCCCTGAGGATCGTAGTCGATCTTCCAGAGCTTGCCCGCCTCGTCATAGAGGTCGGCCCAGATCGACTGATAAACTTCCTTGTCGCAGTAAAGGATGCGCCGGCCGTAGCAGTAGCCCGAACGCTGCGAGGGCACCCGCTTCACGTCGATCGCGTAGGACGGCCGCACCTGCCATTTACCGACCTCGGGCTTGGGGAAGTAGAGCGGCTTTACGAACGCATTGTCATCCACTGTGAGGTTTGAATTGGGCTCCGGCATCTCGAGCACATTGCGATCGCCGAGAAAATCGGCATCGAAACGTGTCGGATTACCGTTGAAGGCGCCGTGACGAGTATCATCGTTACTGAAATCGGAACCCACCGCCGGGCTGCATCGCGCTGCCGTCGAAAGACGCAGTGAACGGCGCAGCGCGGGCACAAAGATGTAGGTATCCTCGGACTTGGTCAGGTCGGAGTAATAGATCGTCAGCACCGCCGTGTAGCGCGCCTGCTCAGGCTGCTCGACCTCGATGATCTCGGTGTAGTAGATGCCAGGCACGTTAGGATCGTCGACGCTGATGCCCGCATCGCCGCGATGGCTGAACAGATGCTGCACAAAGAAGAACTGGTTATGCGTGACGTTGCCGAAACGATCCTCGAAGGTAAACCCGCAAGTGTCGGCGCACAGCACGTACGGCGCGTAGGCGTACCAGTCATCGACCAGCACCTTCCATCCCTTCATGGGTTCCTGCGGATTCGGGAACGGGATGCCGCCGACGTAGCCATCGATGGTATGGCGGCCATCAGGCAGATTCACGATCTTGACCTGGCCCGCATATTTCTCGGTCTGCTGTACATAGGTGGGCGGCAATTCGTAATGCTTGGTCGCCTCGACCGTCATCTTATAGTCGTCCGGAAACTTCCACTTGCTTCCGCCGGCACCCGAGAACAACGCCTGCATCCCATCGGTCATATACTGCCGGTACTGCTGCCAGTTCTGTGGGGTAATCACGGTTCCGGGCGGAATGAAGGTCTCTTCGCCGGAAGCGGCCCATCCTGCCGTGCTGAGCGCGATCAGCAGGATCGCCGGGATTAAAATCTTACTCACTCTCATCACGTTGGCTCCTTAAAATAGATACCAGAGTAATCAATGTTAACCTGATGTGAATATTGAGAGAATTTTGCCACTCTGAGATTGGAAGGAATCAGCCTTCGGTTTAGTCTGTCTTATGTTAGCCGGTCCATGTATCAAACTGGCAAATGCTTGGCAAGTGGGCCCTGCCGAATCCGCGTGCATCAGCCTTGATTACGGGCGACGGCTCACGAATCCTGTTTGAAGTGGAGACATCTGCTCGGATGGCGTCCAAGCCTGCATTCAAAGCTCTGGGCAAAAAGTCCGTGATACGATTCGACCACCCGGACCCGAAGCTTTTGGAGCGCTTCACGTCGCCCTTTCCACCCGCCCAGGAGGCGCTGGTCCGGCTGGAAGCCTTCGAATTCACCAGCCTCTGTCCGATAACCGGACAGCCGGACTGGGGCACGATCGAGATCCAGTACCGGCCCGGCCGATGGTGCGTCGAGTCGAAATCGCTGAAGCTCTACCTGATGGGTTTTCGCCAGCACGGCTCGTTTCACGAGTCGTGCGTCAGCCGGATTTGCGATGATCTAGTTAAGCTTCTCGAGCCGCGCTGGATTGAGGTGATCGGCAGGTTCAACCCCCGCGGCGGAATCCGCATCGAGCCGCGGGTCATCTGGCCGCGGAGCTGAGCAGCCCGCAGCGCATCAGAATTCGGCCATCAGGCGGCCGAAGCCTTCGATCTGATCATTGATTCCATTGTGGCGCAATGCGTGCCAATAAGTCGCCGTGTTGATCGCGATCACGGGCTTGCCGAGCACCGCTTCGGCGGAGGCTGCCAGCCGCATCATGCTGAGGTTCGTGCCAACCTGAATGATCGCCTCAACGTCGGGCCCGTTCACCTCCGCGATGGCGTCGCGGAGTATCGACGGCTGCACGTGCGCAATGTGAACCGGGCTGTCGCAGCGGAGCCCCTTCAAACGGACGACATCGAAACCGCAATCGTTGAAGAATCGCAAAACCTGCTTGTCGCCAACCGGCTGGTACGGCGTAATGACGCCGAGGCGCCGCGCGCCGTAGCACTTGAGCGCCTCCTGCGACGCGTCGGAGCCCATCGAGAGCTTCAACCCCGAGCGGCCTTCGACGCGCTCGCGAAACCGGCGGCTGCCTTCCAACCCGTCCCAGAACGTCTCCGATGACATCCCCATGATTAGATAGTCGGGCTCGCAGGTCATCACGCGGTCGACCGCCGCCATCAGCTCCTTGCGGATGTTCTTCATCAGGAGCTCGAAGTCGTTATCGTTGCGGATCGGGTCGTTCGGAATGTAGATGCGCGCGTAATGGTTGGTCACGCCGCGCGGTCGCAAATCGTCGAAATCGGGCTGGACGATAGTGTTGGTCGATGGCGCGATTACGCCGAACTTCCGCCGCCATCCTAGCGCATCAGCCATCGGGTTTCTCCTGCCGCAGCCGCGCCATCAGTTTCGCTTCGTGAGCTTGAAGACGCGGAGCGCGTTCTCGCGAGTCACCGCGCGCATCGATTCGGGCCTGAGTCCCAACGTTTCGATCTCGATCGCCGCGCGCTCCGGATCGATGACCGGCCAGTCCGTGCCGAACATCACCTTCCCGCGGCCATAGGTGTTCATATAGTGCACCAGCGGCGCGGGCCAGTGCTTCGGCGCATAGGCGTCCGCCCCGATGAAGATGTTCTCGTGCTTCCACGCCATCGAGATCATCTCCTCGGTCCAGGGATAGCCGATATGAATTCCGATCAGCCGCAATTCCGGAAAATCGATCGCGACGTGATCCAGCGTGATCGGCCGCCCGACGCTCGGCAATCGGCGGTCGCGCTGGTAAATGAGGTTCTGGCCAACCTGCATCATGATCGGGATGTCGAGCTCGCAGCACTTCGCATAGTAGGGGTAGTAACGCGCATGGTCGGGCGCCAGTTCGAACCAATGCGGGTAGAGATGAGCGCCGACGAAGCCGTATTCGCGAACGGCCTGCTCGAGCTCGCGCAAGCCCGCCATCCCGCGCGTCGGATCGACGCCGGCCAGTCCGCTGAAGCGATCGGGATGCGCGCGGCAGACCTCGTAAACGCGCCGGTAGGGAATCTCGAACGAGCCCTTGACTCGGAGGTCGCCGGCGCGCACCGCGATGAGCAGCGAACGCTCGATTCCCGCGCGATCCATTTTGGCGAGATAGTTGTCGATTGAAACCCCGCGGCGCATCTGCTCCGGCATCCGCACCTGGGTCATGAAATCGTCGTCGATCCCGGTCTGGCCGAGCCGCACCTCCTGCTCGGTGAAGAGATTGCAGACGATGTCAATCGCGCCGTTCATCGCGCATCATCACGCCCGCGCGATGTACAGGAACCATTGGCCCGCGCCGCCGAAATCCCCTCCCTGCAGGAGTTTCGTCCGCGCGCGAGCCTGTTCGAAGGCGCTCGGCACCATGATTTGGCTGACGTTCTCCGGTTTGAATCCCGCTTCCGCCGCGAGCGCCCTCAGATCGAGATCGTGATAGCGGCCCCAGAACGGTTCGTTGTTGTTGTAGGTGTCCCAGTCGAGCATGAACGCAGCATATGGCGGCAGCCCTTCGAATTGCGGCACCTCGGCGTGAATCATCATCCCACCCGGCCTGAGCAAGCGGCGGCATTCCGCGATCACGCGCCGAATCGCTCCGGCCGAGGTTTCGTGCAGCAGGATGTGGGAGACGATCAGATCGAACGACGCGTCGGAAAAGTTTGTCCGTTCGGCGTTCTGCTGCGAAAAATGAACGCGCCTGCCGAGCGCCTCGGCGCGCGCATGCGCGTAGCGGAGCATCGGCGCGGCGACGTCGATGGCGTGGACCTCGGCGCCGTGAAACGCTTCGACATACGGAATCGTGCTGTGGCCGACCGAGCATCCGAGGTCGAGAATTTTCGCGGGCTTGAAATCCGGATGCTCGCGCAGGAGCCAGTTGACCGTGCTGCGGCCCATGTCGTCGTTGAACGGGCCCATCCGGCCCATCGCATAGATATAGACGGCGCGATCGTAGATCGCGCCCGCCGCCATGTCGTCCTGCCGAAGCTCGGTATGGTACCCGCCGGGTTGGCAATGGATATCAACCGCCGCATGATATTCGGGCAATGCAAGCGCCGGATCGAGCGTGAGAGTCCCCCCTGCTCCGCCCGATGCGCGGGCGGTCTCGACCAACTCATCGAGCTGGCGCTCGACGCTGGTTGCGACCGAATCCCACATCATCTCCTGGCTGGTGCGCTGGAGCGCGCTCCACATCCTGTAGTACGGCTCCGATGCCATCACGCTCCGCACCTCGTGACGATCGCGCGGGGCGCGGCGATGCTCGCGCTCGAAGCGCGGCTTCGCGCTTCGCTCGTAGATTCGCTCATTGCCGGGCGAGACCCTGGTCGCCAGGTAAATCTTCAAACTTTGGACGAAACTCTGCCGCGCGAGCTCGTCGTGACTAGCTCGCGGCAACATCGCATGCTGGCTCTGCTCGGCCATCTCGGTTCCTCTTTGGAAGTTCAGTTCGAAACTTTTTCGATTGCCTTCTGATAGCTGCCTTCACCGCGCTCGATCGATTCGAGTTCATGATGAACGATGCGCAGGATGCGCTCGAGATACTCCTCGCGCCATCGCTCGCGCTCGGCTGCAACCTTTTCGTTGGGCCGGTAGCTCTCGACCTCCGCCGCGCTGAGTGCGCCTTTTACTTCCAGGATTCGCTCAATCGTGTCGAGTCGTTCGCGGATCACCGAGACTTCGCCCGCCAGCGCCATCGTGATCGCCAGCAGCTTGTCGCACTCAGGATTTTCGAAGTAGATGGGCCGCTTGCCCTTGGCCTTGCGTGACATCCAAAGCTCCCTCGCGGACGACGCCCGCCCTGCCTCGCGCATACCACGTGTCCGGCGGAGCGGCAAGCTGACGGCTGGTTCGGTTTCACGGCTTCGCGGGACTATGATTAAGATACGTTTCTGCGCCTGAGTTTCCGCGGGAGGAATCGAGCGATGGCTCTGCGGGCAGTCGAAATCGTGGAAGTTGCGCCGCGCGACGGCCTCCAGAATGAAGCCGTGATGCTGCCGACGGCGGTTAAGGTCGAGTTGATTCGGCGCGCGATCGACGCCGGCATCCGCCGCATCGAGGCGGTCTCTTTCGTCAATCCCAAACGCGTGCCGCAGATGGCTGATGCGGAAGCCGTGATGGCCGCGCTGCCGCACGGCGCAGCATCATACATCGGGCTGGTTTTGAATCGCCGTGGGATCGATCGCGCGATCGCGGCCGGCGTCTCCGAAATCAATTTCGCGGTGGTCGCGACCGACACCTTCAGCCGGCGCAACCAGGGCGTCAGCACCGATGAAAGCATTGCCGCCTGGGCCGAGGTCGCCAGGGCGGCGCACGCTGCGAAAATCCCTTCGAGCGTGACAATCTCGGCCGCGTTCGGATGCCCGTTCGAGGGCGAAGTGCCGCTCGCCCGCGTGATTGAGGTGGTCCGGCGCGTCGCCGAGCATCAACCGGATGAACTGGCGCTCGCCGACACGATCGGCGCGGCGACGCCGCGCGATGTGACCGAGCGCGTGAACGCGGTCGCGAAGATCATCGGCGGCATCCGGCTCCGCTGCCATTTTCATAATACGCGCAACACCGGCCTCGCCAATTCTTACGCTGCGGTCGAAGCTGGCGTGGGTGTGCTCGATTCGAGCCTCGGCGGCGTCGGCGGATGCCCGTTTGCGCCGGCCGCGACCGGCAACATTCCAACCGAGGATCTGGCCTACATGCTCGAGCGGATGGGAATTGCGACCGGGCTTTCGCTGCCGCGGCTGATCGAGACCGCGACCTGGCTCGAAACGCAACTGATGCACCCAGTACCCGGGATGCTCTCGCGCGCCGGCCTCTTTCCGCGCGCCGCGGTTTAGATAATCGCGAGCCTCGCGACCCGGAGAGACTGAGGTTATTGAACAAGTGGCATACAGGCTGGGCGTCGATGTCGGTGGCACGTTCACCGATCTTCTGCTGATAGACGAATCCAACGGCGAAACTTTTCGCGCCAAGGTGCCGAGCACACCCGCCGATCAGTCGGCCGGGGTGCTCGAAGGCATCCGCCGCGTCTGCGCGATCGCGGGGATCGATCCGTCCGCTATCAGCGAGCTGATGCACGGTACGACCATCGCCACCAACGCAATCCTCGAAGGCAAAGGCGCGCGCGTCGGCCTGATCGTCACCGACGGCTATCGCCAGGTGCTACAGATCGCGCGCTCGTACGTCCCGGGCGGTCTCGCCGGGTGGATCATCTGGCCGAAACCCGAACCGCTCGCGGCGTTGGAGGATACGGTTGAGATCAATGAACGGATAAGCGCGCGCGGCGAGACTGTCCGTCCGCTGGACGAGCAAAGCGTAGTCGCCGCGCTTCAGCATCTGAAGCGCCGCAAGGTCGAGGCAATTACGGTCTCGCTCATCAACTCGTTCGCGAACGATGCGCACGAACGCCGCGTGCGCGAGATCGCGACGCGCGAGATGCCGGGCGTGCCGATCTCGCTGTCCTCGGAAATTTTGCCCGAAATGCGGGAGTACGAACGCACGCTGACAACCGTGGCGAATTCCTACGTGCGGCCGACGGTCGCGCGCTATCTCGGGAATCTCGTGCGCGAACTCAAGCATCGCAAGATCGGCGCGCGCCTCAAAGTGCTGCGCTCCGACGGCGGCCTGATGTCGTTCGAGGCGGCCGAGCATGCGCCGGTCAACCTGCTGATGAGCGGGCCGGCGGGCGGAGTCGCGGGAGCACTATGGGCCGCGCGTCAGGCGGGCTTCGAGAATCTGCTGACCTTCGATATGGGCGGGACATCCACCGATGTCGCCCTGGTCGAGGCCGGCGAGCCACGCGTGCGGCGCGAGACGCGCGCCGGCGATGTGGCGGTGCGCGCTTCATCGCTCGACGTACGGACGATTGGTGCGGGTGGCGGATCGATCGCCTACGTCCCCGAGTTGACTCGCGCGCTGCGCGTCGGCCCGCGCAGCGCCGGCGCGGAGCCGGGACCGGCGGCGTACGGCAAGGGCGGCACGGATCCGACCGTCACTGACGCGAACCTGGTGCTCGGTTTTCTGCCGGCGGGTCTGCTCGGCGGCGAGATGAAGCTCGATCGCGAGGCGGCGCGGCGTGCGGTTGCGAAGATCGCCGATGCGATGCGTCTCGGCATCGAGCAGGCCGCGAGCGGGATTATCGATATTGTCAACGAGCACATGTTCGGCGCGCTGCGCCTGGTCTCGATTGAGCAGGGCTACGACCCGCGCGACTTCGCGCTGGTCGCCTTCGGCGGCGCCGGCCCGCTCCATGCCAATGCGCTTGGGCTGCTGCTTGGATGCTGGCCGGTGATCATCCCGCCGAGTCCGGGCGTGCTGTGCGCCTACGGTGATGCGACCACGCGCACGCGCAACGAGGCTGCGCGCACCTTCATCCGCCGCTTCAGCGATACCTCGAATGACGAAGTCGGGCGCATGCTCGCCGAACTGGCGGAGACCGCGGCCGCCGCGCTCGATGCGGAAGGCGTGCCGCGGTCCGATCAGACAACCATCTACCAAGTCGATGTTCGCTATCATGGGCAGGGCTTCGAGGTTCCGGTTCCGGTCGAGATCGAGAGCTTCGCGGGCGACGGGATGCGGGCCGTCGCGCAAAGTTTCGACGCCATCCATCGTCGGCTCTTCACCTTCGCGCTCGATGTCGAGCACGAGTTCGTTAATCTGCGCGCGATCGTGCAGGGCAAGCCGCCACTGGTCCGACCGAATATCATCGCCGAAGGCGATCATGATCCGTCCGGCGCGCGGCTCGGCGAGACGCCGGTCTGGATCGCCGGCAAGGCAATTAGCGCCGGGCTTTACGATCGGGCGCGGCTCAAAGCGCGCAATCGGATCGACGGCCCCGCGATCGTAACCGAGTTCGACAGCACCACGCTCATCCTGCCCGGCTGCGCGGGCGAGGTTGATCGTTTCGGCAACATCCTGATCCGGCCTGTTCGGAATCCGGGGAGGTCATGATGAAAGCGCGAATCGTTGAGCGCAATCAGCAGCCTTTCGGACGCGTTACGATCGATCCGATCACGCTCGACATCATCGAAAGCGCGCTTCGCAACGCGCGTTTCGAAATGGACGCGGTGCTCTACCGGACCGCGATGTCACCCGGAATCCGCGAGCAGCACGACGAATTTCCGCTCATCGCGGATCGCGAAGGACGGATGGTCGTCGGCCAGTTCGGCTCGTTCATCGCCGGGTTTCTGAACGCATACGAAGGAACCATCGAGGAAGGCGACATCATCCTGCTTTCCGATCCCTACAAGTGCGAAGGCGCGATCAGTCACGCGAACGACTGGCTGATTCTGCAGCCGATCTATTTTGGCGGACGGCTGGTCGGATGGGGTGCGATGCTCGGCCATATGACCGACGTTGGCGGCAAGGTGCCGGGCAGCCTGCCCACCGACGCGACATCGATTTTCGAGGAAGGCGTCGTCATCCCGCCGGTCAAGCTCTACCGCGGCGGCGAGCTGCAGGAAGAAGTGCTGAGCGTCATCCTGAACCAGGTCCGCCTGCCGCATTGGAATCGCTCCGATCTGAACGGGATAGTCGCCGCCTGCCGGACGGCGGAGCGGCGCGTGATCGAAATGTGCGAGCGGTTCGGCGTCGATACTTTTGTCGCCGCGCTCGATGCGGCGCTCGAACGGAACCGGCGCGCGATGGCTGAGTTGATCAAGCGCACCATCCCTGAGGAGGAACTAACCTTCGAGGATTACATCTGCGACGACGGCCGCGGGGTCGGCCCGTACAAGCTCAAGTGCACGATGCGCCGCGAGGGCGAGCGGGTGATCATCGACTGGTCGGGCACCGACCCGCAGTCCGAAGGCTCCATCAACTTCTTCCTCAACGAGAACATGTTCAAGATGTTCTTCGGCATCTACATGATAATGGTGTTCGATCCGCAGATTCTCTACAACGACGGCTTCTATCCGCTGGTCGAGGTGAAGATTCCCGAGGGCACGCTGCTTAAGCCGCGCTATCCGGCGGCGCTCTCATGCCGCACGCACGGGTTAGGCCGCGTGTTCGATGTGCTCGGCGGATTACTCGGCCAGCGCCAGCCTGAATTTCTGAACGCGGCCGGTTTCTCGTCGTCGCCGCATCTGATGTATTCCGGTTACAACGACCGCGGCGAATGGTACCAGCTTTATCAGATCGGCTTCGGCGGCATCCCGGGCCGCCCTGTGGGCGACGGACCCGACGGCCATTCGCTGTGGCCTTCGTTCTTCAACGTCCCCAATGAATTTCTCGAGGCGTACTTTCCGCTGCGCATCGAACGTTACGAAACCGTGCCGGACAGCGGCGGCCCGGGGCTTCATCGCGGCGGCAACGCGATCGATGTCGTCTATCGCTTTCTCGCGGCGGGCGAAATTTCGATCCACGACGATCGATGGTTCACCTATCCGTGGGGCGTGAACGGCGGATTGCCCGGCGCGCGGAGCCGCAAGCTTTTGATTCGCACCGACGGCACGCGCGAGCATCTGCCCTCCAAATGCGATCACGTGCGCGTCAATCCGGGCGACCTGCTGCACTACGTGACATGGGGCGGCGGAGGATGGGGCGACCCGCTGGCGCGCGACCCGGCCATCGTAACGCGCGAGGTTGAGCGGGGCTTGGTGACCGTCGAAGGCGCTCGGCGCTACGGCGTGGTGATCGATCGCGACGGACGCATCGACGAGGCCGCGACGCGGAATCTGCGCGAACAGCTCAGGGCCGAACGCGGCACGCCGCCGCTTTTCAACTTCGGCCCGCCGATCGCGGTGTTGCGCGAGCGATGCCTCGCTGAGACCGGCCTCCCGGCGCCGATTGCGCCAATCTTCAAACAGGCCTGATGCGGCCGAAATCAACGGGGACAAAACCGCGATCAAGTGCGCGATGGTTCCGCCGGCGAGGGCGTTCAACCTGAAGTAGTTACGCTACTTTTGTCTCCGGTGCGACAACGAAGTAGCGGCCACGCGTCCAGAGTGCGACGTCGACCAGCGCAATCATCACCGGCACTTCGATCAACGGTCCGATGACCGCGGCGAATGCCGCGCCGCTGTCGATGCCAAAGGTCGCGACCGCAACGGCAATCGCGAGCTCGAAATTGTTCGAGGCCGCCGTGAACGAAAGTGTTGCCGTCTGCGCGTAGCCCGCTCCCACCCCGCGGCTCAGGACGAAACATCACTGCCGACAAAAGCGGCGGGATCGCTTACTCCCCAATGCGCGGTGAGCGGCCGTCCCGGCCACAACGGACAGACTTCGCCGGCCGCCTGATCGCATACCGTTATGATCAGGTCCATTGGCGGACTGTCGGCGCGCGCGAACTCCTCCCAGCTCTTGCTGCGCAGCCCGGCGATGTCATACCCGCGCTCGACGAGGGCGGGTCTCGGGATGAATCTCGCCTTTCGGATGTCTCCTGCGCAAGCGCCCCGAGCATCGCGGCAGCGCCCGGATCTCAGGTTTTGGTCATGAACTGCGGATCGACCTCGACCTGGTAGCCGTTCGCCAGCCGATTGGTCTCGTTCGCCATCCCGACCACCGCCATCAACTCGCCCAGCATCGCATCGCTCATCCCGACCTTGCGCGCTGCCGCGGTATGGGATCGGATGCAATACTCGCATCCGTTGGTCACGCTGACGGCAAGATAGATCATCTCCTTGACGACCGGGTCGAGCGCCCCGGGTGCCATCACTTCCTTTACGCTCTCCCATGTCCGTTTAAGGGTCGGCGGATGATTCGCGAGCGCCTTCCAGAAATTGTTGATCCAGTCGACCTTGCGGGTTGCCTTGATGTCATCGTAGACCGCCCGCACTTCCGGGCTCGCCTCGCCATACTCGATGAGCCTGACCGTCGCCATACCGCCTCCGGACCGAAGCAGGATGGTCCCATTCTATGGCGGGAGGCAGCGAAGGGTCGATGGTTTCGATTCAAAACGCCGCAGTCGATAATCGACAGGTTGATGAAAGCCGGCCGATATCAGTATCTTTGCGGCGCCATAGATTCCGCATGCGGAGACAAGCCAAATGACCCGAACCTCCTTCAAGCTGAGCACGCTGCTCGTCTTCACAATGATTTTCATCAGCGGACTCGCTCCTGCTCACGCGCAACTGATGCAGATGCCGGCCGAGAAGTACATCGCGAAGATGAACGACCCGGCGCGTTACCTGAAGGTCGATGAGGTCATCAGGAAGCTCGGCCTCAAGCCGGGCGACATCGTGGCGGACATCGGTTCAGGAAGCGGCTCGTTTTCGATTCCCTTTGCGAAGGCAGTTGCGCCCGGAGGGATCGTTTATGCTGTCGATATCGATCAGAAAATGCTCGACTACGTCGCGAAGCGGGCGAAAGAAAGCGGCGTCACCAACCTGCGTACGGTGCTGGGCGAGTACGACGATCCGAAGCTGCCGGTGAAGAACGTCGACCTCGCGTTTTTCCATCGCGTGCTGCACATGATTGAGCATCGCGAGCTGTACCTCGACAATACTGCCAAGTACTTGAAGCCCGACGGCCGTATCGTGATTATCGATCGCAATCCGGAGCAGTCACCGGAGAACTGGATGTGGCTCAAGGAGTCGGACGTGGACACCTGGATGGCGGCGATAAGCTTCTACCCCATCGACCACTTCAACCTGTTTCGCGATCGCTATTTCGTGGTTTACCAGCGCCCGTACGGCAACAGCGTCCTGATCAAGAATTTCAAGCCGTCAAAGTACAAAGATTAGCGGCTTCGCCGGGCAGCATCGCCGCGATTGATGACGGCCAAGCCCGAGGCAAATGGGGTCAGTTGTGTGCCTTGAGCAACATCTTTATTCTATTTTGCGCGGCGTTCCGTGCCTTTATCGAGCGCAGGCAGCACCTTGCAGCAGCGGATTCTTATTCTCGACGACGAACCTGACATGCTTGAGAACTGCCGGCGCATCCTGGGCGCCGTCGGTTACGAATGTCTGACCACGACCGAACCCGAGATCGCGCTCAAGCTGCTCGAGACTGATCATCTTGATCTGCTGCTGACGGACCTGCGGATGCCGACGATCAGCGGGCTCGAAATCCTCAAGCGCGCGCGGGCGATCGATCCCTCGCGGCCGGTAATTATGCTGACCGCTTTCGCGACCATCGAGTCGGCGGTCGAAGCGATGAAGGAAGGCGCGTTTCATTACCTCGCCAAGCCTTTCACGATGGACCAACTCAAACTTTCCGTCGAGCGCGCGATAGAGCAGCGGCGGCTGGCGATCGAGAATGCGAACCTGCGCGAGCAGCTTCGCGGCGTCTACGGCTTCGAGAATATCGTCGGGCGCAGCATGGCGTTGCAGCAGGTGCTCGAGCTGGTGCGCAAGGCGGCGCGTTCCGATGCGAACATCTTGGTGCTGGGTGAATCCGGGACCGGCAAGGAACTCATCGCGCGCGCGATCCATGCCAACAGCGAGCGCGCTGCGCAGCCGTTCGTGCCCGTCGATTGCGCATCGTTGCCAGAAAATCTGCTTGAATCGGAACTGTTCGGCCATGAGCGCGGCGCCTTCACCGGCGCGATGAACGCGAAGCCGGGCCTGATGGAGCTCGCGGACAAGGGCACGCTGTTTCTCGACGAAATCGGCGAACTGCCTGCGGGCCTCCAATCGAAACTGCTCAGGGCTCTACAAGAGCGCGAGATCCGCCGCGTCGGCGGCACTCGGCAGATACCGATCGATATCCGCGTAGTCTCGGCGACTAATCGCGATTTGAAGACGCAGATTGGTGAGGGCCGCTTCCGTGAGGATCTTTACTATCGCGTCAATGTGATCGATATCCCGCTTCCTCCCCTGCGTGAACGCAAGGGCGACATCACGCTGCTCGCGCACTTTTTTCTGAAGAAATTTACCCAAAAGGCAAACAATCGGATCGTCGGCTTCGAGCCGGAGGTGCTTGTCGCGCTCGAGGCCTACGGATGGCCGGGCAATGTGCGCGAGCTGCAGAACGTCATCGAGCGCGCCTGCGCACTGGCCGACGACGAGCGGATAGCCCTGGCCGATCTCCCCGAACATCTAAGAGCGCCGGTTCCCGTAAATGACGTCACAGTGCCATCCGATCTAGGCGCGCGAATGACGCTCAAAGAAGCGAAGGAGCGATGGATCAATCAGCTCGAGTCTGCTTACGTAGCCGAGGTACTCAAACGCGAGGGTGGCAACGTCTCACAAGCGGCGCGCAAGGCCGGCATTGATCGCAAAACGCTCCACAGGCTGCTGCACAAACATAACCTGCGCTGAGCGGCGATGATTACACAGAGCTTGTTGTAGCATCTAAAAGCGCGCAGTTTCGCGCCACATCGTAATCGAGGCCCGGAATTGGGTCAGGACTGCAACACCTATGGACCCACGCGCCACAGGCTCGCGGACACATCCGGGTTGCTTAACCGTTATGATTTCGAGAAATGCAAAGCGCTGCGAACGGCCTGTGTCAGTTCGCGGGTAAGAAACGGCTTGCGCAGATAGGCACTCACGCCGGCGTCAGATGCCGCCTGCGCAATTTCCGGCGTGTGGTAACCGGTCATCAGGATCACCGGTATCGCGAGCGGCTTTTCATGCGCCCGGCGCAGAATTTGGAGACCGTCGCCATGGGGAAGATTAAAGTCGGTGAGGATCAGGTCGGGATGCTCTGCATGGATCATCGCGATTGCTTCGGGGCCGTCAAAGGCCTTGATACAGACGCAACCCAAGCCTTCGATCAGTCGCGCGCACGTGTCGACCAAGTCGAGTTCGTCATCCACCACCAGAACTTTGCAGGGCATCGAAACCTACCAAAGAGGAATCGAGCAACAATTATGCCGCCTTTTGAACCATGATTCTTATGGACAGTCGATTAACCGGTTTTCAGTGTTTCGTCGGCGTCGGCGGAGCGGGATAGCGCCGGCAGCGTGATTCGGAAGATCGTCCCCGCACCCGGCTTGGAGGTAACGTCGATCTCGCCGCCATGCTCGCGAATAGCGCGCCTGGTGATCCAAAGACCTAGTCCGGTGCCTGTGCTCTTGGTGGTGTAGAACAAATCGAAGATATGGGGAAGCACGTCCTCCGAGATCCCGGTTCCAGTGTCCTCTACGGTCAACAACACCTCATCCGGATGCCCGGTCGATACCTGAGTCGTGATTCGGATGACTCCCGCGCGCGAGATCGCCTCGCGCGCATTACTCAAAAGGTTGACGATCGCTTGCGAGAGCGCGGTGCGATCGCCCATAACTTCGGGGAGCGAGTCGGCGAGCTGCGTTTCGATGCGAATTTCGTCGCGCATCGTCTGTTCGCGGAACAGGAGTATCGTCTCGGCGATGAGGTCGTTGATGCTGATCGGGCGATGGGCTTTCTGCGGCTGGCGTGCGAGCGTCAGCAGTTCGGTCGCCACCCGGCTCGCCCGTTGCGAGTTGCGCTGGATGACCTCGAGATCGCTCATGAGCTGCGAGTTGAGGCCGAGTTTCGCCCCTTCGGCCATCATCAGCTCGGCGCGCGCTGAGATAATTGCGAGCGGATTATTGAGTTCGTGCGCGACTCCGGCGGCCACGGTGCCGATTGCAGCCATCGCCTCGCTGCGTCGCGATTGAAATTCGAGATTACGCCGTTCCGTGATGTCGGTAATGAACCCCGTCACCAGCCCGCCCTGCTTGGTGCCGATATGACTTAGACTCACCTCGATCGGAAACTCGGTGCCATCCTTGCGCCGGCCGATCGGGTCACGGCCGAAGCCCATCGGGCGCGAGCGCGGAGTCTTGAGATATTCGCGGCGCTCGCGGCGGTGTTTCTCGCGCAGGCGCTCGGGAACCAGTATCTCGATCGGTTGCCCGATCAGCTCGAGTTCCCGGTAGCCGAACATCTCTTCGGCCTTCGCGTTCGCGTCGACGATCAGGCCGCGGGAATCGACGACGATCAGCCCTTCGGCGGCCGAGGCGAAATAGGCGCGAACCCGCGCGGCGCTGTCGCGCTCGGCGGCCCGCGACTGCTCGATGACAATGCGATACTCGCGCAATACGATATAGAACAGCACTGCCGTCATCGCGACAAAGATCAGCCGATCGATGGCGACTGGAAACAGCGCAAAATTGACCTCAACGACGTCCGAGACCACCGCCCAAAGGCCGCCGACCAGAAAATAGATCAGGACCAGCCGAAAAGGCTTGCTGTACCATCCTGACCCCGATGAGCCGCCAGATTTCGATGCCATCGATTCGCCAAGCCTGCCTCGAAGCAACTTCCCTGATGCGAAAGCGGGCCCGACTCTTCCCGGTAGACCTATAACATCGCCGGATAGCGAGCCAGATGCCCACAAACCACAAAACCGCGGAATTTTCCGACACATTGCGATCGAGGTGGACAAACGCTCGATCGCGAAAGCGGTAGCCCTAACCCGGATGCCTCAGTTTCGCTAAAATGGGTTACGCGGAAAGATGCGTATTTGGAGTGAAGCAATGGCGCGACAACCTGAGATGTGGCTGGGGTTCCGTGAAGTCGAACGATTCCGTCAGAACCTTGACGATATGTTCGACCGGCTGCTGGGCCGGCCCGGAGAAGTTACCACCACCGGAACTCGCTCACCGGCGCTGGAGGCCTTTCTCGAGGACGACCGGCTGGTGGTGAGCGCCGATCTTCCGGGAGTCGATCCTGAACAGCTTGAAGTGACCATCACAGGCAATCTTCTGACGATCCGAGGTACCCGCCGTGAGCGGCGGGAGCAAAGGCGGCGCGATTTTATTCATCGTGAAGTTGCCTACGGAACCTTTGAGCGGGTGCTTACCCTGCCCCACCCCGTACAGGCCGAAGCGACCAGGGCCACCTATCAAAATGGCGTGCTCGAACTGACGATGCCGAGGTCGCGCGAAGCGACGCGGCGCAAAGTTACAATCGAAATCGAGGACCAATCGCCGTCATCAGAAGCCGCGCCGCAGAAGTCCCGGTCATAGCCCGCCGCTTGGCAGCATCAATTGAGCGATGAACTGGGCCGGATATCTGCCACGCAGCCTGCCATCGCAATTGCTGGGGCTGTACGAGCTGGCCATCGATCTGCGCTGGAGTTGGAATCATGCCGCCGATTCGTTGTGGGAGTTTGCCGATCCACAATTGTGGCATGCGACCAACAATCCCTGGCTGATTCTGCAAAACCTGACAGAGGCGCGAATCGCCGATCTTGCCGCTACTCCGGCCTTTGTCGATGAACTCCAGCGGCAGGTCGCAGCCCGCGCCGAATATTTGCGCACTCCCACTTGGTTCGCCGAGCACCACGGCGCCGATGATCTGCGTCCCGTCGCATACTTCAGCATGGAATTCGGTTTGAGCGAGGCGCTCCCGATTTATTCAGGCGGACTCGGCATCCTCGCCGGTGACCATTTGAAGACCGCCAGCGACTTGGGGGTGCCGCTCATCGGCATAGGCCTGCTTTATCAACTCGGCTACTTCCGCCAGGCACTCGACACCGAAGGCAATCAGCGCGAGCTCTACCCGTACAACGAGCCTGGCATGATGCCGGTGACGCCGGTACCGGACGGGCATGGCGGCTGGTTGCGGATCGAGCTGCGGATGCCGGGGCGGCCGCTGCGCTTGCGGGTCTGGCAGGTGACGGTCGGCCGGGTCGCGCTGTACCTGCTCGACAGCAACGATCCGCTCAATACGCCGGCCGATCGTGGAATCACCGGCGAACTCTACGGCGGTGGTTCCGAGATGCGCCTGCAGCAGGAGATCGTGCTTGGCTTGGGCGGATGGCGCCTGGTCGAGCGGCTGCGGCCCGATTGCCAGGTTTGCCATCTCAATGAGGGGCATGCCGCGTTCGCAGTTCTCGAACGCGCGCGCAGCTTCATGATGCGCACCGAGCAGTCGTTCGACGTTGCACTGCGCGCGACCCGCGCCGGAAACATCTTCACCACACACACCCCGGTCGCGGCGGGCTTCGATCGCTACCCGCCGGAACTTGCCCAGATTTACGTCGAGGCCTACGCACCGCGGCTGGGGATCACGCCGCACGCCCTCATGGCGCTGGGACGCGCCAATCCAGCGGATGATCGCGAACCCTTCAACATGGCGTACCTCGCGATCCGCGGAGCCGGCCGTGTCAACGGTGTCAGCCGGCTGCATGGCGAGGTCAGCCGCCGGATCTTTGCGCCGCTGTTCCCGCGTTGGCCGGAGAAGGAGGTGCCGGTCGGTTATGTGACCAACGGGGTCCATATGCCGACTTGGGACTCTGCGGGCGCCGACGCAATCTGGACCCAGGCCTGCGGCAAGGAGCGATGGGTACGCGGCCTCGAAAATATCGAGGAAAAGTTCGGCGCCCTCGACGATGAAGCGCTCTGGATGTTGCGCGAGAACGAACGCGAGCGGCTCGTTAAGACGCTGCGGTTACGGCTCGAACGCCAGGCAGCCGTAGCGGGATCGGATCCAGCGGTCGTCGCGGCCTGCGCCCGTAAGCTTGACCCGAAAGCGCTTACGGTAGGCTTTGCGCGACGTTTTACCAGCTACAAGCGCCCAAGCCTGCTGCTGCGGCACCCCGATCGCCTCGCCCGGCTGCTCAATGACAGTCAACGTCCGATGCAAATCGTGGTGGCCGGAAAGGCTCATCCGCGCGATTCCATCGGCAAGCAGATGGTCCGCGAGTGGATCGAGTTCACCCGGCGGCCTGACGTCAGCAATCGCGCCGTGTTCATCGAAGATTACGACATGGCGATAGCAGCCGAGCTCGTGCAGGGAATCGACCTCTGGCTCAACACGCCGCTCCGGCCATGGGAAGCGTGTGGAACAAGCGGGATGAAGGTGCTCGTCAACGGCGGGCTCAATTTCTCGGAGCTCGACGGATGGTGGGCGGAAGCGTGGGCGCCGGGACTCGGATGGGCGTTCGGTGACCGCCACGAGCACAACCACGATCCCGCCTGGGACGACGCGGAAGCGGAGCAGCTCTATTCGACGCTCGAGCAGGAGATTATCCCCGCGTTCTATGAGCGCGATCAGCGCGGCATCCCAACCTCCTGGGTTGCGCGCATGCGCCGCAGCATGACCACCCTTGCGCCGCGCTTTTCGAGCAATCGGATGGTTCGCGATTATACGGAAGAGTACTATCTTCCAGCGGCGGTCGAATATGGCCGGCGCGCGGCGAACGGCGGTGTCGTCGCGCTCGAACTTGCTCGGTGGGCCCGCGAACTGGACGACAAATGGCAGCAGTTAAGCTTAGGTCATCCGGTTGCCGAGCAGTCCGATGGCCATCACATCGTGCGTCTCGAAGTCATGCTCGGGGAAATCGATCCTGCCTCCATCCGGGTCGAGCTGTACGCCGAACCGCTGGAGGGCGAGCCCGAGGTTTTCACGATGACTCCGGCGGCCGGTCCCGACGAACGCGGACTGCGCGTCTATATGGCGAGAGTTCCGGCGGTCCGACCGGCCGGCGACTACAGCGCGCGCATCTTACCTGCGCATCCGTACGCCAGCGTGCCGCTCGAAGCACAGCATATTCTCTGGAATCGTTGATACCTCTGCGTCAGGTGTAATCGGCTTCGAGCACCATCAGCGAGTGTTCGGCGACTGCGACCGTCGGGGCTTCTAGGCGCCGAGCCGAAGCCAACTCAGCGATATCGGCTGGCCCATCGGCCGCAGTATCAATTACGATACGCCATTTTGTATCCTTCATTGCTTCGGGCCATCGGAACCGGGCAACCTCGTCCTCAGCGTTAAAGAGCATCGCAATCGGTCCACCGTGCAATGAGCCGGCGATAATGACGCAACCCAGGAGGTTCTCCGTTGCGCTCCAGTCGGGTGCCGCGCCGGTCGGATTGAACCACACGATTTCGCTCGGTTCATAAAAGCGCTCTACGCTGAGGGCCGGATGATTCGCCCGAAAGGCAATCATCCGCCGCGTGAATTCGAAAAATTCGCGATTGCGCTCCAGGAGCCGCCAGTCGTACCATGAAGTTTCGTCGTCGTGGCAGTAGGCGTTATTGTTGCCGAGCTGAGTGCGCATGAATTCGTCGCCGCCAAGCATCATCGGCACCCCGCGCGAGAGCATCAAAGTGGCCATCAAATTCTTCGCCTGTCGAAGCCGCACGCGATTGATCGCGGGATCGGCAGTGGGCCCCTCAACACCGTAATTCGCGCTGTAATCATCCGCTGCGCCATCAAGATTGTTCTCGCCGTTGGCCTCGTTGTGCTTGCGCGAGTAGCTCACGAGATCATTAAGCGTCATGCCGTCGTGGCAGGTGATAAAGTTGATGCTGTTGAGCGGTTGTTTGCCATAACGCTGATAGATATCCGCGCTGCCGCAGAGCCGACTTGCGAAGGCCGAAATCATCCCCGGGTCCCCGCGCCAGAAGCGGCGCACGTCATCGCGGAACCGACCGTTCCATTCCGACCATCGCCGCCCCGGGAAGCTGCCGAGCTGGTAGGCGCCGCCGAGATCCCACGCCTCCGCGATAAGCTTCACTGAACGCAGAATCGGATCCTCGGCAATCGCTTCGAGCAACGGCGGATTGCTCGCGACGTGCCCCTCACGATCACGTCCGAGAATCGAGGCGAGGTCGAAGCGGAAACCGTCGACGCCACGCTCGACCGCCCAATGCCGCAGGCAGTCGAGGATCAACTCCCGCACCACCGGATGATTGCAGTTGAGCGTGTTGCCGCAGCCAGAGAAATTCACGTACCGACGCCGATCCTGGGCGAGGAGGTAGTAAATCGGATTATCAAAGCCGCGGAACGAAAGCGTGGGGCCATGCTCATCGCCCTCCGCGGTGTGATTAAACACCACGTCGAGGATCACTTCGATGCCAGCGCGATGTGCTGCTGCGACCATCTCCCGAAATTCTTTCTCCGGCTCGGTCGCCCCGGCGCCCTTCGCATACCGGCTTGCCGGCGCAAAGAACGCGACCGGACTGTAACCCCAGTAGTTCACGAGCGGCACGCCGGTCATCGGATTGACCCGCGGATTCTCACGCGGGTTGAATTCCTGCACCGGCAGCAGTTCGATCGCGGTGATTCCGAGCCTCTTGAGATACGGCAGCTTGTCGATTACGCCCAGGTAAGTGCCGGGATTCGAGGTGGCCGACGACGGATGAATGGTGAGTCCCCGCACGTGAGTTTCGTAGATAACCGTGTTGGCCCACGAATGGCCGAGCGCCTCGAGCGCCGGTGAATTAAAACTGCGGCCGACTACTACCGCGCGCGCGGCGTGCGACGAATTATCCTGCTCGGAGAGGCCGTCCGGCACCGCGGGGTCATGAGTTCGCGCACGCGTGAAATCCCAGTGCGCCGGAATTCGCAGCGCGCGGGCATAGGGATCAATCAACGCCCGCATCCGATTGAAGCGGAGCCCGTCCTCGGGACGGTACGGACCATCGACGTGATAACAGTAAGCGCACTCCTCGGACACACCGCCAATCCAAACGTGCCATATATCGCCGGTGCGATTCGCCTTGCTATCGAACTTGATCACTGTCGGTTCGGGCGCATCCGCTGGATCGTAAACCATCAACTCGACGCCCGTGGCATGCCGTGAAAAGACCGCGAAGTTAACTCCCCCGGCGACCGGCCACGCCCCAAGCGGCAAAGGCCGCCCGCGTTGGACTTCCAATCGCGACGCGGTGATCGCGCCTGTCGCTGCCGAGCCGCCCGCCGCGCTCATACGATGCTCCGATCGGCCGCGATTACCCGGGCGGCCACGCGCGCCATGTAGAGTTCTTCGTTGACCGGAATAACGTATGCTTCTACGCTCGCGCCGTCAGCGCTGATTCGCTCTTCGCGGCCGACCGCACGCTGGTTGCGCGCGCGGTCGAGTTCGATTCCGAGCGGTTTGAGGCCCGCGCAGATTTCGGCGCGTACGGCTGCCGAATGCTCGCCGATTCCGCCGCCGAAGACGATCGCGTCCGCGCCGCCCAGCGCCGCGAGGTATGCGCCGATGTATTTCCTGACCCGATAGCAGAACATACGGATGGCGAGCGCCGCGTCGCGATTGCCGGCGCGCGCCGCCGCCTCGATTTCGCGCAGATCGTTCGAGACGCCCGAGACGCCGCGCAGACCGCATTCGTGATTGAGCATCTCCACCACTTTCGCGGCGGTGATGCCTTCGCGTTCGACGAGAAAGCTCACGATGGCGGGATCGAGGTCGCCGCTGCGCGTCGCCATCATCAGGCCTTCGAGCGGCGTCAATCCCATCGAGGTATCGATCGACACTCCATTGCGAATCGCGGTCGCTGAGCATCCCGCGCCGAGTTGTAGTGTGATCAAATTGACCGCGGATGTTCTCACCCCTTTGAGCTCCGCATATCGCTCCATCATCCATGCGTGCGCAGGCCCGTGGAAGCCATAACGGTGGATACGATGGCGCGCTGCGAGCGCGCGCGGGAGCGCGTAGTCGCGTACCCACTCCGGAATCGTGCGATGAAACACCGTGTCGGCGATGACCACCGCAGGCGTTTGCGGCAGACGCACGGCGACCGCGCGCAAGGTTGCGATGCTCGCCGGGTAATGAAGCGGATCAAAAACCGAGGCAGCCTCGAGCGCTTTCAAGAGCTTCTCATCGGCGATTGCCGGCGCGGTGAGATCAGGACCGCCGTGCACAAAGCGATGCGCGATCACGTCGGGCCTGAGCGGCGACTCCGAATGGGCCGATTCAAGCGCTGCAATTGCTTCGAGCGCGGCCGTCGGATGATTCGCGATTCTTCCGGCCTGCTCGTGCACCGCGCCGAACGCATCGACCAGCCGACGGTTGCCGCTCGCAGGCCTGCCGATTTCTTCAAAGAGGCCATGACCGAGGCTTCTGCCGCTGACACCCGACGCATCCAGCTCGATAAAGTCGAATTTGAGCGAGGACGATCCGCAATTAAAGACCAGCACGCGCATCATGATTAAACTCGCTGTTTGGGTCAGAGGAATGTTCCGACCCGCAGCGGTTTGACGCGCACCCTGCCATCGACGACGATCGCACCGGCGCCAGGGGCAAGAACCTTCACCGGGCTCAGATCGATTTCGCTGATCTCAGGCGCTACCTCAATCAGCGCCGAGACCCGCATGATAATGTCTATCAGGGCGGCGCGATCGGCGGGCGGGCTGCCGCGGTAGCCGTCGAGCAACGCGCTCGCGCGCAGGCTCGCAAGCATCTCGGCCGCGTCGGTTTCGGTCACTGGGGGCAGCCGAAACGCCACATCGCGGTTCAACTCCACTGTCACACCGCCCATCCCGCAAACCAGCAGCGGCCCGAAGGTCGGATCGCTGGTGACGCCGACCAACACTTCGAGACCGCCTGCAATCTCACGCTGAAGGAGAATTCCTTCGAGCGGCTTGCCGTGCTCCGCCATCCGGCGAACCAGTTGCGCAACTGCGCTCTCGACCTCTGCCGCTGACGTGAGTCCCGCGATCACGCCGCCGACCTCGGTCTTATGAATCACTTCGGGCGAGATCACCTTGGCAACCAGAGGATAACCCATCCGTTCGGCGATCGCCGGTGCATCGGCGATGGTTGTGCGGTCCGCGGGGGCGACAGCGATGCCGCAGGCCGCCATGAGTTCCATAAACACCGCATCATCCAACCACATCGCCCATTCCTCGCCTCGCAACAGCACCCGATTGATGAGTGCGCGAAGCCGGGTGCGGGTCGGCAGGTCGAAAACCAGCGGCTTTCCGCGCGATTGCGCGCGCCATCGCTGGTATCGCGCCGCGGCAGCCAGTGCGAGCGCGGCATTTTCGGGGAAATGATAACAGGGGAGCGGTCCGCGCGGACCCGCGTCGAAGATCGCCTGCGGTCTGGTCTCCGATAAGACAACGGCAAGCACCGGCTTGTGCGCCGGCACGACGGATGCGCCGCGCGCGATTCCCGCCGTGACTTCCTGCGCTTGGGCGAGAAACGGGGGTACATAGAGCGCTACCACCGAATCGATGGCCGGGTCATTGCCCACCACTCGAAGGGCGTGCTCATAATCTGCGGCGCTGGCGGTTTCGGTCATATCGACCGGATTGGCGAGCTGGGAACACCCCGGCAACGCCGCGCGCAATTCGTCGATCGAGGCGCCACTGAGCACGGGAGCGGTGAGACCCAGCGCCACGCAGGCGTCGCAAAACAGGCTGCCCGGACCAATCGCGTTGCTGACCACCCCGACTCGCGGCCCGGCGGGCAGCGGTTGCGCGACGAGCATCGCCGCGATATCAAGCAACTCTTCCAGCGTATTGGTCCGGATCACTCCGGCCTGTTCGAACAGTGCATCAACCGCAACGTTCAGATTGGCGAGCGCGGCGGTATGGCTGGTCGCGGAGCGCGTCGCGGAAGCGGCGCGCCCAGACTTGACCGCAACGATTGGCTTGCGTCGCGCGAGCTCCGGGGCCAGCCACGCGAATTTACGCGGATTGCCGACGCTCTCGAGGTAGAGCCCGACGACCGTGGTGTGCGGATCTTCTGACCAATAAGCGAGCAGGTCGTTGCTCGATAAGTCGGTCCGGCGTCCAGCGGAGACGAACGTCGAGAGTCCCAAGCCGCGGCTCCGCGCGTGCTCGATTACTGTGATTCCTAACGCTCCGCTTTGCGAGAAGAACCCCAGTCCCCCGGGAGCAGGAAGAAGCGGCGCGAGCGAAGCATTGAGTTTTATCGCCGGATCGGTGTTGAGCAGTCCCATGCAGTTAGGGCCCGCCATCCGCATTCCGAGCCCGCGCACCAGCTCGAACAGCCGCTCCTCGCTCGGCGCGCCGTCAAGCGCACCCGCTGCAAATCCCGCGCTGATGACAACCACGCCGAACACGCCCGCGCGGGCGCATTTCACGATCTCGTTTTCGACCAACGGCGCCGGTACGACGATGATCGCAAGGTCGATCGGCCGCCCAATCTGGTCGATTGCAGGCCACGCCTTGAGCCCAAAAATCTCTCCGCCGGCCGGATTGACGGGATAGATCGCGCCGCTGTAGCCGCCGCGGATCAGGTTCTGAACCATAATCGCGCCGAGCTTCGTCGGGGTGCGCGAAGCGCCGATCACCGCCACCGACCGGGGGTTGAGCATCCGTTCGATACTGCGCGCGTTGGCGAGCCGCTCCCGCGTCCGGCTCGCCTGCGAATGCTCGCTGGTCTCCTCGATTGGAAAACTCAGATGCACCACGCCGGGTTCGGAGGAGCGGCTGACACGAAAGCCGCTACGCTCAAAAACCTCAAGCATCTGTCGGTTGTCGCCCATTACCTCGGCTCTGAATTCCGTCACACCGGCATCGCGCGCGATGCGTCCGAGATGCTCCAGCAGCAGCGTGCCGATACCTCGTCCCTGGAATTCGTCCAGTACGGCGAAGGCGACTTCGGCTTGGCGGCCGTGATCGATACGGATGTAACGGCCGATACCGAGAAACCTTTCGTCTGGACCTGCGCCGAGCGAAGCGGCCAGCGCGACATGATCGACGAAATCGAGTTCGGTGAGCCGCACCAGGTCGGCTTTGGTGAGCGCCCGCTTGTAGCCGAAGAAACGTTGATAGATCGAGCGCGGGGTCAGAGTTTCGAAATGACGCCGGAGTCGATCCTTGTCATCCGCCCGGATGGCGCGGATGCGTATCGAGCTGCCGTCGCTCAGGATTTCGACCGCAGCATAATGGGCGGGATCCATCGTGAATCGCTCCACTAAAGCCGAGCAGGACCCTGATTGTTACGCCATCCGTTTTGATGCGGCGCGGATGCGCCGGCAAGCGATGCGAGCGCCTGCAGAACCGTCGCGATCGCCGGGTTGAGAGCGGCCGAGGTGTCGACCCCAACTCGCGCCTCCTCGGCAATCTCGCTGGGGGGCTCGAAGTCGCGAAGCTGGCGCGCATAGATGGCCGCGCTTGCGTCCGAGACTTCGCCGGCCCGGCGTTCGCGCTCGGCGATACGCGCAAGAGCCACCTCAGCCGGCGCGCGGCATTCGACGAACAGTACGCGGACGCCGGCGCGGGCCGCGACCTCGCTCGCCATCCGGCGCTCGTCGGCATGACGGAAGGTTGCATCGAGGATCACGCCGCGGCCTTTGCGCAATCGGTCTGCGGCCTCGGCCAGCAACGTCGTGTAGGTACGCCGGTTGAAAGCTTCCGTGTAGATACCCTCGCCGTAGCCGGCGGGAGCGCGGCTTGTCGGCGGTATCCCGGCCAGTTGTTTGCGGATCACGTCCGAGGTCAGGAGATCGAAACCCAGACGCATCGAGAGAGCGCGCGCCAGTGTGGATTTGCCAGTCCCGGAAAGACCAAAAACCACGATCAAAGCCGGCGCGATGCGCTCCATCGAGCGCCGTGCGAGCGTGATGTAAGCGCGCGCCGAGTGGCGTGCCCGGGCGCGCTCGGAGTCCGGCACCTCGCGTTCGAGGCTGCGCAGACAATCGACCTTCGCACGCACGACCGCACGGTAGCATTTATAGAACGGTAGCAGGATGCGAAGCTCGTCATCGCCGCACGCCGCGACGTAAGCGTCGGTCAGTTCGATGGCGAGGCCGGGAGCGGCGAGCCGATCGAGATCCATCGCGAGGAAAGCAAGCTCGCAGGCCACATCGCCATAGCGAAGCCGCTCGCTGAATTCGACGCAGTCGAAAACGATCGGCGCGCCATCGAGACAGATGTGCTCGCAGCGCAGGTCGCCATGCCCCTCGCGCACGCGGCCGCTGTGCGCGCGCCGATTGATCAACTCCCAGTTCGCTTCGATGAAACCGCGATTATAGACATCGATCGCGTCGAGATCACCGCGCTCAAGGATTGAGCCGGCGAACTGTTCGGTTTCGGCCAGATTTCCGCAGACCATCCGATGTACCGCGGCCGCCGACCCGTAAATCCATCCCTTGCTGGACTCGGCATGCTGATGAAAATCGGCGATTCGGGCCGCGATGCTCCGGATCTCCTGCGGAGTCGCCTCATGCCGCTCGACCATCCGATCGAGCATCCGCTCGCCTCGCAGGCGGCGCATCCGAACCGCATATTCGACCGCGTTCGCGTGAGGATTCTCGTCGAATGCGAATCCCGCTGCAGTCTCGACGATCGGAATCACGCCGAGATAGATCGTCGGCGCGAGCCGACGATTGAGGCGCACTTCCTCGTGGCAAAGTTGACGGCGACGCTCGAGGGTCGTGGCATCAAGGAACGGAAACCGCACCGCCTTCTTGATCTTGTAGACGTGTTGGTCGGCGATGAAGACATATGAGATGTGCGTCTGTACGAGTTCGACGCGTTCGGGACGCTCCGGATAGAACTCCGGGCGGAGCATCGCTGCGACCAGCGGCGGTAAGCGGTGATCCTTCGTAGATTCGGACGCGTTCGAGCGGCCAGCCATGTCTACTCTCCGGTCGCCCGGCCCCGGCGAGCGCTACGGCCGTAGCGGCGTCGATTCGCTCAGAACTCGATCGCCGCGCGGCGGGTCATTTGCCCTCGTGCTCCTGGAGGAAGGCGTTGAGCAAATCCGACGTGGTGATGATACCGACCAGCGTTCCATCTTCGACGACCGGCAGCGCTCCGATTTTGCGTTCGCGCAACAGGCGCGCCGCTTCCTCGATCGGCGTGGCGGGCGTCACGGTCACAGGCTGCTCGCTCATCGCCATCCTGGCTTCTGTATGCGGCAGGTAGCCGGTGTGACGGCGCAGATCGCGATCGGTCACGATCCCGACCAGCTTGCCGTCTTTAACCACCGGTACGGAGCGATAGCCGCCCTCCTGCATAATCATCTCGATATTCGAGAGTTTCTCGTCCGGCCCGACGCTGGTTGGATTGGTCGTCATCCAACCGGTCACACGCCGGCGATCGGTGGGGGTGATGTTGCGCACCGTCAGCACCGGACAGAGCGCCTCGCGCATCACGATTTCGGCGACGCTGCCGAGAATGACCCGCGAGAAGCCCTTGCGGCCGTGCGTCGCCATCACGATCACGTCCGCGTTGATTCTGCGCTGGGCGCTCAGGATTGCGGCCGGGGGCTCTCCGGTGTGGACCAGCAACTCGTGCTTGATCGCCGCCAACCGCTTCTTTGAGATCTCGTCGAGCTTTTGACGCGCGACCTGTTCCTGCTCCTTGTAAAGGTCGACGTAGATTGGCGTGCCGGTCGGCGGAATGATCATCGGCACGACGTGCAGGACATGAACGACGCCATCAGTTTGCCGGGCAAGCTGTACTGCGACATCCAACGCAACGAGCGAGTTCTCGTCGAAATCGATGGGGCAAAGAATCTTCTTGAACGGAAAGGCCATGACTTCCTCTCCTCAATTCGGAAGCGGTCGATCGTATTGCCAAGCGACAATTGTGCCATCCAAAACCGTAAAATGCCTGCCCTCTAAGCCCCGTCTTATTTCTGTGCGGACCCCCCTCGACGTTCTCGATGTCTCCTTTCGCGCCATCGGCGACTGCCCATCGGACCCAATCGGGATCAGCAGTCCGGCTTCGCGACTCGATACTCAGCCAAAGCCATAGCATTCACTACTATGGCAACCAACTTGCGTAAACTCTGCTGGGTTTCATTCTAAACCTTTAGGATCCGAAGGGGATAGCGATGCGCACAGGCGAGTATATGACGTCCAAGCCGACTGCCATCGGTCCGCGCGATCGACTCGACGCCGCGAAGGCGCTGATGACGGCCGAGAGGTTCCGGCGATTGCCGGTGGTCGAGGATGGTCGGGTAATTGGAATCCTGACCGAGGGCGATATCCGAGCCCATTCCGGCTATCTGAAGACGACGCTGGTCGATGCCGCGATGGTGTCCGATCCGCTGACTGTCAGTTCATCCACGCCGTTGGAAGAAGTCGCCACCCTGATGCTGAATCGGCAGATTGGCGGACTTCCGGTCGTTGACGATGGCAAATTGGTCGGAATTATCACAATCAGCGATATGCTGCGGGCCTTCCTCGATTTGACTCGCCATCAAAAAGCAACCGGTCGACCCTCGGCGGCGTAGCGGAGCGGCCCTCGCATCGAAAGGACACCCCCGATGGAGTTGACGATCGAACGCTGGATGAAGCTGACCGTCCATACTGTAAAACCGCTCGATTCGGTCGCGCATGCGCGCGCCCTGCTCGAAGAACATCGCATTAATCAACTTCCGGTCGTGCAGAACGGCAAGCTGGTTGGGATCGTCACCGATCGCGATCTTCGCGACGCGGGGCGCGCGGTTGAAATCGCCGCGAGCGCAGCGAGCGGACATGCAACAAAGGTGGACCCCGAACGGATTGCGGTCGAATCCGTGATGACCTCCAACGTGATGACGCTAAAGCCGACCGATACAATCGAGCAGGCGGCCGAGTTGATGCGCCGCGAACGATTCGGCGCGATTCCGATCGTCGAAAAAGGAACCTTGCGCGGAATTTTGACGCGCAGCGACCTGCTCGCGGTCTTGCTCGCGATGAGCCGCCGGATGCGTCAGGAGGGCGGCGTAACCTGACCGCGCGAGCGCGCCCGCAAATTCAACCACCATCATTCACCGGCTCGGCCGTTGCGCTCGACTTGGGGGGGATGCAGACGGCCGCCAATCTGTGCTATAAGCGGCGCAGCTATCAACACGTCGCGGAAACGGGGGACAGCGGCGGCAATGTGGTGCGGAGGTGAGTGGCATGATGGTGGCGGTTTCCGCGGATCGTACGCTGCTCGACAGTCTTTCTTCGGCAGCGCTCGATACCAGGTCTCTGGTCCAATGCGGCAACACCGGCGACGCCCTACGGGCGCTGGCCACCGGCGATGCGCGCCTGATCGTTATCGATGAGGATGCGCTCCTGCCCGGTTTCTGCGATTGCGTGATCGCGAGCGCGCGCCGCTTCACACCTGCCGCCAAGATCATCTACCTGACCAGTGAACCCCGGCCGTGGCGCGAAGCCGAGGTCCGCGGTGCGGGCGTTAATTTTTACGCGGCGAAACCGATTACGGATGAGGTGCTGGGCCGCATCGCGCGCGCTCTAACCGGAACGCAGCCGGCTAGAATCGCAATATAAACCTGATGTTGCCGAAGCGAACTTCGCTGCCGTTGGCGACAATGGTCGAGCCGCGCACCTGCTGGTTGTTGACGAAGCTGCCGTTGGTCGAGCCGAGGTCGGTCAACTCGTAGACGCCATCGCGCCGCATCAGCCGCGCATGCGCGCGCGAGACGCTCGGATGCGGGATGACCACATCGTTGTCCTCGCCGCGTCCCACCGAGATCTCGTCCTTGAACAGGCTGAAATCGTTCGGAATCGGGTCGACCGGCTCGATGGCCGTGAGATGCGCGCCTGAATTCGAACGCTGCGTCGCGACGGGCGCCGGCGGTCTGACCACGCCCGATGGTGGCGGCGGCGGAGCCGATGGCCGCGGCGGCGCGCGCCCGGCGCCAGGTATCGAAACGCGCGGCATCGGCGCTTGCGCCTGCGCCGCAACAATCGCGTTGAGTTCTTCCGTTGACACGCCGAAATGCATCCGCGAGAGTCCGAAGAGTCCGAGCAGCGCGATGATCGGCACGGCGAGGTTCCACCAGTTAAACGACAGTTGGGCGAGACCGGTGCCCTCGACGTTGGCGCCGCCGGCGCCTTCCTCCGGCACATTGATCGCCGCGCCGCCGACGCCGCGCACCTGGTAGGAGGTATCGGCGGTCGCCGTCTGACCGTTGTAATCAACCTGCAGCTCGACGCTGCGATTGGTGCCGTCCTCGATCGGCCGCGGGGTGCGGTAGGTCAGCGAATATTGCGTGGCGATCGAATGGCCGAGTTCGCGCACCAGCTCTGAGAAATGTCCCTCCTCGGTCACGATGTTGTACGAGCGGCCGTGCGTCGCATTTACGATCTGGGCATACTCGGGCGCGATGAACGGCGGCGGCACGACGGCATACAGCGTGATGCCGTTCTTCTCCAGCAACCGGGCTACGCTGCCTCCGGTCTCCTCGGTCACGTCCGCATTAGGATCGGGGTGATGCCTCTGATAGGCGAGGTCGCCCTCGCGATCGGGACCATCGCCTTTGACGTGCGGCGGCGCGTCGGTGATGAGTATCAGGATGACCTGCGCTTCAGGGCGATATGGAAAGCCGGCGGCATACACCAACGCATCGAGCGGATCCTCGGGGATGTCGCCGCCGCCGCCAGCATGCAACGAGCCGACCCAGGCGATGAATTCGTTCACGTCAGAAGTCAGCTTGTCGCGGTAGGCGCAGTTGCAATCGGGATACTTCGAGATCACGTAGTCCTCGAAGGTGACGAGGCCGAGCCGGTAGTCGCGATTGTTCGATTGCAGATCGCGAGCGAACGAGATCATGTTCTGCTTGACCGCATCGATGTAGGGTTGCATCGACTCGGTCACGTCCATCACGAACACGATATCGACGGGTCGGCCCTGGCCGACGCCCCGAAAATCGACGATCTTGGCCGGCTTGCCATCCTCAAATACCTTCACGTTGTCGGGGCGCAGATTGCCGACCGGCTGGCCGTTCTCGTCCGTAAGTCCGAAGTCGAGCTGGACGCCGCCGTCGGAGTCGAAATGCTGCAGTCCGGGATTGCCGACCGAGAGCTTGAGGTTCGCCGCGCGCGCTTCGCCTACGGCGGCTGCAAGCGCGAGCAGCGCTACAAAAAGGATGATCGTGAAGCCCGCGCGTCTCAGCATAGCGATTGGAATTTTTGTGGGCGGAATGCGGTCTCGTCAAGCGCGTGCTTACCCGTCATCGCCCGCCTCTTGCTTGCCTTCATCTACTCGTTAGGTTATCCCAAACGCTGACTTAAATCTCCCTGGGTGGGTTTCGAGTGAAATTTCGATCGGTTTTTCCGGCCGCGTTGGCGCTGGCGGCTCCCCTGCTGATGATTTTGTCCTTGTTGATGCCCTTGGCGTGTGGAACGGGCAGCTCACCGCCCACCTCGACGCCGCAGCCAACTACCGCCAGTCTTGAAATCGGGCTGGTGGACGATCCGTCGGTGAATTTTCAGGGCTTTCAGAACATCTTGTTGAACCTGATTTCGGTCCGCCTCAACCCCGCTGCCAATGCGACCGATGCGACCTCGGGATGGGTCAATGTTCCGGCTCCAAGCGGCGTCGGCGGACCGGTGGGCAGCGGCACGATTCTTACAAACATCAGCACCGGCGGCCGGTACTTCAACATTTCAAATCCTTACACCAATCCGGGCACCAGCGAGCTGCAGGTCGACCTGCAGACCCTGCAGGACAACGTGGTTATCTTCAACACTGGAGGCGTGCCGCCGCAGACCTATCACACCGTGCAATTGAAGATTGATCCGAATGTCCCGGGCACAATCGTGCCGAACTGCGCTTCGCAATCGCCCGCGCCGATCGAGGGATGCATCAGTTATCCGGTCAGGATCAAAGGCGCGTCGGTAACCGCCCAGACGCGGCTTCCGGTTAAGGCAAACAAACTCACGACCCTGGTGCTCGCGATCGCTGTTCCGACGCCGATTACTCCGCCGAACGTGACCGGGGGCAAATTCACAATTGGGCCACAAATCTCATTGGTCCCGAATGCCACGGGGTCTCCCGCGGTCAACAGCTTGATGACGCAGATTCAGGGCAGCGTCTCAGGCATCCCGCCCGGCCAGAAAGAGGTGGTAATTGCTGAGAACGCAGGTACCAGCAACCAAGTCGCTATCGCCGAAGTCCGAAACGGCGAATACGCGATGCAGGTACCGGCCGGACCGAACGGCACCAATTACGACATCTTCGCTTTCGGCGCCGGCTCCACTTACGACCTCGTCACACCGAACTCACCAAGTCCGCCGCAACCGTTACAACGCGGGATCAACAACATTGTAAATTTCACCGTCAAGAGCGCAAAGACCGGCGTGCTGACGGGCGTCATCAGCGACGACTGTACGATCAACCCGGCCGTACCGATCGAGGGCGCGACGGTTGAGTTGCTAACCTCGAGTAATGGCACCGACTGCACGACGGTTCCGACGCCAGCCGACTGCGTTGTGGTTGCGACCACCTCGACCAACGTTTTTGGCCAGTATCCGACACCCGGCCGCAGTGGGATGCCGCAGCCGTTCAATTTCGTGCCGTCCTCCCCCAACCCATATGCGATCCGCATATCTGCATCGGGCTTCGATACGATGATCGCACCGGTCACCAGCTCGGGCGGAAAGGTTACGTGCGGTACCAACCAGAATTGCAATTTCGCGCTCACGCACGCACAGATTACCGGGACGGTCTCAATCACACCCGGCGTAAACAGCAACGCTGAGGTCCAGGTGTTCGCTGAGGACACCGGCACCAACAACATCGTGAGTGCGTTACCATCCCCGCTCGCGATTCCAGCCTGCGGCTCGCCACCTTGCACTGCGGGGTTCCGCCTGAACGTGCCGCTATCGCCCGGCACCTATGACGTGTTCGCGACCTCGATCGATCTCTATAACGGCGCTCCGGCGCCGTTCACGACTCACGAGTATTCGGTAGTCTCAGGCGTCACTCCGCCGGGCAAATGCGAGGCGGCATCCATCAGCATCCCCACACTACTTTGTGCGGGTCACGGCAGCTTTTCGGGCACGGTGTCACTTCCCTTTGACAGCGGAACTACCGTCCAACTCCTGAAGGATGGCGTACAAATCGAGCAGAGTCAGGTCGGCGCGGCCGGTACCGGAAATTCGGGTAATTATTCGTTCTGCGCGCCCGCCGACGACTACGATGTCGAGCGGGCCGAGAATGGAGTGCTCGTGCCTCCGGCAATGAACGTGATGGTGCCGACGCCGATACCAACGTCGACGCCCTGCGTAATGTGCACCAACGGCGGCGTCTGTCCCGGCAATTGCTCCGACCAACAGGGTCCATCGCTCTGAGAGGGGAGTTGTCGATGCTCAGGGTGCTCAGGCAGGCGTCAGCTCCGCTCCTGGTGGTCGTGCTCGCGATGGCGGCCGCGGGCTGCAACATCGGCAACACGGTGCTCAGCACGAGTGGTCTCCCCAACGTCCAGGGTCAGCTCTCGTTTCGCGTCGTCGGTGTGATCGGCACGCCTTTCACGGCGATCCTTTCCGATGCACGCTCGTCGTGGCGGCTACGCGGCACCGTGCCGACCACGTTCGCGATCGTGAACGGACAGCTTCCCGCGCGAATGATCCTCACCAAGACCGCCAGTAACAAGAACCTCGTGAGCCTTGAAATCATCAATGGCTACCTGCCCACGATGCTCGCCTCGACCTACCAGCCGTATGGAATCGTCCAGGCCCAGATTGGCGGAACGCTCGGCGTCCTCGCCCCCCAAGCGGCCCCGGATGTCCGGTTCGGTCTGCGCGCTCCGCTGATCGCACTGGTCACCGGCAATATCGAGGATCTGAACAGCAGCTTCGCGATCGAGCAGCGCGTCCCGACGGTCTTCCTGTTCGACTCACCGAATGGCCGCGTCGACGGCATCTTCAACCTCGACAACCTCGGTGCCGGCTCGATGACGATTGATCTGCAGTATCAGACCGGCGCCAATCCGACGGTGGTCTGCGAACAGACCAGCAACTCGGGTCAGATCATCATCAAGTACCCCGGATGCACCGCAACTCCGGTCCCACAGGCAGCAGGTGCTGAAGCCCCTGATGCGACGGAACTGCCGGACCAGGTGGACCTTAACTCTTCGGACTGAGCTCGATCCGGCCGACGACGCGCTTATTTTCGACGTTACTCCCTGATGCGCACAGACCTTCTGGTCCGCTAGAATTAACGCTGATGGATTCAGCTTCGACCAATTCGCTCGGTTCCGAGGTCCCGGCCCTCACATGAGAGCACTGATCCGGCGCATCCTGCTGGCATTGGTGGTCATCGCGCTGCTCGCCGCTGTCATTCCGGGGTTTCGCTACTATCGCTATTACATGTCGCACGTCATCACTGACGATGCCTATGTCGACGGCACCGTCGGGCTGGTGGCGGCGCGGGTGTCAGGCACCGTCGCCAAGGTCTACGTCGACGACAACTGGAACGTCAAGGCGGGGCAGCTTCTGCTGACCCTCGATCCGCGCGATTTCGAGGTGCGCGTACAGGAGTCGACGGCCCGTGTCGATCGCGCGAAGCAAACCGTCGATGAGCTGTTTGCGCAGCTCCAGGCGGCGCGCTCGGGACTGATGCTCGCGAACTCGCAACTCGCGCAGGCCGAAATCGATTACAAGCGCGCGCAGGCGCTGCGCTCCGAGAACGTCGCGTCGCGCGAATTCTTCGATCAGGCCACGACCGCCCTGCGCGTCGCGACGGCCGACAGGGCCCTTGCTGAGCATCAGGTCCAGCAGGCCGAGGCGGCGCTCGGCGGCGACAGCGATCACGGCGGACGCTATGATCGTCCGATCGTTGCGCAGGCCCAGGCCGACCTCGAAGCCGCCAAGCTCGATCTGAGCTATACCCAGGTGAAGGCGCCCTTCGCCGGCATCATCACCCACAAAAGCGTCCACGCTGGCGATCGCATCCAGGCTGGTCAGCCGCTGATGGCCATCGTGCCGGAGCAGCATCTGTATTTCACCGCCAATTACAAGGAGACCGAACTCACTGACGTGCGCGTCGGCCAGCAGGCGCTCATTTGGGCCGACATCTACCCGGGCTACGTCTACCACGGGCATGTCGATTCGATCGCGATGGGCACCGGCGCGGCCTTCGCTCTGCTGCCGCCCGAAAACGCGACCGGCAACTGGGTCAAGGTCGTGCAGCGAGTGCCGGTAAAAATCGTGCTTAATTCCCCGCCGCCTCCCGACAAGCCGCTGCGAATCGGATTGTCGGTCGAGGTCGCCGTCGATATCAGCGATACCAGCGGCCCGCTGCTCAGCTCGACCCTGCAGCAGCGCTATGAGAGCGAGTCGAACCGGAAGCCGTGGGAGAAGATGCAGGGGCAGCCGCTCCATATTCCGCCGCTCATACCCGCGCCGCCCACCGCTCAGCAGCCCGACGGACAGCGTCCCTTCCCGGTTCGCTGACGCCGCCTCCTGGCGTGAAGGCCTCGTCGCCCAGCCCCGAATCAACGCCGGACGAATTGCGCACGCGCCTGGCGCTCTACCTCGACGCACATCTTGATCGATTCCGGGTCCTGGCCAGCGGATGGGAAACAACGGTCTACGAGTTTTCGCTGACCGGGCGCGGCCGCATCACAGAACTCGCCCCGGCCACGCCGTTCGTGCTGCGACGTTACGACGGTCGCAACGCAGTTGAGAAGGGCGCGCGCGAGTATCGCACGATGGCGCGCTTGGCGGCATTGCGCTATCCGGTCCCGCGGCCATATCTCTACGAGCCGTCGCCCGACGTGCTAGGCGCCCCTTTCCTCGTGATGGAACGCACCGCAGGCGATCCCCTCTTCACCGCCCGCAGTTTCCCCCAGGCCTTCAGGATTTTCACGCTCGCCTTCTTCGACTTCGTTCGCACGCAGACCGCGCTCCATCACATCGCGGGCAACGGCGATGCCGGCGCATTCACGCCCGCCGCCACTGCCCGCGATGCCCCATTGCTCGATCGGATGCTCGGCGTGATCGGCGAGCGCATCGAACGCGGCCCGCTCCCGGGCCTTGCCCCGGCGCTTGCGGCGTTGCTCGATAGCGCAGCACGCTTTCGGGCCGCGCCCTCCTCGATCGTGCACATGGATTATCATCCGCAGAACGTGCTGGTATCGGGCACGCGAGTGAACGCCGTGATCGATTGGGTCAATGCCGACTGCGGCGATCGTCACCTCGATGCCGCAACCACGGCGGTCATCCTGGCGACCCATTCACTGGAGCATCCGCGCTGGATGCGCGACAACCTCGCAGGCAATTCGCTCCGTCGGATGTTCACCGCGCTTTACATCCCGCTCTACCATGCGCTTGCGCCGCTCGAGCTTGCGCGCTTTCGCTACTGCCAGGCGGTCGCATCCGTGCTGCGGCTTTCGACGTTCGGCATGATGCGGGCGCACGGGCCGGAGTCGGTCGGCTATCGCGCCGAAGCGATCGCGGAGATTACGCCGGCCGTGGTGCGCGTGCTGTCGCGCTACGCCGCGCGCAAGACCGGCGTGCCGGTCAGCATTTGAGTTGGTAATCTGAGCGCATCCGCGAAATCGAGCCGCCGACCTGTACTCATTCCTTGATGGTCAGCGCCCGAAAGCATTAGCCGCGCGACAGTTTACTTCTTTCGCAACAGGTCGCGCAGCACATACGGCAGGATGCCGCCGTGGCGGATGTATTCCACCTCTTCGGGCGTGTCGACCCGCGCGACCACCTCGAATTCGCGCGTCTTGCCATTCTCCTCGGCGCGCACCTTCAGCTTCTGTCGCGGCGTGATGCCGGATCGGAGCCCGACGATCGAATAGACTTCGCGTCCGCTGAGACCAAGCGTCTTGCGGCTTTCGCCGGGCATAAACTCGAGCGCCAGCACGCCCATCCCGATGAGGTTGCTCCGATGGATCCGCTCGAAGCTCTCCGCGATCACGGCGCGCGCGCCCAGCAGCAGGGTGCCCTTTGCCGCCCAGTCGCGCGATGAACCTGAGCCGTACTCCTTGCCCGCGATCACGATCAGCGGCACGTTTTCGCTCCGGTAGCGCTCGGCCGCATCGTAAATCGGCATCTTCGCGCCGTCCGGCAGATGGGCGGTGAAACCGCCCTCGACGCCCGGCACCAGCTCGTTGCGCAGGCGGATGTTGGCAAAGGTCCCGCGCACCATCACTTCATGATTGCCGCGTCGCGCGCCGTACGAATTGAACTCGCGCGGCTGGACGCCGTTCTCGATCAGGTACTTGCCGGCCGGGCTGTCCGCGGCGATCGATCCGGCGGGCGAAATATGGTCGGTCGTAACGCTGTCGCCGAGCATCGCGAGCACCCGCGCGCCAACGATGTCAGTGATTGGCGCAGGCTCGACGCCGATCCCATCGAAAAACGGCGGCGCCTTCACGTAGGTCGACTTCGGATCCCATTCGAAGAGGTCACCTTCCGGGATTTGCAGGCTGCGCCATCGCTCGTCCCCCTCAAAGACCTGCCCGTACTCATCCTGGAACATCTTCGAATCGATCGCGCGCGCGATCGATTCGCTGATTTCCTCGGCGGTCGGCCAGATTTCGCGCAGGTAGACCGGTTTACCATCCGCGCCTTCACCGAGCGGCATCGACTCCGGATCGAAATCCATCGTGCCTGCGATCGCATATGCGACCACCATCGGCGGCGACGCAAGATAGTTGAAGCGGACGACCGGATTGATGCGGCCCTCGAAATTGCGGTTGCCGCTCAGGATAGCTGAGACGACCAGGTTGTTCTGCTTGACCGCGCTGGCGATCTCCTCGGCAACCGGACCGCTGTTGCCGATACAGGTGGTGCATCCGAAGCCGACCAAGTTGAAGCGCAGCCGCTCGAGATAACCGGTGAGTCCCGCGCGATCGAGATAGCGCATCACGACCTTGGAGCCCGGCGCGAGGCTGGTCTTCACCCACGGTTTGACGGTCAATCCACGCTCGACCGCTTTGCGAGCCAGGATGCCCGCCCCCAGCATCACCGAGGGATTCGAGGTGTTAGTGCAGCTCGTTATCGCGGCGATCACAACCGCGCCCTGCCCGAGTTCAAAATCCGCTTCCCTGGTACGGACCGTCACCTTGCGCGTGAGCGCGCCGAGATCGACCGGCTCTTCGGGGGCCTGCGCAGGATTGCCGCCTTCGGCGATCCAGGCTTCGATGCGCTTCGGATCGATCGCATGATTTTCCTGCGTCATTTCTTTGGCGAGCTCGCGCCGAAAGCTCTCACGCGCGCCGCGCAGCGCCACGCGATCCTGCGGTCGGCGCGGCCCCGCCATGCTCGGTTCGATCGCGCCGAGGTCGACCTCGAGCAGTTCGGTGAAGCTAGGTTCGGGCGAATCGTCGGTGCGGAACAGGCCCTGCTCTCTGCAATACGCCTCGATGAGCGCGAGCTGATCGTCGCGCCGTCCGGTGAGCCTCAGGTACTCCAGCGTCTGGCGATCGACCGGGAAAAACCCGATTGTCGCGCCATACTCGGGCGACATGTTACCCAGCGTCGCGCGATCGGCGACGCTCAGATGCCTGAGTCCGGGGCCAGTGTACTCGACGAACTTGTTGACCACGCCTTTGCGCCGCAGCATCTGCGTGACGGTCAGCACGAGGTCGGTGGCGGTCGCGCCCTCGCGCAGCGCCCCCGTGAAACGAACGCCGATCACCTCCGGCACCAGCATCGGCATCGAGCGCCCGAGCATCGCGGCCTCGGCCTCGATTCCGCCAACGCCCCATCCCACGACGCCTAGCCCGTTGATCATCGTGGTATGCGAATCGGTGCCCACGACCGTGTCGGGATAGACTTCGCCGGTCGGCGATGTGTATACGACTGGCGCGAGATATTCGAGGTTCACCTGATGCACGATCCCGGTGTCGGGCGGCACGACGCGGAAATTGTCGAACGCGCGCTGGCCCCAGCGCAGAAACAGATAACGCTCCTGGTTGCGCTGGAACTCGAGTTCGGCGTTATGCCTGAACGCGTCGCGCGATCCGAAAGCGTCGACCTGCACTGAATGATCGATCACCAGGTCGGCGGGACTCAGCGGATTGATGCGCGCCGGGTCGCCGCCCAGCCGCCGGATCGCATCACGCATCACCGCCAGATCGGCGACCACCGGCACACCCGTAAAATCCTGCAGCAGCACGCGCGCCGGCGCGAACGAAAATTCTTCGCCGCCTTTGCCGTTCCATTTCGCGAGGCTCTCGATGTGGTCGGCGGTGACGTTGACGCCGTCCTCGCGCCGCAGCACGTTCTCGAGCATCACGCGTATCGAGTACGGCAGCCGCGCGATCGCGAAGCCGCGCCGCTCGAGCGCCTCCAGTTTATGGATCGCATATTCGCGTCCGCCGAGCTTAAGCGTCGCGCGCGTGCCGAAGCTGTTGTTAGCCATCGTCTGCTCTCTCTCCGGGTTGTGCGGAAACCGAACCAGGCGGCCGCTCAAGGTTCTCCAGCGGGCCGAGCCGGCAGACGATCAGAATAGCGCGTTGATTTGGTTCTTGAAACGGACTGCGTCAGCGCGCAGGCTGCGGGGTGAGCGTGACGCGCGCGCGTTCGCAGACCAGCCCGGCCCGTGCCGCATCACCGCATAGCTCGATTATCCGCCGGCCGACGTGGTGCGCACTTTCATCGCGCGGTGCGCAGCATCGCGCGCGTTCGAGCACACTCAACGGCGGCAGCGCGCCGCCCGCGTCGACCGGACAGATGCTGAGCGCCCAGATTGCTTTCTGAAGGAACTTCACTGCTCGTGTCCTCCGACGAAGCTATGGCGAACGCATTAGCCGTGCCGGAAAAAAATCAAGAAATTCGGACGTTATTTCATGTTTATTAATCGCTCGATGCAAAAGTTTTCGCGATTCGCGAAAACTTTCGGAATTAGCCGGGCTTAAATCGAGGTAATCGCCGGCGACAGGATGGTCGAACGCCGGGGACGTGGACCCGGCAAGCCGTCGTAGATCAGCGCGCGGCCGTCGGAATGGAAACCTGCGTCCGCCATCAGATCAACCCAGCGCGAATCCAGCACCGGTCGGTCATCGATGGTTTCGATTATGACGCGGCGGCGGAAATCGATTATCGAGCGCAGCGCTTGCAACAGAATCTCGCCGTCGACCGCCTGGAGCAGGCGCAGCGAACGACCCGCAAGCCCTGCGATCGGAACGCCGCCGCGAAACACGATGACATTCGAGGCATCGCGCGCGATTCCGCATGCCGGCAGGATGGCGCCGAACGGATTCGCGGGGTCGGCTGCGCTCATCGCGAATGGACGCTCACGCGCCGGCGATCCGTTGCGCACCGCGTTCAGCATCGCGAGCGCCTCGGGCAGCGCGTACTGCTCGCCGGAGAGCGAACGCACGAAGTAACCGCGGCGAATCTGGCCGGCATACTCGAGCCGCCGGAGCGCAAACACGATTTCGTCCCAGCCGGGCACGATCGATTCAAGAGCGAGCATCTCGCGCGCGACGATTCCGTTGCGTTCCAGGAGCATCAGCGCTGCCTCGCGCGAACGATCGATTTCCGCCGCGCCTGATGCCGTCCGCACCGCCGACCATCGCCCGCCGAGGCTCGACTTCAGCCGCGCACGCACGGCGGCGCGATGCCGCGCGTTGCCACCGTGCGCATCCTCGCGCAGCGCGTCGCCTTCCGCCGACATCAGGCGGAGCGGCGCAAAGCTGTCGTTCGAGACCATCCCGATCGCCGCCATTCGCCAGAGCGCGCGAAGCGCATCGCGCTCCGAAAGATTCGCGCGCTCGGCCAGTTCGTCAAGATATTGCGCGCCGGCGGCGCCGAGCGCATCGAGCACCGCGCGTTCATGCGGATCGATGACCCGCGCCGGATCGATTTCAGGGATCATCGGATCGCGCCGTTCGAAAAACGCAACCTGCGACGGAAACCCGGCATTGGCAGGCGAATCGCCCGGGATGCCGACCCATGCGACTTCGCCGCCGAGGCAGACGCTGTCCAGATGCTCGGGGCGATAGCCCGGAATGCGCGCAGGCAAAATCGCGTTTTCCCAGAACTCGGGACTGAATGCCGCGCCGCGCAGCCGCTTCAAAACCGCGCCAACCGCGGCCGTGCCGGCTTCCGGATCGCGCCCGGCGAGTTGATTCCAGCGGATACGGAACGCGGCGTACTCGCGATCGCCGCACGGCTCGACCTCCGCGCGGAGCCGCGCGAGCGTGTAGCGATGTATCCTTTCGAGATTGTAGCGATCGCACCATTGCTCCACGCCTTTCGCGCCGGGCGTGAAATGGCCGCGAAACACTGCCCCGCCCGCTTCCAGAGTCGTTAGCGCCGCTTCGATTCCGGATTCATTCAACCCCAGCCGGCGCGCCAGTTCGGCGGCAGTGACCGGACCACTGGTCGTCATCGCGCGACGCACGATCTCGCGCCGCGCCTCGCCCGCATCGATTTCGCCGCCCGCCTGAACTTGTGCGCTGAACTGCAGCGATGGAAACGCGGCGGCAAACAACGTCGCATCGTCGGCGGCGATGACATCCTCGGGGTTTCCGGGCGCGCGCCGCGTTCGGATGATTCGTCCATCAGCCTCCAACCGCGCCAGCATCGCCGACGCATCCCCTGCGACGCGCCCATCAAGATCATCAGATGAGAGCGAACCGTGCCGGCGAATCAGTTCCAGCAATTCCTCGGGATCGCGCGCCCGCCGCGACGTTGATCGCCCGCCGACTTCGGCTTCGACCGCTGCGATCGCATCCGAGGCCAGCAGCGCCGAGAGATCTTCGGTGCGCATCACCTCTTCAGCCATCGCGCGGTTCATCGTGACGGTGCGGCTGCGGCGATTGGCGCGTTCGCCGTCGTCGAGGAACGAGTAGTCCCACGCGAGTAGGATTCGATGGGCGAAGACCGACGGCGCAATCGAATCGACGGTGACCACGCGGATCGCGCCGCGCTCCACCGCCTCGAGCATCGACGCCAGCCGCGGCAGATCGGCGGATTCTTCAAGACATTCGCGGATCGTCTCCGCCACGATGAAATGCGCGGGCACCTCGATGCGCGGCGGGCGGTTCTCGAAGCAGGCGGCGCGCTGCGGAAACAGCGCGGCCATCAGCTCCTGCGTGCGCAGCCGCTGAATCCAGGCGGGAATCCGGCGGCCCTTGTCGGCGCGCATGATCGAAAGCGCGCGGCTCGCAACATGGCGGAAACGCACCTCGAACATGGGTGCGTCCAGAACGGCCTGCGTCATCACGTCCGCCGCGGCGCGCGCGGGCAGCAGCGGCAGCAGATTTTCGAGCGGGAAGCTATGCCGCGCATTGAGCGCAAGCAGCAGCGCATCGTCGATCGCCGAGGCCTGGATTTCGAAATCGAAGCTCTGGCACAGCCGCTTGCGGAGCGCGAGGCCGAAGCCGCGATTGAAGCGGATTCCGAACGGCGCATGGATCACGAGTTGCGTACCGCCGAGGCCGTCGAAGAAACGCTCGACGACCAGTGTGCGCTCGTCGGGAACGACGCCGAGCGCGCCGACGCCGCGGCGGATGTAGAGACACATTTGGCGCGCGGCGCTCTGCTCGAGCGCGCATTCGTCGCAGAGCCATGCGGCCGTTTTGTCGACGCCGTCGCGCTCGATCCGCGCCGCGATTTCGCGGCGCAGGTCGATCGTCGCCGCCGACAGCGCCGGCGAGCGGCCGGTGGCCTCGGTCTGCCAGAATGGCAGCGACGGCGCCATTCCCGGTGCTGCCTCGACCATCAGCCGGCCGCGCGAAATTCCGAGGATGCGCCATGGATTCGAGCCGAGCGAAAAGATGTCGCCGCGCGATGACTCCTGCGCGAAATCCTCCTCGACGTCGCCGATCTTGCGCCCTTCCGACGCGATCACCACATCGTAGTTGCCGTTCTCGGGAATCGTGCCGCCGGAGACCAGCGCAGCGAGCCGTCCGCCGCGGCGCGGCCGGATGCGGCGCGCCACGCGATCGAAAAAGATTTTCGGCGCTGCGCCGCTGATCCGATTCGGAATCTCCGCCGCCATCTCCTCGACGATGCGCGTGAGCATCGAGTGATCGAGAGCGCCGAAATGCGCCGCGCTGCGCAGCATCCGCAGCAGCTCGTCCACGCCGATCTCGCCCTCTTCCGCCGCAATCGCGACGATCTGCTGCGCCAGCACATCGGCGCATCCGCGCGGCAATTCGGCCTCGTCGAGCATCCCGGCCCGCATCGCGCGCACCGCCGCAGCGCATTCGATCAGATCGTCGAGCGTGAGCGCGAAGAAGCGGCCCTTCGGCGTCATACCAAGGCGATGGCCCGAGCGGCCGATCCGCTGGATCGCGGCCGAGATGGTCTTGGGCGAATCGACCTGGCACACCAGGTCGACCGTGCCGACGTCAATTCCGAGCTCGAGCGACGCGGTTGCGACGATCGCCTTGAGCTCGCCGCGCTTGAGGCGCTGCTCAGCCTTGAGCCGCTCCTTGCGTGCGAGGCTCCCATGATGCGCCAGGACGGCATCCGCGCCGACCCGCTTCTGGAGATTGAGCGCGATTCGCTCGGCCCATCGGCGGCTCAGCGTGAAGATGAGCGTCGTGCGATGCTCGCCGATCAGCTCGGCCAGCCGATCGTACATCGCTTCCCAATGCGGATGGGTCGCGATCGGGCCGAGTTCCGGCCCGGGCGCGATCACGGCAAGATCGAAGCGGCGCGAGTCGCGCTCAGCGCGCACGATCTGCACCGCACGCGCGCTCCGAGTTCCGTCGCAGGCGACATCGTAGCCGCCAAGCAGCGCGGCCAGGCGCTCGATGGGATTGAGCGTCGCCGAGAGTCCAATCCGCACCGGACGCGGACCGCCGCGCGCGAGAATCATGCGATCGAGCCGCTCGAGGGTAATCATCAGATGGGCGCCGCGCTTGTTGGACGCGATCGCATGGAGCTCATCGACGATCACGCAGCGCACCGCCGCGAGCTTCTCGCGAAAACGCGGCGAGGTCAGCGCGATGAACAGCGACTCGGGCGTGGTGACCAGGATTTGCGGCGCGCGCCGGAGCATCGCGCTGCGCTCATGCGCGGGCGTGTCGCCATGACGAAGCCCGACGCGGATTTCCGCGAGATCGAGGCTCATCGCGCGCGCCGTGCGCCGCACGCCGTCGAGCGGCTCGGAAAGATTGACGCGGATGTCGTTGGCGAGCGCCTTCAGCGGCGAGACGTAGAGAATCGAGACCTCGTCGCGGAGGGCGCCGGCCTCGGCCTCGCGCACCAGGCGATCGATCGCCCACATGAAGGCGGCGAGCGTTTTGCCGCTGCCGGTCGGCGCGCAAAGCAGCACATGATGGCCGCCCGGGCCGGCCGCCGCGATCATCGGCCATCCGCGCTCCTGCACCTCGCTGGGCGCGTTGAAGCGTTCGGCGAACCACGCGCGGACCGCAGGATGAAAATCATCGAGTACGGAGGGCATGGAAAGAAAAGTATATCACCGCACCGCCGGACCACGGTTACAGTTGGAGAACGCTGGAAGACGATTTCCCCCAATCGTTACGTTTCAGGATCATCATCCTGAGAACTTGAGTGCATCAGCCGCGCAGCAGTTCAGGCAACCTCGCGGTGAACTCGCTGCGCGAGAGCGTCGCGGAGAAACCGGCCGCGCGGGCGCTCTTGAGCGCCTTCAGATCGACGTGCGACGCAAAGCCGATCACGCGCAAACCGGGCGCGGCGGCGTGGAGCGCCGCGAGTGCGCGATCGGCAGGAAAATTCGCGTCGTTCAGATCGACCATCGCGATGGTAGGCTTTGATTCCGCGATCTGCGCGGCCGCCGCCTCGATCGTCGAGGCGTAAACAATCGTTGCGCCGAGCTGATCCGCGAGCGCATCGAGCTTCGACCGGAAGAAAAGATCGCGAATCAACGCGAGCGCGCAGACCGGCGAACTCATCGTGATTCTCCCCGACTGAAGCGGCGCGGCGAATAGGGCGTCAGATCGAACGACGGCTTCCGTCCTTTCACCAAATCAGCGATTACTTCGCCGGTAATCGCCGAGAGCAGGATGCCGCTGCGGAAGTGCGCAGTCGCATACAGCACGTGCGGATGGACCGTCGACGGGCCCAGAATCGGCAGCTTGTCGTCGGTCGCGGGACGAAAGCCGGCCCACGCCTCGCGGAACGCAAGCCCGCTGAGCGCGGGAATCAAGGCGTTGGCGCCGGCGACGATCCGCCCCATCCCGGCCATCGTGACGCTCCGATCGAAGCCCGCGTCCTCCATCGTGGAACCCGCTAGAACCCGGCCGTCGCGGCGCGGCACCAGATAGCCGCGGAGCGAAAAGATCGCCGGCCCGAGCATCGCGGGCCGCCCCTGGAAGCAGACGATCTGGCCGCGCACCGGCCGTATCGCGATGCGATCGGCTTCCAGGCCGCGGATTCGCGCGGCCCATGCCCCGGCCGCGTTGATCACGAAGTCGGCCTCGTGAGTCGAGCCGTCATCGAGCCGCACGCCGGGGTGATTGGAATTACGCGCGATAATTTCAGCCACGCCCGACGATTCGCGGAATTCGGCGCCGGCCTTAAGCGCCGCGGCGATATAAGCCTGTGTGAGTTTGCGATTCTCGACCCGGCGATTGGTCGGCAGATGGAGCGCATAGCAAACTTCCTGACTAAGCATCGGTTCGATCCGGCGGGCCGCCGCGCCGTCGAGTTCCTCGACCTCGCCGCCCAACCCCGCGCTCCGCTGCCATCGCGCGCGCCCTTCGAGCTGGCGCTGTTCGTCGGCGTCGAGCGCGCAATAGAGGATGCCTGCCTGGTCGTATTCGGGATCGACGCCGCTTTCGCGTCTCAACCGTTCGACAATCCGCTCGAATGCTTCGCGGCCGCGCAGACAGATGTCGAGAATCGGGCCGGGACCTTCGGCTTCGGCCTGCGGCGCGAGTATCCCGGCGGCGGCCCATGAAGCTTCGAGACCGAGCCGGCCACGTTCGAAGACGGTCACCGCGACGCCCTCGGCGGCCAATCGCCATGCGATCGATCCGCCGATGATTCCACCGCCGACGATCAGCGCTTTCAACTCGATTCGCTCCGATATCGGTTTTTCATTTCTGTGTAGTCGACCTGAAGGTCAGCTTACCGGCCACCAATGCGGCGTGAAACCCCGTTGCGATGGTGATAAAAACCCGACGGGGAACGGGGCCAACCTTCGGGCGGCGAGGTAAACATGGAGAAGATCCTGGCGGGAATCGAGACGCGGCTGATCCACGCCGGCAAGCCGGAACCGCCGATCGAGGGCGCGGTGGTGACGCCGATTTTCCAGTCCTCCACGTTCGAGTATCTCGGCCAGCAGAGCTACCACGATCTCCATTACATCCGGCTCAACAATACGCCGAATCATCTCGGGCTCCATCGCAAGCTCGCGGCGATCGAGGGCGCGGAGGCGGCGCTGGTGACAGCGAGCGGGATGGCGGCGATCTCGACCGCGCTGCTCACGATTCTCGGCCACGGCGACCATCTGCTGTGCCAGAGCTGCATTTACGGCGGCACGCACGGACTGTTGACGACGGAGTTTCCGCGGCTCGGCGTCGAGGTCTCGTTCATCGATGCGGGCGAGCCGGCAACCTGGAAGGAGAAGCTCCGCGAGAACACGCGCGCGATCTATGTTGAGACGATCTCGAATCCCCTGCTCGAAGTCGGAGATTTGCGCGCGGTTACGGAGTTTGCACGCGAGCAGGGGTTGATCTCGATCATCGACAACACCTTCGCGACGCCGATCAATTTCCGGCCCGCCGAGCTCGGCTTCGATCTGTCGCTGCATAGCGGGACCAAATATCTGAACGGCCATTCGGACATCGTGGCCGGCGCGGTGATCGGCGGCCATGAACTCGTCGCGCGCATCAGCCATACCGCAAATCATCTGGGCGGCGCGCTCGACCCGCATGCCTGCTTCCTGCTCGATCGGGGACTCAAGACGCTGGCGGTGCGGGTGCGCTATCAAAATGAAAGCGCGCTTCGAATCGCGCGGTTTCTGGAGCAGCACCCGAAGGTCGAGGCGGTCTACTATCCCGGCCTCGAGAGCCATCGCGATCATCTGCGCGCTTGCGAACTGCTTGACGGCTTCGGCGGCGTGCTGAGCTTCGAGGTGGCGGGCGGACTCGCGGCCGCCGAACGGGTGATCGATCGGGTGACGATTCCGGTTTCGGCGCCGAGCCTGGGCGGCGTCGAGAGCCTGATCACGCGGCCGGTAACCACCTCTCATTCGGGGATGACGGCGGCGCAGCTAGCCGCCGCAGGCATCAGCGAGACGCTCATCCGGTTGTCGGTGGGGCTCGAGGCGACGGACGATCTGATCGCGGACCTGGATCGTGCGCTGGAATCGCCTTAGAATGGCAGAATCTTGCGTCACATAGCTGTTTTATGCAAATCGGTGTGAATTTGGGCATACGCGGGCGGACCCATCGATTGGCGGCCTACGAATTGGCAACATCGACTGTCCGAGCGATCGAGGACCGCGCGTGACAACGATAGGAAACCATCGAGATGGCTGCGGCGCCCAAATCGGATAGCGCTCCCGCGCCATCGATTGCGCCGGGAAGGAAGGATTCAGGGCGCAGCCTCCGCGGATGCATGCGGTTCAATCCTCGAATCGCCGCTTTCACAATCTGCCTCGTGCTCGCGATGCTTAGCGGCATTGCAGGGCTCGTTCTGACACGACTCGCGCCGTTCGTCGTCGCAATGATCCTCCTGATCGCCGGGGCGGCGCCGATGCTGCTGTGGGAGATGCGGCGCCAGACGCTGCCGGGAACCCGAGAATCGAAGTCCGAGGCCGAATCCGTGCTGCGCCGCGTGTTCGAAGTCAGCCTCGATGCAATTGCGGTCAATCGGCTGAGCGACGGGATGTTCGTAGAAGCGAACCCGGAATTCGAGCGCATCACCGGTTATAGCGAGCGCGAATTGCTGGGCCATACGGTCGGCGAGCTGGGCCTCTGGACGACCGTCGATGACCATCGCGATTACCTGCGGCGGCTCGACTCGGAGCGTTCGGTACGCAACGCCGAGATCACTTTTCGGCGGCGCGACGGCAGCCGCGTGCCCGGCGTGATGTCGTCGGTGGTGGTGGATCTCAACAACGAGCTGTGCGTGGTCTCAGTGGTGCGCGACGTCAGCGATTGGAAGCGCACCGAGGAAGAGTTGCGCGAGGCGCATCGGGCGTTGTCGGCGCAAGTCGAGGCGCTGCGCGAAAATCAGCGGAGCCTGCACGAAAGCGAGACCCTGATCCGCAAGGTTTTCGAGGCAAGCCTTGACACCATCGCGATTCAGCGACTGAGCGATCGGGCTTTCATCGACGTAAATCCCGCCTTTGAGCGCCACACCGGCATCAGCCGCGAGCAGGCGCTGAGCAAAAGCCTCGACGAGCATCAGCTCTGGGTGGATCCGGTACGGCGGGAGCAGTTCTTCCAGTTGCTGCGCGAGCAAGGATTCGTGCGCGACTGGGAGGAGGATTTTCGCGTTCGCGACGGGCAGATCGGGCCGCACCTGGTGTCCGCGGTGGTGGTCGAGATCCACGGCGTCCCGCATTTCATCATAGTTGTGCGCGACATCGCCAGGTTCAAACGCAACGAGCGCGCGCTGATTGCGGCGCATGACGAGATGGCGGCACAGGTCGAAGCGCTGCGGGCAAGCCAGCAGCAGCTTACGACGGAGATCGCCGAGCGGGCGCAGGTCGAAAAGCGGTTGCGCGAGAGCGAGGCTAAGTTGCGCAAGATTTTCGATGCGAGCCTTGACGCGGTCTCGATTCGGAGCATCCGCGACGATCGCCTGCTCGATGTCAATCGCGAGCTGGTTCGCGCCTTCGGCTATTCGCGCGAGGAGCTCTTGTCGCGCCCGCTGAGCGAATTACACCTGTGGAACGATTCTGCCAGACGCGCCGCGTTCTATCGTGAAATCCGCGCGCGCGGACAGGTACGAAATTTCGAATCCGAGTACCGCACGAAGGATGGACGGATAGTGCCATGCGTCGTGTCGGGGGTGATCCTCGAGCTCGACGGTGAGCCGTGCATTGTCGTCGTGACGCGCGACAATCGGCCGTTCAAGCAAGCCGAGAGCGAGCTGATTGCGGTGCGCGAGGCGCTGGCGAGCCAGGTGCAAGCGCTTCGCGAGAGCCAGCGCCGGCTGCAGACGGAAATCGTGCAGCATCAGGAGGTTATCGCGCAGCGCGAGCAGGCCGAACGCCGCGCCCGCCGGAGCGAAGCGACGCTGCGCCGGATCTTCGATACCAGCCTCGACGCGTTGACTGTTTCGCGGATGCGCGACGGCGCGCTTATCGATTGCAATCGGGAGTTTTTGCGCCTGACCGGCTTCACGCGCGAGCAGGTGATCGGAAAGACCCTCAAGGAACTTGGGCTCCGCGGAGAGCATCATCGCACCCGCGAGCTGGTCGAGGCTCTGCAGACCCAGGGGTTTATCCGCAACTGGACCGACAACTATCGGATGGGCGCAGGCGGCTGGATGCCGATGCTGGTGTCGGCGGCGATTGTCGATATCGATGGCGAGGCGTGCGCGGTGGTGGACGCGCGCGATATCCGGGAAATCAGGAAAACGGAACAGGAGTTGATCGAGGCTCGCGAGGCGCTGTCGGCGCAGGTCGAGGCGCTGCGCGAAAGCCAGATCCGATTGCAGGCTGAAGTCGCCGAGCGCGAGCGTGTGATGGCGCAGCGCCAGGCTGCCGAGCAGATGGTCCGCGAGAGCGAGGCTAAGCTGCGCAAGATCTTCGATACCAGCATCGACGCGATTTCGATTCGTCGACTGCGCGACGATCGTTATATCGACGTTAATCCGGAGTTTCTGCGCCTTACCGGCTACAGCCGCGGCGAGGTAATCGGCCGCACGCTCGACGATCTTGACCTGCGTGCGGATGAGCTGAAGCCGGTCTTCGTCGCGGCCCTTCAGGCCAACGGTTATGTCCGCAACATGGAGGGTCGGCTGCGCCGGCGCGACGGCTCGATCGTACCGATCATGACCTCGGGTGTGCTGCTAGAGCTGGGTGGCGAACAGTGCATCGTCGCGATTACGCGCGACATAACGCAGGCGAAGCGCGCCGAGGCGGAGTTGATTGCGGCGCGCGAGGCGGCGCTCAAGGCATCGCAGGCGAAATCGGATTTCCTCTCCAGCATGTCACACGAGATTCGGACGCCGATGAACGCGATCCTCGGGATGGAGCAGCTTTTGTGGGAAACGCCGCTCAGCCTCGATCAACGGCGCTACCTTGAAATTATGCGCGCGAACGGCGATGCGCTGCTGTCGTTGATCGACAACATCCTCGACCTCGCCAAGGTCGAAAGCGGACAGCTTATTCTCGAGCGGACCAGCTTTGAGCTCGACGAACTTGTCGAACGTGCGGTCGAAACTCTCGGTATCCGCGCCCATCAAAAGGGTCTTGAACTCGTCGCGCGCATCGCACCCGATGTGCCGCTTGGCCTTGAGGGCGACCCATTGCGTCTGCGGCAGATCCTGATCAACCTGCTCGGCAACGCCATCAAGTTCACCAACCGCGGCGAAGTGTTGGTGAACGTCGACAGCATCGCGGCGCCGCCGGGCGGGCGCACTCCGCCGCAGGCGGTATGGCTGCGGTTTGTGGTCTCCGACACCGGCATCGGCATCCCCGCCGAAAAGCTCGCGACGGTTTTTTCAAGCTTCACGCAGGCTGACTCCTCGATCACCCGGCAGTTCGGCGGCACCGGACTCGGCCTCGCGATCGTCAAGCGGCTGGTCGAGTTCCATGGCGGAGAAGTCCAGGTCGAAAGCCAGCTCGGGGTCGGGAGTACGTTCAGCTTCACGCTTCCGGTCTTCGTGCGGCCCGTCCAGGCGGCGAAAGAATCGTCGTCTAAAGCGAATTTCTCCGGACGCCGCGTACTGGTCGTCGATGACACTGAGATGAACCGCCGCGTGACGCGGGAGATTCTGACGCCCTGCGGGGCCATCGTCGATGAGGCGGCGGACGCTCAACCGGCGCTCGAGATGATCGATCGCGCACGTGCCCGTGCTGCGCCCTACGATCTCGTGCTGCTCGACTCCCGGATGCCCGGTTCGAGCTCGTTCGAGGTCGTGACCCGCATGAAGTCGATGGTGCCGCGCGGCGCGGCCGGCCCACTTTCGAGCATTGGCCAGACTCCTGAACGGGTCGTCTTGATGTTGGCTTCGGATGACCTGGCCTCCAGCCTGCAGGCGATGCGTGAGCTGGGACTCACGACTTACATCGTCAAGCCGATTCGGCGGCGCGATTTGCTCGAAGCTACCAACGCCGCGATCGGTCCTATCGGCCCGAGCCTGGCCGTGAAGACGGCGCCGGCCTTTGGAGTGCCTGCTGCCAGCCCGACCACACCGGTCCGGATTCTGCTTGCCGAAGATTCATCGGACAATCGTATGCTGATCGCGGCGTATTTGAAGGGCGGCAACTACCAGATCGATGAAGCCGAGAACGGCGAAATGGCGATCAACATGTTCAAGGCCGCGAAGTACGACGTGGTCTTAATGGACATCCAGATGCCGATCGTCGATGGCTACACGGCGGTGCGCGGGATTCGACAGTGGGAAGCGGAGCAAAACCGCGCGCGCACGCCGATCATCGCGCTCACCGCATCCGCGATGAACGAAGCGGTGCAGCGTAGCCTGCAGGTCGGATGCGATTCGCACGTGAGCAAGCCGGTCAAGCGCGCGACTCTGATCGAGGCGATACGCCAGGCAACAGAGGGCGCCAAGAATGCCACGCCCGCAATCCGCGAGGTCTCGGGCAACGGACCGAACGGCATTGAACGGGCGACCGCTTCCGACCGGATCGTCGTGCAGGTGGATGCCGACCTGCGCGACCTGATTCCCGACTATCTCGTGCACAAGCACACAGACTCGATCGCGCTTGGCGCCGCCGTCGAGCAGGGCAACTTTGCGATCATCGGCGCGCTCGGCCATCGGATGAAGGGCGACGGGGCCAGCTACGGCTTCGATCAAATCACGGAGATCGGCGCCGGCCTCATGGACGCAGCGCGGCGCGAGGATCTGGTTAAAGCGCGCAGGCTGGCCGCTTCTCTAGCCGATTACCTTGCCCGGGTCGAGGTCGTGTTCAAGCCCGAAGATACAAACGCCTGAAATCTTTCAGCGTATTTCGAGGACTGCGGCGCCCTTGAGTTCGTCGTGCTTAAGCATGACCAGTGCGCGGTTCGCTTCGGCCAGCGGAAGGGCAAGCGTTCGCGTCCGAATCGGAATCTCAGCGGCGATGCGCAGGAACTCCTCGCCGTCGGCGCGGGTGTTGGCGGTGACGCTCCGCAGTTGACGTTCTTCGAAAAGATGTTTCGCGTAATCGAGGGGCGGAATTTGGCTCAGATGAATCCCCGCGATCGCAAGCGTTCCGCCACGATCGAGCGCCGCCATCGCCGCCGGCACGATTTCGCCCGCCGGCGCGAATAGTATCGCCGCATCGAGACGCGCCGGCGGCAAATCCTCCGCGCCGCCGATCCAGTCCGCGCCGAGTTCCTCGGCGAGTTCGCGATGCCTCCCGCCGCGGCTCATCACGAACACGCGACATCCCCAATGCTTGAGCACTTGCATCGCAAGATGTGCCGAACCGCCGAACCCGTAAAGCCCCACCGTTGCACCGGGTTTCACTTCCGCGCGGCGGATTGATCGAAAGCCGATGATCCCGGCGCATAGCAGCGGGGCGGCGTGCTCATCGTCGAGGCCGTCCGGAATCGCGTAGGCGAAATCCTCGCGCACAGTCGCGAATTCGGCGTAACCGCCGTTCTGATCCCATCCGGTGAAGGTCGCGTAAGGGCAAAGATTCTCGCGGCCCGTCGTGCAGTAGCGGCAGGTGCCGCAGGTCGAGCGCAGCCATGCGATTCCAACCCGCGTGCCGGACCGAAACCGCGACGCACCATCGCCGCATCGTTCGACGATTCCGATCACTTCATGGCCGGGAACGATGCACGGACGATGTAACGCGAGATCGCCCTCCGCAATGTGCAAATCGGTGCGGCAGACGCCGCATCGCTTGACACGGATAAGGATTTCGCCGCCCGCGGGCTCGGGGATCGGCAGTTCGATTGCTTGCAACGGCTCGCGCTCGATCGGCGCCGGCTTTTCAACCGCCATCGCCTTCATAAACGCTTAAACCTAAAGTTAAGAAATCGATTTACAGCTCGAAGTCCGCCGCCTCGATGATGCGCGCGACGCGATAGAGGAACCGATTGCCAAGCACGCCGTCGACCACGCGATGGTCGTACGAGAGCGCAAGGTACATAATGCTGCGAATCGCGAGCGCGTCCGTGCCGTCGGTTTCGACCACGACCGGTCGGCGCTTGATCTCGCCCATCCGCAGGATTCCGACCTGGGGTTGATTGATAATTGCGAAGCCGTAGAGGTTGCCCTCGCGCCCAGGATTCGAGAGCGTGAAACTGCCACCGGCGAGATCGTCGGCGGTAAGCTCACGGTTTGCGATTCGTTTGCGCATCCGCTCGATTTCGCGCGCCAGGCCAACCACCGACATCGCCTGCGCCGAGCGAATTACGGGGACGAGCAGGCCCTCCTGGTCGTCCATCGCGATGCCCAGGTTGATCTCGCGGCGTATTACGAGCGAGTCTCCGACCACGGACGCGTTCATTCGCGGGAATTCCTTGAGCGCGCGGACCGTCGCCGCGGCGACCAGCGGCAGCATCGTGAGCGCGAAGCCCTCGCGCTCGCGAAAGCCCGCCTTATGGGCCTCGCGCAATGCGATCGCGCGCGTCACATCGACCTCGGCGACCGTGCCGACGTGCGGCGAATGGGTCTTCGAGTAGACCATGTGCTCGGCGATAACTTTGCGGCGGCGCGAGAAGGGCTCGACGACATCGCCTTCACGTGGTTCGTAAATCGGCGCGCGGAAGACGGGTCCCGACGGTTCCGCCGCGCGCGGCGGAACCGTCGGCGTGGGCAGCGGCGCCTGCGCAGCCGATGGCCGCGCCGGAGCGGGCGCAGGACCCGCGGGAACCGGACCCGGCTCGACGCGTCCGCCGAGCGATTCGACGTACTTCAGCAGGTCACGTTTGGATACCCGGCCGCCGATGCCGGTGCCGACGATTCGGTTCAGATCGACGCCGTATTCCGATGCCATCCGGAGCACCACCGGTGAGTAACGCCGCGATCCCTCATTCCCCCGTGCAGGCTCTGCCGCGCGCTCGCGCGCCGCAGCCGCATCTGTCGGCTTCGGCGGTTCCACCGCCGCAGCCGGCGCCGCTTGCGGCTTTGTCGATACTGCCGCGCCTACCGGCTCAATGATCGCGATCTTGCCGCCGACCGGGACAGTGTCGCCTTCATGCGCCACAATTGCTGCGATCACGCCCGCCCCCGGCGAGGGAATCTCGGCATCAACCTTGTCGGTCGAAATCTCCGCGATCGGTTGGTCGAGCTGCACTTGGTCGCCCTCGTGCACCAGCCATTTAGCGATGGTACCCTCGACCACGCTCTCGCCCATCTGGGGCATCGTTACTTCGATCGCCATCGCTAGTACGCCGCCAGATTCCGGATCGCTTCCACGATCTTGTTGGTGTTGGGTAGGACAAATTCCTCGAGCGGCGGTGCGAACGGCACATGCGTATCGAGAGCGGCCAGCCGCCGCACTGGACCGTCAAGATAATCGAACGCTTCATCCGCGACGATTGCGGCGATTTCGCCGCCGATTCCACCGGTCAGGCGATCCTCGTGGACTACCAGCACCTTGCCGGTGCGCCGCGCGGTGGCGAGAATCGCTTCGCGATCGAGCGGCAGCAGCGTTCTGAGATCGAGCACTTCGACCGACAGCCCATCTTCCTTTTCCACGATCCGCGCCGCATCGAGCGACTGATGGAGCGTGCCGCCGTATGTGATGATTGAGAGATCGCGGCCTTCGCGGCGCACCTCCGCCTTGCCGAGCGGCACCGTGAAATCTCCGTCCGGCAGATCCTCTTTGATACTTCGATAGAGCCGTTTGTGCTCGAAGTAGATGACCGGATTGTCGTCGCGAATCGCGCTCTTGAGCAAGCCCTTGGCATCATAAGCCGTGGCCGGAGCGACCACCTTGAGCCCCGGCACGCGCGTGAACCAGGCTTCGGGATTTTGCGAATGGAAGAGCGCGCCATGCACGCCCGCGCCCGACGGCGCCCGCACCACCATCGGGCAGCTCGCTTTCCCGCCATGCCGATACGAGAGCGTCGCTGCGGTGTTGACAATCTGGTCGAAGCCGCACGAGATGAAGTCCGCAAACTGCATCTCCACCACCGGACGCATCCCGAGCACCGCCGCGCCGACCCCAGCACCGACTATCAATGATTCGGAGATTGGCGTATCGATGACGCGCTCTTCGCCGAACGCCGTGAGCAGGCCCTCGGTCACCTTGAATGCGCCGCCCAACTCGGCGACGTCTTCGCCCATCACGAAGACGTTCTCATCGCGCGCCATCTCTTCGTGCAACGCCTGGTTGATCGCTTTGAGATAGGTGGCTTCCATCGCGAGGTTACCGGATAGGGCGCCGACCATTGACCGCTGCACTCGGCGCGCCCGGTGCGGCGCCCTGGCCAACATACAAATCTTCAAGTGCTTCTTCAGGTTCCGGATACGGGCTCCGATCGGCGAAATCGACCGCCGCCTGGATGGTCGTGTTTACCTTCTCGTCGGTTTCGGCGCGCAGCCGGTTGATGTCGTGGCCGCGCTTGTCCAGATAGAACTCGAAAAGCGGAATCGGGTCGCGGCTCTCCCATTCGAGCAGCTCTTCCTGATCGCGATAAAGCGCCGGATCGTGCTCGCTATGGCCGCGCCATCGATAGGTCTTGCACTCGATGAGCCCGGGGCCGCCGCCTGCACGGATCGAGTCGATTACGCGCTCAGCCAACCCCACCACAGCGAGCAGATCGTTGCCCGGGCAGACATGGCCGCGGAAGCCGTAGGCTGCCGCCCGATCCGCGATGTTTTCGATCGAAGTCTGCTTCTCGAACGGCGTCGAGTAGGCGTAGCGATTGTTCTCACATACGAACAACACCGGCAGCTTCTGCACGCCCGCGAAGTTCATCGCCTCGTGGACGTCGCCGCGCGACGACGCGCCCTCGCCGAAGAAGGCAACCGCGATATGCCGCTCACGCTTGATCTTGAATTTCAGCGCCGCGCCACACGCGACCGGCAGCGACGACCCGAGCATCGAAGATGACCCGAATACGCCGTGCGCGATGTCGCCGCCGTGCAGAAACGAATCCTTGCCGCGCGAAAGCCCGGTCTCCTTGCCCATCAACTGCGCCATCAGGCGACCTGGATCGACGCCGCGCATCAGAAACACGCCGAGGTCGCGATGAAGCGGCGCGGTGAAATCGCCCGGCTCCAGCGGCGCGCAGATGCCGACCACGAGCGCTTCCTGCCCCGCGCCGGAGTAAACGCCGCCGAGGATCTTGTTCTGGCGATGTAGCCGCGAAACGCGCTCCTCGAACGCGCGCACCAGCTTCATTCGGTAATAGAGCTCGACGTCCTGCGCGGCGCGGGCTGCAACCGGCGCGGGCGCGGCAGATCCATCCTGTTCCGCCATCGTGTTCTGCTTCTCCGAAACTCCTGACCTTTCAAGATTATCGCAATTTGCGCGGAACTATCAAAATCGTTCTGCGATGCTTTTCCTGCGCGCAGCCGAGGTTGCCTGCCCGAAGATGATGACCTATATACGGCGATAGTGATGCTGGACGGTGCGATAGCCGTACGCGACGGCGCAGCAGACGCCTCGTTGCGGTCGATCCTCGATCGCGCGCTGGATGGCGTGCGGCTCACTGAGCGCGAAGCGATCGCGCTGATCGAGTGTCCCGGCGCCGCGCTCGATTCCGTGATGGCGGCGGCGCGCGAGCTTCGCGATCGCGTCAAGGGCCGCGTGGTCACTTACTCGCGCAAGATTTTTCTGCCGATCACCAACTTATGTCGCGATCGATGCACCTACTGCACGTTCCGCAAGGACCCGGGCGAGCCCGGCGCATGGACCATGCTGCCGGAGGAGATCCGCGAATGGTCACAACGGGGACGCGCGCTCGGATGCAAGGAAGCGCTGATGTGTCTCGGCGACAAACCCGAGGTCGCCTTCAAGGAGCATCGCGAGACCCTGGCGGCGCTCGGGGTGCGCAGCACGATCGAGTATGTTGGGCGCGCCTGCGAAATCGCGCTCGGCGAAGGCCTGCTGCCGCATACCAATGCGGGCCTGATGACGCGGGATGAAATGCGCGCGCTGCGGCCGCTCAACGCAAGCATGGGCCTGATGCTCGAGAGCATCGCGCCGCGGCTCCGGGCGCGCGGCGGCGTGCATCAGTGGGCCCCGGACAAAGACCCTGCGCGGCGACTGCGCATGATCGACGAGGCCGGCGCGGAAAAAATTCCGTTCACCACCGGCATCCTGCTGGGCATCGGCGAAACGCCGGCCGAGCGCGCGCAAAGCCTGATCGCGATTCGCGACCTGCATGAGCGTCACGGCCATGTTCAGGAAGTCATCATCCAGAACTTTCGCGCCAAGCCCGAGATCGCGATGGCCGACGCGCCGGAACCGGATGCGCTCGAGATGGTCCGCGCGATCGCGACTGCACGACTGGTGCTGGGCGCGGAAATGAACGTGCAGGCGCCGCCGAATCTGTCGCCGAATCAGATCGAATTGTTCCTCGATGCGGGCATCAACGACTGGGGCGGAATTTCGCCGCTTACGCCCGATTTCGTCAATCCCGAGGCACCGTGGCCGCACGTCGAGCGGCTCGGCCAGCGTTGCGCCCGCGCCGGTTTCGAGCTGCGCGAGCGGCTCGCGATCTATCCCGAATACATCGATGATGAATGGCTTGACCCGGCGCTCGCGTCGCTGACCGCGGAGCTGGGCTCCAGGATCGCCGGAGGTATCGCGTGACCGATCTTGAATTTCGCGACTATGTGGATGAAATCGAAGCGACGCCGCTGGGCGTGCTGCTCGATCGCGCCTCACCCGATGTCCGCGCCGTGCTGACCGGCGCTCTCAACCGGCGCGAACTCACGCCCGAGGACGGTCTCCGTCTCTACACCGCCCGCGGCGACGATTTGCGCGCCGCAATCAAATGCGCCGACCTCGCGCGCGCCGAGGATTGCGGTGACGAAGTCACCTATGTCGTCAATCGCAATATCAATTTCACCAACATCTGTTTCGTCGGATGTCAGTTCTGCGGCTTCAAGCGCCAGCGCTGGGAATCCGACGCCTACGATCATTCCGACGAGACCGTGCTCGCGAAGGTCGCAGATGCGCGCGCCCGCGGCGCGACCGAAGTCTGCATGCAAGGCGGAATCAATCCCGACATGCCCGCCTTTCGCTATCGCGACCTGCTCGCGAAGATCAAAATGCAGTTCCCCGACATCCACGTGCACGCGTTCTCGCCGATGGAGATCATGTACGGCGCGCGCCGCGCCCGGATGGACTACCCGGAGTACATTGCGATGCTCCGCGATGCGGGCCTCGGCTCGATTCCGGGCACCGCGGCCGAAATCCTCGATGACAGCGTGCGTGAAGTGCTGAGCCACAAGAAAGTCGATGTGGCGACCTGGGTCGAGATCATCACAACGGCGCATGCGCTCGGCGTGCCGACGACCTCCACAATCATGTACGGGCATATCGAAAGTCCGCAGCAGGTCATCAACCATCTCGAACTGATTCGCAGTATCCAGAAACAGACACACGGTTTCACGGAGTTCGTGCCGCTGCGCTTCATCCATCAGAACACCGTGATGTATCGCAAGGGAATGGTGAAGCCGATCGAGAAGGGCTGGCTCGACTTCCAGATGTACGCGCTGGCGCGGCTTTACCTGCGCGGCCAGATAGACAATCTGCAGACCTCGTGGGTGAAGCTCGGCGTCGAACTCGCCGCAACCACGCTTAAGGCCGGATGCAACGATTTTTCCGGCACGCTGATGGAAGAAAGCATCACAGCGCAGGCGGGCGGCGATGCCGGCGAGTTCGTGCCGGTCGACCTGATCGAGGAGCAAGCACGCGCGATGGGCCGCATCGCGGTCGAGCGCACCACGCTGTACCAGAAACTCTACGGACGAAAGGCACCCAATGGCGCGCGCCCGATCACACCTTCCGCCGATCACTATGCTTGCGGGGGGAGTGGGTGCGGCTAGGTTCCTGCGCGGCCTGGTCCAACGCGCCGACGAACGGCGCGTCCGGGTAATCGTCAACACGGGCGACGATGAGGAGTTTTACGGGCTCCACGTCTCGCCTGACGTCGATACGATCATCTACACGCTGGCCGGCCTCGCCAATCCAACGCACGGCTGGGGACTCAGGAACGAGACCTTCAACACGCTCGCCGCGCTCGAGCGCTTTTATGGCCGGGCGTGGTTCGCACTCGGCGATCGCGACCTCGCGACTCATATCTATCGCACGCAGCGGATACGCGACGGCATCCCGCTTAGTCGTGTGACCGCGGAAATCGCGGCGCGGCTCGGCGTCAAGGCGGGTGTGATTCCGATGAGCGACAATCGCGTGCGCACCTTCGTCAAGCTGCGCGGGCGCCCCGACGCCCTCCCGTTCCAGGAATATCTGGTTCATCGGCGGGCGCGCGGCGCGATCGAGCGCATCGAGCTGCGCGGAATCGAAGCGGCGACGCCGGTGCCGGCGGCAATCGAGGCGATCGAAAGCTCCGCGGCAATCATCCTCGCGCCGTCGAACCCGTTCGTCTCGCTCGGCCCGATCCTCGGTCTCGCGCCGATTCGCGAAGCCCTACGTGCCGCAAAAAATCGCGTCGCCGCGGTAAGCCCGATCGTCGGCGGACGCACGATTAAAGGTCCGGCGGACAAGATGATGCGTGGGCTGGGCCATGAGGTCTCGCCGCTCGGCGTCGCGCGGCTATACGCCGATTGTGTTGGACTCTTTGTCCTCGACAACGCCGACCGCCGGCATATCGCCTCGATCGAGTCGCTCGGGATGCGCGCGATCGCAACCGATACCATCATGACGACTCCCGCCCGGGCCGCCCGGTTAGCCGGCATAGTTATGACCGCGCTCGCAGTGTAGGCTGGTTCTGACTTTATGAGCTCGGTGACGCTCACCGCGATTGAGGGTATCCCGCTAATCCAGGCCGGCGATGATCTTGCGGACCTGATTTTCAGCGCCGCATCGCGCCAGGGGCTGCGCTTCGCGGCCGGCGACATCGTAGCAGTGTGTCAGAAGATCGTCTCCAAGTCGGAAGGCCGGACGCGCGAGCTGGCCGATGTTACGCCCTCTGCGCTCGCGCGGAATTTCGCCGCGCAACACGGCAAGGATTCGCGTTCCGTCGAGTTGGTTCTGCGCGAAGCGAAGCGGATCATCCGGATGGAGCGCGGTGTGCTGATCGTCGAGACCGGACCGGGATGGGTGTGCGCGAACGCCGGAATGGACGAGTCGAACAGCATGGCCGACGGACGCGCTATCCTGCTGCCGATCGATCCCGATGCGTCGGCGGCCAGAATCCGCGCCGGCCTCAAGCGTCGCGCCGGCGTTGACCTTGCCGTCCTGATAACCGACACTTTCGGCAGGCCGTGGCGTGAAGGGCAGACTGAAGTATGCTTGGGAATCGCCGGGATGCAGCCGCTGCTCGATTTGCGCGGTTCCCGCGACATGGGCGGGCGTGAGCTGCATCACACTGTGCTCGCCATCGCCGATGAACTCGCATCCGCGGCCGGCCTGCTGATGCGCAAGGATGCCGGATTACCGGCAGTGATGATCCGCGGCTATCAGTACCAAGCGTCGGAGTCGGACGCGCGATCGCTGATTCGTGCGCCGGAGCTCGATCTCTTTCGCTAGGCGAACCGTGAAGCAGGGCATGGCATCCCTATTCGCCTCCTCATCGAACGCCGCCGGCGTGCTCGAGGCCGATCTCACGGCGGTCGAGGAACGGCTTTCGGCCCTGCTCGATTCCAACGAATCGCAGATCGGCGAGATTTGTCACTACCTCGTCGATGGCAGCGGCAAGCGTCTGCGGCCGACGTTCATCATGCTGGTCTACCGGGCGTGCGGCGGCGATGACGGCGCGCGGCGTGACGCGGTCGATGCCGCCACTGCGCTCGAACTGATTCATTCGGCGACGTTGCTCCACGACGACATCATCGATGCGGGCGTGCTGCGCCGCGGCCGTCCGTCGGCGTATGCGCGCTACGGGATGGCGCCGACGCTGGTCGCGGGCGATTACCTCTTCTGCCGCGCGTTCGAGATTTGCGGACGTTTCGATGAGCCGCTGGTGCTGACCGCCGCGCGCGCGTGCATCCAACTGACTGAGGGCGAGGCGATGGAGGGGCGGCTGCGCTTCAACGCGGGGGCGAGCCTCGACGATTACCTCGCGGTCATCACGCGCAAAACCGCATCGCTGTTCGCGGCAGGCGGCAAGGTCGCGGCCGATCTCGCCGGAGCGCCGCCCACGCTGGGCGACGCGATGAGCCGGCTGGGCAACGCTGTCGGCCTCGCTTTCCAGATGGTTGACGATCTGCTCGACATCCTCGGTCCCGAGGAAAAGATCGGCAAGCCGGTCGGCTCCGATCTCCGCGCCGGCATCCCGTCGCTGCCGATGGTGCTGGCGGCGGAGCATAATCCCGGCCTGCGCGCGATGTTCCGCAATGGCGCCTCGCACGATGACGCGGTCTTTCGCCGCGCGCTCGATTTGCTGCGCGCGCCGGAAGTAATCGAGCGGGCGCGGGCAATGGCCGCCGATCAGGTGCAGCGCGCGCGCGCGTTGCTCGCCGAACTCCCGCCCTCCGCGTATCGCGACCGATTATCGATCGTGATCGATGAGCAGGTTCGCCGCGAAGTCTGACCCGCCGGCATTCGGCGGTCTCGAGAAAGCTTCGATGCGCCACGAAGACCAAGCGCGACGTCGCCGCGTAATCGCGCTGGTTGCGTGGTATCTCTTCTTCGCGGGTTTGATCGCCGGTCCGGCCTGGCTCCCGTATCACTACTTCGATCTGAGCCGCTACCCAACCGGCAACGATGTCGTCAGCTACCTGCGTCTCGCCGAGGGACAGGCGCCCGCCAATCCGGTGCATACCTATCGCGTCGCCGTGCCGATCGCGGCGCGCGCGCTGGCGGACGTGATTTCGATCGCTACGCCGCACAGCAGCCGTGAAGCCTTGATTCGCCCGGCGTTCTTTGTCGTGAATCTCGCGCTCACCGCCGCGGCTGCACTCGTGCTCTTTCTGATGCTGCTCGATTTCGTCCCTGAGCCCGGCTACGCGCTGATTGGCGTACTCGCGTTCATCCTGAGCCGCGACGTGATCGACGAGACCGGGCTCCCTTCGATCGACAGCCCGCTCTTCCTAATCGTCGCCGCTTCCTTTTACGCGATCCGGGTCCGCTCGGAACCGCTTCTCGCCGCGATATTGCTGTTGGGACCATCGGTGAAGGAGAACTTCGCCTTCCTAGTTCCGATCCTGTTTTTCTTTGGCGCGATGTCGAAGCCGCGCATCGTCGGCCTACTGATCATCGGCTACCTGATGGCATTCGGAATGCGATCCGGAGTCGATCTCTGGCTGCATACCGATCAGACCCGGAACCTCGCCGCCGCGTTCGCCCATGAGCATAAGATTCCCGGGTCGATTCGAGACCTGATGTACGGTCATGGTGAACTGAACCTGATGATGGGGTACGGGCCGTTCTGGCTGATTGTCGCGCTCGGTTTTTTCGGCGGACCCGAGGCGCGCGAGGCCTGGATCGGCCGGCTCGATGCGCCGCTTCTATGGTGGCTGCCGCTGGTGTTCGTTCAGATGCTGCTGTCGGGAAACTTGTCGCGGATGGCGATCCTGGCCTTTCCGACCATGGGCGCGGCCGTGACGCTGATCCTGGTCCGCCATCCGATCGCGGTGTCGCTCACGAAAAATGTGACACCGCGCGCCGTGCAAACCGCGGATGCTCGCAAAGACTCGATCGGTTGAGCGCTTTCGTCGCGCCCGATAACCAGCGCGGGTTCCCTGTGGGCGTCCATGATCTTCGACGGACAGAATCAGTCGGCAGACTCATGGAGGGCTCGCGAATGGCTCGTTCGTTCCGGCCGGGTTTCGCATTGAGATAAATACCCGTTAGAAGTCTACTTGATGTAGCCGCCGGTTCACTGTATGGTAACTGTCAGCCATTATGGCTGAAGCGCTCGCCGGATTCCGCAGCGTCCTAATCGCAATCAAACCAGAACCAATTGTTCGGCCTTTGCTGTCCGACGTGAATCCGTTGGCTCTGAAACGGAGACTTCTTGTCCTTTTCCGCATTTCCTCTTTCACCTGAAATCCTGCGCGCGGTCCGCGACCGCGGCCATCACCATCCCACGCCGGTTCAATCGAGCGCGATTCCGCTGGCCCTGGCCGGACGCGACCTCGTGGCGACCGCGGCCACCGGCAGCGGCAAGACTGCGGCGTTCATCCTGCCGATGCTGAATCATCTTCAGCACGTAAAGAAGTCCGGCGTAGCCGCGCTGGTGCTCGCGCCGACCCGCGAGCTCGCGGTTCAGATCGCGCGCGAGTTCAAGCTGCTTTCGCGGCATACTCATGTCCGCGCCGCGGTGATCGTGGGCGGCGAATCGATGGGCGCACAGTTGCGCGATTTGCACAGCGCTCCACAGGTGCTGATCGCATGCCCCGGCCGTCTGATGGATCATCTCGAGCGCGGCACCGTGCGCCTCGACAGCGTCGAGATGGTCGTGATCGATGAAGCCGACCGCCTGCTCGACATGGGTTTCATTCCGCAGGTGCGGCGGATCCTGCGCACCATCAAGCGGCCGCATCAGACGCTGATGTTCTCGGCCACGATGGAAGCGGGCGTCGAAAGCGTCGCGCGCGAATTTTTGCGCAACCCCGAGCGAGTGACGATCGGCGAAGTCCGCACGCCCCCCGAAACCATCCGCCAGCTCGTCTATCCCGTCGCCCAGCTCGACAAGGGCGCGTTGCTGCTCGCGCTGCTCACGCGTCCCGAGGTCACCAGCGCGATCGTCTTCACGCGCACCAAGATCCGTGCGGATCGAGTCAGCCGGATGCTGGTGCGGAGCAACGTCAAAGCGATCGCGATTCATGGCGACCGCTCGCAGAGCCAGCGCTATGCGGCGCTCGCCGGCTTCCGCCAGGGGCGTTACCGCGTGATGGTCGCGACCGATGTCGCGGCGCGCGGCCTCGACATTCCCGATGTCTCGCACGTCATCAACTTCGATCTGCCGGAGATCCCCGAGACCTATATCCATCGCATTGGACGGACTGCGCGGATGGGCAAGTCGGGCGAGGCGCTGAGCCTTGTGACACCGGAGGACGGGATGGCGCTGCGCGATATCGAACGCGCGCTCGGAATCAAGCTTGAGCGGGCCGCGGTCGAGGGCATCAAGGCGCCTGAAATCCTGGTGGCGCGCGCCGGCGGCTCACGCAGCGGGGGCAGCCTGCGCCAGCTTAATCAGCGCCAGATGGCCGTGCTGTCGCATTTGCGCCGCAGCGCCGTGGCCCCGGTGATGACACACTGACAACATTTCTGATATCCGAGGCGACTATCTGCCAACTCCTCTTGGCACGCCGCTGGTCTCCAATATGCTTTGAATCGTCACGTTCGTGGTATTTCGTGACAAGTTGTCACTCGCCGCCGGGTCCCGCTCTTGCTTTGATAGCGGCCATGCGACGTCATCGACCACGCAACCGTGTTTTGCTTTGGGCCACCCGTTCCCTGGTTTTCGGCAGCGGGGAGCCGGGCGCCCTGCGGGAGCGGTCACGCGCTGATGGCGAGAAAAAGCCGTTTCGGGCAGCCCATCAAATCGATTGGGTCTCGTGGCTCGCAGGAATTCCTGCGAAGCTCGAAAAAACCGCGCATGAGACGCCTACCTCATACGATCCTCCGGCGGACATCGAGATGCTCGAGACCTCATCCTCCGGCAGCCTCCGCGTCTCACTGAAGATCAGACATACGATTTGAAGTGATCGCTGCGACCTCTCTCAGGAGAGGCTAAGGGAGCCCGCTCACACAGGTTATGCACCGCCAAAAAGCTTGGCATGGCGCGAAAACCTGCGCATTTTCACCGGCCGCATCATGACCGGCAAAAAGGGCCCCTCTTAGCCTCAGTACCTTACGCCAAGCGCACTCCCTTACTGAGGCGGCGCCGGGTTGGGGCAATCGTCAGTGTTTGTATACGCATAAGTGGTCGAATTTTTGGCCGAGCCTGAAAAACCCGGACATCCATCGGCAACCGTGTTACATGGTTGCGCCGAGGGCAGCGCGCTCAAATATTCGTAAATCGCCTTGAGATCGCGATCAGTCATGCTGTGATACGTCGGCCACGGCATGACCTGGAGCACAGGCGTCGGCGGTCCCAGGGTGCAAATCGGATCGGTTGGGTCGTTTGTACAGTGGACATCCTCTCCGGTTCGCATCGCGGTGACAAACTCGCTTTCCGTTAATCCCTCAGGAAGACCGTTCGCATCCGGTGTGATATTCCGAGCCATGAATGGCCCGAAGCATTGGCCGCCTGCAAGATAGTGGGACACATTAAAATTCGCAACAAGTTGCGTAGTGGTGGTTTGCGGAGGCGTATTCTCGAAAGGATCGCCCGCCGACGGGTTTGAGCCCGCCTTGTCGCCCTCCCCGAGGTACTGAGGGAAGGAATGACATCCGCTGCAGTCGCCAGCCGCGTTGACGAGATAGCTTCCAAGCCCCACGAGATCCTGGTTCTTGCCCTTCATGTTCAATTGATTTTTTGGGATCGGCGAAATATCAAACCCCTCCTGGACCTCAGATGATGAGATAGTGTTCTTTGTTTTCGCGGGCTGAGCCAGCACTGGCATAATCGAAATCAAACCGATGGATATTGTGAGCGCCACAACCCCCATCCATTTGCCTGTGCGAAGCGACCAGACAGCGCCGAACCTCATAAACCAACTCCTCCTTTTTTAGATGTATAGCGCCGATTGGCCTTATAATCACGGAATTTAGCTATAGTCAAGAATAACTAGTGATTTGCTGGAAGCTGATGAAAGGTCATCGAGATACACCTTGTCTCGTGGCTCCAATTCCAAAGTTTGACATTGATACGAAGAAAAAGCGAAAATTATCGCGATGGCGGCCGTCGCGGAAAACTTCGAAAAGACTCTTTACGCGCCTGAAATCCTGCCGGGTTTTCGCGGCCGCGAACTGACGCAGAAAACCCTCCGCCTGCGCTCAGGAATCCCCTCGCTCGATGCCGAGCTCGGCGGCGGTCTGGTCCGCGGCCGAATCAATGAGATCATAGGCCGCATCGGACGCGGTAGAACCTCGCTCGCCGCCGCCTTCCTCGCGCGCGCCACCGTCCGTGGTGAAGTCGCTGCCTGGATCGATTTCGCCGGCGCCTTCGACCCGATGAGCATCGGCGCCGCTGGTGTGGATCTTACGCGCGTGCTGTGGATCGGATGCGCCGGCCCGCGCGCCATCAAGGAGCGCGAGCGCGAAAAAATCTTTCTCAAAGCCGCGGAACTCGTAATCGAGACCGGCGGCTTCGGCCTGATGGTCTGCGACTTCGGCCCCCGTTCGTTCCCGTTGATGTCGAGCGCCGCCTTACGGATCGCGCGACGCGCCGAACGCACCGGCACAGTCGTACTGATGCTTGCTGAGCGCCGGATGTGCGGCACCTTCGCCGCGTTGACGCTGAACCTGATCCGCGGCGAAGCGCGCTTCACCCGCCCCGCCCGCTTCGCTCCGATGCTGTTCGACGGCCTTGCGATCGAAGCCTGTGTCGCGCGGAACAAGCTCGGCGGCGCGGGTTTCACGGCCGCGTTCAAGGCGCGGGTCGATCCAGATGCTGATGATGCCAGCGGCGTACCGAGGCCGTCATGGGCCGTATCGCATGCATCCTGATTCCCGATCTTCCGATCGCCGCGCTCCTCCGTTCAAACCCGGAGTTGCGCGAGCGTCCGGTTGCGCTCTGCGCCAACCCCGCACCGCATGCCGAAGTTATTGCCATCTCGCGCGAAGCGCTGGCCGCCGGCGTGCGCGTCCCGATGACCGCGGCTCAGGCCCGCGCGATCGCGCCCGACATCCTGATCGTGCGCCGCTCGCCCGAGGCCGAGCGCTCGGCTTTCGAGGCGCTGCTCGATGTATCGGAATCGATTTCGCCGCTGGTCGAGCCGGGCATGCCGGATCGCGCGTGGCTCGATTTCGACGGCCTCGCGCGTCTTTACAACCATTCGGAGGCGATCGATCCCGACCGCCCTGCTTCCGAAAGCGGCGCTGAGGCTGCGATCGCGAATGAACTCAAACGCCGGGCGCATCGGGTCGGCCTCGAGACCACGGTCGGCGTCGGCGCGAGCAAGGAGATCGCTTACCTGGCCGCGCGATGCGGCGGCGTGCGGGTGATCGATCACGGCCGCGAGCGCGAGTTCCTCGACTGGATACCGATCGAGATGCTCGATCTCGCGGGCAAGCCGGGCGGCGATCTCGAGCTGGTGCTGGCGCGATGGGGGATTCGCCGGCTCGGCGATCTGGCGCGGCTCGATCCGCGCGCCGTCGCCAGCCGCCTCGGCACGGAGGGCCTTGAATTGATTCGGCTCGCGCGCGGCGAGCGGCTTGCGCCGTTCGTGCCACGCCGGCGCACCGAGAGCATCGGCGAGACCGTCGAACTCGAATACGGAATCGAAAATCTCGAGCCGCTCACGTTTCTGATCCGTCCGCTGCTCGAGCGGGCGATCGAGCGCCTCGCCATACGCGGCCTGGTCGCCGGCGACCTCACGCTCGATTTCGGCCTCGCCGATCGAAGTCGCGATCAGCGCCGCGTTACGGTCGCATCGGCAACCAATGAAATTCGCGCGCTGCTTACACTGATCACCCTGAGTATCGAGGCAACACCGCCCGCAGCCGCCGTCGAAGCGATCGCGCTCGGCGTCGAAGCGCGGAGCCCGCGTCCTGCCCAGGCCGGCCTCTTCACGCCGCCGACGCCCGCGCCGGGCCGGCTCGAAACCACGCTCGCGCGGCTCGCCGCGCTCTGCGGTCCGGACCAAGTCGGGATGCTTCGCGCGCAGGATTCATGGCGACCCGAAGCAGTGCATCTGATGCCGTTCGATGCGCCGCCATCGTTTACCGCCGACGCAGAGCCGTCGCCCGGCGGGAATGTCACGCGGCTTATGATCCGCGCGATCCGGCCGGCTGAGGAAGTCGAGGTGATGTGCGATCGCGGCGCGCCCGAATTCGTCCGCGGCCGAAGCATCGCGGCGCGCGTCGTCACGCTCGCCGGCCCGTGGCGTCGCGACGGCGAATGGTGGAACGGCGCAGGCGGCGGTTTCGCGCGCGATTACTACGATCTCGCACTCAGCGACGGCGCCGTCTATCGCGCCTACCGCGACCGGCGCACCCATCGATGGTTCGTGGATGGCATCTACGACTGAGCGCTACGTCGAATTGCGCGCGCGGAGCGCGTTCAGCTTTCTCGAGGGCGCCGCTCTGCCGGAAGACCTTGTCGACCGCGCCGCCGCGCTCGGCTATCCGGCGATCGCGCTCGGCGATCGCGACGGACTCTACGGTGCGCCGCGTTTTTATCATGCCGCTAAACAGGCCGGCATCAAGGCGATCGTCGGCGCGGAGATGACGCTCGAAGATGAAAGCCGCCTCTATCTGCTGGCGCCGGATCGCGAACGTTACAGGAATCTCTCCCGCATGATCACTGCCTCCAAGCTGCGTCCGATCGCGACGGCCGCGCAATCGAAAGCGGTCGGACAATCGAACCACGGTGATGACGACGGCCGAACGTCGGTTTTCGCCGAGCCGCCGCCGAAATATCCGCCCAAGGACGGAGCGCGGCTTCAGTTCGACGATCTCGAACGCTTCGGCGCGGGGCTCATTTGCCTAGCAGGCGGCGTCCGCAGTCCGATCTCGCGAATGCTGATGCGCGGCGAAGATCCGCTTCCGCTCCTGGAGCGGCTGAGCGCGATCTTCGGCCGCGGCAATTTGTTCATCGATCTGCAGCGCCATCTCGATCCCGACGAAGAGCGCCTCAACCGCAAGCTGATGGCGCTCGCCGAAGCCGGTCATCTTCCGATCGTTGCGGCCAACGACGTCTGTTTTTCTCCGGCCGGCGATGCGCCGGCCTCCGGCCTCGGCGAAAACAATCGCGCACTGCTCGATGTCCTCACCTGTATCCGGCTCAAAACCACGCTCGATGGCGCGGGGCGGGCGCTGTGGGCGAACGCCGAACGATACCTGAAGCCGGCCGAGGCGATGGCGGCGCTGTTCCGCGATCTGCCGCGCGCGATTGCCGCGAGCTCCGAAATCGCCGCGCGATGCAGCTTCACACTCAAGGACCTCGGCTATCGTTTTCCCGATTATCCGCTGCCGCCGGGCGAGACATCCGACAGCTATCTGCGTGTGCTGACCTATGCCGGCGCGCGCGAGCGATGGGGCGCGACGCTCGACGATCGGACGCGCCGCCAGCTCGAGCATGAACTCGACATAGTCGCGCGCCTGAAGCTCGCCGGCTACTTCCTGATCGTCTGGGACATCGTGCAGTTCTGCCGTGATAATCGAATCATGGCGCAGGGCCGCGGCTCGGCGGCGAACAGCGCGGTCTGCTACGCGCTCGGGATCACGGCGGTCGATGCGGTCAAGATGGAGCTGCTGTTCGAGCGCTTCCTCTCGGAGGAACGCGGTGAATGGCCCGATATCGATCTCGACCTGCCGAGCGGCGATCAGCGCGAGCGCGTCATCCAGTATCTCTATCGCCGCTACGGCGAGCGCGGCGCGGCGATGACCGCAAACGTGATCAGCTATCGCACGCGCAGCGCCGTGCGCGAGATCGCGAAGGTGCTGGGCTTTCCGCCTGAACAGGTCGATCGTCTCGCGCGCCTCGCCCGCGCCTACGAGTTCCGCGACGATCGCGACGACTACGTCGCGCTGCTCAAGCAGGGCGGGATCGACGCGAGCGTGCCGCGCATCCGGATGCTCGTCGAACTCACGCGGCGCATCCAGACCCTGCCGCGCCATCTCGGCCAGCACAGCGGCGGGATGGTGATCGCGGCGGGGCCGATCGATGAAATCGTGCCGCTCGAACCGGCCACGATGCCGGGACGCGTCGTGATCCAGTGGGACAAGGAGGATTGCGCCGACCTCGGCATCATCAAGATCGACCTGCTCGGCCTCGGCATGATGGCGGTGCTGGAGACGGCGCTGCCGCTGGTCAGGGAGCATTCCGGCGTCGCGCTCGATCTCGCGCATCTGCCGCCCGACGATCCGAAGGTTTACGCGATGCTCCAGCGAGCGGACACGATCGGCGTTTTCCAGGTCGAGAGCCGCGCCCAGATGGCGACGCTGCCGCGGATGAAGCCCGCGCGCTTTTACGACCTGGTGGTCGAAGTCGCGATCATCCGTCCGGGTCCGATCGTCGGCCGCATGGTGCATCCATATCTCGATCGCCGCGCCGGGCGTTCACCTATCGTCTATGCCCATCCGTCGCTCGAACCGATCCTGCGGCGCACGCTCGGTGTCCCGCTCTTCCAGGAGCAGCTTCTGCGGATGGCGATGGTGGTTGCGGGATTCTCTGGCGGCGAAGCCGAGGAACTGCGCCGCGCAATGGGTTTCAAGCGCTCAACGGAACGAATGAGCAGACTCGAGCAGCGGCTGCGCACTGGGATGGCGCGCAATGGAATCGTCGGCGCGGCTGCCGACGAGATCATCCAGTCAATCAGTTCGTTCGCGCTCTATGGCTTCCCCGAATCGCATGCCGCGAGCTTCGCGCTGCTTGCGTACGCATCCGCATATCTCAAATGCCATTATCCGGCGGAGTTCTTCGCCGCGATGCTGAACTGCTATCCGCTAGGCTTCTACCATCCTTCGACGCTGGTGAAGGATGCGGAGCGTCACGGCGTGACCGTGCTGCCGATCGACGTGACGCAGTCGCGATGGCTCTGCACGATTGAAAACCGCGCGCTGCGGTTGGGCCTCAGATACATAAGCGGGCTGCGCGAAGAGCATGGCCGGCGCGTCGAGCGCGCGCGCGCGGACCGTCCGTTCCGATCGATCGCGGATTTCGCCGCGCGCACGGCAATGAGCCGGCGCGAGCTTGATGCGCTTGCCTATGCCGGCGCATTCAGCGCCTTCGGGCTCGAGCGGCGCGCCGCACTATGGCAGATAGCGGCGGTCGAACGCGATCCGCAAAGCCTGCTCGCCGGCGTCGAGCCGAGGTCCGATCAGCCGGCGCTGCCTGCGATGACGCGGCTCGAAGAGACGACTGCGGATTACGAAGCGACCGGCCTCACCACGGGTCCTCATCTGATGACGCATCTGCGGCCGCAGCTCATCGAGGCCGGTGTGATGAGCGCGGCGGAGCTGACCGCGGCGCGCGACGGTCAGACGGTGCGCATGGCGGGCGTTGTCATCGTGCGCCAGCGTCCCGGCACCGCGAAGGGTTTCTTTTTTCTCACGCTCGAGGACGAAACCGGCATCGCAAACGCGATCGTCACGCCGACGCTGTTCCATCGGCATCGCGCATTGTTGAGCGGCGCGGCGGTGCTGTGGGTCGAAGGCGTGCTGCAAAAGCAGGACGGCGTGATGTCAATCCGGGCCCGTCGTTTCGCGCGGATCGACGTCGCCCGCGGGGCGATTCCCCGTTCGCACGATTTCCGGTGATGCGCGGAATCGCGCGCGGCAATCGAACCGGCCTTTCCGTGATGCTAGAATCTTGCTCTTCGGCCGTCGGCCCTCTTTTGGCGCTAACCGGCGCCGGCTCGCAGTTGGAGCTTGTTCATCGATGCGGATTTTTGGTTCATCACCTGACTCGACACCCACCTCCGCGACGTTCACGGTTTTATCTGCCGTCGCGATCCTGATTTTTCAACTGGCGCTTTCGAGTCCGGCAGGCTCGGCTGCCAAGCCCGCCCCGTCGGCGCAACCCACCGCGATTCCGGCGAACGTCGAGGCGACGCCGCAGCAACAGGAAGCGTTGCTTTCAATGCTCGCGGCAGCGGTCGATTGGTATCAGCGCACCGCGATCGAGCAGCAACTCGTCACCGAGCCGGCCGAAACCCTCTACGTCACCGACAATCGACAGATTGCGAACGAGGCTATCGACCTGATCTTTCAGTATGCGCGCGCCGAGGCCGCTCTGCTCGCCGCGGCTGCGCAGAGCGCATCTAATCAACAACCGCAGCCCACAGCCGGCGCAGGGAAATCTGCGCCCTCGTCCACCAATTCGCCCGGCGCAGTGCCCGATCTCGGGACTGTGACTGCGCGTCTCAGTCAGATCCAGGCGGAACAGGCGGTAACCAAGGCGAAAATTGACGCCCTCAAGGCCCGCCTCGCGAAAGCCCGGGGCCGCCAGCGCGACCTCATTAATTCACAGCTCGTTTTGGCCCAGGAAGAGATGGAACTCGAGCAGGCGCGCATCGATGGCATCAACGAAATGATCGAGTTCGAGAAGACCGCGGAAAAGACCCGCATGAACAGCGGATTGATGGCGCAGATCGATGAGCTGCAGCAGTCGCTGCCGCGGCCCACCCAGCAGGCGAGCCAATCCGCCGCTTCCCAGGCGACCGGCGCCGACAGCCCGGCGGTTTCGACCGGAATTCTGGAGCTGGCCGAAGCGCTGCTTGAACTGCACAACAAGGATCAGGCCCTCAGCTCGATCGAGGAGCGAACCGTCGCGCTGAATGCGCGAATCGCGTCCCTGCGCGCACCACTACTTGAATCCCTCAAAGCCTCCGATCAGCGCGGACTGGAGCTCAGCACGAACGCCGGGTTTGGAGATCTCGCGAGCGCCGAGCAGCGGCGGCGTGCGTTCGCCGAACTGCTGAAAACCCGCAAATTGACCGTGCAGGCGCTGTTGCCGCTCGCCAAGACCAGCGTCGATTTGAACTTGTACAAAAACAATCTCGAGCACTGGCGTCAGGCTCTCGATCGCCGATGGCACGAGACTCTGCGCACACTCTCGCTCCATCTGATCGTGCTCGGCGGGCTGGTCGGCCTGATCGCGCTGGGCGCGCTAATCTGGCGACAGCTTACGTTCCGGTACATACATGATGCGCGCCATCGCCACCGCATCCTGCAAATCCGAACGCTTACGGTAATCGTTCTGATAGTGCTGGTGCTGCTGTTCAACTTCTCGAGCGAAATTGGCGCACTGGCGACAGTGATGGGCCTGGCGACCGCGGGCATCGCCTTCGCGCTGCAGAACGTGATCCTGTCGGTGGCGGGTTATTTTTTCCTGAGCGGACGGTACGGCGTCAGGGTCGGCGATCGGATCCAGGTCGCCGGCGTCTACGGCACCGTCATCGACATCGGGTTGGTCAAGCTCACGCTGATGGAGCTGACCGGCGAAGACAATTTTCGCCAGCCGACCGGGCGCGTTGTGGTGTTCGCCAACTCGATCGTGTTCCAAACCAACGGGAACTTCTTCAAGCAGGCGCCCGGGATAAGTTTCGTGTGGAGCGAGCTTCGACTGACACTCGCGCCTGATTGCGATCTTCAACTGGCGGAAAAGCTGCTGATGGACACGGTTAACGATATCGTCAGCCGCTACCGCGAAGACTTAAGACGCGAGTATCGCCAGAGTAGTCAACTGCACAATGTGTGGTTCGAGCCGCCTGAGCCGCACAGCAACATCCTGCTCGGCGCGGAGGGGATCAGGATTTCGATACGGTATCCGGTCCAGGTGCGGCGCGCGGTCGAGATCAACGATGAGCTTTCGCGTCGGCTGTTGAACGTGATCAACCATGAGCCGCGGTTGCGGCTGGTAAGCTCGGGAACGCCGACCATCCAGGGCGTGCCGATCAGCAGCGATGGCGGAGCGGCGGGCGCGAACGCGCCCGCCGCTCCGCCATCGCCGGAGGCGCCGCAGGAATCCGCAAAGCGCTGAGGTGTGCGCGTCACGTAACAAAGCCGCGCACCAGCGCGGCGGTCGCGCGCGACGTAGCGCGCGCGACCGCCACCAGCCTTCCGTCCGAAACCACCTTGAACAGTCCCCCCGCCTCAGGGACACGGCCCAACAACGCGCGCGAGTCGCCATCACGAATGCGTGCCGCGACCGGCGCCGGCACTTCAACTTCTGCAATTCCCGCCAGCGCGGCGCGCAACGGGATTATGGGCACCGCATCGCCCCGATCGAGCGCATCGGTGAGCTCATCGAGCGGCGTCGCGCTGCCCACCTCGAATAAGCCGTTTCGCGTGCGACGGAGTTCGAAAAGATACGCGGCGCTCCCGAGCGCGCGGCCGATGTCGCGCGCGAGCGAGCGCACGTAAGTCCCGGTCGAGCATCGCATCCGGAATCGCAACGCATCGGCGCCCGTCCATTCCAGCTCGAGCGCGCCGATCGTAACCCGGCGCGCCGCCGGCTCGGCAACCTCGTCGCCTCGCCGCGCCAGCTCGTAGAGCCGAACACCTTCACGCTTGAGCGCCGAGAACCGCGGCGGAACCTGCTCGATCGCGCCTGTGAAGCGCGCCGCGATTTCATCGAGCCGTATCGATTCCGGCGCGGGCGCCGCAGCGGTCCGCACCACCGTGCCGGTGCAATCGAGCGTGTCAGTCTCCGTCCCGAGCCGGATCACGCCCGTGTACTCCTTCTCGCCTTCCTGCAGAAACGGCGCAAGCTTGGTTGCTTCGCCAATCAGGATCGGCAGGAGACCGGTGGCGAATGGATCGAGCGTGCCGAGATGACCGACGCGCGTCGAGTGGCCGAGCCGCCGCTTGATGCGACGCACCGCTTCCGCCGAGGTGATCCCGGCCGGCTTGTCGACCAGGATGACTCCGTGGAACACGCCACTCTGCTGCATCGTCGCGATAGAGATGCCGCGGCGTTCAGCTCCGCGATCGATCCTCACGCAGGAGCGTGTCGATGCGAGCCGCGCGCTCCGGCGCAGGATCGAATTCGTACGCGAGCTCCGGCGTGTAGCGCAGCCCGAGCGAGCGCCCGATCTCACGCCGGATGAAGCCGCGGGCGCTCTCGAACCCGGCGATGACCGCGGCGGCATGGCGCGAGCCCTCGAGATGCGAGAAGAAGACGCGCGCGTGACGCAGATCGTCGGTCACCTTTATCCAGGTGATCGTGACGCCGCGTAGGCGCGGATCTTTGAGATCCCGCAGCAGCATTTGCGAAAGCTCCCGCAGCATCAGTTCCGCGACTCGTTCCGGCCGTCGGCCTTCGTTGCTGACCATAAATGTCACGTGCCGAAGCGATGATGAGCGGCGCGCCGGCTCGATCCGTGATCCCTTTTCAATAGTTGATGATTTCCAGGTTTTCTTCACCGAGCGGAGCAAGGCCCATCGAATCGATGAACCGTACGACCTCTCTCAGCGCCGAGTCAACGAAACTGCGATCGTTGCCAACCTGGCAGATGCCGAGTTCGGCGCGCTGCCACAGATCGTGTCCGTCGGATTCGGCGATCGAGACGTTAAACTTGTTCCGCACGCGATCTTTGATCGCACGCAGAACCTGCCGCTTGCCCTTCAGCGAATGATTGTCCGGAAGAAACAGCGTCAGTCTCAATACCCCAACCACCATCGATCTCTCCAGCGCCCCGAACGCGAGGCCGGATGTGCGGCGCGGCGATCGACTCAGGTCTGAAGCTGCTTCTCGACCGCCGCCTGGCCGCGCGGCGCCGGCGTCGGAGTGCCGAGCTTGCGCAGCACCGCTTCCATCTCGAAGGTCTCGATCACGTCGCCTGGTTTGACGTCGTTGAAGTTCTCCAGCCCGATACCGCATTCGTACCCGGCCGCCACTTCGCGCACGTCATCCTTGAAGCGGCGCAACGATCCGATCTTACCCTCCCACGCGACCCGGCCATCGCGCACCAGACGCGCACGAGCGTTGCGCGTGACCTTGCCATCGAGCACCATAGAGCCGGCAATTGTACCACCGGGCACGTTGAAGATCTGGCGCACTTCTGCACGGCCGAGCGCCTTCTCACGGTAGGTCGGAGCGAGCAGGCCCTCGAGCGCCTCGCGCATATCGTTGATGGCCTCATAAATCACGGTGTAGAGCCGAATCTCGACGCCTTCCTTCTCAGCCAGGGTCGCGGCCTTCTGCTCGGGCCGGATGTTGAAGCCGATGATGATCGCTCCGGAAGCCGATGCGAGGCTCACGTCGGTTTCCGAGATCGCGCCGGCAGAGGTGTGGATGAGATCGATCTTGACCTCGTTGGTCGAGAGCCGCCGCAACGCGTCGGCAAGCGCTTCCACCGAGCCCTGTACGTCGCCCTTCAGGATGATCTTGAGTTCCTTGACCTCGCCCGCCGCCATCCGCTGGCTCAGATCCTCGAGCGAAACGCGGCTGGTCTTCTGCAGTTCGCCCTCGCGCTGTTTCGAGCGGCGGAACTCGGCGACCTGGCGCGCCTTGGCTTCGTCGGTAACCACTGTGAACGGCGTCCCCGGCTCAGGCACGCTGGAGAGCCCGAAAATTTCGGCTGGTATCGCAGGACCTGCCTCGGTCATCCGCTGACCGAGATGATTCAGCATCGCACGCACGCGGCCGAACGCCACGCCGCATACAAAGGGATCGCCCTGATGCAGCGTGCCTTCCTGGATCAACACCGTCGCGACGGGACCGCGGCCGCGATCGAGTTGCGCCTCGATGACGGTGCCGCGCGCCGCACGATCGGGGTTGGCCTTCAGGTCCATAACTTCGGCCTGCAGCAGGATCATCTCGAGCAGCCGTTCGATGCCTTCGCCGGTGCGCGCCGAGACGGGCACCGTAATGGTGTCGCCGCCGTAATCCTCGGGAATAAGCCCGCGCTCGGTGAGCTGCTGTTTCACGCGATCGATGTTGGCCTCGGGCCGATCGATCTTGTTGATCGCGACGATGATCGGCACTTTCGCGTCGCGGGCGTGATTCAGCGCCTCGATCGTCTGCGGCATCACGCCTTCATCGGCCGCGACCACCAGAATAACGATGTCGGTGACCTTTGCGCCGCGCGCGCGCATCGCCGTAAACGCCTCATGGCCAGGCGTGTCGACAAACGTGATCGGCTTGCCGTGCGCTGTGACGGTGTACGCGCCGATATGCTGCGTAATGCCGCCGAATTCCTCGGCGGTGATATTCGTATGGCGAATCGCGTCGAGCAGCGAGGTTTTGCCATGATCGACGTGACCCATGATGGTAACCACCGGCGGACGCGGCTGGGCTTCGCCGGCAGCCTCCTCGGGCGCCTCTTCGATCGCGGATTCGACATCGAAAGCGACATTCTCAACCGTGTAACCGAACTCGCTCGCAACCAGCGTCGCGGTGTCTACATCGAGCATCTGGTTGACGGTCGACATGACGCCGAGTTCCATCAGCTTCTTGATGATCTCGGCGGCTTTGATGCCCATGTTCCGCGCCAGATCGCCGACCGTAACGCCTTCCGCAATGCGCATCACGCGCTTGGAGGCGCGCGGCGTCGTGATCTCAGTCTTCCGCTGCTCCTTGCCCGGCAGCGCGCGCCGCTTTTTCGGCACTCGCATCCCGCGCATCTCGCGCTCGGTCGTAAAATCGACCGTGCCTTTCTTGATGACGCGCTTTTTCTTAATCGGACGAGCGCCAGGCTTGATCTGATCGGGCGGAATAACCGGCGGTTGTTCGCTCGGCGCCACAGGCGCCGGTGCGAAGCGGCCGGTGGATGCGGGTCGCGAGGCCGCACCCGGACGGACGCTCGTGGGCGGCGCCGGACGCGGTGCCGGGCGCCGTAGATCAATCTTGCCGAGCACCTTCGGGCCGCGTTGACTGTCATCGAGCGAGGGTGCGGAGGCATGCGTCGCGCCGGTCAGGTTGATCACGCGATCGCCGCTCGGTTCAGCGGGACGCGACGCCCCAGGGCGTGAACGCGGCTCCACCTGCGGGCGCGAGAACTCGCTCACCGGACGTGATGGTTCTCGCGGCGGCGCTTCGCGGCGCGCTTCCGGATGAGCAGTGGCAGTGCGATGCACCTCGGCAGCGCCGTTGCTCTCTATCGGCGTCTCGACCGTTGGATGAACTTCAGGCTCGTGATGCTCCGGCTCCGCAGACGCGGGAGTCTCAGGCGCGGTCTGCTCAGGCGCGGTCAGCTCCGGCTCGGACCGCATCGGCTCGGCAGGAACCGGCGCGCTGAACGCTTCAAGCATCGGCTCGGAGCCCATCGATGGCGCGGGTTCTTCGAAAAACGGCGTGGAGAAATCGCTGGCAGCCGGCTGCTCGGCCTCGAAGTGGAATGGTTCAGCGGCGCCGCCTGCCGCTACCGGCTCAGGTTCCGTATGCCGCCGGCGCATGACATTGGCATTCAGACGCTTCTCAACGACCTTGCCGCCGCTGGTCTCGACAACCGTTTCGCGGCGGAGCATCGCCGCCCGGTGTGCCTGCTCGATCAGGTCGGCCTTTATCCGTTCAGCTTCTTCAGGGCTGACGAGGCTCGATTCTTGATAGACGTGCGCGAGCTTCAGTCGGCTGGAGCTCGCCAACACGTCTTCGAGCGAGACGCTCAATTCCTGAGCCAAAGTTTTGATCCGCTTGCGCGCCATCCGTACCATTCTATGCGACTGAGGTTCCGCTATCCAGCCGCTCCCTTATTGAACTGACTATATGCAGTCGTTCTTCCCGGTTAATTCTTCGTTTCAACGAGCGAAATTCCTTCACACGAGAGTTCAGGAAACGCTCTAGGCAGTCGCGCCGTCGATGGAGATAGCCGCCGCGGCCCGAAAGGCGCTGCGTCGGGTCAACCTCGATGCGATCGCCGGTCGCCGCGATCCTGACCATCGTTTGGCGTTCATCGCGCGCGCCGCATCCGAGGCAGCTTCTGAGCCCCTTATGACTTGGCCTGCGCTTCTGCATCGGCCTCCGCCACGTCTTCGCGAGCCTCCCCGGGCTCGCTCACGATGCCTTCGGCATCTGCCGCCGCGGCAGCCTGCGCAGCGGCCGCCGCCCGTGCCTCTTCCTCGGCCTTGCGCTTGGCCGCGACATGCGTCCGTGCCGCCGCGATAATCTGGTGCACGCGTTCGGGACTGACGCCCTCGATGTTGAGCGTCTCCTCTTCCGCTTCGGCCAGTTGCTCCGCTGAGCGGAAGCCCCACTGGTAGAGCAGCTCGGCGTTGATATCGCCGATGCCAGGAATCGCGTTGAGCGAGGCGCGCGCCGAGCGGGCCTCCTCCTCGGCCTCGGCCTCGCTGCGCACATCGAGCTTCCATCCGGTCAACCGATGGGCGAGGCGGACGTTCTGGCCGCGCTTGCCGATCGCCAGCGAAAGTTGATCGTCGGGGACAATCACTTCCATCGCGCGTTCGTCTTCATCGACAATCACCTTGGAGACCTTGGCCGGCGCGAGCGCCCGGCATACCAGCTCCGCCTGATCGTCCGTCCACGGCACGATATCTATTTTCTCGCCGCGCAGTTCCTGCACCACCGACTGCACCCGCGTGCCCTTCATCCCGACGCAGGCGCCGACCGGATCGACGTCGGAATCCTTCGAGTAGACTGCTACCTTGGCGCGGCCGCCCGGCTCGCGTGCGCACTGCCGAATCTCCACGATCCCCTCGTAGATCTCGGGTACTTCCTGCTCAAAGAGCTTGCCGAGGAACTCGTTCGAGGTGCGCGACAGCACGATTGAGAGCCCCTTCTCCGAGAGATCGACCTCGGTGATCAGCGCGCGGATGCGATCGCCCTGGCGGTAGCGTTCGTGCGGGATCTGTTCCTTCTCGGGCAGGATCGCCTCGGTACGGCCGAGATTAACGATCATGTTCTTGCGCTCGAAGCGCTGCACGATGCCGGAAACGATCTCACCACGCCGATCCTTGAATTCATTATAAATCTGTTTTCGCTCGGCGTCGCGGATATGCTGGATGAGGTTCTGCTTGGCGGCCTGCGCTGCGATGCGGCCCATCGTCGCAGTATCGAGCTTGATCAGGATCTCATCGCCGACCTCGGCTTCGGGATCGTATTTGGCGCGCGCCTCTTCGCGTGTGCTCTCCGAGGCCGGGTTGGTGACGTTCTCGACCACGGTGCGAATTTCGAACAGCTCGATCTCGCCCAACTCCTGGTTGAAGCGTGATTCGATTCGCCGGTCGGCGCCAAACGTGCGCCGGGCCGCCGAATGCATCATCTCTTCGACCGCGGAAATCACAATCGAACGATCAATTCCCTTTTCTTTCGAGACCTGCTCGATAACCCGGTTCAGATCGACCTGCATAGAACCTCCCCGGGGCGCGGCTCATCGCCCGCGCCGTCATCGGTTAACCTTTCGAGCGGCGCAAAATTACGCGTCGCTTCGTCGCGGTGCGCTGCTCTTACGTTGCTTCTCATCCTGTTCGAACTCGTATTCGTAGTTCGCTTCCCTTATCTCGCCAAACCCGATCGACTCGCGCCGCCGGCTCAGCTCGTCATCCAACTCGATTCCCCCGGCATCCACCGCCACCAACCTGCCAGTGAAAGATTTCCGGCCCTCATGCGCATCGCGCGTTCGAACCTTCACGCGCTGCCCGCGATAAGCCTCGAAGTGCTCGCGCTTTGCCAGCGGCCGGTTTAGACCGGGCGAAGCGACCTCTAGCGTGTAGCGGCCCTCAATCGGGTCGTAGACATCGAGCAAATCGCCCAAAATCGGGCTTAACCGCTCAAGGTCGTCGAGTCCGATGCCGCCACCCGGCTTATCGATCAAAAGCCGCAGCAGGGAACTGCGCGTTCCCTTGTGATACTCGACCAAGACCAGTTCGTAGCCCTGCCGCTCGATGTGCGGCTCCAGCAGCTCGATGACTTTTCTCGCAACCGGATGAAGCTGGACCACGATCACCGGTCATCTCCTCGGCCCGCCCAGGAAACGAACCGCTGATCTGTGCGGCCGGTTGGGCCGGTAAATCCAACAAAAAAGTGGGCGAACGCCCACTTCACCGTCAGAGTATCACCCTTCCAGCGCCGCCATCAAGGCAGGGTCCGAAGGGTTACGCACCTCGGACGGACGACCGGCTTCGAGCCTGCCCGAGGTCTATTCCTCTTCCTCGCGAAGGCGGGCCAACACCGAGAGGTCCTCGAGCGTCGTCGTATCGCCAAGCGTTTCGTCGCCGGCCGCAACCTGGCGCAGCAATCGACGCATAATCTTGCCGCTGCGGGTTTTCGGTAGCGCATCGGTAAAACGCAGCTCGTCGGGACGGGCGAGCGCGCCGATTTCTTTGACGACGTGCTCGCGCAACTCGTCGCGCAGCTCGTTATCACCCTTCCGGCCGCCCTCAAGCGTGACGAAGCAAACCACGGCCTGACCCTTGATATTGTCCGGGCGGCCAACAACCGCAGCTTCGGCGACCTTCGGATGCGACACCAGCGCGCTTTCGATTTCCATCGTACCGAGACGATGGCCGGAGACGTTGATCACGTCATCGACCCGCCCCATTAACCAAAAATAACCATCTTCGTCGCGCCGCGCACCGTCGCCGGTGAAGTAGCAGCCGGGAATTTGGCTGAAGTATTGCTGTTTGTATCGATCGGGGTCGCGGAAGATCGTGCGCAGCATCCCGGGCCATGGCTTCCTGACCACCAGCAGCCCACCCTGGTTTGCTTCGACGGGCTTGCCCTCGCGCGTGACCACTTCGGCCGCCACTCCCGGCAGCGGCAACGTGGCCGAGCCGGGCTTGGTAGGGACCGCACCGGGCATCGGGCTGATCATGATGCCGCCGGTTTCAGTCTGCCACCAAGTATCGACTATTGGGCAACGCTCGCCCCCGATCACACGATGGTACCAGATCCACGCTTCCGGATTGATTGGCTCGCCGACCGTGCCGAGCAGTCGCAGGCTTGAGAGATCGTGCTTTTTGACCCACGCATCGCCCCATTTGATGAACGTGCGGATCGCGGTCGGCGCGGTATAGAAGATGTTGACTCGGTACTTCTCAATTATCGACCAAAAGCGATCGTTCTGGGGATGGTTCGGCGCGCCCTCGTAAATCACCACGGTCGCGCCGGCCGCCAGCGGTCCGTAGACCGTGTAGCTGTGGCCCGTGACCCAGCCGATGTCCGCCGTGCACCAGTAGATGTCCTCGTCGTGCAGGTCGAACACCCAGCGCATCGTCATCAGCGTATGCAGCAGGTACCCCGCCGTCGTGTGCACGACGCCCTTGGGCTTGCCGGTCGTGCCGGAGGTGTAGAGCGTGTAGAGCGGATGCTCGGAATCGAGCGCCGCCGCCTCGCACGTTGCCGATTGCGTGGGCACCAGGTCGTGCCACCATATGTCGCGTCCGCTGCGCATGTTGATATCGTTGCCGACGCGCCGCACGACGAGGCATTTGCGAATCGACGGCGTATGCTTCAGCGCCTCATCGACGTTCTGCTTGAGCGGCACCTCTTGTCCGCGGCGCCATCCGCCGTCCGCCGTGATGCAGACCTTTGCTTCGGCGTCGTTAATCCGATCGGCGAGCGCCTCGGATGAGAAGCCGCCAAACACCACTGAATGGATCGCGCCGATACGCGCGCATGCGAGCATCGCGATGACCGCCTCGGGAATCATCGGCATATAGATCGCGACGCGGTCGCCGTCCTGTACGCCGAGGCTCTTGAGTGCGTTGGCGCAGCGCGCGACCTCCTGCGCGAGCATCTGGTAGGTCAGCACGCGTGAATCGCCGGGTTCGCCCTCCCAGATAATCGCCGCCTTGTTGCGCCGCGGACTCGCCAGATGGCGATCGATGCAGTTGTACGAAGCGTTGAGCTGACCGCCGACGAACCATTTTGCGAACGGAAAATCCCACTCCAGTACGCGATCGAATTTCTTGAACCAAGTGAGCTCTTTCGCGCAGTTCCCCCAGAACGCTTCCGGAGCGTCGGTCGCGCGCCGGCATAGCTCGTGGTACTCGTCGATGCTCTTGACCCACGCGCGCCGGCTGAACTCGGCGCTGGGCGAAAAGTTGCGATGCTCGCGCAGGATCGATTCAATATCCGGCGACTGGTTCTCGGCCATTTACATCCTCCCGCGCGACTCGCGCGTTTTAAGACTCAGGTAAAGAGTTGCGGCATCGCCGACCTCGCGCCGATGCGAGCGGATCGCGCGCAACCGATCGAGCAACTCGGGCTCGATTGTCGGCGCATAGATCGCCGCCAGCTCGACGGCGCGCGCGGCCCATCGCAGCGCTACGCGTCCTTCCGGTCCGCCGAAATCATCGAAAAACCAGGCGCAACTCGTGAGCGTCGTATGCGCCGCGTGTTGCATCTCGAAAAGCGTCGCCAGCCGCTCCTGCCGCGCGGAATCCGGGACGCGATGACGCGCGAAGAAGCGTTCGGTCGCGGCAGCGCTTTCATCGAGCGCAAGCGCCATCGAATCCTTGAGCGCGGCGAACGGATCGCTCAAAAGCGGCGCAGCGAAGCGCTCGTAAACCGCATCGCAATGCGCCGTTACGAATTCCATCGCGGCGCGCAGCGGCGCGCGCCATTCCTGGCTGAGCTTCGGATTCAGGCGGCATCCGCAGTCCGCGCGCCAGCGCTCGACGCCGTGCGGGCAGCTCCACGAGCTGGGTGTATTGATCGTGAACTCGCCCGCCGCCGGATGCCCGGCGAGATATGCGCCGCAGTTGGTCACCTCGATGTCGCCGCGCTCGGCAATAATGTCGATCGCGCGCGCAGCCTCGTCTGCGCCGGCGCGCCGGTGATGGCCGAGATATTCGCCGTCGCAGGCCAGCATCAGGGCCGCGCCCGGCGGTAATTCAAGTATAACTTTAATAATTGCGTCAGCCAGACGCCGCCCGTCGGCCAGGTAGCTCGGCCCCAAAAGCGCAACCGAGAGCTCGCGATCGAAACGAAAAATCGCCACCGTTCCCGATGACCCCCGCCAGATGAACGGCCCTGCCGAACGATCGGCGGCCGTCGCCCCTCGATACCTGCCCTGATCAGAACCAAGGATGACGAACTTCACACGCGCCGCCGCGATCGATTCCAGCGTCGCCTCGTCGGCCGCACATTCCGGCAGCCAGATGCCTTCCGCGTCGCGGCCGAAGCGGAAGCGGAAATCTTCGAGTCCCCAGGCGATCTGCAGCTCGCGATCGCGCGGCGAGAGCAGCGGCAGTATCGAATGATTGAAGGCCTGCGCGATCGCGTTGCCATGGCCGCGATGCGCACCACACGAACTCTCGTCCCCACGCAGCATCGCCCGATACGCGTTCTCCCCGTGCCGCGCGAGCCATCGTGCCAGCGTCGGGCCGCAATCGAAATTCAGCCGCTCATAATTGTTGAACAGCCGCACGAGCTTGCCGTCTTCGACTTTCGCCGCGGCGTTCGCGGCGTAGCATTCGGCAAGGATGCGCTCGTTCCAGTTCGGGTATGGCGCCGCGCCGCTCTCCTGAGCGATCAGGCCCGTCCACGGACTCTCGCGCGGCGGCTGATAGAAATGACCATGAATTATCAGATGGCGCGGTTCGCTCATCGCAGATCAGTCAGACGGCCCCTGCGATCCCGATAACACGCCCGATTTAGCGGAGACAAGCGGCTCAATCGACGCGATAGCGCGGGGCGCTGCCGCCATCGACCATCAACACGGCGCCGGTGATGTAGCTCGCGGCGTCGGAGGCCAGGAACACGCACGGCCATGCGACCTCTTCGATTGTGCCGAAGCGCCCGAGCGCGCGCGATCGGATGACGGCCTCTCGAACCTTGGGATTCGGCCAGGTGCGGAGTGCGGCGCCCTCGGTATCGATCGGTCCGGGCGCGATGCAGTTCACGCGGATCCCGTGCGCACCCCATTCCGCTGCGTGCGACAGGGTCAGGTTGATAATGCCTGCCTTCGACGCGCCATACGGCGCCATCGTCGCCGCGCCAAGCACGCCCGCCACCGACGACAGGTTGATGATCGCGCCGCCGCCCTGCGGGATCATCTGCCGGGCGGCTGCGCGCGAGGCGAAAAACGTTCCACTCAGGTTGATCTCGAGCACGGCCTTCCAGCCATTCGGCGAAAGGTCAAGGCTTGGGCTCGCGATGCTGGCGCCGTGATTGTTCACCAGCACGTCGACCCGGCCGAAATGCGCGATCGCCTCGGCGACCATCGCCTCGCATTGCGCGGCATCGCGCACGTCGATCACCTTCATTTCGCAGCGTCCGCCGTCGGCGCGAATCCGGTCGCGCACGGGTTCGAGATGGGCCGCGTTGCGGCTGGCAATCAGAACCGGAGCGCCGCGCGCCGCGAAGGCGCGCGCGATCGCCACACCGATTCCGGTCCCCCCGCCGGTGACAATCGTAACCTTGCCTTCGATGCTGAACGGATCATGCATCAGCGGCCGGCCTCGATACGCGAGAGCGCGGCGCGCGCCTGTTCGCCAACGCCGGCCTGCGGCCCGACCCCGAGCCTCTCGGCGCGTTTGTAATGGGCGCTCGCCTGGTCACGTTCGCCCTCCGCCTCGTAGGCCCGCGCGAGGTTGAACTCCGCGCCGGCATCGTTCGGGCAGGCCGACGCAGCATCCTCGAAATAGTCGATGGCGGCTTCGTAGTCGCGCGCCGCCAGCTTGTCGTTGCCGCGCTGCGTCGCGTCGTGCATCACGCCGTGGTCACATCCGCCGGGCGCCATCTGCGAACTCAGGGCGTAAAATTTATTCTGCTGCTGCTTGAGCGAATCGATCTGATGCTGCAAATCATCGATCTGCTTCTGCTGCGACTGAAGCTGATTGGAGTTGATTTCGGCCAGATTGTCGGCGCATCCGAGGGCCGCTGCAGCGCCGCCTAACGCAGCGGCCAGAAAAACACCCCGCCATTTGAGGCTCATCGTTCGATGTTGATGTTTCGATTGTCGACGCACGGCCTCTCTTAGCACGCAAACGCGCCAGCCTCCAACCGGCGCTGTGACGCGCGCGCTCCGATCTGCTAGGTTGCCTTGCCTAAGGTTAAAAGGAAACTCAATGCTCCTGGCACGATACCTGTTTTCGATTATGACGATGCTTGATTTAATTGGCGCCGCCTCGTCTTCCGCATTAGCCGCTCCGGTCTCCGCCGCTTCGCTGGGTCCGGCCGAGGCCCTGCGGACAATAATGGAAGGCAATCAACGTTTCGTCTCTGGCCATCTGCTCCATCCGAACCGCGGCGACCTGCGGCGCAGTCATGTCGCGAAAGGCCAGCGCCCGTTTGTCGCGGTACTCTCGTGTTCCGATTCGCGAGTGCCGCCGGAAATCATCTTCGACCAAGGACTAGGCGACATTTTCGTTGTGCGCGTCGCGGGCAACACCGTCGACGCACTTGGGCTCCAGACGCTCGCTTACGCGGTCGAGCACCTGGGTACAAGCCTGATACTGGTGCTCGGCCATGATGCTTGCGGCGCAGTCCAAGCTGCCGTGGCGAGCTATCCGAAACCGGATGTTGGCGTGATGCTGACCAACATCTACCCTGCCGTCGCCGCAACGCATAATCAACCTGGCGACGCGGTCTCCAACGCGATCGACAGCAACGTGATGCTGATGGTCAAGCAACTCACGGCCGCGCCGGTCTTTGGCGATCGCGTGAAAGACGGCCGCTTGATGATCGTCGGCGGCCGCTATCATTTGGACAGCGGCAAGGTGACCATCTTTCCTCACTGAATTGTAGATTCGCATGTCTTCTACAGACAATTTCATCACCATTCGCGGGCTCCGGCTTCACTATCTCGAATCCGGCAAACCTGCTCAACCCACCGTAATCTGCATTCATGGCCTCACCAACAATGCGCACGACTTCGATCCGCTCGCGGCTCATCTCGCAGATCGGTATAGAGTGATTGCGCTCGATGTTCGCGGCCGGGGCGAGAGCCAATGGGGGCCGCCCGCCGACTACCACATCCCGAACTATGTCGAGGACCTGAACGCATTTATCGATGCGCTCGCGATCGAACGCGTCAGTCTGATCGGCAATTCGATGGGGGGCAGGATTTCGATCCTTTACGCGGCAAATTATCCCAAGCGAGTGGAAAGGATCGTGTTGAACGACATCGCGCCCAGTATCGATCCCGCGGTCACTGCGCTCATCAATCGCAACGTTATCGATACGCCGGCTGAATTTGAAAATCTCGATGAAGTGGTTCGTTTCTACCAGAACAACCCCTCGATGACGGGGCTCGCCGGCTACAAAGGCACGATGCTCTCCGAGGCTGCGCGCTGGAGCGTCAAACCGACTCCCGCTGGACGGCTGATCTGGAAAATCGACCCGGCGCTCAGAGGCTCGTCCCCGGGACAGACGCCGATTCGTCAGCTCGACCTATGGCCTCAATTCGAAGCCCTATCGATTCCGGTGCTGATCGTGCGCGGCAGTGACAGTGAGGTGCTGCCGCTCGCGACCGCGCATCAGATGTGCCGGCGCGCACGGGACGCGCGGATGATTGAAGTCCCCGGCGTCGGCCATCTACCGTCGCTGATTGAACCCGAGGTTCTCCGGGCATTACGTGAATTTCTTCCGTCTTGAAGATCGGTTATGTCATCAGGGAAGCGATAGAATGACCGTTTTTCCGTACCAGAGGACTGAATTCGTCAGCGGAGGAATGTTCGATGGCAACTGAAAAACTTCCGGTCGCGGCGGTCGTGGGCGTGGGACCCGGATTGGGCGCCGCGCTGGCGCATCGCTTCGCTGCCGATCACGCGGTTGCGATCCTCGCGCGCCGCGCCGATTACCTGCGCAGGCTGGGCGACGAGATCCGCGCGAAGCACGGTCAGGTGCTTGAGGCGCAGACCGACGTGTGCGATGCGCAACAGATCGCGGCCGCCTTCAGCACCATCGAATCGCGCCTCGGGCCGGTCGAGGTGCTGCTCTACAACGCCGGCAGCGGAACCTGGGGCGGCGTGATGGAAATCACGCCCGAGCAATTCGAGACGACCTGGCGCACCAACGCGATGGGCGCCTTTCTGTGCGTCAAGCAGGTGGTCGACGGGATGGTGAAGCGGGGACATGGCACGATCATTTTTACCGGCGCGACCGCCGGGATGAAGGCCGGACCGCGCTCCGCCGCCTTCGGTCCGGCCAAGTTCGCGCTGCGCGGTCTTGCGCAATCGATGGCACGCGATCTCGGTCCGCGCGGAATTCATTGCGCCTGGGTCAACATCGACGGCGTTATCGACATCCCCGGCCGTCAGCGTCCGACGCCGCTCGATGCCGACCATATGTTGCGTCCGGCAGCGATCGCCGAAACGTACTGGCATCTGGCGCATCAGGATCGCAGCGCGTGGACGATGGAACTCGAAGTCCGGCCCTTCACCGAGAAGTTCTGACCGCCGGAGGCAAGGCCGGTCTATCGCGCCGGCGGCGAGGCAATCACGGCGCCCATTCCGATCCCCGTCCGTCCCTCGCGTGTCGCGATCGTGACGGTGACGATGTACGAGCCGGGTTTTGGATAGGTATGAAAAAGCACCTGCGGCGGCGTGGTCGAAACTGAGCCGTCGCCAAAGTTCCACTGGTACGAGACGATCGAATCATCGGGATCGAGATTCGCCCCCAGCATGAAACCGACCGTCAGCGGCGCCGTGCCATAACTCGGGAACGGATGAAGCGTGACGGTAAGCGGTTCCGCCGCCTCAAGGTTCGGCGTGGGCGTTGACTGCGGCGATTCCTGGGCGAGCGTGCGCGCCGCAACATCGATGATGAGCGCCATCGCAATGAACCCTGCGAGTGCGGCCTGCCTCCTCAGATTGTGTCGATCCAATTTCTTTCCTGTTGAACTGCAAAGTTTACCACTCGTATCGCGTACCGAAAGCAGCGCTCCAAACCTCGCGCAGCCTGTTCTTCCGCGCTCCGCCCTTATTTATGATTCCTGCTATGGAACATGCGACGGCTGCGAGCCCGGCACCTATCGATCGCTTCGCCGAGGTCGACGGCCTCCGGCTTCACTACGTGGACTGGGGCGGCGACCCGCGCAAGCAAACCATCGTGCTGCTGCACGGCGGCGCCGCGAACACTCATTGGTGGGATGCAGTTGCACCGCAGCTTGTGAATCACGGCAGGGTCCTGGGGCTCGATTTCCGCGGCCATGGCCAGAGCCAATGGTCGATTCCGCCCCACTACGGACCGCCTGCGTATGTGCGTGATGTGCGAGCGCTGGTGGCGGCGCTGGGCGTGAAGGAGGTCGTGCTCGTTGGCCATTCGATGGGCGGGATGGTGTCGCAATGGGTCGCGACGAATTCGCCCGAGATCGTGAAGGCGCTGGTGATCATCGATGCGCCGCATGGCGCGCCGCCGTTGTGGCGCCGCCTGATGTGGCGATGGCGCAGGCGGGCGCGCGGCGGCAAGCGCCCTGAACTCGATTCGGCCGACGCGATCATCCGGAAGTTTCGGCTCGTACCGCCTGAAACCTATCTATCGCGCGAAGAGTTGGCTCGCCTCGCATTGCAATGCGCCGAGCCGCTGCCGAATGGAAAATGGGCTTTCCGGTTCGATCCCGAAACGCGCGCCTGGCGCCGGATGACGCCCGGGATGCCGCGACCAAAGCTGCGCAAAATAACGGCTCCGACCTTAATCCTGCGCGGCGCCGAGAGCACGCTCATCTCGCGGCGTGCCTTGCGCGCGATGAATCGACGCATTCGCGCTTCAATCGCGCAGGAAATTCCGCGCGCGTATCATCATGTGCCGCTGGATAATCCCGATGCGACGGCAGCCGCGATCGCGTCGCTGCTCGAAACGCTCACGCCCGCTCAAAGCACCTAGGCGCGCAGCATCCACTCGCTCAAATCGAGCGTAAACATCTGGCCGTCGGTAAGCGTCATCGCCTTGGGCGAGCGCCGAATCTGCAGCTTGGCGATGTCGATTTCGCGCGGCAGCAAATAGGCCACGTCGCCCGCCGAAAGTGAGATTACACGCACGCGCTCCTCACTGTGCCGCTCGGTGCCGGCGATCTCGTAGGGGCTGACGTGGAACGAAAAGCCACGCGCGCGCACCACGCCCTCGTCGTATTCCTCGACGACGCCGACAAAAATACGGGTGTTGTCATCGCGGAAAAGCTTGCGGTCGACCATTACTATTCGGTCTCCGTCGCGAATCGCCGGCATGGCACGAACCCTCCTCTATCGGGCGGCTCAGCCCGGGAGAATCTTACTGCACTTGCACATCCAAGACGATGGCCCCCTGAATCGCGATGGTCGAACGGCGATCGTTTCCCGCCGACCGGAGTTTCGCGATAACATCGGCCATTCCAACGCAGGAGCGAATCGATGATCGTCGAAATGCGAAGTTATCTCTTGAAACCGCGCGGTGTTCCGGCCGTCGAGGAACGGATCGGCAAGGCGCTCGCAGTGCGCACCCGATATTCGAAACTGGGCGGCTTCTGGCATACCGAGGTCGGCACGCTCAACTCAGTTATTCATATATGGCCGTACGAAAGTCTTGCGCATCGCGAGCAGGTGCGTGCCGAGCTCAGCAAGGAGAAGAACTGGCCGCCCGATATTCGCGAGTTTGTCGTCGAGATGAAGGTCGATTTCCTGACCGCGGCGCCATTCTCACCGCCGATCGAACCGCGCACACTCGGCGGACTGTACGAAATCCGCAGTTACACCTATCAGAACGGCGCCATCCCCATCGTGATGAGTCGCTGGGCAGAGAAGATCGAAGCGCGCACGAAGCTTTCGCCGCTCGTCGGATGCTGGTACAGCGAGACCGGTACGCTCAGCCGATGGGTGCATATCTGGGCGTATAAGGATTATGCGCATCGCGAGCAGGTGCGTGCGGACGCGGTCAAGCAAGGAATCTGGCCGCCGGGGACGGCGGAGATGCTCATCAAGCAGGAGAACATGCTCGTGACGCCGGCGTCGTTCTCGCCGTTGCGGTAGCTGTGACCGGACTGGAGAATCTCCGAAGCGTGACGATGCGTTGAAACAGCCGGAAATCATTTTCGAGCGCGAGGGGCCGCTCGCGATCGTGACGCTGAACCGGCCAGAAGCGCTTAATGCGCTGACCTGGTCGATGTACGACGGGCTCATCGCGGCCTGTGAGCGCGTCGATGCCGATGATGAGATTCGCGTGCTGATTGTGCGCGGCGGCCCGAAGGCGTTCGCGGCTGGCACGGACATCTCGCAGTTTGAGGGCTTCGGCGGCGCCGACGACGGCATCGCTTACGAACGCCGGCTTGAACAGGCGGTCGGAAGGCTCGAAGCGGTTGGCAAACCGACGATAGCAGCAATCGAGGGATACGCGGTTGGCGCGGGCGCCGCGCTCGCGCTCGTTTGCGATTTGCGCTGCGGCGCTGCGGGATGCAGGATCGGCGTGCCGATCGCGCGCACGCTCGGCAATTGCCTTTCGATCGCGAACTACGCGCGCCTCGTCGATCTGATCGGACCGGGTCGCACCAAGGAACTCATATTTCGCGCCCGCCTGGTCGAGGCCGAGGACGCGCGTGCCGTCGGCCTGCTCAATGAAGTCGTCGCCGACGGACACGCGTACGAGCGGGCACGCGAAATGGCCCTCGAGATCGCAGCACACGCCCCGATTACCATCCAGGTGACGAAGCAGGCGATCCGGCGGCTCGCCGCGAAGCGCCGGGAGATCGCGGATGAGGACCTCATCGCGCGCGCGTACGCCAGCGAGGATTTCCGCGAGGGCGTGAGCGCGTTCATCGCCCGTCGAAAGCCCGTCTTTCGCGGCCGATGAGACGCGCGGCGGCTACGCGCCGCAGACCGGGAACTTAAACGGATAGCTGTGCAACGACTCGCCGCCCCCGGGCCTGACGATAACGGCCGCGCCTAATTGCAGGCCCGCGCGAAAATCGCGCGTCACAGGGTTCGGTTGGATGACGTGCACCATGTTTTCGATCAGTTGCCATGGTTCCAGCTCGTGCCACGCCGAGCGCGTGCCGAGCTCGGGAAATTTTCCGCGCTCGCCATGAAAGACGCTGTCGTAGGTGGTGAAGCCGCGTTCCTCGATGCAGGCGGTGGCCGCCACGATCTCTTCGCTGGTGACTCCCGGCCGGCAAATCTTCCGGACCGATTCGTAGCATTCGAGCGCGGCATCGAAGAGCTGACGATAGAGCGGCGTCGGCTCCTCCGCGATCGCGAAAGGCCGGTGAATCTGCGTCGCATAGCCCCAGTAGCTGACGGTGATTTCGGTTATCACCACGCTGCCGCGCGCGAGCGTGCGCGGCGTCGGCCGCTGCCACGGGACGCATCGGTCGGGCTCGTGCATGCTCGTGCTCGCGACGAAATGGATCCCCGGGTCGCTTTCGTGCGGCTCGAACGCGCTGACCACGATCGCGCGGATGTCGAATTCCGCGAGCCCCGGCCGAAGCTCGCGTTCGAGCGCTTCGCAGGTCAGATCGGTGAGATACCCGCTGCGCCGCACAAACGGCATCTCCTCCTCGCTCTTGACCCATCGAATCGCAGTAAACGGACGGCCGAAGTCGCTGAAAATCGCATTCGGGAGGCCGCGCTGGAGATCGACGTAGTCGTTATGCGAGATCCAGTTGAGGCTGACCATCCCGATGCGCGACCCGGCGAAACCACGATCGCGCAGGTTCCCGGCTATGGTCGCGGTCGCCGGCGAGCGATATGCGCCGATATCATCGATGATCGCCTGTGCGCGGGCGCAGAAGATGTGATTGTAAAAATGCAGGAAGAGCGCCGGTTCACCGCGGCGGGGAAAGATCAGCCAGCACGGACTCAGCGGAATATAATTCACCAGCCATGAGATCTCGACCGAACCCGGCAATCCGTACACCACAATCGCATCGAGTCCTTCGCGGTCCATCGCGTCGCGAATCGCGTTGTGACGCCGCTCGAATTCGGGCGGAGAGAAACGCGGGAAGAGCGCCGTCCCGGGCGCATAGCCTTGAGTCGCCATCACCGAGCCTCCTCCGCGCTACGGGATTACCGAGGCCTCCCGGCGCGCTTTGAGCCGCGCGCGCTGATCGACCAGCGCCGCCTCGGCCAACCGTCCGTAACGCGAATCCGCGCTCGATGCTTCGCGCATCATCCGGTCCTGTGCCGCGATCTCAATTTCGATATTGCGGCGATCGAGACGAACCATCGCGGCACCCAGGTTCTGGTCGATTCCATAGCATGCCGGCGCCGGCATCCCGAGCAGGATGCGCAGGATCGCTTCACCGATCGGAGTCTTATGATGCATCACGTCCGTGTAGTAATCGTCGAGATACGCGAGGCGATTGTAGCCTGAGAAATCCGTTACGGGACCGAGCGTCACGAGCCGGCGTTTCCACGCCTCGAACTGATCCCAATCGCCGGCGCGCCGAATCACCTCGAGTTCGTACGCGCTCATTGGCGGAACGAATATGATCACTTCGACGCCGCGCCGTTCGGCGCGCTCGACCGAATCGCGGAATATCGTCCAGAAGCTTTCCGAGAAATCGAAGCCCTGGTAGTTCGGCATGTTCACCGAGATTTGATTCACGATTCCCGAGGCCGGCGTTTTGACCAGCCCGCGGCCTTGCTCTTTTGCATATTCCCGACAGATAACGTCCAGCGGCCATGGCACCTCGGTGCGTGCCGTGTTCGGAAGCCGCGCGCGTCCGCGCATCATTCGCTTCAGATCGCCGATTCCATTGTCGAATGCCGCGAGACTGAGCAGCGTGTCGCCGACGATCGGACCGATGCCGCCTTCGAGCCGCCGATCGAATTCGGGGTTCGCCGGATCCCAGCCGCGATTGAACTGGAAGAAATCGATGCCCCACACGATCCGCTTCAGATGCGCATTCGAAAGCGCCGCATCGACGGTCGCGCACGATTCGCGGATGCTCGCGGCGCGGATGCCGCCGTTGACGAAGCCGTTGGCGCTCAGGCCGTCGATGCGCATCCCGAACACCACGCGCGAAGTTCCGATCAGCAGCGTCGTCATGTCATCGCTGCGGATCGCATAGGGCAGCGCGACGTGTTCATCCTTCGGTTTGCGGAACACCGGATCAATCAACGACGTACTCCAGAAGCCGTACGGATTGAGCAGGTAGTTGACGAGCGCGCCGCACAAAATCAGCACGCCCGCCATCGCGAGCATCAGTGTCAGGCGGCGCTTCATCGCCGGCGCGGCCGCTCAGAACTGGAAATAGATGAAGGGCGGCGGATTGGCCATGGTCATCGTCGCCGCCGCCATTAGGAGGGCGAACGCGCCGGCGTAGACATAGTCGTTGCGCCATTCGTAGCTCATGATCGTCTGCCGATTCGGACCGAACAGCGCAATCGCGAGCACGAGCGCGATTCGCGTATAGTCATGCGCGTTGACCGAGTACTTGTGCGCGATCGCCGCGCTCCCCGCGAGCCCCGCCATCCCGCGCAGCAGAAAGGCCGCCTGGCGGAAAGTCATCGCACGGAAGAAAACCCACGCGATCGTGGTGAAAATGAAGGTGACCGCCCACGCCACCGCATCGGGCAACTTCCGCACCGCTTTGCGGCGCGCATGGTTCAGCGACAGTCCCACACCGTGCAGCGTTCCCCACATCACGAAGGTCCAGTTCGCGCCGTGCCAGAGGCCGCCGAGCACCATTGTGATCATCAAATTGAGATAATGGCGTAACTCGCCGCGTCGATTACCACCCAGTGGAATATAGAGATAGTCGCGCAGGAAGAACGAGAGCGTGATATGCCATCGGCGCCAGAACTGCACGAGGTCGCGCGATTTGTACGGCGAATCGAAGTTCTCGGGGAATCGTACGCCGAACATCCGCGCGAGCCCGATCGCCATGTCCGAGTAGCCTGAAAAATCGAAGTAGATCTGCAGCGCGAAGCCCAGCGCCGCCCCCCAGGCGTCGCGGAAGATCACCGGCCCGGGATGGGCGAAGATCGGATCGACGATGTCGCGGAAGGTGTCTGCGATAATCACCTTCTTGAACAGCCCGATCGCGAAGATCATCAGGCCGTCGCTCAAATTCTCCGCCGTCAGCGCGAAATGCGTGTTGCGATTGAACTGCGGATAGATCTCGTTGTAACGCACGATCGGACCCGCGATCAGATGCGGAAAAAACGCGATGAACATGCAGTAGCTGGTGAAGTCGCCGGTCCCAGGCTCGCCGTTGGAGGCCGCCGAAAGATAGGTGATCTGCTCGAAGGTGAAGAATGATACCGCCAGCGGCAGGACCAGCGGCGCGAGATTCCAATGCCTGCCGAGCGCCATCCCGACGCTGTCGACCAGGAAGTTGCGGTATTTGAAATAGCCGAGCAGCGCCAGATTCACCGCGACGCCGACCCCGAGCAGCATCCGCCGCACGCGCCGGCTGCGCTCCTCCTCGGCAGCTCCGTTCGCGGGAATCAGGAGCAAAGACCACAAATAGTTGAAACCGACCGAGAATCCGAACAGGAAGATGTAATGCCAGTTCCACCAGCCGTAAAAAAACAGTGAGGCGAGGATCGTGAACCATGCGGTCGCGATTAAATTTCCCGATCGCGCCAGCAGGCCGAAGATTATCAGCGTAATCGGCAGAAAACCGAACGTGAACAGATACGAGTTGAACAGCACGATGCTCGAATCGCGGGGCGCTCCCCTCGATGGCTCACTATGCTGCCCTGTGCGCCGCCCGTCGCGCAACCAGCGGCGGCACAAAGAGTCATAGCCATTTTAGCGCGCGGCGCGCATCTCGGCCTCAGCCAAACGGCGCTCCAGAAATCGACGTTCCGGATTATTTTGCGCCAGTGCGAGCGCCGCGCGGTAAGCGATGGCTGCCTCGGGCCACCGCTCCATCCGCCGCAGCAGGTCGGCGCGCGCCGCGGGCAGCAGATAGTAGTCGCGCAGCTCGCCGCCGGTTTCGATCGCATCGATCAGCTCGAGTCCCTGCGTCGGCCCGTAAGCCATCGCAATCGCGACCGCGCGATTCAATGCGATCACGGGCGATGGCCGAAGTGTCAGCAGGTAAGCGTACAGTTCCGCGATTTCACGCCAATCGGTGTCGGTGGCGCGCGGGACGCGGGCATGCGATGCGGCGATCGCTGCTTGAACCGCATACGGTCCGGGCGGACGAGCGCGGGTCAGCGCGATCTCAACCAGCTTCAGCCCTTCATCGATCTGGGCCCGGTCCCAGCGGCTGCGATCCTGATCCTCGAGCAGCACCATCTCGCCCGCCGCATCGAGCCGGGTTTCGCGCCGCGCGTCGTGAAGCAGCATCAGCGCGAGCAAACCCGCCGCTTCTGCATCGTCGGGAATCAGCTCGCGAAGCACGCGGCCTAACCTGATGGCTTCAGCGCAAAGATCCCGTCGCACGAGCGGATCGCCGGCGGTAGCTGAGTAGCCCTCGTTGAAAACCAGATAAATTACCGCCAGCACCCCGTCGAGACGTTCCGCGAGTTGTTCGCTCGACGGCACCTCGTAGGGAATGCGCGCCGCGCGAATCTTGCGCTGCGCACGCACCAACCGCTGCGCCATCGTAGGTCCCGGAACGAGGAACGCACGCGCGATCTCCTCGGTCGAGAGGCCGCACAACGTCCGCAGCGAAAGCGCCACCTGGGCTTCGAGCGCGAGCGCGGGATGACAGCACGTAAAGATGAGCCGCAGGCGCTCGTCAGGAATCGCACTATCCTCGCCGGTCTCCTCTGACGTCATCTGATTCTCGATCGAGCGCAGGATTTCATCGCGTCTTGAATCGAACGCCGCGCGCCGCCGGAGACGATCGATCGCCTTGTGACGGGCGGTCGAAATGATCCAGGCGCTGGGATTCGCGGGGATTCCGTCGAGGCTCCATTGTTCGAGGGCCGCGCCGAAAGCCTCCTGCGCGGCATCTTCGGCCAGCGCGAAATCACCGAGCAGATAAATGAGCCGCGCGAGGATGCGACCGTAATCGGCGCGATAGACCTGCTCTATGGCCGTGCGCTCCATCAGCCGCTCTGCGGGCAGGCTACCCGCAGAGCGGCCGACGAGCCAGCCTCGGCTACATCTTGCGAAGCGGGCGAATCTCGATGCCACCGACGCGCGCGGAGGGAATGCGGCTCGCGATCGATGCCGCCTCATCCAGGTCCTTGGCTTCCACGATGTAGTAGCCAATCACCTGTTCCTTGGTCTCGACGAACGGGCCATCGGTCAGCAGCGTCTTGCCGTTGCGGACCCTGACCGAGGTCGCGGTCGAGGCAGACTCCAACGGGTCGCCGGCCTTGAAATGGCCGCTCTGCACGATTCCCTGCGTGAATGCGGCGTATTCCTGTATCAGCTTGCCCTGCTCTTCCGAGCTCATCGGCGGCCGCTGACCTTCGTAAATCAGAAGCATGTATTGCATCGTAAATCCTCCTGTTGGTTTCACGTTTTCACAAGCTAGTCGAATGAGGATCGGTCAGATCGACAGGCAAGGATGAAATTTTTCAATACCTCAATCAGCATTGATCCCCGGCGGCGTCCGGCGGACGATCCGACCATGAAGCCGAGAGAAGCCGCCCCGAACCCGGATTTTCCATTTTCCAAGTGAACTGAGTCTGAGTGAGAGGTGAAAATGGTAGTTACCGTCACTGCCATTTTGTGACGCTATCATCGAGGGAGCGAGTTTTGTTATAGGAAATGCCCTGCCGCCGCGGCCCTTGTCAGCGGCAGGGATCCTGATAGCGCTTAGAGCAGGCAAGATATCGACGCAATAAGGAGGGGTTCAATGGGTAGGATGAATCGGGTCGTTGCGGTGATGGCTTTCACAGTTTCGATACCTTTCGGAATCGCGCTGGCGAGCACGCCCAAACAATTCGTTGAGACGGTGAGCGGTACCGCGAGCGCTCCCGTTGCAGGTCAGTGCACGCAAGGGTTTTCCAATCAATGCCCAAGCGGTGACACGTGCGAATGCGTGACGGTCAGCAATGCAAATGCAAAGGGCGGAGAGGTCGGTAAAGTTACCGGCGTATCGAATTTCGATATCACCATTGATACCAGCATCGGAACCAAGGACGACACTGATTTTACGTGCAATCCGGTTTTCGTGACTTTCGAACTCGAGGGCACGAAGGACACTCAGACGATCAACAGCGTCGGAGCCCTGTGCAAGTCGTTAAGCAATCATCAGATTGAAATCATCGGCGGCGGCTTCAGCATCGCCAGCTCGCTCGGCACCCAGATTGGGAACGGCCTGTTCCATGGCACGGCGAATCTCGCTACCCAGAAACTCGTCATCAAACTGACCGGCACACAGGAAAGCGACTAATCCTTGAATGGCGCGATCCGATGGGTCTCCGCGGCTGCGGCTTCTTCCACGTCGTTAACGATCGGATCGTCTTTCAACGCGGTTACTGGGACAAGTTGTCGTTCCTGCGCCTGCACGGCCTGCCGATTCCGCCGCCACCCAACCGATAGCCGCTTCCGCGTCGGACGCCGCGCCGGTATCATTTAAGGATTGACCTGCGCGGAAAACTCTCGTGCTGACGCTCGACAACCTCAGAAAATCCTACGGCGGGCAGACCATCCTCGATGGTGCGAGCTGGTCGATGGCCGATGACGCGCGCGTGGGGCTGGTCGGCCTCAACGGCGCCGGCAAATCGACGCTGCTCAAAATGATCGCTGAGCAGATCGCGCCCGACTCCGGCCGCATCAGCCGGCCCCAGCGCACCCGCGTCGGCTACCTCGCCCAGGACGCGCCCGAGATGGCCGGGCGCAGCGTCATCGAGGAGACGCTCAGCGCGCTGACCGAGCTGCGCGCGCTGGACGCGCGGCGGATCGAGCTCGAACAGATTCTCGCCCGCGAGCACACCGGCCCCGTGCACGACGCGGCGCTCGCCGAACTCGGCGAAGTCCTGACCAATCTCGAACGCCATCGTTTCTACACTGCCGAGAGCCGCGCCGAGGCGCTGCTCTTCGGGCTCGGCTTCACGCCCGTCGACCTTGGACGCGATGTCGCCGAGTTCTCAGGCGGCATCCGGATGCGCATCGCGCTCGCGAAGTTGCTGCTCACCGAGCCGGAATTCCTGATGCTCGACGAGCCCACGAATCATCTCGATATCGAGGCGCGCAACTGGCTCGAGGATTACCTGGCGGATTATCCCGGCGGACTGATCGTGGTTTCGCACGACCGCTACTTCCTCGATCGCGTCACGACCCGCACTGTCGAAGTGTCGCGCGGCCGGCTCACGGAATACATCGGCGGTTACTCGAAATATCTCGTGCAGAGGAACGAACGCTTCGCGGCCGAGCTTGCCGCCTACCAGAAACAGCGCGACGAGATCGAGCATATCGAGGCGTTCATCAGCCGCTTTCGCTACCAGGCGAGCAAGGCAAGCCTCGTCCAGAGCCGAATCAAACAGCTCGAGAAGATCGTGCGGCTCGAACCGCCGGCCAACATCGAGAAGCCGCCTGCGATCAGTTTTCCGGTGTGCGAACGCGGCGCGCGCCGGGTGTTCGAGCTGCGCGGCGGGGTGAAAAAATACGGACCGCTCACGGTCTATGACGGCATCGACCTGGTGATCGAGCGCGGCGCGCGAATCGCGCTGGTCGGTCCGAACGGCGCCGGCAAGTCGACCATGATGAAGATTCTCGCCGGCGTCGAACCGCTGACCGCCGGGGAACGACGGGTCGGCGACGGCGTACGGATCGGCTACTTCGCGCAGAATCTTGCCGAGGGGCTCGACTATGAAAAGCGCGTGCTGAACGAACTCAGCGACGCGGCCGAGGGCATGACGACCACGGAGATTCGCGGACTGCTCGGCGCGATGCTGTTCTCGGGCGACGAGGTCGAAAAGCGCGTGGGCGTGCTCTCGGGCGGCGAGCGCGCGCGGCTGGCGCTCGCCAAGGTGCTGGCGCATCGCAACAATTGCCTGCTGCTCGACGAGCCGACTAACAATCTTGACATCGTTGCGAAGGACACGCTGCTCGAGGCGTTGCGCCGCTTTCCGGGGACGGTCGTGATCGTCAGCCACGATCGTTACCTGTTGAACGAGCTGGTGACCGAGGTCATCGAGGTCGGCCGGGGTCTCGCGATTCGCTATCTCGGCAACTACGACGACTACCTGGCGAAGAAGGCGGCTGAGGCCGCCGGCCCCGCGGCGGCCTCAGCCGGCGCATCGCGCAACGGCGCGGCGCCCGAGCGCAATGGACGCTCGGAGGCGGCGCGCCGCGATCAGAACGCGGCGCGCAAGCGCGAACGCGAAGCCGAGCGCCGCCGCGAATCCGCGGCGCGCGCCCGTGAACGAATCGAGGGCGAGATCGAGCGTAAGGAGACCGAAAAGATGACCCTCGGCGGCATCATGAACGACCCGAGTTTCTACTTGAAACGGTCCGATGCCAACGAAGTGATCGGCCGTTATGAAAAGCTCGGGCGCGAAATCGAAAGGTTGTACGCCGAGCTGATGAGCCTCGAGCGCGGCGCGGACGACGCCCGTTGAACGGTCAGGATTTTGCGGCCAGCGCCTTTTTCACCATCTCGCTCGCCAGCTTCCCGTCCAGTCGCGGTCCGAAGCGATCGCGCAAGGCCTTCATGATCGGTCCGATCTGATTGGCGCCCGCAGCCATCGCCTCGGCGATCACGGCGTTCACCTCGTCAGCGCCGACCGCCGCCGGCAGATAAGCATCGAGGATCTTCGCCTCGCGCTCGTTCTGATCGATCAAGTCCTGCCGCCCGGCCTGGCGCGCGAACCCGAGCGCTTCGTCGCGGCGGGCGCGCTCGCGCTTGATGATCTGGATGATCTCGGCCTCGCCCGCCTCGTGCATCACCTCTTTTTCGAGCCGCGTGATTTCGGCCAAGATGCCGCGCAGGGTCATCACGCGCGCGCGCTCCTGCTCTCCCGCCTTCATCGCGATCTTCAAGTCTTGCTGTAACTTCTCCTTCACGGCTCCTCCGCGATGGCGCGCGTCGCCATCTTCAGTTGGCAGCGTCAGCCTCGGTCAGCGCAAACCGGATCGGTACCGTCACCCAGCTCTCGATCGCCGCGCCCGCGCGCATCGCCGGGACAAACCGCCATCGGTCGCGCACCGTTTCCAGCGCCGCGTCGTCGAGCGATTGAAAGCCGGAGCTGCGCGCGATCTCGATCCGCTTCGCTGCGCCGTCGGCGCTCACCAACACGCGGAGCATCACGAGCCCCTGTTGCTCCATCTGGCGTGCTTCGTTCGGATACTCGGGCGCCGGCGCGGAACCATACGCCGCATGTGCTTCCGAATCGGATCCCGATCCGCCCCCGCCGCTGCCGGGGCCGGTCGCGCCACTGCCAGTCCCGCGCCCGGACGCGCTCGACGATCCACCGATCGCCGCGGCGCGAACATTCAGTCCCGCCGCGGTTTTCATCGCGAACGTCGGAGTTTCCGTCTTCGCAATCTTTTGGGGATTGTCGTCCACTTCATCTTCGTATTTTCGCGCCGTCGTTTTCGCGGAAGCGAGGCGATTTTGAATCCATTTACGGACGCTCCGCGGATGATGCGCAGGCGTCGACGGCGGAGCCGCCCTGCTTGTTGCCTGCGCGGATTTGGATTGCCGCCCTGCATCGCTAACCGTGCCCGGTTTCGAGTGGCCGCCCTCTGCACCGGGAAGACGATCGACGATGCGCGCGACGAGGTACTCGGGATGCGACGGCCGCGACGCGGCGAAACGGAGCAGGATAACAACCGCCAGTCCCGCAAGCAGCAAATGCGCGGCGATCGAAAAGCCGAGCGCGTGAGGCGAAACTCCGCGCGAACGGGAAGGCGCGCTGATGCTCTCATCGCGCCATCCGGGATCGATTTCGAAGTGTTCCAAGATAAAGCGGCCGGGAAAACGCTTACGTCGGAGGCTCGGCGCGTTGCGCTTCGATACCGGCGGCACGTCGGTACGCACCACGCGCGGAACGCGATCGCTTCGCGGCGCCGCCCTCACCTGCCATAAGTTTCTTCCAATGGCGCCAGATTGCGCGCTGCGTGATCTCGTCCATGATGTGCCCGGCGGTCGTGCGGTCATCATCGCGGCGCTCGGTACGCATCCCGCGTCCCAGGTAAACCCACGGCTCGACGTCGGCGGCAAAGCCGATCTGCATCCGCTCGAACATCTCGGTATCGTCCGGACTGCCCATCCCGCCCGATCCAAAGAACGCCTCATGACCGCGCAGGCGAAGCTGATTGATCGCGTCGGAGACGCCGCGAAGCAGCGCCGGATAGACCGTGACTTCGGTCCCGGCAACGCTCAACGGGTTAATGACGCGGAGCTGCACGCCAAGAATGATCAAGTTTGGAAAGACCAGTAGATGTGTTCCGCTCGCCTGAAGAATTTCAGCACCGCGACGTTCGCCATAGCGGCGACGGATCGCATCGACGAATTCCGCTTGGAACGAGTTCGACGGCGGGCCGTTGTAGGTGGTCGTCATGTTGAGGCTGCGATTACCCTGGCATTGGCGGTAGTCGAGCATCACGTGACCGCCGCCCAAATCGCGGGTCATCGCCCTGCTTTGGCCGGTGTAGGTTTCAAGCTTGCGGCCGAGCCGTTTCTCAAGCGCCTCGACGATCGACTGATGGACGACCGGCGGATGATACCCGTCCATCCCGTTTTCGATCTGCAGCTTCCAGTTTCCGGCGAAATTGTATTTCTGTGCGCCGGGCGAAAGATCGATTTCGCCCTCGGGCGACATCTCGACGAACAGATCGATCTGTTCGCGCGCGCATCCGAGATGTTCGTCGAGCTGGATGCCGACCGCGCTAAGGCTGCCGAAGATAAAGCCGCGATACTCGGCGATGCGGGGCACATGAACCAGGCCGAGCTCTTCGCGCCGAAAGCTTTCATCGTAAGCTTCGGGATAAGGCACGCCGGCAAGCGCGCCGTCGAGTTTGTAGGTCCATCCGTGGTAGGCGCATCGAAATGACCGCGCGGTTCCGCGTTCGTCCTGGCATACGGTGGCGCCGCGATGGCGGCATCGGTTGAGAAGGAGCTGAATTTTACCCGCGTGGTCGCGCACCATGATCACCGGCATCGCGCCGATGCGCTTAAGGCGGAAATCGCCCGGATTCGGAACCTCCGAACCATGGCCGACGAAGACCCATCCGCGATGAAAAATTTTTGCGATTTCGTCGGCGAAGATTGCGGGGTCGGTATAGACGCGCGAATGGACGCGGTCGGTCTCGACCAGCGCATCGTAATCGATTCCGTTGGCGCGCGGTTTCATCGCAAATCGGTGCGTGACGACGCGACGCGAGTATAAGCGCCTGCCATTTGCGGATTCAAGGTTGCGAACGCGAAGCTACTTGCCGCGCCCGGCAGGCATCGGTAATAACATTCGCAACTATTTCGCCGGACTAATCATACGATCGCATCCAATCGCCGCGCCGCATCGCTCGCCGCCTTCGTCGTCTATCTTGCGATCGCGGTCGCGATCCTCGATCGCAGCCTGCTCGCCGCCGGCGTCACCAGCTACATCGGAACGGGCACCGACCCGTCGCTGTTCATGTGGTTTTTGAATTGGTGGCCCTGGGCGATCGCGCATCGGGTTAACCCTTTCTGGAGCTACATGGTCTGGGCGCCGCTGGGAATTAATGTCGCCTGGACCACGTGCGTGCCACTACTGGCGATCATCTCCACACCGATTCAAAAAATGTTCGGTCTGGTAGCGGCATACAACGCACTGGTCACAATGTCGATGCCGGCCGCGGCATGGTGTGCATTCCTGCTCTGCCGGCATCTGACGCATCGCTTCTGGCCTGCACTCATCGGCGGCTACCTGTTCGGTTTCTCGCCCTACATGCTTGGTCAGGCGTTCTCACATCTGCATCTGATCGCCGTCTTTCCGATACCGTTGATCGTGCTGGTCGTGATCCGACGGATGGAAGGAGAGATCTCGCCCGCCCGCTACGTCGCGGCGCTGGCCGCGCTGCTGGTAATTGAATTCCTATGCGCCATCGAGCTCTACGCGACTCTCACATTCTTCGGCTCAGTCGCGTATCTGCTCGCTCTCTGTCTCTTCAAGCGCGAAAGGCGCCGTGCGATCGCGGGGTTGATCGCGCCGACCGCAGCCGCCTATGCGGTTTCGGCCGCTGTACTCTCGCCCTATCTCTATTTCATTCTCCGCCAGGGCTTCCCCGGCGCGCCGCTCTGGAACCCCGCAATCTATTCGATCGATCTGCTCAATCTGGCGGTCCCGACTACGACGATGTGGCTAGGCACGGCGCATGTTTGCAAAATCGTGGCCGACCGGTTTGCAGCGAACCTGATGGAAAACAGCGCCTATATCGGCATCCCGATGCTGGTGGTGGCCGAAGATTTTCGCCGGCGCAACTGGGTGAACCCGGCGGGAAAGTTTCTCATCCTGTTACTTCTGCTCGCATTGCTCGTGGCGCTTGGCCCGAGCCTGCGCATCATGGGCAAGCCGACAATCGCGCTGCCGTGGGCGCTGATGCTAAAGGTGCCGGCGCTCGCCAGCGCCCTGCCCGCGCGCTTCACGATGTACGCCTCGCTGACCGTCGCGGTAATCGGCGCGCTCTGGTTCGCCGGCGAACGGAGCATCGCGGTGAAGTCGATGGCGGCAGCCGCGATCGTCATCTCGTTCTTTCCGAACCCGCACGCCGCGTACTGGGTAAGCGCTATCGAACGGCCGGCGTTCTTCGCGACCGACGCCTATCGCGCGGAACTCAAGCCCAACGAATTGGTTCTGGTTCTGCCTTTCGGACAACGCGGGTTTTCGATGTACTGGCAGGCGCTGACCGGGCTCTATTTCCGGATGGCGGGCGGTTACACGGGGCCGTGGCAGTTGGTACTGGCGCCGATGCCGGTCGCGCAGTATCTGTACGCCGCGGACGATCTGCCCGAGGCGGGCGATCAGCTCAAGGCCTACCTCGCCCGCTTCCATGTCGAAGCCATCGCTGCCGATGAGCAGGACAGCTTGATTTCGGTATGGACTCAAATGCTGGATTCGCTCGGCATAGCGCCCCTGCGCCGCGACGGATTTCTAATCTACAATCTCCCGCGCGATGCGTTCGCCCGGTACGGAAAGCTGAGCCAGGCCTACCTTGAGGCGCGGGCGGTTGCGCTGCGCTTAGACACGATCCTTCCGGCGGTTGCGAAGTACCTGACCACGGGCCGGGAGCCGGCTGAACTGTCGCCGCCAAATCTCAAACGCGAGGGCCTGCTACCGCCGGGCTGGATCATCGACCCGCTCACGAATGCCTTCTGGGATTGGGACGCGTCCAGCCTGCCGGACGGCAGAATCGCCATCGTACTGCTCGCGTCGTATCCGGCCGCGAAGCTCTTGATCGATCGCTATCGCGATGCGGCTGAAATCCGTTATCCGATGGATCGACCGTGGAACCTCGACGCCGCGCCTCCGCCCAACCCGCAAGAATTGCGCATGCTGCTGCTGACTTTCGATCGCGCGCATCTGGCCGCCGCCGCCGAACGTTTGCGATCATCGCCACCGCCGGAGACGACGACACCGTTCCTCGCCGGCCCGGCTGCGCTGCTGCGTTAGACCTGGCCCACCGCCGGGGCTTCGACGGGACGGCGACCGTTACCGGTTTCCGGCAGCAAATAAAGTGCGACCGTGGCGAGCAACGCGAAGCCCGCGAAGACGATCATTACCGGCGCCAGCCCGATCTTGCCCGCGACCGCGCCGCCCAAAAACGGCGAGATGAACGCGCCCGCGAAACCGATCGCCCACACCACGCCGTATGCGCTGCCCATCTTCACCGGCGTCATCCCGGGCAACTCCATCATCGTGGTCAGGATTCCCGCGAGCGGGCCCGAGGTGCCGGCGCCGAACGCGACCATCGAGAGCCGAATCGCCGCCGGATCGTGGAACGTGACCGCGCCGAGCGCGCCCAGAAACATCAACAACTGAAGCGGCCACATGAAGGGACGGCGCAGCCCGGTGACAGCCGCACCGATCCCGCCGGCCGCAGCCGCGAAGGCCGCGGTCAGCGGCAAAATCGCGACGATGCCGTTCGCTTCCTCGAGCGAGACGCCATTGGTCGTGTGCAGGTAAAGCGGGAGAAACGCAGTGAAAATCTGGAACGTCCAAAGGCTGCCGAACAGCGCGACGCCTACCAGACGCACGCCCCGCATCCCCATCACTTCACCCATCGCTGAGCCTACGGCGCCGCCGCCATGGCCGCCTGCCGCGCCGTGCGTCCCATCTTCGCGCGGTTCAAGCCCAAGCGCCGTGAACAGGATCGCAATGACGCCGAGGGCGCATCCTGCGTACAGCATCGAAGTCGTCCACTGATGGCCGGTGGCGATGTAGACCAACGGCATCACTGCGAATACCAGCGTGGCGCCGGCAAACGGCGCGATCGAGTTCGCGATGTTGACGTAGGGCCACTCGCGCGGATGGAACCATCCCATCGCAAGCGTCGCGATCGGCGCGAGCAGCACACCGTAGCCAAGTCCCAGCAGAGTGCGGCATAGCAGCAGCGTGAAGTAGCTATGCGTGTAAGCGCTCAGGACGAGGCCGATGCTCAACGCCCACGCACCGACGATTCCGGTGCGCACCGCGCCGAGTTTTTCGGAGACCATGCCGCCGACCAGCGAGAAGATCACGATGCATGCGGGAACGATCGACACCAGCAGGCCGCCCGCGCCGAGTCCGATATGCAGGTGCTTGATGATCGGACCCAGCAGGGGCGCCGGCCCGAGCCATGCGATCGCCTGCGCGATCAACAGCAGCACGAGCAGCGCTTCGATGAGCCATCGATAAGGCGACGCTTGCGACGCGTTGGTCCCCGTCATGACCGACACCCCCGCAGAGGTTGATGGCCGCTTCCCCGAACGGCCGCTACATTTCGGATGCTACCAAAGCGGCGGCGCATCCACCTAACGCGCGCGTCGTGGACTGTCTAGCGAACGCGCATCGGCACACCCGAACCGGCAGCGATGAGAGTGTGCGCGATCGCCGCGACCGGAGAATGCGGATAAAGACGATAGACCATCAGGTAGACGACAACCCCGGTGATCGAGACATACATCCAGATCGGCCAGGTCCAGCGCGCGATCACGCGATGAGCCGCAAAACGGCCGGCAAGTCCGCGGCGCAGCGTGATGATCGCGAGCGGCACGATCACGAAGGCGAGCGAGATGTGCGAAATCAGGATGGTGAAGTAAACCGGACGGATCGCACCCTGGCCCAGGAAGCGCACGTCGCCGGCGTGCGCGTGGTAGATGACATACGAGATCAAAAACGCGATCGAGACCGTGAACGCTCCCAGCATGCAGGCGCGATGCGCCCGGACTGCGCGTCTGCGGATGAAGATCAATCCCGCGATCAGCAGGATCGCAGCCGTGCTGTTCAATACCGCGTTGAGCAGCGGGAGACTCGAATAGCCGATCAAGCGCGGTTCACCGTGCCGGAGCCGTTAAATCCGATCCAGCGCAAGCGCCAGCAGCAGCACCGGCAGGTAGACGAGCGAGGCCATGATCACGCGGCGCGTCGAAGCGGCGCGATCGGGGGTGCGAATCAGGTCCCATCCGCACCATAGCATCCCGAATCCGAGCAGGACGGCGAGCACGAGATAGATTCTCCCCGCGTAGCCCATCACCACCGGCATCAGGCTTGCCGCGATCAGCAGGATGCAGTCGCCCGCAACCAGCGAGTTCACGATCAGGCCGCGCTGGCCGTCCGGCGGACAGAGATGGATGCCGGCGGCTTCGTAATCACGCCGGTAGAGCCGCGCGATCGCGAGCGTATGCGGCAGTTGCCACAGATACATGATCGCGAACAGGATGAACGGCTCGACATCGAGGCTGCCACGCGCCGCGACCCATCCCGCGACCGGCGGCAGCGCGCCGGGCACCGCGCCGATAATAAAGCAGGCCCACGAAACGCGCTTCAGGGGCGTGTAGGCGCCGAGATAGAGCACCGCGATCGCCGCGATCACCGCAGCCGACATCCAGTTGACTGCAACGCTCAGCCAGACGAATCCGAAGATCGCCAGCAGCAGCCCGAAGACCAGCCCCTCGATCGGACGCAGGCGGGCGGCGGGTAATGGACGGCTGCGCGTCCGCTCCATCAGCGCGTCGAGGTCGCGCTCGAAATACTGGTTGAGAGCGAGCGTGCCGCCGGCCGCCAGCGCGATGCCGGCCATCAGATTGAGCCCGATCCACGGGTTCATCGCGCCGGCCGCACCGAGATAGTAGCCGACGAAGGTCGTCACCAGGATCATCGAGACGACGCGCGGCTTCGTCAGCGCGATGTAATCTGCAATTCGGCGGCGCGCGCCGCCGAGCGAGGCCGCTACTGCCGCCGCTTCTGCGCTCACGAGACCACCCTGCTTCCGGCGATCGAACGGTCATGCGCATACGAGGCGCGCGCCGGTATCGCCCCAGATGCAGAATGCGCGGCGGTCAGGCGGAACGTCCTGAGCGTCAACGCGAAGGAGGTCGCGAGCACGGCAGCGCCGACCGCGACGTGGGCGGTGGTTGGAATCACCGCGCGATGCGTCCAGATCGTCAGCGCGCCGAGCGTGACCTGTAGCGCGAGCAGCACGAGCAGGCCGCTCGCGAGGCGCATCAGCCGCGGCTCTTCGCGATAGCGGCGCATCACGGTCGCGAACGTCCAGATAACGAGGATCGTCACGGCCAGCGCGCCGCATCGATGAGCGAAATTAACCGCGATCGGTCCGCTCCAGCCGGGCGGAATGACGCGGCCGTAATTCAAGGGAAAATCCGGGATCGCCAGGCCGGCGCCGACGTTCCGCATCACGGCGCCGATCAGAATCTGGATGTAGATCGCAGCGGTGGTGAAGACTGTCAGCGTCCTCAGCGAGGGACGCGAATTATCGACCATCTCCGCGCGCGCCATCGCCTCCCAGCGCGGATTGGTGAACATCGCCAAGCCGACCATCAGACAGAAGAACACCTGCGCGGTGGCGGCGTGCGCGACGGTGGTCGCAAGCGGCAGCTCCAACACAACGTTCAGCGCACCTAGTAACGCCTGCACGATCACCAGCCCGAATGCGCCCAGCGCCAGGTTTCTGACCCATCGGCGCGGCTCGGCGTACCAGCACCAGACGGCGAGCGCGAAGGTCAGGATCGAGACCACGCCTGCGACCACGCGATGGCTGTATTCGAAGCGGATGCCGCCGATCCAACGCGGCGGTATCAGGCGGCCGAAGGCGAGCGGCCAATCCGGCACAGCGAGACCGGAGCCGGTGGACGTGACAAGCCCGCCGACAAAGATCAGGATAAAAGTCATCGTGGCGGCCAGAATCGCGAAGCGATGGAGCCCGGTGGCGGGGGCGGCGGACGCTGAAATGGTTTGGCTCGGTGTTGGCGTTGTCATGATGGCAGGCGCCGGCGTTCCGCAGGAATCACGCCTGAAGCTCGTCCTGATTTCGCTCTGTGGCTGGCGCAACTGGTTCGAGAAGCACGATATCAATCCTGAAGCAGGTTTGCTACTGAAAGCGATCGATTTGAAGACCGTCTAATGGATACGGGAGCAATGAGCGGCGCGCGCCGGGTCATTTTGAACGATCGAACGCTGGCGCTGGCCTTCGAGGAGCGGGTCAGGCGCTTCGGCGATCGGGTTTTTCTGAAAGAGAAGGTCGGCAAGCGATGGAAAGGGCACACCTGGAACGAAATCGGCGATGCGGCGGCGCGGTTGCGCGGCGGTCTCGCCGCGGCGGGCCTCAAGGCCGGTGATCGGGTTGCGATCCTGGCTGAGAATTCTCCGCAGTGGGTGATTGCCGATCAGGCGGCGCTGGGGATAGGCGCGGTGGTTGTCCCGCTCTACACAACCATCGCAGCGGAAGAGACCGCGCACATCCTGAACGATTCCGGCGCGCGGCTGATCGCAGTTAAGGGAACGGAGTCGCTCAATAAGATCCTCGCGCTCGCGCCCTCAATTCGGATGCTCGAGCGGATTATCGTGCTCGATTCCGAAAACGTTCCCGAGAGCGGCGCGCGGGACATCCCGATCTCATCGCTCGCAGAGGCCAGCGCGGGCGCGCCGATGCCGGCGATCGAAGGCGATCGCGACAGCCTCGCAACGCTCATCTACACGTCGGGCACGACCGGCCCGAGCAAGGGCGCGATGCTCACGCACGGAAACCTGCTTGCCAACTGCGAAGGCTCGCTCAACGCGCTCGTGCTCGACGATCGCGATGTGGTCCTCTCCTTCCTGCCCATCGCGCATTCCTTCGAACGCACGGCCGGCTATTACACGGTCACGATGTGCGGCGGGACGATCGCGTACACGCAGGGCCTTACGCAGATCGCGCAGGACCTGCGCGAGATCAACCCCACCGTCTTCCTGGTCGTGCCGCGCCTGCTCGAAGTGGTCTACAACCGCGTGATGCGCACGGTCGAGGAAGCGCCGCCATGGCGTCGGCGGTTGTTCGAGATAGCGCTGGCGACCGGCAAGCGTGCGGCCACCTATCGCAATCGTGGGGCCGCCGTGCCGGTGCCGCTTGCGATTGCCATGGCGGCATTCCGACGCATCGTGTTCGGGCGGGTGCGCGCGATCTTCGGGAATCGGATGCGCTACCTCATCTCGGGCGGTGCGCCGCTGCCGGTCGAGATTTGCGCGATGCTGTCGGCGGCCGAAGTGCCGATCTTCGAGGGTTACGGGCTGACCGAGGCGAGCCCTGTGGTGTCCGTGAATCTGCCGGGGCGCACGAAACTCGGCACCGTTGGACGGCCGTTGGTGAATGTCGAGGCGCGGACCGCGGCGGATGGCGAGCTTCTGCTGCGCGGCCCGAGCATCATGTGCGGCTACCTCGGACGCGACCAGGAAACGCGCGAGTCGCTCGACGCCGACGGATGGCTTCATACCGGAGACATCGCGCGGATCGATGGTGACGGCTACATCACGATCACCGACCGCAAGAAGGAGATTATCGTGCTCTCCGGCGGCAAAAACGTCTCCGCGGCGAACCTGGAGAACCGACTGACCGCCGACCCATACATCGCGCAGGCCTGCGTCGTCGGCGATCGCCGCAAGCATCTGGCGGCTTTAATCGTGCCGCATTTCGAGAATCTCTCGGGTGAACTCGAGCGCGACGGGCTCGCCGCGAAGCCGCCCGAAGAACTGGTTACCCACCCGGCGCTGCGCGCGCTCTTCCATCGCCGTCTGCGCGACATCAATCGCACGCTCGCGGATTTTGAGGCAATCGCCGCATTCACGCTGATCGCGCACCCGTTCACCCAAGAGAACGGCGAGCTTACGCCGACGCTTAAGCTGCGCCGACGCGTGGTCGTGGCTCATTACCACGAGCAGATCGAAGCGATGTACCGCGATTGAAGCTGCGGACTAGGTCTCGCTGTTCCCGTCGCCGTTGGCGGCGATCAGCTCGTGAATCGTGACCAGCTTCCGGATGAGATAGGAACGCTTGCCTTTGGGTGTCTGAACTTCGATATCGTCATCGCTCGACTTGCCGAGCAGCGCGCGTCCCAGCGGCGATGACAGCGAGATGCGGTTCTGGTTGCCATCGACCTCTTCGGGCACGACAATTTCGAACGAAATCCGTCCACCCTCATCGAGGTCCTCGAGCTCGACGCGGCTGCCGAGGCCGACCGTGTCGCGAGGGATAGAATCGAGGTTGATCATCGAGAGTTCGGCGATCCGCGCCTCCAGGTTGGAGACGCGGGCGCGGAGGAATTCCTGGCGCTGCTTGGCCATCGCCCATTCGGCGTTTTCGGACAGATCGCCGTGGGCGCGGGCGCGTTCCAGCTCCTTGGGCAGATCGACGGTGAGCTCACGCTTGAGCGTCTCGAGTTCCTTCCGCAGCCGCTTGATTACGGGTAGCTCAGCCATGAAATCTCTTTCAGCACGCGTCCCCGTTCAGAATGGGGGCGCCGTCCTTAATTCCACGTTAAGCGCGCGGCGGACAGCCTGCAAGTTGGTCCGACGAGGACGATCGACAGGTTCCGAAATGGGCCGCTCAATCGGCAACGATCGAGGTCAGGCTCCGATTCACGCCCGTAACGCTCTGGATTTTCTGCACGACCAGTTCGCCCAGTGCCGAGACATCGGCGGCCTCGACCACCGCGATGATATCGTGCGGGCCCGTGACGGCGTGTGCCGCTGAAACGCCCGCCACCTGGCGAAGCTTGCCGGTTACTTCCTTGGCCTTTCCCGGAGAGGTGTCGATGAGGATAAATGCCTTGACCATGGTCGCTGCCTCCCTTTGCGGACGGCGGGCTCAGCGCGCCTTGCCGCCGCGATCGTAGACATAAAATCCACGCCCGGTCTTGCGTCCCAGAAGCCCCGCATCGACGTACTTCCGCAGCAGCGGACAGGGACGATATTTGTCCTCGCCCAGCCCCGAATGCAGCACTTCCATGATGTAGAGACAGGTATCGAGGCCGATTAAGTCGGCGAGTTCCAACGGTCCCATCGGATGGTTGGTGCCGAGCTTCATCCCGAGGTCGATGTCGGCAGGGCTCGCGACACCTTCATGTAGGGCGAAAATCGCCTCGTTAATCATCGGAAGCAGCACGCGATTGACAGCGAAGCCGGGCGCATCGTTGACGATGATGGTCTCTTTGCCGAGGCGCGCCGCAAGCTCGCGCGTGGCGGCGAGAGTTTCGTCCGAGGTGACAAGACCGCGCACGATTTCGACCAGTTTCATGATCGGGACCGGGTTCATGAAATGCATCCCGATGAACCGTTCGGGCCGCCGCGTCGCCGCCGCCATCCGGGTGATCGAAATCGAAGAGGTGTTTGAGGCTAGAATCGCCTCGGGCGGACAGATTTCATCGAGACGGCGGAAAAGCGCGAGCTTCGCATCCTCGCGTTCGATAATCGCCTCGATCGCGAAATCCGCGCCGGCAAAATCCTCGATCCCGGCCGCGACCCGCAAGCGCTCAAGCGTGGCTGCCCGGTCCGCTGCATCGAGGCGTCCGCCTTCGACCGCGCGCTCGAGGTTGCGCCGGATTCCCTCAACTCCGCGCTGGGCGAGTGCTTCGGAGACATCGCCCAGAATCACGCCGATGCCGGCCTGCGCGGCGACCTGCGCGATTCCCGCGCCCATCTGCCCTGCGCCGATCACGCCTATGGTTTTGATTGCCATCGCCAAAGCTAAAAAAATAAAGCGACGGTCCGAGCCGGGCCACGCTTCAAGTTATAACTATCGCACCCGGACCGCCGACGGCAAGAATTTCCGCAAGGCGCTTCACCAGACTTGACATCATTGGAGACGGCGGCCTAGGCTGAGTTGAGAATAATTCTCAAAATCATGAGTGGCTCATCCACCATCCTTCCTTATTTTCTCTATTCCTTCGGAATTCTGTTCCGCGAAGGCTTCGAGGCTTTGATCGTGGTGGTCGCGCTGGTCGCCGGCACCCGCGAAGCTGGCGAAACCGGCAAGGCCCGCGGCATCTACGCCGGGGCCGCGCTCGCGATCGGCGTCAGCATCGCGCTCGCATGGTCGGTTAATCATTTCCTGGGCGACAACACCAGCGACACGCTCGAAGGCATCTTCCAGATTTTCGCCGCCGGGACGCTCTTCTATGTCAGTTCATGGCTGACTTCGAAAGCCCAGTCGGATCAGTGGATGGGCTTCATCCGCTCGCAAATCCGAAGCGCCGACCAGAGTATCCTGCCGTCAGTCGCACTCGGCTTGACAGCGTTTTTGGCCGTGATGCGCGAGGGCGCCGAAACCATCGTGTTCTTTCAAGCCCTGATGGCCGGGGCAACTGCCGCCGCCGAGCAGCATGCCGTGATGGCCGGTGTCGCTGCGGGCGCAGTTGCGCTTGTGATCGTGTTTATCGTGCTCACGGGCGCGGCGATCCGGATTCCGATCGGATCATTCTTCTCGGCTACGACCGTGCTGCTCTACGCGCTCGCGGTGGTGTTCGTCGGACAAGGCGTCTCGAGCTTCCAGGAATCGGGATGGATCACAGCGACGTTCATACCGCATCTACCGACGATCCAGGTGCTCGGCTTCTTCCCAACGGTCCAGACGATCGCCGCGCAGGCGGTGTTGCTGGCGATTGCCGCGGCAGCGTTCATCGTACCGCGGCGCCGGGCGGCCCGGGTTCCGAAGCTAGCCCCGCAGACGGGCGCGCCGCAGGTACACTCAACTTGATCGACTCCTGGGGCAGAACTGGATAGTCCCGCGCCTCGATTACGATGCGCTCCACTTCTGAACTGACTCGCTCGGCGCGCGCGAGCGCCGCCGCGCCGACCTGAAGGCATTCCTGAATCGTCGGATTAGTCGATGCGCCGCGCGCGTTGCGCACGCGTCTGAGCGTGGCCCGTAAATCAGCGATGCGCGCCAAAAGGTCGGCCAGCCGCGCCTCGACCGCCGGGATCGCTCCGCGATTCGGCCCGCGGTTCCCGCTGGTCTTTGCGTAGAGGTCGAGCGCGAAAGACTGCTGATGCTCGGCGGCCGCAACGCGATTCACCGCACGGCTGATTTGCGGGCAGGCATCGGACGGCTCGATTGCGGCTTCTTCCGCCGCTGCGGCAACGCCGAACAACAGCAGGATCGCAATCGCGATCAACCGAATGTCGATCTGAAGCTTCACGGACAAAACCTAACGCCCGTTACTTGCTTGTCGTCCCCCGTCCTCCCCCACTTCCCTTAAGATTACCGTATAATTCGGCGGATGGCTGTTCGAGCCGATGACCCCGAAATCGTCGCCATTCCGCGTCCCGGCTTTTTCAACCGTTTATGGGGCGCGGTCGCGGTGGCGCTTAGCGTCCTCTATACGGTCGTGCTGGCGTTTCCGGCCGCCGCAGCCGCGCCGTTCCGGGATGGGCACGCGGTCAGCCATATCGGCCGCCTCTGGGCCTGGATGATCATACGAACCTGTGGGCTACGGGTCGAAATCGAAGGTCTCGAGCGGCTCGAGGGGCTGGGGCCATGCGTGATGGTCGCGAATCATCAGAGCATGTTCGACATCTTCGCGATTCTCGCGTTCTTTCCGGGCGAACCGCGTTTTCTCGCCAAGAAAGAGCTGTTAAAGGTGCCGCTGGTGGGGTACGCGATGCGCCGCTCGGGGCACATCATGGTTGATCGGCAGCGCGGCGGTAATACCATTCGGCGCGCGATCCAGGTCTCGCGCCTCGGCTACAGCATCTGCGTCTTTGCCGAGGGGACGCGATTTTCGGACAACCGGGTGCATGAATTCAATGACGGCGCCGCATGGATAGCGATCGCCACGCGGCGGCCATGCGTGCCAATCGCGATCAGCGGGAGTGCAACGATCTTCCCACGCGGAGCGCGCGTGGTGGCTCCGGGCCGGCGCATCCGCATCCGAATCGGCACGCCGATCGAAACTCAGGGGCTGCGCAGCGAAGATCGCGCAGCGCTGACGCGCCGGCTGGAAGACTCGGTCCGCGCGATGTTCACCACTGAGCTATAACGGCGAATCATTGGCTATTCGGCCGTGAATTGAGAATCGCGGGTACCGACGCGATTGATTCCTCGGACTTCTCTTCGATGATCGGGGCGATTTCGTGTAACCGAATTCCGCGAGTTACGTCTAATCGCTTGCGAGGGGAATTACTTTTTTACATCAGAGCGAGGTATTTATGCGGCTCCACCGCGCCCTCGATATGTTGCAGGAGTGGGATCCCCGGTCGACCCTGCATCCCGACCATATCTGCATTCACCAGCCACGACATCTATTCGAACAATGCCCCGCGCCACCCGAGGCGGTCTACTCGGGCATCGACGCGCTGCGTGACTCGCCCGAAGGCTTGCGCATGCGGCTCATCAATGGCGAAGGACCGAGCCGCCGCGCCCCTGCCTTGTGCTGAAACGAGGCGCGGCGTGTATTTTAAAGATTCCTAATCGCCGTCGGTATCCTTCGGCGTTTTGCCATACAGGACGGCCACGCAGCCGTTGGTACAGGAGGTCTTTTTCTTCGCGTCGTTGTCGAACGCGAGACTGTTCGGCGCGAGCGGCACGAACACGTGATTGTTCTTTTGATCGACTGCGATGCTGTGCAGTATCGTTGCGCCGGTGGTGTCGCCGGTCAGGAAATTGAGCACGGTATCATTATGGACCGTATCGATTATGCCCACCGAGGCGTTGATCGCGTCGGGCGCGAAATTGGTGATGTAGAAGGCATTGGCGACGTAGGCGAAGCCGTTGTGCGGATCGAACCAGGTCTCGTCGCTGTTGCCGGTCGGACCCGCGATGGTGGTCAGCTCGCCGCCGCTTAGATCATAAATCATAAACAGGTCGGAATTTGCGGGCGTCGGAGTCGCCACCTCGCCGCTGCATCCAAGGAAGAGCCGCTGATGCTTCTCGTCGAGCGCAAGTCCCGTACCGACACAATTCCCGGT
>Ga0070737_10000271_pt1 | contig 124468 bp, 109 predicted proteins | sample Coa_R1_10_FD_66438 | JGI IMG/M metagenome (GOLD analysis project Ga0070737, IMG submission 66438) | Surface soil microbial communities from Centralia Pennsylvania, which are recovering from an underground coalmine fire - Coalmine... | ecosystem: Environmental > Terrestrial > Soil >...
TCGTCGTTTCTGACTTCCAATTTGACGTCCGGCATCTCGATCAATGGCGTTGTGTTCGTGCCGCTGACCGCCTGGGCGGCCGAGCTGGATCCTTCGCAAGCGACCGCGGACGCACAACTGATCTTTTCGACCCTGCTCAGCAGCTCCGGGATGATCGATGTCGCGAGCGGGATGCGCGTCGACAGCAACGGCAATATAGTCATCTCGGGTCTGACCTACGGGACCGATTATCCGGTCACGCCCAACGCGTACGAACTGAACAACAATGCAGCCCTGAGCAATAGAGTTACCAACGGCTTCCTGACCGTGCTGAATCCGGCCGGCGGCGCCTGCCCAACTCCATTCACGAAGCCGAGTCCGACGATTACGGCGACGCGCACTCCCACGCCGGCGCCAACCGCAAGCGCCACCCCGACGGCGACGGCCACCAGGACAGCGACGCCGACCGTTACAGCGACGGCAACTAACACTCCAACCACAACCCCCACGGCGACGGCGTCAATCGCGCCCACTCCCGTACCAGCCAACCTGAAGCTGTCATCGAACAAGCTGGTCGGCAAGACGCTCAAATTCCCGAGCGAATTGTACGGCGGGCAGGGCTTGACGAGCCCGCCGGTGATAGTGACGGTCAAGAATCCAGGCGGGAAGAAGGGAGTGGAGGTGCAACTGGAATCGATCGATCCGGAGCCGCCGGCCAATTTCAAGCTGGTTCCGGGGGATAGCGATTGTCCTAACCCCGGCACGCTGGCGGCGGGTACGCCATGTAAGATTGCGCTAACCTTTACACCGACGGGTTTTGGCGCGAACGAGGGCACGCTCACTCTTACCGACAACGCGCACAACAATCCGCAGAAGCTAAAGCTGGTCGGCGCTGGAGTTCACGGCATAATCAAGGTGGCGCCGAAGACGCTCGCCTTCGGCGGCCAGACAGTCGGCGCGCCGAGCGCGGCGAAACCCGTGGTGCTGACCAACAACACGGGCGTGCCTTTCTCAATCATGGACATCACGTCGACCGATCCAACTGAGTTCACGCCGGATGGCAGTTGCGCCAACACGACTTTGCCGGCCAATGGCGGCGCCTGTACGATCAACGTGACGTTTACGCCAGCGAAGAAAGGGGCGCGCACCGCTAAGCTCAAGATCAGCGACGACGCGGCCGGTAGTCCGCAGAAGGTCACGATGACCGGCAAAGGCACCTGAGACCGCCTCAACTGAACCTCACGGGCGGCGAGCGTTAACGCTCGCCGCCCGACTTTCGTTTTGACCTCGATGTTCCCGGTTTCGACCGGCGTCGCTTCTCGATCGTCTGTCATGACGTCCTCGACATGAATAAGATGAGCGGCCGAGCTGCCGCGCGATGCTGTTCGTTTCGCATAACCTGCTCGAAGATCTTGGCCTGGTGCTGTGCGTCGCCGCAGTGACCAGCGTGGTGTTTCAGGTCATCCGACAACCCGTGGTGGTCGGCTATCTGGTCGCTGGGATGGTCGTCGGGCCGCATGTGCCGATTCCGCTGCTGGCCGACAGCGCGCGCATTCAGATGCTCTCCGAGCTTGGCGTCATCCTGCTGATGTTCGCGCTGGGACTCGAGTTTAGTCTGCGCAAATTGCTGCGGCTCGGTCCGACCGCGAGTTTCGTCACCGCGCTTCAGGTTGGATTGATGATCTGGCTCGGCTTCATCGTAGGGCGCGCAATGGGATGGACGCCGATCGAGAGCATCTTCGTGGGTGCGGTGATATCGATTTCGAGCACCACGATAATTGCGCGCGCGCTCGCCGAGCGGCCGGTCGGCCCTGAAGTGAGGGAACTGGTATTCGGAGTGGCGCTGGCCGAGGACCTCGCAGCCGTGATGCTGCTGGCGATCTTGACCGCGGTCGCATCGGGGGTCGGCCTTTCGGCGCGTATGATGGCCGCGACGGCCGGGCGGCTCGCGCTGTTTCTGATCGCATTGATCGGCGGCGGGATGGTGATAGTGCCGCGGCTGATGCGCCGGATTGTAGCGCTGGATCAGGCGGAGACGACGCTGGTCGCGAGTGTCGGTATCTGCTTTGCCTTTGCGGTCGTCGCTGAGCGCACCGGTTACTCGGTTGCCCTCGGCGCATTCCTGGCCGGCTCGCTGGTCGCGGAATCGGGCGCGGTGGAGATAATAGGCAGACTCGTCGATCCGGTGCGTGACCTGTTCGCGGCGATTTTTTTTGTCTCAGTCGGGATGATGATCGACCCCGCGCAAATCGCTGCGCACTGGTTCTCGCTAGCCGTTCTGACAATCGTCGTGATCGCGGGCAAGGTAGCAGGTGTCTCGATCGCAGCGATGCTTTCGGGCATTTCGGTCTCCACCGCGGTGCAGGCCGGACTGTGTCTCGCGCAGATCGGCGAATTTTCGTTCATCATCGCCGGCGTCGGCACGGGCTCTCATGCGACGCGCGACTTTCTGTACACGCTGGCGGTCGCCGTCTCGGCCATCACCACCTTTCTCACGCCGTTTCTGATCCGCGCCTCGGAGCCGCTCGCAGAGTTTCTCGCCCGCCACGAGCCGCGATCGCTGCTGCCGTTGCGCACGATGTATGACGGCGTGATGACGCGCGCGCGGAGCGTACGTCTGGCGCGCAGCGAAATCGGGCTGGCGAGCACGATGCTGGGGGCGGCTGGATGCGCGATCGCGGCGATATTGATCCTGAATGAGGCCGATCCGCTGGACCTGACCGGTTCGGTAGTGCGTTTCACCGGGCTTTCTTACTTTCGCGCCGGTCTACTTGTCGATGTCGGCGCGCTGGTGGCCTGTCTTCCGTTCGCCATCGCGATGTATACCGCGGCCGGCAAGCTGGCTGATTCAATCGCGCGCCGCGCGATGACTCCCGGCGCGGTCAAAACGGAAACTTTGAGGGCGATAGTCGCCGTCATCCGCGCGACCTTGCTGCTGGTTGTGGTGATGCCTATCCTGGCGCTGGTGCAGCCGTTCGTTGAGCCGCTCGAAGGCATTGGTGCGATGATTATCGGCATGGTTTGGATGAGTATCGTGATTTGGCGGGCCGCGCGGGCGGTTCGGGGGCAACTTGGCGAAATCGGTACGCTCCTCAGCGGCGGCGGAGTTTCCGCTGCACCGGAGCAATAGTCGAATATCCTCGCTCATTCGCGCAGCGGCGCTTTGTGCGGTTGTCCTGCACACACGAAAATGTCAGGTTTTAGTTTGCTTGTGTCACTGACTATTTCGCTGCGAACAACGTAAACCCTGAGGCTCTATCAATGCCGCATCATCCAGCTTCCAAGGCTTTAAGCCGCTTTACCGTGCTCGATCTGAGCCGGGTGCGTGCGGGTCCGACCGCGGTCCGCCAGTTGGCGGATTGGGGCGCGAATGTAATCAAAATCGAATTGCCGGCGGAGTTGGATGAGCGCGAAGGAATGGGCGGTCCGCGGCATGGCTCCGATTTTCAGAATTTGCATCGCAACAAGCGCAGCATGACGCTCAATCTCAAGGAGCCGCGGGGCCGCGAATTGCTGCTCAAGATGGCTGCGAAGGCCGATGTGGTAGTCGAGAATTTCCGGCCGGATGTGAAGCGGCGACTGGGTATCGACTATCCAGCTTTGCGCGCCGTGAATCGCGGGATCATTCTTGCGAGTATATCAGGTTTCGGACAGGACGGACCGTACCGCGATCGTCCGGGTTTCGATCAGGTGGCGCAGGGGATGGGCGGCCTGATGTCGGTCACCGGAATCCCGGGGCAGGGACCCGTGCGCGCCGGCATCCCGATCGCGGATCTCACGGCGGGAATATTCTGTGCTTACGGAATACTTGTCGCATTGCTCGAACGTGAGCAATCGGGCGAGGGTCAGTGGCTACATACGTCACTCCTGCAGGCGCAAATTTTCATGCTCGATTTTCAAGCTGCTCGCTGGCTAGTCGAACATGAGATTGCGGGCCAGGCCGGAAATAATCATCCGACCAGCATTCCGACCGGGGTCTATCCCACGGCGGACGGCAATATCAACATCGCCGCGAGCGGACAGAAGATGTGGGAAAAACTTGTCGCGGTGCTCGAAGCGCCCGAGCTGCTGGAAAATCCCGACTATGCAACCGCCGCGAAGCGTTCGGCAAATCGCGATAGACTCAATCGCGAGCTTTCCGAAAAGACGCGCACCAGGACCAGCGCTGAATGGGTCGAAGTTCTGAATAAAGCGGGAGTGCCGTGTGGTCCGATCTATACAATTGATCAGACTTTCGCCGATCCGCAGGTCCGCCATCTTGGAATTGCACAGTCGGTCGAGTCGCGAGCGCTGGGCAGAATCGAGCTGGTCGGCCAGCCGATAATGATGTCGCGAACGCCGAGCGCGCTGGTCGAGCCGCCGCCTGAGCGCGGTGAGCATACTGATGAAATACTTTCCGAATTGGGTTTTGATCAAGCTGCGATCGCGAAGCTTCATCGCGACAAAATAGTCTGAGCAACGCGATATCAGTAAACAAACTATCTTAACGGCGGCGTCGTCGGAATTTAGCTTTCGACCCCGGCTGCCGGTGCAGCATTATCTACATAGTCCAAGTCGGGCGAGACGGGTTGCCCCTCCATATTTATTTCGATATAGGTGGTTTTCGTTGAATGGGAAGGCGAAACTGACCTTTCGAAAGGAAAAAATAGTTGAAATGCCCCGTAGTGCACAGAACAATTTTGCTTCGGCTTTCGGTCGGCTTCAGAAGCAAGCGCGCGGATTACTTGTCGCCCTGCGCGGTCAGATTCGCGCTACCGAAAGTGAGATTGCGCGACTGAAGAAAGAGGAAGCCAAGCTGATGAGCCTGGCGGGGGAAGCGGCGCGCAACGGCGCGACCGTGGCCGGACGCGGCCGCCCTCGCAAAGGCGGACGCATCAACTGGGGCACCGTTCTGCAGCGGATGCCTAGGCAGTTTAAAGCCTCTCACGTTCGTAGCGTCCGCGGCCTGAAGGACAAGCGCTCATCAGAGATTTTTGCAGCGATCACGCGCTGGATCGATGCCGGCGCGGTGAAGCGGCGCGAGCGCGGAGTATACGAGCGGGTTAAATAGGCTGAATTCTCGATCCCGATCATCATTTCTTCGCGAACGAACCTCGTACAAGTAGTGGATAGATAGCTGAATGCCGTTCGCAAAAGTCAACGGAATCGAACTTTACTACGAAGAGTACGGCGAAGGTCATGCTCTGGTGTTCGCCCACGGCGCGGGCGGAAATCATCTAAGCTGGTGGCAGCAGGTGCCGGTATTCGCCATGAATTTCCGGTGCATTACCTTCGATCATCGCGGCTTCGGCTTTTCGCGCGAACTGCCCGACGGTCCGGGACCAAAGGCATTCGCGGAAGATCTGGTGGGACTGCTCGATCATCTGAAGATCGAGCGCGCTGCGCTGGTAGCACAATCGATGGGCGGATGGACCTCGCTGGGCTTTGCGAACATCAGGCCAGAACGGGTGACGGCGCTCGCGCTGTGCGACACGATGGCGGGCGTTGACGATCCCGAAGTAGTTGAAGAGATGAAACTGCACGGGGCGCCGCGCGGCGGTCTCGCCGAGGTGTTGACGCGAGTGTACGCCGAGGATTATCCGAATCGCGAACCGCTCAAAGCGTTTCTCTATCGGCAGATCTCAGCTCTCAATCATCATGTTCCGCCCGGTCTCGTGCCCGCGATGATGAACCTCAGGTTCAGCGTCGCTCCGGTCGTGACGCGCCGAATCCCCACGATGGTGCTGGTCGGCGAGCAGGATGCACTTACCACGCCGCACCTGATGGAACTAATCGCACGCCGAATCCCGCATTCGAGATTCGTCAAGGTTCCGGGTGCGGGACATTCGGTATATTTTGAACGGCCGGACGAGTTCAATCGCGCGCTGACGGATTTCCTGCGTGCGGCTGGTGTTAATCGATAGGTTCGTGAAACGCACTCTCCCAAAACTGGGGCGGTCGTAAAGTTTATTCAAAGTATTTCATTTTGCATCGTCACGATGCGGCAATTTGCATCGATGGCCGTACCGTCCCGCTAAAAACCTAGCATCTCGCCGATCTTCCGCCGGGCACATTCGGTGCTTTCTTCCCACCTGTGTTCGATGCCGTTTTTATCGTGTCAACGTTAATCTTTTTCGGCATTGCCCTGGCCTACGTCTGGGGGTGCACGCGGCTATGACGACCTGGCAATTGATTATGGGCTCGGTAATGGCCGTCGGGCTGACGGCCTACTTGGTCTATGCGATGTTGCGGCCCGAGAAATTCTAGGGGCGTGCACTTGAGCAACGGGCTTATTCAAGTTGGCTTGTTTTCCGTTTTAGTCACCGCGGTGAGCGTACCGCTTGGGCTTTACATGGCGCGCGTATTCACGGATCGGAGGACATTTCTCGATCCAATACTGCGGCCATTGGAGCGCGCGATCTATCGAGTCTGTGGCGTCAATCCCGGTAGCGAACAAAGCTGGGTTCAATACGCAGTATCGATGCTGTTGTTCAGTGCGGTCGGGATGCTGCTGCTCTATGGAATGGAGCGGCTGCAATGGTTTCTGCCGCTCAACCCGCAGAAATTCGGCGGGGTCGCCCCGGATTTGGCATTCAACACCGCCGCCAGCTTCACCACGAATACCAACTGGCAGGCATACGCCGGCGAGTCTACGATGAGCTATTTCACACAAATGGCCGGGCTCGCGTTTCACAATTTCGTCTCGGCTGCCTCCGGGATCGCAGTCGCGATAGCGGTTATTCGCGGCCTTGTTAGACGCGCTGCTCAGACGATCGGAAACTTCTGGGTCGATCTCACCCGCGCGACGCTCTGGGTGTTGCTTCCGATCAGCGTCATCGGCGCATTGGTGCTCGTATGGCAGGGCGTGCCCGACAATTTCAGCGCTTATACGCAGGTAAAGACGGTCGAAGGGACGACACAAACCATCGCCCAAGGACCGGTTGCATCGCAGGAGATCATCAAGGAACTGGGCACCAACGGCGGCGGATTTTTCAATGCCAACTCGTCGCATCCATATGAAAATCCTACGCCGCTTACGAACCTGATCGAATTAGTCGCAATCTTCGCGATCGGCGCCGGCCTGACGCATACGTTCGGCGAAATGGCCGGCGATCGACGCCAGGGATGGGCGCTGTTCGCAACGATGGCGATCCTGTTCCTCGTCGGGGCCGGGTCGGCGATATGGGCCGAGCAGCGCGGCAATCCGCAGTTCGCCGCGATGGGCATCGATCAGCGTGAAAGTGCTGGGCAAAGCGGCGGTAACATGGAAGGCAAGGAGGTCCGTTTCGGGATCGTCGACTCGGCGCTTTTCGCCACCGTCACGACTGATACCTCGTGCGGCGCCGTGAACTCGATGCATGACAGCTACACGCCGCTCGGCGGCCTGGTGCCGCTGGTCAACATGCAAATCGGCGAGATCACCTTTGGCGGCGCCGGTTCGGGACTCTACGGGATGCTGGTGATGGCGATACTGGCGGTGTTCATCGCGGGCCTGATGGTCGGACGCACGCCTGAGTACCTCGGCAAGAAGATCGAGGGGCGCGAGATGAAGCTCGCGATGCTTTTTATCCTGATCTTTCCCGCCGTGATTCTGGTTCCGGCCGGAATTGCAGTGGTGACCAAAGCCGGCCTCGCCGGGATCACGAACCCCGGTCCGCATGGATTGTCGCAGATTCTCTATGCCTACACGGAAGCATCGGCGAACAACGGTTCGGCATTCGCCGGCCTCAACGCCAACACGCTCTTTTACAACTCGACGCTCGCGGTCGTGATGCTCTTCGGCCGGTTCTTGATGAAGGTGCCGGTGCTGGCGCTCGCCGGCTCGCTGGCGGTCAAGAAGTCTGTGCCGCCGAGCGCCGGGACCTTTCCGACCGACGGCGCAATCTTCGTCATCTTGCTAGTCGGCGTGATCTTGATCGTCGCAGCGCTGACGTTCTTTCCGGCTGACGCATTGGGACCGATCGTCGAACATCTCGTGATGATTCACGGCAAGCTCTACTAGGAGAATGGGGTGGATTTCGATGGCTGAGCGGAAGGCGACCGCGCTGTGGGAACCGACTATCGTGCGCGGCGCGCTAAGCGACGCGTTGTACAAGTTTGATCCTCGCGTTCAGGTCAGAAACCCGGTGATGTTCGTCGTTGAGGTGGCCGCCCTCGCAGTGACGATCATCCTGGTTCACGATTTCTTCGAGGGGCATTCCACGCTGGCCGGTTTTGAGTTGCAGATCGCCCTGTGGCTGTGGTTCACCGTCGGCTTCGCGAATTTCGCGGAGGCGATGGCGGAAGGGCGGGGCAAAGCGCAAGCCGACAATTTGCGCCGGACCCGCACCGAGACCCAGGCGAGGCAGCTAAAGGAAAATCAGGAGATCATGGTGCCGGCTACATCGCTGCGCCGCGATGATGTCGTGCTCGTTAAAGCCGGTGAAGTGATTCCGGGCGACGGTGAGGTAATCGAAGGGGTCGCCGCGGTCAACGAAGCTGCGATTACCGGCGAATCCGCGCCGGTCATCCGGGAGAGTGGCGGCGACAGGAGCGCGGTCACCGGCGGCACCACGGTCATCTCGGACTGGATCAAGGTGCGCATTACGGCGAACCCCGGCGAGACGTTCCTCGATCGGATGATCAGCCTGGTCGAAGGAGCGCATCGTCAGCGCACGCCGAATGAGATCGCGCTCAGCATCCTGCTCGCGGGCCTCACGATCATTTTCATGCTGGTCTGCGTGAGTCTTTATCCTTTCGCGCTTTACGGCGGCACAGCGCTCTCGCTGCCGGTGCTCGTAGCGCTTCTGGTCTGCCTCATTCCGACCACGATCGGCGGTCTGCTGTCAGCAATCGGCATAGCCGGGATGGATCGCCTGGTGCAGCACAACGTGCTCGCGATGTCAGGGCGGGCGGTCGAAGCTGCGGGCGACGTCGACACGCTGCTGCTCGACAAGACCGGAACCATCACGCTTGGAAATCGGATGGCGACCGAATTCATCCCGGTGCTCGATGTACGCGCTGAGGACCTGGCGGACGCAGCGCAACTTGCGTCGCTCGCCGACGAGACTCCCGAAGGCCGCTCGATCGTGGTGCTTGCGAAAAACCAATATAACCTGCGCGGCCGCGAACTGGCGGAGCGCGATGCGCGGTTTATCCCGTTTTCAGCCCAGACGCGGATGAGCGGCGTCGATATCGGAACGCGCCGGATTCGCAAGGGCGCGGCCGATCAGATCGTCAAGTTCGCGCGCGACAACGGAGCCACGATTCCGGAGGAGCTCGAGGGGATCGTCGAGCGGATCGCGCGGAACGGCGGGACTCCGCTGGTAGTTGCCGATGAGGCGCGAATCTACGGCGTCATTCATCTTAAGGACATTATCAAGGAGGGCATCAGAGAGCGTTTCGCGCGATTGCGCGCGATGGGGATGCGCACGGTGATGATCACGGGCGACAATCCGCTCACCGCCGCCGCGATCGCTCACGAATCAGGCGTCGATGACTTCCGCGCCGAAGCGACGCCGGAGACCAAGCTTCGTCTGATTCGCGAGGAGCAGGCGCAAGGCAAGCTGGTCGCGATGATCGGCGACGGCACCAACGACGCGCCGGCGCTGGCGCAGGCTGATGTCGGAATCGCGATGAACGCCGGGACGCAGGCGGCGCGCGAGGCCGGCAACATGGTCGATCTCGATTCGAATCCGACCAAGATCATGGAGGTGGTTGAGATCGGAAAACAGCTTTTGATCACGCGCGGGGCGTTGACCACATTCTCGATCGCGAACGATGTCGCGAAGTACTTCGCCATTATTCCGGCGATGTTTGTAGTTGAATATCCTGAGCTGCAGTCGCTCAATGTAATGCATCTGGCGACGCCGCAGAGCGCGATCCTGTCGGCAGTCATCTTCAACGCCCTGATTATCATCGCGCTCATCCCGCTTGCGCTGCGCGGCGTGCAGTATCGGCCGCTCGGCGCGGCCGCGATCCTGAGCCGCAATCTGCTGCTCTACGGGCTCGGCGGCGTGATCGTGCCGTTTATCGGCATCAAGGCGATCGATCTCATCGTGGCAGCGCTACACATGGCGTGAGGGAAAAATCGATGACGTTGTGGACGGCGATCAGGATGACCATAGTGTTGATGGTGCTGACCGGCATTGTCTATCCCCTCGCGATGGCCGGTCTTGCCAATCTGATTTTTCCGTATCAGGCGCAGGGCAGCCTGATTGTACGCGATGGCCGCGTGGTAGGGTCGGCGCTCATCGGACAGAATTTTTCGTCCGTGCGTTATTTTCACGGGCGGCCGTCAGCCGCGGGCGACAAAGGCTACGATGCGTCTGCATCGAGCGGATCGAACCTGGGTCCGACCAACAAGACCCTGATCCAATCCGTGCGACAGCGGCTAAAGGACTTTCTCGAGAAGAACCCGGGCGTCTCGGCTTCGCAGGTGCCGGTCGATTTGGTCACGGCATCAGGCAGCGGGCTCGATCCCGAAATCAGTCCGGCGGCTGCGAAGCTGCAGGTTGCGGGCGTCGCCAAGGCGCGCGGGCTGAGCGAGGATCAAGTCCGCGATTTGGTGCGCGCACACACGCGGCGTCGATGGGCCGGCGTTTTCGGTGAACCGGGCGTCAATGTTCTCGAACTCAACCTAGCGCTCGATGATCTCAGCGCGACGCTCCGTGTGGGTATGAAAACCTCTCCCTGAGGCAACGAGATGCTTCAATCGATTATCATCATGGTGGGCGCGGCGCTGCTCGAAACCGGCGGCGATGCGATGATTCGTCATGGGCTCACGCGCCAGTGGATTTATTTGATCATGGGAGCCGCCAGCCTCGTCGTCTATGGCGTCCTGGTGAACCAGGGCGCACTCGATTTCAGCCGGCTGATGGGTTGCTACATCGCGATCTTCTTCATCGTCTCGCAGATCGTCGCATACGCGTTCTTCGCTCAGATTCCGGGGGTTCGAACCGTAATTGGTGGTCTGCTGATAATCGTTGGTGGGCTGACGGTCCTGACCTGAACCCGCTATCGCGCGCGGGTGGCTTGTGACACAAGATCAAGCCAGGAGGCCCTGCCAGGCAACGCATGACTGAGGAGGAGCGGAAGGATCCGGAAGCATTTCTCGGCCTTACACAACAGGCGCAGAAAGGGCGTCTGAAGGTCTACCTCGGCAGCGCTGCGGGCGTGGGTAAGACCTACCGGATGCTGGAAGAAGCGCACCAGCTACGCGAGCATGGGCACGATGTGGTGCTCGGCCTTGTCGAAACTCACAATCGCGCAGAGACGGCTGCCCGGATCGGCGACCTGGAAATTGTCCCGTTGCGCAAGATTCCTTATCGGGGCGTGGTGCTCGAAGAGATGGACGTCGAGGCGATCCTCGCGCGCAAACCCGAATACGCGGTGGTCGACGAGCTCGCGCATACTAACGTTCCCGGTTCGAAGCACAACAAGCGGTACCAGGATGTCGAAGATCTGATCGCCAACGGCATCAATGTAATTACCGCGCTCAACATTCAGCACCTCGAAAGTCTCAACCAGATGGTGCGGCGCATCACCGGGGTTGAGATTCGCGAGACCGTTCCCGATACGTTTCTCAGCCGGGCCGATCATGTCGTCACGGTTGACATCTCGGTCGACGAGCTGCGACAGCGGCTCCGGGAGGGCAGGATCTATCCGCCCGATCAAATCGAGCAGGCGCTCAAGAATTTTTTTCGCTCCAGCAATCTCGCATCGCTCCGCGAGCTGGCGCTGCGCGAAGTGGCGCGCGATCAGAGCCGGCAGCGCGAGGAGCTGGAATCCCTCAAGCGCGAGCGGGGCCGGCGTACCGCGGTCACCGAGCGCGTGATGGTCTGCCTGTCATCCAATCCTCACGGCACGAAAGCGCTGCTGCGCAAAGCGGCACGCGCGGCGGTCCACCGCAACGCCGACTGGTACGCGGTGCACGTCGAGACTCCATCCGAATCGATGCAGAAAATCAGTACGGCTGATTTCCGCGCCCTGCTCGATAACATAAATCTCGCTGCCGACATGGGCGCCGAGGTGGTCTGGCTCAAGGGGGAGGATGTGGTCAAAGCGCTGCTCGACTTCGCGCAGGACCGCAGGGTCACCCTGATGGTGATCGGGCGCACTCGGCCCGGCGCGTGGCGATGGCTGCTGCGCCGCTCCGTGACTTCGAAGTTGCTTGCGCAGGCGCGCGATTTTGATATCGAGGTCGCCGCGCAGGAGACTGACGAGGCCTAGCGATGCATCCTCCATCATTGCGTAATCGAATCCGCAACGGCGCGCTGGCGATGCTTATAATCGCGCTGGTCTTCGGCGCGCTCGCGTTGCCGGAAGTGCATCAGTTGGGCAGTTCGATTCGCGAGACGCTCTACCGCAATTACGTGAGCATCGAAGCCGCGCGCCATATGCATGCCGCCCTTTGGGACCTTCAGCTCGCGTTGCGCGATGGCAAGGCGTTGCAGGTACTGCCGCACAGCCGCGACGAGTTCATGCGTTGGATCGAAGTTGAGCAGGGCGACATTACGGAGGTCGGCGAGGGGCCGCTCGCTCACGATATTCGCCAGCGTTCCGAGCGGCTTTTCGACGGCATCGCACGCGACGGCGGCCGAGCTCCCGGCGCTCACGACGCAGAGTTCTCGGCGCTTCACGCGGAACTCGATCGATTGATCGAGATGAATCGCGACGCGATGTTTCGGGCCGACAGCCGCGCCGTCCGCATCGGCGATCGCCTCACGTACGAGTTGGGCGCGGGCTTGATGGTATTGCTGCTTTTCGGTTTCGCGCTGGCCTGGACGCTTGCCTGGAACATCTCACGGCCGCTCGCGGAGCTTACCGATCGCCTGCGCAGCTTCAGCCTGCGTGGACCATCGGTGCGGCTCAGCAAGCAGCCGGTCGCAGAACTCGACGCGGTTGCCGCCGAGTTCAACAAGATGGCGGAACGGCTCGAGCAGTTCGAGAAACTGAACGTCGATCGGCTGGTCTACGAAAAGAACAAGACCGAGGCGATTATCGAGAACATCGAGGACGGGATCGTGCTGATTGATTCCGAGGGCGTCATCACGCATCTCAACGAGGTCGCGGCAATAATCCTCGGCGTCGAACGCGAAGAGGCGTTGGGCAGCGCTTTCGATGATCTCAACACCAGCCATCCGCATTATCTGCGCGTGCGCGACGCGCTTCACGCCGCGGCCCATCAGCCACTCGATTCGCAGCGCGTCGAGGTCGACCTTCACGTTCGAGGCCGCGACCACACCTACGTTCTAAAGCCGGTGCCGCTGCGGCAGGGCGATGGCAAGTCCCTGGGAACTATTCTAATTCTTCAGGACATCACATATCTGCGCGACAAGGACCGCGCGCGGACCAACCTCGTCGCAACGCTCTCTCATGAGCTCAAGACCCCGTTGACGTCGCTCGCGCTTTCGGCCGAGTTGCTTGAGCGGGACAAGGAGAAATTCGATCCCAAGCAGCGCGAGCTGCTGGCGACGATTCTCGAGGACGTGGCGCGGATTCGTAATCTCGCCAACGATCTCCTCGATCTGGCGCGCGGCGAGGCCGGCGCGATCTCGATGCGCACGGTTCCCGTCGATCTCGATCGGCTGCTCGCGGCCGTCGTCAAGACCTTTCAGCTCCAGGCGGAACAAAAGCAGGTAACGCTTCGCGAACTCGTGGCGCAGCCGCTGCCGCAAATCATGGCCGATCCGGTAAAGCTCTCATGGGTGGTATCCAACCTGATCGCAAATGCGCTGCGGTATACACCCGCGGGCGGCGCCATCGAGCTTGCGGCTGAAGCGGCGGGCGATATCGTCCGGCTCAAGGTGAGCGATACCGGGCGCGGCGTCGCGCCCGAGGTGCGCGATCATTTGTTCGAACGGTTCGCGCAATGGAACATCAACGGTTCCGAGCCCGGTTCGGCCGGGTTGGGCCTCGCGATCGCCAAGGAAATCGTCGAAGCGCACGGCGGTCGGATTTTTGTTGACAGCGTGCTTGGCCAGGGCACCTGTTTCACGGTAGAGCTGCCGAAGGCGGCGGAGAAGCGATGGGCAGGATCCTGATCGTCGACGACGAGAAGAACATCCGCACTCACCTGGCCACCTTCTTCGAAGGTTCGGGCCATCGCGTTGCGGCCGCTGAGACTGGCGCGCAGGCTATCAAGCTGATCGACGCGGAAAGCTTCGACCTCGTGTTGACCGACTTCCGGATGGCCGAGATGAACGGTCTCGAACTGCTGCGACGAATCAAACAGCAGTCGCCGGACACGGTGGTAATCCTGATGACCGCGTTCGCCACCATCGATAACGCCGTCGCGGCGATGAAAGCCGGGGCGTATGACTACCTGACGAAGCCTTTTTCGCTCAATGAGATCGAGCAGGTCGTCGAACGCGCGTTGGAGTTTCAGCGTTTGCGGCTCGAGAACCGCGCGCTGCGCGACACGGTCGAGGAGCGCCCGTTCCTCGAGACGAAAAGTCCCGCGATGCGCCATCTGCTCGAAACGGCGCGCCAGGCTGCGGCCAGCGATGTCACGGTACTCCTGACCGGTGAGAGCGGGACGGGCAAGAATGTGATTGCGCGCCAGATTCATCAATGGAGCCGGCGCGCCGAGCGGCCATTCGTCGTTGTCAACTGCACCACGCTCTCCGAGCATCTGCTGGAGAGCGAGCTTTTCGGCCACGTGCGGGGCGCGTTTACCGGCGCGGTCAAGGACAAGCCGGGACGCCTCGAAGCTGCGGATGGCGGCACGGTGTTCCTCGACGAAATCGCTGACCTGAGCCCGCCTCTACAAACCAAATTTCTACGCTTTGTGCAGGAGCAATGCTTCGAGCGCGTGGGCGGCGATCGCACGATTCGGGTCGACATCCGGATCGTCGCGGCATCCAATCGCGACCTCGCGGCCGAAGTCGCAGCCCGCCGCTTCCGCGACGATCTCTATTATCGCCTCAACGTCATCACGCTGCGGGTGCCGGCGCTGCGCGAACGCCCTGAAGACATCCTGCCACTTGCGGAAAGGCTGTTGTCGTCAGCGGCAATCCGCAATCGACGGCCCGGGCTGAGCTTTTCGTCCGATGCTGCCGCCGCGATCAAACGCTACCGATGGTCGGGGAACGTCCGCGAGCTGCGCAATGCCGTCGAGCGGGCGGCGGTCCTCGCTCGTGGCCAGATAATCGTGCCCGACGATCTGCCCGACGAGCTCTTCCGCGAGAGTGCGGCTGCTTTTGCCGAGCCATCCACGACTGCCAGCCTCGAAGATTTGGAGCGCGAGCACATCGTACGTGTGCTGGCCGAATCGCCGACGCTCGAGGACGCGGCCGAGACGCTCGGCATCAACGTGTCGACGCTCTGGCGCAAGCGTAAGCGTTACAAAATCGACTAGCTCGGCATGTCCCGCGCCATCAGGTGAGCGCGAAATCGCGTTCGCGGCTTCGATCGGTCGGCACGACCTGAGTGAGAAAAGCGGTGAAGCAGGATGGGCAATAATACTGGCGAAAGACGACCGTCACATCGACGAACCGTTCCGGATGCGGAAAGATTTGCGGGCCCGCTTCCTTCGGAGCGCCTTCAAACATCGGCAGATAGTCGAGGTAGTTGTCGGCGAGCGCGCAGATCGTCGCGCCGCAATGGCGGCATCGGAGCTGCGCCGCGCCACCCTCGCCGACGTGCTCCAGGTTGTCGTCCCAGCGCTTGACCGGTCCCGATCGCGCGGACTGTATTTTCGCCGTCTTGACCGGGCGCGCCCGTTTCCGGCGCTCGGCGCGGATCTGATCGCGGCGTCGCGCCGTTGCTGATTCATCGACTGCGAGCGCCGGATTCAGAACCACGCCATAGATCGATCGGGCCGCATCGCGCGACACGCGCTGCTCGACGACATCACGCGACACCAGTTTCGGCTCGCGCAGAATCGGATCGAGATATCCGCCACCCGCCTGCCAGAATTGATAATAGACGTCATTCAGATCGAGGATCGATTCCTTGTGCGACGGCAGGTACTCGACCTCACCACGGATCTCCGACAGATCGCCGGGCATGATTCCGGCGCCGAACAGGTCGCGAAAGTTCGAGCCGCGAATCGCGACATCGAGCTGGCTGTTCCCCGGGTATCCGCCGGCAAGCCCTGGATTCATGTTGACCGCCTTACCGGAGCCTGAGATGACCATCGCCATCCGCTCGTCAGTTCCATGCGGCACAACGCAAATCGATGCGCCGACACCGCCGCGGAAGCAACCGGGGCCGCCCGAGTCAGTCTCCTCGCGGCGCCAGAGATAGAGCAACGGATTCATCAGCTCAGTCATCTCGACATCCGGTATGCTGGCCATCGTGATCGCGACCTGGCCGCCCGAATCGACGCCGTCCTGATCGACGCGCGCGCCGAGTCCGCCGGCGTTGGTGTCCATCAACATCACGACGAACGGTGACTTGTACTGGTTGACGCCGGCAAAGACAGTGATTGCAACCGTGCCCTCGCATCCGGCGATGACGGTCTCGCGGCGCTCCGGATTGGTGTCGAGCATCCGCGACAGACACTCGATGGTCGCGTTCATCGTCGACCATCCCGAGGCGACCGACGCCTGCGAGATGCCGGCGGGGAAGTTCGCATTGTTGAGCGTGCCGGGCTCGCTGATGATGTCGAAGCAGCGCATTACGCCGGCCGGCGACCACGGGATGTCGCCGCACAGCACCGGCATGATGCCCCAGATGACGCCGCCCTGCAGGCCGTTGTAGGTGCAGTTGATCAATCCCTCGACCTGCCGATCGGTGCCGCGAAAATCGAACGTCATATGATCGCGCCGTTTGGTCAGCGTGAGCGCAACCTTGTAGACGCCGCGATCGCCTTCGCGGGCTTCCTCCTGGTATGCAACCGAACGCCAGGTGCCGTCGGGAAGCTCGCAGAGCTTGGCGCGGAGCCGCCGCTCCGTATCGGCCATCTGCCGCTTCATCACGGCTTTGACCGCGTCGGGGCCGTATTTCCGGATAAGCGCTCGAATCTGTTCCTGAGCAAAGCTGTTCGCCCCAATCTGGGCGCGCAGGTCGAGCGCGACCAGCCGCGGAATGCGCGAGCGCCTGAGATAGACATCTTCGACATCGCGTTGGAGCCGACCCCCGCGCACGATCTTCACTGGCGGCGTCGGCAGCGATTCCCAGAAGACGCTCCGCGAATGCGGCGTCCAGCTTCCGGGCGCGACGCCGCCGAGATCGAGCTGATGCGCGGTGGCGGCCGTCCACGCGAACAACTCGCCTTCCCAGAACATTGGGGCGAACACCGCAACGTCATTCTGATGAATTCCGCCGCCGACCCATGGATCGTTGCACAGGAACATGTCGCCGTCGGTGATGCCGGGGTTCTCCGCGCGGTGCATCAGACTCCATTTCACTGCGCTGTCGAACAGCACGCCGAGCGCGATGTTATAGGGACCGAGCTGAATCGTGTTGCCGAGCTCGTCCATAATGCCGAAGTTGAAGTCGTTCGCGCCGGTTACCACCACCGATCCCGACATCCGGCGGAACGCGTCACCCATCTCCTGGGTCGTCGCCCACAGCCGATGGCGGATGACTTCGTACGTGATCGGATCGATCGCGTCGATCATGGACGCATCGACGCCGTGCAGCCGGACGTGCGGCGTGGCGGCCTGTCGCAGGCTCTCCTCGTCAGTCCGCTGGAAAGCAAAAACCTCGGATCCTGGGATCACAGCCGCCATGCCAATCACTTTCCTCCGATGCTAACCGGGTCAGCCGGCGAGAATACGATGCCGTGGTATTTTATGGTAGATGTGCATCGCGCTCGCCGGATCGCAATGGTTTGTGGACGGCGGACCATGCTAAATCGCGGAGCGCCGCATCGCCGGCGGTGCAGAGCGCAGCATAAGGAGCCTGGACGATGAAGTTCTACACCTTCGACGAATTGACCTATCCCAAGCTTCCCGAGTACGGACCCGAGATCAAGTTCACCAATCGCTTCTGCGATCCGGCGGTGGTGAACCAGACCTACGCCGACCATCTCGATGAATGGGCGATGTGCGAGGATCTCGGCTTCGACGGCGCGTTCGTCAACGAGCATCACTTCACCGCGCTTAATATCCAGCCCGCGTGCAACATCATGGCCGCCGCGATCATCATGCGCACCAAGCGGATGAAGGTCGGCGTGATCGGGAACGTCGTGCCGCTACGGAATCCGATCCGCACCGCCGAAGAATTTGCGATGCTCGATTGCCTGTCGGGGGGCCGGTTCATCGCGGGAATCGTCCGCGGCGTGCCCCAGGAATACGTCTCTTACAACGTCGATCCGTTTACCAGCCATGCCCGCCAGCGTGAGGCCTATGAGATCATCCAGAAGTGCCTGACCGAGGAACTGTTCGATTACGAGGGCAAGTTCTGGAAGGTTACGAACGCATCGATCTGGCCCAAGCCGATTCAGCGTCCGCTGCCGTTCTGGATGCCGGCCGGGTCGCTCGAAAGCATCGAGTTCGCCGCCGAGCATCATATCTGCAGCGCGCAGGTCTTCGGTCCGACGCTTCAGTTTCAGGAAAATTTCGATCTTTATCGCAAGGTCGCAAAGGAGAAATTCGGTTGGGATGCGGACTACAGCACGTTCGTCGGCGCGCGATTGATCCACGTCGCCGAGACCAATGAACAGGCGATCGCCGAGGTCAAGGATGCGCTTTACTACTTCTTCCGCACGCTGAATCGTCCGGTTATCAATCCCGCGCCTCTGCCCGGCCACGCCAGCGACAAGTCGTATCTGCATCGCAAGCGTCGCGATCAGGACGTGCCCGGGCCGAACACGCCATTCGAACAGATGCGCCGCGACGGCTTCATCGTGTGCGGCGATCCGGATTGGGTCGCGCGATGGCTGGAGCAGGATATGCGCGGCGCGCGCTACGGCCATTTTCTTGGCATGTTTCACGTCGGCAATCTGGAGCACGCACGCGTCGTAAAATCGAAGCAGTTGTTCGCGAAGCACGTGATGCCGGTGCTGAAGGACATCAACAATGATGAACTGCCGACGGCGAAACCGGCGGCGCAGCGCGCATACGAGGTCAGAGGAGCAGCAGCGCCGGCGGATGGCAAGCTTCCGCTCTACAAGGATTTCAATTACATCCTGACGCGCGACTCGCCGGAGGTCGTGCGCTCGTTCAGCGAAGTCCAAAATGGACGTCCGGTCGGAGGCTGGGAAATGAAGGTTCCGGATTGGGGCCTCGACGGATTTCCGTACGAGATCATCCTGGTCGGACCCTCGAGCGAGATGCGCGGCAGCGCGGTGCGTCTGAGAATCACCGACTCGGACGATCGCGAAGCGCCTGCCGATGCCGAGGTGCTAGTCGAAGTCGCCGATCAGTCCGGCGGCAATCGCCAGGTTGCGATGCGCGAGAAGTATGGTACGTTCGCGCGTATCGAGGATCAGCACGCACCCGAGGCGGCGCATAACATCGGCAGCCGCGTCGTCGCCCCCAGTAAGTACATCGTGCGTTTCACGGTCACCGCGCCGTCCGGCGGTTTCAAACCCGATCCCGACGCGCCGGGCTCGTTCTTCGAAATCGAATGCTTCAAAAATTGGTTGAACATTACCGCGTGATCGGAAACTCATTTAAACCGCGGCCTGATGAGGATAAAAAACGCAGATGAGCGACGGATACGCAGGTTACGCATCGGTCTTCAACCGCAAGGCGGCGCAGGTCGGGTCGCTGACGATTCGCTATCTCGAAGGGGGCCACGGCGATCCGCTGGTCTATCTGCACGGCCTTGAAGGTTGGGGCTTGTGGGACAGCTTTCATATCGCGTTCGGCGTGACGAATCGGGTCTACGCGCCGTTGCTGCCGGGATGGCAGGATGGCCGCATCCCCGAATCGATCCGGACGCCCTCCGATTACGCGCCGATCATTCGCGATTTCGTCGGCGCGATCGGCGCGAAGCAGGTGACGCTGGTCGGGCATTCGATCGGAGGATGGGTCGCGTTGCGCGTCGCCGCTGAGTTTCCGACGGTTGTTGATCGGCTCGTAGTGGTTGATCCGCTGGGCTTGCGCACCGCGAGCGATGCGGCCGTTACGATGCGCGCGATGGACCAGGAAGCGTTCAGCCATGCGGTCTTCGCGCGCCACGAGAAGGTGCTGGTTCCGCACGCCTTCAACCCCGACTTCGGCGGCGAGTTTCAGGAACTCAAGGACTCGCCGGACTTCAAGCGTTACTGGAGAAATCGCGACATCCTGGTGCGATGGCTCGGCGACCGGCTCGACGATCCCGAACTGCTCGACGCCGCGCGGCGCATCCGCGCCAGGACGCTGATCGTCTGGGGACGAAAGGATGGCGTGGTTGCGTGCGAGGATGGACGCCTGCTTGCCGAAGCGATCCCCGCTTCGAGCCTGGTGATTATCGACGACGCGGGACATGCGCCGATGAAGGATCGACGCGAGACCTTCCAGCGCGCCGTGCACGAGTTCCTATCGGACGCTCCGGAAGCCGGCAACAACGCGCTCCGGCGATAGTCACGGCGGGCATCATGCGCTTTTCAATCTTCATGATCACGATGGGCGCCGGCCGCAGCTCGGATCGGCAGGTCTACGAAGATGCGCTCGCCGACGCGCGGCGCGCGGATCGGCTCGGCTTCGAGGCGTTCTGGTTCGCGGAGCATCATTTCAACGGCGATTTCTGCATGTCGCCGTCGCCGAATCTGCTGCTGGCTGCGGCGGCGCGCGAAACCGAGCGCATCCGGCTCGGCGTCGCGGTGAACGTGCTGCCGATGCACCATCCGGTGCGCCTCGCCGAAGAAGGCGCGATGCTCGATCAGCTCACCGCCGGCCGCTTCATGTGGGGCATCGGCCGCGGCATCGTCGGCGGCGAGTTCATCCCGTACGGCATCGATTCGACTACCACGCGCGAGCGCTTCAATGAAATCCACGACGCGGTCATCAGCGCGTGGACGACCGGGCGTCTCGAATACCACGGCCGCTTTTATGACTTCGCGGGCGCCGAGCTCTATCCGAGCCTCATCCAGCGGCCGCATCCGCCGGTATGGGTCGCCGCGCAGAGCCCGGAGTCGGTCGGATGGTGCGCGCGGCACGATTATGTCGCGATGCAGGTCGGCGAGCCGATGGAGCAGACGCGGCGCCAGGCCGAGCACTATCGTCGGGCGGCTTCAGAAGCCGGTGTGGCGATTCGCGAGGGCGGCGTGGCGCCGCTTCGCTACTGCTTCGTCGGCGAGACTGACGCCATCGCGCGCGAGAAATGCGCTCCGTATCTGCGCGATTTCTGGCATCACTTCACTAAAATCGCAGCGCCTGGCGGAGTGATTCCGGATCGGCGCGGCTACGAATACTGGTATGAAGAGGGCGACCTCTCGCGCTATGCCACCGATGATTACGATCTGCTCAATCGACAGGGGATTATCATCTGTGGATCGCCGCGTACGGTGATCGAGCAAATCACGCGGCAGGCGGAACTGATTGGGACCGATCGCTTCCTGCTCGATTTCTGGCGCGGCTCGCTCAAGCGCGAGGATCGCATCAGATCGCTGGAGCTGTTCGGCGCCGAAGTTCTCCCCGCGTTGCGAGACACGGCGGTCACCGCCGCCGCCTGAGGAGGCCAGTCATGACGCTGCCCGAAACCCGCAATCCGCAACTCGAGAAGGTGATGGAGCAGTATCGCGAGCTCGCGAACTCGGCCCGCGACGCGAAGAGCCCCGCCGAAGTCCGCGCCGCGCTCGATCGCCATTTCGGCGCGTTCCCGAGCGCTTCCAGCGTCAAATGCGAGCCGGTTAGCGCCGGCGGCGTGAAATCGGAATGGATCGCCGCGCCCAATGCCGATCGCGAACGCGTGATTCTTTATCTCCACGGCGGCGGCTACGCCGCCGGCTCGATCGCATCGCATCGCGAGATTGCGGCGCGCCTGTCGAAAGCGGCATCCGCGCGATGCCTCGTCGCCGATTATCGCCTTGCGCCGGAAAACCCGTTTCCGGCGGCGGTCGATGATGCTGTCGCGGCTTACAAATGGCTGGTCGACAACCAGCGCTGCCAGCCCGCCAAGATGGCGATTGCGGGCGATTCGGCGGGCGGCGGACTCACGGTTGCGACGCTGGTCGCGTTGCGCGATTCAGGCGCGCCGCTCCCGGCCGCGGCGGCCTGCATCTCACCGTGGGTCGATCTCGAAGCGACGGGCGCGTCGATCGACATTAACGCGAAGGTCGACCCGCTCGTGTCGCGCGAAGTGTTGCTGATGTTCACGCAGATGTACGTTGGCGATCGCAACCCGCGCATGCCGCTGGCGTCACCGCTTCACGCCGATTTGCACGGCCTCCCGCCGCTCCTGATCCAGGTCGGTTCCGGAGAGGTGCTGCTCGACGATGCGCGCCGGCTCGCCGAGCGCGCCCGTGCCGCCGGCGTCAAGGCGGAACTCGAAATCTGGCCCGACATGCCGCACGTATGGCATTGGTGCGCGCCGGTTCTTGACGAGGGCCAGCGCGCGATCGAGCGCATCGGCGAATTCGTCCGCCAGGCGACCTAGCTGGTGTAGTGTCTTGTTAATTAATTGCGTCCGCATTTGGGTCGTTCGGAGCGAGGCTCGTTGACCGGTGCGGCCATCCTGAGCCGCAGGCGAACCTTCAGGGCGGGCGAAGTCGAAGAGCGAAGCGATACTGCCGAATCAGATGGGAATCGTAAGCATCCTTTTAACGAGCATTGTATCCCGCTCCTCTATGATAGGACCTTCAATGCTTGACCGCCCCAAGGGCCAATCCTTCAAATCACCACTTCACGGACAGTTGCGGGCCGGGCGGTAGCCGGCAGCTTCGGCGGCCTGCGGACTCGGGAACGGGACGCGGTTGCTCGGCGAGATGGCACTGTAGTACGGGCAAGCCGGCCATTCGAAAACGTGGCTTCGACTGTCTTCCACGACCGGGCCGGTGGTCGGCTCGCTCGTGGTGCGGCACCGGTTGCAGAGATTAACGCGGCAGAGAGCGCTGCCCACGATAAGAACTTCAATCCTTGAGCCGTACGCGCGTTCCTCGGTCGGCGACCTCGCGCCACGCTCCCCGGCCAATCTCGGTCATCGAAGATCGTCGGGTTTGTAGATTGTCAGCCACGGTACCGCGTCGAAATCTTCGTCGAGCGTGGCGAGCGCTTCGATCCCGTATAGATCCGCGGCAGCAAGAATCAGCGAATCGTTTGTGAGCAGGCCATAGCGGCTTCTCAGGACGCTTGACCGTTTAAATCTGGCTTCATCCAGTTCCAGCGGCAGCACACTGATCGTCAGGATTTCATCGATAAACGCCTGGTAGCGGCGGAGCCTGGCCAGAGCGTCTCGCTTGCGGCGCAAGGCTGACGCCGACTCGCGAGTAATCAGTCCATCTTCGAACGCCTCGGCTACCATTCGGCGGTGGCAGACCTCGCTCAAAACTTCGAACGTCGTGACGCCAATTACCTCCTCTTTCGCGCAGCGTTCCAGTAAGGTTTCGCACTCGGCGGATTGAGCGCTCGCGGTGTAGATGAAGATGTTGGCGTCGATCAGAATTGGAGTGCCGGACGGGATCGCCGGCAGCGGTCTGACTGGCACGGTCTAATAATCCTCAACGTCCGCATCCTGCGCTATCCATTTGAGCGTTTCGCGGTCGAGCTTGAGGCTCTTTCGCAACTTGTCGAGCGCCTGCAGTCCTGCCCTGATGCGCTCCTGGCGTCCCTCAGCTCCGAAGCGCCGCTCGATCATTCGGACAAGTTCCGGTGCACGACTTCCCGGAGCCAGCTCCGCGGCATACGCCGCGCACGCGCGAAGATCCTCCTCTTCGAGACCGGGAGTCCGCCTAAGAATCTCGTCCTCCGAGAGACCGGCGGAGATGCCTTCGAGAATCTTTAGAACCTCTACGCCACTATCACGCAGCGACGGTCTTCCGGGCTCCTTCTCGCTTATTCTGGCAAGAAGCTCAGGACGCGTCATGGCTCCTCCGCTGCAAAGCCTTGTAGCCGGCGACAATCCTGTTGGTCTCGTCAACGACGTGGCGCAACGCTCCCATCTGGCGAGCCGCCGCATCCTGCGACACGCCGGGTAGGATCAAGCGATCACCTCTTACGAACGCGCCTTGGGCGAAGTCGGCCGGGATTGCCCGTTCTACCACAGCCAGAATCCATGCCTGACCAAAGAAACGCACCCATTCTTCCGGCGGAACTGAGGACAGCTTCACAGACACAGCGCCTGCGGGTGACGCCTGATCCAAATCGAAGCCAACAATTTCGATTAGCGCCATTGTCAGGAAAGCATACCCTTTTGTCGTCGAGCCGGCGAGTTACACGGGGCGCCAGCTTATCCCTTATCCGGCCCCTTTTGTCTGCCACCTGCGCGCGTGGCGCGATCCGCTGAACGTGCCGAAGTCGAACCGAGATAGCGACGAGGTCGCTCAACGCTGGCGGCAACAAAATGCTCTTCGTCGAGCGCGAGAGTGATATCGAGCCTTCGCTGACGAAGGATCTGCAGCGCATCTATGATTCGCACTGTAACGCTGTGCGCTCGCAAATCGACCTTCGGATTATCGGCGTGATCTGTCATGTATCCACGCCGGTCCTCGTGCAAACTAAGAGACGCCTCATCGCGGCTTCCCAATTCGATGTCTTCCTTGGGGATCATCTCCGAAAGGTTCTTCCCGTCACGGCGGACGAGCTCAAGGCGCTCTTGGATCGCCTTAAGGGTTCTCAGTTCCCAGCGGGAACGACATAACGCCGGATGCCGCGACCTCAAACATCGCTTTAACTCACGGATTCGTTCCGCCCGTTCCGAGGCGCTCTATTCCAACGCCGCGGGGTGCCATTCCCATTGCGGTCAAGGAACTTGTTACGGCCTGCGGCGGCAGACTTCGAGCAGCGAGGCGGCGCAGGCCCTGTTGGCTCGTGTATAAGCGATCGTTCCGAACACGAACTGCCGGTCCGCTTCTGCCCGCGATGTGCCGAAGGAATCGCAATTACCCGCGGCGGTTCCTTGTGCCTGAACTCGCGTGGCAAATGACGCCAAGACGGCTTGCGCGACCCGCTCATCACGATCGCGCGTTCGATGACGTGGTCGGGCCGACGATCATCCTGAAGTCCGCTGGCAGCCTCCCGAAGCTGCCCCTTTCTTCCTTTCAGGCAGACAGGCGCCGACGGTCTAAGCCGAGGCGCGGGTCGATTCGGCGGCTGCCGAATCGAGCCCATACAGACGCATCGCGTTGTCGCGCAGGATTCTGTCCCGGTTCTGAGCGGTGAGATCGGTGCGCTTGCGAATCGAATGCAGGTTCTCAGGATACTCCGCGTCCCAATGCGGGAAGTCCGAGGCAAAGACCAGGATTTCATCGCCGTAACGCCGTATCACTTCGGCCAGCGAGCCCTCGCCGGCTTCGATCGAGAAAAACAGGTTGCCGCGACGGATGTACTCGGCGGGATCGTGACGGCATCCGGGCGCTTCGACCTTCGCGCGCTTCTCCCATTCCTCGTGCATCCGATCGATCCAGTACGGCATCCAGGTGCAGCCCGCCTCCATGAAGCCGATGCGCAGCCGCGGAAACCGTTCCGGCACGCCGCTGAAGATGATGCTGGTGAGCTGCATCATCTGTGCGAACGCATGCGAAATCGTGTGAACCTCGATGAACGAGTCGAAGCCGTCGGCGCCGAAATAATGCGGCCCGCGGACCGTCGCATGCACGGCCAGCATGCAGCCGAGCCGCTCCGCCTCTTCGTAGATGGGCCAGTAATCGCGATGGCCGAGCGGCTTGCGCAGGCCGACCGCGGGGAGCATCGCGCCGGTCGCGCCGAGCTCGCGCGTCGCGCGCCGCAGCTCCTTCACCGCCTCGCCGACATCCTGAAACGGCAGCAGCGCGACGCCGGTCATCCGCGCGTCAACCTGATGATAGCGATGGAAGAAGTAATCGTTGTAGCCGCGGCATAGCGCAACTGCAAAATCCGGGTCGCGCACCCAGCCGATGCCGAGCCCCTGTGTCGGATAGAGAATCGCGTGGCTGAGCCCGCCTTCGTCCATCAATTCGAGCACCGCGCGCGCGTCGAACTGCCATCGGCCGAGCGTGCCGCGCAGCGAGCGATCCCATCCGTCGCTCGAAAAGTACGATCGCGCGCCGCGCGCCGGCCCGTAGTCGCGGTAGGCGGGATCGATGAATTCGGCTAACTGATCGACCGTTTCGATAATGTGGCCATCGGCATCAATTGGGTTCACGTTCATCGGATCCTTCTCCATCCGCCGCGCGGTTCGTCTCGTTCGACAAGTCCGGACCTTGAGAACTCTGTCAAAAGCGGCCCACAGCGTCCAGTGATGACGCTGGCCGATCGCAAAGCCTCGCGTCTATTTCGAGGCGAGCACTTCGAGCGTGCGCAGATCGGGGCGCAGTCCGCCGGCCGGATCGAGCGCGAGGATACAAACCTGGTCAGCGCCGGCGTTGCGATGCTCGTTGAGACGGGCGCGGAGCGCGTCCTTGCCGCCCCACGCAACGATCGCATCGACGAGAAAGTCGCTGCCGCCCTCGACGAGATCGCGTTGATCGAAACCGAGGCTCATTAGAAATTTCGAGTAGCCGGGAATGCTGAGATAGAAGGCCATATAGTCGCGCACGCAGGTCCGTGCCTTGTTCGCATCCGATTCGAGGAGCACCGCCTGCTCGACGATCAGCCGCTTGCCCGGCCCGAGCAGCCGGCGCGCATGCGCGGTATACGCGGGCGTGACGAAGTAGGTGAGCGCGCCATCGGCAAGCCGGCCCGCGAGCTCGAGCATTTTGGGGTTCTGCGCGCCGATCACGATCGGCGGAACGGGGGCCGTGCCGGCAGCGGTGTATTTGAATGCTTTCAGCGCGCCGACGTATTCGGCCATGAATGCGAGCGGCTTGCCGTAAGTCCCGCCACGCATCGCGACGCTGACCGGATTGTTGACGCCGATTCCGAGCGCGAAGCGATCGCCAGAAAGTTCGGCGTTGGTCCGCGCCCCAGCCGCGATCGTTGGCGCCGGGCGGGCCCAGACGCTGGCGACGCCGGTTCCGATGATCATGCGCTTGGTGCGTGTCAGGAGAGAGGCGGCATGGACGAGGGCGTCCCGGCCCAGCGGGCCTTCTGTAAACCACAGCGCTTGGTAGCCGAGTTCCTCGACGCGCTGCGCGAACGCGCCGGCTTCTGCGATGCTCATCGTATCGAGAAAGGCAAAAACGCCGAGGCCGGTGAATTCCATGGGACGCATCATCGCGCGCTGCGGGCGCAGCGATCAAATGCGAATCCCGTTAAAGCTACTTCGCGAACGTGCCCGTGAGATAAAGGATGTTGTTAATCCCGCCGGGTGTAAGGTTGTGTCGAGCACGCAACGATCGTGCATCAGTAGCCGAACCGTTTAAGAGCGCCGCGATCGCCGCGCAGGCGGGCCGCAGAACGCGATCCGCACTCGCGCATGGTGTAGCATGGGCGGGCGATGGAACGTTTGCCAATTATCTTTGTGAGCCACGGATCGCCAAGCCTCGCGCTCGAGGATTGTCCGGCGCGCGACTTCATGATGCGGCTCGGGCGCAACCTTGGCGCGCCGCGCGCGATCGTCGCCATCTCGGCGCATTGGGCGACCCGCGAACCTGCGGTCACCGGTGCTGTCAATCCTGAAACAATTCATGACTTCTACGGCTTTCCCGATGCGCTTTACCGCATTCGATACGCGGCGCCCGGCGCGCCTGAGATCGCCGAAAATGTAGCGGAGCTGCTTGGCGCGGCCGGATTCAAATGCGCAATCGATCAGCGGCGCGGCCTCGACCATGGCGCGTGGAGTCCGCTGCTGCTGATGTACCCGGAGCCGCGAATCCCGGTAATCCAGGTGGCGCTCCAGCCGCATCGCGGCGCAGCGCATCATCTTGCGTTGGGCGCAGCCATCGCGCCGATTCGCGACGCCGGGGTTCTGATCTTCGCCAGCGGCGGCGCAACCCACAATCTCGGTCAGATTCGCGGACCATCCAACACGCCTGCGCCGCGATGGGTCAGCGAGTTCTCGGATTGGCTGACGGCAACGATCACGGAAGGCCGCACGCGCGATCTGGTTGATTATCGCCAGGTCGCGCCATATGCCGCGGAGAATCATCCGAGCGAGGAGCATTTCTTGCCGCTCATCGTGGCGGCGGGAGCGGCGGGCGAGGGCGCGCGCGGCCGGTCCATCCATGCGAGCTACACCTACGGTGTGTTGAGCATGGCATCGTACGCTTTCGATTGATTAAGCCGGAAAAAGGGCGGCCGGGCTATTTTTGCGACGAGGGTTGGGGGAGCCCCGACGTCAATAGCCCGGCCTGCTTGGGGACAGGTGCTACTGCTTCTTGGGACGGGAAAGCAGCGCAGGCATGCGTAAGAGCAACGTTTGTGCCTAATAAAGATCGTCGGGGAATCAAGTGTTTTTTGGATCAACGCTTTTCGTGAAATGCGAGAAAAGCCCGCGAATGACGTCGGTTTGGGCAGTTAAATGCATGAAATTGCAGGCGATTCGCATCATGCGAAGGTTTCCGGATACGACGAAATGGCCGAGTTCGGTACGTGGAAGCCGCAGTTGAGACTCGATAAGAGCTGTGTTAATCGGTAAAAGTTCGGGGCGTGGCGCAGCCTGGTAGCGCACCTGCCTTGGGAGCAGGGGGTCGGCCGTTCAAATCGGCTCGCCCCGATTTCGCGCCAGTAGCTCAGGTGGAAAGAGCAGCGGCCTTCTAAGCCGCGGGTCAGGGGTTCGAATCCCTTCTGGCGCGCGCCACGAAATCTGCTCGGTTGAAATTGATCAAACGAGTTTGAGTTGGCAAGTTTGAATCGATCGGGGATGGTGAGTGTAGCTCAGTTGGTAGAGCATCGGGTTGTGGCCCCGGTGGTCGAGGGTTCGAGTCCCTTCACTCACCCCACAATATCCGCTATCTAAGACGCTTTCCGGGGTGGGCCGTTAGCTCAGTTGGTAGAGCAGCTGACTCTTAATCAGCGGGTCCGGAGTTCGAGTCTCCGACGGCCCACCAAAAATCTTCCGTAGATTAACTGCGTTGCCGCCCGGCTTGGTTCTGTTGTGAGCGGGCGGGGTGGGCGCAGTTGCCAGTTCCCGTTCGACAGCATCGGCATCGCAACCGTCCCGAAGGACGCGAAATGAGTCATTGATAAGACCCGCGAGAGCCTGCAGCGGCAGGGGCACAATGCAGACACGAGGGCGTCTGGATTGAACGCAAATGGCTGCCTATTTGTTAATTTTCGGCGCGACCGCGTCCGAAAGGAAAATGTAAAGTTTATATTATTACCAGTGTAATTTTAGCTGTTACCGCGCGATTTTCTTCTGCATGCTCTCGCATGGACCAGTCGCCACGGACCTCCTATACCATTTTTATACGAGTTCTATTTTTTAATTACTCGGCTGGCATCGGAGTTGCGAGCCACCGATCTGTTTGTTTTCGCGGCGTTAAGGTTCGGTTAAGCCGAGATCGGTCATTTCCGAAGCTCATCGAGAGTTACTTCTCAGATAAGAAAGTGGCGTGACTTCACAAGGTTTCAGGCGGGCGACCGTGATTTCACACCGCCCATGGTCTTCAAGAGGATTCTATCGGATGTCCATACTCGACACTTTTCGAAACGCTGAGTTCCGTGACACATCCATCCTTGGGACTCACGGGCTGCTAAATCCGCAAAATTCATGGATCGCTTCACGCAAGTGCATCGTCTGCGGTTCGACAGCGCCGGTCCGCGAGATCCTTCCAAACTGGGGTGTCTGGTGTCGATGCGAAGGCTGCGGGCTTGAGTTTGCGGATCCTTCGAGTCTTCCAGAACCGCCGACCGAGGTTTTTAACCGAGCGTATAGCGGCAAGGAGTCGGACTGCGGGATGGAGGAGTTTGCGTACCGCGCCTCCATTCGTCACGCCCTGGTCAATCACCCCGATCTCTGGTTTTTCAATCCGGCGGCAATCAGGGAAGTGCTCGATTTTCTCCATCGGCGGGTTCCGCCAGGCGGTACAGTTTTCGAAATCGGATCGGGGCTCGGCTTCTTTCTCCATCTGCTCAGAAGAGAGGGCTTTAATCCCGTCGGTCTCGATGTTGCGCAGGTGGTGGTCGATCTGGCTCGCGCGGACGGTTTCAAGATATGGCATGGCACGCTGGATTCAGTTCCACCGGACTTCGTGAAGCCCGACGCAATCGTTTCGCTATTCGTCCTGCATCATCTCGACGCGCCGATCGATTTTTTTCGACTGCTCCGCAAGCGATGGCCGTCGGCGCCGATTGCGATTGCCGAATATGGTCAGGTCGGACCGAACAGCGTTGCTGCATATCCGCCGCGTACGCTTCATCGATGGAACTCGAAAGCGCTCGCGCTCGCGATGCGTCAGACCGGATACAAGGTGCAGACAATTGACGTAAGTTCGAGCGGCAACGAGCATCCGGTGCTGCGCCCAATACGATTTGTCATGCGACACACAGTGATCGTTCCGGCCGTGTTCCGCGCGGCAAAAGTTATTCAGCGGCGATTCATGCCCAGGATTCTCAAACCTCTGAAACAACCAGGCTATACGATCGTTGGATTGGGCGAGCCGCCGGAAACCTCTTCGGGGACTGGCGATGGGAGCGACGGCAATGCAGCGAAGCTTTCGCAGTGAAGTGAGTCACCAAACAGCCGAGTCATCGGCAAGCTAGGTGTCCGAGAAGCCGTTCGTTCCGGGATCACGTCGGCGAAGGAAGAGCGGTTCAACGCCGGTCGCTTTGAATATCTGCGACGTGAAAGGCAGTATCCTTTGCTCGATCCCTTCAAATGTCCGTCACTTTCTGATTTTCCGCGCAATCCTTTTCAGTATCGCTGTTGTTTGGCTGCGCCCGATGGCCGTTCAAGCGCAAACCGCCGCGGTCGTAATCAATTCGCCGACAAATGGACAGATCGTCTCAGGCACAGTCAGCATCGTGACGCAGTATCAGTCGCCGGTGACGTGGGAGAATGTTTACATCGACGGCAAGTATCTGGCCTCTTCTCCGCCGAGCACCTTCAGTTGGGATTCAACGAGTGTTGTAAACGGTTCCCATACCATCAGCGTGGCCGGCAAGAATTCGACGGGCGTAGTAGCTACCGCAGCGGTAACGGTGACGGTTGCCAACGGCACGCCGACGCCGACACCTACGGCCACATCGACAACGCCTACTGCAACGCCGACTGGTGCAACCCAGACCCCCACCGCCTCCGCGACGCCGTCGGCGGACGTGGTCATCGTATCGCCCGTTAATGGCGCTACGGTTTCGGGCATAGTCAGCATCGTGACGCAGTATCAGTCGCCGGTGACGTGGGAGAATGTTTACATCGACGGCAAGTATCTGGCCTCTTCTCCGCCAAGCACCTTCAGTTGGAATTCGACGAGCGTTGCAAATGGCGCCCACACCATCACCGTGGCCGGCAAGAATTCGAGCGGAGTCATAGCTACCACGACGATTACGGTCACGGTTCAAAACACCGGCACGCCGACGCCGACACCTACGGTCACATCGGTTCCGACCTCGACCGCCACCCCAAGCAGTACGCCAACGCCGACAGCAACATTAACATCGACTGCGACACCGACCTTGACGGCGACCCCAACCAGTACTCCGACGCCGGTGACCGTGGCGATCATGTCGCCCTCCAATGCCGCGATCGTAAGCGGTACGGTGAGCATAGCCACACAGGTACAGTCGCCGCCCGTAGTATGGGAGAACATTTATATCGACGGCAAGTACTTCGCGTCTTCGCCGCCGTACACTTTCAGTTGGAATTCGAGCAGCGTCGGCAACGGCAGTCATACGATTCGCGCCGATGGCCGCAATTCGAGCGGGTTAGTGGGCAGCGCTTCGGTTCAAGTCACGGTTCAAAACACCGCCACGCCGATCAAGCATTTGATCCTGATCATCGGGGAAAATCATTCATTCGACAACATGTTCGCCACTTATCAACCCGTCACGGGACAGACGGTGGAAAACCTGCTGTCCGAAGGGATCGTCACTACGACCGGAGGGTTGGGCCCAAACGCGTCGTTGGCGGCGCAACAAACCGCGACCGACACGACTACCTACTCCATCAATCCATCGCAAACGGGTCCGTATTCAACGCTACCCCAACCTAATACGGCTGGTGCGAGCGGGCAGCCTTCTTACGTTCCGGATACGCGCTTTCCGGCGAATCTTCCCAACGGGCCGTTCCAGATCACGCAATACGTGCCTTATACCAATGCCTACGTCGGCGATCCCGTCCATCGGTTCTTCCAGATGTGGCAGCAAATGGACGAGGGTGCGATGGACCTGTTTGTCTGGTCGGCAACTACAGTGGGATGGGGACCTAACTCGAGTCCCACGCCCACGCCGGGAAATACATTTCAAGGCGCGCTTTCGATGGGTTATTACAATATGGCGGCTGGCGACGAGCCACATTTCAAGTTTATGGCTGACAACTACGCAATCAGCGACAACTTTCATCAAGGAATCGTCGGCGGCAGCGACGCAAATATGTACTGGTATCTCCGTTCCGACGCGCTATTCGCAAATTCCAACTGCACTCCCACAGTTCCGTCAGCCTCATTGATCGAAAATCCGAATCCCCAAGCCGGGACCAATAACTTTTACATTCAGGAAGGTCCGCTCGGAGGAGCCTATGTCAATTGTGCGGACGTTACGCAGCCGGGGGTTGCGGCAATAATGAATTACCTGAATTCCTTGCCTTACCCGCCGTTTCGCGGAGGAAACTGCGCGGCGAATACCTACTATCTCGTCAACAACACACCGACGGGCGGCACGACGCCGAGCGGATGTTCGCAGACCATCACCGGCGCCTTGAACGCGATCGGCGTGAGCACGAAGTATTACGGACAGGAGTTTGGCGGCGGCGTTAGTTCGGATCAGGTGCTCACTGACATCGCGAACAATGCCATTCCGGTGGTATCGATTGTCGGTCCCGACTCGGCTGAATCCGGCCATCCGGGATACTCGACGTTGTCCGGCTTTGAGAATTTCGACATGCAGGTGGCAAATGCCGTGTACAATAACTCATCGCTGTGGCCAAACACCGTGGTCATGATCACGACTGACGAAAGCGGCGGATATTATGATTCAGGCTATGTTCAGCCAATCGACTTTTTCGGCGACGGGCCGCGCATCCCGCTGATCGTTATTTCACCGTATGCGAAGCAGGGATTTATCGATCATACCTATTACGACGCCAGCTCGGTTTCGAAGTTTATAGAGAAGAACTGGGGTTTGGGACCGTTGTCGGCGCGGACCCGTGATAATCTTCCGAACCCGACTTTGTCGAGCGATCCGTATCAACCCGGAAATCCCCCGGCGATCGGCGATCTGATGAATTTGTTCGATTTCAGCAATTTTAGAAGCAACGCTCCGGCAATACAGTAGACGAGAAAATTCGAAGCGAAACGGCAGAACAGCTCGATTGGCGGAATTCAAATGGACTATTGGCGATATGTCGCTGGAGATGCGGTGCTGGAATGCGCTGCGTGGCTGCGCAAACATAAAGCGCTGCAGTTATGGGGGACCGCAATCATTGCGGGGTTGTTGTGGATGCTCGTGTTTGGCCGGGTTGTGAGTTTCGCGAAAATCGTTGCAGCGATCGTGGCGGCGTACGCCGTTTTTTGTCTGGGGGCGTATGTTTTTCGGCTGCTCGCGATGCCGGCCGAGATTTATCGTCGCCAGATCAAGGTAATCAGAGCGCTGGAGCGTCAGTTGGTTTCGCCGGCGCCGGCGCCGATGACGGACCAGTTGCAGCATATACGTCGGATCCTTCTGGAATGCCCCGATATCGCGGAGACATGGGTTTCGGAACTACTCGATCGATGCCGGCGGGCGCCCAACCGGCCGCCGCGCGGACTGGTAGAGTATCCGGCGGCCATCGAGGCGGCCGCTGAAAAAGGTTGGCTGAGCGTGCTGGAACGGCGATCCTTCGAATATACCGATTACTACGGCGATTGGTTTGCCCAGGACCTGCGCATCCGGATAGATCGCTCGAAAATCCGCGACGCAGCTACATTCCCGGGGATAGCGTGATTTCGGACTCGAAGATCCGCATTGTGACCTGAGCACGCGCTTTCTGTCGCTTCGCCGACTCCGAACCACACGGGCATGACCGCAGGTCGCGCCGATTGAAATAATTATGGCGCACGAAAGGACTGAGGTCGCGCTTGCGCTTGGAATCTTCGTTGGCGCAAAATTCGATCATCAAACCAGCTCGGCTGCTGGGGCTGGCGCCGACAGGGAGGCAAGAGGATGGACATCACCGGAATCGACGCGATCCGCTACGGCACTACCGATCTCGATGATTCGCGCCGCTACCTGAGCGATGTTGGATTGAAGGAAGTCGAGCACGGCGCGGCCGGATGCCGCTTCGTTACGATGGACGGCGGCGAGGTCGAAGTGCGTTCAGTTACCGACGCCGGCCTGCCGCCAACGACCATTTCCGGCGCCACCATACGCGAAGTGGTATGGGGCGTTGTTTCCCCGGCGACTCTCGATCGTATCGGCGCGGAACTCGAAAAAGACCGCAAGGTGACGCGCGATCCCGACGGCACTCTGCACAGCCACGACGCGACCGGCTTCGGAATCGGCTTTCGCGTGACGCGTGTGAAACCGCTCAGCCGCGATGCCGAGCCGCCGGTGAACCTGCCGGGCGCCGAGCCGCTGCGCATCGATCGTCGAATTGAGTTTCCCGACTACGTGTGCGTGCGTCATATCGGCCACGCGGTATTTTACGTGCCCGATTACCGGGCCGCGCGGGATTTCTATCTCAACCGGCTCGGCTTTCGGCTCTCCGATGCATTCATCGGCGCGGGCGCCTTCATGCGATGCCAGCGTAACCCGCAACATCATTCAATTTTCATGCTGCAGGGCGATCCGCAACGCGCCCCGCGCATGGCGGCTCATCATGTCGCGTTCGAAGTCGGCGACTTTCACGAGGTGATCGTGGGCGGCAACGCGCTGATGAAGAAGGGATGGAAGAGCGAGTTCGGTCCGGGCCGCCATATCATCGGTTCGAACTATTTCTGGTACTTCAGGACGCCGTGTGGATCGGCCAGCGAATACTACGCCGACATCGACTATCTGACCGAGGCGTGGAAGCCGCGCGAATGGGACTTCACGCCCGAGGTGGTCTACGGTTGGATGCTTTCGGCTGCTGAACCGAAAGAGGCGGCACGCGGTTCGTCGGCCGCATTCACGGCCGCGAAGCTGTCCTAGCGGTACATCTGAGATCCGGTTCGTTTTGGAAATTGCCGGGCCGCGATTCCGCGGGCGCAATCAGCTACCGGACCTTGCTCACATAGGAGTCGATCGGGCGTACGATTCGCCCCTCGGCTATCGGTACGCATTCGGGCGGAAACTCCTGCACGATCTCGACCGTCGCTTTGGCTTCAATGATGAACTTATCGAGATGCCGCATCGCTCGGGTCGGGAGATCGTGCAACACCATCAGCGTCCATGGCCGCCGTTCGATTTCAGCGAGCGCCGTCGCGGGCCAGCGATCGGGCTCGACCCAGTCACGCGGCACGCAATTCCATAGCACGCAAGTGTATCGATGGCGTACGATGTAATCGAGCGCGGCTGGGCTCAGCAGACGATTGTCGAGACTGCCTCCACCGATCGGACGGAAGAAGCGGTTTGGATGCGCGAGCCGGCCGAGCAGTTTCTGCGTGCGGCCGATCTCTTCTTCGGGCGCATCCGGTTCGTGCCGCATCCCGAGCGGTATCGAATGGCTGTATGTATGATTTCCGATCCAGTGACCCTCGGAAAACGCTCGTTCCGTCAGTGAACGTCGCGCGGGATCGGCGAGTTTGTGGCCGAGGACGAAGAATGAAGCGCGGACGCTGTGTTCCCGTAGAACATCCAGAACCATCGGCGTTACATCCGGTTCCGGACCGTTGTCGAAGGTGAGTGTCAGCTTACGCAATTATGCACCGTTGGTCCGCAATGGGCCTTGGAAGCGTATGGCATTCAATAGAGGGTCCGCAGCATCTCTCAGCAAGAGCCAGTCGCACAAGATATCCTGCGGCGCGTGTTATCGCTTGACTATGCCGATGGACTTCAATTTGCTGTTTTTTTTCTTGGGTAACTGTTAAATACTGGTTTCGTCACCGTAAATTTGCTTAGCTGGTTGTCATGGAAGAAACGCGGAAAAGCGAGAAAAAGGCACCCCGCGTGCTCACTGTGAGAGAGCTGGCCGACTACCTGCGGGTTCACCCCAGTACGGTTTACCGTCTGCTCCGGACAAATCAACTGCCCGGCTTCAGGATCGGCAGTGACTGGCGCTTCAATGTCGAAGTGATCGACCAATGGTGCACCAGGGAAGGAGCCAGCGCATCACGCGGAGCCCGGGGCCGGCGCAAGCGGGCGAGCAACGAGTAACCGTCCGCCCCGCGACCTGGCGGCGGAGTGGGGGGCTCGTCCTATCAGCGCAGCGGCCCATCAGCGACCGCCCAACCATCTATTCACGGTAGGCAGGCGAAGCCTGCCCGCTCCCCTGCGGCCTAGCGCGCCCAGCGGCGGCGTGATTGTCGAAATTGTGTCGAGGGGTGATTGCAGTCCACGCCCCGACCGAGCACAATCCTTCAATCAATGACGGAACCTTCGGACGCGGCGCACTTCAGGTTGCTTTACGATCTCGGTTGCGCCTTTTCGGCGAAGATCGATCTTCCTGAACTCATCCCGTTCGTAATTGCGAAATGCCGCGAGGCGCTCGACGCCGAGGGCGTTTCCGTGATGCTCCTCGATCAGGAACGCAACGAACTCTACTTCCCATATGTCTCGGGTGAAGATGCTCGAGTCAGAGATCGATTGAGCCACCTCCGTTTCCCGAGCGACGTCGGCATCGCGGGCGCAGCGCTCAAGAGCGGGCGTGCGATCCTGGTCAAGGATGCGCAGAACGATCCGCGCTTCTATCCCGGCGTCGATCGCGAAACCGGCATCACCACGCACAGCATCATCGCGGTGCCGCTGGCCTCCGGGCGCGGCAAGATCGGCGTGGTCGAAGTGGTCAACCGTCGCGGCGGCGCATCGTTCACCGATCAGGACCTTCACTTCCTTGAGGCAGTTTCCGGCAGTATCGCGATCGCGATCGACAACGCGCAGCTTTACGCGAAACTGCGCGACTCTGAGCAGAATCTCCGCACCCAGGTGGGCGTCTTGCGCCGCGACCTTGCCCGCAACGACCTGTTCACTGAGATCGTCGGCACGGGGCCGCGAATGGCCGAAGTCTTCCGCCTGATGGAGAGCGCAGCGGCCTCGGCGATCACGGTGCTGATCGAAGGCGAGACCGGCACCGGCAAGGAGCTGGTGGCGCGCGGAATCTATCGGGCGAGCGCCCGCAGCGAAGCGCCTTTCGTCGCGGTGAATTGTGCAGCGGTTCCAGAGACGCTGCTGGAGAGTGAGCTGTTCGGCCATCGGCGCGGGTCCTTCACCGGCGCGGTGCGCGATAACCCGGGTCTGTTTCGGGCGGCTGATGGCGGGGTCGTGTTCCTCGATGAAATCGCCGATATGCCGACGCCGATGCAGGCCAAGTTGTTGCGCGTCCTCGAGGAGGGCGAGGTCGTACCGGTCGGAGAGAGCTTTCCCTCCAAGGTGGATGTGCGGGTGCTGGCGGCGACCAATCGCGATCTGCGCGCCGAGATGGAAAACGGAGCGTTTCGCGAGGATCTCTACTACCGGCTCGGCGCGTTCGCCATCAAGCTTCCGCCGCTGCGCGAGCGGCGCGAGGATATACCGCTGCTCGCCAGCCGCTTTATAAGCATCGCTTCGGAACGGCATCACAAACGCGTGAGCGGCATCGATCAGAGCGCGCTCGATTTGCTGGTGTCATTCGATTGGCCGGGCAACATCCGGCAGCTTCGCAATGAGATCGAGCGAGCGGTGGCGCTGACGCGCGATGGCGAAGCGATCGCGGCCGACTACTTTTCACCGGTCGTGCGCGGCGCGCCGGATCATCTTCCCGGCCCGAATGGGCAGAAGAGTGCGCCGCGCACGGTCGGTCGGGCAGGGTCGGAACGTGCGTCCACGACTGAGGCCGGCAAGCCGCTCCGCGAGGCGCGCGCCGCGTTCGAGGCCGAGTACATCAGCGAGGTTCTTGCGCGCAACCAGGGTAATGTTTCGAAGGCGGCACGCGCGCTGGGAATTTCGCGACCGGCGTTGCAGGAGAAGATGAAGCAGTACGCGCTCCGCTAACTTTTCTTGGCACCGATGCCAAGCGGCGCCGTCTGATTTTTGTCGCTCGCGATCGCTCGGCCCCTCGATTTATAAGTAAAATCAAGCGCTTAGCCTTATCGAATAATTCGGCATGACCGTTGCTCCTCGCTTCAAACGAGGAGTCGTAAAGGGGTCATGCAAACGTATCCACAGGAACGACGGAACCTACGCCGCGCTGACCGCAGTCGTCGGCTCGGAAATTGCCGTCAAGGCAACATCGAGAGCGCATTGCTTAAGATCGCCTCCGTTCGCTTTCAGGCGTTTCGTGATCGGTTCGGCCGCGACCCGTACCCGGACGAGCCGCTGTTCTTTGATCCTGGCATGGATCATCCTGTGGCGCCCGGGTCGGCCGTGATGCGCACGCAATTGCTCGCGGCGGCATCGGCCACGCGCTCGGATCAGGCGACGCTGCTCAAATACTTCGGACTCGAGTAACGACTATAACAGGCGGGCGATTCGCTCAGGCCTCCCCACGCTTTCTGAGCGAACGCCTGCCTGCATCAATAAGGTTGCAGCCCTAACTTCTGCTGGATGTTATGCACAATCGCGGCTGTGGACTGAGCAACATCGACCACAATCGCGTCAGTCGGCTCTTCGAGCGTATCGAATTGACTCGTGAGCAGATCCCGGCTCATGAAATGACGCCGTCGGCGGGTGAGGCGGCGCGAGATTAGCTGCGGCTCACCCTTCAGATATACCAACTTGACCGCGGCCGGATTTACAATCAGCCGCTCGCGATAAGATCGCTTCAGAGCGGAGCAGGCGACCACTGCATTGATTTTGTTTTTGATCGCATCCTCGAGCAGCGTGCGGACCGCTTCGAGCCACGGCCGGCGATCCGCGTCGCTCAGCGCGATACCGCGGCGCATCTTCTCGATATTTGCCGTGGGATGCAAATCATCGCCGTCAAAAAATTGCCACCCTAGCTGATGAGCGAGCTGCTTGCCGGTGGTGGTCTTGCCGGCGCCTGACACGCCCATCAGGAGGATCACCATGAAAGCGATTTCCGCTGAAACGCGACGCCGCTACTCGTTTACCACCGCCATCAGATCGATCTCGACCAGAAAGGCTGGGTTCGAGAGCCGCGTAACGCCAATCAGCGTGCTGGGCGGCGGCCAATCCTTGTCGAAGAATGACGGCACGGTGGGATCGGCGAGCACCTTCATGAACTCGTCGACATCGAGCACGAACATCCGGCGATAGACCACGTCCTTCCAGGTACCGCCGACGGCCTTGAGTTGGATGTCGAGATTCTCCATCACCTTCAGGTACTGCGCGCGATAGTTTCCGGGCGCGACTGGTTTGTAATTTTCATCCGACGGCGTCTGCCCGGCGATAAAAAGAAACTTACACGGTCCTTTAACAGTAACGACGCGTGTGAAGGCGGGATGCTTGTAGAGGCCGGGCGGATTGATGAATTCTCGTTCCATGGCTTGATCACCTCCAAGCGATTTTTCGATTTGGCGACGCCGGGTTCGATCGTCGGCTCGTGACTGTAACGGCGCGTGAAGCTTTTCGTCAAACCGATTTTCCCAGACCGCGCCGCTATGTTATTAGGCGGAACAGCTTGAATGATCGCCGCCGCCGGCGACCCGTCAGGAGCTTCCTAATGTCGATGAAGGGCGTTTCCATTGGCAGCCTCGTGCAGCCCGACCGGGTGCATCGAAGTCTCTACGTCGATCCGGAACTCTTCGAGCGTGAGCTCGATCAAATTTTCGGTCGCGCCTGGCTTTACGTCGGCCATGAAAGCCAGGTGCCGAACCCCGGCGATTACATCACCACGCAGCTCGCCCGTCAGCCGGTGATCATGGTCCGGCACACCGATGGAGCCATCCGGGTGTTGCACAATCGATGCTCTCATCATGGGTCGATGATCGCCGGCGACCGATGCGGCCACGTGGCCAGCGTCTTCACCTGCATGTATCACGGCTGGACGTTTCGCACCGACGGCTCCCTGGTTGGCGTACCGGTTCCCGAAGATTACGAAGGCACGGGGTTCGATGTGCGCAACCCGCGCAATGGTCTCGGGAGCGTCGCGCGGGTTCACAATTACCGGGGTTTCGTTTTCGCGAGCCTGGCGGCCGAGGGTCCTGAATTCACGCAGTTCGCGGGCGGCGCGTTGCTGGGCTTCGACAACATGATCGATCGCGCGCCAGACGGCGTTGAAGTGGCGGGCGACTGTTTCCGGGTCATCCAGCACTCGAACTGGAAAATCTTTCTCGAAAACATGTTCGACAACGTCCATCCGCGGATCGTGCATCAGTCATCGGCGCGCGGCGCGAAAACGGCGCAGCAGCGCTTCCCCGCGGGCGCCGCGAATCACATCAGCCTCGAGACCTTTCGGCTGCTGGCGCTCGATCAAAGCTTTATGCAACGGCTCGAAATCGAGAATTACCCGTGGGGCCATTCGAATATGTCGGGCTTCGTGAGCCCGCGCGGCCAAGATGCCGAATGGCTCGCTTATGAGGCGGTGCTGCGCGAGCGACACGGCGAGGAACGGGCCGAACAAATTCTTTCGCGCAACTTCCATCACACGATGATCTATCCGAGCGCGGTGCTGCAGCCATCCTTTCAGCAGCTTCGGATCGTGAAGCCGATCGCCGTTGATCGCACGCAGATCGACATCTGGCTGTTTCGATTGAAAGGCGCGCCAAAGATCGTCTTTCGCAAGGCGCTGTCATACGCGAACGGCGCCAACTCACCGTCGAACATGGTGAGCGCCGACGACTTCGAATCGTACTACCGGGTGCATCAGGGGCTCGCCGGGCCGGGGTCTGACTGGGTCATTCTGAGCCGTCAGATGGGCCGCGATGTGGTCGAGAACGGCACGGTCCGCACGCGGGTTGGATCGAGCGAAGCGTCGCAGCGCAATCAATTCCAAGCGTGGCGCCGCTACATGATTGATGAAGACGGAGACGCGCGATGAGCCCGGCGAAACTCCCCTCGATCCGTGTTTTCGAGGAATTTCTGTTCCGCCAGGCGGACCTGCTCGATAGCCGAAACTGGGACGACTGGATCGCTCTGTTTGCCGACGACGGGGTCTATTGGATGCCGCTTAAACCGGAGCAGCAGGATGCCGAGAACTACCCGTCGATCTTTTTGGAGGACAAGGCCCTGATGGCGGCAAGGGTCGCACGGCTTCGCGATGCCAACGCATGGGGGCAACAGCCGCCGACGCGGACCGTCCATTTGATCGCCAACGTCCGGCTCGACAGCGGAAACGGCAACGGCGACATCGTCGTGCGATCGAACTTCACAGTTGCCGAATTCCGCCGCGACGTGCTGCGCCATCATGCGGGAACATACACGCATCACCTGCGCCGGGCGGGCAAGAGCTTTCGCATTGCGATGCAGCGTGTGGATTTGATCAACTGCGACGGCGTCCACGAGTACAACCTGCAGGTGTTCATCTAAAATGACATTTGGGATATCGGCGCGATCGCGACGTTTTTGCCATGTCGAATCGCTTGGCCAACGTGAGCGATATTCGGCCGAACGATGAGTTTTACTCACTGAAGCGCGGATTGTAGCTGGAGCGGAGAACGCCAGGAGCACGTCGTCCGGCAGGTAGCGTGATCCTGAAACGGCATGCTCGCGTTGCGGCGCCGCTTCTGGCGGCCGCAGCGTCTTCCTGTCATCTGAGGCGCCGCGGGACGACGCTCGCGCGAAGCGTTCAGCTTCGGGGTTTGGCCGCTACAAATACGTAATGATATTTGAGCGGTGTTTTTTCACTCGCGCGGAGTCCTACCGCTTCTAGCCGTCGACGCCCTTCAGTGGGGCTGTAGACATGGTCGCGGGGAGGTCCCACAGGCCGGGCGACTTCGGAGTTCCAGTCGACGACCAACGCCGAACCGCCCGGCTTGAGCATCGCGGCCAAATCCTTTAGAGCCTCGTCGCCCAGCTCGTGGAGCACGTTGATTGCCAGGATGCGCTCCGCGCTCGCCTCAAGCGCCATCTCTCCTGTAAGCGTCGGCTTGAGGTTGTGAAGTTCACGGATAGCCGGTTTGGCCTTGAGCATCTCAAGCATCTGCGGTTGCTCGTCCAAAGCGATGACCTCGAGATCCGGTCGGCGGCGCGCGAGCTCGATTGCAAACGTGCCAGTGCCGGTCCCGAAATCGATTACCCGCGCGCTTGCCGGCGCCTCAAGCAACTCGATCAGCCGGTCGGGCGGGATGTAATCCAGACGAGCCGGATCGTCGAGCAATGCCGCCCGCGCCGGATCGAAGCGTTCAGGCTGACGCGCGCCGTGCCGATCTCCGTGGTGATGGCTATGCCGATGCTCGCTGTGGTCTTTCTGGGGATGACTCATAACTAGTGTTATGCGGGTTAATCCTTTTCGATCGGCAGCGATTCATCTTTCGCCCACTCGCCCATCGAACCATCGTAAAGTGTGAGCCGATCGTGGCCGAGTTGATATAACAAAAACAAATCAATCGTCGCTGAAATTCCACCGCCGCAGTAACATATTACAGCTTTCGATTTTTCGATTCCGGCTGCGTCAAACCTTGCCCGTGCTTGAGTCGGAGGCACAAATGCTTTCGTTTTGGGATCGAGCAGAGTTCCTGCGGGTACGTTCACATTGCCCGGAACCCGGCCGGGACGACCGTAGCGACTGGGGGTCTTGCCACTATGCAAATCCGGAGGCAATGCATTTACAATAACGGTGGCAGGATTTTTCAGCTCTGCCAGCACCTGATCCTTGGCCACGACCATACCTGGACGCGCGCGAGAGATAAATTTGGCCGGTGGATACTTGCACGGCTCGGTCGCAACTGGGCGTCCTTCGGCCTTCCACTTATCCCAACCTCCGTCCAAAACCGCCGCATCGTCGAAGCCAAACGCACGCAGCATCCACCACACTCGCGTCGCCCACATTATGCTTCCCGCACTGTAGAGAACGACTCGAGACGTTTCGCCCACACCATGACGCGACATAGCGGCGGCGAAATGGTCTGCCGACGGCATCATGAACCGGAGCCTCGTACTGTTGTCCGAAAGCTCCCCCTGTATATCGAGGAACCCGGCGCCCGGAATATGTCCGGCATCATAGTCGGCTTTTCCGCTAACGATGAGATAGGGCAGATCGCTGCCCTGTTCGGCAGGCTTCAAGTGTGTCGTACAATCGAATATACGCAGGTTAGGATCGCCGAGATGCGCCTGAAGCCAGTCGGTTTGCACGATGCTTTTGGGATCGCGATATTCGATATGTTCGTTTGCCATGACCTGCTCCTAAACGATCGTCGACCGCCAGCCGAGGAGCGGGGTTGCACCTACAACGATTCTCCAAAAATCCAGTCTGAAGCGCTTTGCTGATGCGCGGTGGCCGCTCTCACATTGAGGCTTGAAATTGCTTTTCAAGTCAGACTACCAATGCCGCCACTCGGCCGACAAGCTGCTCGATTGTCGAAGAGAACGCTGTGCCGCAAGTCTCCGCGGGTCCCCGTGATCATCAAGAGAAAGACCGTGACAAACACATCAGAGCGAGTCACCGGACAGTTCCCGCATTCCGTGCCGCTCCAGATAAGGCAAACTCGGATTCACGTGAGCAGGAACAGCGGAACTAAATAGAGCGGGACGAGCAGGCAGCGCGGCGGCGGTAGCGAAGATTTATTCCGCGTCGAGCGCCCTTACAGCGTCGGCGTCGAGTTCGAGTTCGAGCGCGCCCATGTTTTCCTCGAGGTGCGTGATCGATGACGTGCCCGGGATCGGCAGCATCACCGGGGAATGCTGCAGTAGCCAGGCGAGCGCAACCTGCGAAGGAGTCGCGTTGTGTTGCGACGCGATCTTCGTCAGGATCCCACGGCGTTTCGCGATCGAACCGGCCCCGAGAGGACACCAGGGAATGAAGCCGAGCCCGTCGCGCTCGCAGGCCGCAAGCACTCCTTCCGAGGAACGATCGGAGAGATTGTAGAGGTTCTGCACCGAAACGATCGGCACGATCACACGAGCTCGTTTGAGTTGCGCGAGGCTCACGTTCGAGAGGCCGACATGGCGGATCTTGCCGGCGGCGCGAAGCTCGGCAAGCGCTCCGACTGAATCATCGAACGGCACCCGATCATCCGGGGTGTGCAATTGGTAAAGATCGATCCGATCGAGACGCAACCGGCGCATACTGCCCTCGCAGGCCTGCTTCAGATGAGATGGATGGCCGTCGGGTACCCATCGCCCGGGCGCCGGCCGTGTGTAGCCGCCCTTGGTTGCAATCACGAGATCGGACGGGTAGGGATGCAGCGCCTCGGCGATCAACTGCTCCGAGATATCCGGTCCGTAAGAGTCGGCGGTATCAATGAGATTGACGCCGAGCGAGACCGCGCGGCGCAATAGCAGCTTGGCCTCAACCGCATCGCGCGGCGGACCCCAGACGCCGGGGCCCGTCACCCGCATCGCGCCGAACCCCAGCCGGTTAACGATCAAATCGCCGCCGATACAGAAGGTCGGCGAGTAGGAAGGCAGGTTGCGCTTGTTAGAGGCCACCGTGCGATTCCCGCGGGGCTCGACCAGTCATCCGGCAGCTCACCCTCGCGGTCAAATTAAAGGTGCATCTTCCAGAGTAAGAGCCCGTCTGAAATGTGACAAGCGGGGAAGGTGCTCGACCAGGAATTAGCGCTCACGTGCGTTGCTGCGGAAACGTGTGCTGGATTGTCTATTTCAAGCCCACGACGGAAGGGGCGGCGCATAAAGCGCGTCCCGGATCGCCAGCCAAGAGACCGGCGCCCATCAGATCTTCTCGGTTCTTCCGACGCTCGGAGATCCAACTAAAGCATCGCATCCCAGGCGCTGCGCTGCAGTTGCGCCCAGCATCGAGCTTCCAGCACGAAATCTTCGCGGTCGCGATCGGTTGGAGCCAATTCCAGAAGCAGTTCGTGGCCTTCTTCGGAATGTGCGCGGTCTTCTTCGACGTGGACGGAAAAGAATCGCAGCGCGTCGGGTTTCATCCCATAGTGTCGGGTCAGGCCATCGTAGAGTCTTTGGCACACGTTGGAAAAGATGCCTTCGCCGAGATATCCCGGAATTCCGCAGAAGCGGATCTTTCTCGTCATCACAATCCAATATTCGGCGTTGAAGGCGCGCACTGCGGCCGGCGCCATCGAACGTTCGAGCTCCGAGCGCTGATGATTAAGTCCGCGCTCCCAGAATTCGAACAGCAGCTCGGCATGGCCCGCAGTATGGCTGTGGAGTCCAAGCGCCTCTTCAGCGAAAGCGTGCGCGAGCTTGACTGAAGCGGCAGGTTGAAGGGCGGCGAGATTAACGAAGCCGGTGGCGGTAAAGACATCGGCATCGCGCACCGTCATGTGGTAGTTGCAGATTGCGATCCGATCAAGCTGGGCTTTGTTCGCTTTGCCTTTTTCAACCAGTTCGACAATCGGCGATTGATGATAACCAAATTCGCTGCGAATTTTGTCCAACTCCCGCCAGAAGGATTGCACATCCATGATTGGCTCTCCGATACCCAGCAGATTCATCTTGGCGGAATTTTTATAGCTCAGAATTCATGCTCCTCGGTAACGCGGCGATATGCCTGGAACCAGTACGAAGCGCGAGATTCAGAAATCAGCGCCCCGCAGCATGGCGGAGCAGCTTTTCGATGCGGCGGGTCCGGATTTGCCGGCGGCAGGCTTTCCGGAAAGAGAATGAGCCGCCGCTGATGTTTCCCGGAACTTGACGGGAGCGTCCATCGGGCGATGGACGCTCCCGCGCCGAACTATTGCATGATCTGAGAGAGGCCGCGGACGCTCGAATAACGGCCGATGTCGGTGAAATCGTGGTCGTCGGCGTTCGCACAATCCTGGTTGACGAAGAAACCATGATGGCCGAAGTCGACGTGAGTGAGATGCGAGTTCTGCACGTCGATCATCACACCCCATCCGTTGTTCGACCAGACGGGACCCTCGCCTGGAACCACGACCACGCCACCTGGATCGTAATCGACTTTCCAGAGCCTTTGGTTCTCGTCATAGATATCGCCCCAGATCGAATCGTACATCTGCTTGTCGATATAGAGGCGTTTCTTGCCGTAGCAGTAGCCCTTGCTCTCCGACGGGATGCGGGTGACGTCGAGTACGAAGGAGTTCCGCACCTCCCATTTGCCGACTTCGGGCTTGGGATAAAAGATGGGCATGTAGAACGCGGAATCCTGCGACGAAAGATAGGGATCCGGTTTGATCATCTCCAGCACGCCGCGGTCGCCAACGTACCGGCCGTCAAAACGAGTGGGATTGCCATTGAAGGTCGAATGACGCGTGTCGTCGATCGCGAAATCCGAACCGAGCGCCGGACTGCATCGCGCGGCGCTCGACAGCCTGAGCGTGCGCCGAAGCGCCGGGATGAAGAGGAAGGTGTCTTCGGTGCGGGTCAGGTCATCGTAGTAGACGCTCAGCAGCGAGGTATAGCGCGCCTGTTCGGGTTTCTGGATCTGGAAGAACTGCGTGTTGTACATCCCCTCGCCCTTGGGATCGGTCGGCGTAACGCCGGCATCGCTGCGATGCGAGAAGATGCGGTTGACGAGCCACCATTGGTCGCCGGAGATATTGCCCAGGCGATCTTCGAATACGAAGCGCCCGTCGGCCGTGCATAACATCCACGGCACGTACGCGTACCAGGTGTCGATCAGCAGTTTCCATCCTTGCAGCGGCGGCTTCGGATCGGGAAACGGCAGGCCGGCGACGTAGCCGCTGATGGTGCGGCGGCCGTCGGGCAGGTTCACAATCTGAACCTGGCGGCTGTACTTCTCGGTCGCATCGATGAAGCTTTGCGGCGGATGATAATCGTGCGTTCGGTCTACGACCATTTGGAAATTCGATGGGAAGCGGAAATTGTAGGTGCCGGCGAACAGCGCCTGCATCCCGTCGGTCATGTAGTTCTTGTACTGCTGCCAGTTCTGCGGCGTGATGACGGTTCCTTCGGGAATCGGCTGCTCCATCGCCTCCGATTCCGCCGCGCGCGCGAGGCACGGAAGGAAAACCACTGCCACGACAAGCCCGAAAATCGGGACAAGTCGCCGTAGAGCGCTGCCTTGGAAATCCACTCGAATATTCTCCTCAAAGTAGAATTTTTCGCCCGCGGTTGGCAGGCCCATGAGTTCGATGAGAATAACAGAGCAGGCACAGCGAACTAAGAGGTCATTTAACGGCCTGCAGAACCTGTTCTGCCTTGACCGTCTTCTCGGGACGTTCATCGCCGCCGCCGATCCGGATGCCGCGCAGGCGCGGGATTACTTCTTCAGCAAACAGCGTCAGGTTCTTGATCGTCTTCCAATGCGGCATATCGCCAAGATGCAAATGGCAGGTGAGCGTCGAGCTTTGCGCTTCCTCGACCCATCGCGCGATCGATTCCGCGACACGTTCCGGCGTCCCGGCCACGATTCGCGAATGCGTGGTGAAAGCATCCCAATCGAAGCTGCCTCCGCCGTGAAGCTTGGCGAGATCGATCGCGCTGCCGACCCGGCGGCGGAATTCTTCGAAGCTGATGTAGCCCGGAGGCGACAGATAATGCGGTTGGGTGCGCAGGAAGGTTTCGAAGAACGAGCGGACGTGTGGCTCGAACTCGCGCCGTGCGATCTCATCGCTCTCAGCGACGTATGCCATCACGCCGATTGGCGTATCGGCTGGCGTCGTCGGATGACCATAATGAACTGAGCGTTCGCGGAACAGTTTGAACGTCTTGAGCTGCTGGGCGATCGGAACGAAGACCACTGTGTAGCCGAAGCCGAGTTCTGCGGCGAGCTCGACGATCTCGGGGCTGCCGGAGCCGACCAGATAGCACTTCGGATGCGGCTGCTGCATCGGGCGCGGCCACGGATTCAGATACCGATATGTGTAGTACTTGCCGTAATACGAAGTCGGGCCGTCGGAGGTCCACGCCTGCAGGATGATTTCCAGCGCCTCACGCATCCGCTCGCGACCCGTCGCCGGGTTGATGGCGTTGGCCCAATACTCCATCCCGGTGCCGAGCGGAAACGCGACTTCGACGCGTCCGCCGGACATCACGTCGAGCGTCGCGTACTCTTCGGCCAGCCGGTTCGGGTACTCGAGATTGATCGGCACGCCCCAGACGCAGAGCTTCGCGCGCTGCGTCCGCTCGACGATCGCGGCGCCGATCAGGGTGCAGGTCGCCATCATGCTGTAGGCGGTATTGTGATGCTCGTTGATGATCAGTCCGTCGTAGCCGAGCTTGTCAGCGAGCACCATCTCGTCGATATAGCGGCGATAAAGCTGATGCCCACGAGCGGGATTGTACAGGCGGTTCGGCAAATCGACCCACGACGACGGGTATTTGTGCCGGTCGTTGTAATCGTGGGGCAGGGAGGGGTAGGGCATGAAATGCATGAAATAGAATTTGAGCGCCGACGATGGTGCCACAGAATTCCTCCGTTGGTTGCGCCACAGCGGGGCGCGGAATTTCAGCCCTCTTCCGCCACGCAGCGATTTACCTGCATCCCGAGTCCGGTGATCGAGCTTTCCATTACGTCGCCCGGCTTAAGGAAACGCTTCCAATGCGATCCGTTGCCGGCGGGTGAACCCGTCAACAGCATGTCGCCGGGTTGCATCACGGTAATCGAAGAAGTGTACTCGATGAGCCGGCGTACATCGAAGATCATGTCGCCGGTCGATTCGTCCTGCATCGTCTGCCCGTTGAGCTTGAGCGTGATCCGCAGCTTCATCGGATCGGGCACGAACGCGCGCGGCACCAAAAATGGACCGGTCGGAAAAAAGGTCGGCGCGTTCTTCGATCCAATCCAGTCGAGGCCGAGTTCGACGTTGTCCTTGCGCGCGACCAGGTCGCGCGTGGTGAGATCGTTGCAGATGGTGTAGCCCGCGACGTAATCGAGCGCCTTGTCGCGCGAGACGTTGCGGGCGCGACGCCCGATGATCACCGCCAGCTCGAGCTCCCAGTCGTGCTGCGCGCCGCGGCGCGGCAGGATGACGTCGTCGCGTGCGCCGCAAATCGCGGCCGGCGTGCCGGCGAAGATAAATGGCGTGCCGGTGCGCGCCCGCTCGTCCATCATCGCCGCCGCCTTCGCATATACCTCTTCATCGGTCATCCCATCGGTGATGCCGAGGCCCTTGAAGCGATGCGCCACGGTGAGCTGGATTACATGCGTGCGATAGTTGGCGGCGGATTGCAGAATCGCGCCCGGCGGATAGACCGGCGGCAGAATTCCGAGCGAGTCGAGTTTCGCGGCCGCATCGCGCCATTTATCGAGGCTATCGCTCGCAACCCGGTTCGCCGCGCTCCTTAACCGTTCGAAGCTCGTGTCCCAATCGTCGAGCATCGCGCGCACGCTGACCGGATTGCGCGAGTTGAGCGTTCCAATCCGCTGCATAACCGCATCGAGGTCCAGCACCGTGTCATCGAGTACCAGCCCGGCATACGGATGCCCCCCGTTTTTTGTGAACGTCCCCAGTTTGAATTCGACATCTGCCGCCATCGTTTGGTCCTCGTCCAGCCGCCGTCGTTTGGTCGGCTGGTAGAGCATACAACTTAACTTCGGAAGCGGCGACTCAGCCATTGACGCCGCTTGGCCTGCGGGTTCATTGTTCGAGCGTGGCGGCACTTCAATTATTTGGCGCAAGGGAGCTTTGGGGATGACAGATCAGGTGGAAAAAGCCTGCGTGATACCCGGGATGGCCGAGTATCCGCGCAACCATTGGTATGTGATCGCGTTCTCGCGCGAGGTGGGACGTGCGCTGATGCGTCGCGATTGCCTGGGCGATCCGGTGCTGCTGTATCGCACCGCGGAAGGGGAACCCATCGCGCTGTTCGATCGGTGCCCGCATCGCGGAATGCCGCTCTCGATGGGCCGGCTGCTGGGCGACGTCGTGCAGTGCGGCTATCACGGTTTCGAGTACGACTCGGCAGGCGTCTGTATCAAGGTGCCGTCGCAGGATGCGGTGCCGGCCACCATGTGCGTACATCGCTATCCGCTGGTTGAGAAATGGCAGTGGCTCTGGATCTGGATGGGCGATCCGGCGCTCGCCGACCCCGCGCTGATTCCGGACCATCGCGAACTCGGGCTTGAAGATCCATCGCTTACCAGCGAGCCATACTTCATCCTGCCAATCGACGCGAATTACCTGCTTGCGCTCGAGAATCTCGTCGACGCGACGCATATCACGTATCTGCACGAAGGCAATTTCGATACCGGCAATGTCGCGGCGGCGCCGGCGCGGCTGGAGCAACAAGGCACGCTGGTGCGAATGATCCGCGAGTTCAAGAACGAACCGGTACCACCGATGATCCGCGAGATGCTTTCGCTGAAAGGCGATCGGGTCGATCGGTCGCTCATCCTCGACAACTACTCGCTCAACATGTTCGTCGTGCGTTTCATCTTCACTGAGCCGGATTACCCCGAGACCGGCGAGCGCGTGAACAACCTGGTGATCGCGGTCACACCCGGCGGTCCGAAGAGTGTCTATCAGTTCGCGGCAATGGCGCAGACCATCCCGGATCGCCGGCCAAATCGGATCCAAGAGCTCGAAACCGTTCTGCGGCAGGACAAGGTCGCGCTGGAGGCGATCCAACAGATGTTCGACCAGCTTGGTCCCGAGCGATGCCCGGAGTTCAGCGTGAAGGCCGATGCCAATTCGCTCCGCACACGCAGCATGATCGCCGAAATGGTCGAAGCAGAGCGCGCGACCGAATCGAACGGTGCGCGTCCGAAACCCTTGCGCCGCCGATCGGATCGCGCGGTGGCCAGTGAGCGGGCGTTTCGATGACAACGAATCAAGCCCAGACGAACGTTGCGCAGAACAACGACGCATCCGCCGAGGCCGCAATTCTTGCGCGGCTCGTCGCGGCCGCGCAGGACTTCGTGCCGGTGCTGCGCGAGCGGGCGGCGCGATGCGAAGAATTGCGGCGGCTTCCGCCTGAAACTTTTCAGGATTTAAGGGCGGCGGGTTTTTTCAGGATTTTCCAGCCGCGCCGCTACGGCGGCTACGAGCTCGACTACGGTCCGCCGCAGATCGAGATCGCCCGCGAGATCGGACGCGGATGCGGTTCGACCGCATGGTGCCAGACCGTTATCGCGTGCCATTCGTGGATCATCGGGATGTTCCCCGAACGCTCGCAGGATGAAGTGTGGGGCGAAAATCCCGACGCCGTTTCAGTCACGGCCACGTTCCCTGAGGAGGCGAGAGTCGAAAACGTGGCCGGCGGGATCAAGTTATGGGGCCGATGGAAATTTTCGAGCGGCGTCGATTATGCAGACTGGGCGCTGATCGGAGCACCCGGCAAACGCTCCGATGGCGGTTTCGAACTGCTGTGGACGCTGGTGCCGCGCCGCGATTTCGAGATTATCGATACCTGGTTCGCCGGCGGCTTGCGCGGCACCGGCAGCAACGACATCGCGATGCATGGCGCGTTCATCCCCGACCATCGCATCGTGACTCACAGCCTGCTTGCTCAGGGCAAGGGACCGGGCGCCGAGGTGAATCGCAAACACATCTACCGCCTGCAGATGTTCTCGATTTACCCGTACAACATCGGCACGCCGGCGCTCGGGATCGCGCGCGGCGTGATCGAGACATTCACCGCACGACTCAGCAAACAGGGTCCGAATGCTTTCGGAATCAGAGCCGCCGATGTCGAGACCAATCAGCTCAAGGTTTCCGAGGCGGCTGTAATGGTCGATGCGGCGGAGACGCTGTTGCGGCGCAATGCCCGAGAGCTGAACGATCTCGCGCGTGCCGGAATCGCACTGCCGCTCGAAAATCGCGTGCGCTATCGCCGCGACCTCTGCTATGCGGCGCAGCAATGCATGCGCGCGGTCGATCTGATCCATTACCTGGGCGGCGCGCATGCACTGTTCGAGGACAATCCGATCCAGCGCGCGTTCCGCGATGTGCACGCGGTCAATGCACAGATCGGATTGCGATGGGACATCGGCGCGCTTCCGTTCGGGCGCCACGCGCTCGGCCTCGAGCAGCATGATCTATTCCTATGAGAAGTTGGTCCGGCGATCGTTAAAGCGTTACTTTAATTCGGGGGCGACACTATGAAGCTTTGTACCTTTGAAGTCTCAACTCCGCTCGGGCCAATTACCCGCATCGGGATGGAAACGCCGCGCGGATCGATCCTAGACCTCAATGCTGCCTGCGAGCTCGCGCTCGCCGAGCGGGTCGGCCGCCGGCGCGCCCGTCACCTGGCCGAGGCGCTCGTGCCGCCCGAGATGCTCGGCTTCATCGACAACGGTCCGGTCGCTCGCGAAGCGATCGATCGCGCGCTCGCACATCTGGGCAACGAGACGGAGAATCTCGGCCTGCGCGGGATCGAAGGCGGACGCGTGGTCTGGAAGCGTGACGAAATACGATTGCTCGCCCCGCTCCCGCGTCCACGTTCGATGCGAGACTGTCTCGCTTTCGAGGAGCATTACAAGAACGCGCTCCGTGACCATCCGATCCCTCCCGTGTGGTATGAAGTACCGATCTATTACAAGGGCAATCCGAACACTGTGCAGGGCACGGACAGCGAAGTGCAATGGCCGCCCTATACCGAGACGCTCGATTACGAGCTCGAGTTCGCCGCGGTGGTCGGAAAGGAAGGGCGCAACCTCACGCCAGACGAGGGGTGGAAGCACATCTTCGGCTACACGATCTTCAACGACGTCTCCGCGCGCGACATCCAGATGAAGGAGATGGCGGCGCTGCTCGGTCCCGCCAAGGGCAAGGACATGGATGGCGGCAACCTGCTTGGTCCGTTCATCGTGACCGCGGATTCATGGGACCCGCGCGATGACCATAAAATGGAGGCGCGTGTGAACGGCGAGCGATGGGGCGGCGGCACGACGCGTGCAATGCATCACCATTTCGGCAAGATCGTGAGCTACGTGAGCTGGGGCGAGACCGTGATGCCCGGGGATGTGATCGGGTCGGGTACGGTCGGCACCGGCTGCGGCCTTGAGCTTGGCAAATATCCCAAGCCCGGCGATCTGATCGAACTCGACGTCGACGGGCTCGGAGTTCTCCGCACCCGGTTCGTGAAGCCGGCGCGCTAAGCGATAGGAGCGACTCACATGGCGGGACGCAATTGGCAGTACACCAAGGGTCTGCACGATCTCGGCAACGGATGCTACGCGTGGCTGCAGCCCGACGGATCGTGGGGATGGAGCAACGCGGGTCTGATCGTTGACAGCGGCGAGTCCATGCTCGTCGATACGCTGTTCGACTTGAAGCTGACGCGCGCGATGATCGACGCGATGCGCCGCGCGGAGCCGAAGGCGGCGGCGCGTTTCGGCGCGCTGGTCAACACGCATTCCAACGGCGACCATTGCTTCGGTAATCAGCTTGTCGCCGGCGCCGAGATCATCGCTTCGAAGGCCTGCGCTGCAGAACTGATCGCCGACCGCGGCGGGTTGGAGCTGCGCAACTCGCTCAAGCGCAACCCGGCCGAGTTCGGCGAGGCCGGCGAATTTCTCGCGCGCATCCTGAAACCATTCGATTTCGACGGTATCGATGTCGCGATGCCGACGCTTACCTTCGAGGGTGAGCTGGAGCGCAAGGTCGGCAACAAGACTGTACGCATCATCGAAGTAGGCCCTGCGCACACCGGCGGCGACATCCTGGTCCACGTTCCGGAAGACCGCGTGATCTTCACCGGCGACATCCTGTTCATCAACGGCCATCCGCTAATCTGGACCGGCCCGGTCGGCAACTGGATCAAGGCGTGTCAGCTCATCATGGAACTCGACGTCGAAACGGTCGTACCCGGCCACGGACCGATCACGAGCAGGGAGGGCGCGGCTGCCGTCAAGGGCTATCTCGAATACATCACGCGCGAAGCCCGCAAACGTTACGACGCCGGCATGCCGATGTTCGAGGCGGCGCGCGACATCTCGATGGCCGACTACGCGTCGTGGAGCGACGGCGAGCGGATCGCGGCGAATGTTGCGGCGCTCTACCGCGAATTTTCCGGCGGCAAATCGCCGGCGCCCAGCATGCACGAAGTGTTCGCGATGATGGCGCGCATCGAAAAGGAGTTGCGTCACTAGCAGTTTCGGCTCACTCCCGCCGTCCGGATTACGCGGACGAAAAAAATGATTTTACGGAATCTAATTGTGACAGGATTGGTTTCGATTTGCGCTTCACTGATGCCCCTGCTTTTGCTCGCGCAGGAGCCAAAACCGGCCTATCCTCAAACGAGCCCTCTCCCCCCAAGGCATCCGTGCCTGGAGTGCGTACAGCAGAGCGCGCAACCCGATATTGAAAAACATGGGGCGTGGCTAGCAAAGCAGTGGCATGACGAGGGCGTGAATAATCCCAAAGGCTTCAGCGAAGTGTGGATCGACGGTAAGCGAGTGAGCGTCCATGTGCCGCCGGGGTACCACCCCGGCCCCGACGAAGAGAAGGCGCAGCCGACTAACGGGGGCGAAGGGTCGCCGGTCATGAAAGCGGAACGGCGCTACATGGAGCAGAACGGCGAACCCTGATTCCGGCCAGTTGCCGGCCATTGCTAATTAAGTCGATGACAGTACTCAAAAACAATGATGGGCTCATTCTGAGCGACGGCTGCCCCTTCGCTCCCTTCAGGGCAGGCTCCGCGAAGCATCCCGATCAGCGAATCTCACCAGCAAGTTATTTACGGGACGCCACACCAGCGGTTTCAGCTCACTCACGCGGTCCGGATTACGCGGAGCCGACTGTATAAGCACACCGGAAGTGCGTGTAGCCGGCGCCAAATGACCCCTTTACAAGCAGGTCCGCCGTGCTAAGAAATATTCGAGAGTTCGCAGCGGCATATGCCCGGCGCTCAGCCGCGGGAGGTAGGCACGATGGTCGGCAATCAAGGCGAGAACAACGGAAGCAAAGCGAACAGTATCCCCTCGCGGCTGCATCACAACGCGTACGTGTGCCGCGACCTCGAAGCAACGCGGAAGTTCTACGAAGGCACGCTGGGATGGCCGCTGGCGGCGGTATGGCGCGAGCACGATCACATCTTCAACGACGATTTTGAGTATTGCCACCTGTTTTTCCAGATCGGCGACGGGGGGATGCTGGCGTTTTTCCGTTTCGCCGATCCGGCCAAGAATGAGAAGTACGCGGAGTACGGGCCGCATTCACCGTTCGTGCATATCGCATTCAAAGCCGACGCGGAGACGCAGGCCGAGATCAAGCGGCGGCTTGAAGCGGCGGGCCATAAGACCGACACCATCGATCACGGCTACTGCGTGTCGCTCTATGTGACCGATCCGAACGGGCTCAATCTTGAGTTCGCCGTCGATCATCCGGATTGGGAGAAGATCTGCGCGAAGCGCGCGGCCAATGCCGATGCCGACTTCAAGGCCTGGGTGAGCGGCGACCGCAGCACCAACAACGAATGGCGCCCACCGGAGGCAGCGGCGAAGTAACCGTCAGACCGGGTAGACGAGATAGCGCGGCGTGATGCTGGTATCCAGCACCGCCTTCTTGGATCTGAACCGGGCGCCGTCCGGTCCGATGATAACGTCATCCTGGTAGTATCCTGCGACCAGCACCTCGGATCGTCCGAGCGCGGACGTATAGAGCACACCGAAGTTGGTGAGCATCGTGTAGCGATTCGGCCCGTTCGGCGTGCATTCCAACCGCTGGACCAGGTGGCGCGTCCAGTAATCCTCGAAGGTGCCGGCCCAGACCTGCGTGATGTAGCTGACGCGATCCTTCAGGCGCGCGTAGCAGTCATCCATCATCAGCGCGAGCGGCAAGCCCTGCTCTTCGTTCTCACGCGGCGTGCAGATGTAACTACCTTCGGAGTCGAAACAGGCGAGCCAGGCGTCGAAATCGCGACGGTCCAGGGCGCTCACATAACGGATCTGCAGAGCATCGAGCGCGGCGAGGATGTCGGCGGTGATTGCGCTCATAGTTCCTCGAATAGCGGGAGCTTAAAGCCCGCGGTCAGGCCGCCGTCGACGACCAGGGCGGCGCCGGTCACGTAAGAGGCGTCATCGGAGGCGAGGAAAACTGCGGGGCGCGCGATCTCTTCGGGCTCCGCGAAGCGCTTCAACGGACAGAGGTCGGCGATTGCGCGCTCGTGGCCGGGACGCGCGCGCATGTAACCCTCGATCCGCGGTGTGCGCGTCGAACCCGGGCAGATGGCATTGACACGGATGTTATAAGGGGCGAAATCCATCGCCATGTTGCGCGTCAGCAGCACCACGCCCCCTTTGCTGGCACTGTATGCGGCGCATCGATTCTCGGCCATGATCCCGGCGATCGACGCGATGTTCACGATCGCGCCGCCGCCCCGTTTGCGGATTTCGGGTACGGCCTGCTTCGAACAGCGATAGACCGAACTGAGGTTGGTATCGATGATCGAGTACCACTCCTCATCCGCCATCTCCTCGACGTTCTTCATCAAGTTGGTGCCGGCGACGTTAAACAGCACGTCGATTCCTCCGGCCCGGCTTGCGGCCGAGGCGAACGCTGCGCGAATCGCATCGAGGCTCTTCACATCGAGACCGAGATTGAAAGCGCGACCGCCCTGGTGTTCGATTTCGCCTGCGACCGAGCGGGCGGCGTCCGGATTCATATCGGTTGCGACTACGATGCCGCCGCGGCGTGCCCATTCGAGTGCAATCGCACGCCCGATGCCGGCGCCGGCGCCGGTTACAAACGCGACTTTGCCTGCGAAATTTTTCTGCATCACAAGACTCAGGAGCCGAACTGCTTGAGACTCAGCAACTCACCGACGTCGCGGCCCCGTCCGGTGCGTACCGCTTCTTCATAGACGACGAACCCCGCCATTACGTCCTGGATTGCGGTTCCGACCGACTTGAAAAGGGTGATTTCGCGATCATCGGCGCGGCCGGAAACGCTGCCGCCGATCACGTCCTTCATCTCGAAGACCCGGTCGGGGGGGAACTTGTTCTCCTTGATGGCGGCGACGACATCGCCCGATTCGTTTTCCACCTGGTGTCGCGAATCGACTACGATGCGGCCGGAATTGCCGAATGTATCGGGATCGATCTCGCGCAACCGGAGCATCGTCGAGCCGATCGCGTTGATGTGCATTCCCGGCTCCGACCATTTGCCCTGATATGCAATCGATGCCGCGCGTCCCGTGGTATTGGTCGCGACCACCACAACGTCCGCACCACGAACGCAGGCTTCGGGTGTGTCGGTCGCCTTCGCCTCGATGTCGAGTTCAGCGGCCATCCGCTTTGCGAACGCTGCGCGCCGCTCCGGATTCGGACTGTACACCGTGATGCGCTTGATTTTGCGCACCGCGGCGACGCCGAGCAGATTGGTGCGCGCTTCGAGTCCCGAGCCGATTACCGCAACATGTGGCGTGTCGGTCCGGGCCATGTATTTCGTTGCGACGCCGGTCGCGGCGCCGGTGCGCGCGGCAGTGAGGTAGTGCGCGTCCATCATCGCGAGCAACTCGCCGTTTTCCTGCGAGTAGATCACGATCAGGTAGCGCACGCCCCATTCGATAGCGCCGTGGAAGACCTTGTAGCCCATCACGCCGCTCTTGTGAATGAGCGCGGGCATCACGCGGAAGAAGCCGCCGTTGCGCATGGTAAGATTCATGCGCGGTGGCATCACCACCGTGCCCTGCGCCTCTTCCAGCACCCCGCGCTCGACGGCCGCGACCAGGCGCGGCATCGGCGCGAGCTGCTCGACGTCGTTCGCGTCGAGGAGGATGGTCATCGCGGCTTCCCGCTCACTCCGGATTGCGGCCGATCCAGTACTCGCGATCGGGCAGCGGCGTGGGATCAAGTTTCGACGCGACCAGAGCGGCGCGCAGCGATTTCATCTGCGGCTCGTGCAGGCGCATCGTCGGATGCCGCAGCGGACCGCCATTGAAGCCCTGCAGCCAGGCCTGGTACTTCCATGCCATCCGATGGATGAAATGAGCGCCCTTGGTGGAGGCAAAGAGCTGCTCGTTGGCCATGCGGGCGGGATGGTAATTCCAGTAAAGCTCCATCGCCTTCTCTTTCTGGCCGTCGCGGATCATGTTGAACAGCCGCGGCACCGTTGGCCCGTAGTATTCGGAATTACTCGTGCCAATGAACTGCATCGGAACCAGCGTCGCGAGCGGCAGCGCCTCGGATTCAATCGGGAAGGTGACCACGACCTTGTCGGACAGCGTCAACCAAGTCTCGACGAACCCGCCGATGGTCGGCATCCCGCCCTCCGCCTTGATGCAGACGATGTTCGGAATGTCATCGACCATTTTGCGGATGATCGCGGGCGGCATCCCCGCCGGATGAATCCGCTCGAAGCCCCAGAGCGGCACCGGAAAAAGGATCACGCCGAGGTTGGTCGCTTCGCAGAACGCCTTCGTGTAGTCATAAATCTCTTCGCCGGTTTCGGGATAGAAATTTGACGGATACGAAAGCAGGATCAGCTCGCAGCCGTTGCGCTCAGCAAGCTGGACGGCGCGGATGTTCTCGTCAAGGGTGTTGAACGCCGCGTGATGAATTAAACGCAGCCGGCCCCTGGCTTCATCCGCCGCCCACGTCACGAAATCGCCGTACTCCTCGACGGTGATGGCGGTCTCTGAAACCAGCAGCGCGCCCCAGAATCCCAGCTCGATCTCGCGGCGTACGTCGTGTCGAATGCCGCGCTCATTGAGTCGCCGCAAATCATGCGAGTAGCTCGGGATGATGACATTGGCAACGCCCTTCATCTTCTCCCGCGCCCACTCGCGGGCTTCCTTTTTCCGATATTCAGCCATGGAGGGCCTCCGTTGTGATCGGCAATAGACTGCCCTTGCCGATAATCGAACCGGGTTTTCGAGATTCCTTCACAACTACATCAAAGCGCAAATCCGCAGCCCGCCTTCAGTATAGTCGATACGATCCGTGCGGCAAGCAATTATTTGACATCCGAATCGTTGCCGATTACGGTCCGGCCTCATCAGTCTGAAAGAAAGGGCAGGGATCTCGAGTGACACGATTCCAGTTTCTGATCTTCGTGCTCGCACTCGTTGTCGCGTCGTCGCCGGCCGATGCGGGCTCAATGACATCATCTGAGACCATAACGCCCGGCACGAAAATCACGATGGCGAACTGGCAGCAGTATCGGCAGTTCATGCCGGACGGAATGCAGGCGCTGTTCGAGGGCAAATATTTCTGGAAGATGCCGCCCAATGCTGAGATGGTGGTCGGCCCGACAGTCATCCATCCGCTGCCGAAGGAGTACCTGGCTGCCACCGAGAAATACAGCTCGGGGGTTAAAGTCGTGGCGCTTCCGAATGGCGGGTATAACCTGACCGGTTACGTTGCCGGCATCCCGTTTCCGAATCCGCAGGAGCCGCAGCGGGGTTGGAAGATGCTTGCCAACGTCTGGTACCGCTACCTGCCGCATCTGATCGTGGCGACGCCTGCTAATCTGACGCAACTTTGCGTGCAGGACAGCTACAACAATATCTCATGCACCAAGGAATCTTTCGTTTATCGGCAGCTCCAGCATAACACCGATCCGGGCATTCCGATGGTCGTGCCGGGTGCGCCACCCAAAGACTACACAGAGTGGTCGATGGTCGAGCAGCCGGAGGAACTCAAGTACAAGGCGAGTTTGACGATCTTCTACCAGGACCTGACGCAGCCGGAGGATATCTACGCGTTCATTCCCGAGCTTCGCCGTTCGCTGCGCGGCAGCACCGCATCGCGATGCGCGCCGGCCTTCGGCAGCGATCTGACCCCCGATGATTTTCGCTTCGGATTTAATGGCAACATCACGCGTTTCAATGCCGCCGTGCTGGGCGAAAAGAAAATCCTCGCGCTGACGGAATACAGCACTGCCTCCGGCAATTTCCCCGCCAACTACGACATGCCGCTTGGATGGCCGAAGCCGTTGTGGGGAAACTGGGAATTGCGCGACGTCTATGTCCTGGACGTGAGGCGAATACCAAGTCAGACCGCCGGATATTGCTACGGCAAGCGGATCATGTACGTCGACAAGGTCGCATGGGCGCCGCTGTGGGAGGATTTGTACGACTCAAACATGCAGTTGTGGAAGATAGTCAGCCTGATGCCCCGCACGCGCAATGTTCCCGGGGCCGGTATTCAGATGGTGAGTGGATCTCAGGTCACCCAGGCTTGGGACGTGATCCGCAAGCACGCGACCCATTTTATGGATCCGACGCCGGACGGCCGGGACACTTATGTGAACTCCGAGGCGCCCAGCGAGTACTTGAACGTTACAAAATACTGCGGACCCGCCGGGCTGAATGAAATCATGAGATAATTCGCGGGTGCAAGCAGCGTCGCGCTGTAACGATTCCGCCAAACCTCCATGCCGGCGAGCGATCCGCCGATTCTGGACGGCGATCCGCCGGACCCGCGCGTGGTGGCACATCAGTGGTGTGAGAGGCCGATTGTCTCAAGTCGAGCCGTCGCCAATGAGATTCGCGTCCCGGTCGAGAAGCGATGGCTCGTGGAGCTTCAGGTTCAGCTCGCTTCGTCCTCGTCCTGGAGCTTGCGGTAGAGTGTCTTGCGATCGATCTCCAGGATGTTCGCGGCTTCGCTCTTGTTGCCGCCGACTGACGCCAGCACGGCTCTCACATAGGAGCGCTCGATCTGCTCCATCGTCATCCGGCGTGCGACCCCCTGCTCGATCAGCGCAGCGGGCGTATCCGGATCGCCGGCGATCTTGGCCGGCAAATCGCGACGACGGATCCGATCGCCGCCGTTCATAATCATCGCCTGCTGAATTGCGTTCTGAAGCTCGCGCGCATTGCCGGGCCAGGAGTAGCGAAGCAGGCACTCGGTCGCTTCGGGATCGATGCGCGGCACGGCGCGCCCGGATTGCGAAGCGGCGCGCGCAAGGAAGTGCTTGATGAGCAGCGGGATATCCTCGGGGCGTTCGCGCAGCGGCGGGATCGTCAGAGTGACCGCAGCGAGGCGGTAATACAAATCGGTGCGGAACCGTCCCTGCTCGATGAGTCGCTCGAGGTCGGCGTTGGTCGCCGCGATGATCCGGACGCTCACCGGGATTTCGGCGGTCGCGCCGAGCGGGCGGATCTTCTTGTCCTCGATCGTGCGCAGCAGCTTGGCCTGCACCGTCGGCGGCATCTCGCCGATTTCATCGAGGAACAGGGTTCCGCCGCGGGCCGATTCGAACAGTCCGGTCTTTGCCTGACGGGCGTCGGTGAAAGCGCCGCGCACATAGCCGAACAATTCGCTTTCGAGCAGCGTTTCGGGAATCGCGGCGCAGTTCACCGGCACGAAAGCTCCTTCGCGATGGGAGCTCATGAAATGGATGGCGCGCGCGATCAAATCCTTGCCAGTGCCGCTCTCGCCGCGAATCAAGACGCTGGCGTCGTTCTCCGCCACCCGCGGAATCTGCTCCAGCATCTCGACCATCCTGGGATTAGCCGCGATGATGTTGTCGAGGCCGTAGGTTCGCGCAAGCTCGCCACGCAGCCGCCGCACTTCCATCCGGAGCGCTCGATCCTCGAGCGCCCGCGACACCATGATCATCAGGTCCTGGTTGCTGAACGGCTTGGTGATGTAATCGAAGGCGCCGAGCTTCATCGATTCGACCGCGGTCTGAATCGAACCGAACGCCGTGATGATTACCGTCGGCACGGCCGGCGCGACTTTCTTTACCTCGAGCTGTAGCTGATGACCGTTCATACCGGTCATTCGCAGGTCGGTGATGAGCAGATCGGGTTCCTGCTTGCGAATCAGCTCCAGGGCTTCCGGCCCGGAGCCGGCGCTCAGAGTTCGATAACCGGCGCCGCGCAGGATATCGGACAGCATGCTGGTCATCTCTCGGTCGTCATCGACGACCAGGATGGTTGCGGGTTCGACTGTCATGCCTGGACTTGCCTCTGCTCCTCTTGTTCCGCGTGGGCCATCGGCAGCGTCACATAGAAGCGCGCGCCGCGAGCGCCACACGGTTCCATCGTGATCTCGCCTTCATGGTCCTGCACGATCGATTGACTCACCGCCAGGCCCATCCCAGTCCCCCGGCCGGGTGGTTTGGTGGTGAAGAACGGATCGAAAATTTGCGCCCGATGCTCCTCGGGGATGCCGGGGCCGTCATCTTCGAAAATCAGGCTTAGCCAGTCCCGTGCGCCATTGTGGCGAACTTGGGTGCTGATGCGCAGCTCGCCGCGCCCTTGCTCAGCCATCGCGTCAAGCGCGTTCATCCCGAGATTCACAAACACCTGCTGCAACTGGTCGGCGTCGCAATCGAGAATCAATGGCACCGGACCGAGGTCGGGCTCCATCCGGACGTTATGACGTTCGGCCTCGGTCTCCAGAAGGCTCAGCGCGCGCATCACAATCGGCCGCAAATCGCAACGCACGCGCTGGGGCTCCCGCCTCCGGGCATAGTCGAGCAGGCGGTGAACGATGCCTGAAATTCGATCGATCTGCGCGATGATGATGCCGAGTCCCTCGCGCAAGCGGTTGGGCTCAATATGGTTGAGCAGGTATTCGGCGCGGCCGCGAATTACGGCCATCGGACTGCCGATTTCGTGAGCAAGTCCCGACGCGAGCGTGCCGATGGTCGCGAGCTTGTCGGAATGTCGCAGGTTGCGCTCGAGTTCGAGCTGCCGCCGATGCTCGCGAAGCAGACGCTCGCGCGACGCCGTGAGCTCCGCGTCGAGGCGCCGGAACTCTTCGGTCAGGAACTCGACTTCGTTCCGCCACAGCGATCGATCGCCTTCCTCGTCATTGGAGGAGAAGCGGCTCACACGCAGCGATAACTCTGCGAGCGGTTGCGTTACGTAGCGCCGCGTTGCCAGCGTGATGAACGCCGCCGCCATCACCAGCACCAGCGCCGCGCCTCCCAGCGAGGCGGCGAGCCGGCGGCGATTGCTCTCGCGGACTTCAGAGAGGTCAACTGCGACGAGCAGATATCCTATCAGTTCCCCATTTTCGGGACGCAGAGACACCAGCCGGCAAAACCAAAAACGAGTTGCGGTTTCGCGCTCGGCCTCCCAGCGGCCGGTCTCATCCACCATCTGGAAAGCATCCATCTTAGGGTAAAGATGCTTCGGAAAATCGGGCAGAGCGAGCCATAGCTGGCGATCGGGTTTGAAGATCGCGACTTCGGTGCCCTGGTCGCGTATCTGTCTCAGGACCGAACTAACCTGATCCCACTCTTTCGAATTAACATCGTTGACCAGCGCCGCTCGCAATCCTCGCGTCGTCGCCCGGGTCTCGCGTTTCAGACTTTCAAGGTAGACGTGGGATGAAAGCTCGAAATTGAAATAGGTGTAGATTGCCACTACCGGCGTTAATGCCATCAGCAGGACGAGCGCTAAACGCGAGCCGATCTTCACCGCGATTCCTACCTCACGCCACAAGCAAGCGTGAGTCTAGGCTATGATAGCGCTTACGCTGCGCGGTCGTTAACCATGAATCGCTATTTACGAAGCTGCGTGGTCCGGCGAAATCGAAACGAGCTTCTCGATGACAACGGTCGAGACTCAACAAAACGGCAGTATGCTCTAGAGCGTGTCTTCGGCGAGATTCCAGAAGCTGGTGAGTTCGGAAAGTCCGACACCGGTTTTTCGGCAGGCATCCGCAAGCTGGGCGTGCACTTGGATAGGGCTTGCCTGCACCGGCAATTCAGCTTCGGGATCGAAAAACAACGGCTCATCAGGGAGCGGATCGCGCCCGAACTTTTTGCGGAAGATGCCGAATCGATGCTGTACGACTTCCATTAGCGAACAGGCGGGACATATTTCTGCCGCAGTGCTGCACAATCTGTGTCCGAAGGTCACATGCCACCCGCTGTCTTCCATCTCGATTCCCCCCGCGTTTGGAGCCTTTTTAAAGTTTGCAATGATCGGACCAAATGTTATTGGGCGCATATCCGAGTCAAAATAAGAGAAAGCCATCAAGGTTGCGGAATTTGTCCCCACATGGAAAACCGAAAAGCTACATGTCCTGTTTTCCTTAAAAACCTTGGATGTGGCGCTATATCGTGAAGCTAATCCAGTATACTATTGACATTTGTTAATTTTGAGGCTGAAATACACATGCCTGTCGCGCGGGTGAGGCATAATTCAACAGTGGACGCTCTCCGCTGTAGGTCAATCAAGAAAGGGATAACTCGGATGAAACGAGAAACGGTAAGTCCGAACAAGCCCGAGTTTTACACTGTCAGCCAACTTGCGAGGATGCTCCAAGTCACCGAGATGACCATCTATCGCATGGTCCGGCGCGGCGAACTCCCGTGTCATTCGATCGGCAGAGCCAAACGCTTTCGTCACACCGACATCGAAGCGTTCCTCAAAGGCTGCCGCACGCCGAATCAGCCGACAGTTTGACGCGGACGCTGCCGCCTGATCATCGGCTGATTCGGTCTGCGAGCCGACTGAACCTGCGCCGCTCGTCTTCGTTCCTCACTGCTTGAAGCAAGGCGCTTCTCGTCCCGACCAGTACGCAGACCCGTTCCGCGCGGGTAATGGCCGTATAGAGCAGATTACGGCGCAGCATCAGGTAATGACTCTGATGCACCGGTATCACGACGGCGGGGTACTGGCTGCCTTGGCTTTTGTGAATTGAGATCGCGTAGCCGAGCGCGAGCTGATCGAGCTCGGAGACGTCGTAGCGTGCCGTTCCTTCCTCGAAAGCGACCGCGAGGGTGCCGCGCGTGGTATCGATAGAGATGATTCGGCCAACCGCGCCGTTGAACACCAGCTTGTCGTAATTGTTGCGGACCTGAATTACGCGATCGCCTTCGCGCAACCGTCGCTCTCCCACCCGCAGCTCCCGTCCCCCGGGATTCAGCAGTTCTTGCAATTCGCGATTGAGAATCTGCGTGCCCAGTGGTCCGCGATTCATCGGTGTCAGCACCTGGATTTCGCGCGGGTCGCTTATCCCGAACTTCCCGACCAGCCGCTGCTGCACGAGCTGCTTGATCGTCGCCAGCACGTCCTCGGCTGAGGCCCGCTCGAAAAAGAAAAAGTCGTCATCGGGGCCGTTGGTGACCTCTGGCGCGAGCCCGCGATTCAGGCGATGCGCGTTAGCGACGATGCGGCTCGCGCGCGCCTGCCGATAGACCTGCCCAAGCGCCATCACCGGCGCCAGACCCGAAGCGATCACATCCTTAAGCACGCTGCCCGGACCGACCGAGGGAAGTTGATCGCGATCGCCCACCAGCAGCAGCGAACTCTGCGGGGGAATCGCGTCGAGGAGGCTGGATGCCAGCTCGATGTCCATCATCGAGGCCTCATCGACGATCAGATAATTGGTGCGCAGCGGGAACGATTCGCAGCGAATGAACTCGCCGGTGTCGGGCGAGTATTCGAGCAAGCGATGGATGGTTTTCGCCTCGCGCCCCGACGCGTCTGCGAGCCGGCGCGCCGCCCGGCCGGTCGGTGCGGCGAGGGTCGCCCGAATTCCGACTGCATCGAGTCCCACAATCAGCCGGCGCAGGATGGTTGTCTTGCCGGTCCCCGGACCGCCGGTTATCACCGTAAGACGGCTCCTGAGCGCTGAGCGAATCGCTGCCTGCTGCTCCGCTGAAAGCGCGAACCCGGCCTCCTTTCTGGTCGCTGCCACCATCGCGCGCTCGATCACTTGCGGGCCGAGCGGCCGTCCGCGGCTCAGATCGATCAGACGGCGCGCGACGTTGGTTTCGGCCTCGTGCAGCGCCTTCAGATAGATCGCGCGATCGTCATCGATCTTTTCGGCCACGATCGCGCCGCTTTGCGCCAGCTCATCGACGGCTGCGAGCGCGAGCTCCGAGTCCATCTCAAGCCCGCTGGTGAACTGATGCGTGATGTAGCCGAGCGGCGCGAAGACATGGCCCTCCTCGGCCATCCGCTCGAGCAGGTAGAGAATCGCGCCGCGCGCCCGCTCGATCGAATTACGCGGGATTCCGAGGCGCTCCGCGATCGTATCGGCCGTGCGGAATCCAATCCCGTGAATCTCCCGCGCCAGCAGATACGGATCGCGCCGCACCACGGCGAGCGACTCATGGCCGTATAGTTGATGAATCCGCCGGGCGTGCGCTGCGGCAATTCCGTGTCCGCGAAGAAACACCGTCAGCTCGCGCAAGCCCGAAGCGTCGCGCCATGCCGCGGCGATGCGCGCCGCAACCACCGCGCCGAGTCCGCGCACTTCGCGCATACGCTCCGGCTCGCGGTCGAGAACGTCCGGCAGGTTTTCGCCGAAATGCTCGGCGATTCGGCGCGCCAGCGCCGGTCCGACGCCTTTGATTTCCGAAGCGAGATAGCGTTCGAGCGCAGCGACCCCCGCCGGGCGTAAAATTTCAAAATCTTCGATCTTGAACTGCTCGCCGTAGCGCGGATGCTTCTCGAAACGGCCGCGAGCGCGCAGACCCGAGCCGATCTCCACCGCGCCGAGATTGCCGACTACTGTCAGACGATCGCCGCCCGCTTCGGCGCTCCGCTTCAGAGTCGCGACTACATAGCCGTTCTGATCGTTGATGAACAGCACCTGGTCGAGCGTTCCCTCGACCATTTCTGCGGTGCGCAGTGCTTCGTTCATCGGCGGATGAAATAGGATTGTGCGCCGCTTAGGCCGGGCAAAGCAATTGGGCTTGCTGCGCTTGTATGGGAAACCGGAACAAACTTTGAAACCGGCGAGGGTTATGTTAGCGGGTTCGGTATCATCCAATCGAAGGAGTTATTCCGATGGCCGATGAGGCATGGGCGAAAGGACAAAAGAAGCGCGAGGAATTGTTCGGTGCCGAAGGCGGCGGACGTCTCGATCTCATCCAGAAGTTCGATGAGGGCTTCGCGAAAATTCTCAACAACGTCTGCTTCGGCGACGTCTGGTCGCGGCCCGGGCTGCCGATTAAGACCCGTTCGATGATCACGATGGCGTCGCTGATCGCGCTCGGCCGCTTCACGCAATTGAAGGGGCACATGAAGGGTGCGCTGCATATCGGCATCACTGAGGACGAGATCAAAGAAGTGATTGTTCACCTCTCGCAATACGCCGGCATCCCGTTCGCGGTCGAGGCGATCCGGGTTTTCAACGAAGTTAAGGAGGGCAAATAGTCGCGGCGCGATCGACGCGATGCAAGGAGGACGCGCCGATGGATAACGAGCGCTACAAGCGGCTGCGCGATGCGGACCATCGCCATTTGTGGCATCCGTTCACTCAGATGCGCGCGTGGCTGGCCGATGACGAGCCGCTGATCGTCGAGCGCGGTGACGGCAACTGGCTGATTGACGTTAATGGCAGGCGTTACCTCGACGGCGTGTCGTCGTTGTGGTGCAACGTCCATGGGCATCGCAAGCCAGCACTCGATGCCGCGCTAAGCGAGCAGCTCGGAAAAATTGCGCACTCGACGATGCTCGGGATGTCGAGCGTACCGGCGATCGAGTTGGCCCGCGAGCTCATCGCGATCGCGCCGTCTGGTCTGACCCGCGTCTTCTACTCCGACTCAGGGGCGGAGGCGGTCGAGGTCGCGCTGCGAATCGCGACGCAGTACTGGCAGCTCCGCGGCGAGACGCGCCGGACGAAATTCCTTACCTTGACGGAGTCCTATCATGGCGACACGGCCGGCTCCGCGAGCCTCGGCTACAGCGAGATTTTCCATCGCTATTTGAAACCGATCCTGTTCCCGGTGCTGAAGATCGACCCGCCGCATCTGTTTCGATTCGCGCGCGGACTCGATCCGACGGCGGCGGAGGCGGCGGCGATCGCTGCAGCACGCAACCTGATCGTCGTGTATCGCGATGAGCTGGCCGGGCTGGTTATCGAGCCGATGATGCAGGGGGCCGCCGGGATGTGGAATCACTCGGCGGATTTCCTGCGCGCAATCACAAAGCTGGCGCGTGAAGCCGGTACGCTCGTGATCTTCGACGAGGTCGCAGTCGGCTTCGGGCGCACGGGCCGGATGTTCGCATCAGAGCACGCCGGTGTGGCGCCCGATCTCATGTGTCTCGGCAAGGGCATCACGGGCGGCTATCTTCCGCTCGCGGCGACGCTCGCGACCGAGGCGATGTTCGACGCCTTTCTCGGCGAGCCGCACGAGTATCGCGCCTTCTACTACGGCCACACTTACACCGGGAATCCGCTCGCGGCGTCGGTAGCGCTGGCTAATCTCGGCATCTTCCGGGACGAGCGCGTAATCGAACGAATTCAGGAACGCATAGTGCAAATGCGTGCGGGACTCGAGCGGCGTTTCGCGGGCCATCCGCATGTCGCGGACATCCGACAGGTGGGACTCATGGTTGGAATCGAAATCATGGAGGACGCGGGGCGACGGACTCCGTATCCGTCTCGATTACTGACCGGCGCGCGCATCGCGCGCGCAGCACGGAAACGCGGCGTCGCGATCCGGCCGCTCGGCGACGTGATTGTGCTGATGCCGCCGCTATCGATCACCTTCGACGAACTCGATCTGCTGCTCGGCGCCACGCGCGAGTCGCTGGATGAAATCACGTCGGTGTGAAATGCGATGAGCCGTCGCTTTCTGATCAGCGGAACGGATACGGGTGTCGGAAAGACCACGCTCGCGAGCGGGCTCGCTTTCGCCTTTCAGGTTCGCGGCCTGAAGGTCGGCGTGATGAAGCCGGTCGAGACCGGATGCGCCGAACGCGACGGCGTCCTGGTCGCCAGCGATGCTGAAGCGCTGAATGCGGGTTCGTTCGCGAATTGGCCGATGGAGCTGGTGTGCCCCTATCGTTATCGCGCGCCGCTCGCACCGCCCGCCGCGGCCGAAGCCGACGGCGCTCCGCTGCCGGACCTCAATCGAATCGTCCAGAGTTATCGACGGATCGAATCCGATGCCGACGTCATGATTGTCGAGGGCGCAGGCGGCCTGATGGTGCCGATCATCTGGGAAAAGAACTACGCCGACCTCGCGTTGATGCTCGATCTCGCGCTGGTGCTTGTAATCGCGAATCGGCTCGGAGCGCTGAACGCTGCGCTGCTGACGTTGGATTACGCCGCGCGGCGTGGGATGCGAATCGCGGGATATGCCTTCTCGGATGTCGAGCCGGAGACTTCGCCGGCGAAAGAGACCAATCCGCGTTCGCTCGCGCGGCTCACGACCGTTCGATGCCTCGGCCATATTCGTCACAAAGCGGCGCTCGATCCGGCCATAGTTGAAGCGCTGCTTTAACTATTCGGCTTCGCCTGGATTTTCGAAGCGACGAAGCGTTGAATCAATTCTCGGCGGCTCACGACGCCGCGCGGCGGCGCCCGTCGATAACACGCCGCTCTTCAGGCCGCAGCGAGGTGGTCGCAGGTTCACGATGCTCCGGATGCCGCATCGCCAGCCATTGATGAAACCGATCCATGTAGGTGTAGACCACCGGCGTGATGTAGAGCGTCAGGAACTGTGAGAAGAAGAGTCCCCCGATGACCGCCATGCCCAGCCCGCGCCGCGCATCGGCGCCGACGCCCGTGCCGATCGCGATCGGCAGCACGCCGAGCAACGCCGCCATCGTGGTCATCATGATCGGCCGGAAACGAATCAAGCAGCCTTCGACAATGGCCGTGGCGGCATCGACGTTCTCCGTCCGCTGCGCATCGAGGGCGAAGTCAATCATCATGATCGCGTTCTTTTTGACCAGGCCGACAAGCATGATGACGCCGACAAACGAGAACAGGTCGAGCTCGAGGCCGAACAACATCAACGTCAGCAGCGCGCCGAAGCCGGCGGCGGGCAGGCCGGACAGAATCGTGAGCGGATGGATGAAGCTTTCATACAGGATGCCGAGCACGAGATAGATCACGAGAATCGCGAGCACCAGCAACATCCCGAGATTGCCCATCGATTTCTGAAAGGCCTCGGCGGTGCCCTTGAAGTTCGCCGTGATGCCGTCCGGAAGCGTGTCGGCGGCGAGCAGCTTTACTTCGTCGAGTGCGTTGCCGAGCGAAACGCCGTCCGCGACGTTGAATGAAATCGTGACCGATGGAAGCTGCCCGGTGTGATTGATTGCAAGCGGGCCGAGAGTGCGCTCAAGCTTCGCGACCGTCGCGAGCGGGACCAGGCTGCCATTGCTCGACCGCACGTAAAGCATCGAAAGCGTGCCTGGATCGTCCTGGAAGCGGGGTTCGACCTCAAGGATCACGCGGTACTCCTCGTTCGATGCGTAGATCGTCGAAATCTGGCGCGAGCCGTAGGCGTCGTAGAGCGCATCCTCAATCGCCTGCGCTGAGACTCCGAGCTCGCGCGCCTTGTCGCGATCGATCGTAACGTTGACCTGCGGGTTGCTGACCTGGAGGTCGCTGTCGACATCGCGGAGGTCGCTCATCGCGCGCATCTTCTGCTCGAGGATCGGCGCGTAATGATAGAGCTGTTCGGTGTTCGCGCCCTGCAGCGTCATCTGGTAGAGCGCGTTGGTGAACTGCGCGGTCATCTGGATGATGGGCGGATTCTGCATGAAAGCGAAGATGCCCGGCACCGAAGCCATTTCCGGCCGCAGCTTATTAATCATCTGGTCGACGCTGAAATTGCGCTCCGCGCGCGGCTTCAGATGAGCGAACAGGATTCCCGAGTTGGGCGCGCCGAAACTGCCCTCGTTGCCACAGCTCGAAAAATAATTCTCGATGCCGGGAGTCTTGGCGAGGATTGCTGCCAACGCCTTCTGATGGCGCACCATCGCATCGAACGAGATGCCCTGCGCCGCCTTCGTAAAAATCAAAAGCTGCCCGGTATCTTCGCTGGGAATGAATCCCTTCTCGACGGCCGTAAAAAGGTACCCGGTACCGACCACCAGCAGCAGCAGTCCGATCATCGTGGCGCGCCGATGCCGCATCACGGCATTCAGGCTTACCCGGTACGCCTCGAGCATCGCGGCGAACCCGCGCTCAGTCGCCATGTAGAGGCGCCCATGATGTTCGCTCTCCGGCGGACGGAGGAAGCGGCTGCACAGCATCGGCGTCAACGTCAGTGAGACGAAACCCGAGACCAGGATGGCGGCGGCAATCGTGACCGCGAACTCGTGCAGCAGCCGGCCGAGCACGCCGCCGAGGAACAGCACCGGTATGAAGACGGCGGCCAGCGAGAACGTCATCGAGAGGATCGTGAAGCCTATCTCGCGGGAGCCTTCGTAGGCGGCCTGCAGAACGCTCTTGCCCATCTCCATGTGGCGCACGATGTTCTCGAGCATCACGATCGCGTCGTCGACGACGAAGCCGACCGACAAGGTCAGGGCGAGCAGCGAAAGATTGTCGACCGTATAGCCGAGCAGCCACATCACGGCGAACGTGCCGATTAGCGACATCGGCAGCGCAAGGCTGGGAATGATGGTTGCCGACAAATTGCGCAGAAATACGAAAATCACCATCACCACCAGGAAGACCGTCAGCATCAACGTGAACTGCACGTCGTTGACCGACGAGCGGATCGTCTGCGAGCGATCGTAGAGCGTGGTGAGTGTAATTGCGGCCGGCAGATCGGCGCGGAAGGCCGGCAGGATCTGACGGATGTTGTTGATCACCTCGACGGTGTTGGTGCCCGGCTGGCGTTCGATGCCGAGGACGATTCCGCGATCGTTGTTGATCCAGCCGGCGACCTTGTCGTTCTCGACGCTGTCGATGACGCGGCCGAGATCGCCAAGCCGCACCGGCGAGCCTTTGCGATAGGTCACGATCAACGGCCGATATGCGGCGGCATTGAAAAGTTGACCGTTCGCGCGCACGGTGAACGCCTGGTTCATCCCATACAGCGTGCCGGTCGGCATATCGACGTTACCGCTCTGCACGGCCTGCGCGACCTCGTCGATGCCGATGTCGTGAGCGGCGAGCGCCCGGGGATCAAGTTGTACGCGCACGGCGTACTTCTGAGCGCCGTAGACCTGAACCTGCGCGACGCCGTTGATCATCGAGATGCGCTCGGCGAGTTGCGTCTCAGCGTATGAATCGACCGTCGAGAGCGGCAGCGTCGAAGACGACAGGCCGAGGTAGAGAATCGCCTTGTCGGCGGGATTGACCTTGCGATAGGTGGGCGGCGTCGGCATTCCTTGGGGCAAGTCGGCGTTGGCCTGCGCGATGGCGGCCTGGACGTCCTGCGCAGCGGCGTCGATATTGCGATTGAGATCGAATTGCAGCGAGATCGAGGTCGAGCCCTGAATGCTCGTCGAGGTCATCGAGTCGATTCCAGCGATAGTGGAAAACTGCTTCTCAAGCGGCAGCGCCACAGATGACGCCATGGTCTCCGGGCTTGCGCCGGGAAGCTCCGCATCCACTACGATGGCCGGGAAATCGACGTTCGGCAGATCGCTGACCGGCAGATAGCGATAGGCGAACAGTCCGAATGCGACGATCGCAATCGAGACCAGCGTGGTCATTACCGGGCGGCGAATGAAGAGGTCGGAGATACTCATTGATAGTAGCCGCTCACGAGGCGGCATGCGGCGGGCCCGTCAGTGAACTCTTGATGCGCACCTTCGCGCCGGGCATGAGCTGCAATTGGCCGTCGGTCACGACGGTCTCACCGCGGCGAAGCCCGCGCTCGACGATTACCTCTCCGTTGACGGTATCGCCTGGCACCACGGGACGCGTTTCCGCCTTCATGTCGCCATCAATAACGTAGACGTATGGACCCATCTGGCCGGTTTGGATCGCCTGCGCCGGGACGACCAGAGCGTCGGGGTGCTCACCGAGTGTAAGCCAGACATCGACGAATTCGCCGGGCCACAATCGTTCATCCTGGTTCGAAAAGAGCCCCTTCAGCGCGATCATCCCGGTGCTCGGATCGACCGTGTTATCGACGAAGCTCAATACGCCGCGCGCAGCATCCTGCTCCTGGCTGGGCGGCGCAGCGGTGACCTGAAGCTGATGCTCGGTCATGTGGCTTCGGACCTCCGCCAGGTCTTTCTCGGGCAGCGAAAAATCGACGTAAATCGGCTGCACCTGGTTGATGATCACCATGATACCGGAAGCATCGTTGGCTTTGACGAGATTGCCGGCGTGGAGTTTCAAATCGCCGGTGCGCCCCGTGATCGGCGCGTAGATCGAAGTGTATGAAAGATTGAGCCGCGCGGTCTCGACCATCGCTTCGTCGGCGGCGACGGTCGCACGCAGCGCCGCAGCATTGGCATGCGCCTGATCGTATTGCTCGCGCGAACCGACTCCCTGCTTCAGCAGATAATCGTAGCGGCGCTCATCGGTATTTGCCTGAATCATCTGGGCGCGGTCGCGCGCAAGTTGTGCCTCGGCCTGCTCGAGCGCCGCCCGAAACGGCCGCGGGTCGATCGTGAACAACAACTGACCCTGCTTGACCTCGTCGCCCTGCTTGAAATGGACCGCGTCAAGCCGTCCGTCGATGCGCGCCTTTACTGAGACCGTCGAATAAGCCTCGACCGTGCCGATGGCATGGATTTGGTAGGGTACGCTCTTTTGCTCGACCTGCGTGACAAGGACCGGGACCGGCGGCCGGGCGAGTCTCGCCTGCTGATCGGCGCCGCCGCGACATCCGTAGACGAGCGCGGTTACAACCAAACCGAGCACGACCAGCAGGATGGCGCGAGATAGGAAGCGGTCGGACCTCATCCAGTTGCCATACTATCAGTACCGATAAATGCGGGGAAAATCGCCGGTTCCGGCGCGCATCCGCGACTATTTTTGCCCGACGTGAATTGCGATCAGGCCAAAGTTCAAAAGCTTGTAGCCGACCGCCGAAAATCCGGCATCGGACATGATTTGCGCCAGCCCATCTGCGTCAGGCAACTCGTTCAGCGAGCGCGGCAAATATCGGTAGGCGGCGAAATCGCCGCTCAGCGTGCCGCCGATCAGCGGCACGACGTGATTGAAGTACGCAAGCGATAGCGGCCGGAGCATGCCCGGCGGATGCGTCACATCGAGGCAGGCGACGCGGCCGCCCGGCTTCAGCACGCGATGGAACTCGCGGAACGCGCCCGGCAGATCGATCAGATTGCGCAGCAGGAAACCATTGACCAGCGCGCCGAACGTATTGTCGGCGAAAGGCAGCGAGAGTGCGTCGCCGGCTGCGAATTGGATCGCCGTCGCGTTCGCGCTTGCCGCGGTCTTCTCGTGGGCCACGGCGAGCATCTCGGTTACAAAATCGACACCCACGACGTAACGCGCGCCCTGCCGGATCAGCTCGAACGCCAGTTCGGCCGTGCCGGTCGCCACATCAAGCACAAGCTCGCCGCGCGGACGGACGGCGGCAGCCGTTGCCCGACGCCATCGGCGATCCATCCCGAAGGTCATCACGCTGTTGACGCGATCATAGGCGGGCACGATGCGCGCAAACATCCGGCGGACCCACTCGGCCTTCTCGCCGGGCGCGTCGAACATCGCGGATATTCGTCGAGGTTCGCGCATGATGCGCCGCGATCATCGCGATCGCTTTCAGCGGATGCAAGGCCGGTTCCGCTTCTCTTGGCGCGCGGGTTATGGAAGAAGATTAGGAATATGAAGGCGATCATCTTCGACCGGCCCGGCGATGAATCGGTACTGCGACTTGGCGACGCGCCGGACCCGCGTCCCGGTTCCGACCAGTTGTTGATCAGAGTGAAAACCGCCGGCGTCAACCGCGCTGACCTGATGCAACGCGAGGGACGCTATCCACCGCCGCCGGGCGCATCGGAGATTTTGGGCCTTGAATGCGCAGGCGAAGTCGTGGAAGTCGGCTCGAACGTGAAGGACTGGCGGGTCGGTGACCGCGCGATGGCGTTGATACCGGGCGGCGGCTATGCCGAGCTTGCCGTGGTCCATTACGGTTCAGCGATCCACGTGCCGCGAACGCTGAGCGACGAAGAGGCGGGAGGCATCCCCGAAGTCTACCTGACCGCGTTCCTCAATCTTTTCATGATTGGCGAGTTGCCGAAGGGCGGCGTCGCATTGGTCCATGGCGGAGGCAGCGGCGTCGGCACCGCGGCAATCCAGATGCTGCGCGAGGCGGGCGCGCGCTCGATCGTCACCGCCGGCTCGGACGAGAAATGCGAGCAGTGCCTCAAGTTCGGCGCCAATGTGGCTATCAACTACAACGCTGGCCCGTTTGCTCCCAAGGTGCGTGAAGCAAGCGGCGGGCGCGGCGTCGATGTGATCCTCGATATCGTCGGAATTCCTTATCTCGAGCAGAATCTCGACTCTTTGGCGCGCGGAGGGCGGCTCATCCTCGTGAGCCTTATGAAAGGGGCGCGCGGCGAAATCGATCTCGCCAAAGTACAGCGCAACCATCTGCGGATCATCGGATCGACGCTCAGAAGCCGTCCGGTGGAGGAGAAAGCGTCAATCATCACGAGTTTCCTGCGCCAGTTCGGCGGGGCTCTGGAAGCGGGCCGGATTCGCCCGCCGATTTATCGCGCGATGCCGCTCGCGGAAGCCGCCGAGGCGCATCGAATAATGCAGCGCAGCGAGCATTTCGGAAAAATTATCCTGCGCGCCGCTTGACGCCGCACATAATGGGAGGTGAATCATGAGCGCTCAGTCCAATGAACAGGCCTTGCGCCAGGTGCTCGACCGCGACGCGATTTTTGATCTCGTCCGGCTCGAGCGATTCTGGCGCGATCGCTGCGAGTGGGATCGGCTGCTGGCGGCGTACACCGAGCCGTCGATGGTGCGCGTGTCGTGGTTCAAGGGCAGCGCGCGCGATTTCGTCGAGGGTTCGCGCAAGATGCACGAGCGAGGCGGATACAGCAGGCACGTGATCCTGCCGACGTACCTGCAAATCGAAGGTGACCGCGCCCTTTCCGAGAGCGTCGGCCAGGTGCATCTGCGCGGCAAACTGCAAGGGATGAGTTACGATCTCATCGCGTACTGCCGGTTCCTCTCGCGCGTGGTGCGGACCAAAGACGGATGGCGGTTGCAGACCTTCGATGCGATTTACGATCGCGATGCGATCGCGCCGACAATCCCGGGCGAGCGCCTCGCGATCGATCCGGCAAAGCTGGAGGGCTTGCGCGCGTCATATCGCTTCATGAGCTACACGCTTGCAGCGAACGGTTATCAGGTCGACCCGGAACTACCCGGCGATGATCGGCCCGACCTGCTTAAGCAGCTTTACGACGCGGCCGACCGATGGCTTAAGACCGGCAAGTAGGCTTTCCCCGCCAATGCGCACTGCGGGCGCACCGTGGCCAATCCTGGAAAAATGGCGATAGCGGCCGGATGCTGCCCGAGCGGATGCGTCGCGAACTTGCGGCACTGGTCGAGCGGATGCTTGCGTGACCCGCCATAGCGCAATCTGTTAGCCTGCCGCGCATCTCGATTTCGAGGAGGCGGGGTGAACGACACATCGATGCGGCTTGGTGCGCGGGCTTTGATATGGGGCTTCGCGCTCGTCGCTTTGTTGCTGGTCTCGCCGCTCACGGCGCAGACGCCCAACCCGATCCGGGCGCAGCTTCGCGCGCTGATCGAAGCGGGCGCCGCCCCGGAATTGCGATGGCCGGACTTTGCCACCTACCAGGATCTCGCGCGCAAGTTCTATGACGCAGGCGGGTACGCGCCGGTCTGGACATCAAACGGTCAGCCTACCGCGCAAGCGTCGGCGATGATCGCACAGTTCAAAAACGCCGCATCCAAGGGCCTCGATCCGAACGACTATGACGCTGCGAATTGGGATGCCCGGCTTCGGAAGCTCGGGCCGTCAGCGACGCCTACGGATGTCGCGAGCTTCGATCTCGCGCTCACGTTCTGCGCGATGCGTTACATCTCGGATCTGCACATCGGCCGCGTCAATCCGCAGAATCTGAAGTTCGGTCTCAACGTTGGAACGCACACCTACGATTTACCCGAGGTGTTACGCAAGCAGGTGATCGGCGCGGCCGACGTCAATGCGGTCATCCAAAGTTTCGAACCGCCTTATGCAGGATATCAGCGCACGGAAACCGCGTTGGCGGAGTATACGAAATTGGCCGCCCGTGGCGACGGGATTCCGTTGCCGATTCCCGCCCGGCCCGTCAGGCTCGGCGATCGATACGCCGGGATGAATCAGCTAATGTGGCGGCTGTGTCAACTCGGCGATCTTCCGCCCGCTCCGGATGCCATGGCTGCGCCGCCGACCAGTCTCGGCCCGCCCCAAATCTATGATGCCACCGCGGTAGCCGGCGTCGAACATTTTCAGAAGCGGCATGGCCTCGAACCCGACGGCGTGCTCGGCAGGGGCACGATCGCGGCGCTCAATCAGCCGCTGAGCAAGCGTGTGATGCAGTTGGAGCTGACGCTCGAACGTTACCGCTGGATTCCGCCGAATTTTCCGCAGCCCCCGATCATCGTTAACATCCCGGAGTTCCGGCTGCGGACGATGCGCCGGCAACCGGCGAGCTTTCTCTCGATGCGGGTGGTGGTAGGCAAGGCATACCATCATAAGACGCCGGTCTTCGCGCAAAACATGCGCTACGTCATCTTTCGTCCCTACTGGGACGTGCCGCCGTCGATTCAGCAGGCCGAGCTGGTGCCGAAAATTCGCCGTAACCCCGGTTATCTTGCGAAAGAAAACTATGAAGTGGTGGATGCCAGCGGCAGGGTCGTAACCGATGGCGCGGTATCCGCCGATGTGCTGAATGGTTTGCGATCCGGCGCCTATCGAATTCGTCAGAAGCCGGGACCGAAGAATGCTCTCGGGCTCATCAAGTTCATTTTTCCCAATGCCTACAACGTCTACCTGCACAGCACGCCGAGTCCGCAACTTTTCGCCAGGGCACGCCGCGATTTCAGCCACGGATGCATCCGGGTTGAACATCCAGTTGATCTGGCAGTGTGGGTGCTGCGCGATATTCCGGGATGGACGCGCGACAAGGTCATCGCGACCATGAACGACCCCAGCAAAAACAATCTGAAGGTCATTTTGCCGAAGCCGATTCCCGTGCTGATTCTTTACAGCACCGCGGTCGTCGAGCCGGATAACGAAGTGCATTTTTTCGACGATATCTATGGTTACGACGCCGAACTCGAAGATGCACTTGCAGCGCATTCGCAGGCCCTGCATCAGTGATCAGGGCAGGCCGCCGAGCCGGGCTCACCTGCGCCGCCAACATTGAGCAGCAACAGATGCCCGCGTCGCGGATGTGGATTAGAGGAGACGAGCAGCAACTCCCATCCCATGATTTTCCCGCCCGGTGCTACGCGCGTTAGCTGATCGCCCCATACGATCAGGTACGAAGCGCAGGGTTCGTTTGGCCGCAGCATCGAGCGACTCCACCCAGGAATTTTGCGGCGGAGATAGTAGGCGAGTTCGTATTCCGGCGCGCCAACGACGTGGAGCGGGCTGCGCCCGATGATCGGCTCCGCGCGCATCGCGAAATTTTTTAACGTGCGCTCGCGTGAAAATTCCGGGCGCAACACCCCGATCCACAAGCTCACGGTAGCCAGACTCGCGATCCCGATACAGACCGCTGACGCGTAGCCCCGGTTTGCCTTCAAAAAGAACAGGCCGGCAAGCGAGCTAATCGCCGCCGCGCCGATCGTCGCGACGAACCTCAAATCGTGACGAGCAAAATCGCTGACGATGAGGCCGATGTATGCCGCATCGCTCGATTGCATCGATCCGACCAGCCGATTGGTAAGCTCCGGACGGCTGATTAAAACCAGACCGGCAACTGCGAGCGTCAGGATTGCGATCCCTGCGACCGCGCTCGCGATGCCGGTGAGGACCGCGGTCCAATATCGCGGCGTGCGGCCGCGATCGGCGAACGGCGCGCTCAGCACGATCGCGAGCGGCGGCAGCGCTGGCAGGATGTAGTCATCGCGCTTGCTGCTTGCGATCGTGAAGATCGTCAGCACAGCAAGCATCATCGCGAGCTGGTAGAGAATCGGCCCGCCGGATTTTCGCTCCGGGAGCGTACAGACGAGAGCGGCAGGCAGATAGAAGATCAGGGGCAGAGAAGCGCCGATGAAGCGGAGGATGGTGTAATAGAAAGGCCGCGCCGCTTCACCCGTGCCTCCCATCTTCGACGGCATCAGATGCCCCAGGTTCTCCTGGAGGAACTGTACACGAAATAGCTGTGGATCCCTGAGGAACGCAGGAACGTACCAGAGCGCTGCGATTGCCACCGCGATGACCAGCACGATCCACGGCCACCGATAAACGAGAAATTTCAGCGGATTGATTCCCGCGATGAGCGCATAGATCGCAATCGCGAGCGCCACCAGCACGATCGCGAGCGGTCCCTTGGTCATTACGGCAAGTCCCAGCAGGACGCCGCTTGCGATCGCACGCGAGGTCGAAAAGCCTCCGGTGACCAACGGATAGATAGCGCAGTACCCGGCGAACATGAGGCAGGTGAAGAGCATGTCCGTGCGCAGGTAGGCGGCGCGCGAAGCGAAACCATAGATGCCGAGCAGGAACAGTAAGGCAATGCCGCCGGCGGAGCTGCCGAGATTTACGCACGTAAACGCGATTACAATCGCAGCGATCGCCGCTCCGGCCGCGAGCGAGATTGTGCGCACGCCGGGTTCATCGACCATGCCGCCGCGTGCCTTCGCGACTCCCGCCGCGAGCCAGTAATAGAGCGGCGGTTTCCGTGTCGCCTCGCCGTAGAGATCTTCGGGGATCAGCCAGTGGCCGTGAGCAACGATATCGACGACGATACCGGCCGGACGCGACTCTTCGTCTTTTTGAAAGGGCGCGTTGAGCCCCTGGCTCAGAAAGATCAGCGCCAGCGTGGCGCCTACCAGTGCTTTTAACAGGATCGCTCTCAAACCGCGGCGCTACGGCGCGGCGCGAGAGCCGCCTGGCTCGTCCAGGAGCGACGCAGCTCCGGCAGTTCGCGTCCGAGGGTCGCCTCCAGCTCGCGCAGGTCCGGATCAAAGATCTCGCAGAGCCATTGGCGCGCCGTCGGATCGATCTCCGGACGCGGCGCCGACTTTACGAAGAAGCGCTGGAAGATAAGCCGCTTGATCGTATGATTCGCGCCAAAGCTTTTGGGCACCAGTATCTGGCCGGCGCGCCGCGCCCAGTTGCTGCCCGCCAGCCGTCGCGCCCACGCCCACCTCGCCACTCCGAAGCTGTTCTCGGCATAGCTGGTGTCGATTCGATCGAGGTACGCGGGATCCACGCCGATAAAGTTCAATATGCCCGCAAGCGCCTCTTTCTTGCTCTCCGCCGAGCGGCGGAGCTCTTCGAACATAACAATTCGCACCCGCGCCGGGCCGAAAATGTCGAGGTAGCGTCGGACCTGGGCCGCATAGAGACCGAGCTCAACATAAAGCTGCGAAACGCCCCAGCCTTTCTCGCTCCGATTGAAATCCTCCTCGAGCGCCTCGAAAAAAGGCCGACGCTGGAGTCCCTCGCGGAGGTTCATCAAGTAGTGCGAATAGGCGCGTTCGACTGGATCGCGGAGCAGGATGATGATCCGGGCCTCCGGAATCGCGCGATAGATCCGCGCCGGCGCCTCCGGACACCATAGATATGAAGGGCTTGCCTCGCCGATCGCCTTGAAACCGGCCGCTTTGCTGAACAGCGAAAGGTATTCGCTTTCATCTGTGACATAGGTAAAGAGATAGCGCTGTTCCCACGCCGGGCGGAGCTGAGCGAAATAGTGAGGCTCCTTAAGCGCGGGTAGGAAGACTTCAGGATGCTGCTTGAGATAGGTATAGAGCGAGGTAGTGCCGCTACTCGCCGCCCCGACGATAAGAAAATTCGGCCAGTTCGCTTGTGCCATCTGGATTGGTCCGGTGGACAGGCTGAGGTGCGCCAGCGGCCCATCTTGCGCAATGCGGCCGCGGAACCACGCGCTGCGTCGGGATTATCCGGAAGAGTTAAAGCGTTTTGATCCGCGCTGGTCAAGCGGGCTGCAGCTCGGATCTTAGGAAATGCCGCTTGAGCGGCCGATCGCGAACCGATAAGAAAACCCGCGACGTTTATCCGGACGGAGTTGACCCACGTGCGATCGCTGATTTGCATATTTTCGATTATGGTGGCCACGGCCGCATTCCCGACGCCCGGTCTTGCGGCCGGCGCCAGGACCGTTGCTCCGTCCGGGAAGCCGGGCGTCGTTCTCGATTTCTCAAGCTATTCGGGCGGTCCGGTCGATCATTGGTTGCAGGCACAGGGCTTTCAGTTCGAGGAGGCTGCGAAGGACCCCAAGCGTCTTCGTCTGTCGATCGAAAACGGCGCTCTGGTGCTTGAAGCGCGCGGCAGGATTCGAGGTTTCCTGCTTAACGACGCCATCGATGTGCCCACGGTGAACCGCGTCAGGATCGAATGGGGCGTCAACCAGTACCCCAAAGATGCCGCGTACAGCCGCAGAATCAACAATGAGGCGCTGATGGTCTATTTCTTCTTCGGCTCCGAGAAGATTTCGAGCGGTCACATACTTATTCCGGCCAGCCCCTACTTCATCGGACTGTTCCTTTGCCAGGACGATCTAGTGAATCATCCTTACAAGGGCCGCTATTTCCACGCTGGCGGACGGTTCGTATGCCTCGGGAAGCCGAAGCCGGGTGAAATGACGACTTCCGAATTCGACTTGAATTCCGCCTTCAAGAGTTATTTTGGCAAGCATACGACTCCCGGTATCACCGGCATTGGACTCGGAGTCGATACCTCAGTTTCCGGGAACGACGGCAAGACGTCAGCGTTCCTCAAGAGCGTCGAGCTGATCGGCGGCGCCGGCAACTGACCACGGTCGCCGCCGAGGATGGTGCGATCTTACCGCAGCGCCACGTTCACTGATTTGTGCTCGAGATAGCTCAGCAGCTCTGACAGGCCTTCCTCGCGTCCCGTGCCGCTGTTCGAGTAGCCGCCGAACGGCACGCCGATGTAATGCGCGGAGACCTGGTTGATCCAGACGAAACCGGAGCGCACGCGCCGCGCGGCATTGAGCGCGGTCTTCAGATCGTTGGTCCAGATCGACGCGGTCAGTCCGTAGTCGGTCGAGTTTGCGAGCTTGAGCACATCGTCGACCTTGTCCCAGCGGAACACGGAGAGCACCGGGCCGAAGATCTCCTCGCGCGCGATGCGCATGTCGCCTTGCACGTCGGCGAAGATCGTCGGCTCGATCCAGTAGCCACGCTCGAAATCCTTGCCGGATGGGCGACCTCCGCCCGTCACGAGCCGCGCGCCTTCCTCCTTGCCCTGCCCGATATAGTACTTGACCTTCTCGTACTGGCGGGCTGAGTTGATCGGACCCATCTGCGAGGCCGGGTCCTTTGGGTCGCCGACTTTGAGCGATTTCGTGATATCCGAAACGCGTTCGAGCACGCGGGAGTAGATCGATTCATGGACCATCAGGCGGCTGGTCGATCCGCACGACTGCCCCTGCCATGAAAAGTTCATCCCGCCGACGGCAGCCTTCGCCACCGTATCGAGATCGACATCGGGAAAGACGATCAAAGGATTCTTGCCGCCGAGTTCCAGTGTGACGCTTTTGACGCTCTTCTCCGCCGCAGCGCGCTGAATCGCGATTCCGGTCGCGACCGAGCCGGTGAACGCGATGCGTTTGACGCGTGGATGCCGCACCAGCGCGTCGCCGGCGGGATTGCCGAAGCCGGTCACGATATTGACTACTCCGCGCGGCAGGATGCGGCGGCAGATGTCGCCGAAAATCGACGCGGAGAGCGGACTGGTCTCGGCGGGCTTGATAACGATCGTGTTCCCGGCCATCAACGGCGCCGCCATCCGTCCCGCCGCAAACAGAATCGGATGATTGAACGGGATAATCCGCCCAACTACGCCGTACGGTTCGAGCAGCGTGAAGTGCAGATTTGCGGAGCTCGCCGGGATGGTCTCGCCTTTCATCTCAGTCCCGAGGCCCGCATAGAACTCCAGCCCCTGAGCGGCGAACTCGACATCTGCTTTCAGCGATCCGATCGTGTTGCCGGTGTCGGCAACTTCGACATCGAGCAGCTCCTTGGCCCGCTCACGGAGCGCCCCGGCCACCTTGCGCAGCAGGTTGCCGCGCTCGAACACCGTCAACTCGGCCCACGCGGGCTGAGCGGCCTCTGCGGCCTCGACCGCGCGATTCACATCCTCGGCGCCCGCAGCCGGCGTACGTCCGAGTTCAGACTCGTTGGCTGGGTTGACCGAGATCATCCACTCGCCCGTACGGCTCGCGGTCATCTCGCCGTCGATCAGCATCGGAAAATCTTGAAGGTTCGCAGCCATGCGATTTGTGCTCCTCGTTATGTCGAAAAATCCAAATCCCGGACGCCAGAAAAGCGCGCCGCGATGAAAAAAACTTTCCGCGCGCCGATTCTATCGCAACCGAACCTCGCCGCAAGCGCAGGCCCCGGCTCCGCAAGCGCCGGCTCTTCACACTCTTGGCGGGGGTATCGGCGGCGCGAAGATTTCGCGCTGGATTGCGTCGGCCAGCCGCAGAATCGTCGCGTCCTCGCCGTGCCGCCCGATGAGCATCATCCCGATCGGCAGCCCGTCGATCATCGCGCACGGCACGCTCAGGGCCGGATGGCCGCTGATGTTGGTTGGCGAGGTGTTCACGATGTTCTCGATCGCGCGCATGATCGAGTCCGCGATCGGCAGGTCCGGCGGAGGAATCAGCGGCGGTTTGATCGGCTCGGTCGGCATCACGAGAACGTCGAGGTTCTTCAACGCCTCGTCGTGCGCCGCGGTCGTCAGGCGGCGCAGGTTCTGCGCTTTGGCATAGTAGTGACCGTGCGTGGTTTGGCTTATATACCGGCCGAACATCGCAAACGCTTTGGCGCTCAACGAAAGTTGATCGGCCCTGGTGTGCATCGCGCGGTCGAAAAACTCGATCAGCGCGGTCGGATAGGCGCCTTTCCAAAAGCGGCCTGCGCCGCCCGATTCGAGCATGAACCCAAGGATGCCCTCGCATGCGATCGCGGACCAGACGTGGAAGCCGTCGCGATGCCACGGGATCGAGACTTCGCCGACCGTGCACCCAAGCCGCGTCAGCGCAAGCGCCGCGTCGCGCACCGCGTCATCGACGTCGGGTTCCGAGGTCGGGATGCCGGTGAGGCCGAAGCCTTCCTTGACGATTCCGATGCGCATGCCGCGCACGTCGCCATCCAGCGCGCTCACGTATTTCCCGGCGACCAGATTTCCCGGCTGACGCGGATCGAGTCCGTCGGGCCCGGCGATCACTTCAAGCAGCAGCGCGGTATCGCGCGCCGTCCGCGCCATCGGTCCGGCGTGGTCGAAGGTCAGTTCCATCGGACCCATCCCGGTGTACGGAACCAGACCGTACGTTGGTTTGAGACCGACGATTCCGGAGTAGGCGGCGGGACATCGGACCGAGCCGGCCTGATCGGCGCCGATCGCGAGATCAACCGCACCGCAGGCGACCAGCGCGCCGCATCCCGTTGATGAGCCGCCGGGCGTGCGCGCCGGATCGTATGGGTTGCGCACGATGCCGCTGTCGCTTGTATGGCTGTTACCGGCGAAGCAGAGGCTCTCGCAAACTGCTTTGCCGAGAATCGTTCCGCCGGCATCGAGGATGCGCGTCGCGACGGTCGCATCGAAGTCCGGAGTGAAGCCGCGCAACAGATTTGACCCGCACATCATCGGCACGCCCGCCAGGCAGACGTTGTCCTTGAGCGCAACGGTCTTTCCCGCCAGCGGACCGCTCGGCGCGCCTTTTACCTCGCATCGCCAGTACCATCCGCCGTACGGATTTTCCTCCGCAATCGGCTCCCAACTTCGGCGATCGGGGTACTTAACGGGCAGCGCCGGCTCGGAAAGCTGATCGAGGCGATCGTACGTCGCCATCATCGGATCGATGATCGCCTTGAACTGGCGCACTTGCGCGGCCGAGAGCTTCATACCGAAGGCGTCGGAGAGGCGCGTGAGATCCTCGACGCTTGGCGGTCTGACTGCCATCAGCGCTTTCCTCAAACTTTCTCTTACGCCGCTTTGTGCTGAGGAGTCGGCGTGTCGAACACCTTGCGTTGGAAAACATCGGCGGCGCGGAGCAGTGTAGCGTCCTCACCCATCCTGCCGACGAACATCATCCCGACCGGCAACCCCTCGGACATTGCACACGGGACGTTGAGCGCCGGCAGGCCAACCGCGTTGAACGGGCAGGTGTTCGGGATTGCTTCGATCGCGCAGTTCACCGACTCGGCGAGCGTGCAATTCTTTGGCGGAATCTTCGCTGCCTTGATCGGCACCGTGGGCATCACGAGGATGTCGCACTCCTTGAGCGCTTCGTTGTAAGCGGCGAGCAGGGCGCGCGAAAGGTTCTGCGCCTTCGCGTAGTAGCGTCCGTGATATTGCTCACGCACGTAGCGGCCCATCAGCGAGAAGGTCTTCGCGCTGTCGGACAGATACTCGCCATGCGCGGCGACCGCGCGCGAGAAGGTTTCGATCATCTCGGTTGGGTAGTAGCCCTTCCAGAATTTGCCGGCGCCGCCGCTCTCGATCATGAACCCGACGATTTCACCCGCGATACCCGACCAGATGTGAAATCCATCCGGATGCATCGGAACGGAGATCTCCTTGACTTGCGCGCCATGCCTGGCAAGCGCATGCGCCGCTTCGCGCACCGCGTCATCGACGTCCTTCTGGGAGCGCACCGGCTCGGTGCGGCCGAAGCCTTCCTTCACGATTCCGAGGCGCAGTCCCTTGATGTCGCCGGTGAGCGCCGCGCTGTACTTCTGGCCTGGCAGGCCGGCGCGCTGACGCGGATCGAGCCCGTCAGGGCCCGCGATCGCTTCGAGCAGCAGGGCGGTATCGCGTGCGCTGCGCGCCATCGGACCCGTGTGATCGATCGTCAGCTCCATCGGGCCGATTCCGGTGTATGGCACGAGTCCGTAGGTCGGTTTCAGGCCGTAGATTCCCGACCATGCGCACGGGATGCGAATCGATCCAGCTTGATCGGCTCCAATCGCGACATCAACGTAACCTGCTGCAACCAATGCGCCACTGCCGGTCGATGAACCGCCGGGCGAGCGCGACAGATCGTGCGGATTGCGCGCGATGCCGCATTCGGCGGTATGGCTGTTGCCCGAGAAGCAGAGACTTTCGCACACCGACTTGCCGAGAATTCTGCCGCCGGCATCAAGGATGCGCGTGACGATCGTCGCGTCGACCTTCGGCACGAAGCCTTCGAGCAGGCGCGTGCCGCACATCAGCGGTACGCCCGCAACGCAGACGTTGTCTTTGATCGCGACGGTCTTGCCCTTGAGCAGGCCGTCGGGCGCGCCCTTGATGTCGCACATCCAGTACCAGGCGCCGAGCGGGTTTTCCTTGTCGGTCGGCTTCCAGTTCCTGCGATCGGGATACTTGACTGCAAGTTCCGGTTCTTTGAGCTGATCGAGGCGGTCATAGGTCGCGACCATCGGGTCAAGTATCTGCTTGAACTGCTGCAACTGCTCGCGCGAGAGGCGCATCCCGAAGCTGTCGGAAAGGCGCGCGAGATCTTCTAATGAAGGGGGTTTAACTGCCATCGCGATTAACCTCCGAAATTGGCGCCCGCGACTGTTCTACTCAATGCGGGCGAGCTTGCGGCTGTAATACTGCCAGTATGCTTCCAGCAAACCCGGATCCTGCAGCATCTTGAGCTTGCGCGCCGCCTCCGCCTCATCGGGCCATACGGTCTTCACGCCCATCTGCGCGAGCGTGACATGAAGGCGGCAGGCCTCGTTAAGGAAGTTTCCGGCCGCACACAGCTCCGGAATCGATTTGCCGACGAACGCGCAGCCGTGATTCCGAATCAGCATCGTGCGCGATTTGCCGAGCGTTTTCGCAACGCTCGCCCCCATCTCGCGCGTCGTGATCAGCTCGCTGGTTTCCGTGTAACGCGGCGGCGGGCCTTCGAGCCAGATGCCCGCGTGAGTGTAAGGATGGAGATCATCGGCGATACATGACATCAGCACGACGTAAAACGCGTGCGTATGACCGACGAAGTTGACGTCGGGGCGCGCCAGCATGATCTCCGAATGAATCGGCCACTCGTTGTGGCGCGGTCCGTTGCCGCCGATCACGTTGCCGTCGAAATCGATCAATACGAAATCGTTCCCGGTGACTTCGCCGAGGCCGAGCGTCGCCCGCTTCATCCAGAGACCGCGTCCATCCGGATCGCGCATCGAGACATGGCCCAGCGTCAAATCGCCGTGACCTTCCATCTCCAGGATGCGCGCGGCGCGGCCGAGCAGGTGCAACTCGCGTTGAATCTCAGGGCTCTCAAGCATCTCAGTCCTCAGTCTTGTGAGAATGCAGAGGAGTCAGGCGCGTCGCCCACCCCCCACAATCGTGCGAGTAGCACACTGGACCGTGACATGACCAGCCGATGTGCTAGAAGCTATGGCAGCCTGCAAAATCGTCATCGTGGAGGACGTCGGATGGAGCCGCTGAAAACGCTGGTCGAGGGATTGTGCTTCGGCGAAGGGCCGCGATGGCGCGATGGGTACCTCTGGTACTCGGATTTTCATGCCCAGACCGTCAATCGCGTCGATCTCGCGGGCAAGACCTCGGTGGTTTGCGAGGTGCCGAACTGGCCGTCCGGCCTCGGATGGACTCCCGACGGACGGCTGCTCGTGGTTTCGATGAAGGATCGGCGGTTGATGCGGCTTGATCCCGACGGGCTCAAGACCGTCGCCGATCTAAGCTCGCTCGCGTCGTTCTGGTGCAACGACATGACGGTCGATCAGCGTGGCCGCGCTTACATCGGCAACTTCGGGTTCGATTTGATGGGCGGCGAGGCGCCGAAAGCCGCCGAGCTGATCCTGGTCGAGCCCGACGGCAGCGCGCGCGTAGCGGCCCGCGATCTGATTTTTCCCAATGGCACTGTCATCACGCCCGACGGTATGACGCTGATTATTGGCGAATCGTTCGCGAACCGGCTGACCGCATTCACGATTCTGCCGGACGGCTCGTTGACGAACCGCCGCGTCTGGGCGCAGGTCGGCGAGGCGACGCCCGACGGCATATCGATGGACGCGGCGGGCGCGATCTGGTTCGCATCGCCTCAAACCGGCGAGGTGCTCCGCGTGCGCGAGGGCGGCGAGGTCCTCGAGCGCTTCAAGCCGGGTCAGCCGGCCTACGCGGTTATGCTCGGCGGTCCGGATCGCAAGACACTATTCGTCGTCACTGCGCCGACTCCCGATCCGAACGAGGCCAAAAAGATTCGCGGCGGCAAAATCGAGATGATGCGCGTGCAGAGTCCCGGCGTGGGCCTGCCCTAGCTATCGAAACGCCGGCATCACTTGCTCGGCGAAATCGCGGAAGACCTTGCGCTGGTAATCGGCTGGCGGCAACAGCGTCACCTCGTTGAAGCCTTCTGCTTCCATCGCGCGGATGCGGCTCACGATGTAATCCGGCTCGCCGCTGATCGTAATTTCCGCGATCGCCTCGGGCGTCACGAAGCGCCGCTCCTCAGGCTGTAGATACGTGCAGTGGCCGTCGTGGATGTGCCGGAAGCGGGTCTTCGCGGGGTATCCTTCGACGCGCTTCACGTAGTCCTCCCAAACATTGGCGAAGTAGGGCGGGACGATCTCATCCTTCCTGCCGAGATAGTTCCAGACTTCATAAATAAGATGAAGCACGCAGGTGACCTGCGATCCGGTCTCATCGATGACGCGGTCGTCGCTGAGCTTCTCTCCGGAGCGTAACACGCAGGCGCTGGTCACAAAGCTGCGATGGAAGTTCATCGGGATCGCGCGGCCGGATTTTTTCGCCCCCGCGACCAGATGCTCAGTCCAGACGCGCGCGTCGCGCGGCTGCGCGGTGGTGGTGATCCAGCCGTCGCCGATCTCGCCGGCCAGCTCGATCGCGCGCGGACCGTTGGCCGCGATGTAGATCGGAATCGGGTCGTCGATATTGACGAAGTGGCGGTCGCGATGGATGAAAGTTATCGGCCGGGTCTTCCCGCGGTACTCGTAATCGACTTCCTGTCCGTGCAGCAGCGCCCGCACCACGCGCACATGCTCGCGCATCTCGGCGATCGAGACCGGGTTCTGCCCCATCACGCGCATTGAGGTATGGCCCGATCCGATGCCCAAAAAGACGCGTCCCGGCGCAAGCTGGTTGATCGAGGCGATCGAATGGGCGGTGACCGGCGGGATGCGCGTCCCGGGGGCCGCGATGCCGGTGCCGATCTTGATGCGCCTGGTGTTGACGGCGGCGAGGCCGAGCGTGACGTAGCAATCCGACCAGATCATGTGCGAATCGGGCACGTAGGCGCGGTCATAACCGAGTTCCTCCGCGTAGCGAATCAAATCCCATTTATCGACGTGGGTGTCGAACATGATCGCGAATTGCATAGGTCACCTCGTTCGGCGTTAGACGCCGCCGAGGGATCATAGCTGCCGGGAAACGCTGCAGGCTAATGAATTTTGCCGGAAGGAGAACCAGGTATTCCGCGTTTCAGGCCGGAATCACCGATGCGGGCCGCGCCGGAGAACGCGGCCCGCATCCGTATCTGATGCGAACAAGGTTTAAGGAATCGCGTTAGCGTGCACCTTGGTGGCCGTGCTGGAATCGGTGTCGATGGGACAGGTTTCAGTTCCGTTGGAGACCATGGTGCAAGGACCGGCGTAACCGCTTCCCGAGATGTCGTTGTTGATGATCTTGTCGTTCACACCGCTGTCGTAAACCCCGGCCTGGTAGCCTTCGTTCGCGGCTCCGTTGCCGCTGGTATTGGTCGTTTCGTCGTTGGTGATGGTGTTGTTGACCACCTTGTTGTTGGTGGCTGTCGTCGGCGCCATCAAGCAGGTCGGATCATAGTTGGCCAGCGCGACGCCCAGGTCATTGCCGTCAGCGGGAGTGGAGTCGCCTACGATGTTCTTCACCACCTGAACGCCGATGGTGAGCGGGAAATTGCCGAAGTATTGCTGGCAACCTCCGAAGATCAGAATGCCGGCGGAAGAGGCGAGCCCGTTGCCAGTGTAAGAATTACCCGTAACGGTGTTGCGCATCACTTGACCGCTGGCGCCGAAGCCTATCTGGATTCCGTTCTGGGCAATATAATCCACCGGGCCGTTGCCGCTTACCGTATTGCCGCTGACCGAGGCTGCCGAACCCGGGCCATCCACGACGATCCCGCCTTTTTGGTAAAGCGAAATCATATTGCCCGATACCGTACCTGTCGCGCTCGAGCCTGCAGCAAACGCATGGTAGTAGATCGCCACGCCGTGCTGATCGCCATTGAACGGGCTCTCGCCGATATTCGAGATGTTGCTGTTGGTGATGTCGACGGAGGTTGCGCCGGGATTGCTGAAGCTGCCGTCGGCGTTCTCGATATCGCCGGCGACAAGGATGCCGAAGTAGTTCGCGTGCGACACCGTGACGCTGTCAACAGTGCCGCTGGTCCCCGGCTTGTAGTAGATGCCGATGTTGCAGCCGGTCGCATCGATCGTCTCGCCGGATACGTCTCCGCTTGCGATCAGCGCCGCCGTCATGTTGATGCCGTCGCGGTAGAAGCCTGTCGGAGTACAGGTCTGCGCTTGAGTAGCGATGCAGAACAGCGTCGCCGCAGCGGTTGCGGCGGCGGTCGAAAGGACTCTTCGGATTCTCATTGATTTTTCCTCCCAAAATGAGGTAACCGCGCATCACCATCGTGCGCGGGCGAATCCGGAATGGTTACCGTCTTGGCGCCGGACAGACGAAAGCATTTGCTTTAAGAGCGCACGGTCTTGTGGCTCGAACTGACGTGGCGTAGCCTCCGTGCGAACCTTTTACGCGAATCGTCGCACTCTTTAACTCGATTTGTCAACGAAAAAGAAAAGATGAATATGTAAAAAATGATGTTACGATTGATGTAGTTATTTAACGTGAATAAAACTATGATGACTACGTTTTCCTCTCCTGTATTTTGTTTGTGACTCAGTGCCTTAAGTGTCTATACGCCTAAACCAGACATCTTGAGTTGTGACGGATGACTCCGGCTTGCAGACGAGCATGCGTCCGCGCAAGCCGTGATAGTCAATCTGACGACGGCTTCAGCGCGGAATGATTGGCAGGATGATGTGCGACGGATGCTGCGCGTCGTGCAGAATCGTCTGATGCGCTTTCTGCATTCGCGTGCCGGTCGCCTGATCTTCGCCGGTGTTCAAGTTCCGATCGAAGCGTGGAAAGTTGCTCGATGAGATGTCGAGGCGAATTCGATGGCCCGCGAAGAAAACATGGCTTGTCGCCCAAAGATCGATCGTGAATTCGTAGACCGTGCCGGGATGTAGCGGAACCGCGCGCATCGTCGATTCGCGGTAACGCCCGCGGATAATTCCGTCCGCGATGTTCTGCGCGTAGCCATCGGGGCGCACGTCAACCAGCTTGGCGGTGAAATCGGTGTCGGGCGCATCGGTAGCCGCGAACAGCTTCACGATCAACGGTCCGGTCACCTCGATCGGCGCGCCGAGCGGCGCGCTGGTATAAACCAGAACATCGCGACGGCTCTCAACCTCACGCTGATCTTGAACGCCGGTCGAGATGATCAGCGTATTGCCGCCGCAGGTCGGCGCCGGATCGTCAGGATCGTAGACGAAGCGATCGACCGGCTCCCCGGCGGGCGCGTCGGGATCCAAGCGGCCGTCGCCGTCCGCGCTGTTCGCTTTGCCGCCGCTATGCAGATACCAGGGCGTGTAGCGCGTGCGGGCGAGCGGCCACTCACGTTCGTCGCGCCATCGGTTTTCGCCCATCACGAAAATCTTCACCGGCGCTTCGTCGAGGATGCCGGTGTCGAGTCCCTTGAGCCAGTGATCGAACCATCGCAACTGGATCTCGTGCAGTTCGATTTTCGCAGCCGGCCCGAAATCGATGTCGCCGGTGCCGCGCGAGGTCGGCGTCGTATAGGGGAAGATATGCGCCCACGGCCCGATCAGCAGCCGCTGATTCGCGCGCGCCTCAGGCGTCATCGCGTGATCGCGCACCGCCTGGTACTGGGCGAGCGTGCCGCCGAGCACGTAATCGTACCACGAGGTGACGTGATACATCGGCAGATTGATGTTGTGGGCTTGCCGCGTCACATTCATCGACCACCAGAACGGCCCGTCCTCCGGATGGCGCAAATAATCAGTCAGATAGCGCGCGATCGGACGAAGTTCGTCCGCCCATGCCATCAGCGGGAGCCGTCGGTATGCGGCATCGGTCATCGGGCGCGCGAGCACATTTTTTACATCGGCGAGATTACGTTCGATCGCCGCAATCAAATCGACGCGGCCCATCCGCTCGGCCGTGTTCCGCGCCATGAAGATGATATTCGGCAGACGCCATCCAAGCTCGAACGTGCCCCCGGTGTGATAGGCGAAATTGTTGTAGAAGTCGCCCGGGCATGAGACCGGGAAGCAGGTCACCAGATGCGGCGGGCGCGTCGGGGAGAGCAGATGCTGCGTGATGCCGAGGTACGACTGGCCCATCGTGCCGACCCGGCCGTTGGAATAGGGCAGAGCCGCCGCCCATTCGACCGCGTCGTAGCCATCCTGCCCCTCCCAGATGAGCGGGTAGTACTCATCGCCGTCGGAAGCGAAGCGGCCGCGTACGTCCTGCATGATGACCACATAGCCGCGCTCGACGAAGTAATCGATATCGCCGGGGCGTGTGCGCAGGTTCTTGTCGTAGGGCAGGCGCGAGAGCAGGACCGGAAAACGTCCGTCAGCATCAGGACGATAAACATCGGCGCGCAACGTGAGACCGTCGCGGGTCTTCGACGGCACGTCTTTTTCGACGATCACGCGATATCGCGGTTCGCTCTGCTCAGCCAAATCGATTATCTCCGTTGCGCACGAACGCCGGCGACCATGACGATCGCCGGCGTTCGCTGGTCCTGCCGTTTGGATTCAATCAGGCCTGCGGATAGCCCCGCCACGACTCAATATAGTTCGGGACCTCGACGCCCTCCGGCAGCTCTGCTATCTGCATCGGATCGCGCGAATCGACGTACAGCACCACCTCGTCAGTCTCAGCGCGTGCGCGTCTGGCGCCGATCGCAAACGCTTTCGGCTGCGGACCATGAGCAAAACCGCTCGGGTTGAATCCAATCATGCCCGGTCCGAAGTTGTCGCGGCTGAACATCTGGCCGCGGTGGATGAAGATCATCTCGTCGTAGTCGTCATTGTTATGGAAGTAGGGCACCTTGAGCGCGCCGGGATCGGACTCGATCGGCCTCGGCGCGAAGGTCCCGATCACGAACCGGGCGGCGACGAAATTCGCATGCGCCGACGGCGGAATGTGATAGCGCGCGCTGACGATCGGCCGGATGTCGCGCCAGTTGAGCCGCACCGGCGCGACCTCGCCATGCCATCCGACGGCATCCAGCGGATTGAACGGGAAAGTCACGGTGCTCAGGAGATGGCGCTTCTGGATGCGCACACGCCATTCGTCCTCGCTCTGCTGCGCCTTGAACGCTTCATCGATTCGCGGCACGTCCAGCACGTTCGGATCGAAAATCGCCTGGTTGCCAAGGATGCCTTTTTCGGGAAGCTGGTAGGCGTCGTTGGTCGCCTCGACCATCAGGGCCGAGACGGGAGCGCTGGGTTCGATGCGCCAGCAGGTCCCGCGCGGCATCACGATGTAATCGCCATCGCGGAAGGTGAGATGGCCGTAGTCGCAGAACAGGTCGCCGGCGCCCTCATGGATAAAGATCATGTCGTCGCCGTCACCGTTGCGCACGAGATGATCCATCTTGCCGTCGCTCCGCCAGTAGCGGATGCGCAGGTGGTCATTGTAGAGCACCAGCGGCGCATCCCATGGCGATACGCTCGGCATCCCGAGCGCGTTCATATCGAAGGCGCGCGGTCTGAGCGGTCCTTCCCAGTTCGTCCAGCTTGTCGGCGGATGCTTGTGCAGCATCTGGGTGGAGGGGCCGAAAAAGCCCTCGCGTCCCAGTTCGCGCTCGTAGGTGCCCGCAGGCAGGTCCACGTGCGCTTGCCTGGTCGTGATGCCTTCGGAGAGCGGCAGCCTGATCCACCTTCTCATCGAATCGATCCTCCTTGCCGGGTGCAGCATCACCCCATGATGAATGTTGAATTTCACGGCCGCGTTGTCAAATCGCGAGCCGCACCGTCACTCGCCGATGATTTTGATCAAAACGCGCTTGGGGCGGCGGCCGTCGAATTCACCATAAAAGATTTGCTCCCATGGGCCGAAATCGAGTTTGCCATTGGTGATCGCAATCACCACCTCGCGGCCCATCACCTGCCGTTTGTGATGGGCATCGCCGTTGTCCTCGCCGGTGCGATTATGATGGTAGCGTTGCGGACTCGGATCGTACGGCGCCAGCCCTTCGAGCCATCGCTTGTAGTCCTCGTGCAGTCCCGGCTCGTCATCATTGATGAAGACCGACGCCGTGATATGCATCGCGTTTACCAGGCATAGCCCTTCCTGCACCCCGCTCTTGCGAACCGCCTCGGCGACCTGCTCCGTGATGTTCACGAAATCCATCCGCGCCGGCACGTTCATCGTCAGGTACTCGGTATGCGACTTCATTTTTTCAGGCTCCTCCCCGGCGAGTGATGCTTATGCTTGAAGCGATACTCGTGATAATCCTTCGCCAAATGGACCCAGGAAGCGATAGGTGCGATGGCGATCGCCGAAGCAATTGAAGCGGTAATCGCGCGCATCGACGAGCGCCGCCTGTGGGAGCGTCATCGCGCGATTGCGCAATTCGGCGCGACCGGGCGCGGCGGCGTGAATCGCCAGGCTTTGACGCCTGAGGATATCGCGGCGCGAAAGCAACTGCTTGCCTGGGCCGATGCGCGCAGATTCGCGACCAGTGTCGATGCGATCGGCAACCTCTTCATCCGGCGACCGGGGCGCGATCAGTTCGCTACGCCGATCGCCGCCGGATCGCATCTCGACACCCAGCCGACCGGCGGCAACTTCGACGGCGTCTACGGAGTGCTCGCCGCGTTCGAGGTGCTCGAAGCGGCGGAAGAGGCCGGCATCGCGACAACGCGGCCGATCGAAACGGTGGTCTGGACCAACGAGGAAGGTTCGCGCTTTCAGCCGGGTACGATGGGCTCCGCAGTCTACGCCGGCCGTTTGCCGCTCGACGCAACGCTGAAGATCGTCGATGGGCGCGGCATCATGCTTCGCGACGCCCTGTCCGAGACCCTCGCCGCGATGGGTGTTACGGCGCATCGCGAGTTGCGCGCGCCGATCGGCGCCTACCTCGAAGCGCATATCGAGCAAGGGCCGATACTCGAAGCGGAGCGCAAGCAAATCGGCGTGGTCACCGGCATCCAGGGCCTCAAATGGATGCGCGTCGATATCGTCGGCGAAGAGGCGCATGCCGGCACGACGCCGCGATCGGCGCGTCGCGATGCGTGCGCGGCCGCAATCGAGATGATCGCGGCTTTACGCGAACTGACTCGCGATCGGGATGACATCCTGCGCTTCACCGTCGGCCGCTTCGAGCTTTCGCCCAACTCGCCCAACACTATCCCCGGACGTGCGTTGTTTACTATCGATCTGCGCCATCCGGATCGCGAGCTGCTGGTCAGTCTCGGGTCGAAAATCGAATCCTTATGCCGCATGCACGCCGGCGGATGCGCTGTAAGCGTTATTGAGACGCTCGATTCGGCGCCCGTCGGTTTCGATCCTGCGATGGTTGCGATAGTACGGTGCGCCGCCGAGCGGCAGAAGCTGCCTTGGATGGAGATCCTCTCGGGCGCGACTCATGATGCCAAGTTCATTGCCGAGTTGTGTCCGACCGCGATGATCTTCATCCCGTGCAAGCGCGGGATTAGCCACAACGAAACCGAGTCGGCCACGCCGACCGACCTCGCTGCCGGCGCGCGTGTACTGGCAGAGGCGATGCTTTCCCTGGCAAGCTTATCGGGGATGTTACCGCACGAGCGATCGACGTGATAAGCTTGCCTTGACGAGGCAACGGGAGTTGGGAAAACTGCCGCGGGAAGGTAACGCCATGAGCGGATTGACGCAATCACAGAGCGCGCAGAGCAACGGGCATCCGACGGTCGATCCGACCCGCGTCCCGTATCGCGTTTTCACCGATCCCGAGCTTTACGCCCGCGAACAGGAGGTTCTGTTCCGCGGACCGACGTGGAATTATCTCTGTCTCGAAGCGGAGCTCAGGAACCCGGGCGATTTCCGCGCCAACTTCGTCGGCGAGACCCCCGTCTTCATCACCCGCGATGCGAAGGGCGAGCTCCATGCGCTGGTGAATCGATGCGCCCATCGGGGAGCGATGGTGTGCCGCGAAGTGCGCGGCAATCGCAAGACCATGGTCTGCCCGTACCATCAATGGAGCTACGATCTGAACGGCGCGCTGCGCGGCGTGCCTTTCCGCCGCGGGATCAACGGGCGCGGCGGCTACGCGGCGGACTTCAAATTGTCGGAACATTCGCTGACGCCGCTTAAGGTCGCGACCTACCGCGGGTTGGTCTTCGGCACTTTCTCGGATTCGGTCGCGCCGCTGCCGGAGTATCTCGGCCCCGGGATGTGCGAGCATCTCGACACCATCTTCAACCGACCGGTCACGGTGCTCGGCTTCAGCCGGCAGCTCATTAAGGGCAACTGGAAGGTCTACGCCGAGAACACCAAGGACCCCTATCACGGCAGCCTCCTGCATATGTTCCACGCGACCTTCGGCAGCTATCGCTCGTCGCAGGACGGCGGGATGGTGGTCGAGGGCTTCAACAGCAAGATGATCGCGCTCAGGGCTGAGGAAGCGCAGGAAGTTTCAGTCTATACGAAGGAATCGGTCCAAAGCTTCTCCAAGACGCTGAAGCTTGCCGACCCGAGCCTGCTCGCGTCACGCCCCGAGTTCGACCGTTTCACGACCACCATTCAGTTCATCTTCCCAACGCTCGTCATCCAGCAAATCAGCAACACCCTGGCGACGCGGCAGATCGTTCCGCGCGGCGTCGATCGGTTCGAGCTGCTGGTGACCTACTTCGGCTATGAAGACGACGATCCCGAGCTGCGCAACATGCGCATCAAGCAATCGAATCTGATCGGGCCGGCGGGCCTGATCGCGCTCGAAGACGGCTACGCGGTGGAGTTGGTGCAACGCGCTGTCAGCTATGACAGCCACGCGACTTCGTATATCGAACTCGGCGGACGCGGCATCGAGAACCAGGACAGTCTTGTGACCGAGACCGCGATCCGGGGATTTTGGAAAGGATACGGGGAATTGATGGGCTTGCGATGGGGCGCCTCGGCGGATGGACACAACGGAACTGCGCGCGCAAATTGAAGATCTGATCGACGCCTACGTCGATTGCCTCGACAGCGACCGGCTTGAGGAGTGGCCCGACTTCTTCACCGAGCGCTGCATCTACAAGGTAATCCCGTACGAGAACGCGACGCTCGGGATGCCGATACCGCTGATGTACGGCGACAGCCGTGGGATGCTGCGCGACCGGATCGTGGCGCATCGCAACGCCAACTTCTTCGCGCCGCATCTTTATCGGCATCTGGTCAGCCATATTCGCATCGTCGGGCGCGAGAACGGCGCGATCTCGACGCGCGCCAATTATGCCGTCTTCCGCACGATGCTCGATCCATCGGATTACGGCCGTTCCGAATTGTTCAGCGTCGGTGTCTACCAGGATGTGATCGTGTTCGAAGACGGCAAGCCGCGCTTCAAGGAAAAGATCGTCGTGGTCGATACCAGCCAGGTTCCGACCCTGCTCGTCACACCGCTTTAGCTCGGCCTACATTTTGAGCGCGGCTGGACAGCGATGCCGGTTCGGCGCTATGACCAGCCGCAAAGCCAGGGGAGTGCCTTGAAGTACGTCGGCGCTGAAGTCACTGCCGTCAAAAGCAGAAAATTGGTCGCCGGAAGAGGTCAGTATGCCGGCGACATCTACCTCGACGGGATGCTGCACGTCGCTTTCCTGCGTAGCCCGCATGCTCATGCGCGCATTCGGAAAATCGATACGAGCGAAGCGCGCGCGATTCCCGGCGTCGTGCACGTTTTGACGGCCGAGGAGGTCAATCGCGACCTCGGTCCGCTGCTTTACACGATCGAACCGGAGGGGATGGGCGCCAAGCGCGCGCAGCTCTTTGCGCTGCCGCCCAAAAAAGTCAGGTTCGTCGGCGAACCGGTGGCGGTCGTCGCGGCGCACGACAAGTACACCGCGCGCAAAGCCGCCGACTTGATCGAAGTCGATTATGAGAGTTTGCCCGCGGTGGTTGATTGCGAGGCCGCGCTTGAGCCGGGCGCAGAGCTGATCGAACCCGAATGGAGCGACAATCTGCTGGGCAGCCGCGATTTTCGTTCCGGTGATCCCGACCGCGCGTTCGCCGAGGCCGACGGCGTGGTGAAGGGCACCGTGCGCACGCATCGCTATCTCGGCACGCCGATCGAGCCGCGCGCCTACGTCGTAAACTACGACAGCTTCGAAGGGCGGCTGACGTTCTGGGCCTCGACGCAGCATCCGCATCAGCTCCGCGCCTGCCTGGCGGATACGCTCGGCCTTCCCGAGGCAAGTGTGCGCGTGATCCAGGCCGACGTCGGCGGCGCATTCGGATTGAAGACGCCTTTCTATCCCGATGAAGCGCTGATCGCGTATCTGGCGTACAAGCTCGGCCGGCCGATCAAATGGATCGAGGAGCGCGCTGAAAATTTTCTCGCCGGCGGACACGCCCGCGAGGAGCGGCTGCACTACGAGGCTGCGTATCGCAAGGACGGCTCGGTGACGGGTCTCCGCGTGCGGATCATCGCCGACGTCGGTGCGCAGAGCACGCTCCAGGGCTGTTGGATGGCGTATGTGACCGCATCGTGCATTCCGACGGTTTACAAGATTCCAAACTGCGAAATTCGTCTGCAGGTCGCCGTCACCAATAAATGTCCATGGACCGCGTATCGCGGCTTCGGCAAGGAAGCGGCGACCTTCCTGATGGAGCGGCTGATGGACGAGGTAGCCGCCGCGACCGGGATCGATCGCGCGGCGGTGCGCCTCAGGAACTACATCCAACCCGAGGATTTTCCCTACCACCAGGTCTCCGGATCGATTCTCGACAGCGGCAATTATCCCGCCGCCATGACGCGGCTGCTCAAGATGCTCGATTACGATCGCTTCGAGAGCGAACGCGAGGCCGCTCGAAAGCAGGGACGGCGCATCGGGATCGGAATCGCACACGAGCTGATGCCCGAGGGCTGCACGCTGCCGAGTTCGCTCATCAGCGGCTACGACGGCTGCACGATTCGCGTCACGCCGTCGGGCGACATCAAGGTGCTGACCGGCGTCACCTCGCCGGGCACCGGCAACGAAACCGGAATCGCGCAGATCGTCGCCGATACGCTCGGCGCCGACCTGAAACGAATTTTCGTCGTTCAGGGTGACACCGAGATCTGTCCGTTCGGGCTCGGCAATTTCAGCTCGCGCAGCATCCTGATCGGCGGCGCGGCGGCGCGCGAGGCCGCGGTCGACATTCGCGCCAAGATGTTCAAGGTCGCATCGAAGATGCTCGAGGTGATGCCGGCCGATCTCGATGCCGAGGACGGGCAGATCTTCGTCAAGGACGCCCGCAGTCATGCGGTCAGCTTCGCCGACGTGACGCGCGCCATCTATCGCGAATCGTACGGTCCGCACGCGCTCGATTTCGAGCCCGGCCTTGAAGTTACGCGCTACTATCGAACGCCCAACGTCTATCATCAGCCGCAGCTTCATCCGTTCGGCGGCTTCAGCGCCTACCCGTCATGGCCCTACGGGCTTGCGGGGTGCGTGGTGGAGGTCGATCCGGAAACCGGCGCGGTAAAAATTTTGCGCTACTGTTATGTGCATGATTCGGGCAAAATCGTGAATCCACTGCTCGCCGAGGGCAACCTTCACGGTGGCTTCGCTCAGGGGATCGGCGGCGCGATGTACGAGAATCTGGCGTACGACGAGAACGGGCAGTTGCGCACGACGACCTTCTACGATTACACGATCCCGACCGCGGTCGATCTGCCGCACTTCGAGGTCGAGCACCAGGAGACGCTCTCGCCGTTCAATCCGCTCGGATGCAAAGGTGTCGGCGAGTCGGGAATCGGCGCGCCACTGAGCGCGATCTGCAGCGCTATCGAAAACGCGCTCCCGGAACTCAAGCTGCAGCTTCGCGAAACGCCGCTTACGCCGAACCGCGTGTGGGGCGCGATTGAGCGGGCGCGGCGCGCAGGAAACGGTAAAGCATGATTTCGCAGGAATACGAATTTTTCGCTCCCAAAGAACTTGCCGAGGCGCTTGCGATTCTGCATCGTTTTGCCGGCAAAGCCCGGCCGCTCTCCGGCGGGATGACGCTGGTGCCGATGATGACGCTCGGGGTCGCGCAGCCGGAAGCGATCGTCAGCTTGAACCATATTGCGGGACTCGACTTCATCGTCGAGACGCCCGAGATCATTCGGATCGGCGCGATGACGCGGCATCGCACGCTCGAGACCAACACCCTCATCCGGCGTTATCTGCCGCTGCTCTCCGAGGCCGCGAGCCACATCGGCGATGTCCAGGTCCGTCATCGCGGGACGATCGGCGGCAGCCTCTCGCATGCCGATCCTGCTGCCGACTATCCGCCGATCATGCTGGTTATCGGCGCGCGCATGAAGATTGCGAACGCGGCAGGCGAGCGCTGGGTTGCGGCTCGCGATTATTTCAAAGGTCTGATGGAAACCGATCTCCGCCCCGGCGACCTGCTGATCGAGATCGAAGCGCCGAAGCTCGCAGGACGGTTCGGCACCGGCTACCAGCGTCTCCATCGGATCGAGGGCAATTTCCCGATCGTCAATGCCGCCGCGGTCATCGAGCAAGGCTTTCGTTCCGCGCGCCTCGCGCTGGGCGGAATTGGCGATCGGGCGCTGCTCGTGGAAATCGAAAAACATCTGCGTAATGGATTTAATGACGCCGCGCTCGACGCAATTTCGGACGCGGCCTACGCCGTGGCCAAAGACGCGCCGTCCGATTTGAACGGCGATACCGAATATCGGCGCGCGATGGCGCGCGTCTTTGCAAAGCGTGCCGTCAAGCTCGCCGCCGCCGCGATCCCGGCGAATTGAACAACCCTCGAGAGCGTCGATGAGAGTACCGATCGAAGTCACCGTCAACGGCAAGGCCCATCGGGTCGAGGTCGACACGCGCACTGTGCTCGCCGACATGATTCGCGATCAACTGCGGCTGACCGGGACGCACGTCGGCTGCGGCACCGGCAGTTGCGGCGCGTGCACCGTGATGCTCAACGGGCGCACAGTGAAGTCGTGCTGCATCCTTGCGCCGGATGTCGATGGGCAGGAGATCATGACCATCGAGGGTCTGGCCGATGACCCGCGCCATCTGCATCCGATCCAGGAAGCGTTCGTGGTCAATCACGGCCTGCAGTGCGGCTATTGCACGCCTGGGATGGTTCTGTCGGCGTTGCAGCTTCTGAACGAAAATCCGCATCCGGCGGAAGCTGAGATTCGACGCGGCATCGCGGGAAATCTCTGCCGATGCACCGGCTATCAGTTTATCGTCAAGTCGATCGAGGCCGCGGCCGCGAAGATGGCGTCGAAGAAGTAGCGACGGAGTTTGCTCATGGACAAGATCACGCTCTACCAGTGGCCCGCGATTACGGGCCTCGAATCCGCTTCGCCGTTCTGCATGAAGATCCACTGGGCGCTGGCATACAAGCGCCTGGTGTTCGATCCGGTCACGATGGCCGACCGCGCGGCGGTTATCGCGCTGAATCCGCGCGCGAAGCTGCCCGCCCTCAAATACGGCGACAACATCATCTCCGACTCGACCGACATCATACGCTTCATCGAAGAGCGTCATCCGGAGCCGCGGCTCTATCCGACCGATCCGGCGGCGCGCGCCCGCGCGATCATCCTCGAAGACTGGGGCGACGAATCACTTTACTGGCATCTGGTCTACGAGCGGTGGCAGATCGAAGATCAGTACGATGAGTACGCGGCGCAGCTCTTTCCCGGCGTGCCCAGGCAAGTCCAGCGGCAATTTCGCGAATCCGTAGTTCAGGGCCTCTACGGTCAGGGCTTCGGCCGGATGACCGTGGAGCAGCATCGCGCGAAACTCGGCGAAGCGCTCGATGCTCTGGATGCGACGCTTGCGGATGCGCAATTCCTGTGCGGCAACGAGTTGAGCGTCGCCGATATCGGAGTCGGAGCCGAAATCCATGGCCTCGACCTGCCGCTAACGCCCGCGGCGAGCGCGGAGGTGCGCAAGCGCGCCAACGTGATGCGATGGCTCGCTCGCATCGCGAAAGCGGTCTCGGCCTAGCATCGATATTTCATTCTGCGGTCATCAGTTCGAGCCACGCGCGCGCCTGGTTGCGCATCGGCAGCTCGCTGGTGCCGGTCCCGGTGAACGCGCCATCCGCTACGGTGTCGCGGCCGTCATTGCGATGGAAGCTCACCCACTCGCCGGCGCGCACATCGAGTCCGTGCTGTACGCGCTCGAACGCCTCGAGGTCGTCCGGCATCATGTTCGATGACGGCGAATTCATGAGCATCGCGTAGGCGAGCGTGCGCCGGTAGCTCTCCGGAGCCGCACCGATCAGACGGAACGTATAGGCCTCGACCAGCGTGCGATCGACGGCGAGCGGCCGGATCACGCGCAACTGATGATATGCAGCCTGGATCGTCATGCTTGGGTAGATGATCGAATTGTGACGGTTGACCGAAAGGATCTCACGCATCCGCTCGGTTCCGCGCGCCTGCTCCAGCGCGGCGACATACGGACGCTCGTAGCTGTCAGGGTTGAAGAACCCGCCCATGAAACTGTGCCCGTGTGGAAACCCCGCCACGCCAATCCGGTCCATGATTGATTGCGGCGTGCCGTTCTTGCCGATGGTCGAGAGCGTCTCGCCGACCCACGAATCGGCTGGCGTCTCGGGGTCGCTCATTTCTGCGAGTTGCGTGCGCGCCGACTCGATCGCCGATTCGTGCACGCTCAATGCATGCATCGTGTCATTCAGATTCTCGAGAAACAGCTTCCAGTTGTTGCGCTGGAGGACGCGGAAAGGCGGATCGGCAATTTCGATTCGTCCGGACGGCGCCCGATCGGCAATATCGTCGAGCGAAGTGACGATCCCGTCCAGGAAGCTCCGCAGGTCCGGACCCTCCGCGGCGAGGCTTGCGAAGACGAATCCCCGGTAGCTGTCGACCCGCGGCGCCGACGGCATCCAGAAAGCGCGATCGGCGACATCGAACGCGGTGCCGTCGTAGCCCCGGCGAAGCGGCACAGAGAGCACTGAGCCGTCGGTGCGGAACGTCCAGCCGTGATAGCAGCATCGAAAATGTCGCACGTTGCCCGCGCCGCCGACCAGCCGCGCGCCGCGATGGCCGCATCGATTGTAAAGCGCCCGAATCGATCCGTCGTCGTGCCGCACGATCACCATCGGCTGCCGGCCGATTTGCGTTGTGAGATAGTCGCCCGGCTTTGGAAGCTGGCTTTCGTGCGCGACGTAAATCCAGGTGCGTTCGAAGATACGTTCCATCTCGAGCGCGAAAATCGCGGGATCTACGTAGATCGAGCGATGCACCCGGTTTGGTTCCACCAGCCGTCGCAGTGCGTCAGGGCTGATGCGTGATGAGTCGGGCACCGGCATCGGGCGACCTCCAATAATCTCAGGTTATCGCATTTTCCGTCACGTGAGCTAATCTCCCGGGATTGAGCGAGATGTAACGAAGGAGCAGCGGATGACGACGGTTCCGAAAGCGTTCTGGGATGAGCTGCGCGGCGAGCTCGGCGCGGAAGCGATCGATTTTTCAAGCGCGGCCGTCGCCGACTACGGCGCTAACATGATGCCCTCGGGCGATCGGCTGCCGGGCGGCGTCGTCTACCCAGCCTCGACCGCCGAAGTGCAGACCGTCGTGCGCGCCGCCAATCGCCATCGCGTGACGCTGTGGCCCATCAGCACCGGCCGCAACGTCGGGATTGGCGAGAAGAGCCCCGTGCGCGAAGGACAGGTGGTGGTGCATCTGCGCCGCATGAACAAAATCCATGAAATCGACGAGACGCTATGCTTTGCCGACCTCGACCCGGGCGTGACGTTCAAGCAGCTTTACGAGGAACTCGGACGCCGCGGCCACAAGCTCATGATGTCGAGCACGTCGGGGCCGACCGACGGCAGTATCGTCGGCAACGCGATCGACAAGGGCGCCGGCTACACGCCGTACTTCGATCACTTCGGGATGACCTGCGGGCTTGAGGTCGTGCTTGGCGACGGCCGCATTCTGCGCACCGCCGACGGCGCGTCGCCGGGCGCGAAGACCTGGCATCTGGTGAAGTATGGGCTTGGTCCGTTTCTAGATGGCCTTTTTGTACAATCGAATTTCGGAATTGTGACGCGCGCCGGGATGTGGCTGATGCCGCGGCCACCAGTGATCCGCGCCTTCATCTTCACTTTTCCCGATGATGACGATTTCGGCGCGATTATCGATTTGATCCGTCCGCTGAAGCTCAACAATCTCGTGCCCACCCTGCTCAAGGTCACCAACGACGTCTACAGCCTCGGCACGGTTGAGACTTATCCGTATGCTCGGACCGGCGGACGCACGCCGCTTCCCGACGATCTGCGGCGCGAGTTGCAGCGCAAGCACGGGATCGGATCATGGTCCGTGAGCGGCGCGTTCTATGGCGATTCTGAGGAGAGCGTCCGTCCGATGATCGAGCGCGTGCGGCGCCATTTCGAAAGCAGCGGCAAGGCGCGTTACGTCAGTCACGAGCAGGCGCGCGAAAACCCGATCTTCCGGATCCATCTTGACACATTTTCGGGCACGCCGACCGAGGAAGAGATGCCGCTGCACGACTGGCGTCCCGGCGGCGGCTCGATCTGGTTCCTGCCGACCACGCCGATGATCGGCTCGATCGCCAACCAGCATCAGCGGATGTCGCGGCGCATCCTGTCGCACTACGGCTTCGAGTTTATCACTGAGTACGTCTGCACCGGACGGGCGAGCCGCGCGCTGCATCCGCTGATCTTCAACCGCAAGGATGCCGACGAAAGCCAGCGCGCCGCCGAATGCTTCCGCGCCCTGATGGCGGCCTACGCAGAGGCGGGCTACCCATTGTCGCGGGCTCCGACCGAGTTTCAGGAAGAGGCGATGGCGCGACTTCAAGTAATACCTCAAGTTTGCAGCGATCTGAAGCGCGTCCTCGATCCAAACAGCGTCATCGCGCCGGGCAAATACGGGATTGTCTGAATTGTCTGATAGGATGCAGTCGAGCCGCGCGGATATCGCACCATGGTGATTCGAGGTTTGCCCGACAACGGAGGGCCGAGATGAGTTTGCTGAATGTGCCGATCATCGACATCGCGCCGTTTCTCTCCGGTGATCGCGAGGCCAGGCTGCGCGTGGCCGCCGCGGTGAATCGCGCCTGCGAGGAGATTGGATTTCTGGTCGTCACCGGCCATGGCGTCGATCCGAAGCTCTGCAATCGCGTATTCGAGGAATCGACGGCCTTCTTCGAGGCGCCGATGGAAGAAAAGCTTCAAGTCAAGCAATGGGCGGACGATTTGCCGCGCGGCTATAGCGCGCCGGCCGCGGAGAGCGTCGCCTACAGCCGGCTCAATCGCACTCCGGGCGATCTCAAGGAGTCGTTCACGATCGGGTGGCTCGACATTCCCGCCGATGAATACTTCCATCGGCCCGAGGCGTACAACTTTTTCCAGGACAATAGATGGCCCGCGGGGCGGCCGGCCTTGCGCGCGGCTTACAGCGAATACTTCACCGTGATGGAGCGGCTCGCAGCGGACGTGCTCAGGATTTTCGCCCTCGCGCTCGGTATCCGTGAAGACTTTTTCGCTGACAAGATCGACAAGCACATCGGCGTGCTACGCGTGCTCAATTATCCGAATCAGCCCGAGGAGCCGCTGCCGGGTCAGCTTCGCGCCGGCGAGCATTCCGACTACGGCACGTTGACGATTCTGCGCCACGAGGACGAGCATCGGCCCGGCGGCTTGCAGGTTCAGAATCGCGCAGGCGGATGGGTCGACGTCCCGGCGGTGCCGAACTCGCTGGTGATCAATCTCGGCGACATGATGCAACGCTGGACCAACGATCGCTGGGTCTCCACGATGCATCGCGTGGTCAATCCGCCGCGCGATCGCGCGCACGACAGCCGCCGAATGTCGCTGGTCTTTTTCCACGAAACCAATTACGACACGGTGGTCGAATGCCTGCCGAATTGCAGCGGTCCCGGTAATCCGCCGAAGTATCCGCCGGTTACCTGCGGCGAGTACCTGCGATTGAAATTCACGCGGCAGGTGACGTTCGATCGCGAGACGGCCGGCGCCGCGTAAGCGGCCCCGATCGCGGTCAACTGTCAGCGCGAAACAGATCCGGGCAGTCGCTTACGCCCGCTCTTCCAGTGTAGTGATTGACACGTGGCCCGCGTTCGCGGCCTGCGAGTGCGCGGCGCTGTAGATGTAGGCCGGTGGCGCGAAGAATCGGATCAGAAGAAATGACACGATCCCGGCAACGACGGCCGCAACGACGATCAGTGTGGCGATGGTGCGGACCGGAACTCCCTCGTTCATCGGCTCTCCTTTCAGCTCCAAACCTCGGTCCGGCAACCGCCGAACGCAATCAGTAGCTGATTATTATCACGCGCGGCTACGCCGGCGTAAAGCGCGTACTCAGTCTTCGATCGAAATCGTCGACCTTCCTCATCGCTTCGAGAAGACGACCGCATCCCGATCTTGGAAGATTTTTTTCCATCCGGGAATATCGCCGAGCGTGTCGACGCTTGGGTCGGCCGCCGGCCATACGACGACATCGATGCCGTACTTCCGCACCGTCTGCGGCCAATTGCCGCGCTTGTTCAACAGCTCCGACATGTCGATGGTGAGGTTCTGCGGATAAACGTCGTAGCGATCGTCCATGAAAACACGTTGTTGCGGGCCGTAGTTCAACACGATGTAGCCGCCCCACTTATCGGTGCTCAGCAGGCGCGATCCGAGCAGACCGCGGGCGGCGATTGAGCGCATAGCAGCGACCGGATAGCCGGCGAAATCGAGACCCGGCCGGCGAAAGACCGGGTCGGTCCAAGCGATCGCGAGGACGGCCGCCAGCACCGCCATCGCCCAGTTGAACGCGCGCCGATTCGCCGCGGCCTCGGCCGGAGCCGCCCATGCACGTGCGACAATCGGAAACATCGCGATTGGCGCGATCGCGATATTGCGCTCCGCCCACAGACCGAGAGCGAGGAAGGGAATGGCGACGACGAAGCCGCGAATCCCGATCTCGCGCGGCCGGGTCAGAATTGCTGCGCTGAAGACCGCAATCCAGACCAGGTACGCGATTCCTTGCACGCTGGCGATGCTCGCGTGACGCCATTCAACGACGCCGCTCAACGCCTGGTAGCGCGCCGCCAGATGAAACGGCGCTGCGAGCAGACGATATCCGTACGGGTTGATGAAACAGACGGCCAACGCAATCGCGCCGGCGATCAGGAGGTCGCGTTCGCGCCCGCGCGACAGCGGCGCGCCCTCGAGCCGTCGCCCGATCAGGTGAAGCGCGAGGTAGGCAAACCCGAGCACGAAGCTGCCGTGCGTATTCGCCCACAGCCAGAACAGCGGCGGCATCAGAAGCATCGGACGACGTCCGGCCGCGGAATCGGGAAGCTCGACGATGTAGACCAGTACGAGAAGCGCCAGGATTCCGAGCATCAGCGGACGCGGCGACCAGAGCGTATAGGTCGCCGCGAGCGAGACCACCGAGATCATCGTTGCGCGGAACGTATCATGAGTGATGCGGCGCGCGAGGCGATACCAGAGTGCGCCGATAGTTGCTCCGATAGCGGCGTTGAACAGGATCAGGCCGACCGGTCCGACCGCGCGATCGAACGCGCCGTATGCGAAGTCCGCGAGCCACGACTCCGGCACCCATGGCGTTCCGGCCGCGGTAAACGAAAAGATATCGATGCGCGGCAGGCCGTGCGCGAGCATCCACTGACCCGTGCGCAGATGGCAGAAGGTCGAGTTGTCGGAAATCGGGTTGAGGTTGGCGTGCCATCCGGCGAGCGCAAGAAAAATAGTGACGATCGCGTCGAGCGACGGCGGCGCGATGCCCCGGCTTCTCAAGTGCGACCCTCCGCGGCCGCCGATAACCTAGCGCGCGCGGCCGGTGGTCGGATCGCAGTCGATTACTTCGCTGATCATCACGTCCGGATCGGACTGCGTATAATTCGGCCAGTCCGCCCTGAGCTCGCGCGCCGCTTCTTCGATTCCAAAAAGGTTGATGAACGCGTCGGCGTCCTCGCGCGTGTTGAAGTAGAGCGAGTTCGCCAGATGGTACGGCGCGGTCATCCCGGGCGGCGCATATGGATTCGGATAGGCTTCGACACGCACCGGGCTGACCCCGCAATGCTTCTTCAGCAGCCGCAAGCCCATCGGCAGATGAACCTCCGACCAGTGCTTGAGATTGAACGTCGAGCCCGGCTTGTTCGGATACATCACTTCGATGCGATACATGGCTATCCTTCTTCGCGCTTATCCGGGCCAGACCACAGGATGGCGCTCAGGCTCGCGGTCGAGCGGATCGCCGTCCCTGAGATGGCTCGGCCGCTGGCCCGGCGGCGCGTACTTGCGAAAGAAGTAACGCACATCGTCGCCGGCATAGCGAAACGTTACTGCCCGCCGCGTTTCGGTCTGCGAGGAATTGCCGGCGGCGCCGTGCAGCGTACGCAGGTGATGCACGACGACATCGCCGGGCGCGGGCGCAAAAGTTACAATGTCGAAATCCGCTTCATGACCTTCGATCGCGGGGATCGGCTCGCCGGCGTCATCGGGCGCCGTCGCATCGCTGATGAAATAGTTGACCTTGAAGATTTTGCCGGAGCGATGCGAACCGCGCAGATACTGAATGGGTCCCAATTCCGGGGTCTCGCGGCCGACGGGTACGCGAATCGCGCAGACCTTGTCGCCCGCGATGTGGTCGTAGCCCAGATCTTGATGCCACGCCGTCCGTTCCATCGTGCCGGGCGGCTTCACCAGCAACTGGTCATCGTAAAGATGGAGCCTGCTCGATCGGGTAAGTTGCGCAGCAATCTCGGGGAGCGGCGAATCGATCGCGAGTTCGCGAATCGCCGGATGAAGCTGCCATGCGCTGGTGATCGAAAGGAAATGACCGCGGCTCGACCGGCGGCCGACGCGCGAATCGGTCGCAAGCCGGCCGGCCAACTGTCGCGGCGATCCCCACTCAGGACCGGTCGAGGCGGTCGCGTGTGCAGGCGCGTATGATTCGGCTGCGAGCGCCAGGCCGGTAAGATCGAGCACCTGGTCGGTCTGCTTCTCGCCGTGGCTGGCAACCAGTTCTTCGATCGCGACGCCGAGCCGGCGCGCCCATTCGTCGTCGATTATGCCCCGAAGCCATACGACGCCATCGCGATCGTAGAGCCGCAGCTCTTCGTCGGTGATGGGGCGGACGAGCTTTCGATTTTCCTGAGGCATTTCAGACCCCGCGGTGTCCAAGGGGCAGGGGCGACGCAATTACGCCGTGCGGGTCGAGCTCGGCCTTCAGCTTTCGATGCACTTGCCAGAGCGTGCCGCCGTGCGCGCTGTAGGTCGCGGCGGCCGCCTCGGCCAGCTCGGGCGGCGCGCCGACCGTGCCGTATCCGGCGGCGGCCATCTCTGTGATGATCGCATTCGCGCAATCATTTGCGCGCTTGCGGTCATCGTTGGATTTGGGGTCGAACGCGACGGCGCCTGAGAACAGCGCGCTCCGCCACGTCGCGATAAAAGCCGATGGGTAGTCGAAGCCGTGCGCTTGCGCCACGCGCTGCACGATCTGCACGGCGCGCATGGCATCGTCGCCGGTGAGCGGCGCGGCCTGTGCGAGTTCCGCGCGTCCGCCGCCCATCCAATTTCCTGCTCCCGACGGGCTCGTCGCCGGGACACCGCACATCAATTGCGCGCGATACTCGAAGATCGCGTCGCCCTTGCGATCGTCGGCTGAGTAGACCCGCGCGCCTTGGATGCCTCCGAACGCGCCTGAAATTACTTTCCACGCGGCGTCGATTCCAACCGGCAGTCCATACAGCGCGCCGTAGAGATTCCACACACCGCGGTTCAAATCGCCGGCGAGCTTCTGCACGGCCGCGGCCGGCATCGGTCCGCGACCTGAAAAATATTTTGCCCGCGGTGCGGCCAGCGATGCGTCGCACAGCACGTGCGCAACGACGGCTGTGCTCGGAATCGCCATCGTGATCTTGAGCGGCTTCAGCGTTTCGATCAGCCGCTGCAGATCGTCTTCGCGCGGCACCGCGACCATGAATGGCTTGCAGGCCGGCGGCGCCGGCATCAGCCACACCCCGACCTTCGTCACAATTCCGAACGCGGACTGCGTGAAGCTGCCGTCCGTATACGGCCCGTAGCCGTATTTGAACAGTTGCCATGACGAGCTGCGCGGCATCGCGCCCATCCCGGTGCGCACCACGCTGCCGTCGGGCATTACGGCCTCTAGGCCGCACTGCATGATCACGTGATCGTTGTACGGCGTGTAACCGAACGACCGATTAATGAAATCGTCGGCCAGCGAACCCGCGGCGAGCGATGCGCAGTCGAGCCAGAGCGGCGGCTTGCCGCTGCGCAGCCGATCGTGAAGTTGCGCGTATGTCACACCCGGCTCAACCAGCGCGTAGGCAAACTCCTCGTTGACTTCGAGCACGCGCGCCATCCGCTTCGGATCGATGATCACGGTGACAGCCGCGCGATCGGCGGGAGCGAAAAAGCGCCCCGACCCGACGAGCGGCCACAACGCGAAACGATGCTCACGGGCGATCGCGAGCAGATGCCGCACCTGCTCGACGCTCGACGGCATCACGGCTGCCGCCGGCCGCGCGGCATCGGGTCCGGCTAGCGATCCGGGATCGAGGTAGCCCGCGAGCGCCGCGGAGCCGACGACCACCGCATCGGCGCCCAACGCGGCGCGCATCCGGTCGAGCGCCGCTGGGGAAAGCCCGGGTCGAGTCGTTGCCGCGTTCGCTAGTGCCACGATTTCATCTCCTCAAGGCTTAGCATCGGAGGCTGCGCCGGGATGCGTGATGTAATCGGCGAGCGCATCGAGGTCTGCGTTCGAAATCTCACTCGCGCGAAACGGCGGCATCTCGATGTACCCGTTGCGCACCACCTGCTTGATGTAGGCCGGCGTCAGATCGGAACGGCCGACGATTTCCGCCTTGTCCTTTCCTTTTTTTAGCGCGAGAAGCTGCCACGCCGGATGGCCGAGGCCTTCGCCGTGACAGAAGACGCATCGGGTGTCGAACACCTGCTGTCCGCGCGCCGCATCGCCGGCTTGCGCGGCTGACACGCCGACGGCAAGCGGCAGGATCGAAAGCATTACGATCGCGACCCGGCGCATCATGAATTTGTCTCCGGCGATTCGCCGAGCGGCCAGATTCCGTTCTTGCCCGGCGACAGGATGCCAGCGGGATCGAGCGCGTGCTTGATGCGCCGCTGCATCCGGAGCAGCGCGCCGTCGTTGGCATTGTAGGTGCCCGCAATCTGATCCATGAAATGCAGGTTGGTGCGGTACTCGCCATAGCCTTCCGCAGCCGCATCGTTGATCAACTGCGCGAAGCAGTCGTGCGCACGGCGGCTTTCGTCGGCGTCGTAGCGATTGAACATCAACATCAGGATGTGATGCTGCTCGCGCCATCCGATCACGAACTCGCCGATGTAGTCGAAGCCGTATTTTTCGCAGGCTTTGCGAATCATGTGGAACTGCTTCATCGCGTCGGCGCCGCTCGCCGGCGAGATCGGCGAGAAATTGATGTGCCCGCCGCCGCCGACCCAGTTCATCAGGCTGAACTCGGTCAGGTTCGGCTCCCCGCGCATCAGGCGCACGCGATAATTGAAGCTCGGATCGTCCTTGCGATCCGCTTCGCGATAGATCTTCGCGCCCTTGATCGATCGGAAGGTCGATTCGACTATCTGCCAGTTGGCCTCGACCACTTCGGGCAATCCGTACAGCGCGGCGTAGAAGTTCCACATCCCGAGGTTGAATTTCTCCGCGATCTGCCGAAGCGTGCGCTGCGGCAGCGGACCGCTTCCGGTCTTCCATTCGTGCTTGGTGGTGTAGACGCTCGCCTCCCATAGCAGATGGACGGTGATCGCGGCGTTCGGGATGATCATGTTGATCTTGAGCGGGCGCAGCTTTTCGGTGACCTCGTAAAGATCGTCTTCGTTCTGAAGCTGCACCATGAACGGGCGAAAGGCGGGCGGCTCGGGCATCAGCCACAGTCCGATCTTGGTCACCACGCCGAAGTTCGATTGCGTGAAGAGGCCGTCGATGTACGGGCCGTAGCCGTACTTGTAGACCGGCCACGAGGCGGCGCCGTTCGGCAGCGCGCCCATCCCGGTGCGCATCAGCGAACCGTCGGACAACACCACCTCCATCCCGCATTGCATCAGCAGATGATCGCCGTAGGCGGTGTAGCCGACGCCATGATCGAGCGTGTTGCCCATCACGCCGCCCATCCCGTTGGCGGCGCAATCGATCCAGTACGGCAGCTTGTGCCGCTTCATGTAGTTGTAGAAATCGACGTAGGCGACGCCCGGCTCGACGATCGCATAACCAAGGTCGGTGTTGACCTCGATCACGCGGTTCATTCGGCGCAGGTCGAGCACCACCTGGCCGGCAGTGCGAGGGGCCGGACCGCCGTAGGCGAAATTCTTGCCGGTCGAGATCGACCAGATCGGAATCCGGTACTGACGTGCGATCCTGACGATCTCCTGAACTTCCTCGACGCTGCCCGGGCAGACCGCGGCGGAGGCCGCGGTCGAGCTCTCGGGCGCCGCCGAGTAGGTATCCATGTAGCCCGCGATCAGCGGGTTCTCATCGAGGATTACCCACGGATCGCCGACCACCTTGCGCATCGCGCCGGTCGCGGCTGCGAAGCGTTCTTTCGAGACACCCTTGGGAAGGATGGAGTTCATGCGCTTGTTCTCCGATCGTGCGCGGCAACGTCCGGCATCCTAGGCGGCTGCAGTTCCCATCGGCGCGACGGCCCAAGTCACGAAGCGCGCCTGCCGCGGTGGGCGGCCTGAGGTCTCGACCGTGAAGTTGATCGAAGCAGGCCGCGGTCCGACGCTCGCCAGTTCGGCGACATGGCGGCCGAGGACCCTGCCGAAAGCGCCGCGGGCGGAAGTGAATTCCCGCTGCATCGCCGCGATCACATCCGGGTTGCCGTACAGAACGTGATGAATGTCGCCGTTCGCCCGATGGTCGTGCCAGCCGCGATAGACGACCGCCATCCCGCGGTCGCGCGCGAGCGCCTCGACGAGGATCGCGATGTCGCTGCGGGTCATGCCAAACAGCGGACGCGGGTTCGCAGCCCATGCCTCTGAAAGTCGGCGAATCATGATCGTGCTGTCGAGGTCGATGGCGCGCGCGTGGCGCGCGTTCGCCTGTGCTGCATTAATCAATTCGGATGCGGCCGCGATGCCGGTCTCGGCGATAACATCGGGAGCCTCCGTAGTTGCGCCCGTGACTCCAGTCAGCAACCGGAGCGGAATCCGGATTGGCGCCGCGAGGAGCAGCCCGGCGCCGGTCTTCAGCAGTTCACGCCTGTGAACCATCTTTAATCCTCCGGCGCGCCGTAGTTTGCACGCCGATCTCAACGGACATCTTCGTAGCCGTACTCTTTCCAGCGGTCAAGAATTTTTTGTTTGACCGGCTCCGACCAGGCCGATGCGAAGTCCGAGACGCGCGTATGCTCCTCGCGATACTCGGCCGGCCATTGGTGCGGAAAAGTCGAATCCATGATCCAGCACGGCGCTTCGCGTTTGGCGCGCTCCTCGGGCGTCAGCCACGCCCACAGCGGCAGGTAGTTCGGCATATTGTCGATCACCTCGTAGCGCCGCGGATGCATCCGGGAGCAGATCGACCACCAGACGTCCTCGATGTTGGTCACATCGACATCTTCATCGACGAACACGATGCCGCTTTCGAGCAGGCGATGGCCGCCGGTCAGCAGCCCGACGATGCGCTTGGCGAGTCCGGGCGCGGGCCGCGCCGCGACCACCACCACGTTGGGCACGTAATAGTAAATCGATTTGATGCGCACGCCGTGATCTTCGAGCCAGTTCTTCGCGGCGGCCGATTCGACCAGCGCGCCGGTGGTCGCCGAATCGTCCCACGGCTTGCCCATGTTGGCGAAGGTGAAGATCGGCGCGCGGCGGTGCGTGATGCATTTAACGCGGGCGAGCGGGGCGCGTCCGCGATGGGCCGCGTGGCCGGTGTACTCGCCGAAAGGACCCTCGGGCGCGGATTCGCCGGGAACCACCTCGGCTTCGATGATGATCTCGGCGTTGGCCGGCACTTCGAGATCGCTGGTCTCGCATTTGACGATCGGCACGCCTTCGCCGCGCAAGCCGCCGGCGATTTCCGCCTCGCTGACGCCGTGCGGCAGAGGCGCGCGAGAAATCGTATGGGACAGCGGATCGGCGCCAATCACCAGCGCGATCGGCATCGGCTGGTTCCGCGCCTGGTACTTCTTGAGAATTCCGCCGCCGTGCTGATCGGCGGGCAACAGCAGGATCGCGAAATGCTGCTCGTCGCGCACCATGCATCGGTAGATTCCCCAGTTCACCCACCCGCTGTCAGGATCTTTGGTGACCACGATGTCCCAGGTGCCCACGTAGCGGCCGCCGTCAATCTCCTTGATCCACGGCACCGGCAGCCGCAGCAGATCGGCCTCCTCGCGATCCCAGATGACTTCCTTGCATGGCGCGGAATCGCGCGCGACGCGGACCGGCGCAATCGGCGTGCGGAAGCGCTCGCGCGCGATCTCGATCAATTCGAGTTGCGGCGTCGCGGGATCGACGCCCATCGCGATCGCGGCGCGCGCCAGCAGATGAGGCCGGCTCGGGCCGAGCAGCACGCCCGCGATACTCTGGCCGGGATAATCCTTGACATTTTCGAACAGCGGGGCGGGGCCGCGCCGCTCGCACACCAGCCGGCTCATCGCGCCGACTTCATATCGCCAGTCGACCTGGGTGCTGATGCGGCGCAGTTCGCCAGCGGTTTCCAGCCTGCCGACGTACTCGCGCAGATCAACGGGACAATTCAGCCGGGTGGCCATCGCGTTTTCGACCGCGCGGGGTGCGCGGGACCATTCAGCCGCCGTTCTTCTCGAGCTTGAGATTCAGATGCGTGCCATCGCAGAACGGCCGCGTGCCGGTCCGCTTGCATCCGCAGAGTACGACCAGTTGGCGCCGATCGATTTCAAGCTCGACCGGGCGATGCTCGGTGCCCTTATGCGAGCCATCGCAAAACGGCTGGTTCTTCGAGCGGCCGCACGCGCACCAGAAATAGCTGTCGGGCTCGAGCTCGCAAAAGTACGGCTGATGGTCGTTGCCCTTCGGGAAGCGCTGCCGCACCCATCCGGCCGCGTAGGGGCTTGCGATGTTCAGCTTGAGCACCATCTTGCGGAAAAGCCACTTGCCGTCCTGCTTGACGACCTCCGCATCGTAGGTCCCGCCGATCCAGTGCGGCTCGGCTTCGTTGGTGTCGGAATCCGGCACCGTGGCCGATTCCCACAGATACCAGAAGGCTTTGGCGCTGGCGCCCGACGGATCGATCTCGATCTGCGGCGAGATCATGTAATGGAGCGACCACCAGATTTTCTCGCCGGCGATGCCTTTAAGCGCCGCCGCCAATGTCTCGCGCCCGTGATAGGTCCCGAAGCCGGCGCATTCCCAGGTGGCGTCCTTGGAAAACAGCGGCGCAAGCAGCTCGGGGTCATTGCCCCGGTCGCATCCGCGCGCATAGGAGGTGATCAGGTTTCTGATCGATTCGAGATCCTGCATGCAGTCGAGATCGCGGCGAATCCCGAGCAGCAGCTCCTTGATTTCGCCAATCGCGTCACTCATCGAATTGCCGTTCCGTTAGCGACCCGCGGCGGCGGCATGATTGCGAGCTTCGACCTCAGCCGCGTAGGCCTTGTAGCGCTGCACCAGCCATCGGTTCATCTGCGAGAGGGTCTTCTCTTTGGGCGCGTAACGGGTGCGCGGCGCGAAGCGCGATTTGAGCCCCAGATGGACGCTGCGGTTCGAGGCGACGTCCTGGTCGTTGTAGGCGCAGAGCCCATCGACCGCCATCTTGAAGATGTAGTCGAAGTTCTTGTCCTTGAAGGTCTCGGGCGGATAGAGAAAGCCGACCCGCAGCACGATGCGATTCGCCGACTGCGGCCGGATGATGTAGTAGAAGACGCCGTCCGGAACCGCGCCGAAAAACAGGTTGGGCGGCACCGTGACGAACATCACGCGCCGGCGCTCCTTGTCGGTCAGGGTCTTGATGACCGGAAACAGGCACTTGAAGCTCATGTTGAAGTTCGCGTCACGCTCCAGAAAACCGGTCGGGTGGAACACCGCGCCGTCGTCCTCGGGGTCCCAGTCATAGAATGAAACCAGCCGCGAGGGCGCAAAATCGTGGATGCCGCGATGGAGATACCAGGTGTGGTAGGGCTCGATCGCGTTCTCCTGCATGTACTTCCAGTTCCAGTCATACTCGGGAAAATCGAAGTTGGGCGTCCCGAGCATCTCGCCCATGTGATGATTTTCGATCTCTTTGGTGAGCCGCTTGAGACGCGGCGCAAGCGGCTTGGCGCGGCCGTCCATGTTGACGAAGATGAAGCCGTTCCAGATTTCGCTGCGCAGTACCGGCAGGAAGGCCTGCTTCTTAAGCTCCGCCAGCGGCAGGACCGGATTCATCTCGGGTGCGCCGATCAGCTCGCCATCGAGATTGTAGGTCCAGTGATGCAGCGGACAGACCAGTTTCTCGACGTTGCCGATGCCTTCGCAAAGCACGCGTCCGCGGTGAGCGCAAACCGCGGACATCACCTTGACCACGCCCTCGCGATCGCGCAACACGATCAGCGGGTCGTTGTTCATGTTGATCGTCTGGAAATCGCCGGGGTTCGGAATCAGCCCGGTATGCCCAACGCATACCCAGTCGCGATCGTAGACCGCGCGCTTTTCGAACTCGAACCACTCCTCTGACGTGTAACATTCCGGCGGCAGTGAGATGGCCTGCTTATGCTCCTGTGCCGAGGGCTCGAGGCCGGCAAGAATCTCGCGAATTTTCGGAGTCAGCTCGACGTCTTCCAGTAACGCCGAGTAATAATTGCCCATTCTGGTCAGGCTTGCGCTCATCGGATCTCCCCGCTCATCAAGTGTTTCATACTTGACCAGAGCAACGCGGAAGCGTCAAGGCGAACGCCGGCGGCTTGGCTCGACAGTGGCGCGGAACACGGGCTAAATTGGACCAAATGTCGCCGGTCCTCTGCTTTGGATCGGCCGCTCTCGGAGGAGCGTTCCGTGGAGGAAATTCCCGCCCGCAGCCCAGTCGAAAAGGTTACCAATGGCGCGCAGCCCTCGATCGCCGCGCCGGTCAAGTCCCAGCGTCGCATCGGATCGTTGCGCGATTTTCTCGCTTTGCTGGCCGAGAACCGGCAGTGCATTACGTGGCCCGATCCGGTGATGCCCGAGCCCGATATCCGTTACGCCGCAGTCGCCGCCGGCAACGACGTGCAGGGCGGCCCGGCGATCATTTTCGACAAGATTCGCGGCTATCCGGGCCGCCGTCTCGCGATCGGCGTGCATGGGAGCTGGAGCAACATCGCACTGCTGCTCGGCCGTCCCAAGGGCACGACCATCAAGGAGATGTTCTTCGAGATGACGCGGCGATGGGGCGCGAAGGGCGCCAAGCCGCAGCTCGACTGGATAAAGCCGGAAGACGCGCCCGTCTACGAGCATCGGCTCGAGCAGGACATCAATCTTTACGACCTCATTCCGCTGACGCGCATCAATGAATTCGACGGCGGGTTTTATATCGGCAAAGCGGCGGTGGTAAGCCGCGACCCGCGCGATCCCGAGGACTTCAACAAGCAGAATGTCGGTATCTACCGACTGCAGCTACACGCCCCCGATCGCTTTTCGCTGCTGAGCATCCCGGCGCACGACATCGGGCGGCAGATTCTGATCGCCGAGAAGGAGCGGCGGCCGTTTCGGATCGCCGTGATGCTCGGGAATCATCCGGCGATCGCGATGTTCGCGGCGACCCCGCTCGCCTACGACGAAAGCGAATACTCGTACGCCTCCGCGATGATGGGCCAGCCGATGACGCTCACGCAGTCGGGCAACGGGCTGGACATCCTGGCCGAGACCGAGATCGTTATCGAGGCCGAGCTGATGCTCGGCGAGCGCATCCTGGAAGGACCGTTCGGCGAATTTCCGGGCAGCTACAGCGGCGTGCGGCGCGCGCCGGTCTTCAAGGTGACTGCAGTGTCGCATCGGCGCGACCCGATCTTCGAAAGCATCTACATCGGCAAGGGATGGACCGAACACGACACGCTCATAGGGCTCAGCACTTCGGTGCCGATCTACTCGGTGCTCAAGGACCAGTTTCCCGAGGTGCAGGCGGTCAACGCGCTCTATCATCACGGGATGACCGGGATCATCTCGCTCAAGAATCGCTACGGCGGCTTCGCGAAATCGGTCGCGTTGCGCGCGCTCGGCACGCCGCACGGCCTGATGTATTTGAAGAACCTGATCATGGTCGATGACGACGTCGACCCGTTCGATCTGAACCAAGTGATGTGGGCGCTGTCGGTGCGCACGCGCGCGAGCGACATCATCGTGCTGCCGAACATGCCGATGATTCCAATCGATCCGGCCGCCGAGGTCTCCGGCAAGGGTCATCATCTGATCATCGATGCGACCAGCTTTCTGCCGCCCGACAACGTCGGTCCCGACGTTAAGCTGGTGAATCGTCCGGCAGGCGAGCATATCGAGCGCCTGATGCGGCGCATCCGCGAGATGCAGGAGGAGGGCGCACGATGAGCACGGGAATGGAAGTATGCCCGCGATGCCGCGGGACGGAAGTCGAGATGCAGTATCAGGGCAAGGAGGACGGCCGCGTCATCTGGAGCATCCTGCACTGCCGCCGCTGCTCGTTCTCATGGCGCGACAGCGAGCCGCCGGAATCGATCGTACCGGAGAAGCGCGATCCGTTCTTCAACGTGAACCCGGACGACATCAACCGCTACCCGATTGTACTCGCCCCGACGCCGTAAATATCGATCGGGATGAGATCCCAAATGGGGGCCGAAAGCTAGCTACAGCGCGTTGATCGTGCGATGGCCCCAGAGGCTGGTGACGCGGTTCATCACGACCTTCCAGGTGCGATCGTCGACCTCGCGGCCGCCGTAGCCGAACTCGCATCCGAAGCCCGACGGCGTCTTCATGTAGAACGAAATCATCAGGTCGTTCGCATGCCGCCCGATCGACGACACCAGCGGCACTTCGCTGTCCATGCACAGATCGAACGTCGCGCCGACGTCGTCGATGTCCTTAACCTGCACCAGAAAATGATTGAGCCGCTTGGTGTAGCGGCCCGAGCCGAAAGCGATCGAATGATGGCGCAGATTGCAGTGGAAGAAGATCATGTGGGAGGAGATGCCGATGCGCTTGGCGCGATGCTCGGACGGCGTCGCGATGTCGGTCACGCGCATGCCGAGAGCGTTCTGATAGAAGCTCGCGCTCTTGTCGAGATCATCGACCGCGATCACGACGTGGCCCATCCCGTAGTCTTCGCCGGTCAGGAAGCCGCCGATCGCGCGCGGCGACTTGAAGGGCGTGTTGTACTTGAGCGGGCCGTAGTAGGCTTCGGAATCGATCCCGCTCGGATCCTTGAACTTGATCAACCGATAAACCGAGCGCGCCGCGGCTTCGGCCGGCGTGCCGTGCTCGACCTTCACGCCCCATTCGGTGAGCTGGCGGGCAAGCTCTTCGAGCGCGCGATGGTCCTCGACTTCCCAGCCGAGCAACCGCAGGTCATCGGACGGATCGGGATGTACGGAAATCCGATGGTGATAATCGTCCATGCGCAGATAGAGCGTGCCGTCGGGACCGCGCTCGCATAGCTGCAGCCCGAGAATTTCAGTCGCGTAGCGCTCCCACGCATCGAGATTGCTGGCGCCGAGACCGATGTAGCCGAGTTGTTTGACCGCAGTCGCCATAGTGTTCGCTCCGCCTTCCGCAGGATGACCCAATCGTAGCTCCGTCCGCGGCGTCCGGCCAAGCCGCTACTTGCGCCTGACCGCGCCGACGACCTGGTTGATATCGGTCGAATTTATCAGGTCCTTCGCGACCCATCCGTCGAGATCGTACTCGGCCAGGCATTTCTCGGCGAGCGCCTTCACCTCCGCAGCCTTGCCGAGCTCGATCGCGAGCGCGAGGTTTTCGAAGCGCGTCGTATCGTGGTTGCCGGCGTAGTTGAGTTCGTACAGTTCGTGGCGCGAGCCGAACTCGGTGCCGATCGAATCCCAGAGCAGCTTCAGCACCTTCACGCGATTCACGGCGTCGTAGCCGTTTGAGCCGCGAATATAGCGATCGATCAGCGGGCGCAGCTCGGGATTCTTGAAGTCGGCCGCGTGCGAGTTCAAGTAGATGAGCGCGCTCGAATAGGTCTGCTCGATAAGCTGGCGGATGCGCGGGTAGGCGATCGCCGAGATAGTCCGATAGCAGTTGCCGTACATCGTGTTCGGCAGCACCGTATCGCCGACCCACGGCTCGACTGTGCGCGCCATCGCATCGGTCAACGCCCAGAACAGCGACCGCCACGCCATGATCTCGCCGAGCCAGACCTGCGACGCGCGCACCGAATCCTGCCCGGTTGCCTCCGCCGCCTTGAGCAGCACGCCCATCAGGAAGTCGAGCTTGACGGCGAGCCGCGTGCATCCGTGCAGCGTGAAGCGCGGGATGAATCCGGAGTTCGGGAAGAAATGGTTCGCCTTCTCGATGTCGCGATAGACGAACAGGTTTTCCCAGGGAATCAGGACCTTGTCGAGGATAAAGACCGCGTCGTTCTCGTCGAAGCGGCTCGAAAGCGGATAATCGAACGGACTGCCCACGGTCTCCGCGGCCATCTCGTACGAAGTGCGGCAGATGAGCTTGACGCCGGGGCTGTTCATCGGGATGAGCGCGAACAGCGCCATGTCGGCGCGGCCGAGCGGCGTCACGCCGTTGTAGCCGATGAAGTTGTAATGCGTGAGCGCGGAGCCGGTGGCGACCACCTTCGCGCCGCTCACGATCACGCCCTGGTCGGTTTCCTTCTCGACATGTACGTAGACATCGGCGACCTCATCGGGCGGGCGCGAGCGATCGACCGGCGGATTGACGATCGCGTGATTCATGAACAGGCACCGTTCCTGCGCCTTGCGGTACCATTCGCGCGCGTTGTTCTCGTACGGCTTGTAGAACGTGGCGTTCGCGCCCAGCGTGCCGAGGAAGCTCGCTTTGTAGTCCGGCGAGCGGCCCATCCATCCGTAGGTGACGCGCGCCCATGCTGCGATCGCGTCGCGGGTCTTCACCAGCTCGTCGGCGCTCCTATCGACGCGATAGAAGCGATGCGTAAAGCCGTCGCTGCCGGTGTCGGTTTTGGTGGTGAGGACCGGCTGCTCTTTCGGATCGTGCAGCGAGTCATACATCCGCGCGAGCATCCGCGCGGCATTACGGAACGCCGGATGGACGGTAACGTCCTTGACCCGCTCGCCGTAAATCCAGACTTCGCGCCCGTCGCGCAGGCTTTCGAGATACTCGCTTCCGGTGAACGGACGGGTATCGCTCTTGGAGTCGCCTTTAGCCATGGTCAGGATGTCTCCTCCGCGCCAATTCGGCAACCCCGATTAGCTGTCGGTTTTCGTCCGCAATCGGATCGTGAGGGGCCGCCGGAAAACTATTGAATCATAAATTAATCGAAACCACGGCCGATACTACGAACTCATCTCGAATGCGCGCAAGCCTCGAGTCGATTCGCCGCAACAGCCGATGCTGGAGCGGGAAGTCCTGTCCAGTGATAGTTATGACTAACGGCGGCAGGTCGAAACGAAATCCGACGTGAAGGACCGGCTGCTTCTGTCGCCCGGCCCTACCGCATTATCTGAGAGAGTCCCGTAACGCTGCTGTAGCGATGAACGTCGCTGTAATCGACGCCTTGATAGTTCCCGCACTGCTGATTATGTCCGGGCTTCAACATCGAGAATGTGAGATGAGCGTTTTGCTGGTCGTACATCGTGATGATTATATTGTTGCCGGCCATTTGCTTTCCCTCCAACGGCACCTCATGCGCCAGGTTCTCAACCGGTCCCGATTTCCACAACCTCATCCCGGTATCGTAAATATCGGTCCAGCTTCCCAGAAAGGTCTCCTTGTCCACATACATGATTTTTTTGCCGTAACAATATCCGTTCGCCAGCGCGGGAATTCTCCGTGCATCGATAACGTACTGGTCGCGCACTTCCCATTTGCCGACCTTGGGGCTCGCAAAAAAGACCGGGCGGTAAATATTCGTGAGCGAGTTCCAATTTTCGCTATCGGGAGTGGTCAGGACCAACACTCCCTGGTCTCTGAGCCACTGCGCCTGAAATTTGGTCAGGCCTCCGTTGAAGTCACCGTTGCGAGCGTCGTCCTGCGCGTAATCAGTGCCTACGATTGGACTGCATCGCGCGGAGGTTGACAGTCGCAGCGACCGGCGCAACGCGGGAATGAACAGGAAGGTATCCTCCGGCTTTGAAGGATCGTCGTAGTAAAGCGTCAGATTGGCCAGATATCGGGACTGCTCGGGTAGTACGAGCTCAAGGTATTCGCTGTACTCTATGCCCTGAGCCAGTGGATCGGTGATAGGCTGGCCGATGTCGCTGATATGGGACAAGCGCCGATAAACCTGCAAGCCTTGTTCGTAACTGACATTGCCGAAGCGGTCGACCAGCCAGAAATCCTGAAACCCGCAGATCAAGTAGGGAACGTAGGAATACCAGAGGTCGGCTAAAATCTTCCATCCTTTCTGAGGATTCTCCGGATTCGGAAAAGGCACACCGGCCACGTAGCCGTCCAGGGTCAAACCTCCGTCGGCAAGCGTGCGGATTTTTACATCATTGCTGTATTTCTCGGTATTCTTGATATAGGCCTGCGGAAGTGGATAAGAGTGCGTCGGCCCGACGACCATCCGAAAATCCGCCGGGAATGTCCAATGGGAGCCGCCTTTGAAAAGAACCTGCATCCCCTCGGGCATGAAAGCCTTGTACTGCTCCCAATTTTGTTTGGTTATTACCGTTCCAGACGGAATACCTGCCGATTCCGCGGCCTGCGCCAAAGTGGCGGCGGATAGAACTGCAAAAATGACGCTCCAAGACCAGACTGTGAATTTTCGCATGCCGATTTTCTCTCAGGCTTTTCGCTAAAAAGCTGCTTCTTCCGATAACGTTCCCGCTGCCGCTCAGACGCCGACAAACAGCTCTTCAGGTTCGTAGAGTCTGCGTATAACTCCCTGCTCGTAACAGTAATGAATCATCATGCGGAGCGCCGCACGATTCGGCTGAAGCCCATAACAATCGGGAAACACTCCCATCCGAGCGAGCTCGGCGACATCAAGGCCCATATGGTTCGTCTCCTTGCCCTCGGCTATCTCGTCGTGATAACGCCGTCGCGCTTCCACGAAAGCCGTGAACAGTCGTTTGGGAAGTTCCGGATGCCTGGCGGCTATATCGGCCTTCATGGTTATCACGGTGTTGATTGGAAACACCCCCGTGCTTTCGACGTACCGGCGAATCTCCGCCAGCGGGTCAGAAAACAGCTTGGCGGTGAGCGCCGTGAGCGGAGGACCTCCCGAGGGCGGGATAAAGGCGTCGATTCCGCCCCGCTCCAGGATCTCGATCGGCTGAATCGCGGCGCCGCTCAACGAACCCATGAATCCATCGCGCTTTTCGATCGAGTAGCGTCTGGACCTGGGATAAGCGACGCCGCCGAGAAATGGGTCACTGCTTTCTTCGACCCATATCACGCGCTCCGCGGCAACGTCGTACTGATGCGTCAGGATGCCGCGCAGCCACACGGCCGGGTTATAGCCGAAGCCTAGCGTTCCGACTCGCTTCCCCTCCAGGTCTTGCGGATGAACGATCCCGGCCCGCCGATTAACCGTGGCGCCCATCTGTGGAAAGAACCGGCTTGGGAAAACCGGTATTGCCGTCAGCGGTATTCCCAAATCGCGCGCAATAAGATAGTGAGCCAGCGCCTGCTCGGCGATGTCATACGGCAGAGTCGTGACCATCGCCCGGAACACCGGCCATGGGGCGGCGCCTGGATCGATGTATTCGATGTCGAACCCATCGACCTTCACCCGGCCATCCAATAGGAACTTGGTGTCGTAGCGGCGACCAGTCGCGAAAGTCAGTTGAGACATTCTTTATATCACCTGCAAAATGCCGGTTACGGTGCTGGTATGAAGCAAAACTTCGCGGCTCTGGATCAGCCATCTCGCCGCAACCCTCACCAGCTTGTCGTGATACTCGCCAACGCAGAAAAGCTGGCTGATGCCATCCGTCGCGGTGCGGAAGGCCGCAAACCCGGTCCATGAGAGCGCCTCGTCCTCGCCGATGAATTCAATGTCCTGCCCGGACAGGACGTGGATAGTTCGGCTTGGCTCAGCCTGATGAAAGTTGGTGATTACGCCGATCCACTCGGCCATTTGCGCCTTGCCCTCGAGAAGGATCAGGTTGAAATCGTAACCGGCGTCAACGTTCTCGGCGGTCTGCACCCGGTAGCGGCCCTGATCAGCGAACAGCTCGAGCCAGTTCTCAAAGCGATTCTGATCGAGAAATCGGCACGACCGATTGATCAGCTCGACGATTGCGTCGCGTGCGCCGGCAACGGGGCCAAATGACCTGACTTTTTCTTCGACCGCCACCTCAACCTCCAACCGCGTCCAGCCGCTGGATCCATTCCTTGTAAAAAGCCCGCACCGCCTGT